>JAABUL010000171.1_pt1 | contig 132652 bp, 123 predicted proteins | sample 5559151 | NCBI WGS metagenome assembly JAABUL01 (sample SAMN10711876, study PRJNA513368) | rock metagenome | isolation source: Antarctica rocks | place: Antarctica: Victoria Land, Pudding Butte sud | reverse complement strand
CACGAGCAGGACCCCAACAACGGCGACGCGCCGCCGTCCCCATGGGGAATTACGTGACCAACCAGGGTGGGTAATTACGTGACCAACAACCCGTCACACCTGGGGAATTACATGACCGCTGACACCCACGGAAGCGGCCGGAAAGATCGGCACGACGACCATCGGTGGCAGTTCGCGACGCGATAGGTTGTGGTGCACCCACTGCCTCCTTCTGGTGTGCAGCTGCCGATGGTGCTCCTCGGTGGCATTCGCCGCCGGGCGACCGCCGGCAGCGGGGGCGAGGAGTCGACCGGGCCAGGTCGCCCAGCCGGCGGAGAGGAGAATGACATGCGAATTCCAGGACCCACTGATCTGCTGAAGATCGCCGGCCAGGGCTACGACGCCGCGGACCGGGCGATCGCGCTGCTACCGCGGGTGGTTGTCGTTCTGGGCGAGGTCGAGCACCTCCTGGGCAGAGTCGGCGCGATGATGAACGAGCTCGAGCTGACCCAGCGCAGGGCGACCGCACTGGTGACGCGTACCGACGATGTGGTGAGCAGAGCCGAAAACGTACTCGGCCGGACCGAGGCGCTCACGAATGAGTTCGCTCCGGCGCTGGAACGACTGGTCCCGAGCCTGGACCAGTTGGAGCCGGTGATCGCCCAGCTGGCCGCGACGACCAGTCCGGACGAGGTCCACGCGGTCGTGCGGTTGATCGACACTCTGCCCAGCATCGTGGACAAGGTGCAGGCCGACATCCTGCCCGTCCTGGACACGCTCGGGACCGTGGCGCCCGATCTCCGCGATCTGCTGGACGTCTCGAAGGAGTTCAACGAGATGCTCGGCTCGCTGCCCGGAATGGGACGGGTGAAGAAGCGCATCGAGGATCGCCAGGACGAAGAGGATCATCAGCGGACCGACGACTACCGGGCGGACGAGATTCCGGCGGCAGCACCGGATCGCCGGTAGTAGCCCAGGTCAGCACCCGATGTGCAGGTCGCGTGCCCAGCTCGCACTTCGCTGTCACCGCTCCTGCAGCAGCTCCTCGAACGAGAAGGCCAGGTCGAACGGATCCGCTCCAGCGGCCGGCGCCCTACCGTCGAGCATGGCCAGAAGTTCCGATGCAGCCCGGGTGATGCGGTTACCGAGCGGTGCGCCGGCGGTGTCGGACCCGAAGTCCTCGGTCGCCGCGAACACGGCGGTCGGCACAGTGCGGGCCCGCAGATAGGACAGCAGTGGGCGTACCGCGAACTCGAGGGCCAGTGAGTGCAGGGCAGATCCGCCGGTCGCGGCGATCAGGGTCGGCTTGTCGGCCAGCGCCTCCGGGTCCAGCACGTCGAAGAACGATTTGAACAGCCCGCTGTAGGACGCACTGAAGATCGGGGTGACCGCGATCAGAGCGTCGGCGGCGGTGATCGTCTCGATGGCAGCTGCCAGCGCCTCGTCGGGGAATCCGGTCAATAGGCTGTTGGTGATGTCGGTGGCCAACTTGCGCAACTCGATCGAAACGATCTGCGCGGACCTTCCGGCACTCTGCTCGACGACCGAATGGCCGAGTCGGTCGGCCAACAGCCTGGTCGAGGACGGTTGGCCCAGGCCCGCGGACACGACTGCGATGGTGTACGGCGTCATGCTGTCACTTCTTCCATCCGCGGTGCGGTCTGCGCGCCGTCCGCATGGGCCGCGGCCAACAGGCTCGAATGGGTGGGTGCCGCTGGGACGTGCGCCGGCCGCAGGGCATCGAATTCTCTGCGCAGCACCGGAACGACGTATTCCCCCAGGAGGTCGAGTTGTTCGAGAACGGTTTTCAACGGAAGGCCGGCATGATCCATCAGGAACAGCTGGCGCTGGTAGTCCCCGAACGTTTCGCGGAACGTCAGGGTGCGATCCACAACCTGCTCGGGACTGCCGACGGTGAGCGGTGTCTGACGGGTGAACTCCTCGAGCGACGGTCCGTAGCCGTAGACCGGGGCGTGGTCGAAGTAGGGGCGGAACTCCGCGATCGCGTCCTGGGAATTCTTTCGCAGGAAGACCTGGCCGCCGAGCCCGACGATGGCCTGGTCCGCGGTGCCGTGACCGTAGTGCTCGAATCGACTGCGATAGAGCTCGATCAGGCGCTTGAAATGCTCCTTCGGCCAGAAGATGTGATTGGCGAAGAATCCGTCACCGTAGTACGCGGCCTGCTCGGCGATTTCCGGAGTGCGGATCGAACCATGCCAGACGAATGGTGGCACCCCGTCCAGTGGACGAGGAGTCGAGGTGAACCCTCGCAACGGTGTCCGGTAGCCGCCCTTCCAATCGACGACGTCCTCACGCCACAACCGGCGCTGCAGCGCGTAGTTCTCCACCGCCAGTTCGATGCCCTTGGTGATGTCCTTGCCGAACCACGGGTACACCGGTCCGGTGTTGCCGCGGCCCATCATCAGATCCACCCGACCGTCGGCGAGGTGCTGGAGCATGGCGAAGTCCTCGGCGATCTTGACCGGGTCGTTGGTGGTGATCAGTGTCGTGGAAGTCGAGAGGATCAGCTTCTGCGTCCTGGCTGCGATGTACCCGAGCATGGTCGTCGGCGAGGACGGCACGAACGGTGGGTTGTGATGCTCGCCGGTGGCGAACACGTCGAGCCCGACCTCTTCGGCCTTGAGCGCAATGGCAACCATCGCCTTGATCCGCTCGTGTTCGGTCGGCGCGCGGCCGGTGGTCGGGTCCGTCGTGACATCTCCGACGGTGAAGATTCCGAACTGCATGACGACTCCTTCTCGATCAGTCCGGTCGGCGGGTGACGAACTTGTTGACTGATCAACTAGATGTGCGCTGCAACGACAGGGCGACGAACTTCATTCCATTGCATGGATCTTCAGCGTGGCTCTTTCACCGGAGAGTGTTCAGCGGGTCGATCCTCGGCCTGCCACCTGCTCCGGCAGCCGCCGACTCGCATGCGCAGAACCGCCGGAGGACAATGGATTCGGCCCAGGCGTCGGAGCCCGGGATGGTTCGCGCTCGGCTCGAGGGGCCGTCCATGCAATCCGCTGACACGATGCCGGGACCCACCGGCGAGGAGGAATTCGATGACCGTCAGTACGCCCGGAACGAGCACGCCCGAGATTCCCGATCCGAACCGGCCGGCACCAGGGCCTTCTCCCACCCAGCCACCGCCGTATCCGCCGGATCCGCTGCTGCCGCCGAGTCCGTTCGATCCACCGCCGGGGCCGCTGGGTCCGGACCCGGCCCGGCCCGATCCGGTCGCTCCGCCGATCTGACCGGCGGTGGCGCGGTTCGACTGATTCCGGGTCGCGACCGCTCGGTCCCGAACAACCGCTCGGGTCCGAGCGTGAAGACAGGTGAGAACCGGAATGACGATTTCGGTCGGCACGTCCGGCTGGAGCTATGACCATTGGGTCGGCGTGCTGTACCCGGCCGGAAACCCGGTGCATCGCCTTGATCACTACCTTCGTGAGTTCTCGACCGTTGAACTCAACAGCAGCTTCTATCGGTGGCCGCGCGATGCCGCCTTCACGAGGTGGCGGTCCAAGGTCCCGCCTGGTTTCGCCTTCTCGACCAAGGCGCCACGCGGTCTCACCCACGCGAAGAAGCTGTTCGATCCCGACGTGTGGATTCGGCGGCTCGATGTCGGCCTGCACGAACTGGGGGAGCGGCGAGGAGCCCTGCTCGTGCAACTGGCGCCCACCATGGAGCGTGACGACGCGAGGCTGGACTACTTTCTCGGGCGCCTGCCGCCTTGGGTCCGAGTCGCGGTCGAGTTCCGGCACGACAGTTGGCTGGACGACGAGGTGTTCGCGCTTCTGGAGCGACACCGGGCTGCCTACTGCGTGATGAGCGGCGCCGGTCTGCCGTGCGTGCTCCGCGCGACGGCGCCGTTGGTCTATGTCCGGCTGCACGGCCCCGACAACAATTCTTTGTACGGCGGATCCTATTCCGATTCCGACCTGCACTGGTGGGCGGATCGGATGGCGGAATGGCGGGCCGCCGGTCACCACACCTATGCCTATTTCAACAATGACGGGGGTGGCAACGCGGTTCGCAATGCGCGTTACCTTCGGGACCTGGTCGGTCCCGCGTCGAACCGGTGACGAAAGTGCGATCCCTTCGCCCCTTGTTCCGCCGCTGAAATCCGGCAAAAGCTGGCGTTTTGGCGGCCGGAGAGTGCACAATGGCCCCAGCGGTCCCTTGCGTCACTGATGGGGCTCGCCATCATGGCTCTGCTCGCCGCATCGACGGTGACGGCAACCGGTAGCTGGCTACAACTGAATGACTTTCGGCGGTACACCGATCGGTCGCATCCACGTTGGGGAAGACGATGGAGCTCGAGCGGAGGCGGACTGTGGGAATTCATGAGACCAATGCGCCTCGTGCAGTGCTTGCACAAGGCGTGATTTTCGTGCACTCTGCGCCGGTGGCGATCTGCCCCCATGTCGAATGGGCGATCTCAGCCGTGCTCGGGGGGCGGGTGTCGCTGTCCTGGACGGCGCAGCCGGCTTCTCCGGGTCAGTTGCGCGCCGAGGTGAGCTGGAGGGGCGGAGCCGGAACGGGAGGCCGACTGTCCTCCGCGCTGCGCGCCTGGCCGATGCTTCGATTCGAGGTCACCGAAGACGCGAGTCCCGGCTCGGACGGCGAGCGTGTCTGCTACGTTCCGGGCCGCGGCCTCTCGCGGACCGCCATTTCAGCCAACGGCGACGTGATCATCGCCGAGGACAAACTGCGCTTCCTGATGGCGCAGGCCACCAGCCTGGACGGTCTACGGCATGCGCTGTCCGGAGCGATCGGCGCCGACGTCGATGCTGAATTGGAGCCCTACCGCCGCGCCGGTGAGGGGACCGCCGTCACCTGGCTGCACCAGGTGGGATGAGGCAACCCCTCCGGAGATGAGACGTCTTCTGCTCAGTCCGTCCGTATAGGTCGCGACCGAGAAAAGGAGCAGTGTTGCCACTAAGGGGATCTCGTCTGACCGCGGGTCTGCTGGCCGGTCTGGTGGTCGTCGTAATCCTGGGAACCATTGGTGCTGTTGCCATCTCGCGTTCGCAGCGGCCGACCCTGGACTCGGCAGCCAGGACCTCGACTTCCACGACCTTGGCCTCCGCTGACGCCATCGCGTCGGCAGGTGTTGACTCCACGCTCGGGTCGAGGAATGTGGGTGGGTCCGGTTCCGCCGCCGCGTCAGGAACCGATGCGGCTACGAGGCAGAGCGATCCGTTGACGGCGCCGGCCGGGCCCTCCAACAACTCGACCGTGCAGATGTCGCCGAGCGTTCGGGCCCGCGCCAATGCGGGGCAGGTGGCTCAGCTGATGCAGGGCTATTTCGACGCCATCAACCAGCACGACTATTCGAGCTGGAGCCAACTGGTGTTGCCGAGCATGGTGCGCACCCAGGGTAGCGACGCGTGGCTCCAGTCCTATGCGACGACCGCCGACTCGAGCATCTGGCTCCAGGCGATCCAGGACGATCCCGTGCGGGTGACGGTGAAGTTCACATCGGAGCAGGATCCGGACCTGGCTCCTGTCGACCTTCCGGTGCACTGCATCGCTTGGACGCTCACCTACCGTCTGAACACGGAGGCCGGGCGCCTGGTGATCGGCCCGACGGTGGCAGGCGGCGTCGCCAAGCAGAAATGTAGCTGAGTCGCGTCGCTACAGCGGAATGTTGCTGTGGGCGCCACGCCCGGCCGGCGCAGAGGCCAACGCCTCGGCGACCCGTCGGCGAGTCTCGGCCGGTGTGATCACCTCGTCGACCACGCCGAGTTCGATCGCCCGGTTGACGCCGCCGGCCACCTTCTCGTGCTCCTGGGCCAGGGTCGCATGCAGGGCTTCGCGCTCGTCATCGGAGGCGGCGGCAAGCTTGCGCTTGTGCAGGATGCCCACGGCAGCCTTGGCTCCCATCACCGCGATCTCGACGTCCGGCCAGGCGTACACGGCGGTGGCACCGAGCGCCTTGGAGTTCATGGCGATGTAGGCACCGCCGTAGGCCTTGCGCGTCACCAGGGTGACGCGAGGTACCACGGCCTCCGCAAAGGCATGCAGCAGTTTCGCTCCGCGGCGTACCACCCCGTCCCATTCCTGGCCGACGCCGGGGAGATAGCCGGGAACATCGACGATGACCAGCAGCGGGATGCCGAAGGCGTCGCACATGCGCACGAACCGGGACGCCTTCTCGGCCGACGTGGAGTCGAGGCAGCCACCGAGGCGGAGCGGATTGTTGGCCACCACACCCACGCTGCGTCCGGCCAGGCGACCGAGCCCGATGACGATGTTCGGGGCCCAGCGGGCCTGCAGTTCCTCCATCGGCTCGTCGAGGATGCGGTCGATGAGCGGTTTGACGTTGTACGCCCGGTTGCGCTGGGCCGGCAGCACATCGCCCAAACCGGGATCATCCGCCATTCCCGCGACCCCGGAGATGCCCGGACGTGCGAACAGGGAGGTCACCCGGCGGGCTCGGACGTAGGCGTCGTCCTCGGAATCGGACACGATGTGGACCACGCCGGATTTGCGGCCGTGCGCCGACGGGCCGCCGAGTTCCTCCATGTCGACCTGCTCGCCGGTCACCGACCGCACGACATCCGGGCCGGTGACGAAGATGCGGCCCTCGGGCGACATGATCACGACGTCCGTCAGGGCGGGGCCGTAAGCGGCACCGCCGGCTGCCGGGCCGAGTACAACGGAGATCTGCGGCACCCGCCCGGATGCTCGCACCATGGCCGCGAAGACCTGCCCGACTCCATCGAGCGCCTCGACGCCCTCGGCCAGCCGGGCACCGCCGCAGTGCCAGATACCGACGACCGGAATGCGATCGCGGATGGCGGCGTCGATGGCATCGACGATGTGCCGACAACCGGCGGAACCCATGGCGCCGCCCATGCGAGTGGCGTCGGTGCAGTAGGCGATCACCTTCGCCCCGTTGATCCGCCCGCGCACCGCAGAGACACCCGAAGTGTCGGTGCCGTGCAAGGGCGCAACGGTCCCGGGATCCAGCAGTTTCGCGAGGCGGATCTCCGGCTCGCGGAAATCGAGTTTCCGCGGGCCGGGAGTGGTTGCCGGAACGGCTGATTGAGCAGTGGCTGTCACGTTGAACTCCTGACGTCGCCGAACCGGCAGTGCCGGCGAACGGGGCGAATGAATGGGACCCGGGTGCCGTTCGCCCGGATCGGCGATCGGCGACGCAGGCACCTCAGAGCTGCAGGGCTGTTATTTGGTGAAGACCAGGGCCACATTGTGGCCGCCGAAACCGAACGAGTCGTTCACGGCAGCGTCGAGGTCGACCTTGCGGTTCTCGGTCGCGACGTCGATCTCGATGGCCGGATCCAGGTTGACGATGTTGCGGGTGCCGGGAACGATCCCGTCCCGAACCGACAACACGGTGGCGATGGCTTCCAGGGCTCCGGAGGCACCGAGCATGTGACCGGTCATCGACTTCGTGGCCGTCACAACCGGATGATCCCCGATCGCCCGCCGAATCGTCTTGGACTCGGCCAGGTCGCCCACCGGGGTCGACGTCGCGTGCGCGTTGACGTGACCGATGTCGGTCTTCGACAACCCGGCCGACCGGAGCGCCTTGGCGATCGCGCGGCTACCGCCCTCCCCGTTCGGCTCCGGGGCGGTGATGTGGAAGGCATCGTTCGACATGCCGATTCCGGCGAGGGTTCCGTAGATGTTCGCGCCGCGGGCAAGGGCGTGATCCCGACGCTCGAGCACCATCATCGCGGCGCCTTCACCGAGGACGAATCCGTCGCGCCCGGTGTCGAAGGGGCGCGAGGCCGTGGCCGGGTCGTCATTGCGGGTGCTCATCGCACGCATCTGCGAGAAGCCCGCGACTGGGAGCTGGTGGATGCATGCCTCAGCGCCGCCGGCGATCGCGATGTCGATCTCACCGGCCTTGATCAACGTGTAGGCCCAGGCCATGCCCTCCGCCCCGGCGGCGCAGGCCGCCACCGGAGCGTGCACGCCACCGCGGGCCTTGGCCCACAGGCCAACGGCAGCGGCCGGACCGTTGGGCATCAACATCGGTATCGTCATGACCGCGACCTTGCCGAGGCCGGAGTTCTCCAGGATGTCGTCCTGGCCCAGTAAGGTCAGCGCTCCTCCGATGCCGGTTCCGACCACGACGCCGAGCCGTTCGGGCTCGATCTCCGGCGTTCCCGCATCCGCCCAGGCCTCGCGGGCGGCCACCAGTGCCACCTGCTGGCACCGATCCAGCCGGCGGGCTTCGACCCGCGGCAGGATTTCCGTGGGTTCAACGGCCAGCGGCGCATGGATCGCCACCGGGAGTCCGTATTTCTCCACCCAGGGTGCGGTGTTCGCCGTGACGCCGACGCGGCCGTCGAGCATGGCCTGCCAGGTCTCCGGCGCCGTGCCGCCGATGGGCGACGTCGCACCGATACCCGTGACGACGACGTCGTGGTCGGTTGTCATGCCTTGTTGGCCTCGATGTACGTGACGGCGTCACCCACGGTCTTGAGCTTGGCCAGCTCGTCGTCGGGAATCTTCACACCGAACTTGTCCTCTGCCTGCACCGCGATCTCGACCATCGACAGCGAGTCGATGTCCAGGTCGTCGGTGAAGGACTTCTCGGCGGTGACGTCGGCGGCCGGGACGCCGGCGACCTCTTCGACGATCTCGCCGAGGCCGGCGAGGGTGTCCTCGTTGCTCACGAGTGTTTCCTTTCGATGGGAACGCTCCTCCCGGGGACCCGGGAGGAGGGAATGGTGCTGTTCGAATCTCGACGCTCGGGCGGTTGTGCCCGGGCGTCAGGGCGAATTGTGCCTCAGTAGAACGGATCGGCTGGTGCCGGCGGGCGCCTTGCAGGGGTCATGGGCAGCGAAAGACCTGCCCGGCGTAGGTCAATCCGGCGCCGAACCCGACGGCGAGCACCATCTCGCCCCGTGAGATCTCGCCGGTCTGACGCATCCGGTCCAGAGCAATTGGAATCGACGCGGACGAGGTGTTTCCGCTGGTCACGATGTCCTTCGCTACTCGCAGATCGGACCGGGCACCGGCGGCGACCAATTTCCTCGCGATTGTTTCGACGATGCGCAGATTCGCCTGATGGGTGACCAGGACGTCCACGTCGGAAAGCTCCAGGCCGGCCCTTTCGACGGCCAGAACGGCGACCGGCGCAATTGCGGTGGTGGCCCACCGGAACACTGCCTGACCCTCCTGGATGAAGGTGGCGTCGCGGGACTCGATGCGGATGGCCTGCGTCTGGGTCTCATCACTGCCCCAGACCACCGGACCTACCCCTGGCTCGTCCGACGCAGACACCACCGCGGCGCCGGCACCGTCACCGAAGATGATGGCGGTGGCGCGGTCCGTCGGGTCGGTCCACGCCGTGAGCTTCTCCGATCCGACCACCAGGACGTTTCTCGAACTACCCAACCGGATGGCGTGGTCGGCCGCGGCCAACGCGTAGCAGAAGCCGGCACAGGCGGCATTCAGGTCGAACGAACCGGGCGCTGGAATCGACAGCGCGGCGGCGATCTGGGTGGAAGTGTGCGGAACCTGGGTCTCGCCGGTGCAGGTGGCGACGATCACGGTGTCGATGTCGCCGGGCTCCAATCCGGCATCGGCCAGGGCCTTGCCGGCGGCGATGGCGCCCATCGAGGCGACCGTGTCCTGCGAACTCCCGAAACGCCGCTCCGCGATGCCGACCCGGCTCTGGATCCACTCGTCATTGGTGTCCATGAACTTGGAGAGGTCGTCGTTGGTGACAACCTTGTCCGGTCGGTAGGAGCCCAATCCGACGATGGTCGATCCGGCCACCGTCCGCGGATGAGTGATCTTCGATGAGGTCATCGGTTCAGCCCTGCCTGTGCTCGGTGAGGAAGGTGGCGGTCTTGTCCAGGTCGTCGGGCGTGCGTAGCGCCAGCGTGGCGACGCCCTTGAGATCGCGCTTGATCAGGCCCGTCAGCGCGCCGGCGGGTGGCAGCTCCAGCACGCCCGTGATGCCCAGGCGCGCCAGCGTCGCCATGCACGCATCCCACCGGACCGGCTTCGTGACCTGTGCGGTCAGCAGATCGAGATAGCGCCGACCGCGCTCGACCACGCTGCCGTCGGAATTGGTGAGCAACGGTCGAGTCGGCTCGCCCGGCTCGACCTGCGCCAAGGAGTCGGCCAGAGCATCCTCGGCGGGTGCCATGAAGGTGGTGTGGAATGCGCCTGCGACCGGCAGCGGGATGATCCTGGCACCGGGGGGTGGATTCTCGGCCAGTTCGGCCAAGGCATCGATGGCGCCGGCGGCCACGATCTGTCCGCCGCCGTTGACGTTGGCGCCCACCAGGTCAAGTTCGGCCAGTGCGGCCAGAACGGTTGCCGGATCGCCGCCCAGGACCGCCGACATCGACGTGGGAGCCAACGCGCAGGCCGCTCCCATGGCAGCCCCGCGAACGCCGGCGACGCGGATCGCCGTGACCGGATCGAGAACCCCGGCCAAGGCGGCGGCGGCGAGCTCACCGACCGAGTGGCCCGCCGCGACAGCGTCGGAGGGTAGGGGGAAAGTGCTGGCGGCAAGCAGCGCACTCGCGACGACCAGGGGCTGCGTGACTGCGGTGTCCTTGATCTCGTCCGCGTCGGCGGTGCTGCCCAGTCGGATCAGATCCAGGCCGGCAGCCTCGCCGAATTCGGCTGCCAGGTCGGCGAGGCCGTGGAGTTCCAGCCAGGGCACGAGCATTCCGGGCTTCTGCGATCCCTGTCCAGGGGCGACGATTGCCAACACGCCTATCAGCCAACCACGTGCCAGGCTGCCGGAACGCCCGCCGGACCTACCAAGTCCCCGAGCAGTTGTTGTAGGAATCCTCCTAAGACAGTCGTGACTTCGGCCAAAACGTCGGTCCGACAGCGACGTCAGGTGGCGATGTCACGCTCGGCATCTCCGAGTCGACCCACGGCGACTGCGATCTGCAGGGTGAAGGCCTCTCGGCTCGTCATCGGATCCAGCCCGGTGACTTCACAGATGCGCCGAAGCCGATAGCGAACCGTGTTGGCGTGGACGAACAACGCACGGGCGGTCGGTTCAAGGGCTCGGCCCGCGGACAGATAGGCGTCCAGGGTCGACGGCAGCGGGTCGCCGGCTGCCATCAACGGGGCGAATACATTGCGCCGCAGCTCTTCCCTGGCCTCCAGATCACCGGTCAGAACGCGCTCGGGCAGTAGGTTGTCCGCCTCGATTCCCCGGGGGGCACCGGGCCAGGCAGGAACCGCCCTGATCCCGGACAATGCCGACCGGGCTGACGCCATCGCGCCCGAGAGCCCGGAGCCGATGGAGCCCCGGATCACCGGGCCGTCGCCGAAAATGTCCAACAGGCCATCGATGCCGCTGGCCAGGACGTCTCGTGCGGCCGCCGACACGATCAGGATCAACCGGTCGGCGTGAAGCCCGGTCAGTGCGGCCAGTCCGAGCGCAGCGGCACGTTCCGCTGTTCCTGCGATGGCGGCCGACTGCCGGTTCCGCTCCGCCGTCGAGGGAGTTCCTATCGACCTGGAGCCGCGGAAGCCCGGCGGCGACCCGATGACCACAGCAACCGGACCGGAGAAGTCCCAGTTGAGGGCCGCGGCCCTGGAGGCAAGGGAGTCGCCGCCCTCGCCGCGGACGATGCTGTCCACGACCAGAGCCTCCAGCCGCTGATCCCAGGCGCCGCGCGACTCCGCCGCGGCGGCGTACACGCCGGCTGCCGAGAAGGCCACTTCCCTGGAATATCGCAGTAGCGAATCGGCCAGCGCCGCCGACTCGGCAGGGGTGGTGCCAAGAGCAGGGACGTGCTCCTCGGCGACGGAGATCGCAATCCGCACCAGCTCTACGGTTCTCCGCAGCGACACGCTGCGGACGAGTTCGCGCGGGGCCGTTCCGAACACGGCCTCGGTCAGCTTCAGCCCGTCCAGCCCGCCGCCAGCCCAGCCGACGTAACCCGCGATTCCGGCCTGGGCCACCAGAGTGACCCAGCTGCGTTGCTGGGCGGGCAGGCTGCGGAACCACGGCAGCCTCTCGTCCATCAGGGCCACCGAGCGGGTGGCCAGGCCACTGGCGGCCCGTTCCACCGTTCGCAGGGTGGCCCCGCTGATCGTCGCCGCCGCTGTCATCGCCACCGCGCTGGTCGTCGCGTTGCTCGTCGTCGCAGCGTCGCCGGCACCGGCATCCGCCGCGTCGGCCAGGGTCATCCGATCAGCGTGCCACGCCGGGCGCCGACCGTCCGCTCAGGATTCGCCTCCAGCATTGCCCGAAGTTCCTGCCCGAACGTCGGTCAACCGGTAACGGTCAACCGCTTCGGCCGCCGCACCGTGGCGATAACCTCCTGAACGCTCGAGCGCGGACAGCGCTGCCACCACCATCGACGGACCGTCGATGAGGAAGTGCCGCCGTGCGGCCGCCCTGGTGTCGGAGAATCCGAACCCGTCAGCGCCGAGGGCGACGAACTCGCCGGCGACCCACGGTGCGATCTGGTTCTGCACGGCCCGCTGGTAGTCACTCGTTGCGATGACCGGTCCGGGACGATCGGCCAGCGCGGTTCGCACGTACGGCTCGCCGTGGACGCCGGCCGGGTCGAGAAGCTTGGCCCGCTCGATGGTGTCGCCCTCACGGCGCAACTCCGACCAGCTCGTCACCGACCAGACGTCGGCGGCCACGTCCCAGTCGGTGGCGAGCAACTCCTGCGCCTCCAGGGCCCACCGGACACCGACTCCAGAGGCCAGCAGTTGCACTCTGGCCTTTCCCTCGGTGTTCGAGGCGGGGGAGAGCAGATACATGCCCTTCAACAGGCCCTCGACGTCCAGCCCGGCCGGCTCGGCCGGCTGGACATAGGGCTCGTTGTACAGGGTGATGTAGTACATGATATTGTCGCCGCCGAAGTCCCCGGCCGAATCGGTCGGTCCGGTTCCGGACGCTTCCGGCCCGCCGTACATCCGCCGGAGTCCGTCCTTGACGATGTGGCTGATCTCATAGCCGTAGGCGGGGTCGTAGGCCACGACGTGCGGCATGGTCGCCGCAAGCAGGTGCGAATGACCGTCCGCATGCTGCAGTCCCTCGCCGGTGAGCGTGGTGCGGCCGGCGGTGGCGCCCAGCACGAATCCCCGGCACATCTGATCTCCGGCCGCCCAGAGACCGTCACCGGTTCGCTGGAACCCGAACATCGAATAGAAGATGTACATCGGGATCATCGGCTCGCCGTGCGTCGAGTAGGTGCTGCCGACTGCCGTGAACGTGGCCACCGAGCCGGCCTCGTCGATGCCCTCGTGCAGGATGACGCCCTGCTCGGATTCCTTGTAGGCCAGCATCAGATTGGCGTCGACGGCGGTGTAGAGCTGTCCGGCCGGGTTGTAGATCTTCTGTGACGGGAAGAACGAATCCATGCCGAAGGTTCTGGCCTCGTCCGGAATGATCGGCACGATGCGCTTGCCGATCTCCGGGTCCTTGAACAGGTCCCGGACCAGTCGGACGAACGCCATGGTGGTGGCGATCTCCTGTTTGCCGGAGCCCCTTGTCATCACCTTGTAGGTTTCCTCACCCGGCAGCTTCAGCGGTTTCGCGATCACTCTGCGCTCCGGTACGTACCCGCCGAGACGGTCGCGACGCTCCTTCAGGTACTGGATCTCCGGCGCTTCGTCTCCCGGGTGGTAGTACGGCGGCTGGTAGGGATCGGCCTCGAGCTCGGCGTTGCCGATCGGGATGTGCAACTCGTCGCGGAACGATTTGAGGTTGTCCAGCGTGAGCTTCTTCATCTGGTGCGTCGCGTTGCGGCCTTCGAAGGAGGAACCGAGATGGAACCCCTTGATGGTCTTGGCGAGGATGACCGTCGGCTGCCCGACATGGTGCGTCGCAGCATGGTAGGCGGCATGCACCTTCCGGTAGTCGTGGCCGCCACGCCGCAGATTCCAGATGTCCGCGTCGCTCATTCCCGCTGCCATCGCTTTGGTCCGCGGATCGCGACCGAAGAAGTGCTCGCGAACGTAGGCGCCGTCGTTGGCCTTGTAGGTCTGATAGTCGCCGTCGGCCGTGGTGTTCATGAGGTTGACCAGGGCGCCGTCCTTGTCGGCCCGCAACAGGGCATCCCACTCGCGGCCCCAGACCACCTTGATGACGTTCCAGCCGGCCCCCCGGAAGAACGACTCCAGTTCCTGGATGATCTTGCCGTTGCCGCGCACCGGCCCGTCGAGCCGCTGCAGGTTGCAGTTGACGACGAACGTGAGGTTGTCCAGGCCGTCGATCGCCGGCAGGTGGATGAGCCCGCGCGATTCGACCTCGTCCAACTCGCCGTCACCCAGGAATGCCCAGACGTGCTGCTGGGAGGTGTCCTTGATGCCGCGGTGGTGCAGGTACCGGTTGACCCTGGCCTGGGCGATGGCGTTCATCGGGCCGAGTCCCATCGACACCGTGGGATATTCCCAGAAGTCCGGCATCAGCCGCGGATGCGGATAGGACGGGAGGCCGCCGCCCGGATGTGAGACCTCCTGGCGGAAGCCGTCGAGCTTGTCGGTGCTCAACCGGCCTTCCAGGAAGGCGCGCGCGTACATGCCGGGGGAGGCGTGGCCCTGGAAGAAGATGTGATCGCCGCCGCCGGGATGGTTCTTGCCGCGGAAGAAGTGGTTGTAGCCGACCTCGTAGAGGCTCGCCGACGAGGCATAGGTGGAAATGTGGCCGCCGACGCCCACTCCGGGACGTTGGGCGCGGTGCACCATGACCGCAGCGTTCCAGCGGATCCAGTTCCGGTATCGCCGTTCGATCTCCTCGTCTCCGGGGAAGAACGGCTCGGACTCGGTCGGGATGGTGTTGATGTAGTCCGTGGTGGTCAGCGCCGGCAGCCCAACATGTTGCTCACCGGCCCGACCGAGCAGCCGCAACATCAGATAGCGGGCCCGTTGCTGGCCGCCTGCCTCGACCATTGCGTCGAAGGAATCGAGCCACTCCCGGGTCTCTTCCGGATCTGCATCCGGGAACTGAGCGGCAAAGCCGTCGCGGATAAGGTGGTGACGCGAGAGGCCGGACTCCGGGTCTGTCGGTCGTGGTGTGGTGCTGGAGGAAGCCAAGGGATCTCCTCGTCTGGCGAACGACTCCACGGTGCGATGAGCGCCACGACGTCGAACGGGTGGATCGGCCACTCCGGGTGGGGCGTGACCGCTACCGTCCATCCTTCCGCATCTCGCGCAGCTGTGCCGCCGTGGGCGGGTCATCGAGCCATCGCGGGTGGGGCGGAATTCCCCTACCAGCCCGACTTGCATAATGTGTGCACACCGGGGCAATGCACCACCGGCTCCGCACCGCGGGACGTGGTAGCGCATCGTTCCATCTGGCATGGTTGCTGCTGGTGTACGAAGTTCCTTGCACTCTGCAGTTCTCATCGGCAGTACTCATCAGGTTCGGGAAAGGCGCGAGAACACAGTGACTGAGGTCTCGGGGCATGCGCACGGCTCGATGGAGCATGGCGTCGCCGACCGGCTCGGCCTGAAGGCGGGCGACGTAGTAGGGGAAATCGGTTTCGACGACGATGTCGATCACGACCTTCGCGAGGCGGTCGAGGACATCATCGGCGGAGGTCTGCTTGAAGAGGATGCCGACGATGTGCTGGACGCGGTGTTGCTCTGGTGGCGCGCGGAGGACGGTGACCTCACCGACGCTCTGGTGGACGCCATCACCCTGCTCGCCGATACCGGCGTGATCTGGTTGCTGACACCCAGAACAGGCCTCGATGGGTACGTGGAGCCGAGCGACATCGCGGAGGCCACTCGAACTGCGGGCCTTTCGCAGACCACCACGGTTCCCGGTGGTCTGCGATGGACGACCGCCAAGCTGGCCCGCGCCAAGCAGGGACGCATCCGCCGCTGACGGTCCTTGGGGCTTCGGCGGCGGCCCCGTCCTGGTGAGCTTCGTAAGGACGACCGTCGGCGGGTTGGCCGTGGTCCGGTGAACGAGAGGAAGGCGAACACATGTCAGTGGAGGTCGGAACCCTGGCCCCGGATTTCACGCTGCCCGACTCCGATCGGGCGCCGATGACGCTGTCCGATTTCCGGGGGGACCGGGCCGTGCTGGTCGTTTTCTACCCGTTCGCGTTCTCCGGAGTGTGCACGAAGGAGCTGTCCGCGGTCCGGGACGAACTCGCAACTTTCCAGAATGATCGAGTGCAGGTGGTGGCCATCTCCACAGATCCGGCCCCGACCTTGCAGGCCTGGGCGGCAGCGCAGGATTACCATTCCCGCTGCTGTCCGATTTCTGGCCGCACGGCGCCGTTGCCACGCTTTACGGGGTCTTCCACGAAAAGGGTGGCATGGCCCTGCGGGGTACCTTCCTGGTGGACGTCGGCGGAGTGGTCAGGTTTGCGGAGGTGAACGAGCCGGGAGTGGCGCGTGACCAATCAGCGTGGGAGCGAGCGATCGCGGCGCTTCCGCCTCGCTGACCGGCTATCCGTCGGACCGAGATCATGGCATCATTCCCGGGTCAGCTGCTTGCGTCGGTCCGCTGGTCTCCTTCGGGCGGATGTTCTGGTTCCGGATGGCTGGGTGCCGGACATCTCGATCCCGGACGTCTGGTGGGGTGTCTGGGTGCTGAAAGTCTGGTGGCGCCCGGCGGCCGGTTGCACAAGGGCGCGTAGCTCAGCGGAAGAGCTCCCGGTTTACACCCGGGCGGTCGGCGGTTCGAATCCGTCCGCGCCCACTGTTCTTGCAGTTGCCGTCGGGCATTCGCTCGATGTCCCCAAAGACAATGCGCCGCTTGGCTGGTCCGCCATGGCATGAATCCGCAGCGATGATTCCCCAACGAGACGACGAAATGCCCGAAGGAGCGAGTTCATGGCCAAGGCGGAACAGATCACCGGTCCGGAAGCCGGCCATGGCGAGGGCCCGGTCTGGTCCACGACCTGGGGCGGACTTTGTTTCGTCGACATGCTGGTCGGCGACGTTCTGCGCCTCGACCGTTCCAGCGGGTCTCTGACCCGTTGGCATGTCGGCAAGGTCGCCGCCGCTCTGCGGCCTCGAGGGCAAGCGGGCGCAGTTCTCGCCACGGAACGAGAATTCATGGTGTGCGAAGAGATCGGTGGCGAACTGGTCAGCCTCAGCGAGGTTTTCGATGATCCGAAGATCCGCTTCAACGACGGTGCGTGTGATCCGGCCGGGAACTTCCTGTGCGGAACGATGGCATACGACGAGCACCCCGGCAGCGGAAACCTTTACCGGCTGGGCGCCGACCACGCGGTGAGCACGGTGCTCACCGGAGTCACCATTTCGAACGGGCTCGACTGGACGGTGGACTCGTCCCGCGCCTACTACGTCGACACGCCCACCGGCCGGATCGACATGTTCGATTCCGACCTGACCGGCGAATTGGCCAATCGTCGACCGTTCGTCACCATCGAACCCGGCTTCGGTGCTCCGGACGGTCTGACAGTCGATGCGCAGGGCGGTGTCTGGACCGCGCTGTGGGGCGGCAGCGCCGTCCACCACTACTCCGCATCCGGTGAGTTGCAGGACGTCATCGACCTTCCCACCGCCAACGTGACCGCGTGCACCTTCGGCGGCGACAACCTCGACGAACTGTTCATCACCACCTCGCGCGAGGGAGCGGACCAACGGGACGCCGCCGCCGGTGCGCTGTTCCGTTACCTGCCAGGAGTCGAAGGAGTGCCGGCTCTGCCCTTCGCCGGCTGACCGAAGGCCGACCGACGCCCGACCGCGGCAGCGGCGCCAGTCCGGTCGCCGAAGGGTCCTGGTCGACCGCCCGGATGCATTCGGCGCCTATCACCCGGTCACCGAGCACTGAATTGCTCGCTGTCCTGATGTCGTCGGCGGCCCTGATCTCTGACGTGTCCGCGCGGCCCTGATATCTCGCGGCCCTGTTGATCCGAGTGGGCCTGTTGATCCGAGCAGACTCTGTTGATCGCGGGTCACGAACTGATCGACTGCCAGGTCGAAGCGTTGGCGGCGCTGGTCTCGACAGCACCCAGAACCCGTTGCACCGCCAGCGCATCGGCAAACGACGGCGTCGGCTGGACGCCGGCGCCGATGGCCGTCACCAGATCGACCACCTGGTGGGTGAAGCCGTGCTCATAACCCAGGCCGTGACCGGCCGGCCACCAGTGGGAGATGTACGGGTGCTCGGGCTCGGTGACCAGAATGCGGCGGAAGCCTTGCGTGCCTGGCGCATCGGTTCCGTCGTAGAACTCCAAAGAATTCATGTCCTCGAAGTCGAACGCGAGAGAACCCGATGAACCGTTCACCTCGAGGCGCAATGCGTTCTTGCGGCCCAGTGCAAACCGACTGGCCTCGAAGACTCCGATCGGTCCGCCGTCGAAACGCGCGGTGAAAATGGCTGCATCATCGACCGTGACGGCACCCTTGGCCACCTCCGGGCCGGCGTCGCCCTTCCCGCCCAGACCCGCACGCTCGCCGCTGATGGGCCGCTCGAGGACGAACGTTTCCATGATCGCCGAGACACCGGTGATCTTCTGGCCGGTGACGAATTGAGCGGCATCGACGATGTGTGCTCCGATGTCCCCGAGAGCGCCAGAGCCGGCTTTCGCCTTGTCCATTCGCCAGGTCAGGGGCGCGTTCTCGTCGGACAACCAGTCCTGCAGATACTGCGCTCGTAGCTGGCGGATCGTGCCCACCTTGCCGTCCTGGATCATTTGCTTGAACAGAGCAAGGGCTGGAGTGCGGCGGTAGGTGAATCCGCACATCGCCACTGCGCCGCCGACTGCTGCACGGTCCGCTGCGGCCGTCATCGCTTCGGCTTCGGCCACGGAGTTGGCCAGCGGTTTCTCGCACAGCACGTGTTTGCCCGCTTCGAGGGCGGCGATTGCGATCTCGGCGTGAGTGTCTCCTGGCGTGCAGATGTCGATCAGATCGATGTCGTCCCGCTCCACGAGCGCTCGCCAGTCCGTCTCGACCGAGTTCCACCCCATCTGATCGGCCGCCGCTCGCGCGGCAGTCGGGTTGCGGCCGGCGAGCGCGATGAGCTCGGGAACGAGTGGGAGATCGAAGAATCGGGCTGCCGTGCGCCAGGCGTGGGAGTGCACCGCCCCCATGAAGGCGTAGCCCACCATGCCGACCCGCAGCGATCCGGACGAGGACATCAAAACTCCTTTGCTCTGGCATACATTCAGTGGCCCTGGGGCCACTCGGTACTGTCCGGAACCCTAACGTCCGGACTCGGGGCTACGCGTCCGCGGGGTTGACGACGCGGTCGAGCGCGATGACGAAGGGGCGAAACAATTCGCCGGTACAGCGGCGACTTCGTGGGCAATGGATGAACCGACGGGTAGACCGACGGCGGAAGCCGTCTTTCCATCGTCTCATGGCGTGGGAACAGTTTCCCATAGTGTGAAAAGGCGCTTATGGTCGGTGCACAGCTCTCCGGCGAGACAAAGGTGCTTTCCATGGTCACTCCGCAATACACCCACGGTCATCACGATTCGGTGCTGCGTTCCCATCGATGGCGTACGGCAGCGAATTCGGCGCAGTATCTGTTGCCCTGGCTGGAACCTGGGCAATCGTTGCTGGATATCGGCTGCGGCCCAGGCACCATCACGGTTGGGTTCGCAGAATTATTGGCACCGGGCAGGGTCTCGGGCATCGATCCGAGCGGTGACGTGATCGCCCAAGCCGCCGAGTTCGCTTCGTCGGCCGGCGTCCGGAATGTCGACTTCGGGGTGGATGACGTGTATTCGCTGTCGGCGGTGGACGGTTCCTACGACGTCGTCCATGCGCACCAGGTGCTACAACATCTGACCGACCCGGTCCGAGCGCTCCGAGAGATGCGCCGGGTCTGTCGACCAGGAGGACTGGTGGCGGCGCGCGACGCGGACTACGCGGCGATGGCCTGGTACCCGCGACTGTCGGCATTGACCGACTGGATGACGCTGTATCAGGACGTCGCCAGGAGCAACGCCGCTGAACCCGACGGTGGCCGATTTCTGCGACACTGGGCACATCAAGCCGGTTTTACGGATGTCACTTCTTCGGCGTCGGTCTGGTGCTACTCCACAGCCGCCGAACGGGCGTGGTGGGGCGGGCTGTGGGCGGACCGCGTCGGCAGCTCCGACTTCGCCGAACAGGCCCGGTTCCGCGGATTCGCCGATACCGACCGGTTGGCGCGGATCGCCGCCGGCTGGCGGGACTGGGCGGCGCATCCAGATGCCTGGTTTGCGGTGCTGCACGGCGAAATCCTCTGCCGTAGCTGATCATTCGCCCCCCTGCCCGGGTCGAACCGCCTCATGACAGGCCCGGACCGATCGGTCGGCGACCGGTACGCGGCGACGGATGATCGGCAGTCGAACCGCCGGCCCTGGTCAGTGCGTTGTGGGCGGCGCGGCTGCGGGTCTGTGCATCGCGCAGCGTCTGCTGCGCCTGCTCGAGCAGTTCGCGTTGGAGTGCCATCTGCATGCTAAACTCGCCGAGGCGGCGATCGATCGCCTGTACCGCTTCGGCCGCTCCGGCAGCGTCGTCAGCCGCCGATGCTGCCTCCGCCCTGGCCGATTCCAGACGTCGGCGCTGCTGATCTTCGGCTCGTGCCCGCTCTGCGGCCTCTCTTTCGGCGTTCTCCTGCGCCGCCTTCGCCTTCTCGGCGGCCTTCTGGGCGGCCTTTCCAGCGGCCTTTCCGGCCGTCGTGTCGACCACCGGCTGGGCTTTTCCGGCCGCAGTTGGCAGAACCTTGCCGGCAGCACTGTCCCGGATCTCCTGCGAGGGTGCATCGGCCCCCGCGTCGTCCGCGGATTCGTGGACCGTTGCCGCCGGCCGGCGGCGGCCAACGTCCAACGGCAGGACTGTCGCCAGTTCGGGTAACGAGGTGGCCCCGAAGCCGTCCCATCGGGCCTGGGTCACCAGGGCGCCGGACAGCAGCATGTCTGCGATGTCCTCATCGGCCAGTGCCGCATTGAGGGTCGAGTTGACCCCTTCCCGCACCGATGCCGACGGCGCCGGCTGGTCGGTGATATCGAATGCCAGCCGGGTCAGGTCGTTCACCAGCTGCCGCCGCCGGCCGGAGAGTTTTCGCAGTTCGGGACCATCGAGGGCCTTCTCGGCTTCCCGGAGCCGGGAGCCCAGGACGAGCAGCTCGTCGATCTCTGTTCTGGCTACTCGCACCAGCCGGTTGACCGTATCCGCGGCCAGCGTAGGTTTTCGTAAGCCCAGAATGTGCGCAGCGGCTTCGGTGTCGCCCGCCTTCTTTGCTGCCGCAGCAAGGGTTTTGCGCCGTGCAGTGAACTCCGACATCGGATTCGAGTACAGCTCGTCGACGGCGGTGCGCAGCGAGGACGGACCGGTCACCGGCTCATCTTGTCGCACTTGCGCCCTGGGAAGCGGCGCAACGCACCCCGGGGGAATCAGGCATCAAGGGTGCCAACTGCGCCCTACTTGGTCCATCATGTTCAGATGCGCTCCATTTGGAAGGGTTCTCTCGTCTTCGGGCTGGTCAATGTGCCTGTCGCGGTGTACTCCGCGACCGAGGACCACGACATCCGTTTTCATCAGGTGCACGAGAAGGACGGTGGGCGGATCAGGTATCAGCGGACCTGCGAGGTCTGCGGTGAGGTGGTTGCCTTCGGCGACATCGCCAAGTCGTACGAATCCGACGACGGTCGGACGGCGATCATCACCGACGAGGACCTGAAGACTCTGCCGACCAACTCCGAGCGCGAGATCGACCTGCTGTCCTTCGTTCCCGCCGACCAGATCGATCCGGTGCTCTACGACTCGAGCTACCTTCTCGAGCCGGCCTCCAAGTCGGCGAAGGCCTATGTCCTCCTGCGCGACACGCTGGCCGAGAACGATCGGGTCGCGATCGTCCACTTCGCCCTTCGGCAGAAGACCCGTCTCGCAGCGCTGCGAGTACGTGGCGATGTGTTGGTGATCCAGACCCTGCGCTGGCCGGACGAGGTGCGGGAGGCCGACTTTCAATCACTGAGTACCGAAGTTGCGCTGTCGCCTGCGGAGAAGCAGATGGCTGCCCTGCTGGTGGACTCCTACGCAGACGATTTCCACCCGGAGCAGCACTCTGACTCCTATCGGGAGGAACTGCAGCAGATGATCGATGCCAAACTCGAAGGCGAGCAGGCGTTTCCGGAGGTGTCGGCAGCCGATGGTGAAGACGCTGAAGTTCTCGACCTGCTCGCTGCCCTGCAGCGCAGCGTGCAGCGCAACCAAGCCAAGCAGGAGTCCGCGGATTCCGACGGCGAGCCCGCCGAGAAGCCGGCCGTCGAGCGTTCGAAGCGCACCAGGACCAAGAAGACCGGTACGGCGGCGCAGGAGGAGAAGCCGAAAGCCCAACCTCGCACTCGGTCGAACCTGGCCAAGGCGAGCAAAACGGCCTGATCTGTCGCTCTGTCCGCCGCGAGCGGCCATCCACCACGGCTCGAAGCCGAACTGCAGTCGGAAGCGGCCAGTGGAAGGCCCTCCGATGTTTCTGTGCCCCCGGCAGGATTCGAACCTGCGCACCCGCCTCCGGAGGGCGGTGCTCTATCCCCTGAGCTACGGGGGCGCGAGGTGGAACTCTACCGCACCGACGTCGGCGTCTCGCCCATCCGGTCGCCTGCTGGCCGTCAGGTCACCGCGTGGGCGGCGTGTACGGGAGCGGTTTGGCGTGGCCCCGTTTGTCGAGCATGTCAGTCATCACGCTGATCTCCGAGGTCTGCGCGTCCACCATCTTGCCGGCGAAATTTCGCACCACCGCCGAAACGGCGTGGTTGGACGCGTAGGTCATCATCGCCGCCCCGCCCTGATGGTGCCGGATCATCAATTGCAAGAAATACACGTCGGACGCCTGGCCACGCAGGCCCTGCAGCTTCGCCATCTCCTGCGAGGTGGCCATGCCCGGCATGAGAGCCGTCGCCGACCCACCGGCAGAACCGGCAGCTCCCGTGCTCATGCCTGCCATGCCGGTGGTTCCCATCCACCCCATGTGTGGATCGCTGGTCAGCCGCGGCACCCCCCACAAATCGAGCCAGCCCATCATGGTGCCGATCTCGGACGTCTGCGTGTACTGGATGTCGTACGCCCGGGATCGAATCGTCTTGTCGTCGGAATTCAACTCGGCGATGTGGGCCATGTCGACGCCCTGCTGATGGTGGACCACCATGTCGCGGGCGAACCCCGTATCGACCGGGTCCTTGCCTTCGTCGCTGATCGACACGGGCGCCGGCCCGCCTCTGGCCAACGCCAGGCCGATGGTCGCGCCGATCAGCACCAGAACCAGCGCAGCGAGGCCCAGCACCAGTGCGGTGCCGCGAGATCCCCAACGCGTCAGGATCGGAGTGGCAGCCGGGCGGGCCGATCGATTCGGTGCGGACACCTATCGCTATTTGCTTGCCGTGGTGGCGGCCGTTGTGTTCGCCGCGGTGGCCGATCGTGCCGTGGTGGCGGTGGCCGATTTCGCGGTGGTGGCGGCCGAGGCGCTCTTGGTGTTGGCAGCGGGGCTGGTGAGCGTTGCAGCAGACCCGGCCGCCCCGCTCGAGGACGCCCCGCTCGCGGGGGCTGCACTGCCCGCTGCTCCGCTGACGTTGGGCACTGCTTCATTCGTGACCGGCGCGAGTCCGGCGCCGTCCATCTTGATGGCATCGGCGCCGGGCGCTGCCGGGTTGAACGGCGGAGGGGCGGCGGCGAAGCCGGGCTGGCTGCAGGAGGCGCCGGCTTCCGGTGTGACGTAAGGATTCTGGCGCAGCGCGGTGATGAATTGTTGGATGCGAACGTCGGCGGCGGAGGTCAGCTTGAGCTGGTGCGCCCACGACTGCAGCGAGATGGGCGAGTCGAGGTTCGGGTAGGGACTCATGAACTCGTAGCTCTGGCCGGAGACGATGGTCTTGAGCTTCTCCAGGTCACCCGCGGCGATCGTGGCGGGGTTGTAGGTGATCCACACCGCGCCGTGTTCCAGCGGGTGCACCATGTTCTCGTTACGAACGGCGGTGGCATAGATGTCGCCGTTGCACGCGGCCCACTGCTCGTCGTGGGGGCCGCCGATGGGCGGGTAGCGGTCGTACGCGACGCGCTGGGTCCCGGTGACGTGCATAGCGGCCTTGTAGGCGGTGAAGCTCAACGTTCCGTTGGCGGCGGTGGTGGCTTTGCCGACGAAGATTCCGGGGATCGCGGTGGATGGATCCTTGTTGGTGGCGCTGGGTTGGAACGGAGCCACCGAGGCAGCGTTGCTGTTGTTCTGGCGGTTCTTGTTGTAGACGACGGCGAAGATGCCGCCGACAAGAAGCAGGACGACGGCGAATGCGCCGATGGTGAGCCAGGGCAGCCCCTGCCGTTTGCTCAGTCGCCTGTTGACAACGGGCGCGACTGCTCGAGTTCTCTTGGCGTTCTTGCCACTTGCCATCATCGGTGCTGGAACCTCGTCGTGTGTATGTGGCCCGGATGTCTCGGAGCACCGGCCGGGTGGTTACGGCGCGCCGGAGTCTTGCTGGAACCGCTGGAGTCTACGGTGCTCGCCGGTGACCTTTGCGTGAACCAGCCTGTGCGCAGCGGCGTCCCCGACTTCGATTCCAGGCCCGGCAGCCCGACGTGGCGCAAACCAGGTGCGGGTCCTTCCTAGAATGATCGGGTGAATCCCGCCCAGTTGGCCGACGCTGTTCGTGCTGCCCTGTCCCAGGCTGTCGCCGTCGGCGACCTGGTGTTGATGGTGCCCGACGACATTCCCATCGACCGACCACGCTCCCGCGAACACGGCGACTACGCCACTCCGGTCGCACTGAAGCTCGCCAAGACGGCCGGCCTGCCGCCGCGCACGATCGCAGAGGTACTGGCCCGGCGGCTCCGCGAGGTCCCCGGAATTTCCGCCGTGGAGATTGCGGGCCCCGGTTTCCTGAACATCCGGTTGGACACCGCAGCGGCCGGAGCGGTGGTCCGTCAGGTCGTCGCCGCGGGCGCTGCCTACGGCGCGTCGCACCGGCTGGCCGGCCAGCGGGTCAACCTCGAGTTCGTCTCGGCCAACCCGACGGGTCCGGTCCACATCGGTGGAGCGCGCTGGGCTGCCGTGGGCGACGCCCTTGGCCGAGTGCTGAGCACCCAGGGAGCGACGGTCGTCCGCGAGTACTACTTCAACGACGCCGGTGCCCAGATCGACCGGTTCGCCCGGTCCCTGCTGGCCGCTGCGCGCGGGGCAGCGGCTCCCGAAGACGGCTACGGCGGTAGTTACATCACCGACATCGCCGCGAAGATCTCCCGCGCGCATCCCGGCGCAGCGCAGCTGCCGGACGACGAGGCCAGAGAGCTGTTCCGCACCGAGGGTGTCGAGCAGATGTTCACCGAGATCAAGGCGACCCTGCACGCGTTCCGCACGGACTTCGATGTCTACTTCCACGAGGATTCGCTCCACGCGAGCGGAGCGGTGGACAAGGCAGTCACGGCGCTGAAGCAGTCCGGCCACCTCTTCGAGGCCGACGGCGCGTGGTGGCTCAAGTCGACGGATTACGGCGACGACAAGGACCGGGTCGTGATTAAGTCCGATGGTGATCCGGCGTACATCGCCGGCGACCTCGCCTATTTCCTCGACAAGCGGTCGCGCGGTTTCGACCTGTGCATCTACATGTTCGGAGCCGACCATCACGGATATGTGAGCCGCCTCAAGGCCGCCGCAGCCGCCTTCGGCGACGATCCCGCTGTGGTCGAGGTGCTGATCGGCCAGATGGTGTTCCTGGTCGAGAACGGAGAGCCGATTCGGATGAGCAAGCGGGCCGGAACGGTCATCTCGCTCGACGACCTCATCGAGGCTCTCGGCGTGGACGCGGCGCGCTACTCCCTCATCCGGTACTCGGTGGACACCACCCTGGATCTGGATCTGGATCTGTGGACGCGGCAGAGTTCGGATAATCCGGTCTACTACGTGCAGTACGCGCACGCCCGCCTCTCGGCGTTGGCCAGGTCGGCGCAGGATCTCGGGATCGATCTGGGCAACGATTACGACGCCGCCCTGCTGGACACGCCTGCGGAAGCGGAGGTCATCGCGCTGTTGGCCGGTTATCCGCAGGTGCTGGCGGCAGCCGCCGAACTTCGCGAGCCGCATCGGGTGGTTCGCTACCTGGAGGACCTGGCCTCGGCCTACCACAAGTTCTACGACGCGGTCCGGGTGCTGCCGATGGGCGACGATGCGGTGACCTCGGCCAACATTGCCCGGCTCTGGTTGTGCAACGCGGCTCGTCAGGTGCTCGGCAACGGCCTCGCCGTCCTCGGTGTCACAGCGCCGGAACGAATGTGACGGCGACCGCAGCAGCCAATCAGGAAGAGCAACGATGAGAGCGCATCCGGCCGGCCCCCGGCACGGGGAGATCCCGGCGGACCACAGCTCGATCCTGCCCGTGGATCTCAACGATCTCGACCCGGCAGTGTGGCCGCGGGGGGCCGACAGATCGGCGGGCGTGCTGACGCTGGCCGGAAACGACGTCCGAGATCTCGCCGCCGAATACGGCACACCTCTTTTCGCGATGGACGAGCAGGACTTCCGCAGCAGGTGCCAGGACTTCGCCGACGCCTTCGGCTCGGCCGCCGACGTGCACTACGCAGCCAAAGCGTTTCTGTCCTCGCACATCGTGAAATGGCTTGCGCAGGAGGGACTCTCGTTGGACGTCTGTTCCGGCGGCGAACTCGGGCTGGCGCTGCGGGCGGGCTTTCCGGCGGAGCGCATCGGGTTCCACGGCTCGAACAAGTCGCAGGCCGAATTGGAGGCTGCAGTCGATGCCGGAATTGGCGCCATCATCGTCGACTCCTTCGACGAAATCGAACGACTGGTCGAAATCGCCGGCACCGGTTCGATCGGCGCCGGGCGGCCGGGCGGTGCTCGGTCGGGCACCGCGATCCGAGTCATGATCCGGGTGACCGTCGGAGTCGAGGCACATACCCATGAATTCATCGCGACGGCGCACGAGGATCAGAAATTCGGGTTCTCGTTGGCCGGCGGTGACGCGATGGAGGGCATCCGCCGGGTCGTCGCCGGTCCCGGGCTCGAGTTGGTCGGCCTGCACTCGCACATCGGTTCGCAGATCTTCGACCCGTCGGGCTTCGAGGTCTCGGCGCACCGGTTGGTGCGACTTCTCGAGCAGGCGATCGTGGAGTACCCCGAACTGGCCGATACCGTCACCACCTTGGATCTGGGTGGTGGCCTGGGGATCGCCTACACCTCCACCGACACCCCGCCGTCGGTCGACGCGATGGCGAAGTCGCTGACGGAGATCGTCGAGCGGGAATGTCAGGCCTCGGGACTGGTGGTGCCGCGCATCGCGGTGGAACCGGGCCGGGCCATCGTGGGGCCGGGCACCGTGACCGTCTATCGGGTCGGCACCATCAAAGATGTCCATCTGGACGGCGGTGTGGTGCGGCGGTACGTCTCCGTGGACGGTGGGATGAGCGACAACATTCGGACCGCGCTGTATGACGCCGACTACACGGTGGTCCTGGCGTCGCGTTCGTCGGACGCCCCGGCCGCGCGGTGTCGTGTGGTGGGCAAGCACTGCGAGAGTGGCGACATCGTCGTGCGGGACTGCTATCTTCCTGCGGACCTGGCGATCGGGGATCTGCTCGCGGTCGCGGCGACCGGCGCCTACTGCTACGCGATGTCCAGCAACTACAACCGGCTGCCCCGGCCTCCCCTGATCGCGGTGGCGGACGGAACCTCGCGTCAACTGTTGCGCCGCGAAACCGACGACGATCTGATGCATCTGGAGACCTGGTGAACGATCCGAACGGCTCCGCGGAGCCGAGCCGCTCGAGCGGACCGAAGCCGCCGTCGGCAGTACCAGCGGCAATCCTGCTGGGCCTGGCCGCCGTGCTGATCGTCGTGGTGCTGATCAAACCGTCCATGCCGCAGTGGTTGAAGATTTCCATTGCGCTTCTCGCGGTGCTGGTCGTCATCGCGCTGCTGATCTACGCGGCCAAGCTGTTCCGCGACAATGCGCGACGAGGTCGCAGGTGAAGGCGGTGCGGATCGCGGTGCTGGGTGCCGGTGTGGTCGGGTCCCAGGTGGTTCGGCTGCTCCGCGAGCAGGGTACGGAGCTGGCGGCTCGGATCGGCGCTCCGCTGGAGCTGGTGGCAGTCGCGGTTCGCCGCCCGCATCATCACCCGGACATTCCGGCGGACTTGCTGACCACGGATGCGGCGGCGCTGGTGGCCCGGCCGGACATCGATGTCATCATCGAAGTGATCGGCGGAATCGATCCGACCCGCGAGCTACTGCTGACCGCGCTTCGACGCGGTGCCTCGGTCGTCACGGCCAACAAGGCGCTGCTGGCCGAAGAAGGCCCAGCCCTCTACGAGGCAGCGGACGCTGCCGGTGCCGATCTGTACTTCGAGGCCGCGGTGGCCGGTGCCATTCCGCTGATCCGGCCGATTCGCGAATCCCTTGCGGGCGACCGGATCCTGCGCATCATGGGGATCGTCAACGGCACCACCAACTTCATCCTGTCGTCGATGGCCGCCGATGGTTCCAGCTACGAGTTGGCTCTCAAGGAGGCCACTCGGCTCGGTTACGCGGAAGCCGATCCCACCGCTGACGTCGACGGATTCGATGCTGCTGCGAAAGCGGCCATCCTGGCCTCGATCGGGTTCCACACCAGGGTGGGTGCCGCGGACGTGCACCGAGAGGGCATTGCGCAGGTGACTGCGGTCGACATCAGGGCGGCCGCCGAGTTGGACTGCGTCATCAAGCTACTGGCCATCTGCGAGCGGGTCAGCGCCCCGGACGGCGACGCGGTCTCGGCGCGGGTGCATCCGGTGATGCTGCCTCGAAATCACCCGTTGGCCGGGGTCGACGGCGCCTACAACGCCGTCTACGTCGAAGCCGAGTCCGCCGGGCAGCTGATGTTCTATGGACCCGGCGCGGGCGGGGCGCCTACCGCCTCGGCGGTTCTGGGTGACCTGGTCGCGGTGGCGCGCAACAAGATCAGCGGGGGGCGCGGTCCCAGGGAATCGGCGTATGCCGCCCTACCGGTGCAGCCGATGGGTCAGGTGCCGGCGCGCTATCACATCAGTCTGGACGTGGACGACAAAGCCGGAGTTCTGGCCGCGGTCGCCAACGCGTTCGCCGACGCGGGGGTTTCGATTTCCACGGTGCGCCAGCGGGGCAGGGGAGCGGAGGCGACCCTGGTCGTGGTCACCCATGCTGCGCCGGACGCAGCCCTGTCCGCGACGGTCGCCCAACTCGGTGAGCTCGACTCGGTACACCGCGTCACGTCAGTGATGCGAGTCATAGGAGATGTGGCATGAACCTCGGTTCCGATACCTCACGCGACCCGGTGCAGAATTCCAGCGCATCGGCAGGCTGGCCGGGGCTGATCGCCGCCTACGCCGACCGGGTCGCCGTTCCGGTCGGCTCGACGCCGGTGACCCTGCTGGAGGGCGGAACGCCGCTGCTTCCGGCGCCCGCGCTCTCGGCGATGGTGGGTGCGGAGGTGTGGTTGAAGGTGGAAGGTGCCAATCCAACCGGATCGTTCAAGGACCGTGGGATGACGGTGGCGGTGACCCACGCTCTCGCCGGCGGAGCCAAGGCCGTCATCTGCGCCTCCACCGGGAACACCTCGGCCTCCGCCGCCGCCTATGCCGCAAGGGCCGGCATGACCTGCGCGGTTCTCATTCCGGAGGGCAAGATCGCGGCCGGAAAGCTTGCGCAGGCGGTGGTCTACGGAGCCACGATCCTGCAGGTCCAGGGTAACTTCGACGATTGTCTGGAACTCGCCCGGAAGACGGCGGCCGCCCACGACGAGATCTCCCTGGTCAATTCGGTGAACCCGGCACGAATCGAGGGCCAGAAGACCGCCGCCTTCGAGATCTGCGACGTGCTGGGCCAGGCACCGGACATCCACGTGCTTCCGGTCGGCAACGCCGGCAACATCACCGCCTATTGGAAAGGTTATTCGGAGTATCTGTCCGACGGTGTCACGTCCGGCGCCCCGAGGATGTTCGGTTTCCAGGCGGCGGGCGCCGCACCACTGGTGCTCGGACATCCCGTTGCCGACCCGGAGACGATCGCGACGGCGATTCGAATCGGCGCTCCGGCGTCCTGGACCGGTGCGATCAACGCGCGCGATGAATCCGGCGGCCTGATTGATTCGGTGACGGACGAGCAGATTCTGCACGCCTACCGACTGCTCGCCACCACCGAGGGCGTCTTCGTCGAACCGGCATCGGCGGCGTCCATCGCCGGGCTGCTGAGAACGGCCGCGGACGGCAGGTTGCCGTCCGGATCGGTCATCGTCTGCACGGTGACCGGCAATGGCCTGAAAGATCCATCCACCGCGCTCGGTGCGCTGACCGCGCCGACGGTCATCCCCGTCGCGGCCGAGGCGGTCGCCCAATCGCTCGGCCTGGTATGACGGAAAGGTCCTTCGCTGCAGTGCGAACCACGGCGCAGGACGGTGGTACCGAGGGGGCCGTCTCGGTGCGAGTGCCCGCAACCTCGGCCAACCTCGGCCCTGGCTACGACTGCTTCGGTCTGGCTCTGCAGCGCTTCGACGACGTCACCGTCACGCTGTGCCCCCAAGGGCTCCGAGTGGACGTGCAGGGCGTCGGAGCCGGCCAGGTACCCACCGACGCCGGCCATCTCGTCGTCCGCGCGATGGCCAAAGCATGGCAGGCAACGGGTCGGGAGCTGCCGCCGGTGTGGTTGCGATGTTCCAATACGATTCCGCACGGCGGTGGTCAAGGTTCTTCGGCCGCTGCCATCGTCGCGGGCCTGTTACTGGGACGAGGTCTTCTTCCGGAGCCGGCACGCGGCCTACTTCCCGACAGCAGCATCCTGCAGTTGGCCACCGACCTGGAGGGCCATCCCGACAATGTCGCGCCGGCACTGCTCGGCGGGTTCACGATCGCTTGGACGGAGCAGAACGGCCTGGCCCGCGCCGTGCGCCGGGACGTGGATCCCGGTGTGCGGGCTGTTGTCTTCACCGCGGCGCAGGCGTCCTCGACCGAACGCTCGAGAGCGCTGCTGCCGGAAGCGGTTTCGCACGCCGACGCGGCGGCCAATTCGGCCCGCGCCGCACTGATGGTGCACGCGCTGACCACTGATCCCAGCTATTTGTTGGAAGCCACCCAGGACCGTCTGCATCAGCAATATCGGGCGTCGTCGATGCCCGAGTCGGCAGGCTTGGTGGCCGAGTTGCGGGAGGCCGGCATCGCCGCCGTGATCTCGGGCGCCGGCCCGTCGGTGCTGGCCCTGAGTACCGCGCAGCTCGAGCTGGATGCGTGGCGGCGCAGCGGTTTCACCGCCGAAGAGATCGGGATCTGCCGACGCGGCTCCGTCGTCGACCCGTTGTAGTCGAGGGTTGTTCCGGTGAGCGGCTGCACAAGCCGCTGTCGGGGCTCGATGTCCTGGCGTCAAAGATCTGGAGCGGTCAATCTGGCAGTGCGAACCGCGGTGGCCCTGGCCCACGGCCCGGTGGTCAGAACTCCGAGCGCAGCGACCGCAACGCCGCAACCGGCCACGATCCACCACACCGTCTCCCCATTCCGCAGGATTCCGCCGATCTGGTTGGCTATCTCGCTACCTCCTCCGGCGGGCACCGTTCCCGCAGCCAATACCGAACCGATCACCGCCACTCCGAGAGTCGCACCGACCTGGCGGCTGGTCGAGGCCACCGCCGCGGCAACGCCGGCCTGGCTGAGCGGCATGCCGGACACCGCTGTGTTCGTGATCGGGGCGTTGACCAACCCGAAGCCGATCGCGAAGACGACGTAGCAGCCGATCAGGTACGGCACCGATGTGGTTGCAGTGATGGCTGTCAGGCCGACAGCACCGATCGTCATCGCAGCTCCGGCCGCGATGAGCGCCAACCGCGCCTTCCCGGCCGCTACCAGGCGTCCGGACACCGGCGCCCAGATCATCGTCATGATCGCCATCGGCAGTACCGTGACCCCGGCTTGGAGCGCGGAGAACCCGCGCACCTCCTGCAGATACAGACTGTTCAGGAACAGAAACCCCGCATAGCCGCCGAATGCACAGATTGCGATGACGGTCGCGCCCGAGAACGGAGCGCTGGAGAAGAAGCGCAGGTCGAGAAGCGGTTCGATCCGTCTTCGCTCGTGGACGAGAAAGGCGGCCAGCGCCACCACGGCCGCCACAATGATCGACCACAGCAACACCGACGAGAGTCCGAGCCGGCCGGACTCCACGATCGCGTACGTCGAGCCACCGAGCACCGCAATCACCAGAATCTGCCCGAGTGGATCAAGCCGTCGCGCTGTTGGAGCCTTGGACTCCGGGACGAAGATGCCGGCCAGCACGATCGCGGCAACACCGATGGGAACATTGATCCAGAAGATCCAGCGCCATCCGACGGTCTGGATCAGGACGCCGCCGAGAACCGGCCCGAGCCCCATGCTGATGCCCACCACGCCGCCCCAGATGCCGATGGCCTTCGCGCGCTCACGAGGTTCCCGGAACACATTGGTGATGATCGACATGGCCACCGGGTTCAGCATCGATCCGCCCACTGCCTGGATGATTCGGGCGATGATCAACAGCTGCAACGTCGGCGCGAGACTGCAGAGCAGGGATCCGGCGGTGAAGGACACCAGACCGATCTGAAAGGTTCTGCGTCGTCCGATGCGATCCGCCGTCGAGCCGGAAAGTAGGAGCAGGCTGGCCAATGTCAACGTGTATGCATCGATGACCCACTGCAGCCCGGACACGCCTGAGTGCAGTTCTGCGCGGATTGCCGGCAGGGCGACGTTGACGATGGTCGCGTCCATGCCGACGATCAACAGACTCAGACAACAGATCGCCAGAATCAGCGCTCTTCTTCGTGCGGTCGGCTCGACCATCATGTGCATTGCTCCGTCATGGCCGGCTCGGATTCATCGCCGGTTACGAGAGTACTTTTCACCCTGTCGACCGGACGCAGCAATCACCATCAGGCAACTCGCGGGCCCCCGTTGTTGCTGACGAAGCGGGCGTGCGTCTAGGCTGGGTCTTGATCACCGGTCGTGAGCTGTGCCGCCGGAATCTTGGGGATCCGATTTCCGAACTCCGCCGTCGTCCTCTCTTGGTGTATCGCCGGGGCCGTCGAGGATATCCGAAGGTTCCACTTCCGGTGGGGCATCAGAAGTCAGGACGAGCAGGTCTCGTTCACTTCTCGTGCCGAATCGGAGCTGACCATGTGCCGATCCTCGCGTGGGTTGGAAAACCTGACGCAATGGTCGTGCCGGTCTCCGCAACCGTGATCACTCTCCACACCCGCCGGGTGTGGATCTTCAGCCGCCGCCTCAGCGCGCCGGCTCTTCGAACCCGACCGGCATCTCGCAGGTCGGACAGGAAGGATCTTCGTGACCGAAACCACGGAGCAGCCCGTCTCCACCACCACCGCAGCGCGAGCGCGTCGCGGTGAAGGACTTTCGGGCATGGTGCTGACCGACCTCAAGGCCCTCGCGGGCCAGCTGGGTATCAAGGGCACTTCGGGACTGCGCAAGGGCGACCTCGTCCTGGCAATCTCGTCCCACCAGAGTTCGGCCGCAGCTGCGGCCACCCGTCCGGCTCCACGAGCAGTGGCCAGCGGATCGCCGACGGTCGACGGTACGGAATCGGCGCGGTCCAGTGGCGCGGTCGGGTCCGGCTCTTCGGTTCGACCGGACGACCCGACCGCGTCGCCTTCTCGGGCCGACGGAAATGGCGCAGTGAACGGTTCGAGTAGCGACACCGCCTCTCTCGACGCCGACCTGCAGCAACGAACGGCACGCCGCCGCGTCGCCGGACGTCCGGAGGGTGCTCCGGCAGCGGGGACCCCCGATACCGACCGCGAGTCGGCCACATATTCGACCGCCGCCGGGAACACCGCCGCCGGGAACACCGCCCCTGGGAACGGTGAGGCCGCTTCTGCGACCACCGGCGATCGGTCCGCCAACGGCGCGGCACCCCAGGCCGGTTCCACTATCCAATCGATCTCCGCAGATCAGGGCCGCGCCTCGGCAGATCAGCCCCGGACCTCGTCCGAAGTCCAGCAGAGCGATGATGGAGCGGAACGGCGCGATCGCCAGTCCAACGACGGTGAGGACGGGCCGCGTAGCAGCCGGCGGAACCGGCGCAATCGGCGCGATCGGGACGTGCGTGGCAACGATTCCCAACCGGACGGCCAGAATGGCACCGAAGCCGCCACGAGGGACGGCCAGACTCCGCAGAACGGGGACGCTACGAACCGGGACACCCCCAATCGTGACGGGCAGGCCAGGGACACCCAGAATCGCGACGCCCAGAATCGCGACACTCAGGGTCGGGACGGTCAGACCGGTCGCAACAACGGCCGGGACGGCAACCGTCAGGACGGCAACCGTCAGGACAGCAGCCGTCAGGACAGCAACCGTCAGGACAGCAACCGTCAGGACAGCAGCCGTCAGGATCGTGACGCCGACGACCAGGATGGCCGCCGTGGTCGTCGTTTCCGCGATCGCAACCGACGCACGCGCGACCGCTTCGCCGATGCACCGACCGATACGGAGGTGCGCGACGATGACGTGTTGGTACCGGTCGCCGGCATCGTCGACGTCCTTGACTCCTATGCGTTCATTCGGACCTCCGGCTACCTCTCGGGTCCGAACGACGTGTATGTCTCGCTCTCGCAGATCCGCAAGAACGGACTCCGGCGCGGCGACGCCGTCACCGGAGCGGTGCGCGCTCCACGAGACGGTGAGGGGTCGACGACCCGGCAGAAGTTCAACGCGTTGGTGCGCCTCGATTCGGTCAACGGGCAGGACCCCGAATTGGCCAAGGATCGTCCGGAATTCACCAAACTGACGCCGCTCTATCCGAATGAGAGATTGCGGCTGGAGACCGAGTCGCACATCCTGACCACCCGGATCATCGATCTGGTGATGCCGGTGGGCAAGGGTCAACGCGCACTCATCGTGTCTCCGCCGAAAGCCGGTAAGACGTCGATCCTGCAGGCCGTCGCCAACGCGATCACCACCAACAATCCCGAGGTCCACCTCATGGTTGTGCTGGTTGACGAGCGGCCTGAGGAAGTCACCGACATGCAGCGTTCGGTGAAGGGTGAGGTCATTGCCTCCACCTTCGACAGGCCACCGGCCGACCACACCATGGTCGCCGAGTTGTCCATCGAGCGGGCGAAACGCCTGGTGGAAATGGGGCGCGACGTCGTTGTGCTGCTCGATTCGATCACCCGCCTCGGCCGTGCCTACAACCTGGCGGCTCCCGCGTCGGGACGCATCTTGTCCGGTGGTGTCGACTCCACCGCGCTGTTCCCACCGAAGCGCTTCCTCGGCGCGGCCCGCAACATCGAGAACGGGGGGTCGTTGACGATCTTCGCCTCCGCGCTGGTGGAAACCGGTTCAGCCGGTGACACGGTGATCTTCGAAGAGTTCAAGGGCACCGGCAACGCCGAACTGAAGTTGGATCGCAGGATCGCCGACAAGCGAATCTTCCCTGCCATCGACGTCGATCAGTCGTCTACCCGCAAGGAGGATCTGCTTCTTTCTCCGGACGAGTTGGCCATCACGGTCAAACTGCGCCGAGTTCTGTCTGCACTGGATTCCCAACAGGCGCTGGAATTGCTGCTCGATCGCCTCCGCAAAACCAAGAGCAACGTCGAGTTCCTCATGCAGGTCGCCAAGACCACCAACGGAGTCGGCAACGACTGATCGTCGCCACAGCTGACGCCTGACAGGTGCGGCGAAGGGCCGTCCATCGGAGTGCTCCTCCGCTGGGCGGCCCTTCGTTTTGCTGTCGCCGAGGCGCCCCTGCCCATCGGCGGAGCCGACGATCATGAGCCGACCGCGATCATCGCTACGCCCGCCAGTGCTGCCACCACACCGGCGTTCTGTACTCGAGACATTCGCTCACCATCGACGAATCGGGCCAATAGCACCGTTCCGGCCGGGTACATCGAGCCCAGAACTGCAACGATAGCCAGGGCGCCACTGGTGGTGGCGATCCCGAACAACAGATTTGCGCCGACGTCGAGGACGCCGCAAGCGCTCACCAGCACGATCAACTTGGCGCCGACCGTGGTTCCCAGGGCGCCGCGCCACGCTGCCTGTCCAGGGGGCCTCGGACCCTCCGACCTCCCTCGGAGGGTTGCGAAGGTAATTGCCAGCAGCACCGGAACCGACATCACTCGCATGGCCACCATCGTCATCACCGGTGAGAACTGAGCGCCCCGGGAGATCGCGTACAGCACCAGCCCGAATCCGGCTGCCGACCCGATCGCCATCAGGACCGACAGTGCGTGGCCAGGTTTTGCGTCCCGACCGCCGCGACTGGGGCCTGCCGTTGCAACCACGCCGGCGATGGCCACCACGATTCCGGCCAGGCACAACGCGGTCGGTAGTGCACCTGCGAACAAGCCGATGACGACGGGCACCACCACTCCGAGCGAGGCGATCGGCGCAACCACGCCCATGGTGCCGATCGCCAGCGCGCGGTAGTAGAGAACGAGTGCACCCGCACCTGCCAAACCGGCGCCCAGTGCCCATGGCAGGTAGCCGGCGGAGGCCGAGAATGCTGTGCTGAGCGCCGCGGTAGCCAGGGCTACGGCCAGGCCGGCTGCCTGGGAGACGAGCACGACCAGCAGCGCCGGGATCCGTCGCGATGCGCTGCCGCCGAAGAAGTCTGCGGCGCCCCACATCAGGCCCGAAGCCAGCGCAAGCGCGATCGTCACGCCGGGACCCTAACAGCGCCGGACGCGGCCCCGGAGACGGTGGACCGCCGCGGGCACAAGCGGAAATATGTAGCGGACGATCCTCGTTGAGGAAAATGTCAGGTACATCTGGCACACTGACAGGTCGAGTCCGGCTCCGGTTCACGCGTCGCACACCAGTGCGGGCGACCCGGCGGCTGATCCGTGACTCCAGGAGAGGATTTCCCATGAAGACCGGCATTCATCCCGAGTACGTCGCCACCGAGGTGGCCTGTAGCTGCGGCAACACGTTCGAGACCCACAGCACGAAGACCAACGGAAAGATCACCGTCGAGGTCTGTTCGAACTGCCACCCGTTCTACACCGGCAAGCAGAAGATCCTGGACACCGGCGGTCGGGTCGCCCGCTTCGAAGCCCGTTACGGCAAGCGAAGCCGCTAGCTCCCCAACGGCGCCCGTCGACCATCAGGCCGACGGGCGCCGTTTGCTGTTCCAGCGACTGTTGCCGACCCGACGTGTCCCGGCCAGGTCGGCATGGGACTCGCCGGTTGCCGCATGAATCTCACGCCGCCGTAAGGACCTCACGCCGACCACAGCAGCATGACGAGAAGGGCAGTGCCCCGTGGCAGCCTCCGCATCTTCCGGTCAGACCCTCGGGCCGGCCGCGGGCCTGATCGCCGAGTACGCAGATCTGCAGACCGCGCTGAGCGACCCGGCAGTACATGCCGATCAGTCCGTGGCGCGACGGCTCGGGCGCCGATACGCCGAGTTGACGCCGATCGTGAACACTGCGACCGCCCTCGAAACGGCCACCGGCAATCTCGAGGCGGCCAGTGAGTTGGTCGAGGAGGATCCCTCGTTCGCCGACGAAGTCACGTCCCTGACAGCAGAGGTGTCCGAACTCCGGTCGAAGCTGGCCGCCCTGCTCACGCCTCGCGATCCGGACGACGCCAAGGACGCAATCGTCGAGATCAAGGCAGGCGAGGGCGGCGAGGAATCGGCCCTGTTCGCCGGTGATCTGGCTCGCATGTATCTGCGTTACGCGGAGCGGCATGGTTGGAAGACGGAGGTGCTCTCCGCGTCGGAGTCCGACCTCGGGGGCTACAAGGACATCACCGTTGCGGTCAAGGCCCCCGGCGCGCCCGCCCCTGCTGACGGAGTCTGGGCCCGGCTCAAGTTCGAGGGTGGAGTGCACCGCGTGCAACGCGTTCCGGTCACCGAGTCCCAGGGACGGATCCACACCTCTGCCGCCGGCGTCTTCGTGGCGCCCGAGGCGGATGACACCGTGGACGTGGCGATCGATCCCAACGACCTGCGGGTGGATGTCTTCCGGTCGTCCGGCCCTGGCGGCCAGAGCGTCAACACCACGGACTCTGCGGTGCGGATCACCCACCTGCCCACGGGAATAGTGGTCTCCTGCCAGAACGAAAAATCTCAACTGCAGAACAAGGAGCAGGCGCTCCGAATCCTGCGGGCGAGAATTCTGGCCGCGGCCAGGGATGCTGCAGCCTCGGCCGCCGCGGATGCCCGCCGCTCGCAGGTTCGTACGGTGGACCGGTCGGAACGGGTCCGGACGTACAACTTCCCCGAGAACCGCATTGCCGATCATCGGGTTGGCTACAAGGCGTACAACTTGGACGCCGTACTCGACGGCGACCTCGATGCCGTACTCGACAGCCTGGATCAGGCCGACCGGTCGGAGCGGCTGAGCGGCGGGGGACCCAGTGGCACGTGAGTCGCTCCGGGTGCAGATCCTCGCCGCGGCCAAGCAGCTCGGCGAGGCGGGTGTCGGCAGCCCCCGGTTCGACGCAGAGGAACTGGCGGCCTACCTTCTGGGCACCCCCCGAACCAAGCTCGGTCTGCATCCGCTGGTCGAACCTGCCTGGGTGCACACCTATTCGGAGTTGGTGCAGCGGCGTGCAGCCAGGGTGCCGCTGCAACATCTGACCGGAACGGCGGCGCTGGGCCGGATCACGGTCCAGGTCGGGCCCGGTGTGTTCATTCCCAGACCGGAGACCGAGGTGCTGGTCGAGTGGGCGCTGGCCGCGATCAAGGACGTCGAAACGCCGGTGGTGGTCGATCTCTGTTCCGGTAGTGGCGCGATCGCTCTCGCGATTGCGGCAGCTCGACCGGACGCCGCGGTTCACGCGGTGGAAAATGCGCCGGGCGCGCTCGCCTGGGCCAGGCGAAATGCCGACCTGCACTCCGCCGGAGGCGGAACGCCCATTCACCTTCGCGGCGGGGACTTCACCGACCAGCGACTGCTCACCGATCTGGATGGCACGGCAGACCTGGTGACGGCCAATCCGCCGTACGTTCCGAGTGGAACCATGGTCGATCCGGAGGTGGCGGACCACGATCCTGCCGAGGCGGTTTTCGGTGGCCTGGATGGACTGGACGTCATCCGGCCGTTGATCTCGGTCGCGGCCGGGCTGTTGAAGCCGGGCGGCGTACTGGCGATGGAGCATGACGATACTCATGGCGATTCGGTGCCTGCGCTACTGGCGGCCAGGCGCGTGCTGGCCGATGTCGCCGACCACGATGATCTGACCGGGCGCTCGAGATTCGTGACCGCCCGCAGAGTGACGATGCCGCCGCGCTGACCGATCCGGACCGCGATGGCGCTGAAAGAAGGTTCTGTCGACCATGATGGTCTGGTGACGATGTTCGACTGCAGTGATCCGATGACCCGCCGCGCCGGGCTGGAGGCGGCGGCCGCGGCCGCTGCGGCAGGGGAGCTGGTGGTGATGCCGACCGACACGGTCTACGGCATCGGCGCGGACGCTTTCAACGCCGCGGCGGTGAGTGCCCTGCTGGCAGCCAAGAATCGTGGGCCTGACATGCCCGTCCCGGTACTGGTCGGGTCGTGGAAGACGATCGAAGGTCTCGTTGTCGCAGTGCCGCCGGTGGCGACCAAGCTGGTGGAGGCGTTCTGGCCGGGTGGTCTTTCCCTGGTGGTCGAACATGCCCCGTCGCTGGTCTGGGATCTCGGAGATGCCAAGGGCACCGTGATGGTGCGGATGCCGCTGCACCCGGTCGCCCTGGATCTACTCCGATCCGTGGGGCCGATGGCTGTGTCGAGTGCGAACCGGAGCGGCCAGCCGCCCGCCGTGACCGCGGGCGACGCTCACCAGCAGCTGGGCGAGCAGGTGAGCGTATATCTCGATGGCGGCCCGGCCCCCATCGGCGTCGCGTCGACTGTGGTCGACGTCACAGGGGAGATCCCGGTGGTGTTGCGTCAGGGGGCCGTCTCCCTGGATGCGCTGCGCGAGGTTGTCGGCGCCGTGCGCGGCGTCGACGACTGAGGCATATCGCGCCGGCGCCTCTCGTACGGCAGGTGTGCTGCACGACGCCCAGCAGTCTGGAGTGGTTCCGTTCTGGTGCGAAGGTAGCCGAATTCCGGCGTCGGCTCCGCGAACGGCGCGACCGGACGTGCGGAAACCGGACCGGGCCCGGATTACCCTGGGCCTGTGAGCCCGATTGCGATTCCGACGCGTGAGTATGCGCTGATTTTCGCAACCGCAGCTCTTGTCACCTACCTGACCACCGGTGGGGTCCGGCTGTTGGCATCGAAGATCGGCGCGGTCACGCCCATTCGCGATCGCGATGTTCATCAACTGCCCACTCCGCGGATGGGCGGTGTCGCGCTGTATCTGGGGGTGGCGGCCGCCATCGCGCTGGCCGCCCAGATGCCCTCGCTCAAGCCGGCTTTCGAGTCGTCGTCCTCGATTCAGGGTGTGTTGGTGGCAGGTGGTGTCATCGCGCTGGTCGGCGTGTTGGACGACCGGTTCGACCTTGACGCCGTCACCAAGTTGTTCGGCCAGATCGTTGCCGCCGGCGTCCTGGTGCTCTACGGCGTCACCTGGGTGCAGGTGTGGTTACCGTCCAGCGACGGCGGTTCGACGTGGTCCTTCTCGCAGACCCAGGCCGCCCTGGTCACGGTCCTGATCATCGTGGTGCTGGCCAACGCGATGAATTTCATCGACGGTCTCGACGGTCTGCTGGCCGGTGTCGCCACCATTTCCGCCATCGCTGTTTTCATCTTCTCCGTGCACCAGTTCATGGTGTCCGGTGACGACTCCGTAGGCGCCCAGCCGCCGTTGATAGCGGCTGCCCTGATCGGAGCCTGCGTCGGTTTCCTACCGCACAACTTCTATCCGGCCCGCATCTTCATGGGCGACTCGGGCTCGATGTTCATTGGCCTGGCGACCGCCGCCTCGATCATCACCGCGAGCGGTCAACTCAGGGACACCAGCCCGAACTTCGGCGCTCGGAGCACGGTGGCGCTGCTGGCGCCGGTGATCGTTGTGCTCGCAGTGGTCTTCATTCCGGTATTGGATTTCCTGCTCGCCGTCATCCGGCGAACCAAGGAGGGCCGCCACCCGTTCAGCGCGGACAAGCGTCACCTCCATCACCGGATGCTGGCAATCGGACACACCCACCGCCAGGCGGTGCTGATCTTCTACCTCTGGGCGGCTCTGCTGTCAGCCGCGTCGGTGTCGCTCGTCTTCGCCAGGTGGCAGGTTGTCGTGGGACCGGCTCTGATCGCAGTTCTGGCGGCTCTGTCGATCTCGATGTGGCCGTGGGTCCGCGCTCGCCGGCTGGGTCGCCTTCGGGCGTTGTCCCTGGTGGCTCCGGCGACGGAAGCTGGGGGAGGATCGAGGACATGAAGGCACTGGAACCGGGCGCAGACCTCGCCGCCAACGTCGTGGCGGCGCAACGGGCCGCCGACCGCAGCCGGACCGGCGGCGTCTGGTCGCTTCGCCATCTGACGATCTGCTGGATCGCGCTGGCCGCTGCCGGGGCTGTCCTGATCGTTTCCGGCGCCGTTGCCGGTGGCGGACGGTCCGCTGCCGGGGCTGCCCTGGGCACCGTCATCGTCGGGGCCTTTTTCACCTTCTCAGCGGTCGTGATCGCGAGGACGGGCAAGCGCGACCCGAAATACGTGATGTGGGCGGCATTGGCGGCGTACGTTCTCAAGATCATTGCGCTGGGCGTGGTGTTGACCTTTCTGCCGCGGGACGGGGTTTTCGACACCCGATGGATGGCTGCAGGTATCGGGCTGGGGCTGTTCGTCTGGTTGGGCGCGCACATGCGTTACGTCTGGACGACCAAGATCTACTACGTCGATCCAGGCTGATCCCGGCCGGTTCGCCGGGCAGCTCCCGGTCGTCGGGTCGGCGCGGAGCTTCTACATCCGGTCTTCGACAGGATGTAGAAGGAAGACCGCCCGAGTGCGGCGTGGCCCACGGCTTACTGATAGTGTCCGAGTGCGATGAAGAAGCGGGCCACAGTCGACTCCACCTCTACCGGGGCTGACGAAGGTTGGGCCGTTCTGACTACCCTGATCGGCGGCTTCGTCTTCGGGGGTGCGATCGGATGGGCACTTGACCGATGGTGGGAAACTCATTTCCTCACCCCGGTCGGGCTGATCATCGGGATGGCGTTGGGCATCTACGCAGTTGTGGCGCGGCACGGCGGTTTCAAGTCGGTCCAGCCACCCATCGGGAGGCCCGCGCAATACAATCCTCAGCTCTACAGATCCGATAGATCGACCCCCGACCCCCGACCCGGGCCGCCTCCGGCCAGCACCCGAAGGGAGACCGAGTGTCCGTGAACCTTGTGAGCTCAGACCTCTACCTGGCCGCAGATGGCGGCGGATTCCAGGCCCCCACCGTCGAGCATTCATTCTTCTTCGACCGAATCGGCGATGGGTCGGTCATCACTTCTGTCAAGGCCATGGTTCTGCTGGTCCTCGGCGCCATTTTGATCATCGGTTTCTTCGCTGCATCCGCGCGCCGGTCCGCGGTGGTTCCGGGCAAGTTGCAGTTCGTCGGCGAGAGCCTCTACGGCTTCGTCCGCAACGGAGTGGCCATCGAGATCCTCGGCAAGGCCGGCCGCAAGTGGGCCGGGTTCCTGGCCACCCTGTTCATCTTCGTCCTGGTGCTGAATCTCTGGGAACTGATTCCGGTCGCGCAACTCCCGGTCACTTCCCACTTCGCGGTGCCGGCCTTCCTGGCCATGATGGTGTGGGTCATCTACAACGTCGTCGGCATCAGAAAGCACGGTCTGGGCGGCTACCTCAAACTCATGTGCTTCATTCCGGGCGTGCCGTGGTACATGCACATCCTCCTGATTCCGATCGAATTCCTGTCGAACATCATTCTTCGGCCGTTCACGTTGGCCGTCCGACTCTTCGCCAACATGTTCGCCGGCCACATGCTCGTCGGCGTCGCATCGGCCGGAACCATCTTCCTGGTAGAGCAGGGCGGCATCTCGTACGCGACGTCGGTGCTGCCGTTTGCCGCCAGCCTGTTCCTCGGGTTCTTCGAGTTGCTCATCTGCGCGCTGCAGGCCTACGTCTTCGTGCTGCTGGCCGCCATCTACCTCGAAAGCTCGCTCGCCGATTCGCACTGATGTCCCGACAGCCTGAGGTGACGAACCGCTGACCTCGAAGATGCATCACCTGCTCCCGCGCCGGCGGCGGCAGTTCTCGCAGAGATCCACCGAAAGGGAGAAACACTCCAATGTCTTTTGTCGAAGCCACTCTCGCTGCCACCGACGTCCAGATCGTCGGCAACCTCGGCACCATCGGTTACGGCCTGGCCGCCATCGGCCCCGGTATCGGTGTCGGCATCGTCTGGGCGTCCTACATCCAGTCGACCGCCCGGCAGCCGGAATCCGCCGGCCTCACCCGGACCTACGCCTTTCTCGGTTTCGCCGTTTCCGAGGCGCTGGCCCTGCTGGGCTTCGTAGTGCCGTTCATCCTCAGCTCCAAGCCTGTCTGATCTTCTTCCAAGTCCACAGCCGGATCACCAGCCGAGGGATGAAACCTGATGCATGCCGCTTTTAGCACCCTCGCCGCAGAGACGACGAACCCCATCGGGCTGCCGTTGGGTGAAGTTCTCATCGCCGCGCTGGCGTTCCTGGTCCTGTTCTTGGTGCTTCGCAGAATTGCCTGGCCGCAGTTCGAGAAGGCGTACGCCGCTCGCACAGCGGCAATCCAGGGCGGCATCGAGCAGGCGAAGGAGGCGCAGACCGAGGCCGCTGCGGCGCTGGCCGAGTACCAGCGTCAACTGGCAGGTGCCCGCGAGGAAGCTGCGAAGATCCGTGAAGACGCCCGCGCTCAGGCGCAGGCGATCCGCGACGACATGCTCGACCAGGCCCGCGCCGAGACCGAACGCATCGCCGTCGCGGGACGCGCACAACTGGACGCCCAGCGCTCGCAGATCGTCGCCGAGCTTCGTGGCGACCTCGGGCGCGTCTCCGTCGAATTGGCCGGCAGGGTGGTCGGGGAGTCCCTCGAGGACGAGGCTCGCCAACGCCGGACCGTCGAGCGCTTCCTGGCCGAGCTGGAGAGCTGATGGAACACATCGCCAGCAAGCAGGCGTTGTCGGCGGCGACCGACCGGTTGCTGCAACAGGCAGCGAATCTGGACGACACCGGCCTCGGTGCGCTCGGATCCGACCTGGCGGGCATCGGCCAGCTCTTGTCGAGCCAGGCTCCGCTCCGTCGCACGCTCTCCGAGGCGACAACCGACGTCGAACAGCGTGCCGGCGTGATGCGATCCCTGCTGACGGGCAAGATCGGTCAGCCGGCCGCAACCATCACCGATTTCGTGGTGCGGCAGTCCTGGGCCGGCGGACGCGACCTCGCGAGCGGTTTCATCAGGCTCGGGCGCACAGCCATGTTCCTGCGTGCCGAACGTTCCGGCGAACTGGACGAGATCGAGGATCAGCTGTTCCGATTCGCCAGAATCATCGATGGCGCGCCGAACCTGTCCGTGATCCTTGACGATCCGACAACGACCGGCGAGGCCCGAGCTTCCCTGGTCGGCCGACTGCTCGCCGGCCGCTCGCATGGCCTGACCGCTGATCTGCTGGAGCAGTTGGCGCGCAACCCCGGCGGGCGCTCGTTCTCCCACGGCGTCGGTGAGATGGTGACGCACGCGGCTGAACGCAAGGACAAGGTGGTGGCGACGGTCGAGTCGGCGACCGAGCTGACCATCGAGCAGAACTCGAGGCTCACGGCTTCGTTGGCGAAGATGTACGGGAGGCCGGTGTCTGTCCATGTGACGGTCCGGCCCGATCTGGGCGGTGGGGTGCGGGTACGCGTCGGTGACGAGGTCATCGACGGTTCGGTCGCCGGCCGCCTTGATGCGTTGCGCCGCCGCCTGGCGGGTTGACCGGTAGCACCTCCCGGCCGGTAGTACCTGGTGAACCAGCGTTACCTAGCGACACCGAGAAGCACTACCTAGCGACACCTGCAGTATCTAGTGACACCAGCAGTATCTAGTGACCCGAGCAGTATCTAGTGACACCGAGAAGTGACGACACAGAACGGGAACGCGATGACTGAGTTGACGATCTCCGCTGATGAGATCCGCTCTGCGATCGAAGGCTATGTCTCCGAGTACGCACCCGAGGTGACCCGAGAAGAGGTCGGCATCATCTCGAGCACCGGTGATGGCATCGCCACGATCGAGGGCCTGCCCTCTGCAATGGCGAATGAGTTGTTGCAGTTCCCCGGCGGTGTGCTGGGGGTGGCGCTGAACCTGGACGTACGGACCATCGGTGCCGTCGTGCTCGGCGACGCCAATACGTTGCAGGAGGGACAGCAGGTCACCCGCACCGGGGAGGTGCTGTCCGTTCCGGTCGGCGATGCATTCCTCGGCCGGGTCGTGAATCCGCTCGGTCAGCCGATCGACGGACTGGGCGAGATCGCGTCGGATACGAACCGCCCCCTCGAGCTGCAGGCTGCCTCGGTCGTCGAGCGCCAGGGCGTCAGCGAGCCGATGCAGACAGGCATCAAGGCCATCGATGCGATGACGCCGATCGGCCGAGGGCAACGCCAGCTCATCATCGGTGACCGCAAGACCGGTAAGACGGCGGTCTGCGTCGACACCATGATCAACCAGAAGTCGAACTGGGAGACCGGCGACGAGAAGCTGCAGGTTCGCTGCATCTATGTCGCGATCGGCCAGAAGGGCACCACCATCGCCGGTGTCCGGCAGTCGCTGGAAGACGCAGGTGCATTGGCGTACACCACCATCGTCGCTGCTCCGGCATCGGACTCGGCCGGTTTCAAGTGGCTCGCCCCGTACACCGGCTCGGCTATCGGCCAGCACTGGATGTACCAGGGCAAGCACGTCCTGATCATCTTCGACGATCTGTCCAAGCAGGCCGAGGCCTACCGGGCGATATCGCTGCTGCTGCGTCGCCCGCCGGGCCGTGAGGCCTACCCGGGCGACGTCTTCTACCTGCACTCCCGCCTGCTCGAGCGCTGCGCGAAGCTGTCGGACGAGCTCGGCGGCGGATCGATGACCGGCCTGCCGCTGATCGAGACGAAGGCTGGTGACGTCTCGGCGTACATCCCGACCAACGTCATCTCGATCACCGACGGGCAGTGCTTCCTGGAGGGCGACCTGTTCAACTCCGGTGTCCGTCCGGCCGTGAACGTCGGTATCTCGGTCTCCCGGGTAGGCGGCGCCGCTCAGGTCAAGGCAATGCGCAAGGTCTCCGGCACGCTGCGGCTGGACCTGTCGGCCTACCGCGAGCTGGAGGCGTTCGCGGCTTTCGGTTCCGACCTGGACGCGGTGTCCAAGCGGGCCCTGTCCCGCGGTTCGCGCTTGGTCGAGCTGCTCAAGCAGCCACAGTTCTCGCCGTTCGCGGTCGAGGAGCAGGTCGTGTCGATCTGGGCCGGAACTCGTGGACACCTCGACCGAGTTCCGGTCGCCGATGTCCGTCGCTTCGAGGCGGAGTTCCTGCAGTACCTGCGGCACGCACCGGGTGGGCCGTTGGAGACCATCCGGACGACGAAGGATCTTTCCAAGGAAACCGAGGATGCGCTGTTGCAGGCCTTCGGCGAGTTCGCCGACTCCTTCACCACTTCCGATGGCGACGTCCTCGGCCGCGAGGAGAAGTTCAAGGCGATGGACCCGGCCAACGTCGGTCAGGAAAAGGTGCAGGTGCGTAAGCCCGCACCGCCGACGTGACAAGTACCCCGCAGACGCGGACGCAGCCCATCGCCCAGCTACCGGCCGGTGGGCCGGAGGAACAGGGAGGTGTGGCATGGCAGCCCAGGTAAGGGTGCTGCGTCAGCGGGTCAAATCCGTGCAGTCGACGCAGAAGACCACCAAGGCCATGGAGATGATCGCGACATCGCGCATCGCCAAGGCGCAGGCCAAGGTGCTTGCCGCCGCGCCGTATTCCGCCCAGATCACCGAGGTGCTGACGGCACTGGCAACCGCATCCACGCTCGACCACCCGTTGCTGGTGGAACGAGCGGACGCCAAGCGGGCCGGAATCCTGATCATCACCTCCGACCGTGGCCTGGCCGGTGGATACAACGCGAATGCGCTGAAGGCGGCCGAGGAACTGAGTTCCCTGGTCCGGTCGCAGGGCAAGGAGCCGGTGTACTACGTCATTGGTCGGAAGGGGGTGGGCTACTTCGCGTTCCGGCAGCGCACGATTGCCGATTCCTGGACGGGCTTTTCCGAGAAACCGACCTACGACGACGCGGTCCGGGCCAGCGAGGCCGTGCTTCCGGCCTTCGTGGCGGGATCGGCCGGGCAACTGGACGACGGTTCGCAGGGGATCGACGAGATCCACCTCGTGTCGACCCACTTCGAGTCGATGATCGCGCAGCGTCCGACGGTGCGCCGGGTAGCGCCGATGGAGATCGAGTACGTCGAGAGCGCCGAGAATTCACCGTTGTTGCCGGCGTACGAGTTCGAGCCGGCGCCGGAGGCCCTTCTGGACGCACTGCTGCCCAAGTACCTGACGACCAGGATCTTTGCCGCACTCCTGGATTCGGCGGCCAGTGAGTCGGCGGCTCGTCGGGCGGCCTGCAAGGCCGCCACGGACAATGCGAACGACATCATCAAGATCCTTTCCCGCCAGGCCAACCAGGCCAGGCAGGCTCAGATCACCCAGGAACTCAGCGAGATCGTCGGCGGCGCCGCCGCTCTGGCTGCATCAGGAAGCGAAGAGGACTGACAGTGAGCACAGCTACCGCACAATCCGTCGCCGGCAGAGTCGTTCGGGTCATCGGCCCGGTCGTTGACATCGAGTTCCCACGAGGCGCCGTTCCCCAGCTCTTCAATGCCCTGAATGTGCAGGTCGAGGGGCTCGGGGACTCCCGGCAGCTGACCCTGGAAGTGGCGTTGCACCTTGGGGACGACATCGTCCGGGCAATTTCCATGCAACCCACCGACGGTCTGGTTCGCGGTGCATCGGTCAGCAACACGGGCCACCCCATCTCCGTGCCGGTCGGCGATGTCGTCAAAGGTCATGTGTTCAACGCGCTCGGCAGGTGCCTTGATGCTCCCGGCACCGGTGACGACGGCGAGCACTGGCCGATCTACCGCAACCCGCCTCCCTTCGACCAGCTCGAAGGCAAGACCGAACAGCTGGTCACCGGCATCAAGGTGATCGACCTGCTGACGCCGTACGTGCAGGGCGGCAAGATCGGTCTGTTCGGCGGAGCCGGCGTCGGGAAGACCGTGCTGATCCAGGAGATGATCACCCGCGTTGCCAAGAACTTCGGCGGCACCTCGGTCTTCGCCGGCGTGGGCGAACGCACGCGCGAAGGCAACGACCTCATCACGGAGATGACGGAGTCCGGTGTCATCCGCGACACGGCGCTGGTTTTCGGACAGATGGACGAGCCGCCCGGAACCCGGATGAGGGTTGCGCTCTCCGCGCTCACCATGGCGGAGTACTTCCGCGATGTGCAGGGCCAGGACGTGCTGTTGTTCATCGACAACATCTTTCGGTTCACCCAGGCCGGCTCGGAGGTTTCCACGCTGCTGGGCCGGATGCCCTCAGCCGTCGGGTACCAGCCGACGCTGGCGGACGAGATGGGCGAGCTGCAGGAGCGCATCACCTCGACCCGCGGTCGTTCCATCACCTCTCTGCAGGCGATCTACGTTCCGGCCGACGATTACACCGATCCGGCTCCCGCAGCGGCCTTCGCCCACCTCGATGCGACCACCGAGTTGGCCCGATCGATCACCGAGAAGGGCATCTACCCGGCCGTCGATCCGCTGTCCTCGACGTCGCGCATCCTGGACCCGCAATACGTGGGTGACGAGCACTACCGGGTGGCGCAGGAAGTCATTCGCATTCTGCAGAAGTACAAGGAACTGCAGAACATCATCGCGATTCTCGGCATGGACGAACTGCCGGAGGAAGACAAGCTGCTGGTGGGCCGGGCCCGCCGGATGGAGCGTTTCCTCGGTCAGAACTTCTTCGTTGCCAAGCAGTTCACCGGTCAGGACGGTTCGTACGTCGAGATGGCGGACACGATCTCTGCCTTCGATGCGATCGCCAAGGGGGAGTACGACACCGTTCCAGAGCAGGCGTTCTTGAACGTCGGTGGGCTGGACGACGTGATGGCGAAGGCCAAGGCGCTGGAGTCCTGATATTGATTCAACTGCTTGGATGTAGGCGACTGTTGTTGGCCTGCAGCAAATCTCATGTTCGTGGCAAGCGGCAGGTCAGATTTTCGGCGGAGGTCCGGCGGCCCCGTCGACTCGTTGCGGGTTAGAATCGGGCAATCGAACAACGGAGGAAGAGGCGGAGCCGTCAGTGTCTGAAATGCAGGTAGATCTGGTTGCCGTGGAGCGGCAGATCTGGTCGGGACCAGCCCAGATGGTGGTGGCCAGGACAGTCGATGGCGATATCGGCGTGCTGCCTGGACACGCCCCGCTGCTCGCCCAGTTGCGCGAAGGCTTTGCGGCCAGGATCACCGAGCCCGATGGCACCGTGCTTGCGGTCGCCGTGCACGGCGGTTTTCTATCCGTGACCAAGAGTGGCGTCTCCATCCTCGCCGAGGACGCCCAGCTCAGCGATGACATCGACGTGACGGCCGCCCGGGCGGCCTACGAGCGCGCCAAGTCCACCGGCACGGATTCGGCCGAAGCAGAAGCCGACCTCCGACGGGCTCGTGCCCAACTCCTGGCCTCCGGCGAAAACCTGTAGCGCCAAGACAAACGCACGGGAGGCATCGTGATCGCAGAGATCGTCGGTCTCGCGTTGCTCCTTGTCCTCGTCTCGGGCATCGTCACCATCGCTGTCCGGCGGTCGCTGCTGACCCGGTCCGGCGGCGTCGATGTGTGCTGGCGTAGATCGCTTCGCGCCGATGGCCGAGGTTGGACGTTCGGCCAGGGTCGATATCACGGGGGCGAGTTCACTCTCTACCGATCCTTCTCGCCGCTGCCGATCGCGTCCAGGCACCTACGCCGAGATCGACTGCAGTTGGGCGAGCGACGTGCGCTGATCGGAACAGAGCCGGATCTGTTGCCCGTCGGTTCGGTGGTCGTGCGATGTACAGACGGCGCCTTCCCGATCGAACTCGCCCTGACCGAGGACGCAGTGACGGGCTTACGTTCATGGTTGGAGTCGGTGCCACCGGCCACCGGTAGCCTGCACAACCGTTCTTCGCGAGGACTGGGCGAAGTCTGAGCGATGGTGCGCCGGGCGCCTTCGACAACACCCGTGTCAGCGCGACGGTAACGCTGTTCAATCGCCCCGGTTTCCCCCGGGGATCCACTGCACGTCGCCATCGGGGTTGGCGATGCGGCCGAGGATGAACAAGAGGTCCGACACCCGGTTCAGGTAGGTGGGCGCCAGCGGGTTCGTCCGCTCGGCGTCGGCGTCCATCAGCGCCCATGCGCTGCGTTCTGCGCGCCGCGCGACCGTCCGCGCAACGTGCAGTAGTGCGCCGGCCGGAGTACCGCCCGGAAGAATGAACGACGTCAGGGCTGACAGCCTGGAGTTGAACTCGTCGCAGTCCGCCTCCAGCCCGTCGATGTAGGCCTGCGTGACGCGCAGAGGCGGATACTTCGGCTCCGCTTCGATCGGAGTTGCCAGATCCGCGCCCACATCGAACAGCTCGTTCTGCAGGCGGGAGATGACCGTGCGTATCTCCGGTGATAACGCCCCCGTGGCCATCACGACGCCGAGTGCCGCATTCGTCTCGTCGCAGTCGGCGTACGCGACCAAGCGGGGGTCCGTCTTCGACACGCGGGAAAAATCCGACAGCCCGGTCGAGCCGTCGTCGCCGGTTCGCGTGTAGATGCGGGTGAGGTGCACAGCCATGCTCAGGACACTACGCACGACCCGCCGGACAGGCGACGGCCGGTCGACGCTGCGTCCAACCGACTGCGGACCGGTCGTGGCCCGACGGCGTTGATCTGTCGTGACACGAGGCGTTGATCTGTCGTGGCGCGAGGTGTTGTTCGGTCGTGGCGCGAGGTGTTGTTCGGTCGTGGCGCGAGGTGTTGTTCGGTCGTGGGGCGAGGTGTTGTTCGGTCGTGGCACGACGGTGCTGCGGGGAGCATTAGAGTGCCAGCCGTGGATGAGCGCTTCTTGGTAACCGGTGGATCCAGGCTGTCCGGCGAGGTGACGGTGGCCGGAGCCAAGAACAGTGTGCTGAAGTTGATGGCGGCCGCGCTACTCGCGGAGGGCACCACGGTGCTCTCGAACTGTCCGGCGATCCTGGACGTCCCGCTGATGGCCGACGTTCTGATCGGCCTCGGTTGCAGCGTCCAGATGTCCGACGACAAGGTCATCATCACCACCCCGGCCGAACTGTCGCACCAGGCGGATTTTCCCGCCGTGGGACGACTCCGGGCGTCCGTGTGCGTGCTGGGCCCGTTGATGGGCCGCTGTCACCGTGCCAGGGTGGCTCTTCCCGGCGGGGACGCGATCGGCTCACGGCCGCTGGACATGCACCAGAGCGGGCTGCGCGCCATGGGCGCGACCATGAACATCGAACACGGGATGGTGGTCGGTGAGGCCGAGCGGTTACGCGGTGCTCAGATCGCCCTCGAGTTCCCCAGCGTGGGCGCCACCGAGAACATCTTGATGGCAGCGGTGCTCGCCGAAGGCATCACGGTCATCGACAATGCCGCGCGGGAGCCAGAGATCATCGACCTCGCCGTTCTGCTCGGTCAGATGGGCGCGAAGATCGTCGGTGCGGGCAGCGCGACAATCACCATTCAAGGAGTGCAATCCCTGCACCCGACCGAACACCGGACCGTCGGTGATCGAGTGGTCGGGGGGACCTGGGCCTATGCCGCCGCTGTCACCAGGGGGCAGGTGGTGGTTCACGGTGTGGACGCACGTCACCTGGCCGCTCCGCTGGAGCGGCTCGTGCAGGCCGGTGCGCTCATCGACGTGCTCGACGACGGATTCGCCGTTGACATGCCCGACCGGCCCAGGGCCGTCGACTTCATCACGATGCCCTATCCCGGATTCCCAACCGATCTGCAGCCGATGGCGTTGGTTCTGGCAGCGGTGGCCGACGGCCACTCGTTGATCACCGAGAACGTGTTCGAAGCACGATTCCGTTTCGTCGACGAACTGATCAGAATGGGCGCCGACGCCAGAACCGACGGGCACCATGCGTCCCTGCGCGGCACGCCGACCCTGTCGAGCGCACCGGTGTGGTCCACGGACATCCGGGCTGGAGCGGGTCTCGTGCTGGCCGGGCTCGTGGCGCAAGGCGTGACCGAGGTGCACGAAGTAGGTCACATCGATCGCGGCTATCCGCATTTCGTCGAAGATCTGCAGTCGCTCGGAGCCCAGATCGAACGTGTCCGCGGCTGAGACTCAGACGCCGGCAATCTCCCGCGCTTCTGGTGCGCAAGGGTTTGCCCCTGCAGGGTTGTTGACCCCACGGTGGCTGCGTTCCACGACGGTCGACGGTGCAACAGCAGGAACGACGAGGAACTCGCGGCTCGGGTTGCGGTTAAGGTGTCGGAGTGCGTCTCGTGGTGGCTCGTTGCTCCGTCGACTATGTGGGTCGATTGACCGCCCACCTGCCTACGGCCACCCGCCTTCTACTGGTCAAGGCAGACGGATCGGTCTCGATCCACGCCGACGACCGCGCCTACAAGCCACTGAACTGGATGAGTCCTCCCTGCTGGCTCGTCCAGGCGGAAGGTCTGTGGCGGGTGCAGAACAAGGCGGGTGAGCAGTTGATCGTCACCATCGAAGAAGTGCTGCATGACTCCGAGCATGAATTGGGGGTCGACCCCGGCCTGGTCAAGGACGGGGTGGAGGCGCACTTGCAAGCCCTGCTGGCTGAACAGGTCGAAGTGCTGGGGGCCGGGTACACCCTGATCCGCCGGGAATACCCCACGCCGGTCGGACCGGTGGATCTACTGTGCCGGGACGAGACGGGTGCCGTGATCGCCGTCGAGATCAAGCGCCGGGGCGAGATCGATGGGGTCGAGCAGCTCACCAGATATGTCGATCTGCTGAGTCGGGATCCGTTGCTCGGCAAGGTCGGCGGAGTCTTCGCCGCGCAGCAGATCAAACCGCAAGCGCGGATCTTGGCGCAGGACCGCGGACTCCGGTGCGTCGTTCTGGACTACGACGTGCTGCGTGGAATGGACGATTCGGTGGGCAGGTTGTTCTAGCTACCACTGCGGTGTTCGGTCGCCTGTTCGCCCTCGGCGCAGGCGGATGGTCGGCCTTGGAGCAGGGCTGCATTAGCCTCAGGAGAGCGAGCAAACCGTCGACTTGGTCGTGGCGGCGGTTGTCAGCGGACCTGGTCAGGTGCACCGGGTGACGTGCACTACAGAGAAGAGGACTCCCCGTGGATATCAAGATCGGTGTGACGGACAGCGGACGTGAATTGGTGGTCACTTCTTCCTCACAGCCGGATGAAATCGAGGCCCTGGTCAACGAGTCGCTCAAGAATCCGAACGGCACGCTGGTGCTGGTCGACGACAAAGGTCGTCGGGTGATTGTTCCATCGGCAAGGATCTCCTACATCGAGATCGCTCCTGCCGACGTCCGCCGGGTCGGGTTCTCCACGACCGGCTGAATGGCCGCCGACCCGCTGGTGGTCAGGATCAGACGCCGGCCGCGCCATCGGACGTCGTTGGACTTCCGACGGCTCAGGGTTGGCGTGGAAATCGTGAAATTCCGCGCCAGGCCAGCGTCGAGAGCATCTCGATTGCCTCCGCCCGGGGCACGCCCGCGCCCTGGGTGAGCCAGTAGCGGGCACTGACCTGCGAAAGACCCACCAGGGCTGCGGCCAGTAATCGGGAGCGCTCCAGGTCGACTCCGGTATCGGTGGTGATGGTGTCCGTGATTGCTGCGATGCAGGAATCGGTTGCCTGATCGACGATCTCCTCGACCATCGGCTGCCCCCGCAGATCGGATTCGAAGATCAACCGATAGGCCTGGTCGTTGTCCGCGACGAACGTGAAGTAGGCCTCGACGGCCCGATGGACGCGTTCGTCATTGTCTCTGGTCTCATGAAGGGCCGCCCGTACCAGGCGGACCAGTTCTTCCGCCGACTCCGACAGCAGCGCCAAATACAGTTCCAGCTTCGACGGAAAGTGCTGGTAGAGAACCGGTTTGCTGACCCCCGCGCGATCGGCGATGTCGTCCATCGCGGCCGAGTGATAGCCCTGCGCGACGAATGCGCGCCTGGCTGCCGACAGGAGCTGGGCGCGCCGATCGGAACGCCTGAGCCGCGGAGTAACTCGCGAGGTTGGCTCGGCCACGCTGCGACTCCTTCCGGGTGACACAGTCCCATTTCCCTAGAACACAGTCCGATGCCCGCGCCCGACCTGGAGCAAGGTCATCACCCTACGCGGCGCAGGAGCTCGAGCGCCCGTGGCGAGGTGGCAGCTGCCGATTTTCTTCGGTGGCCGCTCCGGCTATCACCGGCCCCGCTTGGTCGGCACGGCGCTCTTGTGACCGACGACGATCGCTCCCTCTGCAGCCAGCGCCGCACCTTGCATGTAGTTCGCCATGCTGTGGTGCGTCGGGTCACCGAAAACTCTCTTGAGATTGGCGACGAGGCCGGTGCCGGCCACCAACGGAACGTTGGTTGCTGCGGCGATGTGATTGCCGCCGAAAACCTGGGTAGCTGGGTCCGGCCCGAAGGGCTGTTGGAATCCGCTGATGTCCGACGCCAGTCGATCCGTGATCGGAAGCGTCACCGGGTCCTGGTCGTAACTCAGGACGTAGACATCATCCGCGCCGACGGCTCGGTAGCCGGTGGCCGCGTTGGTGTCCCACCCGGCGCCCGGTGAGCCCATCAGCACGATCGAGTCCACCGGCACCGGGTACTGAGCAGCTTCGGAGACAGTGGTCGACCCCATCGAAAATCCCAGCACCGTGGTGCGGAGCGACGCTTGCGACATGGCCTTGATGGCGGTCAGGTCAGCGGCGAGCACCGGAGCGCCGGTCATGGCGCTGATGGCGCTTCCGGCCGCGACAGTGTCGCGAACTTCGGTACCCAACTGCGGGCTCGGATCTTTGCTCCAGGACATCGGGATGTCATACCCGTACCAGGCAACGACAGCCGTCGTTGCAGTGGGCGCCTGTCTGCCGGCTTCATCCCGTAGGTCGCCGGCCAACTGCAGACCGCCGGCCATTGCCGACGGCGAATTGGCGATGCCCGGAACGACGACGGCCACGTTCGTCGCCGTCGTGAGATCGCCAACCGAGATTCCGGCCCGACCTTGGCCGTTGAAGGCAGCCGAGTCGTAGACCACGAGCTGCGCCGTTCCGGCCCGATCTCCGGCCCCGCGCAGCGATTGCACGATCGACATCGCGAATTCCATCCGAACCGGATCGGTGCCGTGGAGATCCGCGGCCAACAGCGCCCGATTGTGCACATCGGTGCGATGCGCCGGGTTCATCACCGGATCGGGGGGCAGCAGGGCGGTCGGGCCGGCCCGCAGGCCATCCGGGCCAAGGGTCGGATCACCGGCCAAGGCAGACCTGAGGCCTTGCACTGCAGCCTCGACCGTCGCTGTCCGCCGGGCCAGAGCGTGTTGCAGATCCGTCAGGATTCGAGCTTTCTGGACTTCGTCTGCCAGGTGTCCGCCGGTACCGACCAGAGCACCCAGCAGCTGGGTCAGAGGAGCCGGCGTCTCCCTCGCCAGTCGGGCCCTTGCGAGCAAAACATCCTGGCGCGCATCGGAAACGGCGCGCTCCACAATCAGGCAGACCGAGTCGATCGCTCTGCTCTGGCCGAGCAGCAGGGCTGCTGTCAGCCGGCCGGTGCACATCAACCTGTCGATCCCGTTTCTCGGTGTTGTCGCCGACCAGCCCCTGGCGACCTCACCGACCGCCGGTTCGCCGGTGGCGCACGCCGTGTCGAGATTGCGCGCTACCGACGAGAAATGATCCGCGGCCAGACGCAAGACGCTGGGATCCATGGCGAGCAACGCGTCCAGGCCCACCCGCGTGTCAGGCTCATCGATTCCACTGACATCCAGATATTCCACCGGGAAGCTCATCGAGGGCCTCTGGTGAGACCGGTTTCCAGGTGCTCGAACTGGCTCGCGGTGCGGAGCAGGTTGTCTCCGATGGTCGTTGCGATGACGGCCAGCGCAGTCGCCGCATCGCGAGCCTGGGAACCCCGCCGAATCACCAGCTCGACCACCTCGATCGCGGCGGCAGAGGTTCCCAGGCTGTAACTGCCCACCGAAGGGAGCGGACCACCGGTGCCCGGAGAAAATTGCTCACCGGTCCGCTGCAGGGTGGCGGCGGCACGGCGTATCCAGTCGGTATCGACCTGGAGATCTGGTTCTGTCGACATTGCGTGCCCTTTCCGAGTGCGCCCGGTTGCCTCGTCCCGGTGTGCCGTCGATTCTTCGAGCGGCTGCCGGGTCGGACCAGGTCATCCTGCGAAATGTGGATCGGCGAGGGGTATGTGCACAAGTTCCAATGCGAGGATGGCTCGATGAGTGCTGACCGGCCGGCATCCGACGCGGCTTCGCGCGACGCGTTGGGTCGCTGGTCGACGGCGACCCTGCACGCCGCGGAGCCTGTCGGGATACTCGGTGTTGCCGCCGAACCGCCTGCGGGCCGCATCGAGATGGTCGACGGACGCGGCGTCTACGTCCGCTGTACAGCGGATTCGCCGGCGGGCAACAGGAACCGCCCGGCGGGTGCTAACGGGGAGCCGATCGATGACAGTGCCGACCGCAATTCCGATGGTGATGCGAATCTGGCGGGGTCGATCGATGGTCCGGACGCTTGGTACATCCACGGCCTGGCCGGCTCATCCACCAACTGGACGTCCCTGGCGGAGGCGCTGTCCGGTCACGCCACCGGCTACTCCGTGGACCTGCCGGGCCACGGGCGTTCCGATCCACCGCCTCGCGGCAGGTACTCCATTCGCGACAACGCTGATCTGGTCGCAGCATTGATACGGCGCCGCTCACGCAGCCCGGTTCATCTCGTCGGCAATTCGTTCGGCGGTGTCATCAGTACCTGTCTGGCCGCTCGGCATCCGCAGCTGGTGGCGTCCCTGACCGTGATCTCTCCGGCGGTGCCGGACCTGCGGCTCACGAGGGATCGCGGCGCGGATCCGATCCTCGGACTGTTGCTCGTGCCCGGCACCGCTGGGATCGCAGAGCGGAAACTCAGCGCTCTGAGTCCGATGGCAAGAGCCAGAGGGATGGGGCGAATCTGCTATGGCAAACCCGAACTCATCTCCGATTCGGACTATGAAGCAGCGGCCGCCGATCTCGCCTGGAGAGCGGAGCTGCCGTGGGCGCACAGCGCCACGATCGGTTCGTTGCGGGGGCTCCTGCGGTCCTACTTCGGGCGGAGTTCGTCCTTCCGCGCTGATGCGGCAAAGGTTTCGGTGCCGGCTCTGGTGATCTGGGGCACCCGGGACGCCCTTGTCGACGTCCGACTCGCCAGGACGACCTCGTCGTGGTTCAGCAACTGTTCGTTGCTGATTTTGCCTGGTGTGGGGCACACGGCGCAGATGGAGGAGCCTGTCCTCACCGCTCGTGCGGTGGCGCGACTGTGGATGGTCGCGGGCGAGTCGCACATCGGCGCAACAGCGGTTGTGGCAACCTCGTGGGTGTGACGCGTTCTGGCAAAGGGAGTAATCGACCGTACGCCGGGGGGTCGTCGGCGCGTCGGTCGAGCGGTTCCGCGCAACCCGGATCCAGGCAGGCGAGGCAGCAACCCGGATCCAGGAAAGCAAGTCCGTCCGTGGGCCGGTCCGCGTCAGTCGGTCGGTCCACGCTCTGGAATGACGCTGAGAGCCCGGCGACTGCGCCGCAACCACTCAGGGCAAGCTGGGATCCGGTGGGCCGGGAGCCGCGTGGTCCGGCCAAACCGCGCCCGGTTCGCGGTGGTCGTCGGCGTAGCGCCATCGGTTGGTTCTTCCATCATTATCGTTGGCGCGCCTACGCCGTACCGGTTCTCACCGCATTGACCGTTCTGGTCATCGTTCAGGTGAGCAGCCCGCCGATTCGGTCGGATGCCGTCGCCTCGGGCATGCCCACCGCGATCACGACCCTGATCAGCGGCGCCAATGCGGCCAAGCCGGCGCCACCCGACCGGAGGCCGTCTTCAGCGGCGGCTGCCCTTGCACCTGCGCCCGCTGAACTTCCCACCGGCAATACCCCCGCCATTCCGACGACGCCGGCCGCGCCAACGACGCAGGCCACTCCAACGACGCCGGCCACTCCAACGACGCCGGCCACTCCGATCGCCGTGGCCAAGGCGATGGCACCGGCCGCCTCGATCCCCGACCCGAACGGCACCTCCGGGAACCTCCGGTCGGCGGTCCTTCCATCTGGCAACCCCTTCGTGGCCAAGGGCAGTAACACCTGGCACGTGGTCCGGGGCACCACGCCGCCCATGGGTTCGGGTGGCACCAAGTTCACCTTCACCGTCGAAGTCGAGGACGGCATCGAAAGCGCGCCCGACGACCTGAAGTTTGCGACCCTTGTGGACGCTGCGCTCGCCGATTCGCGATCCTGGATTGGTTCGGGCAATTTCACCCTGCAGCGAATCGACTCCGGTCAGCCGTCCTTCCGCGTCTCGCTGACCAGCCAACTCACGACCCGCGGCAACGCCCTGTGCGGCTGGCAGATCCAGTACGAGGCGTCCTGCTATGCCCGCGCTGTGCACCGGGTGGCGATCAACAACGCCAGGTGGACCAGGGGCGCGGCGTCCTTCGACGGCGATCTCGCGTCCTACCGCGTCTATGCGATCAATCACGAGGTCGGCCATGCGCTCGGATTCATGCATCAGGCTTGCCAGCGCAACGGTGGACCTGCGCCGGTGATGATGCAGCAGTCCTGGTCTACGTCGAACAACGATCTGGCGCCCTTCTCCAATCCACAAGTGATCCAGCCGGACGGAAAAGTGTGTCGGTTCAACCCCTTTCCGTATCCGCTCGGTTCCGTTTTCGACGCCCCGAAGGCAGCTGGAGCCCCCCCGAGCGGATGAGGTCGGCGTAGCGGTGGGGCATTCCTGCGCTGGACGAGCTCGCCGGGAAGAATTCGGCCGTCCTTCCAGTTGAGGAAGGTTTGGGGGCGCAGCCGCTTCGGCGGCCGGTCCCTGTGAGGCAGACTGATCCGGCTGCGTGCGTCCTTCGTGCTTGAGGAGAGAATTATCGTGACATCTCTACCCCCCCTTGTTGACCCCGCCGACTCGCTGAGCAAGGCCGAGGTCGAGCGCTACTCGCGGCATCTGATCATTCCGGACGTCGGCATGATCGGTCAGAAGCGACTCAAGAACGCCAAGGTCCTCGTGGTCGGCGCCGGCGGACTCGGCTCCCCGGCCCTGCTATACCTGGCAGCGGCGGGTGTCGGCACGCTGGGCATCCTCGATTTCGATGTGGTCGACGAGTCCAATCTGCAACGTCAGGTGATCCATGGGCAGTCCGATGTCGGCAAGTCGAAGGCGGTGTCCGCCGCCGAGTCGGTGGCCGAGATCAATCCGTTCGTCGAGGTCATCCTGCATACGGATCGATTGGAGTCGAGCAACGCGCTGGAGATCTTTGCCGGCTATGACCTGATCCTGGACGGCACCGACAATTTCGCGACCCGGTACCTGGTCAACGATGCGTGCGTACTGCTGAACAAGCCCTACGTCTGGGGCTCGATCTTCCGGTTCGAGGGTCAGGTCAGCCTGTTCTGGGCAGAGTACGGTCCGCAGTACCGCGACCTCTACCCCGAGCCGCCGCCGCCGGGAATGGTGCCGTCCTGCGCCGAGGGTGGAGTTCTCGGAGTGCTGTGTGCCTCGATCGGCTCGATCATGGTCACCGAGGCAATCAAGCTGATCACCGGAATCGGCGAAACGCTCCTTGGCCGATTGATGGTCTATGACGCTCTGGAGATGACCTATCGCACGGTCAAGATCCGGCGAGATCCGGCCGGCGAGCCGATCACCGAACTGATCGACTACGACGCGTTCTGCGGCGCCGTGTCCGAACAGGCGGCGGATGCCGCTGCTTCACACACCATTTCGGCGACTCAGCTGAAGCAGAAGATGGACGCGGGCGAAGCGTTCACCCTGATCGACGTTCGGGAGCAGAACGAATTCGAGATCGTCTCCATTCCGGGTGCCGTGCTGATTCCGAAGGGGGACATCATGTCGGGCGAAGCCCTGTCCCTGATCCCGCAGGACAAGCCGGTGATTCTGCACTGCAAGTCCGGCGCCAGATCCGCGGAGGCCCTGGCGGTGTTGCACAAGGCCGGTTTCTCCGATGCTGTCCATGTCGGCGGAGGCGTGCTGGCGTGGATCAAGCAGGTCGACCAGAGCCTGCCGACCTACTGACCGGCCAATAGGTGGACGGCGGGGGCATGTCGGGGCCTGTACCGTTCCTGCTCGTGCCCACGCCGCCGCCTGCCCATGTGCTTGCCGCGTTCGGTGCCGCATCGGTGTTGCCCGAACGCCTTCCCGGTGGCCGCGGGTTGGCGTTCCGATGCGCCGACGTGGTCTTCAAGCCGGTCGACAACACTGCCGAAGCGTCCTGGATCGCAGCTACGTTCGAGCAGCTTCGAGTTCAGGGTCTTCGAGTGGCCCGGCCGATTCGGTCGTCGGACGGCCGCTGGGTGGTCTCGGGTTGGTCTGCGCAGCGGTTCGTGTCCGGGCGGCCGGAATCCCGATATGACCAGATCATCGAAACGTCTCTGACATTGCACGAGGCGTTGGCGGAGGTTGCCAATCCTCGGTTCCTCCCAGAACGGGATGATCTGTACAGCTGGGCGGACCGGTTGGCCTGGGGTGAGCCCGTGAGCATCCGGTGGGACCTCCCAGACGGGCACGGGGCCCGTTTGCTGCAGGAACTGGCGATCGGTCGCAAGCCGGTGGAGTTGCCCGACCAACTCGTGCACGGTGACATGTTCGGAAACGTGCTGTTCGCCGGCTCAGCACCGCCTGCCGTGATCGACATCACCCCGTACTGGCGGCCTGCCGTGTGGTCGGCCGCGGTGATCGCGGTCGACGCGCTGACCTGGGGCGGTGCCAGGACCGAATTACTCCAGACTTGGTCGCACCTGCCGGAATGGCCCCAGATGCTGGTCCGTGCGTTGATCTTTCGACTGGCCGTCAGTCTGTCGGATCCCCGCAGCACGCCCTCGTCGCTGGTGCAGATGCTGTCCACGGCCGACATCATTCGTCCGTTTCTTGATTGATCGGTGGTGTCGCGAGGTGCTCGAGCTCGTCGGGCGGTAGACCTGCGGCCATGACCGCGAGCATGAGGTGCGCCAGCCGATGGTCCGGCTCTGCTGACAGGCACCGGTCCACAGCCACCTGGGCGAGCGCGCCATCGCCCCTCCGATAGGCGGCAACGGCCAGCACAGCACATACTTCGGCCGCGTCGCCGTCGGGCACGGAAGTGGCGACGGCAATCAGCATCGGTACCCAAGGAGACTCCAGATCGGCGACCGCTTCGGCAACCATCTGGTCCCGGATGCCGGTGTCGCACATCAGCAGGGTCAGCAGGGCACTGGTCGGTCCGTCCACGGCGCCGCGGGCGGCCGTTTGGTGCAGCGCACGCTTGATAGTGCCCCTGGCCATTGCCAGCAGCTGGTCGTGATCGATCGGGTCGCTCTCGGCCCGGCCCAGCAAACCGTCGGCTGCTACGTGCAGCGCTGACGCAGCGCTGTCCGCCCGCTCACCGACCGGGCCGGCAATCGAATTACGCAGCGCCTGCCGGTCCGCCAGGATGCCGCGACCAGATAGAACTGAGGCCGCGGCAAGCGCCTGTATCTGCGGATCCGCTCCGGCCGGAACTCCGGAGCACGGCTCCCACGCGTCCGTGCCGGAGCCCAGTTCATGGCCGGAAATAGCGACCGATCGAACGTACCCCTCGCGCACGCAGGCGGCATCGAGCACACAAACGCCTGTTCTTTGCAGAGCTGCGATCAGCTCGTGGACCATGCGAGGGACGTCCTGACGCTCGGTGAAACACAGCACCGCGACTTCGTGCGCATGGCGGTTCGCATGGACTGTCAGCTGTGCGATCAGGAAATCGCTCGGGTGCGCCGCGTCGTCTTCGAGGTCGACCCGGATCACCGGGCCGATGCGTCGGGTCGGGCTCCGCAGGCAGAGCAGCACCACGCTTTCCCGCGGATGAAATCCGAGCAGGCCGGAACTGCGGCCACCAGGCCGCGCCTGCCGGTGAGCCGGATCGGAGTCAAATCGGTAGTAGGCATCCTGCAACGATGAAGTGCGATCGACAAGGTGGGCCCGAAAATCTTGCGATGTGCGCAGACCCGACCATTTTTGCAGCATGTGGATGGACTGGTGCCTGATCGTCGCAGGTCACGGCTCTTTGTGGACAACTCGGGCGATAGCAGGGCCGGGATCGTCCGCTCCAGAACGATCAATTTCCGAGATCGCCGGCTTACGGCTCCGGCAGGTCTTCCCACCCGGCCGATGTCGGTATCGGTCTAGATCCACCCTCGAATTGACGACCTCGACTCCCTCGGCGCGAAGCAAGGCGGATTGTTCTGTTCGAAGGTGGGCCGCCGGAGTGCCATCCGAGCGCAGGATCCGGTGCCAGGGGATGCTGTGGTCGGACATCTCGGCCAGTACGCGTCCGACCAGTCTGGGCGAACGCGAACCGGATCTGGCCGCGATGTCGCCGTAAGTTGCCACCGCTCCTCGGGGTATTGCCGCCACCTCGTCGAGCATTCGCTCGGCCAGCTCCATGTCCATCAGCTGATCGTGTCAATTGCACCTTGCCAGGTCCACTGTGGCTATTCCCGACCAGCCCGCGAGCGTGGGAAGCGGGTCGATGTCGGTGCCCCATGATGAGATCACGAACATGCCCAGTTCCTCCGTCGTCAGCTACCGGCTGCAGCCGATGCAGCCGTCAACCGTGCCCATTCGGTTGACGGCTGAACAGCAGCAGGTCGTCGGCAACACCGCCGCTCGGCTGCGGGTGCTCGCCGGACCCGGCACCGGGAAGACCGCCACCCTGGTGGAGGCGGTGGCCCAGCGCATCGAGCAGCGTTCCGTGCAGCCGGAAGAGATCTTGGTACTGACGTTCTCCCGGCGGGCCGCCACCGAGCTCGCCGGCCGGATCAGCCGGCGGCTTGGGGTAACCACCCGGGAATCGATGGTGCGGACGTTTCACTCGTACGCCTATTCGGTGGTGCGAGCACAGGCGGTCCAGCAGGGGGATCCCTCTCCTCGACTGCGGGCGGCCGGTGAATCGGATCACATGGTGCGGGAACTGCTCGGCGGTCATCTGGCCGATGGTGGCGCGCCCTGGCCGCAACATCTTCAAGGTGCCTTGTCCTCGCCCGCGTTCGCCGCCGAACTGCGCGAGGTTCTGCTCCGCGCCGCCGGTCAGGGCTTGAGTGCCAAGCGGATCGTCGAGCTCGGACGTCGCTACCGCCGGCCGGAATGGATTGCCGCCGGTAGATTCGCCAGGGAGTATCAACAGGTCAGCGACCTTCGCCAAGGCATAAGTGGTTTCGGGGTCGCGCACGATCAGGCTGAATTGACGGCGGCCGCCCTCGATGCTCTTCGTCGAGACGAGGTAGTGGCCGCCGAACAACGTCGGATCAGGCGAATCTTCGTCGACGAGTACCAGGATGTCGATCCCGCCCAGGCTGCACTGGTGTCCATGCTGGCGGCCGGTGCTGCCGAATTCATCGTTTTCGGCGATCCGGATCAGTCGATCTATGCCTTCCGGGGAGCAGAACCAACCGCTCTACGAGACGTTGCGGTCGATCGCACCGTGGCGCTGACGGTGTCCCGTCGACTGCCCCGCGCGGTATCGATCGCCACCCGGCGCCTGGCGGAGCGGCTACCGGGAACTGCTGCGCATCGCATACTGCGCGAGCCTGACTCGGTACCCAACGAGACATCGCGGACGAACGCCGATACCGACACCGGCGTCGGCAGTGTCGAGGTGAAGATTTTTTCGACAGCCGCCCGGGAGGCTTCCTACGTCGCCGACGCGTTGCGCAGGGCGCATCTGTTGGACGGCGTGCCCTGGGCTTCGATGGCCATCCTGCTTCGTTCTCCTGCGGTCGGCCTCGGATCGATCACCAGAGCCTGCGCGGTGGCCGGCGTGCCGGTACTCGTGGGTGGCCGGGATCAGGTGCTGTCGGCTGAGCCGGTGGTAGCCGCTCTTCTCACCGTGCTGGAATGCGGTATCGACCCGGTCCGGTTGACCGGCGAGCTAGCTCTGGAGCTGTTGTCCTCACCCCTGTCGGGAGTTGATGCACTGGGGCTGCGCCGGATTCGTCGCGCGCTGCGCAGCGCCCTTCCAGGGCAGGGCTCGAGCGCCGATCTGCTGGCCGCTGTGCTGGTCGGCGGCCCGATTCCGGAGACCGTTCCGAAACAGACGCGCCCCGCCCTTTCCCGGATGCGGAGCCTGTTGGCGATCGCCGGTGAAGGGGTCGGCAATCCCGCGGCGGAGCTGGTGCTCTGGTCGCTCTGGCAGGAATGCGGTCTCGAGCAGTCCCTGGTCGCGACCGTGGAACGAGGAGGAAGCGCGGGCCAGCGCGCCGATGGCGCATTGGATGCGGTACTGGCTCTGTTCGCCATGGCGGCCGATCTGGCCGAGCGGCTACCGCTTGCGGGAGTGGACGCGTTCATCGCCGAGGTGCGCGGACATCAGGTGCCCGACGACGAGGCGATCGGACGCACTGCGGACGCCGTAGCAGTGCTGTCGGCGCACGCCTCGAAAGGTCTGGAGTGGGATGTGGTCGCGGTGGTCGGCCTGCAGGAGGGCACCTGGCCGGATCTGCGCAGCCGAGGAACTCTGCTGGGCGGTCAGGAGCTGCTCGATCTGGCCGCGGATCTGCCACCGTCCTGCGGCGGTGCGCGGTTGGCGCAGGAGCGCGGGCTGTTCTATGTCGCCACGACCCGATCCAAGCGATCGCTGATTTGTACCGCCGTGCTGAATCAGGACGTGAGCCCATCGAGATTCCTGCAGGAGTTGACCGGCGTCGACGAGGACCTCCCTCTGGAGCAGGACCTGATTTCGCCCGATGGCCGGCGCCAGGATCGTCGTGGGCTCAACATGGTCGACCTGGTCGCAGATCTACGTGCGGCGGTGACCGACCCCGAAACACCGGTAGCCCGCTGCGCTGCGGCCGCTGGGCATCTTGCCGACTTGGCCACTGCCGGCGTACCGGGTGCTCACCCGGACGACTGGTACGGCGTTGCCACGAGAACGAGCCTCGCGCCTCCGGTCGCACGCGACGCCGAGATCCGAGTATCACCTTCGTTGATCGAGTCGCTGAACAGCTGCGCTCTGCGGGCGGTGCTCGAGCGGCGCGGTGGGCGCACTGAACCCGGTCAGGCGCAAATTGAGGGCGTCGTCGTCCACGCGATGGCGCACGGGCTGGCGGTCGGCGTTCCGGACCACGAGCTTCGCAGCGAAATAGACACTTTCCTGCGCCGACAGGACAGGCTGCCACCCTGGCAGCTGGATCGAACTCGGCGAGGTTTGCTGTCGATGCTGGATGCCGCTCAGGCCTGGGCTCGAACAAATCATCCGCCGCGCACCTTGATCGGTTCGGAACTCGATCTCGACCTGATGGTGCCTCCGGTTCTCGACGCGTCGGCGCAGGGGAGTGGAACCAACCCGATCCGACTGGTCGGGCGCGTCGACTGGCTGTCATCCCGACCGGACGGAACGGTGGTCGTGACCGACTTCAAGACCGGTGCCACCGTTCCCACCAGAGCCGAGGCGGAGTCGAATCCTCAGCTGGCCGCGTATCAGGCCGCGATCGCGCTCGGGGCATTCGCTGTCGCCGTTGGAGCTGTACCGGCCGCCCGGAACGAGACCAGCCAGGAGCGACTGCACGAGCAGCAGGGCGACGAGCGGCTGGCGGGTCAGGTGCAGCCGGATCAGGACCTGCCGGACCTTGATCGGTCCGACCACAGCCTGTCGGACCACAGCCTGTCCGATCACAGCCTCTCCGATCACAGCCTCTCCGATCACACTCTGTCCGATCACAGTCCGTCCGTTCACGCTGGGCCGCCATCTGTCCCGCTCCGGTCAGGAGGAGCGGAACTCGTCTATCTGCGTTCCGGAAAACCGAAGGTACTTGCCCAACAGGCACTCTCGGGTGATTCTGCGGCAGTGTGGCTGGGCGCAATCCGCTCTGCCGCGGGTCGGCTTGCCTCGCCGACGGTGTGGGCACAGGAGAACGCCCGGTGCGAGCGGTGCCCGGTTCGGACCAGTTGCCCTCTGCAGAACGAAGGACGGCAGGTGACCAGGTGATCAGCGCGGGCCGATTGTCGGAAATCCTGAAGTTGCCGACCCCCACCGAAGAGCAGCAGGCCGTGATCGAGGCGCCGCTGGCCCCGGCGCTCGTCGTCGCGGGAGCGGGATCCGGCAAAACTGAGACGATGGCGGCCAGGGTTGTGTTCCTGGTGGCCAATCAGATGGTCAGTCCTGATCAGATCCTCGGCCTCACCTTCACCCGGAAGGCAGCGTCAGGCCTGGCCGCGCGAATCCGGCGGCGGCTGCGGGCCCTGCACGCGGCGGCGCTGATCGGCGACGATGGACTGCCGATCGAGGGGATGGCCGCCCGCGGCGGCGAGCCCGAGGTCTGCACCTACCACTCCTTCGGCGGAAGGTTGATCTCCGAATTCGGTCCGCTGGCCGGGATCGAGCCGACGGCGAAGGTGCTCACCGCTACCGGTTCCTGGTTGCTGGCGCGCCGAGTGGTCGGCCGATGGGACGGCGACCTGGAGACAGACCTCGGACCGGATCAGGTGACGGAGCGGCTCTTGGCAATGGCCGGCGGTTTGGCAGACCATCTGACCGACTCGACAGCACTGGCCGGCGAGATCGAGTCGGTGTTGGCCCGGCTGCGAGCTGCTCCGCCATCGCCGGCGCAACGCGGTCCGGTGCACAGCGGCCTGGCCGGTCATCTGAAGCGGCTACAGGACCGGGCCTGGATCTTGCCGCTCGTGGACGCGTTCACGGACGCGAAACGCACAGCCGGGGTCGTGGACTTCGCGGATCAGATGCAGGTGGCAGCTGCCTTGACGACGCGTCATCCGTGGATCGGTGACGCTTTGCAGGCCCGCTACCGGGTGGTCCTGCTCGATGAGTACCAGGACACCGGGCACGCCCAACGGGTCATCCTGCGGTCGATATTCACGGCGCGGGCAGACGGTCGGCCGTCCGGGCACGCGGTGACCGCAGTCGGTGATCCGGTGCAGTCCATCTACTCCTGGCGCGGTGCCTCGGCGTCGAATCTGCCGCGGTTCCCGACCGATTTCGCGGCCGCGAATGGGACGCCCGCGCGCACGCTGTCGCTGTCCACCAGCTTCCGGAACTCCGCGACTGTGCTGGAGGTCGCCAATGAGGTCTCGCTGCCCGTGCGGACCGGGCGAATAGCGGTCAAGGAACTTGAACCGCGTCCGGCGGCCCCCACAGGTGTGGTCGGTGTCGGGCTGTTCCGCACCGTCGTCGACGAGGAAGCGTGGGTCGCCCGAACAATTGCCGAACAATGGGCCGATGCGGGTTGGCCGCCGGGTGGAACCCATGGTTCGATGACCGGCTCACCGCAGCGCCAGCTGTCGGAATCGGTCGAAGGGCCACTGGCAGTCGTTCCCAACCTTCCGCCCAGCACCGCTGTACTGATGCGGCGCCGACGCGACATGGAACCGATGGCGATGGCTCTACGAGCTGCCGGACTGCCGGTGGAGGTCGTCGGCCTCGGAGGTCTGCTGAACGAGCCGGAAGTGGCCGATCTGGTCGCCCTGCTGCAGGTGCTGGTCAGTCCGACGGCGGGTCCCGCCGCGGTCCGGCTACTCACCGGCGCCAGATGGCAGTTCGGCATGGCGGATCTGACAACCTTGGCTGCCCGAGCGTCGGCACTGTCCCCCAGCCAGCGCGCCAATCCTGTCGCCACGGATGTCAACTCAGGGCCGAGTGGATCAGGTTCGAGCAGCCGAGCAGTGGTCGGAGTCCCGCTGGCCGCGGATGCACCCGACGCAGGCCGAGCGTCCGTTCGGGAAGCGCTGGAAGGCGCCGTGGCGGAAGAGGACGTCGACGCGGCCTCGCTGATCGACGCCATTTCCGATCCCGGGTCGCCGGAGGCGTATTCCAGCGAAGCCTTCCGCCGGCTGGTACAGCTCGGCGCCGAGTTGCAGCGGCTCCGAGGCAAGCTCTCCTTACCGCTACCGGATCTGATCGCGGAACTCGAGCGCACCAGCCGGCTGGATGTCGAAGTACGGGTGTCTTCGGCCGCCGGGCGGGCGCACCTGGACGCATTCGCCGATGTCGTCGCAGATTTTGCCGCCGGCGGTGGCGGCCCGACCGAGCTTGTCGAATACCTGCTCACCGCGGCAGATCGAGAGGACGGGCTCGCTCCGGGCGAGGTGGCCGCGGCGCCCGGTCGCGTTCAGATCCTGACTGTGCACGCAGCCAAGGGGCTGGAATGGGAAATTGTCGCTATTCCGCACCTGTCGGACACAGTTTTCCCCGGGTCGCGGGGCAGCACCTGGCTGGGCGACGCGGCGCAGTTGCCGCCTGCCGTTCGCGGCGACCGGGAGGATCTGCCGGAATTGCGGCTGCCGCCCGGCGGCAACCAGAAGGACATGGTCGACGTGCTCGCCGACCATGCAGCGGAGTTGAAAGCCGAACACGCGGTGGAGGAGCGTCGTCTGCTGTACGTCGCGGTGACCAGGGCGGAGCGGGTGTTGCTGACGTCCGGTCACCATTGGGGACGCACCGGAGCGAAACCCCATGGTCCGAGCCAGTTCTTGACAGAGATCAGACTGGCGTCCGCTGCGTACGGGAAGCCCGACGAATGGGCCGCCGCCCCACCGGACGGTGAGTTGAACCCGTTGACCGAAGACCCGAGGCGGATGGAATGGCCGGTGGACCCGCTGGGTTCTCGCCGGGGCCGGGTGGAGGCCGGGGCCGCCCTCGTCAGGGCTGCGTTGGCGGTGCAACGGAAGCTGGTCGGCTCGGTGCTGCCGGAGCAAGATCCTGATGCCGGAAGCGCCGAGGCCGGCAGCGCTTCGGAGTGGTCGTCCGAAGTCGCTGCCCTGCTCGCCGAGCGCCGTGCCCTGCACTCACGGAGCATTGAAGTTGCGCTGCCGGAGAGCATGTCGGCGACCGCCCTGGTGGAATTGGCCGAAGATCCGAGCGGCCTAGCTCGGCGGATCAGGCGCCCGGTGCCACATGCGCCGACGCAAAGAGCACGGCGCGGCACGGCGCTGCATGCCTGGCTGGAGCGCTTCTTCACCTCGTCTGCCCTGATGGAGATCTCGGAGCTGCCGGGAGCCAATGATGGCCCAGCGCGGCCGGATCCCGAACTGGAGGCGCTCAAGACGAAATTCCTGGCGTCGCAGTGGGCTCACCGGGTGCCGTTCGAGGTAGAGCTACCCTTTTCGATGACGATCGCCGGGCAGCCGATCAAGGGCCGAATCGACGCGGTGTTCCACGACGACGATGGTGGTTGCACGGTGGTGGACTGGAAGTCCGGCCGACCGCCGGCATTCGCCGACCGAGCGGCGCTCACCGTTCAGCTGGCGATCTATCGCCTCGCGGTCTCGGAAATTCTCGAGATGCGGCTGACAGACGTTCGAGCCGCCTTCGTGTACATCGGCACCGGTGAGACCTTCGCGCCTGCAGATCTGTTGGACGCGGCCGGACTGGCCGGATTGTTGCGGGACGCAACCGCCGGTGATGAGTACGCAGCAGCCACGGAAACAGGCCCATGGGTAACGGGTACAACTGAAAGCCGGAGACTCGACCAGAGTTACGCCGCCGAGTTCGACGGTCCCAAGCTCCCGTCCGAAGCGGAAAGGACCGACTTCGACGGACAGGCGGCGAGCTGAGCCGCAGCGGTGGTCTTGGGGCTATACAATCCTGCTCGGCCGCCTCGGTTGCCGGCGGCGGTCGAGACAGCTGGCCCTGAAAAGCACCCACGAGGTGCGACAAACGCCAGTTCGCCGCCGCGTGGCACCCCGGCCTTGCTGCGTCGGCCGTTCCGACATGACCGACGTGGAACGGCCGCAAGTACCCTGGCCGGGTGGATCCCACGGTGTTTCGCGGACGGCCGCTGCGCACCGATCGGGCTGCGGTGATGGCCATCATCAATAGAACTCCGGATTCGTTCTACGACGGCGGAGCGGCCTTCGACGATGGCGCCGCGATGGCGGCGGTCGACTCGGCCGTCGAGGAGGGTGCCGACCTCGTCGACATCGGCGGTGTCAAGGCAGGCGTGGGCAGTGTGGTCGACGTGGCCGAGGAGACTCGTCGGGTGGTGCCGTTCGTGGCCAGGGTGAGGGCTGCATACCCGAACCTGATCATCAGTGTGGACACCTGGCGCAGCGAGGTTGCCGGGGCGGCCTGCGAGGAGGGCGCCGATCTCATCAACGACACCTGGGCCGGCGTCGATCACGGACTTGCCTCTGTTGCGGCCCGATACGGCGCCGGAATCGTTTGTTCGCACACCGGCGGAGCGGCGCCCCGAACGAATCCGCACCGAGTGGCCTATAGCGACGTGGTCCGCGCTGTCATCGACGAGACCACGACGGCCGCGGTGGCGATGGTCGCAGCGGGAGTTCCCCGCGCCGGCATACTCATCGACCCGACCCACGATTTCGGCAAGAACACCTGGCACGGCCTGGAACTCCTGGCTCGCACCGCCGAGTTGGTCGACACCGGCTGGCCGGTGCTGATGGCGCTGTCGAACAAGGACTTCATCGGAGAGACGTTGGGCGTCCCGGTACAGGAGCGGTTGGAAGGGACCCTGGCTGCCACGGCTGTGGCTGCGCTGGTCGGGGCGGCGGTGTTCCGTGCTCATCACGTTCTGTCCACCAGGCGGGTCTTGGAAATGGTCGCGTCGATCAAGGGCACCCGGCCGCCGGCGGCACCGCGTCGGGGACTGGCGTAGAAGACCGGCTCGGACGACTCATGAGGGTAAGGCGGCGGTCGGCCGTCCGGGCAGTGGCAGCACGGTTGCCCTTCGCCTGTCGTCCAGCCATGGCACGATCGACACCGTGATCACCTTGCTGCTCTATCTCGTCATCGCGGCCGGTATCGGTCTGGTCGTCTTCGTCCTCGCGGTGTTCGTCTTCGGTCGGGGTGAGCAGATGGCGCCCTTGGATCCCCGCACGTCGCCCGCAGAGCTGCCTGAGTCCGACATCACTTCTCAGGACGTGGGGAAGATACGGTTCGCGCTGGCGCTTCGGGGATATCGAATGAGTGACGTCGACTGGACGCTGGAGCGGCTCGGTGACCAACTCGATGTGCTGCGGCTGGAGAATGCCCAACTGCGTGCATTCGCACCCGGTTCGCCCGGCGTCGGCGCCCAACTGCGCTCCGCTGATGTGGTCGAGGGCCGCCCCGCTGATGTGGCCGGGGCGCACTCCGCCGATGCGGCCGACGGCTTGGTCCACCCGCCGCGCGGAGCGGTTCCCACTCTGCTGAAGTCGTACGCAGCCGCAGGTGTCGGAGCTTTGCCGGTATCGGCTGACTTGCCTGCCGTCATCGATGCCGGCGGGGTCGACAGCCGGGGGTCGGAAAACGATTCATCATCGGCCGAACGATGATCGGTCGGGTGAAGGCGACGGTAGAGGTGAAGGCCCTTCCGGAAGATGTGTTCGCGGCGATGGTCGATCTGCCCTCGCAGGACGAATGGATGCTCGGTACCCGTCTTTTCGCCCTGAGCGGTGAGGACGTCGCTGAAGGAGTCGACCGGAAAGAGGTGCGGGTGCCGCAGGTCGGTTCGAAGATCGCAGCTCTCACCGGCATCGCAGGAATGGGTGTGCTGGACACGATGACCGTCACGGTTTTCGATCCGCCACATCGTTGGGAGGTCCGGCACACCGGCAGTGCGTTCAAAGGAGTAGGCATCTTCCGGGTCGAGCCGACGCCGACCGGGTCGCGGGTGACATGGGTCGAGGAGATCGATCTACCGTTCGGAATCCTCGGTGGGCTCGGCTTCCGGCTGGTGAAGCCGCTGGTGTACAGCGGGTTGGCCATTTCTCTTCGCCATCTTGCCAGGGGTGTGCGCACTGGCATCCTCCCGGTCACGCCGCGGCCGACTCCAATCCCAGGGCAGGAAACTTCACCATGACGGATGCCGTTCGGACATCGCAATCCGGTGGTGCTCTGGGTTCGGACCGTGCTGCGGATCCGGCCGCACGTTGCAATCCGGTCCCTCATCGGTGAAGACGGCGTTGGAACGCGTTGGATGCGGCTGGGCAACATCTGCACCGGAGTACGTCGCCTATCACGACGACGAATGGGGTGTTCCGGTCCACGGCGACGACCGTCTGTTCGAACGTATGTGCCTCGAGGCATTTCAGGCCGGCCTGAGCTGGCTGACGATCCTCCGAAAACGGCCGGCCTTTCGGGAGGCGTTCGCCGGCTTCCAGATTGCAGCTGTCGCCGATTTCGACGAGCGGGATCGCGAGCGGCTGATGTCCGACGTACGGATCGTCCGCAATGCCTCCAAGATCGACGCAGCGATGACCAACGCCGGGCTGGCGCGGCAATTGGACGGCGGACTGGACGCGCTGCTGTGGTCGTTCGCCCCCGGCAGCGCACACCAGCGGCCGAACCAACTGTCGGATGTGCCCGCGGCGACCATCGAGTCGACGGCGATGGCCAGGGAGTTGAAAAGGCGGGGCTTCAGGTTCGTCGGTCCCACGACGGCTTATGCGCTCATGCAAGCGACCGGCATGGTGGACGATCACATTGCGTCGTGCTGGCGGGCGGTGAAGGCGGGTTCAGACCCACTGTTGGTCTGACCGGAGCGATCTCACGCAGCACAAGTCTGCGCAAGGCTCGGCGGGCGGCGCGGGAGGCTCAGCGGGCGGCGCGTGACGCCTTGGACCGGGGGATCTGGGCGGTACGTGCGCTGTTGCCCGGCGCAGCGGACGGCTTCGAGTCCGAGGGCTTGGTTCCGGAAGCGGCGTGCGATGCGGCTTTGGAGGACACGGAGCGAGACGACGCGCGCTCTCTGGCCGTCGGCCGTTCGACGGGTGGGATCAGCGCGGCGGCCTCAGTGTCGTCGGTCGGGTCGGCAGGGGTTCGATCGTTGGTGTCATCGAGCGCGTCACTATCCGCGGCCCGGTGTTTCGGGACCGTGTTGTTCGATTCGGAGTTGTCCGGTTCACCGTGGTCGGCGCGATCGGCGAGTTCGGTGTCGTCCGGCTCGATGTGGCCGGATTCGCTTGTCTCAGCTTCCGTCTCGCCGGATGCAGCGGCTGTTGATCCAGGTCTGCCCGGCAGATTGATAACAGCTACACCTGACGCCAGGTCGATCCGGATATCGCCATCTCTGGCGTTTCCTTCTTCTTCGCGACGGTTGGCCTTCGATTTACGCTCCTCGATCTCGTGGCGCATGCCGGGGTTGAACAGCGCACCGAGTTCTCCGAGAGGTCCCACGGTTTCAGCGTACGTGAGCCGAGCCGCTGCGGCCCCCGGCCGCCTGACGGTGCGACGAATACATGCCCCGGCTCCTACCTGACTCTCTCTGCTGGATCCGGCACGGCTGGACGCTGGATCCGGCACGGCTGGACGCCCACTGCGCCCCGGCGATCAAGCGCCGGTGAACCGGGGTGGCCGCTTTTCCACGAAGGCGGCGATCGCTTCATGGTGATCGGACCCGGCGAACAGATCCGCCTGTGCCCGGCCTTCGAACTCCAGCGCCGCGGCCAGGTCAGACGTCGCGGCTGCTTTCAGTGACGCTTTGATCCAGCCAAATGCTTTGGTCGGTCCGGCTGCCAGGACACCGGCCAGCTCGGCGACCCGCCGCTTGAGATCCTCGTCCGGAACCACTTCGTCGACCATGCCGATCCGTAGGGCTTCCTCCGCGTCCACCCGCTGGCCCAGCAGCATCATCCGAGCGGCCCGCCCGGCGCCGACAAGCCGAGGCAGAGTGAAACTGGCACCGGAATCAGCAGACAGGCCGACGCCGGCGAACGCCATCGAGAACGACGCAGATGCACCCGCCACCCGCAAGTCGCACGCATAGGCGAAGGCCGCTCCGGCACCGGCTGCGGCACCGTTCACCGCTGCGATGACCGGCTTGGGCATTTCGGCGATCAGCAGGACAGCCGGATTGAAGAAGTCCGCAACCGTGGTAGCAATCCGCGGATCGTTCGTTCTGACCAATTCGAGATGTTGCTTGAGGTCCTGCCCAGCGCTGAAGGCCCGCCCTGCACCGCTCAGAACGACGGCACGCACCGAATCGTCTGCGGCCGCACCCTCGAGCGCGGCGAGGAACGACTCTTTGAGTGCAAGGTCGAATGAGTTGAAAGCAGCAGGACGGTTGAGGGTCAACGTGCGAACGCCCGCCCTGCTCTCGATCAACAGCAACTCGGTTGACCGCGTCGCACTGTTCCGCTCGTGGCCGGACGTCGCCTCGATGCCGGCGGTGCTGCCGGCTTCGGAGGTCCGGTGGGGTTCGGTGCCGGATGTCATCATCAGAACTCCTGGTGGGGTTTCCGCGTAGGACGCAGTGGCTCGTGCGCACCGCGTGCGGACTGGTACGCACCGACAGGGTCGAGCCCCCGAGGCGCAGTTCGCTGAACACCTGCGGTCGGCGTGGTACTCGTCATGGGGGAGAATAGGACAACCACGAAGGTGGGTCGATCGCCGGGCGGGCACCACCGTCCGGTCCAGATAAGTTGCACAAGGGTTGCGAGCCAGCGCCCGATCGGAGCCCAGACGCGCCGATGTGCTCTGTGTGGAGGGAGTCGTACATGGCGGCCATGAAGCCCCGCACCGGGGATGGTCCCCTGGAAGTTACCAAGGAGGGCCGCGGAATCGTGATGCGCGTGCCCCTAGAGGGTGGCGGTCGACTGGTGGTGGAGATCACCGCCGACGAGGCCTCTGCTCTGGGTGATGCGCTCAAGGCTGTCGTCAGCTAGTTCCCGGCGCCCGGGTCCGCGAGCCGAGGAATCGGTGAAGCGGCCCGGGCTGCGTTTTGCCCGCTGCCCAGACGCGGCTCTGGCCGCACCGCGCAGGCGGGAGCGGGGCCGCCGCCCGCCTGCGAGGCCGTCAGTCGGGGAAACCCTCAGAGCCAGGCCGGGCTACAGCAACGTCCGGTAGAGCTCCACCGTCCGCTCGGCCACCGCTGTCCAGGAGAATTCCGAGCCCGCACGCAGCCGGCCGGCCTCTCCCTGTCGACGCGCTTCGGCCGGCTCGGCGACGGTTGCGTTGACCGCCGCAGCGAAGGCGGATTCGAACGCCGGCGCATCGGTGGCCTCATAGTGCACCAGAGTGCCGGTGACCCCGTCGTCCACGACCTCGGGTATGCCGCCGACATCACTGGCGACGACCGGCGCACCGCACGCCATCGCCTCCAGATTCACGATGCCGAGCGGTTCGTACACCGACGGGCAGCAGAAGACTGTCGATGCGCTGAGCACCTGGCGCACCTCGTCGAGTGAGAGCATTCCGTCGAACCAGAAGACGCCAGGCCGGTCCTGCGCAAGCGCCCGAATCGCAGTGGCTGTCTCGGCGGCGATTTCCGGCGTGTCGGGGGCTCCGGCGCAGAGCACCAACTGGATGCCCGGATCGAATTGATGAGCTGCCGCGATCAGGTGGCCGACGCCTTTCTGCCGCGTGATTCGGCCCACGAAGGACGCGATCGGCGCGTCCAGGTCGACACCCTTTGCGGTCAGCACGGACCTGTCGTCGGTCGACCGATAGATGGAGGTATCGATGCCGTTACGGATCACGTGAACCTTGGCGGGGTCCAGAGTCGGGTAGCAGTCGAGGATGTCGGTTCGCATTCCGTCCGACACCGCGATCACGGCGTCCGCCGCCTCGTACGCCGTCTTCTCCGCCCAGCTCGACAACCGGTATCCGCCACCTAGCTGCTCAGCCTTCCAGGGGCGCCGCGGCTCCAGCGAGTGCGCGGTGACGACATGTGGCACCCCGTAGAGCAATTTCGACACCTGGCCGGCCATGTTCGCATACCAGGTGTGCGAGTGCACCAGGTCCGCGGAGCCGCACGCGGCAGCCATCGACAGGTCAACCGAGAGGGTGGCCAGTGCCGCGTTGGCGCCCTCCATCTCCGGGGCCGGGCGGTGCCCGCAAGCACCTGGCCGATCGGCGCCGAAGGCATGGACATCGACGTCGATCAGGGTGCGCAACTCGCGCACCAGGTAGTCGACGTGAACTCCGGCACCGCCGTAGACGTCCGGTGGGAACTCGCGAGTCAGGATGGCTGTGCGCACCACCCCAATCTAATGCCGGGCACATTCCAGTGCCGGCCGCGGGTGGCCCGACGACCGGTCCCAGCATCCCGCTGAGCGCGGTCCCAGCATCCCGCTGAGCGCGCCGGTTGACCGCCGGTTAAGGTTTCGCTCATGGTCCTCAAACCCAGAGTTCTCGGTATCGTGCTGGCGGGTGGCGAGGGAAAGCGGTTGTGGCCGTTGACCGCGGACCGCGCCAAGCCTGCGGTTCCGTTCGGCGGGAATTTTCGGCTGATCGACTTCGTGTTGTCGAATCTGGTCAACGCCGGCTACTTGCGCATCTGCGTGCTGACCCAGTACAAATCGCATTCCCTGGACCGCCACATCACGACCACCTGGCGGATGAGTCAAATGCTCGGCAACTTCGTCACCCCGGTTCCGGCGCAGCAGCGACTCGGCCCGCGGTGGTACACCGGGAGCGCGGACGCCATCCTGCAGTCGCTGAACCTTGTGTACGACGATGATCCCGAGTATCTGGTCGTCTTCGGCGCGGACCACGTATATCGGATGGACCCGTCGCAGATGGTCGCGGACCACATCGAGTCCGGCGCGGACGCGACCGTCGCCGGCATTCGAGTGCCCCGCCACGAGGCCACCGCCTTCGGCGTCATCGACACCGACGAGCAGGGTCACCGCATCACCAGATTTTTGGAGAAGCCGTCGGATCCTCCAGCGGTGCAGGATGACCCGAACGTCTCGTACGCATCCATGGGCAACTACGTCTTCACCACGAAGGCACTGATCGACGCGCTGAAGACCGACGCCGCCGACGAGAACTCGATGCACGACATGGGTGGCAACATCATCCCGATGTTCGTCGACCGCGGCACCGCCAACGTGTACGACTTCGATCGGAACATGGTTCCGGGTGCTGATGCCCGCGACAAGGGATATTGGCGTGACGTCGGGACGCTGGACGCCTACTACGACGCCCACATGGACCTGGTGTCGGTGCACCCCATCTTCAACCTGTACAACCAGAAATGGCCGATCCTTTCAGTACCTCCTACCCTGCCCCCGGCCAAATTCGTAGAAAACGGAATGGCGCTGGATTCCATGGTCGGCCCCGGAACCATCATTTCCGGCGCCACCGTGCGGAGGTCCGTCATTTCTGAGAATGTCCGGGTGCAGGTCGGTTCCAGCGTCGAAGGGTCCGTCATCATGCCGGGCGTCCGAATCGGCCGCAACGCGGTGGTGCGCAACGCCATTCTCGACAAGAACGTCGTGGTGCCAGATGGCGCCACCGTCGGCATCAATCTGGAGGCGGACCGAGCCGCCTACACGGTGACTCCGTCGGGGATCACCGTCATCGGCAAGAACATCACAGTCGCCCGCTAGCTCGCGCCTGCACCGGTCGGTATCCGCAGGAGCGGGCGTCCAAGGAAGCGCCGGCGACCATCGGCGTCGGAATTCGTCCCGGCTACCGGCTATGACTCCCGTCCGCGCTACCGGCTGTGACTGCAACGAGCGAAGTCGGGAGCGGGTCAGCGGACCGGCATCGGGAGGCGGGCCGGGCAGCCGGCCCGATATACCGGTGAGTACTCGAAGTGCCAAGGCTCATTGTCGTAGATCCGGCACCAGCCGAGTTCACCCTTGGTCGCCTGCAGCCATTGATACGCCTTCAGCGGCTGCACATCGACGGCGTAACCCTTCACGTGAGCCGACCTGTCGGGCTTCAGCACATAGAGGCGCGCGGCGGCTACGCCGTACAACTTCACGTATTGAGCGAACAGGGCGTTCTGCTGGGCATTGCTGCGCTTGCCGTCGTTCAGACACAGCGTCACCTTCTTGCCGGCCGCCTGCTTCTTGACGGCGATCCAGGCCGTTCTGACATCGTCGCGCAGCCCGGTGGGCGACTCGTCGGAATACCGGCGATCGACCGCACAAGCCGGGCCGTGGTCCGGCCCCGGGGAGTCCGACTTCGCCGCAACTTGATGGGGGCCCGGCGTGGCTGAGGGTTTGGGGGAGGGGTTGGGGGAGGGACGAGCGGTCGGCGCCGAGGTCGAACCTGTGCTGCCAGCGGGCCTGTCAGCGCCGGACGGAGAAAGCCCCGTTGAACTGCTCACCACCACAGAGGATTGCGAGACAGCGGACACAACCGGCGAGGCGGCGGACAGAACGGGCGAGGCAGCGGACACAACCGGCGAGGCAGCGGTGACAACCGGCGAGGGAAGCGAGCGGGGCACCGGGATCGGAGCTGCGGTAGGTGTTGTCGACGCGACACTCGTTCCCGTCGAACTGCTCGGCAGGGCGCCGTCGGCCCCGGTCGAGCGGGTGCAACCGGCAAGCGACATCATCGAGGCGATCAAGCCGAGGGACGCCGCCGACAGCCGATGAACGAACGCCGTCTTCGAGGCCCCACTGGAAAAGCCGGTCAACGCTTGACCGCCGCCAGCAGGCCGTCGCCGAGGGACGTCATCATCGGAACCAGCGTTTCGTCTTCACGCACCATCCGGCCCGCTTCCCGAACGGCCACCGTCTGGGCGTCGCGCTGAGTGGGGTCGGCGACCCGGTCGCCGTGCAAGGCGCCGGCCAGCACCAGCACGCCGCCCCGGCGTAGCAGCCGGATCGACTCCGGGACGTACTGCGGATATCCGGTGCGGTCGGCGTCGACGAGCACCAGGTCATAGGCGCCGTCGGTGAGCCGCGGCATCACCTCCAACCCCCGACCGTTGATCAACCGGGCCCGGCCCGGCGCCACTCCGAAAAGACCGAAGGCCTCCTTGGCTGCGCGCTGGTGTTCGGCTTCCACGTCAATGGACGTCAGTATTCCTTCTGGCGCCATTCCGGCGAGTAGATGAAGGCCGCTGACACCTGTGCCGGTGCCGATCTCCACCACCGCCTTGGCCGACAGCACGGCGGCCAGGAAGGTAAGTGCGGCCCCCGCACCAGAACCGATCGGTTCACAACCGAGGTCGGTCGCTTTTCCGCGGGCCGTCAGCACGGCCTCGTGTTCTGGAACGAAGAACTCCGCAAAGGCCCTGCTGCTGGTCATTGATGAACCCCCGAAAGCGGTCGTTGGAGCAGTTTGGTTCTGAAGGTACCGGCCGCGGGGCGGCAGGATGGACAGGCGCACCGTCGAACCTGGGCTGGGCTGACAGCTCGGGCCGACCAGGTTCACAGCGGGCTCACACTTGCTCACGGAACAATCCTTGACAGGCGGTCGTTCGACCGATCAGAACCGAAGTTGTTCCGCTCTCTTTTCCAGAAGGTGAGTCCACTGTCCATTGCGCCTCCGCCGATCGGCACGGCACCCGGTGCCGCGCCGACTGCTGGTCCCGATGCGGGCCCAGACGACCACGGTGCCACCCAACCGGCCACTGCGGCTTCCAATTGGATCGCGCCGGCGTGGGAAGACATCGTGAGGGATCACGGTGACCGCGTCTATCGCCTGGCATACCGACTGGCGGGGAATTCGCACGACGCGGAGGACATCACCCAAGAGACCTTCATCCGAGTCTTCCGATCGTTGCACAGTTTTCGACCAGGCTCTTTCGAGGGTTGGCTGCATCGCATCACCACCAATGTCTTCCTCGACATGGTTCGGCGTCGGCAGCGCATTCGGATGGAGGCACTGCCGGAGGAGACCGATCGGATCGCCGGCCGGGAGCCTTCGCCCGAACAGGCTTTCCAGGACGCCAATCTCGACCCCGACCTGCAAGCGGCCCTCGACGAACTGCTCCCGGAATTTCGTGCGGCGGTCGTCCTGTGTGATGTGGAAGGGCTGTCGTACGAAGAGATCGGTGCGACGCTGGGCGTCAAACTGGGCACCGTGCGTTCCCGGATACATCGAGGCAGGCAAGCGCTCCGCGCCTCGATCGAGCGGCGGCGCGAGGCACGAGCCGAGGGTGGGTCTTACCGGAATATTAGAAGTGCGCTTTCTCCCAAGGTCGTGATGCCGTGACCGGTGTTTTCGACGACCACCTGTCCCTCGATGCCATCGTCGCCTTCGCCGACGGCGAGATGAGCCTGACCCCGTACCAACGGGCGGCTGCGCACATTTCGAGGTGTGCGGCGTGTGCGGCGGAGGTCGGTGAGCAGACAGCGGCGTCGCAGTATCTGCGCCAGGCACACGCTCCGGTCATGCCGGGCAGCCTGTTCGACGCCCTCAATTCGATTCCTGTCGCCTTGCCGCAGGCCGGGCCGGTGCCGGGAGTGGTCGTCGATTCCGTCTCCGGACGCGCTCTGTCCACCGGCTCCTCGGTGTCCGGACGCGGTCGACGGTTCCGGCTGGGCGCCGGCGCGCTGGTGGCCGGTCTCGCGGTCGGCGCAGTGGTGGTCGCGGCCGGTGGAGAGCAGCCGGTCGATCCGACACACCTGGACCGCCCGAACCGGCCGGCCGTTTCGAGCCTATTGGCGACGCAGAGCCCGACGACGGTGCACCCGACCGCCGTGGACGTCATGGCCAGGAGCACCGTTTCCACCGGACGATGAGAGGCCGACGTGAGAAGACCGTCGGCGCGACGGGTTCTGGCCACCGACGCTTCGAATCCTCGATGGATCTCCGATCAGGGGAATCGGCGTGATCGCTCCATGCCGGCGTGCAGTGTCGTAATCTGCACATGATGACTTCGCCACCCGCCGATCCGGCCAGTTACGGCAGAACTCGGCTGGCACCTCGCCCGCTGCGGCGCCCCCCGGTCGACCCGTCGCAGGTCGCTGCGTTCGGCCGGCCGACCGGCGTCGACTCCTCTTTCATCCCTCGGCCGCCCGCCACGCCGCACGGGTGGGCGTTGGCGTCCGCCGAGCTGGTGCCCGAGATGTTGGCGGACGCTTTCGGCCGGCCCGCGGGAGCCATGTCGCCGCTCGGCCGGGCGCCCGAGGGTCCGCCGAAGGAGACCGAGGATGCGCCGGTCGACCCGTGGCGAAATCCCGCAGCTCCGGCTCGATTGGGAGAGCCCGCGCTGGCCGAGCCGCAGGTCGAGCCGGCGCCTCGGACAGCCGCCGCCAGGTTCACCCTGCGGCAGGCGCTCTTCGAGCGGCGGATTCGTCCGGCCGGTCTGATCGTCCTCACCGTGCTCGCCCTGGTGATCGGTTTCGGCGGTGCCGCGATCGGAGTGTTGGCCGGAGCTCGCCTCCCCGCAGCCACGACTCAACCGGGTTTTCAGCTGACGCCGGTGTCGGCGGCGGTCGACAGGCCTGCAGGCTCGGTGGCGGCGGTGGCTCACAGGGTGATTCCTGCCGTCGTCTCGATCGAGGTGCGAACCGGCGACACCGGCGACACCGGCTCCGGCGTCGTCATCGACGGCAAGGGGTACGTGCTGACCAACAACCACGTCATCTCACTCGCCGCGTCCGACCATTCGGCCCGCCTGACGATCGTGTTCCCGGGGAACCGGCGGGTGCCGGCGACGATAGTCGGCCGTGATCCCGAGACGGATCTGGCCGTGTTGAAGGCCGATGTGACGGGAGCCACGGTTGCGCAGTTGGGCGATTCCGCGAAATTGCAGGTCGGCGACTCGGTCATCGCCATCGGTTCGCCTCTCGGCCTGGCCGGGACCGTGACGACCGGAATCATCTCGGCGACCGACCGTCCGGTCCGACTCTCCGGCGGTGGATCGGACACGAACGCCGTGATCGATGCGGTGCAGACCGACGCAGCGATCAACCCAGGCAATTCCGGCGGTGCGCTCGTCGATGCGACCGGAGCCGTGATCGGTATCAACTCGGCCATCCGCACGCTGGGAGGGGAATCGAGTGGCTCCATCGGGCTGGGTTTTGCGATTCCGATCAATTACGCCAGATCCATTGCCCAGGAACTGATTCGGTCCGGCAAGGTGGTGCACAGCACCATCGGCGTCAACGCCAAGTCGGCGACGGATGGGACCAACGACGGCGCCCAGGTGCAGAACGTCGTGGACGGTGGACCGGCCGCCAAGGCAGGCATCCACGAGGGGGACGTGATCACCAGGGTGGGCACTCGTGCGGTTGGGAACGCGGACGAGCTGGTGGTCGCCGTGCAGTCCCACGCCGTCGGTGAGTCGGTCTCTGTGACAGCGAGCCGGGACGGAAAGACCTTCACGGTCCAACTGGTGCTCCGCGCCGAATGACTCCGGGCGCTCCGCGCCGAATGACACGGGTGCTGCGCGCCCAATGACACTGGGGTGCTGCGCGCCGAATGAGATCATCGTGGTCTGCGCCCTGGCGCCGGTAGGCTCGGGCCTGAGCCCCGACAGCTCATCCGACAGCAAGTCACGCCGACACTTCACGACGACAGCAGTTCACGACGACAGCAGCGACAGGACGGAGGCCGACAGCGATGTTCGGCATGTCCTGGGTCGAGATCATGATCATCCTGGCTGTCGGGATGTTCGTTCTCGGGCCAGAACGGATTCCGGTTGCAGTGAAATGGGTGAGCTCGTCGCTCCGCACCGTACGCACGATGGCAGCCGGTGCGCAGGAACAACTTCGGGGGGAATTCGGTCCCGAACTGGAGGAGCTGCGCCGTCAGGTGGCGGATCTGCAGTCACTGAAGGAGATTCAGGATCTGCGCAAGTTACGCGATCTGAATCCCCGCGCCATGCTGACGAAGAACATCCTCGGCGAGGAGTTCTCCGGCGGAATCGGCGGGATCGGCGGCTTCCTTGGCCTGAACAGCAGCGACGCCAACAAGACGGGCTCAGGGGTGGCGGCCGAACCGGTCGATCTGTTCAAGGTTCCTGATCATTCGATAGAGATGGCCCAGCCGTCGGAATCCGAGAACGCAGCGCCCGAGGTGGAAGCGCCTTCCGACGGTGCCCCGGCCGGATCCGACGGTGCCCTGGGCGTATCCGACGGTGCATCGTTCACCGGTGCCGGCGAGGCCGGAGCCGTCGGCGGCGACGGCGAATCGACGACTTCGATCGATCTGACCAAGTCGACCGCAGATGCAGTCGGAACGGAGCAGACGCCCCGGGCGTCCGCTCGTCATCGGGCCCCGACGACCTTCGACAACGACGCCACCTGACGCCCGTGGCCAGTCCGCCAGACCCTGGCGAACGGGTCACCGGCGGGACGGCGCTATGCCGAGCGACACACCGGCCAGTGGGCGGGTGCGCGCTGCCAGATCGTCGGCAATGGCACTGAGCGCTACTGCCGCAGGGGAAGTCGGGTCGGAAAGAACCAGCGGCACGCCGGCGTCCCCCGCTGCCCGCAGCGAGACCTGCATCGGAATCTGCCCCAGTAGCGCGACGGTGGCGCCGGTGGCGCGGGTCAACGAGTCCGCGACGATCGCCCCCCCGCCAGAGCCGAACAATTCCAGCACAGTGCCATCCGGCAGCGTCATGGCAGACATGTTCTCGACAACGCCGGCGATCCGCTGACGGGTCTGCAGGGCGATCGAGCCGGCCCGTTCGGCCACTTCGGCAGCAGCGAGCTGTGGGGTGGTGACCACCAGGATCTCGGTTGTCGGAATGAGCTGCGCGGTCGAGATGGCGATGTCGCCGGTGCCAGGTGGCAGGTCGAGCAGCAGCACGTCCAGATCACCCCAGAAGACGTCCGCCAGAAATTGTTGGAGCGCCCGATGGAGCATCGGACCTCGCCAGACCACGGCAGTATTGCCATCGACGAACATGCCGACGCTGATCACCTTCACCCCGTGCGCCTCCGGCGGCAGGATCATCTCGCCGATGCGCGTCGGGCGGCCGGTCACGCCGAGCATTCTCGGGATCGAGAATCCGTAGACGTCCGCGTCGAGTACCCCGACAGCGAGTCCCTTCGCTGCCAGCGCTGCCGCCAGGTTCACCGTGACCGTCGACTTGCCCACGCCCCCCTTGCCGGAGGCGATGGCGTACACCCGGGTCCGCGACTCCGGTCTGGCGAAGGGAATGTCCTTGGTGGCGCCGCCTTTGAGATTGTCCCGCAAGGTGGTGCGCTGGGCGTCGGTCATCACGCCGAGCGTCAGCCGGAGCTCGCTCACACCCGGTACCGCACGAACGGCCTTGGTCACGTCCTCGGTGAGCTTGTCCCGGAGGGGACAGGCCGCGATGGTCAGCAGCACGGTCAGCTCGACGATGCCGTTCTCGCTCACATCGATCGTGTCGACCATGCCTAGATCCGTGATCGGCCGGCGGATCTCCGGATCCTTCACCGCGTCCAGGGCCGTGCGGATCAGTGTGGTCAGCTCTGCAGCAGTGGCGGTCATGTTTCCTTCGGGTTGGGTCGTGCCACGAGAACGCCGTTCCCGCCGTCACCAGGTTACGGCGCGGGCGAACGAGCCGGAACGATGGCCGACCCACCCGAGCCTTCAGGTCGTCCTTCGCTCCGGCGCCTGCGTGCGCCGTCCACATTGGATGCACACCTGAATGTGCCAGCATGGACTCCACACGGTCGCCACTCAGGTCATGGCGATCCGCTTTCCAGGACACGGGCCGCACATTCGTATCCACGCCAACGCTCGAGGAGGTCCGCGACATGACTTCGCCAATGGGAGCATCCCCGCTGCGGTTCGGCGGTGCGACCGGCTCGCCATCCCTGCCGACACCACCGACCGGATTCGCGGTCGCCGCCTACCCGACGTACGCGCAGGCCCAGAGCTCCATCGAACATCTGGTCAAGAATGAGTTCCCGATCGAGGACGTCACCATCGTCGGCACGGATCTGCAGTTGGTCGAGCGGGTCACCGGGCGGTTGACGGCCGGCAAGCTCGCCGGCGCGGGCGCCGCTTCTGGCGCGTGGTTCGGGCTGTTCGTCGGTCTGCTGATGAGCTTCTACGGTGGATCCAAGGCCGGTTTCATCCTGATTCTGGTGGCAATCGCAGTCGGTGCGCTGTTCGGTGCGGTGATGGGATATCTGGGGTATTCGGTGGCCAAGGGTCGTCGCGATTTCACGTCCGCCTCCCAGGTGGTGGCGCGACGCTATGACGTGCTCTGCCAGCCACGGACGGCTGAGCAGGCCCGCATGTTGCTTGCCAAGATGGAATTGGCGTCCGGAATCTGACGAAAGCGAAATGTATTGCGCTGCTCGACGAGTCGGTCGAGGATGGCGGTTCGGGAGTCGCGGTTCGGATTCAGCTGGGAAGCGGCGGCCTACAGCCAGCGTTTGCGGCGTAGGGCCAGGTAGAGCAGCGAACAGACGATGATGATGGCCAGGACGGCCATTGGATAACCGAACTTCCACTCCAGCTCCGGCATGTTGGTGAAGTTCATGCCGTAGATCCCGGCGATCGCGGTCGGCACCAGCGCAATCGCCGCCCAGGCGGAAATCTTGCGCATGTCCTGGTTCTGGCGGTTCGCGGCCTCGGCCAGTGCCGCTGCAATCAGCGTGCTGAGCATCTCGTCGAAGGTGTTGATCCGCTCGGCGACGTGTGACAAATGGTCCTCGACGTCGCGGAAGTACTCGCGAATGTCATCGGGTATCAAGGACATCTGTGTCTCGGAAAGGGACCTCAACGGGCCGGCCAACGGGGCAACGGCCCTCCGCAGGCGGAGCACCTCGCGTTTGAGGCGATAGATCTGCTCGCTGTCGACATGCTCCTGCGGATCGAAGACTCGCGTTTCCATCTCGTCGATATCTTCCTCGATTTCGCCGACCACCAGCACATATTCGTCGACCACCCGGTCCGCAATGGCGTGCAGTACGGCGGCCGGTCCCAACGCCATCTGTTCCGGATCAGCCTCGAGCGCAGCCCGCAGACCGGCCAATTCAGAATGTCGGCCATGACGAACTGTGACGATGAAATCGCGACCAAGAAAAATCATGATTTCGCCGCTGGCCACGACGGTGCCACCCAGAGCGGCGGCGGTGACGTGTTCCTCGAATTTGACGGTCTTCAGCACGAAGAAGAGGTACTCGCCGTACCGGTCCATCTTTGGCCGCTGATAGGCATGAACCGCATCCTCCACGGCAAGTTCGTGGAGCTTGAAAGTGTCTGCCACAGCTGCCATCTCGGCGTAGGACGGCTCGTGGAAGCCGACCCAGGCGAACCCGTTCGCTGCGCTCCGCACCCGGAGCAGGGCAGAGACCGGATCGGTGCAGGAGGAGTCACGGCGGCCGTCGAGGTAGGCGCCGCAGTTGATCAGGGCCTGGTGCGTCGGTACGACAAGACCGGGCGTCGACTTCTTGCCGATCGTCATGAAGCCCGGAAGCGGAGGTAGGACGGGCACGGGGAACCCTCCTTCACGGTCTTGGGCATCGATGATTCGGACGGGAGACGCCACATTCACGCTACCCGGGAGCGCCCTGATAAGACGCAGGTTGGCCAGTGCTGTCCGCCTGTCCTTCCGGGTTCCTGTCCCGTCCCCGGCCAACCGCCTCGCTGACCGCCAAGTCGAAGGTCGTGGCCAGGCAGGCGCGTGCTTCGCAGGCCGATTCGAAGTGCCAGTCCAGTTCTGCGCAACGAGTGCGCACTCGCACGCCGCACCAGGCAGGATGGAGGAGATGATCATCGATCTGCACGCCCACTCGGACGCCTCCGACGGCACCGACAGCCCGGCCGAGCTGGTGCGGACGGCTGCGGCCGCAGATGTCGGGGTGCTCGCGATCACCGACCACGACACCACCGGCGGTTGGGTAGAGGCGGCGAAGGCCCGGCCGCCGCTGATGACGTTGATCCGCGGCGCCGAGTTCTCCACTCAGGTGACCGTCGACGGGCGGTCCGCCAGCGTGCACCTGTTGGGATACCTGTTCGATGCGCAGGATCCGGTCATCGTCGAAGAGCAGGCCCGGCTGAAGCAGGAGCGTCGGCGGCGCGGCCTGGCAATCGTGGAGCGCATGGTCGCCGACGGACTGCCGATCTCTGCCGAGCAGGTGCTGGGAATTGCCGGGAACGCTCCGGTCGGGCGTCCGCACATCGGGCGCGCTCTGGTGGCGTCCGGCGTGGTCACCTCCGTCGACGAAGCCTTCGCGACACTCCTGGCCGGACAGGCGAAATATTTCGTTCCCAAGGTGGACACGGATCTGGGAACGGCGGTGCGGATGATCTCGGCGGCGGGGGGCGCGAGCGTGCTCGCGCATCCGCGCGGCCGCGGCGAGCGCCGGGTCCTGACTTCGGATTTCATCGGCAAGCTGGCAGTTGAAGGCTTGGCCGGACTGGAGGTGAACCATCCGGACCATGACCGCGCCGAGCGCGCCGAGCTGAAGGAGATCGCCACTCGCCACGGACTGCTGGGAACCGGATCATCGGACTACCACGGTTCCAACAAGCAGCTGCGGATCGGCCAGGAGTCCACGGCCCCGGCCGTCCTGACCGCCTTGATCGAGCGGACCAGTGGGATCACCGTGCCGCTGGGGCCCGTCGGCCGGGCGCGCTGAGAACCTGATGCCGCAACCTGAGAACGGTCGACGCCAGGGCCGGCCGCGATTCGCCACCCCCGAGGACGAGAGACGACCCGCGTCCCGGTGGCACGACCTGCGCCGCGATCAGCCCGAAACCGTTCCCTTTCCCAAGATCACCGGATTCCCGCCAACCGGATCCGAGCCGACCGGACCCGAGTTCGGGGCAGAGCTGCCCGGACACAGCACCCTGCCGCAGGTCGGTGCTCCGGTGACAGCGGCGCCGCGCACCGTGCTGGCGCCTCGTCCGGTCGGGATGCTGGAGGGGGTCGGCGCCCTGCTGTCCGCCGGGGTCCTGGTGCTCGGTGTGCTGCTTGCTGCTCTTGCGGTGCTTGGTCCTGTGCTGGTGAAAGGGACGGGCCTTTCGGCGGCCAGCGGTCCGCGGCTCGATCGGGTGTTGATTCCACTTGGGGTGGGTTTGCTCGGCGAGATCCTGCACTTCACCCGACGTCGACGGCGGTTGACGAGCCGGATCCTGGCGGCTGCCGGAACAGTACTGGCCGCGCTGGCCGCGCTATGGTGGGGCTGGTGGCAGTGACCTTCGACCTGAACCGACTCTCCAGTGGCGGAGATCGTCGGTTGCGCACGCCGGGTTCAGTCGGCCGAGAGCCACTGCCGCAAGACCGGTATAAGGATGGCAAGCAATTTGCCAGGCGCCTCCACCGCGGGTGAATGCGCCCCTCCCGGCACCAGCACCAGCTCGGTCCCCAGCGACTCCGCCATCCGGCGCTGCTCCTGCAGCGGCCAGGCGTCATCCGCCTCACCGGCGATCACCGCGACGGGAATCCTGCCGGCCGACAGAGCGGCAGCAAGGTCGAGCGTGCGGTCCGGCTCTGTGAGCAATGAGCCGCCCATTCCCAGCAGTCCGGCTGGGCTGGACGCCAGGAAACGCCGGCGGAAGAACTGCTGCAGTGGGTTCGGATCTAGCGGATCCAGACCGGCTGCGGTCTGGCCGCCGTCGTAGAGCGCCTGGACGCCTCGTGCCCGCAGCACCGGCGCGCCCGAGGTCAAGGCGTCGAACCGGTTACCGCTCGAAAACGCTGCCGGGCCGGAACAGAGCAGGACCAGTCCGGTCACCGGAGCACCGACCAGCACCGCCTCCCTGCACACCAACCCCCCGAAGGAGTGGCCCACCAGCAAAACCGGGCGATCCGCTGCCAACCGCCGGATGACGGAAGCGAGAACCAGGCCGAGCGCAGCCGGAGTGTAGGCCGCTTCGGTGCCCGGGCCCGGAGATTCGTACTGGCCCGGTTGGTCGATGGCCACCACCGCGAAGCCCTGAGCGACAAGAGGATCCAGCAGGGGAGCGAAGTCTTCCTTCGATCCGGTGTATCCCGGCACCAGCAGCAGCACCGGTGCGTCGCCCACTCCCGGCGGATATGCAACCAGGGCAGCCAGCGGCCCCGCGGAGGACTGCATGGTGGTACGCAAAGCGGAGTTAGGTGTCAGCTGATCAGCCATCGGCTCATTCTTGCGTGTGCCGCCGTCGGTCCGGCGCCGGGCCGAGCGGGTCGATGCCGCGACCTGACCGGGCCGGCGCGGTTCAGCCGAACGCGACGACGCTCGATCCCCGCTTCTCGACGATCGTCTCGCCGACTGCGCTGACGTCCACCCGGCCGGAGTAACCGTCGCGGTTGATCGGAATCACCTTGTCGAGGAGTCCATGCGGACCGGTGGCCGCGTCGAATTCGGAAAGCCCCTTGGCGGTCGGCAGCAGCACTGTGGAACCGACTGCGGCCGGAAGTCCGAGAGCGTTACCGTCGACCCAATCGACGTGTAGATCGACGATGTCCGCCGTCTTCGGCGGGCTCACGCTGCCCAGCACACCGGACCCCAGCACACCGGACCCCAGCGGCCCGGAACTCGGCGCGCTGGTGCTGGTGCTGGTGCTGGTGCCGGAGAACGCAGTAGCCGGTGGAACCGCCTGGATCGTCGGGGCCGAGATGGCCAGGACGGATCGGCCGATCAGGCTGAACCGTTGGCCATCGGTCTGCACGGAAGCTGTCGGCCGCGCCGGCTGGTCGATCGAGTCCGCGGCGGCAATGTCGGCAGCCGGAATGTTGACCGGTGTCCTGGCGGTCTCCTTGCCCAGGGCGTCGTACACCACGACGGCCGGCCGTGGCGTCGAGACAAGGACGGCGACCCGATCCGCCGTCACGCCGACGATTCGCGCCGCCTTCGCGCCGGTGTTGATGTCGACCCGGATGGTGTGCTGCATGAAGTCCCAGCCGTCCGGATGGTTGGTGACCGCACCCGGGTCATCGAAGTTGAGGACCACCCGGGCGTTGGGGCCCTCGGCAGCGCAGTGCTCCACGGTGGCGAACTGACTGGCAGCCAGTGCCAGATCGGTGAAGGTGCAGCCGGAGCGCGACTGGCCGGACTTGAGCGGGTTGATCTGTTCACCGTATTGAATCGTCCGGACCAGGTCGTAGCGCCACACCTCGACGCGGCTCGCGCCCAGCCAACCGGCGTACGGACCGCCGAAGACCAGCGATCCCGGTAGTTGGTTGGGTGAGGTCCGCACCTTGCTGCGTGAACCGTTCACCGGATCGAACGTCATCACCTGGGAGCAGAATCCGTTCTCGGCGTACACCGTGGCGATACCGGCCACGCCAGAAATGGAACTCATGTCGGCCGGGCCCGAATCGCCGGAATCCACGGCGCACAAATTGCGGTTGGCGCGGGTGTAGCTCCAGCGAACGACTCCGGTGACCGAATCGTGCGCGGTGATCCGGTGCTGGTCGGCGGTGATCACCACGCCGGATTCCGAAACCACTGCGCCCAGGTCCGGATCGGTCGTCGCGGTCCACTTCTGCGCCAGTGCGGTCGGAATCCGGGTGCTGGGCGAAGGGACCGACGCAGCCGCCCAGGCACCCGGAGGGGCCTGTTGGGGATTGGAAGTGTCCAGACTCGTGTTCCGGATGTCGCTGGAGCGATAGACGAGAACGCCGATCACGGCAACGGCGACGGCGAGCAGCGCGGCGAGCGAACGATCGAACAGCCGTCGCCGGCGAAACCTTGAAGTCACCGCGCGAGCTTACGCAGTCGACATGCAGATTCGGTGTGGCACAGCTGCCGGCCCACCGGTCCTGGAGCTAGTCGACGGCCGGGCCGGCGGCTGCCGTGTTGGTCTCGGCGGCCTTTCCCGCTGCTGAACCGGTCGGCGCTGCTGAACCGGTCGCCGTCGCTGGACTGGTCGCCGAGGCGCCACTGCCACCCCGGGTGCGCCGTCGAGCGCGCTGGCGGCGCGGGGTCTTCGGCGTGTCGTCGAGGCCGGCGGTCGGGTCGGCCGCGGCGGCTCCGGAATCCGAGAGGCCGGCGTCGACCGGTGTCGATCTGCCGTTGCTGGACTCGACCGCGGCGGAGCTCCTACCGGTCTGGGTCCGTCGGGAGTCGCCCGCACGCCCCGCTCTGGCGCCGTCCCTGGTCGCCTCGCGGGAACCGTCGCGTCCGGGCGCGCGCCCCGCGCCGCGGCCACCGGTGATGCCGGCCTTGCGGTTGCGGCCACCGGTCTCACCCAGATCCTCGACCACTTCTGCCGAAAGACCCTCCCGGGTGCGCAGCGATCGGGGCAGTCGACCGCTGGTGCCCTCCGGAATGTCCAGATCGGCGAAGAACTGCGGCGAGTTCGAATAGGTCTCCGCCGGCTCCGCGAATCCGAGACCGAGCGAGTCGTTGATCAACTTCCAGCGGGGGAGGTCGTCCCAGTCGATGAAGGAGACCGCAACGCCGGTCTTTCCAGCCCGACCGGTACGGCCGATCCGGTGCACGTAGGTCTTGTCCTCTTCAGGGCACTGGTAATTCACCACGTGGGTGACGTCTTCGACATCGATGCCTCGCGCCGCGACGTCCGTGGCCACCAGCACATCCACCTTGCCGGCCCGGAACGCCCGCAGTGCCTGCTCCCTGGCGCCCTGGCCCAGGTCGCCGTGCACAGCGGCGGCCGCGAAACCCCGCTCCACCAGCTCGTCGGAAACCTTCTGCGCGGTCCGCTTGGTCCGGGTGAACACCATGGTCAGCCCCCGACCGCGGGCCTGTAGCAACCTGGCGAGCATCTCGATCTTGTCCAGCGCATGCGCCCGATAGATGAACTGCGTCGTCGTTCGGTGGGTCTGACCCTCACTCGCCACCTCGGCACGGATATGCGTCGGCTGACTCATGAAACTGCGTGCCAGCGTGAGGATCGGGCCCGGCATGGTGGCGGAGAACAGCATCGTCTGCTTGACGTCCGGCACCATGCCGAGCACCTTTTCGATGTCCGGCAGAAAGCCGAGGTCCAGCATTTCGTCCGCCTCGTCCAGCACCAGCACCTTGATGCCGCCGAGTTGCAGGTGCCCTCCGTTGGCAAGGTCGAGCAGCCGGCCGGGAGTTCCGATGATCACGTCGGCACCGGCATGCAGGGCAGCGATCTGCGGTTCGTAGGCGCGGCCACCGTAGACGGCGCCGACCGAGAGTCCGAGATACTTGGCCGCCCCCTGCAGATCCCTGGTCACCTGGACACAGAGTTCGCGCGTCGGAACCATCACCAGAGCTCGGGGCGCCCGCCCGGCCGCCAGCTTGCCGTTCTCGTCCTTGGCGCCGTCGTCCCAGGCCAGGCGTTGCAGCAGCGGCACGCCGAAGCCGAGGGTCTTGCCCATACCGGTGCGAGCCTGCCCGATGAGGTCCGAGCCCATCAGGGCGATGGGCAGGGTGAGGGCTTGGATCGCGAAGGTGCGTTCGATGCCGGCCTCGTCGAGGGCCTGCACGATGCGCCGGTCCACCTGTAGCTCGGCGAAGGTCGGTGCTTCCGGAACGACCGGAGCGTCGCCGGTCAGCGGATGCGAGACCGCGTCCTCGTCCAGGGGTGCGTCCGCCGAGTGCTCCAGCGCCACCGGGTCCTGCGCTTCGGTTCCCGCGGTCGGTTGCTGCGGTTGACCCGGTGCACGGTCGGATGAGAGATGTTGCCCGGTATAGGATTCAGAATCTGTTTCGGAACTGGCGACAGCGTCTGTCATGAGTGGTCAAAGCCTTCCGTGCGGTCCGCGCGCGTTGGCAGTGATCACATCCGCCCCTGCAGGGCGGCCAGAATGAGGGGCTTGTGGAGAGCCCGGGCGACGCGCGCACAATGCGGCGGCTCCGTCGTGGCTCCGCCTGTCGGTACCCATTCTACGTGGTTGCCGGCGCAGACCCGCGGAACTGGAGATCGACGGACCGGTCGGGCGAGTTCGGACGTGGAACCGTGTGCGGGCTCGACCCTGGATACTGGGCTCGTCCGCCGGGACGTTTCCGGTGTCGGGTCGTTGCCGCCCGGGCGGGCCGGGCGAAAAATACGGAGGCGATATGACGGAGGCGCAGGCCACCGGGGTCCCGTTGGTGCAGGGGCACCCCGAGAACACCAGCGAATCATCCGCAGCAGAAGGCGTACCACCGGGAACCGTCGAGTTGCTCGGTGTTCTTGCCTACGGCGAGCTGTCGGCCTTCGACCGGATGGCGGCCGATGCCAGGTACGCGCCGACCTTGTCCGGTCGGGTCGCGCTCTCCCAGATGGCGTCTGCCGAGATGGGCCATTTCCGCCAACTGGCAGCGTATCTCGCCAAGCTCGACACGGCAGTGGAAAATGCCATGGCGCCGTTCATCGCTCCGCTGGAGGCCTTCCACGACTCCACGGCTCCGCACTCCTGGCTGGAATCGCTGGTCAAGGCGCATGTCGGCGATGGCTTGGCCGCCGATTTCTACCGTGAGATCGCCGAGTGGCTGGATCCGGTGACCAGAAACCTCGTCTTCGAAGTTCTCGGTGACACCGGGCACTCCTCCTTCGCCGTGCGCGAGGTGCGCAAGGCCTGCCAGGCCGAGCCCCGACTGACCGGGGCGCTGGCGCTCTGGGGGAGGCGGTTGCTGGGCGAGGCGATCACCCAGGCCCAGTACGTGGTGGCTGATCACGACGATCTGGCGACGCTGATCGTCACCGGCTCCGGCGACCTCTCCGGAATTGCTGCACTGTTCCGGCGCCTACAGCTGGGCCACACGGAGCGGATGAAATCGCTCGGCCTGGCCTGAGGCCCGGCCGGTTCTCAACTCAGCTCGAGGGCCGGAACTCCGGGGGTCTCGAAACCCAGCACCTGACCGTAGAAGGCGAGTTCGGCCTGCAGCGCAGTGCGACGCGCGTCGGCGGTCCGGAACCCGTGTCCCTCGTCGGGAAACACCACCAGAGCGTGCGGTACGCCCTTGGCCTTGCAGGCGGCCGCGAACTGCTCGGCCTGGTCAGGGGGAACGACCGTATCCCGGCCGCCCTGCAGAAGCAGCACCGGCGTCGCGAGCCGGTCGGCGTTCGTCAGCGGCGAGCGCGTGGTCAGCACCTCCGGGTCTGGACCCAGCAGGTGCTCCAGGTACCGCGACTCGAAGTCGTGCGTGCCGTTGACCAGCGCGCTCAGGTCGCCGATTCCGTAGTACGAGACGCCGGCGGAGAAGGGATGGCCGCTCGTGGTCAACGCTCCGAGCACGGTCAGCCCACCGGCCGAACCGCCGCTGATGAGCGCCGCACCCGCCGTTCCGTCCGCCAGCAAGCCGTGGGCCACGATGATGGCGTCGGCGATGTCAAGTTCCGCCCAGTGCCCTTTCAAACGATCACGATACGGTCGGCCGTATCCGGTCGACCCCCGATGATCCACGGCCGCGACGGCAAAGCCCCGGCTGGTGAAGTAGGCCGTTGTCGCAGAAAGTGCTCTGGGATGTTGCGCGGTCGGACCGCCGTGCACCGTGACGATGACCGGCGCCGTGCCGGCAGCGGCGGCGTGGACCGGATTGGTGGGCGGATAGAGGACCGCCTGCACGCCGGCAATGGAAATCGCTCGCGGCGCCGGCACGAACCCGAGCGGCAACGGGTCGTCGTCGGCGGCCCGAACGACCTGCGGTGATCCGCCGGGCGCAATCAGCACCAGTTCCGTGCCCCGGGTATCGCTACCGACGATCAGCGCCATCCGCCCGGACCGATCAGTGACCAGGTCGGAAACCGAGGTCCAGGACGGATTCAACTCGGCCTGCTCACCGCTGAAGGTGTCCAGCAGGCTGGGTCGGCCGTCCGGCCGGAGCAACATCCGGCCACCCGGAACCGCCGCCCAATTGTGGCGGCCCAGCACCCAGAGCGGTGGTGCGAACTCCTGCTCGGTGCGGACCAACCGGCGCTGCTTCCCGGTGCGGGGATCGATCAGTACCGGCTGCCACCAACCACTTTCGTCGCTGATGACGACGACGGACCCATCCGGCAGGAACCCCGGATCGACGACCGAGACGCCTGCTCCACCGGCGATCTGGCTCACCTGGGTCACGGATCCGGCCCGGTCCAGCGGTGCCTGGTGCACAGTCGTTGCATCCCATGGCATATCCGGATGGTTCCAGCTGATCCACAGCAACACATCACCCGCTGGTGACAGGCGCGGGCTCGCCAGGAAGTCGGAGCGTGGCTGGGCGGCCAGCAGATCCACGATCGCTGCTTTGCTGACTCCGCTGCCGTCCAGGGGAATGGCGACGATGGTGCGGTCGACAGTGCCGAAGGTTCCGTCGCCGCGATGGGTCTCCCGCACGGCGAGCAGTCGGAATCGACGCCGGTCCAGTTCCAGATCGGCGTATCGCAGGCCGGACTTGATCTCCGGCTCCGGCGTCAGCGGAACGGGCGTGCCGCCGGCCGACAGGCGATAGAGCCGCTGGTCAGCATGGTTGGCGAAGACCAGATCGTAGTTGTCGGGCGGGTCGACGCCATCCGGCGGCCCGGAGCCGGCCGCCGGCACCGGAATCCAGGACGTACCGCCGTACTCGTGCACCCTGGTGCGGGCGTTCCAGGGCGCAGGCAGCAGGTCGAGCACGTCTCCGGCGGCCGTCGTGGTGCAGACGGTCACCCGTCCGCCTTCGCTGGGCCTCGACTCCGACCACCAGAGCCCTCGGCCGGCAAAAGCGAGAGCTTCCAAGCCGCGCCCGGAAGCAACCGCCTGATCCGCGGTGATGGGCGACGGCCAGGAGCCGGGGAGCGGCACGAAAGTCATGATCGTCATTGTTCCTGGCAACTGCCCGCTCGGAGTGGACCCGCAGTCATGCCGATTGGTCGACCGGTCAGAACGATGCGTCCAGGTCGGCCACGACGGGAACTCGGCGGGCGATTCCGGACTTGGCCTCTTCGGAGAGCGCGTCGACCCCGACCAGCTGGGGCAGCAGGTGGGGTGCGTTCGTGAAAGCACGAAAGACGGTGGCCACGGTCACCCCGTGATCAGGACGATGCTGCACCGACACCTCATCACCCGCGGCCACCGGTCCCGGCGTGAGGACCCGCAGGTAGGTGCCCGCATCCCCGCGCTCGATGAACCGCTTGATCCAGCCGCTCTCGCGGAGGAATCCGGCGAACGTCCGGCAGGGGATCCGGGGATCACTGATCTCGAGAACCAGCGTTGCGCCGATCTGCCATCGCTCGCCGACGACGGCGTTGCTGATATCGATGCCGACGGTGGTGAGATTCTCGCCGAAACCGCCGTTCGGCAAGGACCGGCCGAGCTCGGCGGCCCAGGCGTCCAGATCTTCCCGAGCGTAGGCGTAGACCGCCTGGTCATTACCGCCGTGATGGCGTCGATCGCAGACGTCGTCGCCGGCAAGGCCGCTGCCTGCAACATGTTTCGGTCCCGGCGCGGTCACCTGGACCGGGTGGTCGACCGGCCGCTTGTCGATACCGGTCGTCAACCCCGGCTTGAATTCCGATCGTGCAGACCTGCCCAGATTGACCGAGAGCACCGAGGCAGAACGAGGGCTTGCGAATTGCTGGGAGTCCATGCCTCCAGGCTAGCGACCAGCTCCAGCGGTTTCGGTCGTCCTCGGCGATTCGACGGGCCGCGGCGGTCGTGCTCGTTCATGAAAGAATGAGCAGGTCATGACAAAAACTTTGCCGCTCATCTTCAACGCGCCGCGCCGCGGAAAACCGCCGGTGCACCTCGCCGATCTGGATTCCGACGAGCGCCGGGAGGCGGTACGCGAAGCCGGCCAGCCGACGTTCCGGACGGACCAGTTGGCTCGCCACTACTTCGGCGGTCTGACCCGCGATGCGGCCGAGATGTCCGACCTGCCCGCCCTCGGTCGCCAGGAGTTCGTCGACGCACTGCTGCCGGAACTGCTGACGGAGGTTCGCTCCATCAGCTGCGATGACGGCGATACGCGCAAGACGCTGTGGCGGGCGCACGACGGCACCCTCATCGAGTCGGTACTGATGCGTTATCCCGGCCGGATCACGTTGTGCGTGTCGTCGCAGGCAGGCTGCGGAATGGCCTGCCCGTTCTGTGCGACCGGCCAGGGCGGCCTGCAGCGGAATCTCTCCACCGCGGAGATCGTGGAACAGGTCCGGCTGGCGGCTCGCGCGGCCAGAGATGGTGCGATGGGGGAGCCGGGCCGTTTGTCCAACGTGGTCTTCATGGGTATGGGTGAGCCGCTGGCCAACTACGGCCGGGTGCTGGCTGCGGTGAAGATGATCACCGCTCCCGCTCCGTCCGGTCTCGGAATCTCGGCCCGTTCGGTCACCGTGTCGACCGTCGGCCTGGTGCCGGCCATCGAGAAACTGACCGCGGAGAAGATGCAGGTGCGGCTTGCGGTGTCGTTGCACACGCCGGACGACGAACTTCGGGACACCCTGGTGCCGGTGAACGACCGCTGGAAGATCGACGAAGTTCTGCGGGCTGCCCGCGCCTACGCGGACGCCACCGGTCGCCGGGTCTCCATCGAGTATGCGCTGATCAAGGAGATCAACGACCAACCCTGGCGCGCCGACATGCTGGGCGAGCTGTTGCGTCGGCACCTGGGACAACTGGTGCACGTCAACCTGATCCCGCTGAATCCGACGCCCGGCAGCGAGTGGGATGCCTCGCCCAAACCCGTGCAGGACGAATTCGTCCGGCGGGTCCGCGCCCAGGGCGTCGCCTGCACGGTACGCGACACCCGCGGCCAGGAGATCGCCGCTGCCTGCGGCCAACTCGCCGCCGCAGAACTGGTGGGCTGATCGGAAATTGGTGGGCTGATCGCGGTGACCGACCTCGACCCTAGGGGCGGATTCTGCGCTCACGCCGTTTGACGAGGTGGGTTCTTACCATCCAGCCGACCATCAGCGCGGCGATCAGCACCAAGAAGTAATCCTCGACGTGCGACTGGTGGTTTCCGACCAGCACCATCAGCAGCAGCCCGACGACGCCGGTGGACAGGAGCATGGTGCGCCCCCGCGGAGCGAAATCGCTCCAATGCCCGTGCCAGCCCCACTCCTCGCTGGGTGCGTCCGGGTTGTACGACACCATCTGCCCGGTATGCGCTGGCTCGACGACGCCGTGCCCGTTGTGGTCGTCAGCGCCGCCGGTCGGGCGACGCTCGATGGACGTGCCGGCCACGGGTCCTCCTCGGCAGAGTTTTCTGAACAAGTCGCGTTCGCCGCCGGAAACCGGTGCGTCGCCGCCCAAGTTTCGCACGGGCGCGGGGTGGCCCGCACCCCTGGGGCGGCCGGACCGTCCGTCTGGGTCAGGAGGACTGTCTGCGCGTCTGGGACACTTTCCCGATGACCTACGCCGACGCGTCGCCGATCGCGGGCGGTGCGCCGCGTCGGGTGGTGATCCTGGGCTCGACCGGATCCATCGGGACCCAGGCCCTGCGAGTGATTGCCGACCATCGGGATCGGTTCGAGGTGGTCGGTCTGGCTGCGGGCGGGAGTCGGCCGGAACTGCTGGCCAAGCAGGCAATGTCCTATCCGGACGCGGTGATCGCGACGGCGGGCTCCCGATCGGACCTTCCCGGACGGCGCGTGCTGACCGGCCCGGAGTCGGCCACCGAACTGGTGACCACCGTTGCGGCGGACGTCGTTCTGAACGGCATCACCGGTTCCATCGGATTGCGCCCGACGTTGGCCGCATTGCGGGCGGGACGGACACTGGCCCTGGCCAACAAGGAATCATTGGTGGCCGGTGGGTCGCTCGTCACCCGTGCGGCAGCGCCGGGCCAGATCGTTCCGGTGGATTCCGAGCACTCGGCGTTGGCACAGTGCCTGCGCAGCGGTTCCGCGGCAGAGGTCGCAAAGCTGGTCCTGACTGCTTCGGGTGGACCGTTCCGCGGGTGGAGCCGAGCCGATCTGGATCTGGTGACGCCGGAACTCGCCCTCAAGCACCCGACCTGGGCGATGGGGCCGGTCGTCACGGTGAATTCGGCCACACTGGTGAACAAGGGCCTGGAGCTGATCGAGGCCCACCTGTTGTTCGACATTCCGTATGAACGCATCGACGTCGTGGTGCATCCGCAGTCGGTGATTCACTCGATGGTCACCTTCCGCGATGGCGCCACCATCGCCCAGGCCTCCCCGCCGGACATGAAGTTACCGATCGCACTGGGTCTGACCTGGCCGGATCGGCTTGATCGGGTCGCGGTCGCCTGCGATTTCACTGGTCCCACCGCCTGGACCTTCGAGCCGGTGGATCAGGTTTCCTTCCCGGCCCTGGACCTGGCGCGCTCGGCCGGCTCGGCGGCGGGGTTGGTGCCGGCGGTCTTCAACGCCGCCAACGAGCAGGCCGTCGGCGCATTCCTGGGAGGAAACCTGCCGTTCGCCGGCATCTCTGCGGTTCTGGCGGGCATCCTGGAGGAGTCGGACCATGTTCGAGCCGAACCGGGCGACATCTCGGACGTCCTGGCAGCGGAGGATTGGGCGAGGGCGCGGGCGGCGGAGCTGATCGCCCGGGCTTGACCCTGGTGGTTCCGGTCCGGCCGACCAACGGCGTCGACCGACAGCATCGCCCGACAGCATCGACCGACACCATGGATACAGCGGAGAAGGGGCGTCACCGGCATTGTTGACCGCAATCGGCATCATCTTGTTCGTGCTGGGCCTGCTGTTCTCCATCGCCTGGCACGAGCTGGGGCATCTGACCTTCGCCAAGCTCTTCAACGTCCGGGTCACCCAGTACATGGTCGGCTTCGGCCGAACGCTGTTCTCCAGGCGGCGGGGTGAGACGGAATACGGGCTCAAGGCCATTCCACTGGGCGGCTACATCCGAATGGTGGGAATGGTCCCTCCTGGCAAGGATGGCCGCCAGCGGATCACCTCCACCGCAATGGGTCCGGCCGGCATGGTCCGGCAGATCATCGACGACTCGAGGGCCGGCGATCGGTCGCAGGTGACGGAATTCGACGATGGTCGGCAGTTCTACCAGCTGCATCCGTTCAAACGGATTGTGGTGATGTTGGCCGGGCCGCTGCAGAACCTCCTTCTGGCCGTCGTGCTGTTCATCGTCCTCCTGGTGGGTCTGGGTGTGCCGAATGCCGTTCCGACCGTGCAGAGTGTCAGCAAGTGTGTGCTCCCGGCCAGTTCCAAGACGGTGAACTGCACCGCTGGGGACCCGGCCACGCCGGCAGCCAAAGTCGGCCTGCAGCAAGGGGACAGAATTGTCGCGTTCGCCGGGCAGCAGATCTCCGGCTGGAGCCAGATGCGGGATCTCATCCGGAGCTCCGCAGGACAGAGCGTGCCGCTGACCTACGAGCGGGCCGGCGTGCGCACCACCGTCCAGGTGCCGATCGTTGCGAATCAGCTGTCGGTGTTCGATGCCAACGGAGACATCACCGGCACCGTCACCGGTGGTTTCCTCGGAATGACCGCCGCGACGGAATATCAGCGGCAGACCGTGGGCGCCGCCTTCACCGAAACAGGTCGATTCATCGGTCGGGCGGCGCATGCGGTGGTGATGATCCCGTCCCGGATCCCGGCCCTGTGGGACTCGATCTTCCACGGGGCCAAGCGTGACGCCAATTCGCCGGTAGGCATCGTCGGGGCCGGGGTGATCAGCGGGGAGATCCTGTCCTCCGATTCCGGCGCGATCGACAAGATCGAGCTGTTCCTCCAACTGCTAGCCGGTTTCAACATGAGTTTGTTCCTGCTCAACCTGTTGCCGCTGCTGCCCCTGGACGGTGGCCACATCCTCGGAGCCGTCATCGAATGGGTGCGGCGAGGCTGGTCCAGAGTCCGGAAGAAGGCGGACCCCGGCCCCTTCGACGTGGCGAAACTGATGCCGGTGGCATACGTGGTGGCATTGTTGTTCATCGGGCTGTCCCTCCTGACCTTCGTGGCAGACGTGGTAAACCCGGTGAAGTTGTTCGGTTAGTCCGAGATCAAGCGCGAGCAATTCAGCGTTCCCGATCATTTCGACTCGATTAGTTCCAACGGAAGAAGCAACATGTTCAAGGCGACAAGCGCTCCACCGGCCATCGGATTGGGCATGCCCTCACTGCCGGCCGAGCGGGCGGTTCCGGTGCTGGCGCCGCGCCGCCCGACCCGGCAGTTGAACGTCGGCGGCGTGTGGGTGGGCAGCGACCACCCGGTATCGGTGCAGTCGATGTGCACGACGAAAACGGCGGATGTCAACGCGACCCTGCAGCAGATTGCCGAACTGACGGCATCGGGCTGTCAGATCGTTCGCGTCGCAGTGCCGGACACGGACGACGCCGAGGCGCTCGCGGCCATTGCGAAGAAGTCGCAGATCCCGGTGATCGCCGACATCCACTTCCAGCCGAAGTACGTCTTCGCGGCCATCGATGCCGGCTGCGCGGCCGTCCGGGTCAACCCCGGCAACATTCGGAAATTCGACGATCAGGTGGGCGCCATCGCCAGGGCCGCCAAGGATGCCGGGATCGGCATCCGGATCGGCGTGAATGCCGGCTCGCTCGACAGACGTCTGCTGGAGAAGTACGGCAAGGCCACGCCCGAGGCACTCGTCGAGTCGGCGCTGTGGGAGTGTTCGCTGTTCGAGGAGCACGACTACCGGGACATCAAGATTTCCGTCAAGCACAACGACCCGGTGATCATGGTGCGGGCCTACGAACTGCTCTCCGAACAGTGTGACTATCCCCTGCATCTGGGAGTCACCGAGGCAGGCCCGGCGTTCCAGGGCACCATCAAGTCTGCCGTCGCCTTCGGAGCGCTGCTCTCCCAAGGGATCGGCGACACCATTCGCGTCTCGCTGTCCGCACCGCCGGTCGAGGAGGTGAAGGTGGGACTGCAGATATTGGAGTCGCTGAACCTGCGGGAACGCGGTCTGGAGATTGTGTCCTGCCCGTCCTGTGGGCGCGCCCAGGTGGATGTGTACCGGCTTGCGAACGAGGTGACGGCCGGACTGGAAGGTCTCGACGTGCCCTTGCGGGTAGCGGTGATGGGCTGCGTGGTGAACGGTCCCGGCGAAGCCAGGGAGGCGGATCTGGGCGTCGCATCGGGCAACGGCAAGGGCCAGATCTTCGTCAAGGGCGAAGTGATCCGCACTGTTCCGGAGGCTGCCATCGTGGAGACCCTGATCGAAGAGGCCATGAAACTGGCGGAAATCATGCGGGCGACCGGGATTCCCTCCGGCGAGCCGTCGGTCAGCCTGGTCTGAGCGCACGTCATGCTGATGTACGGATCGGCGCGGATCCTCACGGCTGCGAACGGCAGCGAAGTGGCCAGGGTGCTGGCGTCCGACCCGGTTGCGAGTTGCCTGGTGGCGGCGCGTTTCGAACAGGCCGGCATGGACTCCGACGGCCTGGGCGGTCAGTTCTGGGGGGTGGGCGGTGGCCGGGACGGCGTCTGCTTCGACGGTGCCAACCTGGTTCCACTGTCCGGCGACAAGCACTGCGTGAAGGCTTTCGCCCACGCCGCGTCCCGGGCGGGTCGCCGCTGCGCCTCCATCCTGGGTGCGGCCGAGCTGGTTCTTCCGCTGTGGGATCGGCTGTCCGGACCGTGGGGACCGGCCCGCGAGGTGCGGCCTGATCAGCCGCTGTTGGCCTGCACGGAACGGGTGCAGTGCGCGGTCGACCCGATGATGCAAGCGGTATCGATGGACGCTGTCGAGACCTACTATCCGGCTGCGGTCGCGATGTTCACCGAAGAGGTGGGCGTCGACCCACGCCGGCCGGACGGTGGCGTCGGCTATCGGACCAGGGTCGAAGAGCTGATCAAGGCCGGCCGGTCGTTCGCGAGGATGGAGAACGGCGCGGTCGTCGTCAAGGCCGAGATCGGCGCCGTCTCCTCCAGGGCGGCCCTGATCCAGGGGGTGTGGGTCGCTCCCGAGCATCGAGGCGCGGGATTGGCTGCTCCGGCGGTAGCCGCGGTCGTCGCGCACATTCACCGGATGCGGCGAATTCCCAGCCTGTACGTCAACTCTCACAACGTATCTGCCAGGGCGGCCTACCAGAGGGTGGGATTTCGGCAGGTCGGAACCTTTGCCTCGGTGCTGTTCTGAACAGGCACCGGACAGCTCACCGAACCCGTCCTCCCGGCGTGGTTCAACGGGCTCGTCGAGCGCCCGAGGGATACTCGCAACCATGAGGACGAAACGCCGGAGCGAACGCTGGGGGTTGTACGCGTTGGCTGGTGCCCTACTCGTCAGCGCCTGCACCAGCACCGGCGTCGGCAGCAGCAAGGGTGTCAGCGCTATCAGCAGCGGCAGCAGTTCCGCTGCGACGGATTCGGGGTCGTTGCCCGATACGACCGTCGCCCGGTTCGCGGCGGCCTGGCAGGCGTTGAAACCGGATCAGATCGCACCGCTGACCACCGATCCAGGCTCGGCGTCGCAGGAGGTCGGTTCCGTCTTCAAGAACCTTTCGCCGACCAAGCTCACGGTCACGCCGGCCGCCTTCCGCCAGACCGATGCCACCTCCGGCTCCGTCGACGCGGCCTTCGATTGGTCCCTTGCGGGCGGTGTGAGCTGGAAGTACACGGCGAACTGGAAATTCGCCAGGGCCTCGGCGGACCAAAGCTGGAAGGCACAGTGGTCCTCGACCCTGATCAACCCGCGGTTGGGCGAGGCCCAGACTCTGGCGCTTCGACGGACCGATTCCACCGACGGCAGCGTCCTCGACCGGAACGATCAACAAATCCTTGCGCCGACCACGGTCTACTCGGTCGTCGTACTCGGCAGCAAGATCGCGGATGTTCCGGCGGCCGCAGCCGCACTGGCGAGGATCCTCGGAAAGATCGACCCCACGGTGACCGCAGCTGCTGTCGTCGCCGGAGTGAAAGCGTCGAAGGCATCGACCGGCTACACCGTCACCAACCTGCGGGAGACCGAGTATCAGCGGGTCCGCAGCGAACTCAACTCCATTCCCGGGCTGACCACTCCGTCGACGACGCGAAACCTGCCGCCGGTCAAGGACTTTGCGAAGTTGCTGCTGTCGGAAGTCGATCCGGTGGCCAAGAAGATGGTGGCGGGGGTGCCGGGCTGGGAGATCGATTCGATCGATGCCACCGGCGCCGAGCTGGAGACCCTGGCCTCGCAACCGGCCAAGCCCGGGGCGAATGTGCGCCTCACCCTGGACACGACCGTGCAGAAGGCAGCCGAGGCCGCTTTGGCGGGCACCCCGGAACCGGCCACGCTGGTGGCCATTGCACCGTCCACCGGCGAGATCCTGGCGGTGGCGCAGAACTTCGCCGCGAATGCCCAGGGCCCGTTGGCCCTGATGGGCCGGTACCCGCCCGGATCCACCTTCAAGATCGTCACCGCCACCGCGGGTTTCGACAGCAAGCTGGTCACCCCGACGACCAGCGTGAAATGTCCGGGTGAGGTGGTCATCGACTTCCGCGCCATCCACAACGAGGGCTTCGAGCTCGGCACGGTTCCGTTGGTGACGGCGTTCGCCAAGTCCTGCAACACCACCTTCGCCGCGCTCGCCGCGAAGTTGCCGGACAACGCATTGACCAAGGCGGCGGCGCAATACGGGATCGGCCGCGACTTCGTCATCCCCGGGCTGACCACCCTGACCGGAAAGGTGCCGTCGGCCGACTCGACCGTGCAGAAGGCCGAGGATGGTTTCGGCCAGGGAGTCGTTCTGGTGACGCCGTTCTCGGCGGCCCTGATGGCCGCGACCGCAGCGACGGGCAACATGCCGAGCCCGAGCTTCATTCGAGGAACCAAGACCACCATCGATCAGCCCGCGCCACCCCGGTCGACCGCCACCCGATCCGATATCCGGACGCTGATGCGGGCGGTCGTGACGGATGGCACCGCGAAGGTGCTGCAGGATGCGGGAACCGTCTATGCCAAGACGGGCACCGCCGACTACCTGGACGCGAAGGGAGTGAATCATGCTCACGCCTGGACGGTCGGCTTCCGCGGCGACGTGGCGTTCTCCGTGCTGATCGTCGGAGGAGACACGTCGAAACGCACCAATCTGATCGCCGACGCCTTCCTGAAATCGATTCCGGCGAGCTGAACCGATCGATTCGATCGCCGCCGCCTTCGGTGAAGCGGTTCCGACGAACGGATCGGCAGGGCGGCCGGGGTGGAGCCGGGGCGCCCGTAGGCTGAACGCATGTCGCGCACCACCATCGAGCCCGGAGTTACCACCGCCCGTCGGGTGGTGCCGACCGCGATCGCCCGCCCGGAATATGTGGGAAAACCGCGTCCGGCCAAGAGCACCGATCCGTGGGTGCAGACCGACGAGATCATCGAGAAGATGCGGGTCGCCTCGCGTCTGGCGGCCAGGGCGTTGCGGGAGGCCGGCGCGGCCGTCGCCCCCGGGGTGACCACGGACGAACTGGACCGAATCGTGCACGAATACCTGTGCGATCACGGCGCCTACCCGTCGACGCTGGGATATCGCGGCTATTCCAAATCCTGCTGCACCTCGCTGAACGAAGTGATCTGCCACGGCATTCCGGATTCGACCGTGATCCAGGACGGCGACATCGTCAACATCGATGTGACGGCCTATCTCGACGGGGTGCACGGCGACACGAATGCCACCTATCTGGCCGGCAACGTGTCGGAAGAGAATCGGCTATTGGTCGAGCGCACGCAGGAGGGCCTGCGCCGGGCGATCAAGGCGATAGCGCCCGGCCGCCAGCTCAACGTCATCGGGCGGGTCATCGAGTCGTACGCGAAGCGATTCGGCTACGGGGTGGTCCGCGACTACACCGGGCACGGCATCGGCCGGGCGTTCCATTCCGGACTCGTCATCCTCCACTACGACGAGCCCGGCGTGACCACGGTGCTGGAAAAGGGCATGACGTTCACGATCGAGCCGATGATCACGCTCGGCGGCGTCAGCTGGGACATCTGGGACGATGACTGGACCGTCACCACGAAGGACAAGTCCTGGACGGCGCAATTCGAGCACACGCTGCTGGTCACCGACAGCGGCGCGGAGATACTCACGCTGCCGTGAGGTCGTGTTCGATCATGGTCAGAGCTCACCGAGCGACAGAAGTCGGTCCTGCAATCCAGGGGTGGGGATGCCGTGAATATTCGATCTGCCGCGCCTGATGACGCGGCGCAAATTGCGGAAGTGCATGTGCTGGGCTGGCAAATCGGATATCGAGGGCTGTTGCCGCAACCTTTTCTCGACCGGCTGACCGCGGCCGACCGGATAGCACGGTGGACTGCCACGGTGCAGCAGGCCGCGTGGCCCGCTCAGGGGACTCTCGTCGCCACCGACGACGAACTCGTACTCGGTTTCGCCCACATCCGCCCTACTCGAGACGAGGACCAAGACCCGGCGCAGATCGGCGAAATCGCCTCCCTGTACGTGCGTCCGGACGCATGGGGGCGGGGCATCGGCCGCCGGCTCGTTGCCGCCGCGAAGGAGCGACTCATCGCCGCGGGCAGAATGAGTGCAACGCTGTGGGTCCTCGACACCAACACCCAGGCGATCGCGTTCTACCACGCAATCGGGTGGTCACCCGACGGCGGGATCAAGCCCGACGTCGTTGGTGGGATGACCATCCATGACCTGCGGTACCGGTGCGCGCTCGATCACCGGACGGTCACCTGAAACGACTGCTGTTGCTTTCGAGCTAGATGCGAAATATGCAGCGACTTTCGACGGGAACAGCTGCGAGAATGACGCGATGATCGAAGTGGGGCAACGAAGGCGCAATCAACCGGCGCCGCCGAAGGTCCTTTTCGAGGCGCTGTGCGAAACCGCGAGATGCCCGAGGGTTCCGATCAGCTGACGACATCGTTCCAGCCCTTCGATGCGCAGATCCGAAGGGCGGCTCTTTCTCAGGGCCGGCGAACGTCGACGTCCGTCGGCGCGGGCAGGCCCAGCAGTGCGTTCTCCACCAATTCCGAGAGCGCCGGATGGATCCAGTACTGACCGCGGGCCACGTCGTGGGCACGTTGGCCGAACGACATCGCGTGGATCAGCGGTTGGATCACGGTCGCGGCCTCCGGACCGATCACATGGGCGCCCAGCAGCAGACCGGTGGCCGGGTCGGCCAACACCTTGAGGAAATGAGAAGTGTCCTCGCGAGCCCAGCCGGCGGCGATTCCGCCATAGTCCTGCCGGTGGGTGATGTACGGAATCTTCATCGCCCTCGCGTACTGCTCGGTGATGCCCACCGACGCGATCTGCGGATCGGTGAAGACGGCAGCAGGCACGAACCGATGATCGGCCGCAATCGGCGCATCCGGATGGGCCAGGTTGTACTTCACGACCCTGGCCTCATGGTTGGCAACGTGCTTGAGCGGGTGATGGGTACTGATGTCGCCCAGCGCGTAGATGCCGTCGACTCCGGTCCGTTGATATTCATCCACCCGAACCCGCCCGTGCTCGTCCAAGTCCACGCCGGTGACCGTTACTCCCAGCGCTTGGCCATTGGGTCGACGGCCGGTGGCGACGAGCAACATCTCAGCGTCCAACGTGCGAGGGCCCGCCGGCGTGCGGAACTGGAGCTCGACGCCGGCCCCGGTCTGGCTGACCTTGTCTCCGCGGACGTTCAACAGCACCCGGTACCGCGCCGACGCCTCCGCGGTGTAAGCGGCCGAGACGTCGTCGTCATGGCCCCGCAGCAGACGGGAATTTCGGGCCAACTGGGTCACCTGCACGCCGAAGGACGAGAACACGTGGGCGAACTCGGCAGCGATGTAGCCGCCGCCCAAAATCACGATGCTGGCGGGCAGATCCTTGATCCGCATGATCGTGTCGGAGGTGTGGAAGGGCACAACCCCGTCGGACAGGCCCGGTAGGTCCGGAACGGACGCGCTGGAGCCGGCGGCCAGCACGAATCGGTCCCCGGTGATCTCGGCGACGCTGCCGCCGTGCAGGGCGACGGTCAGTTTCTTGTGGCCGGTGAACGTGCCTCTGCCTTCGAAAACCGTGACGTTGGGTGAGCCCGTTCCCGTCCGGTATCCGCGGCCGGCTGCTTCGATGGCGTCGATCCGCCCGAAGATCCGGTCGCGCATTCCGGGCCAGTCGACCGCGTCCAGATGCGAGCGGATGCCGAGCGCGGCGCCGTGCCGAGAGGCATCGGCCAGCTCTGCAGGGTGCACGAACATCTTCGTCGGAATGCACCCGACATTCAGGCAGGTGCCACCGAACAGCCCGTCCTCCACCATCGCGATGTTCCAGGAGTCGAATTCCGGTCCCGGGATGGAGTTTCCGGAGCCGGTGCCGATGATGACGAGGTCGAAGTGGGGCATGCTCCCAGGCTAGCCGCGGGCGATACCGCCGAGGTGCAGCGCCAGCAGCTCGCCGTCGGCAGCCAGAACTCCCCGACGGGCGAAGAAGGTGGCGATCACCTGGCAGTCCCTGGTCAGGAAGGAGTCGCCCTGCGGGTTGGCGATCACGTCGACGGCCTGGGGCAGGTCGATGACGACACATCGGCCGTCCTGCACCAAAACGTTGTAGGGCGAGAGGTCGCCGTGGGTCAGGCCCTCGTCGGCGAGCACCTCCAGGCTGGCCACCAGGTCGTGCCACAGCGCGGTGAACTCGTCGGTGTCGCCGTCGTGGGCCGAAAGTCTTGGCGCCGCAACGCCATCGGCCTCACCGACGAATTCCATCATCAATTCCGAACCCAGGATCTGGACTGGATACGGCACCATCGCACCTGCCGTCCACAGCTTCGACAACACGGCGAACTCGGCGGAGGCCCACTTCGCCGACAGCAGGTCGCGGCCGAAAGTGGTGCGGGCGGCCATCGCCCGACCCTCCCGGGACCGCCGGACCCGACGCCCTTCTTGATAACCGCTGTCGCGGTGGAACATCCGGTGTCGGCTGTCCCGGTAGGTTTTCACCGCAAGCAGACAACCCGGACCGCCGGGAATCGAGCGGTCCAGCACGCTGACGTCCGCTTCCTTGCCGCTCTTGAGGGATCCCAACGGCGTGTCCCGCGCCGAGAGCGAGGTGATCAACCAGTCGGGAGCCGGCGACGGACCGTGCCCGGCGACATCGTAGGACGAGTACGGAGCCGACTCGGTCTGATCCGGAGCGTGCTCGCCCAGGTCGCGATCCGGAACCACTCGACCGGACTTGCCTTCGCTGACCAACGTCGGTCCCGAAGGACGGCCGTCCTTGGATCGGCGGCGTGGAATGTGCTGGGCGGATTCCAGCTGATCGTCGAACTCGGCATCGTCGTAGCTCGACGAAGCTGATCCAACCGGAGAATCAGAATCGTGAGAATCGTTGCTGTACAGGCGGAAATGTGGCACTTCGGGGCTCCTGGAGGAAAGTGCCCCCTGTTCGGTACCGCGGACGCAGACGTGTCAAGCGGGAACCGGGCAGGCGGGCGAGAAAGGGGACGGGGCTACCGCTGGCAACACTCATGGGGGTGCCTCCTCTCGCCCGGGCGCGACCACGCGCTGGTGGCGGCCTCGATGTCAACTGTGACCGTTTCGCGACCGCCTTCGCAACCGAATTACCCGGTGGCGACCGGGGCTCTCAGATCGATCGACGCCGGCCCGGTCCGTCGAACCGTCAGGCCGTTGCGGCAGGCCAGGGTCACCAGCTTGGCCGGGGTGTCGATCTCGGCGCGCGTGGTCGCGACCAGCCGGGCCAATACGCCTTTGACCGCCTTGTTGTCGTGACTCACCGGCTTCACCTCGCCGGCCCGCGAAACGGTCACGACGCGCACCGTGATGGCGCTGGCGGCTGACCCGAAGGCTGCATAAGCGCCCGACCGAAGGTCGAGAATCGGCTCATCGAGTTCGGCCAGCGCCGCTGTGACGCAGGGACGCCACAGCGCGGCGAGAGTGGGGATCCCCGGCAGGCGGGAACCTGCCGACAGACGATAGGGCGGAATCGAATCACCGCCGGTGACCAGCCCGAACAGAGCCGACGTGATGAGAATGCGACCGGCGGCGCGCGAGGCTTCGATGCGGCTGAGCTTCGGTGCGTTCATTGCCGCATACAGCACCCCGGAATAACGGCTCATCGCCGGCATGGTTGCGGCCGTCAGGAGGCGAGCATTGTGCCCGATCTCGCCATCGAGGGAACCAGCCACCTTCAGCGCTGCCCGTGCGGCCGGAAGGTCGGCGGCCAACCGTTCGGCCGCCTTGATCAACTGGCTCCGCGTCGGCGTCAACCCCGGGAATCGGAGTTCGGCCAGGTTCAGGGCCGGCCCGTTCCCGTCCGCCCGCTTGGTCTCGGAGGGCGGCAGCAATACGTACACCGGGAACACGCTAGCGCGCTACCCCGTACCCCGAGACCGCGCTGCCCCGTGCGCCTGGACCGCGCTGCTCTTGTGGCCTTGGACCCCGCTGCTCGGTGCACCAGGACCCCGTGCCAGGTACCGGTCACGAGCAGCGTCCGAGGCGGGCAACGGCTCGGAACAGAAATTCGGTGGTCCCGGAAGGTTTCTGCCTCTACCTTGAACAGCCATGGACGGCCTGAAGTTTCGCCCGCTGCTGGAATCCGACAGCGCCGCGGTGCTGGAGGTTCTGGTGGCCGCAGAAGCGGCCGAGCCGTCGGAATCGTTCGTCGATCTGACGGAAGTGGAGCTGGAGCTGCGGCAACCCGGAATGAATCTTCCTCAGGGTTCGTCGGCCGCGCTGCACAACGGCCGAATCGTCGGCTTCGCAACTTTGTACGCACCCGGGCCGGGAACGGAATGGAACGTTTATCTATCGGGCGCCGTACTTCCCGAATATCGCCGTGCCGGCATCGGTGGTTCGTTGCTGCAATCCCTGATCGACCAGGCGAAGATCCTGCGGGATCGAGACTTTTCTGACCTGCCCGGAGTTCTGAAGATCTGGCTGCAGGCGGGTCGGACCTCAGCTGCAGCTCTTGCCTCGGCCGCCGATTTCACCGTTCGGCGGTATTTCTTCGAGATGCGTGCCGGGCTGGAGGAACCGCTCGTCGATTGGGCGGCGCTGGCAACCGTCAACAGCCCGCGCCTCGAAGGAATCGAGGTGCGTGGATGGTCCGCCGACGATGACGAGGGTGTGCGGCTGGCCTATAACCAGGCCTTCGCCGACCATTGGGGTTCGGTGTCGGCGACCCCCGAGCGGTGGCGGGATATGTTCGCCCAGTCCCCCTTCTTTCGTCCTGACTGCTCTCGGATCGCCGTGCTGAACGCAGAGGTGGTCGGGTTCGTGCTGGTGGACGAGTTCGACTCCGAGACTGCGGCGCACGGCTACCGGACCGGCTACATCGACCGGGTCGGCACCGTTCGCGCGATCCGCGGCCGGGGACTGGCGAAGGTCTTGCTCGCCCAGTCGATGGTCGCGTTGGCCAGTTCCGGGTGCCGGTACGCAGAACTCGGAGTGGATGCCGACTCGCCGACCGGCGCCGGGCGGCTGTACGAGAGTCTCGGTTTCGCGGTGCTGCGTCGCAACCGGGTCACCGGGCTGGACTTCTGACCGATCCGGCTGCCAGCGTTGTGATGTCGATCTGCCCACTAGGCTGACCCGCGCCGCCTCCACAACCGGTGGCGCCGCCGATCGAGGAGTTCTGAGCGTTGATAACCCGGATGTCGACCCTGTTCGTACGCACCCTGCGAGAGGATCCGTCGGACGCCGAGGTACCGAGCCACCAATTGCTGGTCAGGGCCGGGTACATCCGCCGGGCGGCTCCCGGCATCTACTCATGGCTGCCGCTCGGGTACCGCGTACTGCGCAACGTGGAGCGGATCGTCCGCGAGGAAATGGACGCGATCGGCGCCCAGGAAGTCCACTTCCCGGCCTTGCTGCCGCGTGAGCCCTATGAGGTGACCGGCCGCTGGACCGAGTACGGCGAGAACCTGTTCCGCCTCAAGGACCGCAAGGGCGGGGACTACCTACTCGGCCCGACCCACGAGGAAATGTTCACGTTGCTGGTCAAGGACATCTGCTCGTCGTACAAGAGCCTGCCGCTGGCCCTGTACCAGATCCAGACGAAATACCGGGACGAGGCTCGCCCCCGGGCCGGAATTCTGCGCGGCCGCGAGTTCGTGATGAAGGACTCCTACTCGTTCGACGTCGATGACGCCGGGCTGGCTGCGTCCTACCAACGCCACCGCGAGGCCTACATCCGTATCTTCGAGCGACTCGGACTGCGTTACGTCATCGTGGCCGCGGTTTCCGGTGCCATGGGCGGAAGTGCATCCGAGGAGTTCCTGGCCGACTCCGAGGTGGGGGAGGACACGTACGTTCGCTCGCCCGGCGGCTATGCCGCCAATGTGGAGGCCGTCACCACCCCGGTGCCGTCGGCTGTTTCGTTCGAGGGAGTGCCTGCCGCGCACGTGGAGGACACTCCGGACACGCCGACGATCGAGACCCTGGTCGCGGTGTCCAACGACCGGTTTCCCCGCGCCGATCGTGCCTGGGATGCGTCGGACACGCTGAAGAATCTGATCGTGACGCTTCGGTTGCCCGACGGCAGCACAGAACCGCTGGCCATCGGGCTGCCCGGCGACCGCGACGTCGATCTCAAGCGGTTGGAAGCACAGCTCGCGCCGGCCGAGGTGCAGCCCTTCACCGAGGACGACTTCCGGAAGCACCCGGCGCTGGTCAAGGGCTACATCGGGCCGGGGGTCCTGGGTTCGGCGCGGTCCAGCAAGATCCGCTACCTGCTGGACCCGCGAATAGTAACCGGAAGCCGCTGGATCACCGGGGCCGACCAGTCCGGCCGGCACGTCTTCGACCTGATCGCCGGCCGTGATTTCACCGGCGACGGCGTCGTCGACGCGGCAGAGATCAGGGAAGGCGACCCTGCCCCCGACGGGTCAGGTCCGCTGTCGCTGGCTCGCGGCATCGAGATGGGCCACATCTTCCAGCTGGGACGCAAGTACGCCGACGCCCTGGGGTTGCAGGTGCTGGATCAGAACGGCAAGCGGGTCACGGTCACCATGGGTTCGTACGGAGTCGGCGTGTCCCGGGCCGTAGCAGCCGTGGCGGAGAACTCGCACGACGAGAAGGGCCTGATCTGGCCGCGCGAACTGGCGCCTGCGGATGTGCACCTGGTGATCGCCGGCAAGGGACCTGAGATCGTCGGTGCTGCCGAGCAGCTGGCTGACACCCTGGACGGTGCCGGCGTCCGGGTCGTGCTCGACGATCGGACCGTCTCGCCCGGCGTCAAGTTCACCGATGCGGAACTGATCGGGGTGCCCACCATCGTGGTGGTCGGTCGCGGGGTGGCGACCGGAGTGGTCGAGCTGAAGGACCGCCGATCCGGGCACAGCGACGAGGTGGGTCTGGACGAAGTCGTCACCCGTTTGCTGGCGCTGGTCACCCGCTGATCCGGGGTCTTGTCGATTGGCCGGCCCGATAGCGCTCAAGTTTGCCCGGAACGCTCAAGCCTGGCCCGGAAACGGAACTGTGGCCGGTGTCGTCTTCGCAGCCACCTTTAGGCGGGTCAGCCAGACCGCGGAGTCCGAGAGCCCGGCGAGTGCGGTGCTCCGCAGAGCTGAGTTGTCGGTCGCGCCGATCACGGACCGCCAGGCGGACGCGCAGTCACCCTCGATCACGGCGCTGAGCGCGCGGGCGCCGGCCACGTCGGTCACCGGATGGGGAAGTGAATACGACGGCGCGGCCGCCGGTGCCTTGGACCCGCCGGCGACCAGCGTTCCGGCGGTCGCCTCGCGGCGGGCGAGGTGGCCGTCGCGAATGGCGGCAATGAGAGCGGCGTCGGCGGTGTCGTAGGCAGCGACCAGGTCGTAGGCCCAGACTGCGACCTGTTCGGCAGCCAGCGCCGCCTGCAGAGCACCGGCAGTGTCCGCGGCCAACTTGATCGGCGCTGCGGCGGTGGGTGCACCGGGATCGGCACCGGTCGTCGGCGACGCAGGCGTTCCGGCGCCGGACGCGGCCGGAACCGCTGCCGAGACCGCGCCGGAATCCGGCTGCGGCGCCGTAGGTGTGGCCGGACCCGTCATTTCAACGCCTCTCGATGGCTTGCCAGACAGGCGGCGATGGACCCGAACAGGGCGGCGCGGTACCTCGAGGCCAGTGAAAGGGCATCGATGAACATTCCCTGTGCCTGGGTGGCGTCGCTGCGCACAGCGGCCAGCAGCAGGACGGCCGCCGAGGGCACGGCAATCGTTGGATCCGCCGTCGGCTTTTCCTTCTCGGCGGCAGCGGCCTGCGGGCTGGTCCGGCCCAATTCGGCGATCAAGGCGTTCAGATGGGCGCGCCGGTCCTCACGGATCGGAGTCAACCGCCCAGCCAGGGCAGGATCTGCAGCGATGGCGTTGGTCAACCGCACCAGGTGCAGACGGGTGGTGGCAACCAGGATCGGAGTGGAATCTGCGGTGGGAGGCAGGGCCGCCGTGACCGTCCTGGTGATCTTCGGTTGCGTCGAGAACGGGTTGCAGCCGGCCGTCGCGAGCAACGCGGCCGTACCTGCGCTCGTCATCAGGGCTCGCCGCGCCAACACCGGAGTCAGCGGCACGCGCCGCGGGTCGGATTGCACGCGACCATCATGGCAGGACACCTGGCGCCGACGGCAACGTACGTTCCCCGCTGCGCGCACGGACCATCCTGCAGGCGGTGCCGGTGGGAACGCCGGCCCGATAGAATCGGTCCGCGTCCGGCAGTCCTGCCGGTGCGTCGCAGAGACTTCGGACAGTACGTCCTACAACTACAGAGCGCCGGGAGGCAGCATGGCATCGGCAGACCAAGAGCGATTGCGAGAAGTGGTCGATGCGGTCGTCTCCGCTGCCGGCTACGACCTGGAAGAGATGACCGTGGTCGCCGCCGGGCGCCGGCGGATGCTGCGCGTGGCGATCGATTCCGACGTGGGCGTCGACCTGGACGATGCGGCCGCGGTCAGCCGAAACATCTCGGACCGGTTGGACGAGCTGGACGCGACGGACCCGATGGGCAGCGCGGCGTACACGCTGGAGGTGACCAGCCCCGGGATCGGGCGGCCGCTGACGCTGCCGCGCCATTTCCGCCGGGCTCGTGGGCGGTTGCTCGCGATCACCACTGTCGATGGCGATTCGCTGTTCGGCCGGGTTCTGCTGGGCCGGGATACCGAGGTGGACCTCCTGGTCGGCCCCTCCGGCACCGAGCCGCTGACGCTTGCCCACTCGGCGATCGCAAAGGCGAAGGTCGAGGTCGAGTTCAATTCGCCGTCCGGCCAGGTGCTGGCGTTGCTCGGGGCCGAAACGGCGGACGATCTCCGGCAGGATGCGGCAGCGGACCTCGACGAGGACGATGCCGACGACGACGATCTCGACGACGGTGACGACGGTGACGACGGTGACGAGGCTGAGCCGGGGGCTGCAGGGCTGGCTCAGGCGGAGGCCGCAGGGCTGGATCAGCCGGAGGCCGCCAAGTTGAATCTGGCGCAGGCCGCCGGGTTGGATCAGGCGCAGGCCGCTGACGGTGGCCTGGACAACTGAAGGCGCCCATGACTTCCCGCCGGACGGCGCGTCGGCCGGACGCAGATTTCCCAGAAGCGAACGAGAAGGATCAACTGAACATGAACGTCGACATCACCGCCCTACGCGCAGTTGAGAAGGAAAAGGGAATCGAGCTCGATTCGCTGGTCGAAACGCTCGAGTCCGCCCTCTTGACGGCCTATCGGCACATCGAAGGACACGCCCAGCACGCTCGAGTCGAGGTGAATCGTAAGTCCGGCGAGATCAATGTCCTGGCCAGCGAATTGGACGAGAGTGGCGCAGTGCTGTCGGAGTGGGACGACACGCCGGAGGACTTCGGCCGGATCGCAGCGGCAACGGCCCGGCAGGTGATTGCGCAACGTTTGCGCGATGCCGAGAACGAGCGGACCTTCGGCGACTTCGCGGGTCGCGAACACGAGCTCATCACCGGAACCGTGAGTGCCGACGCCAAGGTGAACGCGCGCGGCGTCGTGGTGGTCAGCCTGGGCGAGATCGAGGGCATCATTCCGGCTGCGGAACAGGCGCCGGGGGAGTCCTACGTCCATGGTCAGCGACTGCGCTGCTACGTCGTGGCGGTGACCAGGGGTATCAGGGGCGCCCAGATCACGTTGTCCCGCACCCATCCCAATCTTGTCCGTAAGTTGTTCGCCCTGGAAGTTCCTGAGATCGCCGACGGCAGCGTCGAGATCACCGCGATCGCACGAGAAGCCGGGCATCGTTCGAAGATCGCCGTGAAGCCGACGGTTGCCGGACTGAACGCCAAGGGCGCCTGCATCGGCCCGATGGGTCAGCGCGTCCGAGCCGTGATGAGCGAGTTGGGCGGCGAGAAGATCGACATCATCGACCACGACGATGATCCGGCCACCTTTGTGGGAAATGCGCTGTCTCCAGCTCGGGCGCTCTCGGTGACTGTGGTGGATCCGGTGGCAAAAGCGGCCAGGGTAATCGTTCCCGATTTCCAGCTGTCACTGGCCATCGGCAAGGAGGGGCAGAACGCGCGGCTCGCAGCGCGGTTGACCGGTTGGCGGATCGACATTCGAAGTGACGCCGCGCCGCCGGTGCCCCCCACCCTCGACTGATCCGCTCGCTCGACCCGTCGGCGCGCCAGTGCTCGTTGAGCGCCCGGTGATCGTGCGAGCTTTCAAGCGTTAGACTGGGGCAGTAGAGCCGTGCGCGCGTCGCTTCGGCCGTCATCGATTCGAAGAACGGTTCCTCTTGCCTGCGCATTCCGCCCATCCCGACCTTGCGGTCGCGGAATCGGTCGGTGCTGTGCAGGGCCAGGGCCCGATTCGGACCTGTGTCGGTTGCCGGGACCGGGCTTCGGCCGTCATTTTGCTTCGCGTCGTTGCCGTTGCAGGAGTTCTGACTCCTGACCCGCGGCACTGCCTCCCCGGGAGGGGAGCGTGGCTGCATCCCCGTGTGGGGTGCCTGGATGCCGCGGAGCGTCGTCGCGCGTTCGGGCGGGCCCTGCGCCTGTCCCATTCGCTCGAAACCACAGAGGTTCGCGCATTTCTGCCCCGGACGAGTCCGGATCAGGACGCCGTACGCTCGGATCGGGGCCGCGTCGAGCGGTTCCCGCCGAGCACACCCCCGAAAGCAGGTCGACCCGTTGTGAGTACGCCGTGAAGTTCCAGCAATGACCCGGTACAACTAACACGAGGTCGAGCGGTTCTGCCGCCCGGCCTCACCGTAAGGAGAGCAGTGGCAGGCAAGGCCCGAGTGCATGAGCTCGCAAAAGAGCTCGGCAAGTCCAGCAAGGAAATCATCGCCAAGCTCAATGAGTTCGGCGAATTCGTCAAGAGCGCCTCGTCGACGATCGAAGCGCCGGTCGTTCGCAAGCTGAAGGACGCGTTCCCGGTCGGAACGCCCGCACCGGCGGCAGCCGCCAACGGCGGCGACGGAAACGGCGGTAGCCCGGCAAACAGTCCCGTCGGCAACGGCGGATCCGCCGCAACAGCGGAACGGCCCCGTACCCCGTCGGCTCGTCCAGGTGGTCCCAGTCCCATTCGTCCCGCTCCGGGCGCCGGTAGTCCGCCCGTCGTCGCTGCTGCGGTTGCTCCGGTGTCCGCAGCTGCCGCACCGAAGGCGCCGACGGCACCGACGGTCCAGCCCCAGGTTGCTGCCGCTGCGGAACAGCCTGCCGCACCGACCCAGCCTGCTGCCTCGGCCCAGCCGACCGTCAGCTCGCCGAGCCCGGCCTTCACCGCAGCCACTCCGCGACCGGCACCTTCCCGGCCGGTCGAATCCACCGACGTACCCGCGACACCGACAGCACCGGCGATTCCGCCGGCCGGCGACGCGCCCGCGCGCCCAGCTCGCCCCGCCGCCGGTGGGGTACCGGGCGCTCCTCGCCCGCCGCGGATGGGCAACAACCCATTCGGTGTGAGTACACCCCGCAACGCACCCGCCCGTCCGGGCGGCGTTCCGGGTGCCCCGCGACCGCCGCAGGCCGCACCGGGCACCCGGCCGGGTAGCGCACCAGGCGCCGGCGGTCCGCGCCCGGCTCCCGGTGCCCGTCCCGGCGTACCCGGCGGTGGGCCCCGTCCCGGAACACCGGGTGGTCGCCCGCCGGCTGCTGGTGCTCCCGGTACTCGGCCAGGCGCTGGTGGCGGCGGTTACCGAGGCCCGGGTGGGCCTTCGACCGGTGGTGGCTACCGCGGTGGTCCCGGTGGAGCTCCCGGCGGTGCGCCCGCTGGTCCCAGTGGTGGCGGCGGTCGTCCCGGTGCGGGTGGACGTAACCGTGGTGGTGCTGCCCCCGGTGCCTTCGGTCGCCAGGGTGGACAGGTCCGCAAGGGTCGCAAGTCCAAGAAGCAGCGCCGTCAGGAATTCGACAACATGCAGGCCCCGTCGATCGGCGGCGTCACGCTGCCCCGAGGCAATGGCTCGGTCGTTCGTCTTGCCAGGGGTTCGTCGCTGTCCGACTTCGCCGACAAGATCGACGCCAACCCGGCCTCGATGGTGCAGGCGCTGTTCCACCTCGGTGAGATGGTCACCGCAACCCAGTCGGTGTCCGACGACATCCTGGAACTGCTCGGGTCCGAGATGGGCTACGAGGTCCAGATCGTGTCGCCCGAGGACGAAGACCGCGAGCTGCTGGACACCTTCGATCTCTCCTACGGTGAGAACGAGGGCGGCGAGGACGAGCTGCAGATCCGCCCGCCCGTGGTCACCGTCATGGGTCACGTCGATCACGGCAAGACCAAGCTGCTCGATGCGATCCGCAGCAGCAACGTGGTGGACAAGGAGGCCGGTGGCATCACGCAGCACATCGGTGCCTACCAGGTCGCGACGCATCTGAACGATGTCGAACGACTGATCACCTTCATCGATACACCGGGTCACGAGGCGTTCACCGCCATGCGTGCCCGCGGATCGAAATCCACCGACATCGTGGTGCTGGTGGTCGCGGCCGACGACGGCGTCATGCCGCAGACGGTGGAGGCGATCAACCACGCCAAGGCTGCCGAGGTACCGATCGTGGTGGCGATCAACAAGATCGACAAGGAAGGTGCGAACCCGGACAAGATCCGGCAGCAGCTGACCGAGTACGGTCTGGTCGCCGAGGAGTACGGCGGCGACACCATGTTCGTCGAGATCTCGGCCCGTCAGCGGACCAATATCGACGGGCTCCTCGAGGCCGTGCTGTTGACCGCGGATGCGGCTCTGGATCTGCGGGCGAACCCCGACATGCGGGCCGAGGGTGTGGCCATCGAGGCGCACCTCGACCGGGGCAGAGGCGCCGTGGCGACTGTGCTGGTGCAGCGCGGAACCCTGCACGTCGGCGACTCGATCGTCGCCGGCAACGCGTACGGGCGGGTCCGGGCCATGCTCGGCGACCACGGTGAGAACATCTCCGAGGCGACGCCGTCGCGTCCGGTCCAGGTGCTCGGTTTCACGTCCGTGCCTGGCGCCGGTGACTCGTTCATGGTGGTCGAGGAGGATCGCGTCGCACGGCAGATCGCCGAGCGTCGGCAGGCCCGGATGCGCAAGGCCCAGGTGGCCAACCGCCGCCGGATCACCCTGGAGGATCTCGGCGCGGCATTGGCCGAGAAGAAGATCGAGCAGCTCACGCTGATCATCAAGGGTGACAACTCCGGCACCGTCGAGGCCCTCGAGGACTCGTTGATGAAGCTCGATGTCGGTGAGGAGGTCAATCTCCGCGTCGTGCACCGCGGCGTTGGCGGCATCACCCAGGACGACATCAACCTGGCCGTCATCACTGACGCCATCGTGATCGGTTTCAACGTGAAGCCGGTTCGTGGTGTACAGGAACTGGCCGACCGCGAAGGTGTCGACATCCGGTACTACACGGTGATCTACCAGGCGATCGACGAGATCGAGGCCGCGCTCAAGGGCATGCTCAAGCCGGAGTTCGAGGAGTTCGCCGTCGGCACCGCGGTGATCCGGGAGGTGTTCCGGTCGTCGAAGTTCGGCAACATCGCCGGTTCTATCGTCCGCTCGGGCGAGATCAGGCGGAATGCCAAGGCCCGCTTGTTGCGCAACGGGGTGGTCATCAACGACAACCTCACGATCGATTCGCTCAAGCGGTTCAAGGACGATGCGGTCGAGGTCCGAGAAGGTTTCGAGTGCGGTATCGGACTCGGCACCTGGAACAACATCGAGGTCGAGGACACCATCGAGACCTACGAGGTGCGGGAGAAGCCGCGCGTGTAGAGCAATCGGTCCGGTCGGTCGCATCCCCCACAGGTGCGGCCGACCGGGCCGTTCTCGGTGCGACCGAGCGAAGCGGAGGCCACAGATCTTGTACGTCGGAATTCTGGAAATCGACGTCCTGCTCGGGCGGGTCGATTCGCTGAAGTACAAGCGAGCCGTTCTCCGACCGGTCCTTGCGCGTTTGCGTCGGCTTGATGTCGCCGTCACCGAGGCCGGCGATACGGATCGACTCCGGCGGGCGCTGATCGGCGTCGCAACGGTTTCCGGCGACCACGCTCAGGTCCACCGGGTACTGGATACCTGCGAGCGGCAGCTGGCCGCAGAGGTGGAGATCGAACTGCTCAGCGCCCATCGGCGGCTCGTCGGCCCGCACGACGAGTAGTACCAGGAAAAAACTCGAACGAGAAGGAGGTGCCCCCATGGCAGATTCGGCCCGGGCCCGCAGACTGGCCAAGCGCATCGTCGCCATTGTCGCGATGGAGCTGGAGCTCAAGGTCAAAGACCCGCGGCTGGCGATGATCACGATCACGGCCGCCACGGTGACCCCGGACCTCCGCGAAGCCGTTCTCTTCTACACCGTGTACGGGAGCGAGGACGAGGTCAACTCGACCGCGATCGCACTGGCCAGCGCATCCGGGGTGCTGCGCAGTGCCGTCGGCCGGGAGACCGGCATCAAGTTCACCCCGTCGTTGGCGTTCAAGCTCGACACCGTTCCCGAGAACGCCCACCGCATCGACGATCTGATCGCCGCCGCGAAGGCGTCCGACGCGGCCGTGGCCTTCCAGGCCGCCGGCGCTCAGTACGCCGGGGATGCCGAGCCCTACAAGGTGCCAAGGGATGTCAGCGACGACGACGACACGGAGCCCCTGGATCATCAGGATCCGTCGGACGACGATCACTCCCTGGAACGGATTGCGGACGGACAGTCGACCATCCGGTCGTGGACTGCTGCAAAGTGACCCGCGCCGCCGCGACCGGAGTACGTTGCGTATCCGACCGAGTCTTCGTGCAGTCGACGATCGGTGTTCTTCCGCAGCGACGCAGGAGGTGTGGGTGACCAGGACCAGCGTGTCCGGAGGCCGACGAGTGGTCGGACGCGTTTCCCCCGTGGCCTTGGCGGAGGATTCTCCGGCCGGTGGACTGCCGACCGGGGTGACCGAACTCGACACGGTCTGCGCGTTGCTGGCGCAGGCGTCGAGTGTGGTCTTGCTCGCCCACATCAATCCGGATGCCGATGCCCTCGGCAGCGCATTGGCGCTCGGGCTCGCCCTGGAGAGCCGGGGGACCGAGGTGGCGGTGGCTTTCGCCGAACCGGCGTCGGTGCCGGCCTCCCTCACCGGTCTGCCTGGTCAACGGCTGATCAAGTCAGCCGAATTGGTACCGCAGCATCCTGATCTCGTCGTGGCCCTGGACGTGAACTCCCAGGAACGTCTGGGGACTCTGGGCTCGTTGCTCGACACCGCCGGGACCAGTCTGGTCATCGATCACCATGCGTCGAACACCCGATTCGGACGCCATCACCTCGTCGAGATCTCGGCGGAGTCGACCACTGTGCTGGTGGCGGCAGTACTGGACCGAATGCAGGTGCCGATCGATCGCGACATCGCGTCGAACATCTATGCCGGCCTTGCCACCGACACGGTCGGATTCCGGTTCGCCTCGGCGAAGGCCCATCGGCTCGCCGACCGACTGCTGCAGGCCGGGGTGAATCCCGACGAGCTGATGCGGCCGATCACCGATCTGCATCCTTTCGGCTGGCTCGGCATGTTGTCGTCGGTGTTGGGTAACGCCGTTCTCGATCCGACTGCCGCAGACGGCCGCGGCCTGGTGTTGACGGTGATCAGCGCGGACTCTGCGTCCGGCCTCCGCCCGGAGGAGTTGGATTCGGTGATCGACATCGTGCGGACTGCTGCCGAGGCCGAAGTCGCGGCGGTGCTGAAGGAGACTGGGCCTTCCCGGTGGCAGGTGTCGCTCCGCTCCCGGCCCGGAACGTGCGGTACCGCGCTCCCGGGCGTTGATGTGGCCGCGGTAGCGGGTGCGCTGGGTGGCGGCGGCCATGTTCGGGCCGCCGGCTTCGGATTTTCCGGAACTGCTGCGGAGGCGATCGCGGCGTTGACCGCCGCCCTGGACGGCTCAACCGGCTGATTTCTTGCCTGTCGGCCGGTAAGGCCACTCGGCGACTTCCAGCCGACTGTCTGTGTGATCGACAAGGCGGGTCGCTTCTGAACAGAGGGGATTGACCACGGTTGCGGTGGGGCATCAAGAAGGACGTCCGCCCGTTTCCCACTTCCGCGTCTGCGATGATCGATGATAGGCCCGGCCGCGGAGCGGTTGGCCACCGAAAACCACCTCATCGGCATTCCCGCAACCGTTCCTCCTGGAGAGCCATGTCCGACGAACCGAGACCAACCAACACCAGCCCAGGAACGCCGGCGGCGGTGGATCGGGCTGACGGTGAGTCGTCCGTTGACAGCACGGTCGGCCGTGAGTCGGCCGCCGGGGAATCGACTGACGGAGCGTCGCTCGCCGACCGTACCGACCCGCCTGGCCTCGCCGAGAAGGACGCGGATGCAGCCTCCGGAGATTCCATCGCCGACCCGGAACCGGTCCTGCCGCCGGCCCCGGCGGAACCGGATCCGGGCGCCGATGTGCAGTCGTCCAGCGCGCCGCCCCCGACGGCCACCTCCACCCCGAGGCCTGCCCCCCACAGCTTGACCTACACCGTCGACATCGTGTTCTGCATCGATGTCACCGGCAGCATGACGCCCATCATCGATGCGGTGAAGGCGAACGCCCTGCGGTTCTACCAGGACGTTCAGACCAACCTCACCGAGAAGGGGAAGAACGTCGACGAGTTGCGGGTCAGGGTGATCGCGTTCCGCGATTTCAATGCCGACCCGGAGACCGCACTGCGGGAATCCTCGTTCTTCTCCCTGCCGGCGGAGCAGACGATCTTCAGCGCGTTCGTGGAGGGACTGTCGGCGGAGGGTGGCGGCGACGCCCCCGAGTCGGGACTGGAAGCATTGGCGCTGGCGATCAACTCGCCGTGGACCTCACGTGGCGACCGTCGGCGCCAGGTCATCGTGGTGTGGACCGACCAACCCGCCCATCCGCTGAATTTCGCGGTCCTCCCGGCGGATCTGGCCAGTTCGGTGCCCAGCAATTTCAGCGCGCTGACGGACTTGTGGGAGGACCCGCAAGGGCCGGTCGGCGCCAGTAGCAAGCGTCTGATTCTCTTCGCACCCGACGGCTCCGGATGGAGCGATATCTCCGCGAGCTGGGAAAACGTGGTTCACCACCCGTCACAGGCGGGCGGAGGGTTGTCCGAGGTCGACTACGGAACCATCGTCGACTCCATCGGCAACTCGGTGTGACCGCTGCCCCCGGGCCGGAAGAGCCGGTGCTGGACCCTCCGGCAGCTGATCCGGCCTCCGATCCTGCGGCGTCAGACCCGGCGGACGCTCCCGAACAGGGCGTCGACACCGCGCGCCAGATCGACCGACAGCCGTCGGTTGCAGACGGCGGCCAGGTTGGCGAACCAACCGAACAGCCGGTCGCAGCGCAGCTGCCAGCCGAGCCGCCACCCGCCGAGCCGGCCCTGCCCGGTGAGACCGTATCGCTGTTTTTCAACCTCGAGAAGATCGCCGGTCACGGTGAGGATTCCGATCCAATCTTGTCCGTGACGCGGAACGTCGGAGTGATCGGCGTCTTCGATGGAATGGGCGGTGCGGGTGGAACCGTCTATCAGACGCCGGACGGACCGCGCACCGGCGCCTACCTGGCGTCGCGCGTCGTGCGGAAAGCGGTCGAAGGCTCCATCTCCGGGTTGTTGGGTGGCGGGCTCGAGCTGGACGGACCTGCCGCCGCCGAGACGATGCAGGTGGTCATCAAGGAAGCACTCGCCACCCGGCTCGCCGACCTGCAGGCGCCCCCGAGCGGCTTGCGGTCGAAGTTGCTCCGTGCCCTGCCGACCACCATGGCCCTGGCTGTGCTGCAGCGTCCGGCACCGGATGCAGAGGGCTGGACCTGCCACCTGTTCTGGGCCGGCGATTCCCGGGTGTACCTGTTCCTGCCAGGTACCGGTAGCTCTCAGCTGACCGTCGACGATCTCCGCGATCGGGGAGACGCCATGGCGAACCTGCGCGAAGATTCCGTCGTCAGCAATGCCCTTTCGGCCGACACTCCGTTCGTCGTCCACCACCGGAAGCTCGAGCTGGCGGCGCCGTTCGTGGTTCTCGCAGCAACCGACGGCTGCTTCGGTTACCTGCCGACGCCGATGCACTTCGAACAATTGGTGCTGTCCTGTCTGCGAAACGCCGACAACACCGAAAGCTGGTCTCGCGCACTGCAATCCGAGATTACCGCGGTCACCGGTGACGATGCCGCGATGTCTTTGCTGGGGATGGGGGCAGATCTCGAGCAATTCTGCGACCACTTCGCTCTCCGAACGGTGGAGGTGGAGCAGCAGTGGGTGGCACCGCTCGACCGGCTGGCCGCGGAGCTGAACCGGGCGGAGCAAGAACTAGCCCGGGTGAGCCGGGAGCAGACCGACACGATGGCTGCTCTGTGGGCCGCCTACAAGCCGGAGTACGTGCGGTACCTCGGAAACGAATCGCCCAAGGAGGAGATGTCGTGAAGGCAGGTGACGTGGTCGGCGGGTACCGGCTTCTGGAGGACTTCCGGGTCGTCGGTGCCGGCCTGAGCGAGTGGACCTTCGCCGAGCGGGACGGCCGGGAGTTTTTCCTTAAACGATTTCTGAGCCCGACCTATCCTGACGACGCAGCACCCGGTAGTGCTACCACCAAGGCCCGCAAGCGTGCCAGGTGTGCCGCCTTCGAGGCCCACCACCGCGGTATGCAGGTCGCGTTGGCGCCGGTCACCCGGTACGGCGGCAACCTCATCGCAACCTTGGATTTCTTTCGTGAAGGTGCGAAGTACTACAAGGTGACAGAGAAGGTGGATCTGGCCGGACTGGAACCGAGTGACGTTGCCCGCTCCGGGTTTCCGACCCAACTGGTATTGATGAAGACCGTCGCTCACAGCTTGAAGATCCTGCACGACCTGCACATCGTGCACAGCGATCTGAAGCCCAGCAACGTGATGATCAAGAAGACGGAGTTGGGCTACACCACCAAGCTGATCGACTTCGACAGTTCGTACATCGTCGGCAGCCCGCCGCCGCCCGACGAAATCGTCGGCACCATCAATTACTACTCACCCGAACTGATCACCTACGTCCAGGGCGGCGACGCGGCTCTCACCACGGCATCGGACATCTTTGCGCTCGGCCTGATCTATTGCGAGTACCTCACCGGCAAACTGCCGCACTTCGACGCCGCCGACCACGAGCCGGGCGTCGCCGTGTTGAACGGCTCCCGGCTGTCGTTGCCGCCGGATGCGGGTCCGTCAGCCGTTTCGGAATTGGTGGAACGGATGATGCTGGCCGACCCGGCGGCTCGCCCACGGGTCGACGAGGTCCACGCCACGCTGATGAATTTGCGGACCGGAGGCGGACCCACGCGGGGACGGCCGACGCGCGCTCCGGCCGCTGCCATCATGGGTCCGGTGTCGTCGCTGCGCGGAAAGGGACTGCGGCTCACCGGATCGGCGCTACGGTCGGCGCCGCCCGGCCCGATATCGGAGGACGACCGGGTCGCGTTCTCCACGGTGCCCGGCGCCTCCGACGGCTCGGCTCCGCGGAAGGCGAGCGCGGCGCGCCCCACCCCGCCGACGATCGAACCCGAAGGTGGAGCTGGAATGGTGAGCACGCTGGTCGGCAGGCTGCTCACCAACCTGGACAGGCGTCGGTCCCGATGAACGGCACCTGGCAATGTGCGGTGTGCGAGGCAATCAACCACGACCGACGCGCCTGTTCGGCCTGCGGTGCCACGATGACGCGCCGCTCTGCGGCGGCCACCGTTGTGCGTGCCCGGGTGGCGCCGATTCCTACGCCCGTGGAGCCCGCCCCGTTACCGCCACCCGTGCGGCGGGCCATCAACCGCGAGCCTGTCGACGAGGTGGAGTGGGAGGAGTACGACAGCTCGTTCGAAATGCTGCCCGTGCCAGGAGGATGTTTGTTCTCACTGCCCTCACGCCGGTCGTACTTCTAGGAGAAACGTTCGGCTGCACGGTCAATGGTGTCAAGGTCGGCCAGGAAAACCGAGGTCCCTGCCGGTTGATGACGCGGCTGGGACAGCGGCGCCGGTGATCGACTGTGGGTCGGTGAGGGTCGGGTGCGGCCATCGGGGCGCGGTAGAGACAACCCAGTCGATCGCTGTCAGAACGGCCGCTATCACGATCGACGTGACCAGGACAGGAATGTAACCGTTTTGATCGGGGTTCATGAACGGATACGGATACCAGTGCACGATCGGGCCGCGCACCAGGCTGTAGACGAGGTAGGCCAGTGGGAACAGCAACCACAGCAGGGCCAGGCGGAACGGGATCGGCGCAGTTCGCTGCGCGAAGATCCAGTCCACGATGATCACAATCGGCATGATGTAGTGCAGCACCGTGTTGTCCCAGGGCACCGCGGTTAGCTCAGCTGCGGGGAGGTTGGACAGCAGCACGATGAACACAAGGATTGTCGTGGTCATGTACAGGGCAACAGCGCCGCGAAAGAAGTCCAACCTGGCGGTCGACCGGCCCGCGGCCATCGCGTAGCTGCTGCGCAGCAGACTGATCACGGCCAGTGTGTTCGCCTCGACCGTGAAAAAGCTGAAAAAGTTGACGGCGGCGAATCGGTGCTGTGCCACCAGCGTCGCGACCTCGGTGACGAGCGCACTGAAGCCGAGCAACGCCAACCCGACCCGTGCCAGCGACAGATACCGGCCCCTGCCCGCAACCGGCTTCGTAATCGTCAACGCCGCACGACCTTTCGGACTCGGAACCGATTACCGGACACTACCGGCTGGTTCCTGACGGCAACACACGTCGCCCCGGGTCCTATCAGCGGCTGCTTCCGCAACCGCGCCTCCGGTCATTCAACGATCGGGATGGCGGGAGTCGGGCTGGTGCGCCGCTTCTCAACGGAAGATGGACGGCTGAAGGTGCTGTTGGAGCCGCAGGTTCTCAGACTCCCCGAGGCTGCGAATTCCGATGCGGATATCATCGCCTCATGACGATTGCAGCAACGCACGGCGATGGGTGTGATGTGGACTTGACGGCGGCGGTGTCACTGTTCCGCAGCCTGGGGGACGCGACCCGGCTGGCGATTGTCCACGAATTGGCGGCCGGGGAGCGGCGGGTGGTAGATCTGACCCGTGCCCTGGGGTTGGCGCAGTCGACGGTGTCGGCACATCTGGCGTGTCTGCGGGATTGCCGGCTGGTGGAATTCCGGCCGGTGGGGCGGCAGTCGATCTACCGGCTGACGCAGCCGGCGTTGCTGGGATTGTTGTCAGCCGCCGAACAGCTGCTGGCCGACACCGGCAACGCCGTCGATTTGTGCCCGGCCTACGGTCACACCGATACGCCGGCCGTATCGGCGTGAGCACCCGGGCGCGCGCGGACGGTGGCGACGACGAGCATGAAGGCCACGGCCATTCCGGTGGTCACGATCATGGTCATGGAATCAGTGAGAACGCCGACCGTCGGTACCTGGTCATCGCGTTGGCGCTGCTGACTGCTTTCATGATCACCGAGGTGATCGTCGCGTTCGTGTCCGGGTCGCTGGCGTTGCTGTCCGACGCCGGGCACATGCTCACCGACGTCGGCGCGATCGGCGCGTCGTTGTGGGCGATGAACCTGGCCGCCCGGCCGGCGGCAGGATCGTGGACGTTCGGCTGGAAGCGGGCAGAGATCCTGTCCGCCGCGGTCAACGGCATCACGTTGCTCGTGGTGTCAGGCATCGTCGGATTCGAGGCGATCCGCCGGCTGATCCACCCACCGACCGTCGACGGGGCCCCGGTGCTGGTGGTCGCGCTGATCGGAGTCGTGGTGAACCTCGTCGCCGCGTGGGTGTTGGCCAAGGCGAATCGGACCAGCCTGAACGTGGAAGGCGCGTATCAGCACATCTTGACCGACCTGTACGGGTTTGTCGGCACCGTCGTCGCCGCGGTCGTCATCCTGACCACCGGCTACGCCAGGGCCGATGCGATCGCCTCGCTGATCGTCGTGGCGCTGATGCTCAAAGCCGCCCGCGGCCTGCTGAAAGACTCCGGCCGGGTGCTGTTGGAGGCTGCGCCGGAGGGCATCGACCTTGCTCAGGTCCGCAGCCACCTGCTGGAAAGCGACCACGTTCATGATGTGCATGACCTGCACGTCTGGACCGTCACCTCGAACCTGCCGACCCTGTCCGCGCATGTCGTCATCGACGACTCCTGCTTCAACGACGGTCATGCCCCGCAGTTGCTCGATGAGCTGCAGAGCTGCCTGGTCGGTCATTTCGACGTCGAGCATTCCACCTTCCAACTCGAACCCGCCGCCCACAGCACCCACGAAACCGGGAACCACTGATGACCCACACCACCCGCTCAGACCGCACCGGTTCACCCGCGGCCCCAACCGTTCTGCCCACAGCAACACCGCCGATCCAGGGCGGGAGTTGCTGCGTTGGTTGTGCCGCCGATCACACCTCGGTGGCGCCGGCTCGCGGTCCGGAATGGGAAACGGCCGCCAGGCGAGCCCAGGCGCTGTCATGGTTTTCACTGCTGTGGATGACCGGCGAAGGCGTGCTGGGCCTGGTCGCCGGGCTGCGGGCCGGTTCGATCTCACTGCTGGGGTGGGCGTTGGGCTCGGTCATCGAAGGCTTGGCTGCTGTCATCGTGATCTGGCGGTTCACCGGCTCCCGCGCCCTGTCCGACACCGCGGAGGGCCGTGCCCAGAAAGCGGTCGCCGTCTCCTTCTTCCTGCTCGCCCCGTACATGGCGATCGAAGCGGTGCGGGACCTTGCCGGCGGACACCTGGCCGGCCCCAGCACGTTGGGCATCGTGGTGACCGCGTCGAGCCTGCTGCTCATGCCCGCATTGGGCATCGCCAAGAAACGGCTGGGCGCTGCCTTGGGCTCGGGAGCCACCGCCGGGGAAGGCGGCCAGAACCTGTTGTGTGCGGCGCAGGCCGCCGCCGTCCTGATCGGTTTGGCGGCTACCGCTGCGTTCGGGTGGAGTTGGGTCGACCCGGTGATCGCGCTGCTTCTGACCGGGTGGGCCATCAGAGAGGGCAGCAGAGCCTGGCGCGGCCAGGGCTGCTGCTGAGGATGACTGTCCCTGGCACTTCGCCGGTGGGCCGGGAACCGCGGATGCGACCCTGGCACTTCATCGTTTCCTTCGGCCCGGTCAGCCTGTTTGCCGACATGGTCTACGAGGGGGCGCGCAGCATCATCGGGCCGTACCTGGCCACCCTGGGTGCTTCCGCGCTCGTCGTGGGCATCGCCGCCGGCGCCGGCGAATTCATCGGCTACGGCCTGCGGGTCGTTTCGGGGTATCTGGTCACCCGCAGCCGGCACTACTGGGCCTGGACCATCACCGGGTACGCCCTGACAGTGGTCAGCGTCCCGCTGATGGGAATGACCCACCTGCTCACTCCGGTACTCGTGCTCTACGGCACCGAGCGCCTCGGCAAGGCAGTTCGATCCCCGGCGAAGGACACCCTGCTGTCCCACGCCTCGACCCGGACCGGCCGCGGCACGGCATTCGGCGTCCATCAGGCGATGGACCAGTTCGGGGCGCTGCTGGGGCCGCTGCTGCTGGCCGCGGTCCTGTCCTTCCACACCGGCGACTACCGGCTGGCGTTCGGTGTGCTGATCGTCCCTGGCGTGCTGGTCCTTGCGGTTCTGTGGTGGCTCCGACGCCGGGTTCCCGACCCCGCAGCGTACGAGGTCGCAGAGCCGGCCGCCGCCGCCGCCACCACCGTCGCCGGCGCGGCCGGTTTCGAACCGGAGCCCGTCGACCACCGGAGTCGCCGTCGGCCGGTATTGCCGCCGTTGCTGCGGCAGTACGTCGCCGTTGTCGCCGTGCTGTCCTGCGGCATCGCATCATTCCCGCTGGTCGCATTTCATGCCCAAACCCAGGGGCTGCTCACCGAGGCTCAGATCCCGGTGCTGTTCGCTCTGGCGATGCTCACCGACGGGCTCAGCGGCCTGGCGATGGGCCACCTCTACGACCGGCGCGGCCCCACAGTGCTACTGGCGGTACCCGTCGCGGCGGCGATCGCCGCGATCGCGTTCACCCACGATGCCCTGCTGATCTGGATTGGAGTGGCGGTCTGGGGTGTCGTCAATGGCGTCCTGGACTCCACCATCAAAGCCGTTGTCACTCAACTGGTTCCATCGGCCTCCCGCGCCGCCGCCTTCGGCTGGCTCGCACTGGTCCGCGGCGTCGGCCTACTCGTCGCCGGTGGCCTGCTGGGGCTGGCCTACGACCACAGCGTCACCCTGGTCATCTACCTGATCCTCGCCGCCAACGTCATCGCCCTGGCTGGATTGTTCTTTGTGCTCCGCCGCCTTTCCCCACGCCAGCGGTAAGGGCGGGATCGATCAGATACCCAGGTTCCGTGCGTTGGGTTCGACCGCCCGTTTGAGTGCTTGCCGGAGCATGCGGAGATCCGGGATGCCGCGTGGCCCACTCGGGGTGGGGAACACGCGGCAGGCCAGCGCCGACGGTTGGTCGGGCTCGGGAAACGGGTCGTTGCCGTCGATGAGAATCGTCGGTGATCCGGTGAACCCGCGCCGTCCGGCGTGCTCCGGCGAGGTGATCACGGTCGTGGTGATCTCAACTCGGCCAAGGCCCACGTCGCGCAGAGCGGTACACAGCAACGCGGCGGCCCGGGTCCCGTTCGGGCAGTCAGCGACGACGAGCAATTCAACGTCCATGCCTGCCAGTGTCCGCTTCAGCGGGCGCGGCGGAAGGGTTGATAGCGGTGTTCATTTTCGAACCCCGATCTCGACGCCGGTGATAACTGTGCGGCGAGTTGGTCATCGGCTCAGCTCCTGGTTGGCCCCAGCGGCGGTATCGGGCAACATCCTCATCGGAATCCTCACCTAGGAACGACTCGCGACACAGAAGACTGCCGCCGATTCGACGAGTGCGTTCCAAGGGCCAAGCCGCATCTGACTTTCCGATCACAGCGATGCACAGACGGTCGACAACGCTGGGCTGGTGGAGCCGGGCGGAGTGCCCGGTGCGGGCTCCTCATCTGGTTCGCTCACTGGCCTCCAGCACGGCGAGGTCGCGCACGGCGTAGCGGTGATGCTCAGCCTCCTCCTTGAGCACCACCTTGAGGCAGCGGCGCACGACGTAGTCCTGGTCGGGATACGGCTCCGCCGGCTTGCGACCGCATGTCCGATCAAGCTCGGCCTGGGTGAGCTGCTCAAGGACGTGTCGCATCGTGGTCATACGTCGGAGACGTGGCGCGAGTACCTCGCTGAGAGTAGGGGTGGCTTTGAGGGTTAGACCGAGCTCAGCCGTTGCGTCGGCCGGCATCCCGCCGGCGGGGAAGCCCCAGGGGTGGTAAGGGGCTTCGTCTTCGAGCACGGCGTTGCCGAGCCAGGCATCGCTGGCGAACAGCAGGTGTCGTTGCGTCTCGACAAATGACCATTCGCCGTTGACCCGCTCGTGCAGCTTGCGCTCGGGCAACTGTCCGGCGCGGTCGAGGGTTACCTTCCACAGCGTCTCGATGGCCTCCCAGGCAGCCCGGTAGTCATCGGGGGACGTGGCGTCCCGCGCCAGCGCCCGGGCCGGGTGCTGGCGGTCGAGTTCGGCCTGAACGTAAAGCGTCACATCGACGTCGTTGACGACGAGACGTTGGAAGTCGCCGCCGAGATGGACGTCGCTCCCGTAGCAGTCGACGATCTTCAGACCGCTGACTTCACAATCGCGGATCTCGAGGTCGGCAAGGTCGCACAGTTGGATGCGGGCGCCGCGGAACCGGTCGGTCCGGGCGTATTGGGCAGTCATCCGCGCAGCGTGGCACACCGGTTGCGGCGACGCCATCGGGCGGCTACTGACGCACATCGCCGAACCGGTGACGCCGATGGCGACCCCGCCGTTCGGTGTGTGCACGACGAGAGCGACGAGCTCGCGAGTTCTGGGAGCGCGGCTACGCGCCTGGGATCGGGCGCGTCGACCCCAGTGGATTCACCTCGCTCTGGAACCGCCGGCGCACTGAGTGGGACAAGACACTGCTCAGCTCTTCGTCAGGGTGGGGTGGTGAACGGTACTTCACCTCAATGGAACTGGGTTCGAACCGAGCCCGAAGAGGGTTCCGCGCAATTGACGCGGACTTGCCGGTTCGATGAAACAGGCGGCCTTGGAGCGATCACCATTGGAGCTGAATCCCTCGGCGGGTGTTCCGGTGTCTGGGTCGATATGAGCAACGGCCGTTCTAACGGCGAGCTGCCCGCCCTTGGTGGGGTCCTGGTCGCGCATCAGCCACCGGATCAACTGCACGCAACTGGAGTCCAGGTGAGCTCGCGTTTCGCCGGGCGACGGCATCGATATGCCGAATACTTCTACGCGATGTGGCTGATCGCAGGGAACGGCGACGAATTCAGCTACGACGACGAACGGTGCGCAGGACGCGAATGGTGACGGAAGGGCTCCACCGGTCAACGCGTTCCGAACGGATCCGCTGTAACGGGTGAAGGTGGCGGATGTCCCGCTCGCCGGGGTGATCACACACGCAATCCAGGACTGGCCTGACATCCGCTGCCGCGTGGTGGGTCCCACTGCTGCGGAGTTTCCGAGCAGCATCGACCACCCGAACGGCGACTCGGCGGCCTCGCCCAGGTAGGTGGCTACGTTCTTGCTGCAGCGGCTTTGATTGGGGTTGCCGGTGTAAGTATTTCCGTTGCTGTCGGTCGTGGTGACGCTGGTCGACGCGGTCAAAGCGCCAGGAAATATCGAGACCACCTCACCCCAGCGGACTCCGGTGCACGGAGCGAGCCGCAGCGCGGGATAGAGGGGCCCAGCCCCATACCCCCAACCGTCGTCTGAACCAGGTCGATCGAGCAGGCAGTCGCCCACCGCCGCAGGGCCAGGGACAGGCGCCACGCCCGCAGCCCCCGCGACCACTCTTCTGCCATGCACCTGCGCGCTGATGACGACAACCGCGAATACCGCCACCAGCATCACCGCGAGCCCCGCAGACCGCCTACCCATCCAACGACCCTAAGTGGTCTCGCTCGATAGTTCGTCAGGGGTTCAGGCCGCTCGGGGTTGGGCCGGGCTTGCTGTACCGTTTTGGCGTTGTTCCAGGCGTTGGAGTAGGTCGGTGAGGTTGTTGGTGGTGAAC
>JAABUL010000170.1_pt1 | contig 133271 bp, 124 predicted proteins | sample 5559151 | NCBI WGS metagenome assembly JAABUL01 (sample SAMN10711876, study PRJNA513368) | rock metagenome | isolation source: Antarctica rocks | place: Antarctica: Victoria Land, Pudding Butte sud | reverse complement strand
GATAGTGGTGCGTCTGACCTTGCTGAGACTGCTCGTTCGTGCCAATGCGGACTTGAGGGGTGATTCAGCGGTGCTGGTCGTCGTGGTCGTAGGAGACTGCTGCTGCCCTGCACTGCCCCTGACCATACTCGTGAGCAGACCAGGACCCATAGACTTCCGTGGTGGTTTTGCAGCCGCTGGTGCTGGCACGGGCACAGAGGTAGTAGCAGTCTGCGTGATGGAGCTCTGCCGCCTGTTTCGTAGTGACGACACCGACGACTGTGCCAGGTCCTTGGACGGTGATTGCTGCAGAGCTGCAGAAGCCTGCCGTCCGCCAGCCAGCCTCTGCCTCAAGCTCTGTGTTCGACTCAGATCCGGTCTCGATTGTGTCTGCTGCTCTTTCACTTGACCCACTCTTGTTCCAGCAGTGCGATCTTCTCTCGGTAGTGGTCTCCCACCAGGCACAGTGGGAAAGTCGCTCAGCAGAGGACTGGTGCCGTCGTAGTTCTTGATGCTAGTCTGGAAGTCGTCGAAGTTGACGTCGGGAAGGAAGTCGAGGCTGTCACCGAGTGGAGCTGGCGTTCGCTGCCCCGGCGTAGTAGGAATGGATGAGTCGGCAAAAGCGTCAGTGGAGGAATTGGTGAAGTCGGCTCTGCGGCTGCCATAGCTTGCTTGCCGTTGGTGTGACGAGCTTGCCAGCCGGGCGCTGGCGAAGTAAGAGTCGGAGTTGACCGAAGGCAGGAAGGGGCGAGAGGTCGACACGGCAGTGTCTGTGGAAGGTACGATGGAAGAGGTGCTTGGCAACCGTTGCCTCCCGGGACTTGATGGGAATTCTCGTGGTCCACTCGGTACTCTTATATTACTCCGCAACGTACTCTTCCTCCGCTCACTGAAGCTGGGTGCTCGTTCAAGGTTGCCACGCATGGCTGAAGCTGGTATGGAAGGTTTGCGAAAGCCTTGGTCTGTTGTCGCCTCTGGAGCGGTGGTGGTGCGTTGGAACTTTCTCCTGGCAACGTTGGACTCAGCTACAAAATGAGGTGTCAGTATACACATGGTACAGTGATGTGGTATTGCTGTTGCATACGCTCCCCCCCAGAGTCCTCCGGCATTGCTTGACCATCCATATCCCGGTATGACCCTGCGCGACCACGAACAGGAAAGCGGGTGGCCACGTCCATGTCGACGGTGTTGACGTGCTGTCCGAAAGAAGATGTACTATTGGAAGCAGGTCTCGGGTGTTGCTCTTCAATAGTCCACCCTCACTCGGCTCGCGCTCTTTTCCTTCAGCCGCAAGTAGGTCTCGTGCTGGACACTCCACTGATTATTGTGTTCCCCCAACACTCTAGCAGTATCTCGACAAGGTCGTAGAACAGCGCGACATGGCTCGTAGATATTTGTCGCAGCGAAGTGTATCCCCGTGTGGTGGTCCGGGTAGTGGTCGATTCAAAGAGCCATACCACACCGCTGCTTGCAGTGAAGACTGTCCTCAGTCAGGCCTCCGTCGCCGAGATGATATAAAATGGTTGTGGGCGTCGTGTCGACTCCCTTGTCCTCCCGAAAGTTGGTGCTAGAGAGGTGTATACTCAATTGCGCACAGGCCCTGGGCGTTGTCTGGCTGCAAGCACGACAGACAGACAGGGTTCTTCAAGAGGAAGACGAAGCTTTTCGGTGCTGTGATTGGCGAACTCCTCCCTGCCAAGATCGCCCTCACTTCCTAATGCTGACTTCTCTCGGTATATTCAATTGACAACAGACGTCGATTTAGCTGGAAGAACTCCAGGAAGCCCTTGAACCCTCCTTACACTCCAGAAGTGGACCTGGGTGCTGCAAGCTCTCATGGGTGCCATGAGAGCACCCGCTTAAGGTTTTCGGCAGGCAGTCGATCAACCCCACTGCTGCTAAATCCATCCGCACTGCATCCCGACATTCCAATCGGATTTTCATCATTAAGAAAATGCCTCGCGACCCCCTCATCGCCCTCGTGGGCAAACCATCCTCGGGTAAATCATCGACTTTGAATAGCTTAACCGACACCACCGCCAAAGTAGGTGCGCCAGCCTGCCGCAAGCCTTGATCGTCCAGCCTTCTAACCCGACCTTCACTCCAACAGGCAACTTCCCCTTCACTACCATCGACCCCAACCGCGCGGTAGGCTACCTCCACATCCCATGCGCCTGCTCGCGAACCACCCTCCCCGGCAACACCCCCTCCTCCCCCTCCGAACCCCCACCACTGCAAAGCCGATGTAAACCCAACTACGGCGCCTGCCAGCAAGGCACGCGCTCCGTCCCCATAGAACTCCTCGACGTCGCCGGCCTCGTCCCCGGCGCACACCAAGGCAAAGGCCTCGGCAACAAATTCCTAGACGACCTCCGATCCGCCGACGCCCTCATCCACGTCGTCGACGTCAGCGGCACCACCGACTCCGAGGGCAAAGCGACCCGCGGCTACGATCCCAGTGTAGACATCGCATGGCTGCGCGACGAGATCGTGCGATGGGTGCTGGGGAATCTGATGCAGAAGTGGGGTGGGGTGAAGAGACGTCATACGGCGATTAAAGCTACAGCGGTCGAGACACTGCAAGGGCAGTTTTCTGGGTATGGAGCCAATAGTCAGGTCATTGCGCGCACGCTCGACAAGCTAGCGCTGAAGCAGGCGCTGCAGGACTGGGATGATGCCACGATTCAGAAGGTGGTGGAGGCGTTTGTGGATGAGAAGTTCCCGACTGTGATTGCGTTGAATAAGATCGACCATCCGGATGCTGACAAGAATATTTCCAAGATTGCGAAACAGCAGCCGCCTGAAAGACTAGTGCTGTGCTCTGCGATCTCGGAAGTGTTCTTGCGGAGGTTGGTGAAGCAGGGCTTCGTGCTCTACATCCCTGGCTCTGAGTTCGTGGACACACGGGAAGATTTACTCGAGAACGGCACCTCTCCTGAAGAAGTGGAGCTCAAGGAAATGGATGAGAAATTGAAGACCCGCATCGAGAATCTAAAAGATATGGTCCTCTTCCGCTTCGGCAGCACAGGCGTCAATCAAGTCTTATCTCGCGCATCAGAGGTGCTGGGGCTGGTGCCTGTGTTTCCGGTGCGGAATATTGGCTCTTTCGGCTCTGGAGACGCAGGCACAGCGGGCGGAGACAGGGCGGTGGTGTTCAGGGATTGCGTGTTGGTGAAGAAGGGGAGCACGGTTGGGGATGTGTATAGGAAGGTGATGGGCGATGCGCCGTTGGCTTTTACGGAGACGGTGGGAGGTGTGAGGGTTAGTGAGGATGAGTTGGTTGGGGTTGGCAAGAATGATGTGAGTGTCTGAGATGTGGTCGTTGGGTGGAGTGAGGTGCTAACGCAGGTGGCAGATATTGAGCTTCAAGGTTGGGCGAGGGTGAGATCGTGTCAACACCGAGCGCGTGAATTGTGACGGTCTTCGATGCTTCGCTTCAACAGAGCTCAAGGGTCAGGGGCGCGAGACATGGAAGCCTCGAACCTTTGTGAACGAGACAATGTGAGACGACACGAAGCAAGACATCATTATCTTGAGTCAAGTCAAGGCGAAGTCTCGACACATCCGAAGGACCATTGTTGGCCCATAAGTACCCAAACCTTCACTTCCTTCTCCCCACTTCTACTCCAGCTCAGATCTATCACCAACAACACTTTTTTCTCATTCTAACTCATCACCCCTTCCATTTCAACTTTCGAGCCGGCCTCGAGTTGAGTACCACCACCACAACAGCCCCTCCAGCAAAATATTACCACCTCCATCAACCCAGCCATGTCCTCCTCTCACAACGACACCCGCAACCACAAACACTGCTTCCTGTCCTTCATCCTCAACCCCACAAGCACCACAACCACCATCACCACCACCATCCCAGCTCTTCCACCCTCCCCAGGCAACGGCACCCAACCGGTCCCCTCCCTCCCGTGCCCACCACCCTTCATCCTCCCATCGCCTCCAATGACACCGCCACCTTTCGCACGCCGGACCGTTTCTCCGGAGTCCGGGTCGCCGCCACTCTCGCCTCGATGGCGTAACCCATTCCAAGTCCACCACACGTCAACAAGGCCCATCCCCCAGCGGTTGGATTCTGGTGTGGGTGTCCGCACTGAAAGTGAGATGGTCATGGCGATGGCTATGGGAATGGAAAGGGAGGTGTGTGAGTGCCCACCGATCTCCTCGCGCTCAAATTCGTCCGACACGTCTACGGCAAGCTCCGCGCAGACATTCTGGTCCGCACATTCTTCGTGGTCTGCCCGCTCCGATCGCTCTGGTGTGTCTGCTCACTCCGCTCGCTCATATCGCTCTGCTCGTGACATCAGACGTACTGACTCAGCAATCTCGCTCATGCCCCAGGCGGAGATGTACGAGAGCGAACCCCTCTCCCCCCACTCCTCGTTCTCTCGATCCCGCCGATCGCCGGACTGGTCAAGCCCAACATCCTCCTCTGGTGGCGTGCCCGCCAACCCAACCCCTTCCGATGAAGACCAACCGAAACAAGAGGAGTCGATCTACCACCTCCCCTCCGACCTGCTGCTCAGCCCACCGCTGCCGTTCATCGGATCGGGGGATCCGGTGCCTGAGACGCCGTGGGATGGACCTTATACCCCCCTGGAGCTGGAGCTGGAGCTGGAGCAGGCGCCTGCGGCTGTGCCGGCTTCGGCGTCATCTCTCGTTTGGACGGGACGGGACTGGACGCCTGGGTTTGGGATTGGGCACGAGGAGAGGGTGGGGTTTGGCTATGATGTGAACTGGCAGGCTATGGCCGAGTGGGATGTGGGTGTAGGCAGTCCCTTGGCGAGTTCAACAGCGGTAATATCGCCCTTCGAGATGATGCAGGGTGTGGGCGGCGCTACGCTATTGGTTCCGGCCGAAAGGCTGTGGGCGGATTCGCAAGAGCTAAACCGAAGGACTAGGGCACTTTCTCTGGCGGTCTTGGACAACAGAGACATCGCTATGTATGATGTCTCTATCGACGCCACCCAACACCATGAGCAGCAGCCAGAGCACGAGAAGGCTGCAGCGCCCGCTTCGACATCGCCATCTCCCACCGCTCAGAAGACTCCAGCAGGACCACCCAACATCTCTGCGCGTCGCGGTTAACGCAACGTCCCGGCTGTTAATACGGACGGGGCAAGTGCGAGAGCGGCTCCGCACACGGCTCCGGAGTTTTGGCGATCGGCTTCGCCGGGGAGCTTTTCGCCGTAGGAGTTGAATCGTTGAGAGCGGTTTGAGACGGCGATGGAGATGTTTGAGGCGTGTGATGGGGTTGTGGGGATGAAGGGCTTGCGGGGCTTACTTCGGATGGGATGACACTGGGTGAGGAGAGTTTGAGAGACGTTCGGGAGTTCCAGCGTGGGACGGAGGGAAACTACAGGATAAAAAGTGTAGAGAAATGCGGTGAAAAAAGCGGGCAGCACTGAACAGAGGAAAGAGACGGGAAGTCGTCTTGTTGTGAGGTACAAACTACCGTAGTCGGGAATCAAACTACCAAGAACTCAGCAAGTCGATTTGCCTCTCTCGCTTCTTGCAGCATATACTGCAATGCGATGTGCGCAACGGAGGTTTTAAATTTCCCGCGGTCCTCTGTCAAGTCCACCTGTAAGTACGTCAACCCCACGAGCGTGAATCTGCCACTGCCTCGTCCCTGAGGCCGGAGAACGAACAGGGCCCGACTACCTTCTACCGAAACCACGACATCGTCCCACCCTAGGGCAGTCCACGAGGGCTCATTGAATCTTGACCACGTGGCCATCTCCCAGTTTTCCCGTTCAGGCCAGTAGTCGGGCCCAGGCGAGCGAATGTTGAGTTCAGAGTGTTTCAACGCTAACACCCGATGGCTGTGATGCGCTATCTGTTCGCCGAGCCACTCGTAGGCTACAAAGTTCCGGTACTCATACGACAATTTCGCGTGACCGATGATGATGCCGCGCAAATGCAGAACGTCTGGGGTCTCCACTGGTATTTGACATGTCGGAGGCTTCTCTCGAAGCCTGGGATATTGTGGGAAGTCCCTGTTCTGCAGTGGAGAGCTGAGGTTCGGGCACCAACTGGGGAGTGGTTCACCACCGGCATTTCCTCCGAATGCGATTCCCCAGCCATTTTCAGCTGATCCACTCCACAGTCTGGCGAAGATGTTGAGGTTGCCGTCCATCCTCATGATATATCGCACAACATCCTGGAAAACCCGGGAGGTTGATCGACTGTAGTCCACGATGAGGAAGGGTCCGGCCTCCGAACTCACGGTGGACCATCCCTTCAACGTTGGTTCATCCTTGCTTGTAGGTAGCCATTGGTCCGCTGTGGCTCGGCTCTGCTCCGCGTCCATGAACCTTCCATCGGACGTGATCGACATGTCGATGGTCGTTACTTGGGCCATGCCTACTACCCCGTAAACGTGATCGCGTGGATCATGGCACCCGCTTCCCGCAGTACGATGCAAGACCACGGCCAGATCCTCCAGGGTATGAGGTCCTCCAAGTCCGGACCCTGGTTCAGCGCCTCTGCGCAGGCCAATGAACGGATTACGGTATGCGTGCAGGAGGTCGTACTTGACAGGGAACAATGGCGACTGTAACTGCTGGAGCCTTTCGGCTGTACGCTTGAGCTCGGACCAAGACACACGGAAGTGTCCAGAACAGAATACGAGCTCGCGAGCCGCCCAGACTTCTTGTTTGACCCATAACCTGTGGAACCAGGCTCGCGACAAGAGGTCGGTAGTGCCAGTAAGCGACAGTCTCTGATGTTGTTCACACAAGTTGAACATGCCCGGCTGAGGGGAAGGATGTTTGAAGTTGCACATGGCTGCGAAGCGAACGGCCGTTTGCGTGTCGTTCGCACTGTCGCCAAGCCATGCTATGACAGTTCGTGCTCTGCTGAAGATAGCGAGCATGTTGTGAATATGCCGTGCTCTCTCGGCGAGGTCGGTCTGATTGATGCAAAGAGCGTCGACCCATAACAGCATGGTCTTTGTATTGTACCGCAGATGTTGTAGAGCATTGTAAAGGTTCTTCGTAATGGGATACCAAACGCCGTTACACTGAATAGACCGCTCGAAGACTTGGTCCCCCCAGCAGTACGACAGTGCTGCATAATCCACAGCATGAGAATCGTTGGATAGGCTGATTTTTGTAGACTGGTCCAGGTTGGCAACATGGAGCTGGCCGCTCGACGGGTCGCCGGCCTTTCCTGGCTGCAACTCCAAGAGTCGAAGTTGTAGGGCACCGATAGGTCTGTAGATTTGAGCTGCTTGGGATTCCGGATCGAAGGCGTCGGCGTTGGTATCTGAGTCTTCCTGATACGATTCCTCAACATAGTCCGTATAAGATGCCGCATGTCGCTCGCGAGCAAGGTCCTCAATGCAAAGCGGACAGCCCTGATCGAATGCTGTTGCCATCGCTCGAACTCGTATCCACTCCAGATGGCGGAGCAAAAGTACCCCTTGAGCTCTCTTGGGCGCAAATGGAGGGAGTGTGTTGGCGAAACTCCCATCACGCCTTGTATACGGCGTATGGTTCTCCTCAGGCACACAGCACTGCCGTCACTTTCGCGACACTGCCACTCACCTAGCATAAACATCGCAAGGCTCAAGCTCGCGTCTACACGGGCAACGCACGATGATCTCATCAAGCATGAGTATGAGCTTAGCAGTATCGCAGCTCGTCTCTTTTTACCACTACATGGTACATTCAGAGACTGAACTCGAACAACTTACATAGGCCTCTCAGCGCACCTGCCCCTCCAACCCCATACCCCGAGCACACTTCCTAGCCAACACCATCTTCAAAAAGCACTCGCGCCCCAAACTCCGCATCTGCCGCACAAAATCGCTCCCGCTCACCCTCCCCCGATCCACCGCCCGCTGCAGCACATACATCGTCTCCCGACACGCCGCCTCCTCCGCGCAAAGCGTCCACAGCTGATTCGCCACCATTGTAGGCGCAATCAACACATCGTCGATCGGTGGCGGGGGCTTGCTTTTCGCGGTCTCGATCGTGCGGTCGCAGTCTTGGATCGCGCGGCGGAGGATAGATTCGTTGGTGGCGAGGGTTTGGTCGAGTTGGGAGAGTTGGAGGAGTTCGGTTTCGAGGTTGGAGTGGGCGAGGCGGAGGGCGTGGTGTTGGGCTTGGAGGGGGGTGATGGCGGAGAGGTTTTGAGAGATGGTTTGTTGGGCGCGTTGGACGAGGGAGGCGGAGATGGCGTGGAGGAGGTGTTCTTTTTCTGGGTTGGGCGGGATGGGAGGGGCGGGGGCTTGGGAGTTGGATGATGGGTTGGGGCGGGCAAGGTCGAATGGATCGGAGAGGAGGTCGGGGGGTGGGGGTTTCTTTTGTGGAGGTGGTTGCTGGGGTAGATATTGTTGAGGGTGGGGCTGTTGAGGTGGGTACTGCTGGGGTTGCTGTGTGTTTTGATACGCGGGTTGCGGTTGTTGATGGGGTGGATACTGCGGGTACGACTGTGGCTGCGAATTCGGCTGGCGGTATTGAGGCTGTGGCATTTGCTGTTGCGGTAGTGGGCCGGGTTGACGGTATTGCTCCGGAAGCTGCGAGTACCCATTGATGGGAGAGACTGGTGATACAGGACTCCGGTCGTAGGCTGATCGTTGTGGGGGATACGGCTGTTGCGGTACTCCTGGCTGTGTAGGTATTGGACGCAGTGGCGGTCCGGAAGATCTATTGCTACGATATTGTTGGTTGTGTGGAGGCATCGCCTGAGGTTGGGATGGCGGTGGACCGCCATATACAGGTTGACGGTTCGTAGATGAGCCCGCATAAGGGTCAGCTTGTGGCCGTTCGTGAGGTAACGGAGGCAGTGGCGGGCCACTTTGCGAAAGCTGTCGTGAAGAACTGCGCGTGGGATAGGTAGCAGCAGGCTCGTCTCCTGGTTTGGGTGGTCGAGGAGGCGGTATCGATCCATTTGTCGTCTCTGCCGGTCCAGCGCTACCTACTCTCTGTTTTGGAGGCAGAGAGGGAGGAGCCGGACTGGCTCCAGGTTGCTGCTGTGGTTGAACCTGCCCAATCGGTCGTTGGTACTGCTGCTGCTGCGCTCTGCTGATGACCGGCGGCTCTTTCGCGAAGGCTTGCTGCAGATATTCCAAGAACTCCGCCAGGCTAGCCCTATCCCAGATTCTGCTCCAGTCTGCCAGATATGGATGGTATATTCGTCCATCGACGCTCACGTGCTGCCCAGGTCGTATGACCATGTCTTGTCCTGGGATCACGTATGCCATCGGTGGCTCTTGCGGGTACAACTGTGGTATCCATAGCTGTACTGGAAACCTGTAAGTATTGCCGCGGAAGTTGACGGGCAATGTGCCTGACAGGGTCAAGAGGAGTGCAGAAGTCCCGTTCTCGTGACTGTAGACTTCGGTCCGAGGGTTGAGCGACGGGTGTGTGGTCAGAGTACGAACGGCATCCGAGTAGGTTCGTTGGGGGTCTTGGTATTCCTATGCAATCTTTAGCAAATGGATATCCCGCTTCGGCGGCTGTGGTATGCATACATGCAGGACTCGGTATAGCCATGCGAGCACTTTCTCTGATATCTGGGCCATTGTCGCGGCTTACGTTGCTGCTCCCTGCCGTCAAAGGGCAAGCGAACGTGCACTCATATCAACAAGCATTCCATTTCATTACTTCGTCAATCATAATCTCATTAAACGCTCATCCGGCTTTGTGTTCTCCAGTGACTGCCTGCCAAATGTGGAGGTGAGGTCTGACGCTGCCAAGGAAACCGCTTCGACAAGCTCCCCGACACCTCACCTCCGAAGTACCATTGACTCTCACCACAAGGCCGAATACACCATCCCCACATCCACCGCGAGGGCCGAAAGTGAGGCGACCAAACTGGAAAGGAGCTAAGGGTCACGATGGCGCCAGTCAGCTTCTGGTCCACGCCCGGGCAGTACATGCACTGGGCCGCGCGAGCGAAGCCTGCCATCTTCTGGAGCATCATTGTGGGCAGCTTGGGACCGGTCATAATGGTGAGAAGAGAGAGCAATACGGGCGTACAAATAGGGGAGTAGTGAATGCTGATACATCACCTCCAGCTCACGGTACCACCGATCAGACAGAGACTCGGGGATGGACCAAGACCACAGATACCTTTGACATATCCGAGTACGAAGACAGCCCTCCCGCCCACTTTCTGCAGCGCATGCAGCTATAAGGCTAGGTGTGCGACATGGAGGACTGTACTGACTTTTCGTGCAGTACCAAAAGGCCCGCGAAAGTCACTGTCGGGCTACGATGATTGAGTACTAAGAAAAGGCTGGAGATGGTGCGAAAGGATGCGAGATACCACGGCATGAAAGCTACACCAGTGTCACCAGCCTGCGCGTGAGTCGCAGGTCGTTACGATCAGGGCGACGTGTACATATAAAAATCCAAGACGACATAACATCCCGCAAACACCGAATTCGCGAGATGGTTCCGATCCATGGCGTTTCACTCATGGTTGTGTTTTCTGAACCACATTGCAAACTGACTACAGATGTCACTGACGAAACAGAATCTATAACTTGGTGGTATCGAGCACCTAACTACTGGCAGGGAATGGATTACCATCGCTCGATACCTGGGATGGGCGGTAGGCATTTTCACTACGACTGGCTACTTCGGCATACATTTCAGTTTCACGACATATACGAAGGCTCGCTTTCGGCTTCCACACCTGTTACACCGCAGTCACATACATGTAATCCGACATGACGGTCCTAAGCACCTGACTATTCCAATCCCTAACTGCAAGAACGACCATGCTTTCCAGCACACCGGCGCCTGCCGCAGGGCCCCAGCGCATCATCCTCGAAATCAACATTTGCAAGGGCGACTCTGCCTGCATCGCAACTGGCGCTTGGCCCGGGTCGCGATGCCTCGTCTCGATCTCAGAAGGGAACATAGCAACGGCGCGATGCATTCCGAAAGACCTTCTCAACACCTTGTGTCTTACGTCTACGAACAATTCTGCAGCAAGACAGACGAGCTCGCCGAGCTCCCAACGTGCAGTGATGAACCGCGCCACAGCCAGAAGCTGAGCATGACTACGAGTTGGAGGTACGACATCCTCGGCGGGATCGCGGTTGTAAACATCCGTGCCCGGCTCAACGCGCGCGCGCTTGTGCAGAAGATGGCCTTGCCAACGAGACCTACGGAGGTTGAGATGGCACAAGTGGAGGAAGCCGTGAGCCAGCTTCCACAGGTCCACCATTTTGCCAAATTCACGTTCACCCGGATGTCCGCGACTGGCGAGACGGCATCTATCGGCTCTGCAAACGACTCAACCATCACATCTTCCAGCACATATCGGTCGGAGCTCACCGAGGCTGGCAAAGGGCAAGAATCGGAACAGAGCACCGCAGCGAGGGTCGATTCTATACTGAGTTCCCTCGACGAGCTCGGCATCCTGCCTCAGGCACTGCGCCCCCATTACCTAAAGCGTGGGCCCGAAGGACCCGCACCCACCACCGCTTCCACCCGCCACCTCGCCGCCTTTCGGCCTTCACGACGACAGGTCGATCCTCGATTACATGCCGCACGCGTCAGGACAGGCTTCATGAACGCCCCGGACCGGTGGGTGTTGGTTCAGGCGGGGTATAGCGTGGATGAAGCGACGCGGATCGCGGATGAGATTTATGACAGGGAGCGTGCGGCTCCGAGAGGCGAGCGCGTGGCTGCGAGGGATGAGCGTGCTGCGAGACGAGCTGGGCGTGTTGCTGCTGTGAGAAGCGGAGGTGTTGCTGGAAGAGGCGGGGGTTTTACTGCATCAGGTGTTAAAAACTCGGAAGATCGATCGCCGCTTGAAGTGTATGGGGACATTGTTGCGAGGGAGAGAGCGCTGGCGATGGAGGCAGAGGAGATGGAGTCGGGGACGGGAGTGTCCGACTCGGAACATTGAGTTCGTAAAGCGTTGCGGACAAAGCAGAAGCGTGTTGGAGCTCGCTGACAATCACCTTCCTTCCCCGCGCGAGCCAACGGCTATCGATATGGACCGGCTTACTACAGCTGTACTTATTGGTAAATAGCTTCGCCACGATTGGCTCATACAACACACATTCATCTCACCACTGGTCACAGTACGCTAGCGTGATCGGTCTGGGTCTGCTCGGGAGGGGTCGCATATTCATGCACACAGCATTTTCGCATCCACGATGGCTTACAACAAACCGACCATTCCACCCGACTCCGCAAGTGCTTCAACTCGATACCAAAAGATGTCCTCCACCAAACCCTCCCGCGCCCTCCGGGATCCTGGAGAACTGCTGCAAATCGAGCACTACGACGGCCACATCACCTGCGTCGCCAACGCCGCCTCCACCGGACGGCGATGTCTCATCCAAGTCGGCAGCACGAGGGAAGCAGCAGCACGCTCGATTCTTAAAGGTCTCTCAAAGAACGTCCGAGATGACGACTACTTGAACGAAAAGTTAGACACGGTTGCTGAGCTGCTTACTTGCCACCACGAGTCGCATCAGAACCAGCAAGGGCTGATTGCGGATCGTTGGTCGAGAGTGGCTGTTAAGAATATGGCCGAGGTGGCTAAGGAGGAGGAGGCACTGGATGAAGAGGTGTTGAGGGCGTCTGTTACGGTGGATGTGGATGTGAAGGTGTCGAGGCGGTCCGATGGGTCGGCGCGCACGGAGGTGGATTCGAGGGAGGTGAAAAAGGAACCTGCATTTTTGGGTACGATTTCTACGGCCCCGGATGCTGAGCTTGCGGAGGTGTTTGCGCGGGTCTCGATTTCGCAGCCGCAGGCAAGACCAGCGCAGTCGCCTGCTTCGCGCATTACTCGCGAGCGCGTCTGATTCAATGAACGACCTACCAAGTTGTAGCGTCGATGACTCCGGCGTCGCGCCAAGTACAATATATGGACCCAAAGTGTCGAAATAAGTTCAGAAGAACACGACCTACATCACTTCCAGATTGGACTATAATGTCACGTGACCCGACCAGTGCCTTGGTACCACCTCCCAACAGTGCCGGAGTAAGCACAGCGCCGGAGCACTGGTTGTGACACCCCATCATCCACTAAGCGCATGTCGAGATGAGCTACCACAAAGCTGGGTTTGCTTACACCAACTCTCTGAACCCTAATGATGGCGGCGATGAATCTTTATACGTGCTCGGATATATATACACATTGCATATCCTCGATTATCCTTGCCGACTGCCATTGACACGACGCTGTTCAGGGAGGACTTACTCGCAATTTCTCCGGACTGCCGAAGCGTGTTACCAACTGCTCACATATCTCGATCGACCACCATGCCGCACAAGATGTCTACGTGGCCGCCAGTCACTCCGCCCCGTAAAAGGTCTAAGGAAAGACTCAGGCTGGCCGGAGAAATGGCGCCGTACGTACCACCACCGCCGCTGCCGCCCGGTACAAAGCCCGCGGCTGAAGAGTCGTCCTCATCGGGATACGCTCCTTCCTCAACCTCTTCGGAACTGTTCTCTGAATGCCTTTCATGGGACCCCTACGAGCTTCTCGACATCCCATCTAAGGTGCCCAGCATGACTTGCCGTGCGAAGTCCTTCGCCAAACCCTCCACGCCGTGCCGGAACAAACTTGAATACTGGAAGCAAGTTACCGCCACCACGATTCTTGGGTACCTGCCTCGGATCAACAGTCCGTACTCCATCAAATACGTGCTTGAGGAACTTGGGCGCTTCCTGATCTGCGATAGCTACCACTGTAGGAGTCAGGCTGAGAGACTCTCTTACCACTGGTTCGAAATCGTCATCAAGAAGAGAGCGAACCTCGCGAGAGAGGCAAAGCCGAAGGATTTGGACGCCTTCAGCCATATCTACAGGACGAAACATAGACTCCTTAAATACGGCGAATTGCCTGAAGCGGATGAAGCGCGAGAAAAGATATTGCAGAGATCGTCGAGAAGGCATCAGTCTCCTTGCCCAGCCGAACGTAAGAAGGCGAAAGCGTCGACTTCAAGGCCAGGAAAATCACCATCGACAGCAACAGGGAGGAACACGGGTCCCAGGCGCCGTCTCGAGTGCAGTATGCCGGAGGTGTCGCGTTCGAGTCTGACACAGTTCAACGAGCAACATGACGCCCTAGCATTGGCATCGTGGAGAAGTCGGCTTGGCCCGATGGCGCAACCCGTCGAGACCGCAAGCACTTTCGACGACGACGATCCCATTCCAGAGAAGCATCGCCCAGGTTATCCCGGCTCAGATCGTGGTACGCGACAAGGTCCCATGCCGAAGAACCCCAATGTGAGAGCTGTTGTTCCAGACAAATCTACGGTGGACGCGCCGTCGCAACTCTGCAACCACAAATGTCTCTGCTCTTGCTCAACGCTTTGTGGGCACTCTTTCTGTCCACAATGCATTGTGGAGTGGCTACAGAGCGGATTACATACTTGTCCGACTTGTCGCCAGTACCTCGATGAGTCAATGCTTGTTTACCCTTGAGACAGCTCTTCGCTGGGAGTTCTGGAGGGGTACCAGGCAGCCCCGTCCGGCCGCGCGGAGGTTTCTGGGCGGACTTCGGATACGGGGATGCTGGGGCAGACATACTGGATGCGATTCTGGATTCGATGGACCAACGTCTTTACGAACCTCGCGCCACTCTGATTGAGGCCTGGTCAAGCCTGTGGCATGGCTTGAGCAACGTAATATATGTCTACGTTGCCCATGCGGACATCTTTGAACACCGTCACCACACTTCCTACACTTCTCCGGGACTGTCCAATCTGCCCGACTATCTGAGCTGGCTACGCATTCACCTGACAAATCAATTCGATGGCATGGCTGTTAAACTCGCGAATCTTACGAGGTTACCATGAGGACAAAGACGCCACATGTCTTCTTATCACATCCTATGATATCTCAAGACTCAACGTCTGAAATCAATCAGTGTCTTGAAGCGGCATGCAACTCCACTCGTGCCGCGTCGGTCTGCCTGGGTGGAGGACGGACCCAAGCACACCAGCATGGAGAAGCTGGATCTTGGATGTTACCGGACGCTAGTACGATGCCTATGCGGCGAATCAGGACCCCAACGCAGACGAGGTGGCGAGCCCAGCTGGTGCCCAGAGTCCGCTGAGCTCCTCGTCCGGTAGAGCTTCATCAACTGGCCTTGGTGGCTTTGTGGTCGACTCTCTGGCGGGTAGCGATTCAGATGGCAGCTTTTTCGTGGGAGGCGGGTCAACACCTGAGTCCAGCTATATCTCGAGCAACTCCGATAGCTTCTGGGCTTCCGGTGGTTCTCCAGCAGGTAGCGTCTCGCCCATCAACCCTGGTAACTTCGAGGATGTCGTGCCCGACTTAGGTAGCCCCCCACTAAGCAGCACCTTCACTAGCTCATCGATGCGCAGTCCCTCGACCCGTAGCGAGCCCACAGACCAGGCCTACGACTCGGATGCTTCTTTCGCGGACGGTCGAGAGGCGAGGACCGAGTTTCCACAAGCCGAAGCACAATATGCGGAGTCCCTTGCGACTCTCGCTGAGACACCACGCTCACCAGCAACGCCTGAGGCTGCAGCAGACGACACACCATGCGCAATCTGTCAGGATGCCGTCGTACAACCAATGCGGACGCCTTGCAACCATACCTACTGTCTTGGATGCATCGCGAACTATTTCCATAGTACCAACAACCCAAAATGCCCGGTCTGCCGAGCGCAGATTGTGTGGGATGACCTTATATCGGTTTGGGTCCAGCTCTAGGAAGGCTAGGTTTGTTGCTCTGTATTACAGCGTGCAAACTTCCTCACGCTTTTCTGCTCCGTATAGACATGAGTCTTCGCCCAAACCATTATACTAAAACTTGCCATCTCAAAGTACACGGAGGTCGATGTTTGAGATCACCTTGGAGTCCTCCGTTCTACCTTCTCACAGTGGGTCACAATGGGCATCATGGACAGGCCCACAATGGACACAAAGAACCGTACGATGTTGCATCGACTCGACAATGGACACCTTTGTTACTCGCGGGCATTGTTCGTCTGGACTTCTTTGGCGGGTCTATAAATTCGAGGTAACTGCCTACACCAATTCTAATTGCAATAGCGAGAACTCACACTATCAATCGATTCGAAAATGGACAGACACATCATCCCCTACCGCAACATCCTCCGCCTCCACAACCACGAGACCGACACACTCACCTGCCCGGGCTTTGCCAACTCTCGCGAACGCCAATGCAGCATCCAGATCCCCGCCGCTGGACAGACCGAAGTCGAGCACATCGTGCGCCAGCTAGCTGAAGCACCCACCACCGGTGATGCAGCGGACGACTATGCACGTGATAACGAGTTGTTGAACAACATCGCTAATATCGTGCTATGCCGTCACCACCGAGACCAAGCGGAAGGCCTCCGATTCCGTTGGTCAATTGCTGTGATGCATCAGCGATGGTCAGATGTGTTACAAGCTCGGATCGCGGCGGAAAGAGCGGCGGCGAGGCAGGCGGCTGAGCTACCGATGCCTCCTGCTGCTCCTGCGCAGTCGAGGACACGCACAGAAGGTGGAAGATCCGATTGCGCCATCTGTCTAGAGCCCCCCACCGAGCCTGTGCTAACGCCTTGTGGTCATAAATACTGTTTGGAGTGTGTTGCGCAGTTGTTCCATGGTGCTGGTGGGCAGAAGAAATGCCCGTTGTGTCGACGTATGTTGGCTTGGACTGAGCTTGTGATGGTGGAGTCGTAAGTCCCGAAACCTATATCTTTAACACTTAGCGCTTACCTGTGATATTGATTGGACAACGGTATACCAATCTGATGCATTACTCACGTACTAACTCTTGACAACTTGTGATCTTTCACGAGATTGTGTCGCTGTAAGGTAAGTGGACTCGAATCTTCGATCTCTTACTGGACGAGAAACCGAAGGTATGTAGTTCACGTCACCAGATGCTTCCTTACCCTTCTGTAATCTAGTCGGACTCCTAGTACTTCTGTCAATTTCTTCATCCGCTTTCTCACATGTCTACTACCACGGTACTACGGCAAAGCACTTCAAACAACCGTTCCGAGCCATACTTACAGTGCTAGAATGGCGACCACCGTAGCTCAACTGGATGCACTCGATGCCGATACTTCGCCGCCCATGCACAGTCCAGGATTGAACTAGCGTCAGAACTGACATCTGCACAAAGGATCCACGACGACACATATGACCCGACACTCCATTCGTAGAAAGAATGGCATTGTTCGGGTCCTTTGTCTCGTGTCCTATATACCCAGTCCATACACCCGATCAATTCCTCAACCTCTACCAGAACCCAAGATGGCGGCTCCCCTCGACGCCTACGAAGGCATTCTCGCCCTCTACAACCCCGACGTCAACGATTTCACCTGTCCAGGCCACACCGTCAGCGAGAACCGTCGTTGCGCCGTCCGTCTTGGGCTAGGCAAACAACGCCTCGTAGACGATCTCCTACATCAGATCCGCGGCGCACGTGCAGATGTCCCGGGACTTGCACCACCGGTCATCGAGCTCACCCAGATAATCTTGTGCCATCACCATCGACTTCATGACTACATGCGAGTTGGTTCAGATTTGTTGAGGGCCTTCGTCATAGAGAGGCGGACAGAGGAAGCGGTGGCTAATGCGGATTTGCAGGATGTTGTGTTGCCTAGACCAGTGCTACCAAGGCCGCCGGTCGACCCTACGCCAACTGCACGCAAAGAGGTTCCGGAGTGTGGGATCTGCCTCGACCCGGTTGACGACGCTGTGAAGACACCCTGCGGCCACTACTTCTGTCTTGCGTGTTTTGAGGATTTCTTTAATAGGTGGACCAAGTTCTGCCCGATGGATCGTACGGAATTGAGCTGGGATGAGTTGGTCATGGCGTAGGAGTTCAAAGGCTGACAATGAGTAGTAAGTACTGTACGCGACAAATCGCTCTTGAAGGAATTCAGTCATCGGACCACAGCGAGAATTGCAGCGTCAGCAACTACGAGAGACAGTTGCAGCCACGATGAGGAAAGGATACGTAGCTAGTACTTGGTCAGTTAAAGCACATCCATCATTCATCCCTTCTCCTAACACTAATGTGTGTGCCTACATAAATACCATCATCTCGACATATCCAAGGGCACTTTACAGGTAATGACCGGCCGCTTGCTTCATGACCCAAAGCTGATGTGATCTCACAATGTGATCTTAGCGATGTGACCTCACCCCTATGATTTTACCGACTCTTTGACTCATGACATCAGGCCACAATCATATACTGCGCTTGCCTTCCCTCCTTCAACCATTTGCTGCGAGTAGTCCACGAGCGTCCCGGCCACCGTGTCTTGCCTTTCCGTACCGACACTGATCGAGCACGCCTTCCCCGAGTCTACCCTGATACGAATACGGCTTTCCCTTCACACCGATATCGTGATGATCTTCACATCGCTGAAGCATGTGGCAATTGCGGTCTCGACGCTTGCAGCGATGTACATCGGCCTGCTTGGCTTACTCACGACTCCATGGTTTCAAGCTCATGTTGTCTATCTGCATGCCATTTCGATGACGTGGTTCAAAGATCTGAACGTGCCAGAGGTATTTGGCTTCCTCCACAACCAGGTGACACCGCTCAACATTCAGTCCGGAGCACCTGAAACCCTCTATACGTTGCATACCTTACCCGTGGAATTATATCGCCAACACGAGGACGAACTTCTCGCTCAGCCATCTGGATTCGTCAAGGACTGGGAATCTCGTTTGACATTCCGACTGCTGCTTGATGGTTCGGACGCTCGTCTGGTGATTCACTTCCACGATGCCGGCGGTACCGTAGGATCAGGCTACAGAACACCCAACTACCGAGCCGTTTCTGCAGGCCAGCCCGACAAGATACACGTGCTGACCTTCGATTATCGCGGATTTGGTCGCACGCCTGGGACGCCCACCGAGGAAGAAATCATCACTGATGCCCTCGCCGTCGTCAATTGGGCGCTCAACGTCGCTAGCATACCACCTTCTCGTATTCTTATCTTCAGCCAGTCGCTTGGCACTGCAGTGAACACAGCCGTTGCCGAACACTATGCGCTACAAATCCCAGCTGTGTGTTCGCAGGACAATTCTTGTGACCCCTTTCATCGATGTTCTAACATTAGTTTCAACTTGAAGTATTGCTGGAACCATACCAATTCTCGGGCCACTTACCAAGATCCCTCTTGTGTTCGACTATCTTCGCTCCTTCATCCGTGACAAATGGTCCACCAACACTCGCACTGCCAGCTACGTTCGTGCAAGCGAGGTAAGCGGAAGCCGGTACCGGGTCACCATCATTCACGCTGAAGATGAGTACGACATACCATGGCGCCACACCCCGGTGGTCTTCTGGCATGCGATTAGCGGCACCCTCTTGGATGGTCTTGATGGCTATGAGTACGTACATCAGATGAAGTCCAAGATAAGAAAGGACCTGGGCGCGGCAGGGAGCGTCGTTGAGTGGAAGACGGAGCATGGTATCATTCGGGAAGAGATTCTGAAACACGGTCTTCATGATTTGGTTATGGGCTCCCGGGCTCCCCAATCGTGTCACTTGCAGTTATGCGTATCTTTGGCTGAAGACGCAGCCATACTCGAGGTGTCTGCCTGCATTTACTCACACATCATCCACTTTCCGTTACCAGCGATGGACCACGAGTCTCAAACGTGAATTGTCGAGGCGTTGGTACCAACACCCTCAATGGCATTGTTTAGAGACCTATTCGAGTGAAGTGCGTCGAACCTCAAGCCATGAATGGCATTGTTGATGGCCGTTGCTTGGAACTACTCCCTAATAAGTAGGTATTCCATATCCTCATCCTCGAGAACTCCTCACCGAAGCACAGTCCAAAATGCCACGATCGAACTTCGAAAGGCTACGTGACCTCTTCGAGCTTCCGAACCCCGACTACCTTCTCATCCAAGCATGGACCTGCCCTGCCCGTATCGCTTCTGGCGCTCGCCGTTGTAGACAGCGTGCAGACGGCGGGATACCCGGAGCATCAGACATCATCGACAGGATTCCCGGCTTGCGGCTCACCCCTGATGCAGCAACAATACGCAGTACGCTTCGTGAGCTTGCTGACATCGTCGTGTGCCATCACCACCAGGAGCAGACCCCAGAGATCGTGATGAAGTGGTATCGAGTTGTCATTCGAAATTTTGACAGCGTCATGCGCAAACATGTCGTTGAAGCTGATCAAGCAGAAGCGGCGACACCAGCAGTCGAAGCAGAACCCGAAGTCCAAGAGTGTGGTATCTGTATTCGCGATCTTGTCCAACCACTCCGGACACCATGTGGCCACACCTACTGTGCCAGCTGCCTTATTGCTTGGTTCAAAGGAGCTTTCGGTGCAACATGCCCAATGGATCGTCGTGAGCTGCGTATGATGGACTTGGTGGTAGTTTAGAATAGTGCTATGTTCCTGAAAAGCAGGGGCTGAGGCCGGAAGTCTTGCGATAAGACTTGAGCCTTGCTTTGTCTTTGAAAGTAGCGTGACGTGCCATCTCAGATAGCTCCCATCCAGTCTCGCAATCCAGCAGTCAACTCTTTACTCATCATCTTCGTCGTCCTCGTCATCATCTGGTTCCACCTGCACAGCTCCGATGAAGTCGTACCGATCTCCAGGCGCCCTCTTCGAGACATACTTCACGAATTTCACTGTGCCTCGATCTCGTAGTACGACACTCAAGGTGTTCCAGCTGGCCGGGTTGCTGATAAGGATGCCGTCATCCTCATCGTCGGCAGCAGCTTGATAGACTGCTGGATCAGCCTTCTTCCGCTTCGTATTCCTTCGATCTCCAGCGCCAGTCTGTGACTGGAGTTTGGCTGGGATTTCTACGCCGTCGTCCGAGCCTTCCGCTTCATGGTCAGGATCATCGCCTGCCATGTAGAGTTCGTAGCCTCCAACATTGTCCTCGTCTGAGATTTCGAGCTGCTTGCCTTTGCCATTAGCATCGCCGTTCTCCTCCGTAGCTTCATCGTCATCAGCACCCCAACCAGAAGTCGGCGTGACGCAAAGACAGTATTCCAGCTGAGCATCCTCGCCTTCGTAGCCCTGCGCCAGCTGGTAGTCCAGACCCCGCCGGAAGCGGCGCGCAATCACCGAGCATTTCTTCAACGTTAAGCCTGTGACCAGTGCGAGCCACTTGCGGAAAGCAAGGCTTCGGAGCAGTTGACCTTGTACGCGCTCCAGAGGATTGACGGTTGTCGGAGTTAGATCCGGGGGTTGTATATGTATCCTCTGCATATACTGATATCGATGCTTGTGTGGTGGTCGTGATGTTTTGAACCCGGTTTGTGACGACTCGCTCTCATTAAAGTCACCTTCCAGATACTGCTTCAAAGAGTCGGCAAATCTGGTATTCAGAAAATTGCTCAGCTGTAACGTCGACTCTTCCGTGAAGATCTCGTTCAACTCTTCTACCGTGTCCGGGGTGAGATAGTTCGGCGTCATGAAATGCAGTAAGAATTCCAATTCCTTCTCTGACAGATCGTCGGGAGTACCTTCGTCCGAGTTGGTGTCACTCAAGTGCGTGTACGGAATAGGATCGTGCCAGTAATCTTGCGGCTCGTCAAATTGATCTGCCTTGCCCTGCAGCTGCTTCAACGAGCTTTTCTCTGCAAGCTTCTCCTCAAGACCTGGCTCGAACCCTTCTTCGCCTTCCTGAGGGATATGAAACCAGCCACTGATCGCCATTCTGACCCTACCACCATCTGCTTCGCTTTCGCCAGCACTTCGATGGTAGACCTCCTCAACATCATGGAAGCTCTCTCCGGGTTGGACCGCAAAGAACGATAGTTGATTCCACGCGGGTGGAATAATTTGAGTCCACTCAGACTTTGGCACCTTGAAGACTTTTCCAGACTCATCTTCCATCTCCTCCGTAGGGTACAAGCGCAAAGCACCACCCCATTCCGCTTGCCACGGAATATCAGGGTCGGTCAAATACAGGATGTAGCTCACTCGTCTGCTGCCTATCACATCATCGTGGCAGAGTAAATGACACCCAGGTACGTAAACATTGACGGCCATGTCGGTCTTCTTCCCAGACAAGGCACCTGCAACGGTGACCGTGGAAAGCCACTGCCGGAAGTCATAGCTATACAAAGCGTCTCTCAGCTTCAGCAAGGAAGGCAGCTTTTCCAATGCGGAAGCCGGAAGGCCGTCCAGGTTCGCCAGATCACCTGACTGGTGGATCTTGTAGATGTCGGTCTCCTTGGGCGTGAAATGGATGTTGTCGAGGATTTCTGAGCGCACGGACCGTAGCAAATCATGGTTCATCAGACTCGAGACCACAGCATGTTTGTAGGGCGCTGAGTCTGCATATTCTTTAGCGTATCGCTGGACGGTCTCGGACGCAAGCAGGCCTTCGCCGAAGAATACATGAACGTTGGGCTCGGTTGCCTGCTTCTTCTTGTGGCCGTTAGCGTCCAGACCATGTTCGCCTTCTGCCTTGCGCTTCATCTTGGCGCCAAAGATTCGATTTCGATTGAAACAGATGCACTTGGAATTAGAAGCGCGTTTAGAGAGGTGAGGTCTGTGTTGGGCGACCTACTTCTCAGACAAGGCGCTCAGAAAATCTCGAATTGAAGTTCAGACAGCCAATCGGGCACGAGGCGGCAGACAACCTTGAAACAGCGGAAATAACCGGCGCTACCACACGCACCTCAACGTCAATGGCGCCCGTTGCAAGCGCGACAGATCAAGCTCGAAGTCCACTCAAACTCTCTTCCATCGCGCGAGCAGACACATTCACCCAAACGCTGACCTCTGAAGCGCGCGTGTGTCGCATACGCCCACAGTGGATGCTGACTGTGTCGGCATAGGTGTCGTGGTATAATAAGGTACGTCCGCATTCCTCGCTGCTTGCATTGTGTCGACCCGCATCTCGCGACCTTTCTTTGTTTCCTTACTCGACACCTTTGCTATATCTCCCTTTATTCACTGTGTCTGGCACACATACACCTTCTCAAGATCTAATACCATAATCTGTAATAGATTCGACATCTTCCTCATCTCAATCGAATAGCAAGCGATCGACCGGCAGCAAAAGCAAGATATCAGACCACCAACCCATACATCAAAACACAACTTGCAGCCTCGCAGAACCACCAACAATTACCGCGACAATGGGCATCATCGAGAGCATCAGCTCCCGCAGCTCCTCGGGCGGCCTCATTGGCGCCATCATCCGCCTCGTTCTGCGCTTCTGCCAGTTCATCCTCGCCTTGACCGTGGCAGGCCTCTATGGTGTCGACCTCAGCCATGCCAACAAAGCCGGCGCACATGCGGACGGCAAGTGGGTCTTCGCAGAAGTGGTCGCCTCGCTCTCAGCCATCACAGTCATTGTCTACGCCATCCCGTTCGTCAAGTCATACTGGTTCTTCGCCTGGGATTGGATTCTCTTCGTCCTCTGGACCGCGTTGTTCGGACTCTTCGGAAGCATTTTCATCCCGGCCAAGCCAACACCGAAGCAGGATGGCCAGATCCGCATGAAGCATGCAGTATGGGTTGACCTCGTGGCCATGATCTTCTGGTTCGTCACGGCCATCTACAGCACGCTCATCTGGTTCCGCAACAGGCAGGGCAGGTCGCTGCACACTGGCCGCGCGAAGGTCTAGGGGACGAGTGGGCCGATTATGATGGGTTCGATGAAATAGGAGATTTCACGGGCTGGTTGCTAAGTCCGCAGCGAAGGGTGGTCGAGTTGGCATAACGATGGGACGTTGGTGGGAAAGTATCCCGAGTCGGGTATAGGCTGGTTTCTGGCGTTATGGGGAGATCGTTATTGGCGTTACGATACCCTATGCTGTACTTTGAGCGGTTTCAATTTCGGTATCACCAATACGAGTATGAGATGGTGTTCACCATGTCTGTTGCCATCTCATCCCCAATGTCCTCCAAAGCCAGAGCTGGTATGCACCAGATAGATTCAGCGACCAGTCATAAGTTAGCCCATATACTCAGGCTCTATTCTCTTTGACCGCCTCAACAGCTCATAAGCAAGACCATTGATCTCCATGATCGCGACTTCGATCTCCGGTTTGTCAAGCAATCTGCTGTGCATGTCCAATACGTCTGCGACTGCCTCCCTCATGTCCTTATCTGCGGAAGGCGTGGTGTCGTAGATCACATGAATCGCTTCAGCGAGCTCCGGAGAATCCCTAGACCCAAGTCAACACAGAGTCAATGTGTACTACTGTGATTCGTGACTTACCAATGTCTCGTAAGCTGTATCTTGAACTTATCAAGCGCTAGTGTCTTCAACCCGTCGATGCCATACTTATGCCCGGCCGTGTACATCCTGGCATGCAGCGCCAGACGTGGCGCGGTCGTAGCAAGTGGTGAAGGGTCTTGTCTGTGAGTCTTCCTTCCACGATTGGCGGTCCGGCCGAACGTACCGTGGAAGTCGCTCGTCGGGATGGCGTGGACCGTCAGACTCGATTCGGTCCGAGTCCGGTAGACCTGGGAGAAGGGCGACTGAGGGCCACCAAAAGCACTGATAGCTGAGGTGCCGTACACTTGCCCGTACTGGCCACCTTCAGTGCGTACGCTCATCGTGTCGCTGCTGTCGCCATGGGAGCTCGCGTCTTCGGCTACAGCACTTATGTTGGGCTCGTAGTCTAGCAGGTAGAGGTACTCGATCAAGAGTTGGACGACTTCGGGTTCGTCGTCCGAGAGTGTGATGTGGCCATCCGTGCCTTCCTGGAAAGTTGTCAGCAACGAACTTGCAGGAATGGGACTACACGATTCTTACTCTCGACTTGCTCTGCACCTGATCGGAGAAGTACTGCGATCTCGGGCAGACTATAGCTCGATGTACTGGATGTCGACTGCCATCTCTAGCAAAGACGACAAGATCGGCATATTCTCGAGTTTGGTATAGACTACGGAGAGGTCAACAACAGAAGTTGGGAGCCAGGAGCATGCTACATTCGTACCTTCTCAGTCCATCCAGTAGTTCAGCCCGCGGCTTGTCTCCCATCTCATCACGGTGCTGTTGTCACCTTGGCGTACACTTTCGGTGCTCACCATTCCCTGAGGCATCGCGAGGAGATGCTACACTCTTGTATCGCCGTCGAACTGTTGAAACGTTGTTCATTTCCTCAATATGGTCGAGGCTGTGCAAAGAGAGAACGTGAAACCGCTGCGGTCGTGATCGTGATGTGGAGGATTGTTGCTATTTTGGGACCTCAAGACTTAATCTCATGCTGATCACATCTCTCCCTTCTCTCTTGTACCACATACCAGTGTCTAGATCGACACGATATGCACCGCTGAAGAATGACACCTTCAGGACAAGAGCCCGATGGGCCGCGACATGCTCGTACACCTATCGGACACCCGCAGCTGCGCCTTTGCATGTGAGACTCAAGTTGCGTCCCGCAACAATGACTACAATCGCCATTGGGGGCTAGACGTTGAACTACATCTCGTGGGACAACGATACGGTGTGGTACTGCTCGCAGAAGTGTTCTCGCCGTCCACAACGTATTGTCATGGTATTCTTAATATCAATTCTCCGTGCTCCCAATTCCTGCTCATAAAGTCTTCAACCTAGATCGTCTCTTCAAGCATTGATCACAGAAAAGATATCGGTCGTGATCTCCCGCCCGATCTCAGGCTCCTTCAGCTCACTAAACCTCGACTGACACTTATTCCAACGCCCCAGTCTCGTCTCGCGGAGATCGTTAAAGTCACCGGCCACCTCAACAGGACCGTCAGACGTTACCCTTCTGCCCATCCGTACCCCGTCATGGACATGCGCGAACCTTCTCGCGACTTTCTGGTCGAAGAACACGTATCGTGCCCACAGCTTCGACGGGCAATAATGTTGGTGCGAGGTGCCGCAATACCTCCGCCCCGGAGCCGCGGGCACGCTGGCGGATCTCTGGTGTGACTTCTTGGGAGTGCTGGTCCTAGGAGGGGAGCTGATATTTGAATCGTATGGGACGCTCGTGGGAGGATTGATGTCTGGATGAATCCCGTTTGGTGTTGGTGGGCTCGGGAAGACATAGACCTGTGCTGGGTCCATGGCTGGCTCCGAGATGCCGTACTCCATTGACTTGGAGGAACGATGGCAGATGGTGCTGTCGTGGCTGCAGACGCTGTTGGCTTGAGAGACTTGCATGGTGATGAGTGACCGTGTCGGCATGGTATGACTTTTCCAAATGGGAGGATCGGAAGGTGATGAAGAGCAGCTGTTCCGACCAGATGGCGCAGCCCTGCAGTATAATATGCCCTCCGCCTGGTGGGAGTGCCAAGGTCCCAGCAGGATGTTCGTAACCATGGGGAGCCATGTTATGGTCAGCATACCTCATCTTCGACCATGTCCATGGTACTGAGGTCACGTTACCAATGGCCTGGAAGTATTGAATGGGCCATGGACCTGGCACTGCTTGTATGGAAGAGCATCGCGGTACTTGGTACGACGCTTTGAGACCTAGAATCTATGCTGGGTAGTGATGAACCATGGAGCACTGGAGTTAGAGTTCAGGAGATCCCGATATTACCTTACGTTCCCAAAAGAAAGAGTATGTACCTTTGTAATGCTGGCGAGCGGACTCACATGACTTTAGCACTGATACCCAGGTAGAAGAGTTCCGGGGAGATCCACCTGATTGTCATGTAACTGTTCATTCCTTACCATCTATGTCCTGATCGGACACTCTTTCATCGCAGCCATGTCCACATCAAACGCATCAAAGACCCATCGCTGGAGGCCTTGCAGACGCCTCGCTATGCATTGCACCTCCGATCAAGACCGCTAAACCGAAAATTATATGCCTCTGCCGCATCTACTTCAGCTCATCCTTGATCTCCTGCAGCACCTCCTGAACATTCGCCAGCTGTGCAGCTGGCTTCGAACGAATGAAGTGCAAACTCCCACTCACACCCATCTTGACGCTCTGCCTGAACTCGTTACCAAGTGTGAGGAGAGTTCCCAGAGCACAGAGAGTCCGGAATAAGGTCTCTCCATCACCAGCATACTGGCTCTCACACTCCAGCACGGCGCCGATGTCTGCGAGAAGCACACCGGCTCGAGCTTGACGGCTCTGAGAGTCGATCGGCAGGGCTTGTGATGTCAGGAGAACAGCGTAGTTCAAGTATAGTGTCGCCAATGCCTTGAATTGTGCCAGCGACTCCGGTTCGCTCGAGAAAGGTCGAGCAAGGTTGAGCGCCAGATCGAAGCTGCCATCCATGATGAATCGGCCGGACTCGGTGGCGAAGAGGTTAACGAAAAGTCGCAAAGCATGAACAGCGTTGTTTGCGGTGGGTTGTTTCGGAAGAAACAGTCCTCCAGCCGCCGTGACCTTGACGATAGTCTCCTTTTCGTCCGTACTAGTAACCTGGACGAAAGCAGGAGCAACCGCGAGGCGAGCAAGCAGCGCCACGCCTGGCACTCTTGATGCGGTCGGCCACTTTGTAGCGACCTCAGTGAGGGCATCGACCTGCTCCTCGCTGGGGTGTGGGTCTCTTGGCGAGTTGTGAATTTGGTCAACGAGCTTCTGTAGCACCTCGGCCTCTCGACGGTCAATCGTGGACTCCTTCTTGATCTGCCCGGCCTCTAAAAGGTGCTTCGAAGAGTCTATGATCTTGGTCACGGCGTTCTGAGCGTTGCCTTCCAGAATATCTTGGTAGCTCGTTTGTGGGATCTTTCGCTGCTTGTAGGGCGACGTTGGACCTCCGTCACCAGGCTTGTATCTGCGCTCGGTGCCCATAGGATCTCGCGCCGGAGTAGACCTCTGAGTGTCAGCTGTAGGACCTCCTTGGGTCAGCCGTGCGCCTCTGGTGTTCTCCGTAACCCAGTTCGCGACTTGCTCGTAGTATTCGAATGGCAGTTCGTTCCGGTCTAGAAACTTCCGAGCGGCGTCCCAAGCATTTTCACTGAGATTGTAGGGTAATTTGAGCGCCGGCTTGCCATCCTCAATATCGATGTCGAAGACGTAATCATACTCCTTGCCCTCGAAGGTCTTCTTGGAGGTCCCGCTGCCTTCCCCAGAAACAACTGTACCTACCAAATCCCATTGGCTTGTCGAGACCGACCACAAATGGGCTGTCACACTGCCGTCATTCTCGCGGACGAAAAGCTGCTGGCCGTCGCGTTCGCCGATTTGCGTCTGCAATGCCTCTACATAAGCCTGTTAGCACAAAGGAGTATAAGGATATTACTCAGGCATGACTAACCTGGTCCTGGAAGATTCTCCTTCTCGAACGGCAGACCCTGAGCTGCTGTTTCGGCTGGTATAGCATACATTTGGTTGCTTTCTTCGAAAGATTTGATGCTCTATACGAGGTGATCAGTTGGCTGTTCAGGCTGCAATACCTTGTGGTGCCGGATAAACATACCTCTGGATCTGCTTGGCGCTCTGGATCTCGAGAGAAGACTCGGATGATCTTGTCGCTTGCTCCACTCGCGATATCGCCAGTCTCCGGGCACGCCGCTACTGTCCATATGCTGATGGCCGGGTGAGTGATCGTTTGTATCGACTTCCCATCCCGCCATATCCGGACTGTACGATCTTCAGACGAGCTCACGATATCTCCGTTAGGCAGAACCGCAAGGCTATAGATATAGGCTGTGTGTCCATCGAGCTCACCCATCGGAGTGCCCTCTAGCGTCCACAATCGAATGACTTCATCGTTACCCGCTGATGCGAATGCTGCTCCAGACCAGTGTCCCGATGGCAGCTTGCAGAACGAACGAACGACATCGGTGTGGCCTTTGATGGTCGCGAGGCTCTTGCCGTTGATGTCGAAGACGCGGATCATCTTGTCCGCGCAGGCAGTCAACACAAGCCTCTCATCATAGACCAACACGCCCCAAACTGGACCCTCATGACCTTTCAGCTCGGCCGTGACGTTCCCCGCCTCAACATCCCACACGAAGACCTGGTTATCCCACCCTCCACTGATGATCTTGCTGCCGCGCTCACTGAAAGCGAGGCACGTGATGTTTCCTGCATGTCCTATGAGGAGACGATGAGGGTCTTCTTCGGGTGGTTGGCCAACCCGCTTCACAAACACGAAAGTCTCCTTGCCACCAGCTGCCACGAGCCCTTCGGGATGCTGCTCCGATGGTGGCGAATAGGCAACTCCGTTGAACCAGTGGGAACCCTGCAGCGCTATTGTGTCGTCGTAGAGAGGTGGTTTGGGTGATGTGAGGCTCCAATTACGGACTGTGTTATCGCGTGACGCAGAGAAGATATGCTGTCGGCTGGGAAAGACGACTGCGCGGACCTGAGAGGTAAGTCAGCTCGCGCACGTGAGAGCAAATGAGAGGCAGTGAGAAGGTCATGATTGAGGTACTCACATCTTCCTCGTGCCCACGCAGTGTCGCCGAGAGCTTGAAGTCGCCGGTCATGATCCACGACGTAGACTAGAACTTCGCGCTGACCTGGAGCAATATCGCACTCGCATTACTGCCGCTTCGGATGCCTTTCTGTGTCGTCTGAGAAGTGCTGTACGAGCACGCGCAAAGGGTGGTGTCAAACGCTGTCGTGCTAGAAATCACATCGACGAGCCAATCATGCACTTGCTGTGCCGCTCAATTCACAGTTTAAAGATGACATAAGCGTGGTTGTTTTTCCAGCCGCTCCATACCTTCCCCTACTTTCTCTCAATTCGAGAATTAAGCCACTTCCACCGAACGGCATCACCTGAGTGTGTGTCGATAGCCAGCCGACAGACCTTCGTAGACTGCTGCGGCGCATATCGCCCTACGTCACTACACGGACTCTTGACAGTGCCCGAACGCGAAGCACGCCAAGTAGTGCTTCGTCAATAATCGCCACCTGTTATGTATGATCACGCAGGCGTTGACGGAGCAGATCACGAGATACCTTATGGACGGAAGTAATACGTCCGTTGGCCGACTATGTGAATTCGAACCACATCCTCCAACAACAAGTCGCCGACTTTTAGCCCTCCTTAGCCATGGGGAGCCAGGTCACACCCGAGACATACCCAACCTTCCCCGTTGACCATGATCCGGCGCTATACCACGGTCACCACTTTCCAGCTCTCTTCGAGTCCATCCCTGTCACGGTCACGACAGCCCCAAAGCAGCATCACTTGACAGCGAGGATGGTGCTGCCTGTGATCGGTGGTAAAGCCGCGGTATGCCGGCTGATGATGATAGTCTTTGACATCTCAGATCCAAGAGTTCTTCTCTCGAATCGAACAGCCAGCAATCTGTCAAGTCTGTCAAGTGTGATGCTGCCTATGTCGGCCGTGGCTTGTACAATGCTCTTCGTCACGAATCCGTAATGTTGCGTACGTGGTTGTTGGAAAGCGGCCGTGGTGGTCTGCTGAATAGCGGCAAGTCGATGAGACTTCAGCTACATCTTGCCGACTTGTACCAATCGGCCACAGTGTGTTTCAGAAATGCAGCAGCGGACCAGTAGCCCGGCCAGCGACCCTTGAAGAGAAGTGACAGCATGCGCCCAACTTCTCACTGCATCTGCAGACTGCACCTTAGAGCTTTGCTGAAGCTCCACCAAAGACCCTTCGGCCTGGCGTTCCGCGCCATGGGTCTTCTGGGAGAGCACGGCATGAGCGCGTTTCACAGTCCACATGGCAGATGCAGGGCAACGACTGTCAAGCGGTTCTGAACGAACACAATTGTTGGTTTTCGTACTGACCATCGAACAGTGATTCGAGAAAGAAAATTGTATCGAAGTATCGGATCTGAGATGGCGCTAACAGACGCGAGAGGCGACTGCCGAAGGAAGCTACGGGCCGTCGACACGTTGATCCTATCTCGCAATGCATTGGTATGGACAAGATCTGCAATTAGCGTTCGGATGTGGACTTAATCACCCGCCGTTGAGACTGCTGCCGAGTGACGTCGATGCGTTGTGAAAACCTCGAGCTTCTGTACCACTGCATTGGAGGCTCCACTGATGTCGTCGACAAGCATGTAAAAGCAACGGTAGTGCCTGTGAACGAGGTTTGGCAGACACGTGTTGATGGCCTCCGTGGCCGAGACCCTGCATCAACGCAGAAACAACAATCGCTGATCTTCAATCGTTTTGGAAAGAGCCGACGACCTCGTTCCGAACGACACAGCATGTCAAGTCGCCAAGGACGTCTGACTTCGTTGGTGCCTGTGAGGGCAGACGCGGCCAATTGTGACTGTGCAGCTTGCGTTGTTCTCAGAGAAGTAGTAGTGTGTGTCGCCAAAGCACCATTGCAAACTTGTGTTGTTCCTCAGCGGTCCGCAATGCGAGCTTGTACCAGTACAAAGCCTCCTACACATTGAATCTGCAACGCAAAGGGGGGTCAGGATCCTTCGTCCTCCAGGACCCCTCCAAAACTACAAAATCTGACCTGAAGCAGTTCGAAGTGCGATCGTGCTGTTGTCGATTAGTTTCCATCTCAAGCGTTCAAAACAAACCAAGTAAAATGGCTCTTTTGAAGAGCGACGACGGTCTGGACTTGCCAGATTACACGAAGGTGAGACTGCTTGATCGAAAGGGTCTCACGCACAGTGGACCCGACAAGGATGTTCATCACGAAATTCCACCCACCGACCGAGGTGCGCGGGATCGCGCCTTTGTGCTACGGACAGCTTCCAGACAACTTTGGCAGACACATCAAACATGCATGCGCACAAGATGGCGTTGAGGTACGACGTGAGGCTTGACGGTAGGATACGAACGTGGTCAGCTGATTAAGACCTGGCCAGCTCTAGTCCATTCCAATCGACTCAGGTGTCAATAATAAGCTAAGATTGAACAAGTCGCTGCTCCAATCAGAAAAGCCTGTCCGCTGTAATCCGATCATGGCACATAAGCTTCCTTTGTTACCACTACAGTGGTTGAATCTGCGTTACCTGACTGTTACGAAGCGGGATAGCAATTCCCGCTACATCTGGTCGTGTAGTAATGCGAGAGCCTGGATAAAGGACATTCGGGACTCCAGCTATCCGTGTACACGTGAGCATACGTGAGAAGGCCGCAGCATAGCGGCGAGTCCTAGCAGCAAAAGGCGAGACCACAACCCGCAACGGGTTATGAATGAATTCCAAGAGCTTCGCCTCAATCGGTTGACATTCTTCAGCTGTTGTCAGAACACTGTGGCAACAACTCGTGAGCAAACCGATCGGGTTTCCGCTGCCCGGACAATTGTACGGACCAGACGGAGGACTTCTGATACACCCGGGGTGCTGCGGCTATAGACAGAGGGATGCGTGTTGTTCGGGGGCTTGCTGCAGCCAAGCAGCGAGGAGCCCAGTCATGCGGGCCAGAGAAACTTTGGACGCTCGTTAAAATCGGTCTGCTAAGGTAGGGAGCGCCGTTAAACATCGGCGCCCGGCGACTGCTGATTCCTTTGTTTTGTGGCTGCTTTAATACAACTACTGCTGCATCCACTTCTAATACTTGAGCTCCCTCAAACATTCGATCGTACTATCTTATAGTAGATCTACTCGGACAACCTTCAAACCGACGAACAATCTTTCAAACTACCAACAACCAAGCGACGTTCAAGCCGGTGCTGCACTTTGCTTGACAGCCGATCGGCTCCCCGAAACGTTCCTGTTGTGCCTGTGCCCCGTGCATGACAATGCCAATGGCACTTTCACTCGCAACCCCAACATCTCCGGTCGACGACATAGTGGAGAACCCTCAAAAAGACTTGTTATATGCCCTGTCTGCGTACGTTCTTGCCGTTGCTCTCCTCCAAGCAACAAATACATAATGGGTGCGAGTGCTTACAACGCGTGCAGGTTACACTTTGGCGGAAAATACTCGGATTTGACGATCACATGCAACTACCGACAATGGGCGGTGCACAGAGCAATTGTCTGCTCAAGGGGCGGCTTCTTCGATTCTGCATGCAGCTCAGGATTCCTTGAAGCAACATCTGGAGTGATTGACCTGAGTGAGGACGACGAAGATGCAGTTGAGCAAATGATCCACTGTATGTGCATGTCACATGCGAATACGAGCTTCGATCTCGTTGCTAACCTCCAACCAGTCTTCTACCACCTCGATTACTTAAACCCGCAAGCACCAAAACCAGTCACACTGTTCCGACATCGCGCTTACCTTGATGCCCGCCGAAGACTACCGAAGAAGCTCGACCTGACCCACATCGAGGACCCTCTCCTCGCACTCGCTGGCTGCTACAGTCCGGAAGACGCCTCTCCAAGCTCACCCACAGACAGCAACGGCCGATGCAGTTTCAGCACTGTTGAAGGCAAGCCACAACTGTCGCTGTCAAGAACGAGGAGTAGTAGCCTACCAGCACTCGAATTCGACGACGAAAGCGACGTCGAATCGATCGGCGATACAGACGATCTCTCAGAGCCCGAGTCTCACCTCCTCCTACACACCAAAGTCTACGCTCTGGCCGAGAAGTACGATATCTCGTCGCTCAAGCAACTTGCAAAGAGGAAGTTCGAGATGGAGATGGCCTGCTATTTCGACTCGCCTGAACTTGCTGAAGCGATTGAGGACGTATACTGCTCGACAATCGATTCAGATCGAGGGTTGAGAGACGTTGTCTTGCAGGCGTTCAAGGCACACCCGGAACTGGAGAGCACGCAGGACGTCCATGCTGTGGTACACAGCACACCGACGTTGGAGCGTGAGCTATGGAAGATTCAAAACGGTCTACCTGTTTGAGAGAATGCATCATTGGGCGGAAGAAACAAAACTGGTTTACACCACACCACACCACTCAGTCTCAAATAGACTATTCTCGCCGCAACAGCTCTGAAACTACAATTTCGCAAAGACGGCAGCACAATCACCATTGATCGGCGATGCGACGTCGCCGTGGCAGAATGCTCGTGCAAAATTGGCTTCGTTGAACTGAAGTCGAATCACGAAGCCGTCAGACTCATCGTCCGGACCTTCGAGGATTGCGGACACCAAAAGGTCAAGGCACATCATCTGTAGTACAACAGCGGGGCCGGAAGCAAGAGACTGGACTTGGAGATTAAGTAGGAGATGGTATGCTGCCAGATCAGCCTGGAGCGTGTGTCCTTTCGGACATATCGTAGCTGAAGTGACATCGCTGACGCACGTGCGTGTAGTGTAGCGAGTATCATCAAGATATCACACGTCGCTTTACATCACACTTCGCTGCTCAAGAACCAGATTTAGTAAATGTGCACTCCTTCCTTGAAAGCTTAGCATCCAAGTCCGATACTTCGAGTCGTTGGAACTGGTCGACCACCCATGGCTTCGGTAAGAGTGGTTTCCGTCTCAAAATCCGCTTCGGGGACATAGGGGACATAGGGAAGTGGTGGAGTATATTGATCTAATGTGCCCTTGACGGTATAAACTCGATTCAGCAAAGTACCACAGCAACAGGAACAAAATGTTGATCCTCATCGCCGGCATCACCGGCTCCATGGGCACCCTCCTGACCTACGAATCCTTGAAGCGTGGCCATACCATGCGTGGCCTGGGAAGGGATGCATCAAGACTGAGCTCGGATCTGAAAGATAAAATCGAGTTCGTCGAGTACAAGAACTACCACGATGAAGAGGCCTTGGATCGTGCATGCCTGGGCTGCGACGCCGTGATATGTGCATACGCCATGCAGTCAGAGCTCCAGCTTGAAGGACAGCTTTTTCTACTCCGTGCCGCAGACCGCGCAGGCGTCAAGAAGTTTGTTGCCGACAGCTGGAATGGCGACTATCGAACAATGAGCTTGGGCTTCCAAGAATCTTATGATCCCTACATCGCCTTTCGCGCACAGTCTCAGCTCGAATCAAAGATCAAGCCTATCTACATGTTAACGGGATGCTTCGCTGAGGTGCTTTTGGGAACCTACCACACGAATCTGGAAAGTAATCCCTGGAAGCTTGAAAAGGGCGAGCTGAGGATATGGGGCACCGGCAACGAAACGATGGCTGCCAGCCCTATGCCCGACGCCGCTGGCTGGACTATACGAGTGCTCGAGCGAGAGGATGCCGAGGAAGGAGGAGACTGGTTCGTGTATTCTTTTCGCACCTCCTACAGAGAGCTCGCAAAGGTGTACGGGGATGTGACTGGCAATCACATCGAGATCATCACCGAAGGCTCATTGGAAGAATTGAGTAAGGTGGAAAGGCGGGAGAGGGCGGCTGGTGATAAGACGCAGTTTTGGGAGTATCTGGGTTGGACATACCTCAAAAACATGCACGGGGGCGTGTTCGATTCCGCGACTGATGAACACAACGCGGAGTTCCCACCTGAGTCTCGTACGAGCATTGAAGACTTCGTGAAGCAACAGCTGAGGATGCAGAAGTCTTAGTTGGCTGGGCCACACGAGTGTAAGCCATAGGTAAGCGTAAGTGAGCTCATGTATCACCCCTGGGTTGATACCAAGAGAAACTCTTCCAGCAGTGTCACTCAGAGCATGTCCAGGTATCACCTCGTTAGTCATTCTTCGTTCTCTGAGCCTCTCGCTTGACTCAGAAAGCCAGCGAGCACAAAGTTGTACAGCCTCCTAATGCTTCCGGCTTGGATGGCAAAAACCTTTCGGCTGGACTGCGTTCAATCGCAAGTCCGAAGAAGTCTCGTGAGCACTTCGGACCTTGGCGATTGTCTAGCTCTCCATCTCATGCACCCCACAGGTGGGTTGCTGTGGGATGGAAGCTTGATTGGTCGGGTCGAAAGAGTTGCCGGGACAGACAATCAAGATGGTTGTTGTTTATACAGTGGTACCGTGGCCGGAGGATTATTTTTGAAATCAGAATTCTGGGTGAGATCGATGTGCAACAAAGACTCAGAGCTGTGCTGTCGTCTGAAGTCGTTATCTTGACCACGCCTGGAAAGTCCTGCGTCTTTGACGTGCGTATGAATATTTCAGGATCCGCCAAAATACAGTCTTGACCGTGTAAGGCAATGTCGATCACTGGGAATGACCACGCGCCCGGCACATGGCAAGTCTCGGCCCCGGTTATAGGCGTCGACACACTTGCGATGGTGTGCAGCCCTTTCGACTCGGCCGCCTCAAATTGTAAACGGACACGCTAATTGCCATACTTCGCACTTTTGCGATGGTTTCTCCGAAGGTCTAGACGACAAAGCCTCGTACACGTGGCGTAGAGTCTGCGAGTCGCCGCAGCGCAGCTATAGTCCAGCACAAAGCGGAAACACACGCCACTCTCGGGCCATGTTGGCCATCTGGGGCACATATCTGAACCTCTGAAGCATCGCCGGAAGGTCAAGACTGGACGAGATGGACGAGAGTCGAGCGTGGAGTGCACAGAACCGGACCAAGATCCTCAGTCCTCATGTGTCTTTTGTCCTCTTCGGAACGTCGTATATCATGTGGTAGGTCCTAGGTGGTAATGTGATCCAGCTCTGCTTGCATCAAGACAACGTCAATCCACAAGCCAAATTTGTAGCCGACTTTCGATAGTCGTCCAACAATCTTGAACCCAAAGGAGGCGTGCAGCCGGCATGATGGCAAATCATCAATGGCCTGGTCAGGTCGGATCGACATCTTCGCCACCACTTGTGTGATATCGTGGCATGTCTTGAGCCTCGTGAACAGCTCGCATAGCAGGACCTTACCAATCCCACGACCATAGTGATCTGGGTGAAGATATATCGATGACTCGCAAGTGTGCCTGTAGCCGGAGCGCTCATTGTAGGTTCCAATGTAAGCGTACCCACAGACTTCGTTTGTTTCCAAGTGCACGGCGACAACGAAAGGCTGGCCACTGGAGAAGATCTTGTCGAAGTCGGCGCGCATGCGGTTTGCCGTGGGCTCATTTTCTTCCAAAGTGGCAATGCTGTCGCGTACGTACGACCGTTAGATGTCTGCTATCGCTTCGACATCCTCAGGAACCGCACTTCGGAAGTACATTTTAAATTGTGGTATCTACTGTTGTCGTGTACGGCGCGTGTTCAAAGTGTTGTCGTCTGAACCCCTGTCGCTCTTGCGCAAGGACCCCATGTCGAGGTGGGTCGTCGTTGCTATGTTTCTCAGCCCCAGACAACACCTCACCTCTTTCGTGATATTGTACAGAGCCTGGAGTAGCAGATATTCATCTGACTGACCTAAATTGTAGGACGAATGAGTGCATAAGTGGGCCAGCGAACTGGATTCACTCTGAGCCGAACTCAACTTTGGAACTACATCAGAATCCTGGTGCCTGTCTTCGATTCTATGATTTAGAAGCTCTTGGACGTCTTCAAAATACTTGAACTGGGCTAGCTACGACACATCAAGACCGTCCGGAGGTCACTCGACTATCTCAACCCCAGCAAAACCAGGCATCAACCGTCAACATGGCGAACAACAACACCCCCCGCTGCCACCTCCTCTCCCTCCCAGCAGAACTGCGGCTCCGCATCTACTCCGCCGTCCTCGCACCAACCAACAACCTCTTCCTCACCCGAGACCGCCACAAATCCTACAAAGTCGACCCCATCATCTCGCGATCCCTCCTCGCCACCTGCCACCAGATCCACAACGAAGCAGCCTCCATCCTCTACAAGGAGAACACCGTCTCGATCGTAGTAAACATCAACGAGAACGCCTTCCCGCTTATCCCGAAAGCTCGCCTCCCTCAACGCTTCTTGGAGAAACTCCAGCACATGTGCTTGTTCCTGGACGGCTGCAGTCCGTCCTGGGGCGCTCCGACTGCTGAAAACGATTGGACTGCCTTGACAGCGCTCACGGCGCTCAAGACGATGCGGCTGACTCTGCTTGCCGCTGCGCTGCCCAGCCGACCGATTTGGGAGCATACGGCGTATTGGGAGGCGGCGAAGACGTTTGGCCAGAACGTGTTACGGGAGGTTGTGGAAAGGGTCCCGGCTTCGACGAGGATAGCTTATGGAACTGAGGAAGGTACTGTTGAGCGCGACATTGCGACTAGACTTGTGGACCAGCACAACCTCGCTCCGATTTCTGCTTACGAGGCGGGTGAGGTTGACGGGGAGAGTCTGGAGCTTGCTGCCTCGACGATGGAGGTAGAGGCTGGATGTAAGTCGCGCAGTGTAGCGGATGTGTTTGAGGAGAATTATGTGGGAGTACATCTGTAGAGTGCTTGGATAATTCGGCACGGGTAGAAGCTTTGGACGACTGCAGCTTTTTGATAGGTGATCAAATCAATAGCTAGTGCTATTCATCTCGATCGCTATCCTCGTCGTCGTCATCGTCCGAGCCGGCTTCCTCTTCTTCCGCTACGGGTTTCCTGCGTTCATAATCCTGAGAGTGCGCTGTCAAGATTGTACTGCCAACATTCTTCAACGCCCAGGCGACTGGAGAATCTTGCATCTGCCGCCTCCTGATGCTCTGCACACCAGGAGTCTGTTGTTCAAGCTGCGAGCTTGTGGTGCTAGCCTCTGGAGGTATCTCGGCCATATCATCCATCCTCTCCACTACTTGATCCGGGCGCGTGAAGGTCTCGTGAGCATCGGCGGGCAGCGGGTACGGGAGATCAGTCTGCTTGATAGCGCGGTGGTTAACAACGTTAGTGCTGTGCTCGTTCTCCACGCGGAAGATGACCCAGATCCCTCTCCTCAGAATCTCCAGCACGGCGATCACGAAGCTGATGATGCTTGAGTGCTGCAACTGGAGGTCGTTGGGAAAGATGACGTAGCCGAGCCACAAGAACCGGAGGATCGTATCTTCGACCATGGCGGCATAGTACCACCATTTATGCTTCTTATAAGCCAGCTGCCTCCTAAGTAACTGCGGCGAAAGGGACCAGTCGTTAGCAATGTCCCAGAAGATGCAGTAGATGCTGTTGATTGTAGCGCATGCGATGAACAGGCCTTGCAGTTGGAACGACTGCTTGTTGATACGCCACATGCTGAGTGTAGTGTATTGCAGTATGCTGTTGGTTGGTACGCGTTCAGCTGATGCATCAACGAATGCGGCAAGAGAGGCATGGTGCGTGGACTTACGTGAAGCCGTATTTGCCCATATTCGCCAGATGCGGGTACGCATTCCTGGAATCTAGATAGCGTTTGGCACATTGAAGTGCTCGCCACACGCCCGGCAAAGCGCTAAAGAATCCAAGAAGTCTGCTTCTGCCACTGTTGCATTGGTCGGGATTGTTCCAGCCATGGGCATAAAGGCAGAAGAAGAGCTCAATGTTGCCCATTGCATATGTTTGCGAACAGAACATGTCTCCGATGAAGAAGTCACGGAACTCGACTGTACGGAATCCCGAACACAGCAAGCGCCCAAGAGTCTCTGCTAGCCAGAAGCGGGAGCCAGAATAGAAGAATTTCGGTATAGGCGCGAAGAGTAGGAAGACCGATAGCTGTGTCAACATTAGCACGTAGTATCGACGATCGGTATCATCTGCATTGCAGACGAAGGATAGTATACACACCCCAACAAGGACAACGGGCCAGTACAGGTACATCGCGTCGGAAGCCATCTCACTGAAGTTGGCGACCATGCAAATGCCAAGCATGCAAGCAAAGACGGAAGGTATTTCGGAGACCTGGCGCCAGTTCATCGAGGTACGGTTGTTCAATTCGAAGATGAAAGAGTAGTTGACGTGGTACCTCTCGAAAATCCACGCATCGATGATGAACAGGAAGGATAGCAGCAAGAAGCAGAAGTACCTGTGATCGTCAGTATTGTCAAGTCCGCTCAAACCCACCGAAGATATGGAGTGGGCAAAGATGATAGACTCACCCGCCATAGACCTCAAGCAGGTAAGATGTCTCGGTCCGCTTTCTTGAACCGACAGGAGCTCCGTAGTATGTCAAGCCAGCATATACAAGGCCCACGATGATGAGAGAGAAGCCAATACCTTGTAGCAGACCCGCCCTGTACATGGGACCGCCGTAGTCGGAGGCTTTGGCGTTCTTGGCACGTAGTTTGTTGACTGCGAGCTTTCGGTTCCCTCGTTCGAAGTAGCGAGCATATAAGTCTGGGTCACATCATCAATACCAAGCCAATGACTTTGCAGACGAGAAGTGGCTGGGCCTACCCTCGATATCTTGGATGAGCTTGTCGGGCACATCGGAAAGCACGAAATGCGCCATGTTGACCTTCTCGCTCATGTAGTCGCTCAGCAGCGTAGCTCGCTTGTCATCGTCAGTCGTGCTAGCAACTATGCTCTTGTTATACTTCTTGTTGATCTTGCGATACGCAGTGCGGTTGAGGAGGCTGTAAGACTTGAGGAGCTCAAGACCACGATAAAGCTCTTGGCAAGCGAGTTTGAGTTTCCTCTTAGCAGCACGGTATGTGACGTGATACTCCCTTCTCACGTAGTCCTGTTGCGCAGTACTGCGATGTCCTTCATCCACATCCAGCGATGGGAGGATCGGTGTGGCCAAGTTCGCCATGTATCTGGACGTCTTGCCGATCCTGCCCTGGCCGACATTCGTCACTGTCGAAACATGTCGATGCCCATTAGCTTTCAGTGTCTCCTTGATCTTGACCTCGTCCACTCGCTGATCGCGCAGCATGTGCAGCTGGGATCGAAGAACATCGAGTCGATCCGTGGACTCGTCTTCCTTCTCCTTGTAAAAGTCTTCGATCTTAACCAACTCCTTGTCAAGGAACAGAAAGAACTCGGCCTTCTTGAAATCGAGATCGCGATGCTCCTCCAACGGGATGTCTTGACCACTCGGGTCGTCACGTATGCTGCGGAGATTGGCTATACTGAAGAGGCGTGTTGCGAGTGGTCGCACATCTGAGGTCGACGCAGAGCGCTGAGGTTGTCGTGCAAGAAGATTCTTCAAGCGGGAAGGCAGCGCAGCAGAAGCCCTCGCGCGTGTTGGTCCGTGGGTCGGTAGATTTTCCGCACCTTTGGAGTTGCTAGAGATGACATGCTGTAGCTGTGGCGCGTTCCCATCCGTGGTCCCATCCATCGTAGTTGCAAATGCAGGAGGCGGCGGGACCCTGCTGGTAGGGCTGACGGGACGATCGTAGTCAGGGTCATCCGCCAGGTCTCGCGGTTGGTTGTCCTTGGGCACCTCTGGGTCCAGACTGGGCATAGGCAGATCCAAGGTAGACGCCGGGTGTAGCGTATGGTGCGTGCTGCCAGACTCCTCACTCGGGCGAGGGGGGCTGCCGATGATACTGCCATATCTGGTCATGCGCGCCTCACGATTGACACGCAGCGGACTACGCTCGTTCACCCGCACCGGTATCGCGCGTGGTGTCGCATCTCCAGCACCCTGCTCCACATCCGGTGCCAACGTGGAAGGATGCGAGACAGCTTCGCTCCGGCTGCGCACCAATCTCAACGGTGCATTGCTGGACTGGCTGTTGCCATTGAACGGCGCCGGTGACTTCCTCAACAGATTTCGCACTGGCGCATCCCTCAGGCTGGTGAAGGGTGAGTTCCTGTCGGCCAGACGCGTAGCCGACCTGCTCTCGACCGCGCGGATTGCTCGTTGGACTGCCTTGAGCTTCTTCTTGCCCTTCTTGTAGTCGAGGTACTTGCTCTTCCACTCCGGTACTGCGGCCTCATCTAGTTCTTTGGCGAACTTCATCCTATATCCTGTCTACACCACCACACCCGATGCCTGCCCTGCTGTGTTGTCAACGCGTGCCGCATCGTCAGGAATAATACCAAGCATCGCTAAAATGATGTCAGGCGCATGATTCGAGGTGCTGTACCGGGGTTCATGCCCGCAAAGAAGCTTGGGCCTCCCCGCACGTGCTGGAAATATACCTTACTAGACAGCAGGCACGAGCGAACTTCGAAGTGGACTTCTTCGAGACGCAGGAGTGAAGCGATATCCTTCGGAAGGCAAGAGCGAAGTAATAAATGGATTCACCTGAAGGTGAGGAATAGTGTCAACACAGGTTCAAATTCCATACCAGAGATCACAGCAGATATAGAGAGCATGGGGTATCACGTAGCTCGAATCCCATCTGAACACCACGTGCACCACAAATCCCAGCATTGCCCACGGAGCCGGTACAGTGTGCCAGTAATGCTCACCTATGCATCACACCCGCAGCATCCTGGGCCCCAATCTCGTACCCCAGCAACACCTCCGTCCCCGCCGTGCTCTCCCACCCCCTATTCCCAGCAGCAGAAAGCATGAACCTACACGTCGGATCGATATACACCGAACTGATAACCCCACCCCGATGCCCAGGTATAATCGTAAAAGGCACCGTGCGATGTCGACTGGCCTCAGACTGCTGTAAATCGTATATCCGCAAAATATCCTGCGAGGCACAGACAAGGTGTCTCCCATTCGGCATGCTCCTGACCGCATACACCGCTCCACTGCCTTGCTGAAATCGGAACACACGTTCGGGTTTGCTTCTGTTAGAGCCGAGCTTGTGGATGGAGTACTCGTCGACAGTGTTGTTTCTTCGGCCGGCGTAGAAGGAGTTACCGTCTGGACTCCAGCAGGCGCCCGTGCACCAGGGCGGTGTGCTGCCGAAGGGGGTGATGGTGGCGATGGGCAATGGTACTCGGCGGTCCCAGATGCGGATGCTGCCGTCGAATGCTGCGTCGAGAAAGGTGGATCCGGATTGTGGAGGGAGCTCGGTGGACTTGGACTCTTCGGTCGCTGGTGCCGTGAGTGGCTCGTGAGCATGTGAGAGGGAGGTGTGGCCGTTTGTTGCTGCGTCGGCTGTGCCATCTGGTTCATCTGAGGTGACTCCGTTTGTTGTTGGCTCAACTGCGGATGCACCATTTCGTAGCTGCTCAGTCGAGCCATCAAACGAGTCAGCTGCGATCGAGTCGGCGACTTCGGAAGCCTGAGCAGCTTCGGGAGGTTGTACAGGCCCGCCGCTGCCCATTCCAGCCATCTCCGTGTCCTGTTGCTCATCGGGCTGAGCTGGTGCATCGAGCGTGGCTGGCTCGTCTTCTTGGAGACCATCTTGCAATGCTCTGGTGAGCTCATCCTCTCCGTCATCGAAAGCAGGTCCGCCACCAACTCCACCAGCATCATCTCCAAACAGCGAGCCATGCTCATCACCGAAGAGACTGCTCGGTGAGCCAGCAGCATCTTCTTCGCCGCCTCGCGAGTCCCGTCTGTCGGTACCATTTGGCAGTATACCGTTCGTGAGTGGTCGGTCAGCGTTGTTGCTAGAAAAGGTGCCCAGCGACTCATGAGTCGGTTCCGAGAGCTCAGGGACGGAAGTATCACTGAGAGGTCGTGGCTCGATGGCGCTGATCTGGCCGGTAGCCCCTTTGAAGCTCCGCTTGACTTTGCCTGACTGGAGATCCCAATCGTGGATGTTCTTGTCCCAGCTGCCAGAAAGAAAACTTGTCTCGTCCTGCGATAGCGAGAGTACAGAGACTGCATTGGTATGCTCCTTCATCGTCGTGACTGTTGTGCCAGCCTGGTGGCGACATGTCTGCAAGTTGATGCCACCACTCTCCAACCCCGACAGCAGCCAAGTGGCCTGATGCTGTACAGCAAGCGAGTATACCGGGCTGGTCCACTTGACTTCCTCAGCCTGACTCTGCGGTGTCCGCATGGATGGCTCTTCGTTCTCCCAGTACGTGACCAGACTGCCAGCCTTCATCACGCTGTCTACGAAGGGGTGTTTCTGCGCAACGGTGAGCGGGACCTTGCCATTAGCAGTCTCGACCCAGTTGAACATGCGCACATAGCCATCAGCACCTCCACTGAAGACCCACCGCATGTCCGGCGTAGTTGCAATCGCGTTGATAGAGGTGCCTTGTGGTGCAGCCATTGTGGGAACGATGTCGTAGGTGTACGCAGCGAGTGCCTCCGGTCGGATGGGTGGGATGAATGCCAACGTTGCGCTGGTGCTGTACGACGAGCGCCGCGGTGATGGTGAGGTCAAGACGACTTCTGGATTCTGCTGGCTATCCAAGGTTGACGAACGCTGTACTTGGCTGACTCGTTGCGAAGGAGACTCAACCTCGTTGCGATCCTCGTCCTCATCTTCTTCGCCCTCGTTGTCGTCGTTATCTTCTTCGTCATCATCGTCTCCTCCTTCATCATCCTGGTCCTGATCTTGGTCTTGACCAGCGTCTTCCATTTCCTCATCTTCATTCTCGAACTCGTCCTGCGAGTTGCCAGCGGCATCTGCGTCTTCTTCTAAGGTGGCCATGTTGCATTAATCAACAGTATGGAAGATGTGTCGGTACAAGTTCAAGGTCTCGGCATAATTTGGTGATCGTGTCCCAGAAGAGCAGGTAATGGTCATCCGGGATCAAATGTAGCGACAGGGCCTCTCCGACGTTGTTGCCAGCTCTCCAGCGGCATTGGTGAGGGCGCGTGAGTACGTCGGCGAGAACGTGCCTCTGTCGCTCATCTGACTAATAAGCGACAGCAGCTCAAGAAGGATTCGACGGTCTGCGGTGCATTTACTTTCTCGAGTGAGGTCGTTCACAGCACGTCGCGACTGACCAATCGGCTTGACTCCGATCCTGAAACGCGTCGGCTCCAAAGGGGAATAGCGCAATATGGGTTGGACTTGCATTGGCACTCTTCTTCGCCTCCGTCGTCCGTGAGCTACACCATCACTTTGTACGCTGGCCTCGGCTTCGCTATGGGCCACCCGAAGCATGCCCATAGCCGACGAACGTGCTGCACGAAGAACCTGGAACCGGACGGTCTAGACCCAACAAACGTGATTGATGCGCGTAGTATGGGTGCAGGAAGCAGTGGGCACGGGCAGGTGCATCTTGGACGTAGGTCAGTCGCAGCTCGGTTGCAGGATGATGCGAGGAAGAGCATGCCACTCGCGTAATTTGCGGGTGGAGGTTGCAGGTGTTTGACACCCTGCGTTCCTGCTGTTTGCTTGGTCCCAGCAACTATAAGTCCGCATCGAAGTGTTTGGCACCTGCGAGTGTGATTGTCTTTGCAACTGCTGGTTGATTTGATCTTCTCTTCTCTGCCTTCTCGAAAACTTCTCTGGCCGCTCTCCCTTGGTGTACTGACGGAATTACTGATCGCCACCTCGAGAGCTGGCGCGCTCCAGCTTCGTCGCTCCTTGCGTTTCGGGTGACTGTCGCCTTCGCCACCACTTTTGACCTCGTGACCGAAAGCTCACCTTCTTCTCAAAACACCACAACCTCACCACAAAACACAAAACACAAAACAACTTCGGTCAAAACGCTCCTCGGCGCTGAGAGCACCACCAAGGATGAACGAGCACCTCAATGAGCGCTTCGGCCGCTCGAGAAGGGGCGCTGCCCGCCCCACTGAACAGGTGGAGGTATGGATCATGCCACCCCAGCTGAACGAGAACATCCGCAAGTACTACGACGACGCGAAGAAACCCATCGAGGGCGGCTCCTGGCTACGTCTCCCTGAAATACCGACAGCCTCCGAGCTCCTTGATATCGACACCGGCAATGGCTCCAACAGCTCGAGCAAGGTCGAAATCGCCACCAACAAACCAAAGGGAGCATGGGCTTCCAAAGGTGAGCACTTATCCACCGACTCTCCTCCATGCAGATACTGACTTCATACGCTGTAGAAGAGTACCTGAGCGCAAACTACGAGCTCCTCCGGGAAGACGCAATTCGTCCACTTCGTGAAGCCGTGCAGCAGGTGAAAATCACACCCCAGGCCGAGGAAGCGGCCTTAAATGGCAGCATCGGTATCTACGAGAAGGTGAGATACCAACTCTTCTCCGTCTCATGGCCACGTCTTCATGCTAACCGCTGCACAGGTGCACATCTGCTCCATCAAGTGCTCACCGAGAGGCATCGCTATCAGAGTCACTTTCTCACTTTTCCGGACTGGCAAGAAGATTTTGTGGGAGCAGTCAAAGCGCCTAATCACTGGTGGCCTCGTTGTCCTCACGCCGGCAAATGATCGCTTCAAGACCAAGGCCATCGTCGCTACAGTCGCTGCTCGGCCACTGGAAGGTCTGCGCCTCAACCCTCCAGAGATTGACCTCTTTATCGCTCGCCCCGAAGAGTCCGAGATCGACCCAGCGCAGGAATTCTGGATGATCGAACAGCGTGGATCTATGTATGAGGCGGACAAGCATACTCTTCTGGCACTACAACGGATGATGCGGGAGCCGTTTCCATTCCAAGAGCATGTTGTCAGCGTGCGAGCTCAGGTTCCGCCGCCGGCATACGTACAAGAAAAGCCAGTCATGGATATGAGTGCAGTATTGACCAACAACAAGCACGAAACGTACGACAACGTCAATGTCCTGCGCGGTTGGCCAACACAACCTCACAGCGAACTTGACGCATCACAGCTCGCTGCACTTCAGCGAGTACTCACTAAGCAGTTTGCCATCATTCATGGTCCTCCCGGCACGGGCAAGACGCACATCTCAGTTCAGGCCATCAAAGTCATGCTCAATAACCGCAGAGAGGACGACCCACCAATCATCATAGCATGCCAGACCAACCATGCAGTGGATCAGCTTCTCAACCACATCGCACAGTTCGAACCCGACTTCATTCGTCTCGGTGGCAGGTCGAAAGACAGGGGTGTTGTGAAGGCTCGAACGTTGTACGAGGTACGCAAACTTTCTACCGAGAACCCACTCGCCGGCTCTCTTGGTCCACAGGCACGGAAGAAAATGAAAGATATGGTGAAGGAGTTTGCGATCCTGCTCTCCCCACTCAAGGCAGACAAGCAGCCACTCATTGTGCCTCTACTGGTCCACTCGGGGATCATCACCGAACAGCAAGCCGACTCTTTGGTGGCTGGTGCCTCGCAGTGGGTGCAGAGTACTGTTGATTCACAGACCGAAGCTTTATCACCTTTCAAGATATGGCTGAGCAAACAGCTCATTGCCGTGCCGCCGAAGCAGGAGCCTGAAGACTTTGGTTTCGATTTTGAAGAGGCCGACCTCGAATTTGAACAACTGAAAGACCTTGAGGCCGAGAATGACAACAAGGATGACGGCGATCTCGACGATCTCGCAGGACAGTCTTTTCCGATAGCAGACAACTTCACATGCCGCGAGACGCCTGGAGTGACGGACGTGAAGTTGCAGCAAGCACTCAAGCAGCAGGACATGTGGAAGATACCAGAGGCTATGCGGCCTGCAGTGTATCGTCATCTTCAGACCGAGATGAAGAACCTCATCCTCGCGGAGTTCCGAATCAAGTCAAAGAAGTACGACCAGCTTGCGGAGCAGCGTCGCATTGGTTCGTTTGAAGAACACGAGAGGCTCTTGAAGAAGCAAAAGATCATCGGCATGACCACCACCGGATTGAGCAAGTATCGTGGTCTCCTCGCAGCTCTAAAGCCAAAGATCGCACTCATCGAGGAAGCTGCAGAAGTTCTTGAAGCACCAGTCGTGGTCGCCTGCCTTCCCACCTTGCAGCATCTTATCTTGGTCGGAGATCACAAGCAGCTGAGGCCTCACTGCAACGTCAAGCAACACGAAGACGAACCTTACTTCTTGAACGTCTCCATGTTCGAGCGCCTGATCAACAACCACATCGAATACGACGTTCTTTCCAAGCAACGCCGCATGATTCCCGAGATCCGTCGCGTTCTCTACCCTATCTACAAGAACATCATCAAGGATCATGCCTCCGTCCTCGACGTTGCTAAGCGTCCACCGGTTCCGGGTATGGGCGGTGTCAACTCGTGGTTCTTTACCCATCACTGGCCGGAGCAACGCGATACCCGGAGCTCGGCGTACAATCCACTTGAAGCAGACATGATCGTTGGCTTCGTCAAGTACCTGGTCTTCAACGGCATGACGACTGACAAGATTACGGTGCTCACGTTCTACAATGGGCAACGCAAGAAGCTAGTCAGCGAGCTACGCAAGGACGTGGATCTTACGGGTCAGATCTTCAACGTCGTCACCGTCGACTCGTACCAAGGAGAAGAGAACGACGTCGTAATCTTGTCCCTCGTTCGCAGCAACGACAAGAATCAGGTTGGCTTCTTGAACGTGGACAATCGTGTCTGCGTGGCACTGTCTCGCGCCAAGCGTGGCTTCTACATCTTCGGCGATGGCGAGCTCCTCTACAAACCTGAGTTCAAGACGTGGAAGAAGGTGATTGGGATCATGGCCAACCAGGAGGGTCCGAAGGCCGACCGACTTCAGATTGAGCCAGTTTCCCGCCTTGGTGAATCACTTCCGGTCCGTTGCAAGAATCACAACCAGCTCACTGAGATCCGTGATGCTGGAGACTGGACCAACATCAAGGGCGGGTGCGAGCGGAAGTGCGATGGACAGTTGCCGTGTGGTCACAACTGTACGCTCACCTGCCACCCGTTCTCGCACGAACGTGTGATCTGCTTCGAGCCGTGTGGAAAGTCTCTGAACTGCTGTGGTCGTCCATGCAAGGCTGAGTGCGGAAAGACCCGCGTCTGCAAGACTTGTCAGCTCGAGCGCATGCAAGGTGAAACTCCTTCCGACCGGTCTGAGGGATTCAGTGAGGTTGTGCGGCACGCAAAGCAGTCGTCTGTAGACTCCTGGAACGAGTTTGTGAAGACTGAGGTGCCACGCTACCATGCGGAGGTTGATTCTATCAATTCGTCGAGACGCACAAGCCCGGAGAAGGAGGATCAGAAGCATGCTACGTCCCTTGTGGACCTGACTACGCAGGACATGATGAAGCAGCTTTCGTTTGGGTCTACAGGCACTGCAGACACTTCACCGCCGCCTACACGCAACACGTCGCCGACAGTTCTCGTGGCAGAGAAGGCACGCATGGGGTCGAACGGTCGACTGAAGTACAAAGAGACGGTGACAGCGAAAGAGGTTGTGGTTCCCGAGGTGTGTGAGAGGGATTGGTCGAAAGAAGGGAGTCTGCTCGATTGAGCTGCCTCAGTCAAGCACCAAGGCCAGCTCAATGTGGGTGTTAAGGTCTCATCAGCGCAAGGGCGAACACAAACGACGAATCGTCGCTCAATCGCAGAGGGTTGCTCAGAGGATGGATAGGATTGCTTGATGGGAGATGATGGAAGATCGCTGATAGCTGGGTTCATGGTTCAAAACTTTGTTGACGTGGCATCACTGCATAGCCTATAGAACTCGCATCGCTCTTAACTCTTTGCTCAATACCTAGTGTCAGTAACCTTGAACCAGCCTTCTCATCTGCACTGTGACTTATCAACAGCTGGAGCCAGCACCTCATTGTCTTCGATGTTGCATCGGTCGATGAGGAGCATCGCGATCGACGCTCTCTCTACAAAAACTGACGAGTCTGAGTGTTAGTGATCGATATAGATTACATGCAGGATAACAACCGAACGAATCTCCTGGGCTTGGGTCGAATGCAGCGCTCTAGAGAAGAGCCGTATAGCATACATGCAAGGATATGCGGTACAATCGAACGACTGCCGCGTTGAGTTGGCACCCAAGAGACACAGGCTGTACGTTCAACGATTGGCGTACAACAATTACAGATATGATCTTGTTGTAGAAGCTTCTGCAGTAGACTATCTTTCGTGAACACTGATCCTAGCTCGTTGATCATTTCGATCGCAGCACAAGGTTGTTGTGATGATGCTGTAGCCCTAAGGTTGGTTCTGCGCCACGGGCGAGACCGCCGTATTCGAATGTTGTTGCGCCTCTTGTGGAGAACCCTAGCTGTGATAGCAACGGATGGCCACAGTCGTTCGTATCGTTGAGGTGGGGATCTCACCGGTCTGCTGGCGGTGCTCGTTTTCGAACAAGGCGAGCTGCAGCTACTCGTTTGTTGCGTTGTTCCACTTGATGCAGCCTTGACGAGCTCGTTGGCGGCAGTGCAGCAATTGGCATATGCCTGTATGTATGCAGGCTATACGACCTAGCATTGTTCTGATGAAGCAGTTAAGATGGATGTGATCGAAGAAACCCGACCGACTGGTTCCGGATAGCAGTTAGCATATGCTAGAGCACGATACCCAGATCCATGGTTTGAAGATACTCTTTCCTGGGTACGAAACGGCTAACGTCTCCGGAGATAGATCAGCGGTTCCAGCAAGCTGAACGGCATGGCTGAAGCATAATCATCCTGCCCGAGCCGTCATCCGGACGTCAATACGAGCGACACAAGACACCACGCAAAGGATGAACCAGGAACGATTGTCATTTGCGATCGATGGAACCGCAGGTGTGGACCGATGGCGTAATCTGAGCTGCAGTGTAGACGCATCTAAGACCATCTAGATAATCGTATCGTTATCTGGTTGGAGATCGAGATGCATCATTTGATTCCGAAAGATTGCAACGAAGAGCGTTGATTGCTCGAGCACCGCGTCCAACCTGGTTGTCATGCAGGAGTTGCGGCATCGTGCCGATGGTCCAGGGTGTAACGACCCGTCAACCTGAACAGCGCCATGCAGGAGCATGTGCGTAGCGTGCTTGCTTGGCGTGAATAGTGCATGGAATAACGCAGTTCTTCCGGCATCAAGAGTCCCCGTGCCAGACCAGCACACTGACGCAAGACAAGATGGGCTATCCCTTATTAGGATACTGCGATTCTGCGTCAGGTGGAGCACAAGAGACCAGGGTTCGTGGGCTGATGCCTTCTGGACATATCTTGCAGTATAATTGTCATGGTGTAAGTGCTTGTATCCACCGAACATCCCGAGGCACTGAGAACGAAGGGCTCCGAGTATGATCGATTGTGCCAGTCGGTTGGGTGGTATTTCAGCAGGTGGGCGGAATCAACACCATCCACTCAGATCTGCCCGGCTCAAGTCCTGTCTCCGTCGGTTCGTTGCTCCATCATGGTGATGGTGCAGTGACGAAGCCCTGGGAGCAATGGACAGAGGCGTGGAGGTTCCTGCATCGGGGCACGCGGAAGCGCCAGCCAAGGTAACATGAGGCGACATATGGAAATGGTGAGTCTTGGTCCGACGGATGCAGTGCTGTAGAGAGTTGTATGTCCGATCATCGCACAGTAGTTCATCTTAGAGATTACCCAGATAGTGGATCAGATATAGCTTCCGGTGGTGGCACGGCGCCGGAGTCAGGGTTAACCAGGCCATCGGGTTCGATCAGTGTACGTGTGAGTGGAGGAGATGCCATCAAGATGAAGCTGAGATGAACCCCGGCGAGCTGCACTCAAGCGCAGGCGAACTTTAGTGGCGGGCCGCAAATGTGACAGGTCACTTTTAGCAGTGTCCCTGACGAACGCGGCCCTAGCAGCTGCCGATCCATCAATTAGCATTGTCTGTATACAGTAGTCCACGCCAGAACTACGCAGACTTGAGGCAGAGTGGTCAAGAATTACAATAGTTTCACTCTGTTGGCCTGCATGGACGACTGGCATTGTCATGTGAGACCTGACAAGTGAGCCAATGGAAGTGCCAAATGGTTCGTGGTGGCTGAATTGGACGGACATGTTCGGTCCTGATGCGGTCCTGTTTCCCAAAGTTCTGTTTGGATCTTTCAGTACGCAATACTCGTGGGCGATGGAACTCAGCACAGTTAGTCGTCCTGTCCAAACGACATTTGTTTGCTCTCGCCATGGTGCCAGTTCTAATCGAGTGTTGACCTCCAGACCCAAGAGTCTCCCCAGAACAATGATTTGAGATCCAGCGACCAGGATCAGAGTAGGGATTCCTCCGCTTATCTTCGGTTCGGAGATCTCCTGGGATCTCCTGGTAGAGCCGCCACTAATTAGGGATCCCGACACAATGGAGTGGCGTGTTCTCCGGCGGCCCGCCTCAGATCGATGGACAGGGGTAAGCGCGCATGGTCATCGCAACGACTCACGCAACCACCCACGAATAGCAAGATCGACTCTCCTGGGGCTCGTGGATTGTTTCACCTGGCCTTCTCGTCTAATTGTCAGATGAGGAAAGGTCCTGCGCCTCACTTCAATAGATCGCGGACGCCGATGGCAAATGGGGAACTCTGCTGCCACCTGCGATGATGACTTCTACCACAAAGCCCGAGCTGCTGGGGACCTGCTTGGATCGAATTGCAGTGGGAACTTGTGTAGCATTTGTACGATCCAACGGCTCAATGGAGACTTCTTCCGGGCGAGAATGGATATGTATATAGCTGCATTTGGATGGTCTGGTCTTGAGGGAGGAGTGGTATAAGACTTGTCTGGCCGGTTCCAATAGGACGGGAGAAGTTGGTACTTGGTTTCTGCTACATTCACCATTGGCTTCTTTGTTGGCAAGAGCGTCTTGAAGGTTTCATACACCGAGTCTTTCTATCTCAAACGGTAAGTCAATTGGACACGCAGTGATACGAGACGATGTGGTCGATGGCAGGATGCTGACGATGGTCCAGCTAGTTGTCAATCGGGCGACCGTTGAAACTCAAATCCCACGATCTCGACCAGCCGAACTGTTCCGCTACGACTTCTCCTAAGCCGCTGTTTGACTATTATTGCGAAGTTGTCCATCAGGCTTGACCAAACGCTTCACCTCGACTCACCCCGAAACAACATGGCCGAACACAGCCGTCGATCATCCCAGCGAGAGGCATCTGGGCCACGTGCCGTCGAGTCACCGCGAGAGAAGCATCGCGGAAGCAGTCGACGCCACAAGGAGACCGAAGACCGCGAGAAGACTCGACCACGAAAGTCGGAAGGCAGCCGTTCCCACAAGAAGGAGAGCAGCCATCGACGAAGAACAACTAACCCCCAACCGACCAATGCCGCTCCCGAGAGACCAAGGATCGAACTCGATGTCATCGGCCAGCCGTCACCCGGCATACAGCTCGGCATGCCGGTCGAGGAGTCCATCATGATCAGCGTGAGGCATTCGTCAAGAGATCAAGCTGTGTCCTCCAGCAACATCGACACCTCCGGTATCTTCGCAGTAACGTCTCTGGTCAGCGAGGGCCAGAATGGCGAGAGAGTGCCACTGGAGCCTGGCGCCATGTGTACAGAGAAGCAGGCCGATTCGATTCATCCACTACCTGAAAATTGCCTCGATACCCTGGCACGAACCCATCCTTCTCGTCAGCCACTGGGCTACTTCTCGTTCCCGGACATGATCATCCGACAAGCAGGAACTTATCGCATCCGAACAACACTACTGAGGATGGGCGAGTCCGGAACTACCACCTTAATGGCTGTCGATAGCAACCCCATCAAGGTCGAAGGACGTCGGGTCAACTTGGTCCGTCGCCGGCAGCAGGTATACGGGTGATCTTCACCGTACAAGCCGGGTCGTCATCAAAGCCCTCACGTGCCGACATAGGTCTTGGGGCTGAGAACCTGGGGTCCGTCTTGCTCTTGTATTACCAGCGGGATTTGGGGATGGGTAGAGGCGTTCAGGGCAGGTTACGCAAATAATGCGTAGTGTATCATGAACTAGGTCGAGCTATAAGACCAATGAGGTTTAGAGGGGTTTCGGTATTGGTGAGAAGTGGGAATGGAATAACAGCATATATGTACTCAATGAGCATATATCATCCTCCTCATGTTCATCTCCTCCATCTCATATTGGGCCAATGGGTGTCTTGCCGAGTTTAAGTTTCGAACACGACGGGACCCTGATTCGTCTGCAGTACTCAAGCGGAAGCAGACCAAGGTACATCATTGCGTGAAGTTCTGACCATTGCAGTGCTCACGATAATTAAGCTGCGATGAATGGAAGTAGACAGGAAAAGATGAAAGTGAAGTTGACCGTGCATGTGAAAGTCTTGGCACCGCCGTCGTCATGGTAAACACAGAATTGAATGGCTGGAAGCGTCTGCCTCCTCCAGCCACACCACGAGTCCACCTCTCGACCCAGCAAAAGAATATCTCCACATTCTTCGACCTTCATCTGGCAAGTCTAACACACAATACCATTATCCACAACAAATCACTGAATTCCGGCGCAGCATAAACCCCCATTGCTCCCGAATCGTCACCCAACATCGACCGCCTGGCAACACTCCTCCAACCTGCTAAGGCTCCGGCCGGCAGGTGAACACACCAACCCCGAACACACCACAATTAACGACCATGTCACCTCTCCCACCAACAAGCCTCGCCCGGCGGGATGTCACAACCAGCTTCCACCGCGGCGACGGCTCGATCAACCCAGCAACACTCAACAACCAAATCTTCATCGGCCTCTTCGCCTCCCTTGGCGGGCTAATGGTCCTCGCATCCCTCTGGTTCTTCTTCTGGGCCAAAAACGGTGGCTTCCACTGGCAGGAGAACGACTGGGATGACTACAAATCCACCGTCTTGCGGCGCAAGGGACCAGACGGCAAGACGTTGTCGAATGCGACCAAGAGTACGAAGCTGGGCGGTAGCACCATCGCAGGCACACAGCGGTTTCCATGGGAGGCGAGGATGAAGGCGAAGAGTGTGGTGAGCTACGACGAGAAGGGGAGGAAAGGTGTGTTGGGCAAGAGAGGGTTTGGAAAGACGCATAGTGTATTCTATTCGGACGATTTCACCGATTCGAAGAGTCGTGGCACCGAGACGGTGAGCGATATGACTGAAGATATCCGCGGCGACACTGTCTACGAACAAGAACCATCGCATCACTCAAAGCGCTATCGCGACCGCGACGTACGCGAATACAAGAAGGAACGTCCAGCTCGTGTTGGCGGCCTTAACCGCGTCGCTGACGGCAGTGGTGTGAACATCGGTGCAAGCACTCTCGCCGGTTCAGACATCAACTCCCAAGCCGGCTCCGACCTCCCCATCCTCCCTCACCAACACAAATCGCCCAAACCGCAAACACCCAAGCAAAACGACCGCGCTGCCGCCCGCGCCCGCGAAGAAGCAGGAAAGATGGAGCGCCGCTGGAAGAAAGAGGCCGAAGAAGCCGCTGCCTCTCTCGCCCGCGAATCGGTCCCTGCGCCTAAGAAGGCCGTCGCTCCATCCTCATCTAAACCACCGTCACCACCGAAGCACCGTCAAGCTTCTCGCAGCAACTCGCCGAAGAAGCGTGAGTTCAGCTACGGTGGTAATGACGCGGCCACGGAGGTGTTGAGTACGGCGTACACGAGCACGGCGAGCTCGGGGCAGAGGACAGCGAGCTACTACGACTCGTACCGGCCCAGGGCGGAGTCGAATCCTAGACACTCGATGGGCGATGCAGCTGCTGCTGCCAAAAAGACGAGGCAGAGTTCGCCAAAGAAGAAGGCGCAGGGTGGGAGGTCTGGAGGGTATAGGAGGGGCGCGGATAGTGACTTGGAGTGAGGTGGCTCATAACGTGCTTGTTGACGAGTTGCGTTCGGAGTAGTCCAATTCACGTCTGGCTGTCTGGCCGTCTCCAATGGCTGAACGTATGAGGGAGCCACGGGCAATGGAACAATCGCTGGCAGGTCCCCTCGATGGGCTGGGTGCTAGCAAATCATGATGTTTGGCAGCTTTGCTCTGGCGTTCGAAGCGAGGCATTGAGATGGGACGGGCAGCATGGGACGGTATGGCATGACATCGTACGAACAGATCACGAAGAGCGAGTGTATTGTAGATAGCGTAAAAATGGAAATGCCATTGCACAAATATGTTTGCCGCCGTGAAGCAGTCCACCCTCATCCATTAGATCAAGCTACATATGATATGGTTCATGTCCATGGACCATCACCATGTCAGCACTCCTCGTCTCATCTGCAAAGGTAAAATGACTTCGTCTTGAAGCCCAGATTGGTCCGAAAATTCGTAGATCGTACAAGGTCGTTCAATCGTCAGTCGTCATGTCCCATCGACGCGGGAGTACTCGTTGTGTGCTTCTTCGTTTCCGAAAATCGCAGTCATCATTCGTTATAGGCGCTTCCATCATGGGTATCAATGCTTCCTGCGCTGTCCCCATCCAGAGAAAACCCCATGACTCCTCAAAACCACGAGAGGAAACAGAAACGCTCGCACGCTCAAGACTCCAGCTTTTGTGCGCAAGACCAGAGTTCGCAGACAAGTCCAAAAGGGTATAAACTTTCCTGGATCCGAACACTCGCTTTTGCTTCTGCACAACTCCGCAGAAGATGAATGAGCTCTGCTTTTGTGTCCGCCATAGTGGTCGAGAGGGGTAGAGGGCCAGGTCAACCCCTGGTGGTCCAGAAGCCGACGATCATATCTCGGATAACCGGTAACGCTCCATTCGCTCGAACGCCAGATTCGCCAGAAGTAATCAAGAAAGGATGGTCGTATGCCAGATCCGTAGCCTGGCTCGTCGGCGATGCATCGCTGCGATCACATTCAATGGTCGCGTCCACATCAAGTCGCTGTCTTCTCCTCCTTCACGCTGGCACTCTCCCGCCTGCCTTTGACAGCTTCACTCCTCCCTCTTCCCGCCTCACTTGGGGCTCTGCTGCGGCCGACGCGACTGCTCGAACTCTTGCTGCCGTAATACGCGCTGTCGCGCTGGCTCCTCTCACCACCACCACCGCTTCCTCTGCCAATCCTGAGCTTCGCCAGTCCACCGTCCTCTGCCGGCTGCACCTCCACGCTCGCATCCCCATAGACGTGGAACGTCGTTTCTCCAGTCTCGATCGTTACCCCTTCACCTGCTCCGCGCGACTTACAGGCACCGGAGCGACCTGTCTTTTGGCTTCGCCCTGAGACGCTCTCCCTTCGCCTGGAGGATGCCTCTTCAGTAATTCGAATGTTCTCTGCCGTAAGGTGTGGTGGTGGTCCGCCACGCATATCGTTTTGGTATTCTTCAACTGCCCGCTCACGGCGACGCTGTGCGGACGACTCGCGACGATGTTGGCGATACTCTTCTTCTTTCCAAGCGTCGGCACGCTCTCTTGCGTCGATGGCATCCTGCTCGCGTTTAGAGAGGTACTCGCGTCTGCGTCCGTTCCTGTCTGTGATGACCATGTTCGCCATGCCAGAGTTGAGAGATGAGAGATTGGTGGATTTGGTGCGGCTCGAAGATGCTGTGGACTGGGACGGTCGTCGGCTTGAGCGGGTGGAGGTGGAGTAGTGCGTACGAGCGCGCTCGATAGCCGGCTGGACGGTGCGGTCAGAGTCGACGTTGTCGGTGGAAATGTATTCAGACCGGGAATTGCGACGGAGCATCTCGTGGGACCGAGTTGGAACCGCAGGCGCGGAGGGATAGTGCTTGGCCATTGACGGACGGCGTTGTGGCGAAGACATCAGACGGCTGTCTCGAGGGCGACAGGAGCGCTGATACTCTTCTTCGGACATCTCGGAATGATCGGATTCAGACTCGCTCTCGGAATATTGTGCATCGGTAGGGAACGCTCCCGGCATCGTCGGCGTGCGAGCGGACCTCTGCCGAGCGGAGTATGCACGAGCAAGGGGAGCAGCATGTCGTACACTTGGCAAATCGTACGTGGGGGTTGTGATTGCCGCTGTTCGAGCCGAGAACGTGCCATAATTTGGCGACGTGGGCGAGGCTTGGAGTGGCGACGGTGGAACGTAGACTGGCACCGCTTGTTGAGTTGGCGGTGTTGTTCCGTATGCAGCTTGATACGTCGGTTGCGGTTGCTGTTGCTGTTGCCGATAGTGGAGCTGCTGCATTTGTAGCATCTGCTGCTGCTGCTGTTGCTGAAATTGCTGTGCCCGCCAAGCCTCATAAACGTGCGGAGGCCACCCAGCATTGGTTGAAGGCTGTCCAACTCGGGCAGCATCGAGGGAGGAGTAGCCGTGGATGCTTGCCGGTCGAGCTTGTCGAGAGGCTGGTCGCGATGGAGCGGGAGGCTGTGCAGCCATCTGAGGGACAACAGTCTTACCTGCTGTGTACGGTGGGATCTGTGCATAATGGTATGGCGGATACTGCTGGTACTGCATTGGCGAAGCGACATACCCCGATGCGGCATATTGGTTGGCGCCACTGTGTCGACGAGACTCGATCGGAGCGCCCACGCAAATCGGGTCAGAGCAGCTCGGATCCGTACACGGTTCTACTGGCCTTGAAATTGAATTCGACCTTGATGGTGGCTGCGGCCGAGTTTGTTGACGGCTGTCTTGGTGAACAACAGCAGGCCTGCTTCTCACCTGCGTTTGCACGGATATCGGTTTTGATGGGGGTGGCATGGCTGCCCTGTCCCGCGCCGCTTGCCCGGTGGTTGCCTCATTGCTGTCGCGCGTGTTGCTCAATTGTGACGAATAACCCGAGTCACTTGCGCCGTCGCGACTGACGCGATAGCGATATATGGATCGCGGTGGACCCGACGTCGTCTGACGACGCCTGGCTTCTTTGCGTGTTCCCTCTCGGACGGTGCCGAGCTCGCTCTCGTCTTCGAGGTACGCAACCTCAGGCTCCTTCGAAGGCATCTTCACGCCTCAGTACCTTGGTGGCCGATCGTGGTCTGGAATGTCTCGGATCCAAGCGCAGATCAAACAAGGCGACGGCAGTAAGAGTGGGGCGCGTACAGCCGCGCGCTTTCGATCTGAGCCTAATATGTTGTCTCAGAAGGCTGCGGGGTGGCGGAGGAGTCCTTGACAAAGGCTGTCAGTGGTTGTTGTATCATTGTTGAATGTCTCGGAAGCATTGTTCAAGCAAGCGAGATTGTGAAGAGATGACTGTTCGCGCGGCCAATAAGGGCTGTACGACAGTTCACCGGTGCTTGCAAACGCAAAAGGTGGGGGGCGAGCAGGTCGAGCAACGTCTCCGGCAAGCTGCCATTTCTGGACGCCGGCAGCCGTCAGGAGTGGGTAGAGTGCAGCTTCGCAAAGTAGGAGAGGAACGATCACACGAAAGTGAGACGGAGGACAAGGACGGATGGGATATTGCCACAAATTGAACAGAAAAGAATGCCCGAAACGTGGGGAGGGTGGATATACTTCTTGGGTCTTCTATCGTTCCGTGTGCCGAACAAGTCAAGCGTTTCGCTGATCTGCTACGGATTGCGAGCTTCTGCATGCCATGCAGATGCTGATGGAGGGTCGCCTATGAGAGCTGCAGCTTAGCAGGAAGAGGGATAGCTCGGACCGTATCGTTTGAGCGCCGTCCACTGGCGTTGTCGCCTATCCTGCCACGTCTGCGATGGGCATGGAAGGCTAGGTAGGTATGTGGTTTGCTATAGGCGGCCGCCCGGCGCGAAGTCCTCCAGGTTCGTCGTTAGATTTTGTTGCATGAGAGAAGGGAAGAAGTCGGATAAGGTGAGGTGAGAAAGTGCCCGGGCCGTCGACTTAGTCCGCCGTAGTCCGATAAAATCCGACTCCCGACTGCACTTCTGCCCAACCTGTAGCAAGGTAACGTCTGCCCAAACACAAGAGAACAGGGAGCCAACGCCGCGATATATCTGGCCTTGTACTGTAGGACCACTTGCTGTCACACTTCACCGGATCATTGGGACACCCTCTGCGGCCTTCAGCAGCCTGTACGCATACATGCCTAGCCAGTCGACGAGCGGCGATTTTCTCCTGGCAGTGAAGGGGACCAATGGTGACGTGGGACTGGACAGGAAAGCGAAACTGAGCTCTGAGAGCCAACCAGTCTCCCGATTTGAGCTACTCCGTGAACGCCAAACATCCCGAGAGGTTGGCGCACCTCTAACTACGGTTGCTTTCACAGATACCTATATGTACTGTTGCCGTCTCACCGCTCCTCCTGAGCTTCATCACTTGAACCAACGGCAACTTGTAACAGGTCTCCCGGTTTCCTTCGAATGGACAGCACAACATTGTGATTCGCCAAACAAGCGAACAATTGGGTTGGAATACTCTCACTGGTTCTTGTCTGTGATGGTCTATATAGGCGGTTGGCTAATAGACCATCGACGTGTCCTTACTACTGCTGTGTAACCACTACCCAGATACCATACAGTCTTGCACAGCCCCGAAGCTCGCCCGGGGCTCCGCGAAAAGCATCTGTCTGGCCACGCGAGTTTGAGATGTGTGCAACGAGATGGTCCACGAATGCACAGTGCATTGTCCTTTCTGGGCGATAAAGTCTCTTCCAGTGGAAGATTCTTCTTCATGGAGACGAGGCTGAGTTCGTACATGATGTGGTGTAGCACTGCTACTGCCACGTGCGCTCGATGCCACGAGCACGCCTGGTTATCCTTTACCGATTGGGCGATTATGACGATGGAGCAAAACAATGTCTGCCAAACTTGACGGAACATCAGTATTTATGTGCGACATACCGTAGCGAAGTGCAGTTCCTATAGCATTCTCCGAGCATTCCGAGCTTGTGTGAATATCTCATCCAGTCGGAAGGGTCTGCCGCGTTAATGTATTGCACAGGACTCGTGGCGAAGGCCGTACAGCAAGCAAATTCTTTCCACTCCTACCATCTCACTCGTACGTTCGCACAGCCCCAATGGCCAGACCTCACCACATCTACATCCTCTCCACCGGTGTCAACCCCAGTAACGTCATTCCGTTGCTCAACACCTGCCTCGCGCTCGCGTACAACGCCATCAGCGCAGCCTTCTTCTCAGGCGAGTCCGCATACATCACACTCATCGTCTTGGCATTCTTGTTGCTCGTATCCTTCGCGTCATAGCAAGACGAAAGCTGGTGCGTCATCTTGAACAGATACGTTAGCACCGTGACTGGCTCGCGAGTCTTGTACGTATTGAGGAAGACGTCCGGCCATGTCGCGAGCAGACGCACGAGCTCGATGCCCTCCTTCGCCGTAATGAGACTCATATCCGCAGTGACAAGTTCAGACGCGGGTATCGCGGTCTTACGCTCCATAGAGCACACTCGCGCGTGTGAGTACTGCAAGTACGGTCCCGTGTCGCCTTCGAATGAGGTCATCTTCTCCATGTCGAAGTTGTAGCCATTGATACGCTTGCCGCTGTAGTCCTGCACCATGATCGCGGAAATGGCGAGGATGTCGGCTGTCGCCTCGGGATTTGCGACCTGATCATACTTGTCCTGGTTCTTACGCATGACATCGTGCATGAACTCCTTCGATGCGTCCAAGCTGTCGGCGAGCGAGACAACGGTGCCTTTCCTGGTGCTCATCGTTTGGCCTTTGGGGTCTTTTACCATGCCGAAGGTGATGTGCTCGCATTTTGCCACAATGTCGCTGTAAGGAGACCCCATGAGTTCGAGAATCTTAAAGAACTGTGCGACGTGCACGTCTTGCTGCGAGGCGATCACGTAGATCATCTTGTCGAAGTTGTACTTCTCGTATCGCTCGAAGTTCGCTGCGATGTCCCTGGTGAGGTAGAGTGATGTGCCATCCCTCTTCTTTACGAGCGTCTTGCCAAGCTTAGGTGCGCCATGCTTGGACAGATCTACGATGACGGCGCCTTTGCTGTCCTCGCTGATGTTCTTCCTCTGGAGCACCTCGGCCGCCTTCTCCATTTTCTCCTCCTTGACAGTCGATTCGCCACCGTACTCGTCGAAGTGGATGTTGAGACGAGCATACATATCAATGTATGCCTTGATGGAAAGATCTCGGAACCTCTGCCAGTCTTTCAGCGCCGACGGATCGCCCTTGTACATCCTGGCGAAGAACTGTCGGGCTTTCTCATCTATGCTGGGTATCGCAACCAGGTCTTCTTTCACCTTTTCGATGTCGGCCTCGACCTGCTGGAGCTCCTTCTCTTTCTCCTCTGTCCATTCCGGTAGTGGCTCGGCCTTCTCTCCTTTCGCCGGCTTGGGTATCTTGGCTGGGTTCTTTGCCTTCTCAAGATCCTCTTTCTTCTTTATCAGCGGCTTTAGTGGCTCCTGTTCCTTCGAGTTGTCCTGGTTGATTTTGACGTAGACTTCATTGAGATGCTTCACTGGATCCTTCTCGAGCTCCTCTTCGCTTCCGTACTTCTCGAACCCTTGGGTGAGCACGCCGTACTGCTTTCCCCAGTCGCCGAGATAATTCAAAGAATATGCCTCCCAACCAGCCCTTGAGAAGAGTTTGACGAGGAAGCCACCGATGATGGTACTCCTGAGATGGCCTGTGTGGAACTCCTTGGCAATGTTCGGACTAGAGTACTCCACGATGATCCTTTGCTTTCTGCTTGATGGATTTGACTGATCCTCCAAGCCGAGATAGGTATTGAAGCCATAGTCATGTTTCTGCTTCAATATGCTGGGCAGTACCAGTTTGGCGTATGGCTCCGGCTTGAAGAAGAATCTGACGAAGGTTTTATCTGCGCTGGGCTTCTCGATCAATGGGCTGTCGAACTTCTCTGCGATTTCTTTAGCCAACTCATCCGGCTTCTTGCCTTTCAGTCGGAGCGCGGGTACGGGAAGCATAAGATCGCCATGCTTTAGGTCTTGAGTCCACTGCACGGCATTGTTGATGATTTGTGGTTCAGCACCGGTAATGGTGTGTAGTTGTTCGATAATCACCGCTCGATACACGTCAACAGGGTTGAGATCGGGATGTAGCTGGACGTCTGAGAAGGTTGGTATGGGTGATATGCCCAATTGCTGGAGCTCTGCAGTGATGTGTTCCATTGTCGATTTTGAGGTGGACCGATCCACTGCCTGGGAGTTTCGATGCAGATGCCGCAAACTAAGTTGCCGTGAGTTTTTACCCTCATATATGGGTTGGAGAGATTTTGCTGTGACTCCCCTTTGACTCAATCGCGTCCACGGAGAAAATTTTGAAGGGAGCAGTCGCCGAGATACGAGCCTGCTGCAGATAACCTTGCATGTGCTTCGAGTGGCAAACATGTACCAGCTGTCGATCCGGTTTGATGCAAATGTTCCTTTCAATTACGTGCACTGTGAATATCTTCAGATTCGAGCTCTGCCATCCAACATCTAAAAAACACGAAAAGCCACAAAGCCACAAACGGCGCCACTCGAAAGGTCCGTGCTTTCGATACCCTTCACTTGAAGCTTCACGCTTCTTGTAGGCCAACTTGTTGTTGACATGTGACTTTCTTGTTACCATGTGTCATCCGTGCTTACACTAAGAGTTCATCTCGATCGTATGGAGTCATGCCCGACCATATCGACCAGATAGTTTCCACCATGCCTTCAAGCCGACACACGGCAATGGCACGAGGCAACCGCATGTCCACAAACTAATTCGCCAGTCAAGATCCCTTCGAGAGGTCTTCGTGAGGAGCCTGCACGACTACATGTGCTGTTCTGTCAGGATCTCGCTTCGGTTCATTGCATCTCCACTGAATCGTGAGTCACCAGCCAAGTCACCAGCCATCACTGGCAGATTGGGGGCTGTGAATGTCGTGCCGCCCTCGAATCTTTCCGCGCTTCCTCTCAAACCTGTGTTTCCTATCAACGAAAACTGTCCACAAACAGCGGCTGCCAAACACACCCTACCTGAACATGGGCCGGAAGAACAGAAGTACCCTCGTCGAGCTCGATGGTCGAACACTCGAAGGCGGTGGCCAGCTTCTTCGCAACTCTCTATGTCTATCTGCTCTTACCGGAACACCTGTCCAGATCCACCACATCCGTGGGAATAGATCCAGCGGTGGTGGGCTGAAAGCTCAACATCTTGCCTGTGTCAACTGGCTGGCTCATGCCTGCAATGCGAAGGTTAAGGGAGCAGAGAAAGGCAGCACGACTTTGACGTTCGAGCCAGATGATTCTGACAAACCTCATTCGGATGTCTCTCCAGCATTCAAGAAGACCACCAGCAATGGCGAGATAGTCTACCTCGCCCGCTTGGATATCGGAACAGCCGGCGCAACAGGATTGGCCTTGCAGGCAATTCTCCCATACATACTATTCTCTCGCTTCCCTTCGGACCATCCAACACGACTCACCCTGACCGGTGGTACAAATGTCTCCGGCTCTCCCTCCTACGAATACATAACACAGATCCTTCTGCCAACCTTGCATTCCATCGGCTTCCCTGAGATCAAACCCCAGCTCAAGCGAAGGGGGTGGAGCCAAGGCGGCAGCAGCATCGGCGAGATCTCTTTCGATATTCCTGCGCGCCCATCACCCGTCCTGTCGGCGTTCACTCGAAGACCGGAAAACACCAGGGCAAAGCGATCCCCACGGACGCACCTACAAGTCACGTTCATCGCGCCAGCGTCAGTCCACGACCACTTCCGGACTGTCTTACCTCCTGTAGTGAAGTACCACTTCGGAGATGAATTTATAGTTGACAACGGGAACCTTAATATCAAACGCGAGGGCAGTCTCCACGAAAGGCGTTTCTACATTATCATTGTTGCCACGATGTCCGAGTCCGCCTCCGCCTCGTCCGACACATACAAGCTTGCCCGCGACTGGCTGTACGATCGGAAGATTCGCTCGCTTGAACGCACGACAACCGAGATGGCCGAAGCTGTCACAAACTCGCTCGCCACTGAAGTCGAGAGTGGTGCATACGTCGACGAACATCTCCGCGATCAGCTTATCATATTTCAGGCTCTCGCAAAAGGTACTAGCGAGATCTATCCTGGTGTCGACGAGGATGGAGAGCTAAGGGAGCCGAGTCTGCATACGAGGACTGCGGAGTGGGTAGCGAAGCAGATGCTTGGTGTCAAATTCAACGCGGAGAGCGCTTGTGAGGGCCTTGCATATGGCGCCGAAATGCCAGACGCAGGGTCTTCGATAACTCAAGGCCAAGGCTCAAAGGCGGTCAAGGACGAAGACGCGCTCAAAGATAGATTGCAGGACCTTAGCGTGGAAGAATGATGAGTGTATGCATTTGGGAACGCTGCTTTCACTCTATCGGGCAACAATCTCATGTCCTACAGCGCCATGAACACCTCGCTACGCTAAAATGATTCGATCAAATCCATAAATTCGCTCATCTTTCCCTCAAGCCGGTCCAGCAAACATCCTCGCCTCCAGGTCCAGGCTACTCTTCCCTGTCCTCTCCATACCATGCCGTCGACTCTCTGAGCTCGCACTCGCATCTCCGTCCTTGCGGCTCAGTCGGGCAAATCCCGCTGCCATCGGCGAGTATGACCTGTCCCTTGACGGTTGGTCCAAGGATAACCGACTTCGAATGGTGGCCGAGCTATCCATGGATGACCGTTCTGGTCTGGTAGGAGACATGGTCGGCGATGCCATGGCTGAGCGTGGCCGAGAATGCGAACGAGACGTTGATCCTCGGTACAGTGACGTTGGCAAGATGACGGGATGTGGTTCCGTAGAAGAGAAGGCCATGTCCAATGCCACGCTGGCCGATCGGCTCGATTGCGACTTGAGGTCTGGTGATGCCTGATATCGCCGTCTGCTGGTTGGTCGAAGGTCGTCCTCATGGGTCTGCTCTGAGTGATGGCTGCATGGTCGCAGAGGGCTTGTGGCAGCTGAGGTTTGGCTTGAGCTACATGAAGAGGCGGTTCTGAGGTTCGTGTTGCTGTCTATGCTGACCGGTGGTGGAGTTGTGTACATGTTGGCCACCGTATCTTTTTGATGTTGATTCAGTCGATAGACCTTCAGCCGACCACTCTTCGATGTTTGACGAACAGTATTGTGCTGGAAGATCTGTTTAGACCAGTGCTGAAGAGGTCGAGATAGATTCAATAAGTCCTGTCCACCTTAGGCGCCTACAAGCTATAACATTCCCCAGATATTGCGGCTCGCCAATCCTATATCAAGGCAGCGGAAATTGCGGCGCGTCTTGCTTCAAACCCATGTTGGGCCACGCAGTTGGCACCCGCTTTCCTACATGACTAGGCCGAAGTATCAAGACCGTTGGGCGTCGCAGGGAAGGTATCCGCGGATGACCGTTGCGGTACTGAAGTACAATAGGCTTTACTGGTCGAGTAAAGTCCGCTGCTGTTGCGCGTGAAACAGCGAGATCTGGAGACAAGCATTGGTATTGAGCTTGGCACTTGCGACTTGGCTGACGGCATCACGCGGCAGCCACGTGGAAATTCGAGGGGGTGGAGACTGGACTTCTTCTACGTTAGTAAGTCGCGCGTGGTAGGAAAGAGACCGAGGCAATGATGCTAGGAAGCAGAGGACTTGACGGGCTTTGCGGCTCGAGTTGCGGAGCCATCGAGCGATTTCTCGTTCGAGTAACGAGCAGCGAGTTGGTATAGACTTTGGCAAGGGTCGAGAGCTTGGCAACTCTGTCGTGCATAGAGTTATCAAGTCGTGAAGATCGATCGAAGTTTGAGCGGAAGAACATATAGCCACCCTGCTGGGATGAAGGACTAGTTACCTCAGCCGTGAAGTCAGGGTAGATCACTGGAGTACGAAAGTTGGGAGCCCGTGGTCTTTTACTTCTTTCATAAGGTATTTGTGCTATGAGGACACATATGAGATTAGTATCTGACGCTCAATGTCAGGACAATCGTCTCGTCGGCCGGCATGCTGCCCACGCTCGCTGTCCCTACTCCAAATGTACCAACGCCGGCTGATAAAACTCCCAGGCCGCAGTTCCGGCAGTATGCTCATGATCAACTCATCGCACCCGAATTGTGAACGACACTTCTTCGTATGCTGGTGCATCCTCGTACGCCGGCGCATGTTCATACACGGGCGGTGGCTCCAAGTGAACGTGCTTCTCGCGACCATCCCTTCCCTCCCCAGGCCAGCTTTCATCGTCTGACCGGATCCCACCGTCGCGATTCCGCCGTAGCCGCGCGACCTTGATCCACGCGTACCCAATCACCCGTCCCATCAGCAGTCCAACCAGACTGACGAGCAGTCCAGTCGTGATGCCTGCCATGACCGGTATGAGGATCGCGATCACGCTGCGAGTGAGCGAGGGCAGGATGTGCGGTCTGCGGTGGCCGTAACGGTAGGAGTCCGAGGGCCGCCAGTGTTGTGGGCGGCTATGGTGCTGCTGACCCATTGGGGAAAAGTTGGAACCGGCTTTGCGGCGGCCTGAACAGGAAGGTCGCGTGCGTAGGCCGAGTCCATTCTTGCGCAGAGTGGTGAGGAGGGACTTGAGTTTGCAAGTCATTCCGGGGGAGGTCGCGCAACTGGTGCCAGCTTGTGGCTGGGAGAGGGTTGGTGGTGGCATCTCGGAAAGCGGCGGAGACAATGGAGTGCTCGACGGAGCTAACCACAGTATGCTCAAGATCGCCAGCTCGCCATCGTTCGTCCTCAGCAGATCAATCGCGATCCCGCCAAGGTCGACGTACTGCCTGTTCAGGCCCGTGATCTGCAGCTGAGTGCGGATGACGCGGTCGCCGTTCTGGTCATCTTCGCCAAAGTCCGAGATGGAGGGTGATGAGGAGACGACCAGACCAAAAGCCGTGACTTCGAGTGGCGTCCGGTATGGTTCGGTCGAGAACGAGTCGAGGTCTGCGGCCTGTGCTGGTGTTTGGGTAACGTATATCGGGAGACCGCCAAAGGCTGCCGCTATATAGGCCTGTGATGGGTAGATGGCCTCGTCGTCGAGTTGCAACTTCTGGCCATCTTTCGATATGCTGAAGTCCAAGGTCAAAATGTTGCTGCTTTGAGTCCAGAATGCGGCTTCATCGTCTTTCGCGAAGTCGTCGTCGGTGTCGGTGTGCTGTGAAGTAGGAAACGCACATGATGGACAAGGAATCTCGATCCGCTGCCTCTTCGGGTTGGCGATGCTTGTGGGCCTGGCTTGCTCCTCGTCCGCGGAAGGGAGGTGAAGTCCTGGCGGTAGCACGATCGCGCTCGTCGCCCCCACGCAAATCGCAGCCAAGACCGTGGAACTGAACAACATCTTGCTTTCTGATTAAGTACCTGCTCCAATCCAAGAAGTAGACACACCAACAACTATAACTTCACACCCCGAAACACATTCGTTCGCTTCGAAGGAGGCAGAGTCAGGAGGGCCGCGTAAGAGTTCGTATCCTCGTCGCACAACCAACCCCGTCACGTGCAAGCACGTCAATCGATCACACAATCGAACAAATGCTACGCCGCAGCTGGAAAAGTGGAGCGCTGCTTGCGTATGTGCGACACTTAAACGTTTCTGCGTTGGACCTTCCAATCACAGCCGCTATACTGCCAGCGAAGGCACCAGCCGCTCGTTCGAGACTGGGAAGCGACGGATGAGCTTGGTTCACATGAGGAGTCGTGCCGGCCGTTTGCTGGAAATTCTGGAGATGTCTGGAGATTTCTGGCTGCAAGGGACGCGTCAGAGGTCTCCGAGTCGCTCTCCCTTGCAAAAACTGCTGTCAAACGCTGTACGAGGTGGAGTGCATGCTTTCTGGGTCGTCATACATCGTAAAGTCCCTCAAGTGCGTGTGCGAGCACTGATAGTGATTGTTGACACGGTGACGGCAGTCTGCTGGTTGCACGATATATGTTCACGATCAACGGCGATCACGAACGCACTGCTGGTGAAAGTACAAGTCGTTGCCAATGGGTGTACGCCAGTGCCGACGTGCTTTCTCGTAACGTGACACCTCAACGCACTGGATGAACACCGGCTCTCGAGTCGAGCAAGTTGTTACTACGCCGCAATTCCAGCCGCCACCATTATGACCATAGGCTGTAAAGACAGACTCTCGAAACGCACGCGCGGCCTGGCGCTCTCATTCTCCAGCCCTACAACACCAGACGTAATGGCTTCGAAACCCTATAGCCGTACCTCGTGTCTACGGCCACCGACGCGCCCGCATCAGAGCAGCTTCCAAACATGGTGAACCCAGGTTTACAGCCGTGGGCATCATCCAGAGCGTATTCCTATCTTCGCATTTTGAGCATGTTGGTTGCAACACATTAACATTTAGCTGAGAGAGGTGGGTGTATTCGTTGATCGCAGCCCAACATCTTGCCCCCAACAAGCAAACTTCAGTTCTGAAGATACATGTAGACTCGATGGCGTTCCGGTCATCGGAACGAAGTAGCTTCAGATCCTGCCACGCAAGCCTTTCCAAGCATGGAACGCTCCCATTGGCATTTCTGACATGCAGTGCTGACGACGCTTAATACCAAGAGCGCGTGAATGCCCGCACTGAGACGTCCCGGACTTTGAGATGTATCGCTTCAACGGGTACAGCCATTAGCTATACACCTGTATCATCTATCTCGTCTCAACGACGATCTACACAGTACATCTTTCACTCTAAGTAAACTTCCACCGACTATCAACCCCCTTCCGCATAACCAACGGCGCCACCCCGACCGTCGCAGCAAACAACCCCACCACCGTAGCCAACATCTGGAACTTATTAAAGTCCTTCCCCAACACGTCGAAACTCCCACTCGCTCCCACCCTCGTACCGAACACATCCATCCCGTACCCGAACACTAGACTCGTGCTCTCGACCAACGCAGGCGAGGTGATGATGTTCGTGAGACCGAGGACTTCGCGCTGGTGATTAAGGTACCATCGCGCGTCGAACTCTATGATTGGAGCGTACCGCAGTAGCCCTTCCGCCTGCTCGTCTTTAGTCGGGTCGCGGCCTACCGGCCGGCGAGGGTCGAGGACGGTGTATGGGATCCCGATGATAGCAGAGGAAGCGTCGAGGTAGGCGAGGATGTGGCGGGAGGTTATGCCTTGTTTTGTCTGCGTGACGGAGAGTTTGGAGATGGGCTCGGGGATCTGGTAGGTGGCTGTCAGGGTGTAGGGTTCACCGGTCGTCTCCAACGTAGAGAAGTTACCAGTCAGGCCGCGGTTATTTGGGCTGAGGGATTCGAACATCTCGCCTACGATTAGTTGGTGCCCCTTTGGTGACTCGGAGGAGGCGGAGGCGGTGAGGCTGTAGGCGAACCAGTTTTCGGAGACGAGTGAGGCGATGGGGGCGGAGAGGTCGATGCCGGTGTGGGTGGCGGAGTAGAGGATGGCGCCGGAGATGGTGTCGAGGATGTAGATGTTTGCGATATTTGCGGCAGAGTTGGTCGTGGCTAAAAGCGCAACATTGGGGTTGAGGTACTTGTATAGTACTCTTCGGTCGCCAAGTACTTTTCCGATGGATGCCACAGGGTCGTTGATAGGGCGTGGTACTAAGCTGTGGATATTCTCGTTGGTGTTCGGAGAGAAGTGCCAGATGGAACCTGCGTTCTCGACATCGAGGCGCTTGGCTTCGAGGCCGCCGTTCTCGAAGGTGTATCCTACGTTTGGTAAAGACACAGTTGTCTCTGTACGCGACTCTGTCATGATCAGGTTGCCGTTCGTGGCATTGAAAGCGAGATGCTCTTTGACACCATCGTGCTCGAGGGAGATGATGTCAGCATGAGATGTCAGTTGTGGCTGCCACGTCTCTCCAGTCTTTAGGCTGACAGCTTGTCGACTCCATAGCACACGGTCAGGACTTCCAGCATCAAGCGCGATGAGCCGGCCGTTGCGTGTCGCACAAGCGATGATCTGATGGAAGCCAAAGGTGTCTTTTGCCATGCCGCCATCGCTGCTGGTGCCCAGGAAGCCACGCATGAATCTTTGCGGCAGAGTGATGAGAGTATTTGGCAGAAGTCTCAGCTCCGCGATGTGTCGCTTGACACGATGGATGTATGCTGCGACGGGGTTGCTGTGTGCTTCTGTCTCCAACTCCTGCGCGAGCTCTTCGACCGCAGAAGATATCGCAAACGTGGCAGACTCAATATCAGCAAGTGCTTCCGGGCGGGTCCAGACCGAGTTGCCATTTCTGAGCAGCACCCAGTCGCCTGTCGAAAGCAGGACGGCTGTTCGAATTGCTGAGATCGAGTCGCCCTTGATGGACAACTCGGAGACAGCGTGGACGGGTGTCACACGCTCACTAGCGCCCACGGCTACGCCTAAGTCCTGAACTTTCCATCTCCCGAGTACGCCGTGAGAGGCGGATGACACAGTCGTGATCTCGTCTTGGCTGATCCTCGTGAAGTAGACGTTGGCATCCGACACGCTGGTCGAGAAAGCGCCTTTCCCAGAAAGCTTCGGCAGGCTGTACGACTTCTCGATCTTGTTCTTGCTGAGATTGATGTGGAAGACATCGGCCCAGTGCGAGTCGGCAGTCTCGTAGTGCACGAGAAAGTGTGCAAGAGAATTTGTATGGTATGGTGCTTGGATGCTGACTTTCTCGACGGCTTGGTCGTTGTGTTTGTCGATGTTGAAGGATGCGGTGCTCTTGGAGCCAATGAGATTAACCTTGAGCGTGGTATGTGTTGCATCCGTCCAGGCGATGATGGGAGAAGCCGAGTTTGCACCAACCGACAAGATGGTGTCCTGGGTCGCCAGCTCGCTGTCAGAGCTGAGGGTATACTCATCCGTCTTGTGGCCGTCCACAGAGTCCAGAGATACCACCCGGATCTTGTAGTAGCCCAGCATAGTCTTGTGAAGCAATATCACAAAAACCTCCGTAGACGACGCCGACACCTGATACGCCTGGTCGTTGCCCTCGATCTGGTATTGCCATTTCTTCGTTCCTGAAGCTCCGTCTATCCTCTGGAGTGCAGAGTTGTCACCACCCGTAAGGACCAACACGTCCTTGGTGCCAGCTGTTGCCAGCTTGTCGTCCAGCTCCAAGACTTCGACATCCTCCACTGGTCCATCTGTCTTGAGATCCCATGCTAACCGTCCGTCTGCAGCGCTCCATGCAGCGACCTGGTTCTCGATGCCACTGACCACCACATCTTGTCCCTCCGCCGCTCTCAGGAAGCCTCTACTGTGTTGACTGACATTTTGCGCGAGTGCATGCCGCCATACGATTGCGCCATCTCTAGGGTTGACGGTGCCGACCACTCCCTTGTCGGAGAGGGTATATACCAGCGACGCTTTCGAGCTGCTGCTGGGCTGGTGGAAGAAGGTCGTGTCCTGTTGGGGTTGTCCGAGCAAGGCGTAGTGGTAGTCTACGTTCCACGCTTCATCAGCGTATACCGCGGCCGTTGTTCTGAGGAGTAGATATGCCGCTGCGAAGAGAGGGAGGCGCATTATCGTGTGGTTGCTATCGCATTGCTGCAATCTACAATTCTTTCGAGGATCATGTGAAGATGGCGTGTGCCTGAGGTTGGAATCGACGGGATCGGCTTGACATTTTTCCGTGTTGGGGACTGGAAACGATCATGGCCATTAAATGGACAATTGAATGGGATTATTTTTTGTGACCCATGTCGATAATTGAATGATATGACAGAACAGGTCAAGTTTTCTCGTCCGTACAGTCTATACATTGCCTTCTTGTCCCGTCTACGGAAACTGCATCCAACTTTTCGTCCTCATCCAAATTTCCCTCGCCTCATGGCAACGCCAACTTCAACCTCACCCGAGCTTACGATCGAACATGCTAGGTCTCACGAACGGCAAGCGTTGTTGTTGGTCACTGGCTCGCTCTTTACCTTTCCACCGCTGGTCACAGGATGATTTTGTCGTGGCGGGCGTGGACTTTCCTTCTCCAGGGGATGTGTCGTCCGTCTGAGCTTTGGGTTGAATCGGCTTCGACTGTGCAGTCGCGATAGCTATCGAAACCTTCTTGTGGAACCTGCGCAACCTGTCTGCCGTGTTTTCAAGCAGATTCGGTCTCTGTGGCTCTCTGTTCTTGCGATGCGCTGGAGTCGGTCCGACGGCCGGACAAGTAGGCAACGCTGCAGCAGCAGGGCATCTTGGGTTTCCGAGCAGCTCCGCTACTTCGAGACTGCTTGTAGTGTTCATGGCATTCAGCGGCCCAGGGATGCTTGAGTTTGAGGAGTGTGTTGTGTCGTTTTTTGGTCTGTTATCGTTGGCAGAGCCTAAGTCGATCGCAGAATCTTCACTATCTGATGCTTCGGCAGCGTTGGACGAGATGTCGAGATCGAGGGCACCTGGCTCGGCGTCTGCCTCCTGTGATGCTAGAGGATGCGCCACAGGAAGTGATGCATTCGGCCTCTACGCTTTGAGAACTCTCTCATGAGCCGAAGATGAAGACTGCGAGTGGTCTTGCGTTACAGAGGTCATGGAAGAGAGTTCCGCGATATTTGATGACGTTGGGATCAAGAGAGCCCCAGCACTTTCCGAGCTACTGGTAGAACACACGTTCGTGCCCAACGGTGGTTCATGATGTATGTCTGGCGGCCTGCTGCCATTTTGCTTGCGGTGGCGACCAAAGATTACCCCAGCTCGAGCATGGCTCTCAAAGACTGGATGCGTTCTCCAACGCTCTACATCTCTACTTCCAGGATCGGTCCTCGTAAGCTTGGATATCAGTCGTGGACAGTGCCTTGCCGGTGTAAGACCACATCTGCATGGGCTGAGGCACGACTCCGGGTCTGTCCAATAACACCCAGGAGCCAATTTGATAAGTCGCTTGCTGTGGCCTTTTATGTTCCGAACAGTATTCTTCAGCACGGCCAGCGTGGTTCCTAATAAGTGGTCCGAACCTACAGCCATCTGATGTGTCCCCCTCCCACCAGCAGGAACCTGGTCAATGGCTGCCATCGGCATGATAAGCGGTCCAAAACCTGCACCGAACAAGTTGATGGTTCCGATCTTCTTCGTGAAGCGATACCATTCAGTGGCTTCTTCGTAGAGGGAGATGGCTTTTGGTTCAGCTCTGTGTTGTCCTTCCACGAGGTCGTTGAACTCGAAACCCTCGAACTCACGTTGTTTGAATCGGATGTTGATGTTCTCCCGACTCTGTGCTGGATGACGAGCATCAAGCAACTGCTCGAGTCTAAAGTATGCTGCAGTAGCAATGTTCTCGAATGTAGGTACGCCTCGGTGGAGCAGATCGACCGAAGGGCTGTCCAAGGCTGTTACCCTCCCGGAACCATCTACCCGTTCGGCGCGGTTGCCAAGATCGATGAGGACGCCATAAGAGTCAGCTGGGGAGCCGTTACCACTGCTGTACCTGAGCAGTGTGTCCCCAACTATCTTCTTCGTGTAGCGAATATCCTCTGAGCATAAAGTGGCTTGGCAGATCTGGAGAATAGTAGTTGCACCATCGACCAGCCAATGCTGCCGCGTCGTCACATCTGAGAGAACAACTGGCCATCGGCTGGCATTGTCCATCGCTTGATTGTAGTACCAGTAAGGCTTGTTCTCAAAGTGCTCGGGAGTGTCTTTCTTGCCTAGTTGGCATCGGATGGAAGCGTTGAGATAACTACCACCTTGCAATTGCAAAGATACACCGCGGTGTATCTCGAGCATCCATCTAGGTGAATCCGCCAGGCTTCTTCCGATGTTGGCATAACTTCCTGCTTGGGCGCCTATAAAAGGAAGGTAAGTATTGTCCTGCCGAGACGAGACGACCACTTACCAGCTAGCACGACGGCAGAAGGTGCCCACCCAACGAAATGGCGACGCTCGGAGAAGAAGGCCTCGTTTGCCCCTTGAAGACTGGCAAGCTCATCGCCCTCTGTGTACGACATCCGTGATTGATCTTTGTTCACCAAGAGATGCCATTGAACCGACTCGTCACACTGCTCCACCAGATTCAGTATGGAATTGTATCCCTTTAATAATGTCTTCCCGTTATACTCCGCCAACCAATACGTACGACTGAGTACTGGAAGAAGGCTGAAGGGGACTTCCAGGCCACGTTCGTTGTTGTTACGAACAGGTGAAGGATAGCCCACCGCGATTGTGGCGTCTCGGAACATGTTCCACCAGCAACACGATGATTCTCTTTCCAGATGACCGATCTCTAAGGAAGTTTCCCGAAGACTGATATCGAAGTCGAACTTATCGGGTGTACAAGCCAATATGAGAGGTTCGCATGTAGCAAGCTGGTCCGGACTGCTAGATGATCGGCAGGCTGCTGCCATCCAGGTGAGAATGTCAAGCACTCCATACATAACAACGGCATGACCAGAGACGGAGACATGCAGGTACTCTTCGTCGCACTTGAATTCTAGCTGAGTGGCACTCGTCACGGCCGTGCATGTCTGTGAGGATGACTCCGCCATTTGCTGTATACAACCCAGCACAAATTGCCCGAGGGAGGGCCACACCCGAAGAAGGTAGTCGCGGCTGCGCGTAACATGTGGTGCCTGTATGCTTCCGACAAGCACTAATGTATCCCCAAGATCGAGAACTGAGCCATATTGGCTTTGGAGAAAGGCTTTTGGACTCCACCGTATCCGTAGCTCGAGTGGATGGCTTGCTGTTCTTGTAGACTTCGTGACGTCTGCTAGCCGACAGGAGAACATCGTCTCCACATACGAGAAGCTCTGCCGCTCCTGATTCAGAGCGGTAGAAGGGAGCTGACGTAGCCATGTACGATGGACGACTCATCGGAGTAATAACCAAACAGTCCGTTTCCTACCATCGGGTATATACCTAGTCCTACAGTATTCACATCATTTTTGTCACCGTCCGATATATGCATTCTGCACCTCAGCCTATAACCTACGACCCGCAGCCTTGGTTCAGCCTGGCAATTCCCGTGACCGCCACGCCCGCACCACCACCTTAGGTGAGCTTCTTTTCGGTCGCAATCTTGAGCTCACTGTCTCCAGTACGCGTTTTGCGGCACAAATCTATCGCACTAAGTGGGACATGAGTTGGCGCGCATCGTACCGCACGAGCTACCGCTGGACCTGGGACAGCCCTCCAGCCTCGTCAAGTCACCCGCCGGCGCGGCCTCGAAGTCACGAGCCCTGAAGCACTTGTGAGCTCTAAGCTGATGCTATGTCAGCATAGCTATGGATGATAGACTTCAGGACTGTATATGACCCCTGGCATGCTCCGTAGCTAAGGCTGATGATTCCTACAGCGTTTCAAGATGGTCAGGCAAACCTCGTGGATCTCTTAAATGACGGAGGCGGGATCGAGAACGGCGAACAAGGCGTTACTGAATATCCCGATGATTTCGGAAGACCGCTTGACAAGGAAAGGAGGCCGCCTTCACCAACAGAACTATTCTCGGTCCTCACAGATCGAGCCGAGTCTGCTCAGCCCACGGATGATCAGAAACCTCCACTCGAAGAGAACCCGGACCTCTTTCCACCACCTGGGACTATCGCAAAGGGCTCAGAGAACAGGGCTTTGGACAAACTTGAGCCTTCTCTTGAAGCAGAACCGGCAGCAGACAACGGCAGTCCTGTTGTAGCAGTCTATGAACCCTTCGATGAGCCTCGACCGCCTGTGGTTGATGAAGATCTTGTGTACATTGTGTTGAACGATCTTCGTAGTATACCTAGACTGATCGAGGAGGACCTTCTGAAACGTACACAATGGCGGCAGGAGCAGCAGAAACTAGATTACTGTAGAAAGTGGTTGTCAGAGTCCACAGAGGCATTGCATAAAGCTTTCAGAAGGCGAGCTCATAACAAAAGGCTACAAAACAGGAAGAGACTCATGGAAGCAGTAACGCAGGAGCTTCTGGCATCACCGCCTACCACTGACTCTGAAGAGTCCAGTGGCAAAGACACCAGCAGTAATGAACAATTAGTCTCTGCTCTCAGCACTGACAATGATGTCAACTCTGCAGACGACTTGACAAAATTGCACGAAAGCTATATCAGAGATCTCCAAGCGATGCAACAACAGGAGAACACAGTCAAGACCCTTATAGATGACATTGGCAATTCGAGCTTCAATCTGGAAGATCAGATGAGAACTCTGAGGGACAATATGAGAGCACAGGCATCAGCGGAAGAGCGGCGGATGGGAATCTCCGAAGATGATCATGTTGCAGCAGGCGTTAGGTCTCGCAGCAACTCGGGTACAGACACGCCTACGTTGATAAGAGAGTACTTCGATCGGGTAGGGGACGTCGGTATCTTCCAGGAGAGATTGCTGGAGCTGACCGACACTTACGAAGAAGGAGTTGTGGAAAGAGACTTTGTGAAAGACCGCGGAGATGTACCCCCAGTCTCCGATCAAGAGTTTGAAGACACTTATCGTGCCCGCCGCGAAGCAATTGAGCGTGACCTCCAGCAAGCTCAGGACGAATCGAATGCGTTGCGCAAAAGCTGCGTAAAAGCTGGGTATGATCCGGATTCGCATCGCAAGCCAAAGCACTCAGTCTACTCTTCCAGCTACGCACCGTCGTACCCATACAATGTTGATCAGACGGCGGAATATCCCCAGGCTCAAATTCAGCAGCTCCGTATACCGATTCCAATCCGGCAGGCGGAGCCAAGTACTATGGACGCCTCAAGAGTGGGCACCTGGCTCTCTGCTGTACCCATGAACACAGCACCCCCTCCTGAAAATATGTCATACGAGATTGATTCCTTCATTGAGGAGTCGATTCTTGAAGACGAACTGGCTGATGTGGTCGCTACGGATGTTGCAGTCGCTACGGATGATGCAGTCGCTACGGATGATGCAGTCGCTACAGGTGATACTCTGTTGGCAGATCTGACACAGCGCAAAGAACATTCGTCTTCCGAAGATCTATCGTCATCTGAAGAGCCACCCACATCGGGCATTCAGACTGCGTCTGATGGCTCTCATACGACTGGCAGTGCGGTATCCTTTGACGATGGACCACACTCTGCACAAGTAATCCGGATGGCCGATGAAATGCCAATGGATGACACTGTGCCAGCTGCGTTGAAAGACGAATTTCTAGACGCACACTTCGACTCATCTCTGGATTTGTTGGGGTTGCGTCCGCTGTAGCAACAGCAGTAACCAGACCGGGCACAACATAGTTGCCCTGACCTGTGGAGATAAAGTAACGATCTACCTACCCTTGACGTCCTTCAAGCTAGGCTGCTAACAGGTCAGCTAGACAGCTCTTACATGGGCGCTCGAAGGCAATGTGAGCCAGAAAGCACTGCGTTTCGTGTTCGCTTCACAGTGCAAGCGATCAAGAAGGCTTGACTCAAGCGAAGCCGTTGAGAACAGACGACGAGATTTGTAAGATATGCACAAGTGACAGGAAGGGTTATGCGGAGTTGGTGCGATGAGACACCACGCAGGCTGGAGGAAGATGTAACTCATGTACAATTATGATATAGACTAGGACGAACAATAGATTGGCCAAGGGAGTTTTGGCAACAAAGCCCAGCCATAACAAAACAGCGAAGGGTGTATGCAGATCTCTGAGATCACTCGGCATGATACGAGCCGACATTCTTTGCGGCCAACGCAATCTTCCGTGACCTGGTTACTGCTTCAACATGGCCCCCTCGAAGCCTGCCCCACCGTGGCCGAAGAATGGCGTGGCAGACGGCATTGCAGTCTGGTGTACATGTCGAGTTCAAAATCCTGTACTTCTTGTGTAGATGCATGAAGCTGGGCGACCACAGGTATACGATTTTCCGAACAGGCACGCAGGCCCTCGAACAACCGCTTTGCGTATATCGACTGCGAGTTGGAAGCTGTAAAAAAGTCTGTCGAATTTCCACAAGGCAACCTGCCATCAGTTCTCTATGTCTTCGTCGTCCTCGTTTTGCCAGGTCTCACGGATACGCCGCAAGTATAGGGCTCTACTTTGAGCATTCGCAGCGAGTGCCTGCAGCTGTTGAACGTTCAATTGCTGCTCTGGCATCGGGAGTCCTTTCCGCTGCGCGTAAGCATAGTAATTGCGCAAAAGAGTTCTCATCTCGTCAAAGGTTATCGGACCAGAATCCGGAGATGCCAGGCTGGGTCTTGCCTGCGTGGTGGGAACGACTGTACGGTCCGTTGCCGCTGAGTCTGTAGTTGAAGCCCTGCTAGACATTTGTTGTGTCGCGGCGTAGCTCGGTCGCTGAGTGCCGGCGATGGATTTCCAGACGTGATTATACTGGGCGTAAAGGTTGGCTATGTAATCGGGATGTACCCGTCCGAACAGTGCAATATTGGGCACGCCATGATCGAAAACATAGCGTGAGCCGTAATCGAGGCGAGACATTGGGTCCAGTGCCTTGCCTCTGTCGAAAGCCTCAACTTTGATGGCTTGTGCTTGCATAGGATTCTCCACTTGCCCGGTACTTGTCCTCTTAGGTCTTTCGTCTTGCCGTGGTTGAGGCTCCTCGCCCGTAAAGATGATGGTATGATGGAATTTGATCACCCCTGGAGCGGCCACACCTTCACCGTTGTTTGTTTTGATCGGACTGCCGATGATTAGTTTCAAGTCAATGGCAACGCCGTGGAATCGTTACTCACATGGCCTCGAAAGTATTTCGATCCTCCATCTGGTCGCGTACGATCACAAACCGCCGTCGCCGGACTGAGCTGTCTCGAGCAGGACTGTCGAATGGGGTCATATTTGATATATTGGAATTATCGGTCGGCGGGACAAGCAGAACCTCGATGACCTATGTTCGTAAGCAAGTAAGTCCTGAATGCCATGGAACCAACCTACTCTGCCGTTTCTACAGACTAGTGATCATTAGCACTCTTCAACAAACGTGAAACAAAAGCAAAACATACTCGATGTGGTAGAAGAGTCTGTTTTATTGGGGTCTTCGCGAATTCGTTTCGTATTGATCTGACGCTGGGTTGTCCCAGCAGGATCTGTGTATGGCGACGATGCAGTGACTTCCCATCGGGTCTCCATGCCTGTCTTAGAGTCCCTTCCTGTCGCTGCAAATGCTTGTCCGGAAGGTCGTGAACTTGTCGCTCTCGGTTCTGCCGCAGTTGGTCTTGCGGACCCAGACGATGTTCCTGCAGTGTTGGCCCGGACATTACCGCCTGAAGAGCTCACTCCCAATCTAGACATGGAGTTTTCTAAGTCCGCCGTCCTGCTGTTATTGCCCGCTGCTGGGCGGCCGGAGCTTGATGCATGTGTCCTGGCATCTTCAGTCAGCCTGGCTGCACTGGCATACATAGAGATATATGGGATATACCCACGACGGGAGGTTTGCTGGTCGCGAAGAGCCAGTAATCGGGCCGCCAGTATCGACTTGAGCGAATCGTGGCTCACGCACTCTTCGACCTTCTTCGTTGACCCAACATCCATGTGCTTGTGACCAACCCACGTACTGCTTGGAGACAGTGTCCCACCGCCAATCTTTGTTTGACGACGACATAAGGACGTCATACGCAAAGTCCAGCCAAATGCATGGCACGTTTCCGGAAGCCTGTGATGGGGGCGACGCAGTAAGTCGGCGACTCAGGGTACAGGCCGTAGACCCTGCGCAATGCAGTTTGATTTACGGCGAGGGCGGTGCGCCTGCGACTGGAGTCCGACTTTCTCCGCTAACGAGGGCGATGTGATCATCTGTGTAGCGGAGTTGTAAGGGAACATGTGCTTCATCACTTCGCGACAGACCAAGTGACGCTAAGGATAGCTCAAGCTGCACATCATGCGCACGTGAAGCACCAAGAGATGATTAACCTCGGATTAGGCCATAAGTCCAGCGCAGCTACGTCGTGCAGCCTTCCCATGGCCGCATATCGGCAAAGACGGGGCGGCCGACCAACAGCTCGGACAAGCTGTGGGAGGGAGAGTTGAGGACGCAGACGTGAGGCTTTCCACGGCAAGATAAGAAAGCCATGCTGGACAAAGCGTCGCTTGAACTAGAACTAATTGGGATCACTGGTTCCTCTCCACGACCACGCGTGTAAACAACCATTGGCCTCACCCTTTTCTTCCCAAGCCTCACTCGCTGCACTGCACTGTACTGCACTGCACTGCACAGCTTCGCGTTGGTATTGATTCCTCATATTGTCCTCCGTTTCTCTTACAGCAGGGGTTTGGAGTTTGATTCCGGGTAATGCTGCAGAAGGTGTCGGTCTCTGGGTATGTGGACGTTCCAAGGCCACGAATTGACGAGGCCACACTTTTCTCCAAGTCTGCCTTCGACATTCGAAGATGAATGGATATATATCCAGCAGGGCGGCATAGACCAGGACTTCGCCTGGGATGGATCTGGCCACACAACAGAGCATCAAGCGCTGCATATGCTGCAGGACGATCCTCACATCTTGCGTGAGCTCTACTCGAGTGCGCGTCGAAAACTTGCCCAGGACCACGAAAAGTCGAAGCAGTCATTGCAGCTTCTTGCGACTGCCATCTTGCAAAAGACACGCGAGCTGTCCTTAGATTGCTCAGAAATCGAAGCACTAGCACGACAGGTGGAGGCCGAACATCTCGAGCTTGATGACAACCTCGATAATATCAAAGAACTGGAACTACTCCTGCCATCGCCCCGTCAAGAGCGTGCGGCAGCCCGGTTGGATTTGACAGACACACGTTGCAACTGCAGTCTACCACTTTCAAGGAGGAGGCAGGACGATGATACATCATCGAACCATTCGGGTTCCCCGGTTACGGTGCCAATGTTGGTAGAGGAGTTCTTCCGTCTTGCTAGGCTCGAGTTCGTTGCGCGTGAGCGCCTCGACGAATTTGATCTTCAGCAAGAGGCGGCATTCACCGACGAACTCGAGGCGGCGGGCTCACAGAAAGAACGAGCGGACGTCAGCGAGAAGAACGAGAAACGGCAAGCGTTACTCGATGCTTATTCAGTCGCCCGGCACCAGATGGAGTCCCAGCGGGAGGCATGCATGGCTGCAGCCATCGATCCCGAAGATTACCGCTTTCGAGGACTGTCTGAGGCTTGATGCGACAGAAACAGAGGTGGTCAACGTGCCGAGCATGTGCAATGGGGTCAAAAGCAGAGTCGACTGTCCGGACACGAGCGACTGCGGGTATGAAGTACACCTTCTCCAAGAAGAACGTTTAGCTCGACAGATTCATAGTGAACTACAATCATAAATCTCACCCGCCGCCTTACGGATCAAAAACCATTCGTCAACGCCAAACGAGCTCCCGCTGTAACGCTGCACTCCTTGCCCGACGGATTGCATCACGTGAATAACCTTTCATCTACCGGTGAAGCATTTCACAACCTCAGTGCAGCCATGGAGTCCCTCGTATGCGATTATGGGCCGACTCCTCCTTCGGCCTCTTCATAGTTGTGGTGGTTAACATCGTTCTCGCGAGGAGGCGTTCGAACTGACGTGCTCGCATTCTTTTGCTCGCGAGGATCTGGTTTCAACACCGATCTGGCTTGGTCCTCTGTGAGGTTGTTCGCCATGAGAATGCCGAAAGCCTGAGCCCAGTCGAGTAGCGCGACGGCTGCAGGGCGCTCTGTGACTGTTGGCAGAGGCGACGTAGCGAGTGTTGCCAGACCATCATGTGGTCTCCCACTGCTTGCCCACACCGAATCGAACTGATATTGCAAAGCTTGCACCGAGTCTCTACTGACTTGTCCAAGACTACGGACCTTGACGTTGTGCTCGATAGTGTACACTTTGCCGAAGTCGACCCTCGAGAGGGTGTCTAGCTTTTCTCCCGGATTGTCAGAATCTATGCGGATTGCGCGCGGTAGCAGTCCCACTTCACCGCGATTCGGTGCTTCAGAATCTAAAGGCGCTGGCGCACGTTTGCCTGTATAAATGATTGCATGTTCAGCCTTCCGCACCCATCTTTTTGCCACGCCCTGGCCATCATAAGTGTTGATAGGTCTGCGGTCGGTCAGCCATTTGCAACAGGACCTTGGATGCTAACTTGTGTGAAGTACATTGCTGTACATGAGTCGCCGCCTTCCCGAACAATCACGAATCTGCGTATTTTGGAGAAGACTCGCTGCCCAAACCTTCCATTACTGAAACCACTGCCCTTGCTCATCGCACTATATGCTGAAGCTGCGCGTGAGCTCGACTCGCCGGCAGGTTCCGACCAGAGGGTCAAGAAGACCTGTGAAGTAGTAAGACTAAGACATCAACATTAACACCCATCGGCGGGAACTGCTTATCCACCTTTCCTTTCCTGAAGAATTTGCGTGGTCTAGTCTGGAAGCCTGTTTCATAGCCATCGTCAGTCAACTTAGGGTTGCGCGTCTCGACGAGACATACTTTCGTAAAGCTCCTGCTCGTCCTTAGGAATGTCCTGACGGTTGGACCCTATCACGGTAGAAGTGCGGTATGAGAATGGTGTCGTTCCTCGCGAGTTCCTTCTTGGTACAGTCACTAACGGATGTTGAGCTAGTTGATTGTTCACATCGCTCATGGGCGTCATCTGCATGCCCAAGACGGGTTGCGCCGAGGAGTAGTATGGCGGACTTTGCATCGAGCCAGGACTTTGTGGTAACGGGAAGGTAGGGCTGGTAGGCATCCCTCCTGTACCTTGGTATTGCGAAGTTGAATTCCAACATGGATAGCTGCTCGCCGCTTGCTGAAGCCCCAAGTTGTAATCCGTCTCACCGAAGAGGGCGCGTGGCGTGCGATCTCTGTTCTACTGCTCAGCGAGCTGTCACGAAGAAGGAACGCACACGTACGAGTGAGTATAGTTGTTGTTAGGTCCAGTAGCAGAACTCCGCGGCACAGTCTCTGTCGTGTCTTGTGGATTGATCCATACTCCTTGGTAGAAGGGAGGGGAACAAGGTTGACCAGGCACGGTGTATATCTGCTGGCGAGATGTGTAGGGAGGCTGGCCGTAGCCGTCCTGTCGTCTGTTCCCACTCATCTGGACAGAATACAAAGAGAACAAAGTTCGAAGAGAAGGACAAAGTCATTCAATGCCGCTCGTGATCACTTGATACGATTCATCACTGCCACCAGTTGGGTTGCCACGTATTTTAGGAGCTCAGGTCAAATCCGTGAAGCGGCTCAAGGATCGTTGCTGTCGCTCTACATGTATGGTTTTGATGGTCAGCTCCTTTCCATGACGCTGATCTTGCCACGCGCGCATGAAATAGGTCTGGAATGTCTTTCGGCAACATAATAAAATGCGAACCATTGACTCCTGCTCGAGGAATTGACCCCCACTTCACTCCCGCTGCACGTGGCAACGGGTAGAGTCTATTTTAGGTGGCGTGTGAAGAGCACGCAGCTGAGGATTTCGGAAAATCAGGCAATGTCTATTTACTTTTTTCCAACCACCACAACCGTGCTCAATTCTACAGACTTGTACCAACCCCGCGTGGAAGTCTTCGCCTGGTCGTCCCACAAGCGGACTAAACGACACCTATTCTACTACGTAGCCTGGCACGACTCGGCGACATAGCCAACATTGAACTTGGCCGAATAAGTGTACTTCTCTCAGCAGAGGCTACCTTCGTCTTATCCATACTTTCATAGTCCATCGTCTTACACATATATCCAATGGCCTCTGAACATCCGTATCTGGTCCTGGTTCCCCGGGCCTGCCGTGCCGATGTCAGAAACTATCGGACAGACCTTCATCGCAACGTCTATCGACGGCAGAATCTTTGTGCTACGGCTGAATCATGACATCTCTCCAGGTGAGATCGGAACGAGCTTCATCTTCGAGGACGACTCGAGTAGCCACAGACGTGCTACTCGCCGAACGATTCCTTGGTCGAGCCATGATGTTCTGCCATTATATGCCAACTGCTTGTGTACCTACCACCCCTCTTGGGCTTGCATGTGTATTTTCTGGAGTGACGGGAGATTCTAACAAAGCGACCAACAGGAGTCAGCATGCTGAAAGACATTCGAGCAGTATCTGCTTCCAAGTAGCTCCTCCATGGCAGCAACTTGTTCTAGACCGGCACGATTCAATCATTGGTATTTGATTCGCCGGAACTTTACACGATTTCTGAAAGCTATCACGTCTTCCAGAGACTGATGCTTCGACGAAACTCACAGGAGCATACGGCCAGCCTTCGACTCAGTGAGGCGCTCGTCTACGGTCCTCACTCGGAGTGCCCACTTCACATGGTCGGGATCAGCGAACGACCTATGGTGCAAAATAAAGGTTTCGGCATCGACCATAACGATGTCGCGAGAAAGTCCGGAATCATGTTCGAGCGCCCCGCTATTGCTATGGTGGAGTTGACTGCTCCGATTGGCGCCCTCGGATCACTTACCTTTCTTCATACGTGGCTGCCCATTGCTGCGGTGCAGCAGACGGTCTTTTGTCACAAGCGGAGATATGCCGCTTGTAACAGCTGCTGCACTGCACCTCAGCCCACCCAGCAGGGCGAGGTACGATTGGTGCATATTCGAGGGTATCTTTCCCAAGTGACTAGGGATGCACCGCCTTAACAGTTGGGCTGCGAGCATCAGCATCTGCTTCGATCTCCAAGGTATGTGTCATGGCGACAACGTGTTTCTGACTTTTTCCCTGAGCTGGTACAAGGCTCGGACGGCCACCCGCGCTACGTACGACTCGGCGTGTTAGCAGACGTGGATCGCAACGGTAACTGTGCTTCACAAGTTGCCAGCGTCCTGGAATGAGGCGTCTTCGTCTATCGGATTGCAATGAACACGCACTGATCTCCGTAGATAAACGGGTGTTTCGAAGACACAAGCTGACGACATCGCTATCGCCTTTGTCCCCTTAAGACCGGTGGTAACGCTGAGCTAAGCACGCCTCACCGCCTCATCAACCGCGATCTTCGTTGAGGGGATATCTGTTGAAGAGAAACGTGTTTGAAAACGATCCATGGTATCGACACATAGTCCATTGTACTCAGGATTGAAAACCTGACGGTAGGTGCAATTTATTTTGAATTCAAAGGTGCAGAACAATCATTGGCTGGCTTAGAACTACGCGCAACTTCCGTGTTCAGGCATACACGTCAAGCGCACTTCACCAACACCACCAACTCGACTCATCGAATGGATATTGGGCAATGCCGAATGATGTCGAGATGGATGGTCTGCTGCCCCAAATCAAGAAGAAATTGCACCGCATCGCGCAACTTGCGGATAGCATAGTTTTACAGCGGTACCAGCTCGAGCATGAGCAGCAAACACAAGACAGCTGTCAAACTTTCGTGGAAGAATCTGCTACAGACTTGATTCGTTCGATGGATACCGCATTGGCTGAAGGGAATCTACATCTCCGACGACAACATATCGCGGACACTCAATCACAGCTACGCAACGACATAGCAGCCTTGAAATTACAGTACGCCCGTGTCAAGGAACTTCGAACAGTCCTCAGTCTCGCGGAATCTCGGTTGAAGACGAGAGCTGAGAAGCTTGCCAAAACAATAGACGGAGCCATCGTTCCTTCCGGACAGCCTCTTTATGCACTCTCAGAGGCTGCATCCATGGCCAACACCAGTTCCGCCGCGTCGTCACTCCACAGCCAAACACCATCGCTGCTGGCAGCGTACTACGATAAAAAAGGCGATATTGGTGTGTTCCGAGAGCGACTCCTGGAGCTCGAGGACCATTACCGAGAATCTCGTTTGCAACGGGACCTCATCATTGATAGGGGAGATGATCCGGCTACAACAACTCAACAATTTGAGGCCGAATTTGGCCTGCAGCGCCAGGCAATATTGACAGAATTGACAAGGGCCGAAGAAGGTGCGGTTGCGCTGCAGCAGCAGTGCAAGGATGCTGGGCTGCAGCTACGTGATCCTCAACGAACTTCGTCGTCATCAGAGATACCGAGCGAGAAACACGCAATTATCGAGACAGGAACCCAGGATACAGGAGCTCTACACACTCTGGAAACACCAGCAGTTCTTCGCACGACAACAAACCCGCAAAAGCAGACGCGCATCCGTGATTGGATTGAGACACTGAATCACTTTGATCGTCAGCCGCTCGTAGTAGATACGGCATTTCACGACCTTGATCAAAGATGCTCCCAGCGGAACTCTCGGACGTCACGGCGACGTAAGAGTTTTCCTCAACATTGTCCCCACAGTGAACCTAGCAACGCGACTAGGGCGCACAAACGAGACAACAAGATATCACAACGCCGACGGATGACAGATCCAGAGTTGCCGCGATCGAGTACAGCAGAGAGCCCGGGACGACGCGATGCCCTTCCGATATTGGCAACAGCAGCGGTACCCAGGTCTTGGTGGAGCCGGTTACTGCCTTTCCCATTCGGCCGGGCAGATCAGCTCAGTTAGGCTCGTTCTCGAGCGAGGACAACCGTTCTGATCTCAGCGAGGTGTTCGTGGAAGCACAGTTACCCCGGGCTATTGCAAGACCAGAACTTACTCAATCGCGAGTCACTCATCTACACTCTGAACATAGGTAAGAGCGCGTTGCAGCCGTAGTTATCGTTATAGCCTAGCATCCGAAAAACAAGATTCATCAACGCCTCTACGCCGCGGCGATTCTTAGCCCAGTCCAGCGACAGTCCAGCGAACAACGTTTTCGTTGCCACTGCACAGTCTCGTATTTCCGACCCATGTAAGCGTTTCAGCCTGGCTGCTAGCAACGACATTGCTATTCACTGTTGCTGTCATCATCTTCCGCATCGTTAGTTGCTCGCGCCGCTTGGCGCTCTCTCGCAATTGTTCTCCAGTGCTCTTTGATGTTGTCGAACCATATAGAGCGCACTGACGGATTGGCTGCAAGATACTGTGCTCTCGCTGGCTCAATGTTTGGTGGTGCGGGAAGATTCCGGTGTTCAGCGAATGCTCTCAGCTGCTGAAGAGCAATGAGAACCTGCTGAGGCGTGTTCGCACTCCGAAAATCCACCGGGCCAGCAACACCACTATCGCTTCGTCCATGTTGTGCAGCATCCCGACTTGGCCCTGCTCGAGGCTCCAGAGAGCCATCTGCACGTGGAACAGAGGACTCGTCTGCCGATGGTGGCGACAGATAGCCCGACGGTGAGCCGGGGCTTTGTGAAGTATGGTGTCCGGCATACTGAATCCTTCTGTTGAGCCAGACAAGTCGGAACTGGTATTCAAACGCTTCCATCGAGCTTGCGTGGATCTGGCCGAATGACTTCACTTTAACGCCATAATCGAAACTCTGAGGTTCACCATAGTTCAAGCGTGCCATAGGGTCAAGGGAGAACCCTGGTCGATCACGGTAGCGAGGTGTAACCTGGACGCTGGGAGTTAATAGGCCTGGCTCTGCGCCTCCGCTCACAAGTCTTCGCGGAAGCTCTCCAGATCGAGGCTGTGGCGGCTGTGGCGAAGCATCGTGACCAGATTGCTGGCGTGGCGTGTATATGATGGTATGGTTGCTCTTCACTACGCCCCTGCAAGCAACGCCTTGTCCCTGGTACGTCAATATGGGACTGTGGCTGTCAGTATCAAGAAGGGCACGACAGACTCGGGTTATCTCACAGTGCCAAAAAGCCTGGTCTTCCGTTGGTGATTTCCGGCCTGATTACAACGAATCTACGCACCCGCGTCTGGCCATCTAGCCCGTTCTGGCCCGGGGTGATATGGGATATCACCGAGCGCGACGGTAGGGCCAGAAGTCCTTCGAATACCTAGAATCGACGTGAGAAGAGAACATAGCCTACGGTGTGGGTTATAACGCACAAGACCGCGAACGAAGTATTCTTTCTTGCGCTTCTTGTACTCTGCATTTCGTCAGTAATTTGTCACGCTTTACTTCCACTAGCCTTCAGTTACCTGGAAATTTGGCCTCGAAATCGCCTTTAGTTTCTCCAAACCTTCTGAAACCGCGAGCACCATTCTCGGCTGGGTCGTCGGATCCGTGTGTTGTGTAGACTACTAGCGGCTGCGGCGAGGGAAACTGCCAGTTCGTAGAGACCTTCGTCCGCTTGTCGTCCGCCATACGCGCGCGAATGTTGGAGACCGTCCAGCTCGCGAATTGGGCGTCCAGCGGGGATGGTAGGGCAGCCGAAACCTGTGTCGCGGATCTAGGCTTCGAATTGCTACGATTTCCGTTGCTATCATCGTCGTTTCCGACATCGTTGCCACCCCGAGTATCGTCCTTCTCGTCGTCTTCCTCGTCCTCGTCGTCGTCCTCGTTGTCATGCTCGTCGTCGTCGTCGTTGTCATCGTCCTCATTGTCGTCCTCGTTGTCCTCATCAGTATCGCAAGCTTGGCTACTTGGACGATCGTTGATCGCGAGTGCTCTCAAAGATTGTCTGCCCGAATTTGCTTAGCGCCAGCTTGCGAGATGAATATCAGATACATGTACACACATGTTACTGGAAGTGGCACCTCTTTGAGAGCGGGGCTCCTCGATAGCAGACTCGGAACCCCGAACGAGCGATGCAGTGCCATCTCCACCGTATGCTTGCCTACTCCTTTGTACAGGAGACCGATGCCTGACGTGGTTATCAGAAGCCCTCCGCCGTTCGGTCTCCTGCCCGTGTCGGAAAAAGGGCATGCCTGCTGCATCCAGTGCTACACATGGCAAAGCTAAACTGTGTCTCAAACACAAATGTGGGGGACCCGAAGACAAGCAATCCACTCCTGTCTTTTCTTGAACGGGCGAGGCCTCGTTGTGTTAAAGTAGGTGGTGCAAGATTATCCGGGAAGTCGGCTGGGCCGCGGTTGTGTGGAGGCATCCACTCCGTAGTAGGTACAAAGTACCGCCGAAGGGCTCATGGTAGTCATTCTTAGGCTGCATGTGCAGCCAATCTACTGCATGTAAACCGCATGAGCTCGGCTGGTCAGTCTAGCCAGTCGGTTAGCCCATGTGGCTGCAGATAGAAAAGCCTCCATGTGCATCAGCGACCGTGTGCAATCTTTGGCGCAGAAAGCGGCAATGACATGTCAAAGGCTCTGTTGGACACACCACATGGACAGATCACGCCCGACATGGGACGACTTCTCGGACATCACGGAAGCACTGACGGTTGGAAAGCGCCACCAGAGCCACCGATGGTAAGCTTGCTGCGCCATGCTTGTACATGTAATGTACCCTCTGGAGTCCTCTAGATTTTTCAGCAACTTTGATGTCTTTTCGTACTTTTCTCGATCACTTGATCACTTCTAACCCGTCATTACCATCAGCCTTTTTGCTTCTTGATTCCGTGGACCGACCGGTCTGACCTCATCCCCAGGAGGCGATAGCACTAGGCGCCCGAAGGATGCGTTGTCGAAGATTTCCAGAAGATTGCGCCGAGTTGTCCGACACAGCGGTTGAGGATAGCTTGCAAGTCGTACCAGGAGATATCGATGGCACCTGTCAAAGCGAACCTGAGCATCAAAGGCGGCGTCCAGGCGACAACAAGATTGCCTCCAGCACGCTCGACGACCAGACGCGCATCCCAGCTTTCCATCAGCAAGTCAGTGACAGAGATTCAAAGATTCCCGATGGTTTGACTCGCAAGGATCTCGCCATGTTTAATTTACACACGGGTTCGGCAACACAAGCCGCCAGCGATGGAACGGCCCCGGACGTCAAAGAGCGCGCGGACCGCTTACGGGACAAACTTTGCCTTCATCGTGTTCGGCTCGACGTTGAACGGGACAGATACCTCGCGAACTGCAGGTTTTTCGAAGAATCCGCACAAGAAATGATGGCTTTCCTGACCTTCAATCCAAACATCGCTTTCGGTCCGCAGTCATCGCAGCTGGAACTGCAACGATTACAAGATCAGGCAAAACTCGCTCAAGATGCTCTGCTGCAACAGTCAGGAGTCACTCGGGGTCTGGAGGCCGCTTTGAGAACCCTCGAAGCTCGCATTGCTCGACTCGGCATATGGATGGTCCATATACCGGACTCAACTGTGGATTCTGAATGATCTCACCGAGATATGGAATAGAAGATGCAGCTTGTCGCCAGCAGACTGACTCACGAGTTGTCGTGTGTTGAGCTGATTGTGGAGGGTCTCCTTGAGTCTTTTGGAAGGGTGTATCTTGAGATATGGTGGTCAAGGTCGATGGTTTTGTAGGATTAGCATTGTGGCTCCGAGGACCAAGCGATGGCTTGTGGAGATATAATTAGTATTCCATCAGCTTGTTTTCGTCATTGCACAGCTGCACATAATGTGGCTCAAGAAGTTCTGTGGTTGAATTGCGGGTGGGAGGTGGTTCGGGCACACCATGGTATAACGATATAATGGTGAGGTCCAGCTGGGGGAGATCCGATAGGTTACCAAGAATAGAGTACTGTCTAGGTTTTGGCAACAATGGGCAAGAATCGGATTAACTCCCAGGAACAGCCAATGACCAAAACCAGCATCGTGAGTTGAGGCACTGATGTTGCGGTTAAGGCAGCGGTGTGTCCACGCCAAGCCCAAGCTAAGGCATGCTTGTCTTACCCGGCGGTTCCCAATGCCTTAATGTACTTTGTTGTGACATTGCGCACTATATCTTTCCGCATTAGCAACCCTGTCAAAGACAAAGAGACCACAGCACACTAGTCGTGTTTCTAGTTGACGATATGAAAGGAAAAGTAAGAGTGACGTGATGAGAAACAAACTTGAAGGCCGTCTCTGTACATGAGGACTAAGTAAATTATCATGTCGTCGTGAATGTCAGGCATCATCCGAGCAGAGTAGCTCTGACGAACCTGGCGGAAGTAGTCGTCCCCGAAGATGTCTTGCTTCGTTGGGACATATGCTGTCAGTCGCCGGACTATCATCGCGCAACTGTTTCGCGTATCCTGATGAACAAATGGAAGGAGTACCAAGGAGGTCGTAGGCCACAAGGGGATGTTGAGCGTGGTGATGGTATCGTCGGACGTAGCATGGCGCCTCAACGGCGACTCCTCTGTTTACCTTTTGGATCATCACGGGTTTCTGCTCTGGCACCAGCCTTGACATTGTTATCTTCATCATCGTCTTCGTCGTCTTCATCTTCATCGTCGTCGTCGTCGTCGTCGTCGTCCTCCTCCTCCTCACTGTTTTGCTGCTGACGTGCAAGCATTGCCTCCTGCACAATACGGGTTGCTTCCTCTCGAGAGCAGTTGCGTTCCTCCATCATTTGCCTGATGTAAGCTCTCACGGCTTCCTGCATAGTCTCTCGCGGATTCTTTGCACGTTCAGATTGCGCGTCATCATCTCCGCCCTCGTCGTCACTATCAGTTGCCTCGGAAGCTCTCGACTTTTTAGTTGACTGGTTGTATGTTGCAGAGTCAGCGCGTGATATAGGTTGTCTCGGACGTGCGGCATGTCCACTCGATGTACTCTCTCTTCGGACCGAAGGTCCAGCTCGAGCATCCTGGCCCCTGGAAGAGCTTGGTCCTGCGACAGGAGTCGAGGTTGTGGTGGCCTTCCACACGTTTCCAAATTGATTGACCAATGCACGGAGGGACTTCTCGTTGACTTTTCCATAAGCTCTAACCTTGATGTTGTGCTGGATGGTATGCACCTTGCCAAAATCTACACGGGACCGTGGATCTAACTTGTCCTCGGGCTCATCTGGATCCACTCTTATCGCTTCCGGCCTCATTGGCTCTTCTCCGCGGACAAGATCTTCTTCAGATAAAAGTGGCCGAGGGGCCGATCTACCTGTGTAGATAATAGCGTGTTCAGACTTGACCACGCCAGGTTTTCCCGTGCCTTGATGTCCGTAAGTTGCAATAGGAACTGCACTACAGTAGTTCGCTCCTTCTCGTATAACCACGAACCGCCGAACCTTTGAGAAGACCGCTTCGCCGTAACGACCCTGTGTCGTACCAGGCTGCCAGCTAGTGATTAGGGTTCGTGACTCGCCGGCGGGTTCGACCCAGAGCACCATAAAGACTTTACCCAGTGTGAAGAATCTGCGAGGCTGAGGACGGACCTTGAACGTTGAAAAGAGCTTCTCTTCGTCGCCCTCATCACCCGTTTTCATAAGCATAACGTGCGCTCGTACGCCTTGATCGTATAGCTCTGGGTCGGTGATGTCTTTCTTTGAAGAACTGGGAACGTCTTTCAGAAGAGTTCGTACTTCGTTCCCGTCGTTGTATCGCTCGACAATGGTAGCGTGGCCTTGTGCATAAACTTTCTCAGCCACGGTTCCTGTCGGATGCTGGCGCAGCCCTTGTTGATCTTCCCTTGGCTGTTGGGTTCCGGCATATTGGCTTCGAGATGGTTGCTGCTCCCGATGGGTTGAGCCACGTATTGACAGATCTGCGAAACCTTCGTGAAGTGCATTCGAGTCCTGGCTGGAGGTTGTATAAGAAGGATGGGTAGGTGGCGAGCCTTGATACTGAAAACCTGGTGGTATTGCAGGTACAGTAGTGTTCATCAATTGCGAACGTGGTACGTTCGCAGGCCGACGTTGCCTCTGGCCGTTCGCGAAGATGAGGGTGTCACTTTGTATGTCATACCAGTACTGTTGCCGCGAAGGCTGATGATAGAATGGGCCTGTTATCCCGCCTGAGCCCGATGACATGATTGAGGTATAGAGTTGGTCAGATAAGGCAAAGCATGCTACAGTGATAAGGGTTGATGTTGCAAGGGAAAGGTTGGAGGACTGAGGCTACAAAGGTACTGTCAGCGGCCACGCCATGCTAGATGGAACATAGCAAGCTTCCGAACTCTTGCACTAGAGATGTCCATCGAGTGGGTAGCATGAATCGGCATGTGCAAGAGGATCAGAGAGCAGGGAGCGGGCAGGCATGTGACACATATCCATTAAGTGCGGGCTTGCAGTAGCGTGCAGCAGAGCGGAAGCGCTAAATACAACCTCGTGGTCAGTCCCGAAGAGCTTATTTTGCTATCCAGCTACTAGTGATATCGGGCCGCTGGAAAGCGTGCCGTTTGTTATTTTGATTTCATGGGACTAGCCTTCACAACAAAACACGCTGGCGCATCTCCTGTCAACTTCGCACCAGTCGCTGCCTACACCATGCGAGCCGCGCTCGGGATTGGTGATCAGTATTCCTGTCTGTAGAGTCATCGGTGCGGTTCGGCAGGCAACTGTTTCATCCTCGAGTGCAAACACGAATCACAATAATGCATGTGTAAATTGACCGTCTCGTCATCTCACCTCGAGGCCGCAGTCGACAGGGCAGAAAGGAAGGACCGTGCGTGTAACTCCTGTCGAGCGACCTTCGCGAAGACCGTTCCCTCCTGCATCCATATCAAGACACTCATCAACATGGCCACCGAGGGACAGTGTGCTCCAGGCGAGGTCCACGGACCAGCAGCACTCGAAAATCGCAAAAGCTCCCCAGCCAGAAAGACTGTAAGACTTCCGCCGTCATCGATATCGGCACATGCGGGTAGACCTCCGACTTTACTTGCGCCCGAAGACCGAAGCGCATCGTGGCCCGTTTTTGCTCGCAGCCAGACCGATACCCTCCGTCGATACACCCAGGCTCTGGCCCGACGCTCTACCAAGCTGGAAGAGCAGCGAAGTGCAGCGCAGCTTCTTCGCAGTGACCTCAAGCAACAGCGGAAGAAATATCAACAATACCACCGATACCTAGAAGAGTCCCACGCCATACTCTTGGATCACCTCGACGAAATGATCGTTACGGACGATTTGGTTTCCTCTCGAGAAGCATTGTACAAGCGTTATGGTGTCACAAGAGCCGACTCAATCATCCTCAGAAGGCAGTCGGGAAGGATACAGGACATCGAAGATGCCCTTGATCAGCTTGAAGCCTCGATGACGACTCGAGAGACGAGTTTCAAGCGGATCGCGCAGAGGATTGTCGGCATTCATCGTCGACATGGTGACGGTGACACCAATCGCCTAGCGGAAGACATCACCGAGTTTGCACCAACCACAGCGACACCATCGATAGACTCAGCCGAAGCGGAGACGGACGCTGCATCATCCGCAGTTTCAGAGTCTCCACCACTGGTGTTGGAGTATCGTGACAGAGCTGGGGACATGAAAGTCATGCAAGACAGGCTTTTCGCCCTTGAACAAGAGTACGCTGAGACAATGCAAAACCAGACAATGCGCGAAGATCAGACCCTCGAAGGAGAATTGCCCACATTGTACCTCTCGCCAGAGTTCGAAACCGAATTACTGCAAGCTCGGCACGATCTTGATGTTGCGCGTCGGGCCCGAGAAGATGCCAGGATTGCATGTTTGGATCATGGTCTGAATCCTGATGCACAACGAGCGACGACTGCCAACCATGATGAAGGACCCACAAGTGAGCATGCTGATGTCGCGCCAGAAGCAGGTGACCTCCCGAACAGGATGCCTTCATGGCTTGAACGTGGCAACATGAACATGCCACCAGAGATCGTACTCTCTAGCAACGAAATCGAAGGAAATCTACTATCTGATGTCGAGATGCACACACCCAAACAGGATCCCACCGATAAGGTTGAGCAGTGGATGGAGTCTATGAATGTCACGCCTTTGCGAGAGCGTTCTGCGGGCACAGGCGCTCCAAGTAGACCACCGCTGCAGAATCGCCACTCATACCCATGCAATCTTAGGATGCATGTCCGGCAACCGTTCAACAGCGTGGAACAAACTCTGGATGGGTTTCGCTTTCCATCCGAGAACGATCAAGACAGCTATGTCATTGTCCAAGACACAGACATGATCTCCCCGTCGTTAAGCCGATTTGACGCACGCTCACTGTCGTCTTCTGGGCTGGACAGCCTGAAAAGACTAAACATTCCACATGACGAGGTTGTACGCCGACTCTCAAGTTCTCATTCGCAACTTTCCTGACCATGAACTGTTGTCAAAGTCACGGGAATGTCTGGTGTACTGAACCACTTAGCCGTACGAAGCAAACGACGGTCATGCAGCAAGCTCAGAATGCGTCGTTTGTCCTTCATCTTGCGCAGAACTCACATAGCTCGGAACTCTGCTCAGGTTACACATCTACTTTCACCTTCAGCCTTCGGGTCGACTAAGACCTTTGCGAAGCCGCACTCCTCGTGCCCGACGCACATGTGAGGTTCGACTCGAGTGGTGTGCTCCATAACAAAACGAATTCGAGATCAAGAAGACTTTACTAGCGTCCCATCGGCCTTTGATACTTGCATTCTGTTGCCACCCTTGAAGATCCATGCGGCGGCAAGGATACGCCATATCCATCCATCTCGACCACCCCACACCTTCTGATTGGTTCATTGCTTCACCGGAATTTCACCACCATCACCACACTGGAACCATTCCACCAACAGCAGAATTGCCAGGATCTGGCTGAATGCACGAAACGGCACGGAAGGCCCGACTCACGACTGTCAGATGTTAGCAGCGTCGATGTGGAGTGCGCGCGGTAACGTTGGCTCCACTGATCGGTCTGCTGCGCGGAGACGGCGTCCTGCGCTTTGTGCGTTGACGAGTCGAAGTCATAGCAGATACCGCATGATCTCGAAGGGTGTTTAAAGCTCCAGAAAGCTGCATGGAAAGTGCACGTGGTAGAGCAGTCGCTCCTCAAGTGCATGTGCAGACAGAATGTGGTGGACACGAAGCTGTTCGAAAAAGGCTTTGCGCAGTCTGTTCGGGATATTTTGTAGCCGAAGCATTGTAGTCGAAGGAAAGAGGGCGGAGGCAAGCCTTGAAAGACTAACGGCTCCATATCCAAGATCAGGACAGACTCTACTATATGGTTGATGATGCAGGCCTTGCAGAGATAGCTCAAAATCAATAGCAAGCACCCGACGCAAAGAACCTTGGGTGACATCTTTGAGTACGACCTCGTCATGCAACAATGATCACGTGTCGTGTAGGACAGCACCGAGAAGACTTGGAAGGCAATTGTAGAGAGACGGATGCAAATGCCTCGATGGCTTGAGTCGAGAGAAGCGCACGGTCCATCCCCTTCACTCCACTTCCTTTGATGATGAGGCTCAAGGGGTGGCTTTTGCGAACACCTTTCTGCTTGAGCTAAGATCTGCGCGACATCCAAGGGTGGCTTACGATCACGTTATGGCACTGCCAGGCCCCTCGATGGCAGATGCGTGCGTGCGACCGGCTCTGATGAGTACTCCGCCAATGTGCGGCGGGCCCAACGCCGATCAACAAATCACGCACCCGGTTGCCAACGCATGAACGTAATACATCCTGACTGGATTATACTGCAGGGCGGTTTAGAGCCCTGCGAATGGCTTGGAGATAGGCCCTGCGAATGGCTTGGAGATAGCTCCCAGGAACATTGCCCGAAGCGGTGGGCATGCGGACCGTTGCCTTTGACGAACTTGCCTTATTACTTCAATCCGCGGGCTCTGTACACCAGTGCGTATTGTCCTTGAGCTTGCATTGTGGTTCATTCTTGCTCGTCTTTCACGGCGGTACAGTGTTGCGTTCATCGGGCTCTAGCATGACCGTCCAATAAACAATGTCAGGGCCATTGTCCCGGAGTAGTCAAGAGAACAACGACAACAAAAGACGCCAGTCTGCACAGCGTCCGCATCATTCTTTCAACAGGCACACGCGCCGAGGTAGGAGAGCATGTTGAGGATCATAAATGTAGCTGACATGCGTGATCAAGAGCAAGCCATCCCATCTTCCCAAAACCAATCGAATACAATCGCCGCCGCAGGCCCATCAGACACACCCGCACGGCCGCCCATTACTCTCAGATCAACATTCAAGAGACATCCTCACAAGTTTTACTATCTTGGAAGAGTGTTCCGAGGAGTCCTACCAGAACGAGCTGGAGACAAAGCGCCAAAACTTGCCGATCAGGCTTTCATCACCTTCGACTGTTTTGGCAAACCAGTCATCTCGAAGCCGCGCATCCTGATTGTCGTGGAGCAACACCCATACTTCTGTATTGTGGTGCCTGTTACCACATATGATCACCGCGGACTGACAAAGAAGCTGGTGATAGCTTCACAGCATGCTTTTGTTTACACGAAGCATAACGGCCAGGCTTGGTCCAGAGAAGATGAACGGAGAGCACCAGATATGCTGCCGGAATTCATAGAAGTGGTGTCCGACGACCCAAAAGATGAGTTACTGGAACTCTGCGAAGGTTCTATGATAGATTTCGGCAGACCTTCAACTGTCCACCACAACCAGGAGACGGAAAGCTTTGGTAACGTTATCAACCATCATCTGAGTAACCTCTTGCAGTACTTCCAAGCCGCGCGGGCTGGGCCTCTCACCATCACGCAATCGCTCATACCACCCCTCACTCTCGCACCTGCTACTCAACAAACGACGTACTCCCGGCTGTCAGCCCTTCTAGAGGGCCCTCGCGCAAGCATCCACAAGTACATCTCCAACAACGGAGGAATCGAAGATGAAAAAGACCCTGGTCAGTTGCCTGGCTCCCAACGATAAGATACCTCATTACTGACAGTTTGAAGATTACCACCTGCAATCGAAGGACTTCTTCCGATTCGGAAAGGTATGCATCCCTTCTCAACCCAAGGCGTCAGGTTGTTGACCCAGTAAGGTTTTCCGACTACTTTCGTGGAACGAAGAACCCGAAGACGAAGCGAGCGATCTTACCGACATGGTACACGGCTGGGCTGCAGATGGCGCCCCCATCGTTCAGATGGAGTTGCGACTGCTGGTAATACAAGAGGGTATCGATTCTTGCCAATGCCTGTACGTACTACTTGACTCGACCTACATTCCACGTTTCTTACCAATTTCAGCCGCATTTCGACATACCGTGGTAGGGGTCTTAGCGAGCTGCCTGCAGGGCTTCTCACGACCGACCATGCTTTAACACATACAGGCAAACATGTACCGAGTCTAAGTCCGAAGGAACAGATCGTGGTAGAAAAAGAGGGTCCCCCTGCGGGATCCATCAGAGTGAAGCAGTCCAATCGCGAGGAGAAGCTCCAGACTTCAGCACGCATTCTCATGACGAGAATTTACGACGTTCAGCGTGATGTGAAAGCCAAGGAGTTTGGCTATCTTGCATCCGACTCCGAAAGTAGACTCGAGGAGATGTTCAACCAGCTCAACCCCTCCTCAACGGTAACGATTCAACGGCCCGAAAAGAAGTTATATACGCCCAAGCACCCGCATACATCAGTGTCGCGAACGACCCCAGAGCTAGAGTTGCCAACCGAAAGCAAGTCAAACAATGCCGCGGGGGACAATAGCGAAGAGGATCTCCCGATCGCTTCCTCATCCTCCGATGCATCAGACGTGCCAGACTCATCAGTAAGTTTACGACAGATGTCATACCTGGTGAAAGCTAAAACGTCCTTTCTGCAGTTACCTTCACAGATGTACAGACCTAATGACGATGTCGCCTTGCTGACAGGCAAAGACGCCTCGTCTCCCAGTCCTTACTTCATCAGGTGTCGTATCAACACAGCTAGGCTGAGGCGTAACATACTTGGCAAAGTCGTCTGGGTCTACACGCTCAAATATCCTGATCACGACGGCGAGTATCTGGGTGAAGCCTGCTTTGAGGACAGGTTCTTGATGCCCATATGAAGGCAAAGGCAAAGGCGTTCTCATGCTTTCAGTCGGACTCAGCGTCCTTTCTCTATTATACGATTGTACTTACGACTGCTTAGTACGGGTGTGGGATCTTTGCGGTCAGCCTGTATTACCACCGCCCGTACACACGCATTAAATGACTTTCACAAGACTTACCTAACGCTTGTGATATGCCTGTCGAGTGAATTCAATTCCCAGGCTCGCTTCGCTGGGCTGGGCTGGGCTGGGCCTCATCAGGGCAAAAGTCGGTCCGCCCTTGCCGCGATCTCCACAGCTCAACAGCCTTGTTTCCATCGAAGCACACCTTCCGTTCCTTAACGACCTACCAACTTACATGTAACAGCACGCCCTATTATTATATCCTTCTAGAGTAAGACCAGGACTCAGTCGGAACCACGAAGGTTATGTCTCGAAGTGACTCGTATGCCAGCAGTGCCCACACGTTGGAGTCCGATGACGAAGTGCCCTTGGAGCTTGCTGAGTATTACGACAAAGCGGGCGATGTGTCAGTGATAAGTGATTCACTGAACGACCTCGAACTTGACCGGATCGAGAAGAGAACGCAACGAGACCTGCTGCGAGACCAGGACACCAGACCTATCACGAGCGAAGAACAGTTCGAGGCCGCCTACAACGACGAACGCTCGGTGCTCCGGAACCGTCTTCATGACACTCGGTCTAACGTGGACATTCTGCGCTCACAGTGCATTCGAATGGGACTGGATGTCGAGTCACGGAAGTGGCGAAAGGCTCGAATATCCCGCGGCTCCGGCTCTTCGCCTACGCACGCAGTCCATACCGTTGACGTAAGTTCACGCACGCCTTCGATGACTAGCTCCTCTTCAGTCGCAGACTCGACATCACTGCCGCCTAATATCTTCGGAACTCACGGGAATAGGCCTACTCCCTGGTCCTGGTCGTATCTAGGTCGCAAAGACCAGCGAACAGAACGTTTCGAGTACGTCTCGAACCATAGCTACATTTCTACTGCGACTTGCAATCGTAGCGATCTTGGAAGGCCAGGTTTTCTGCGAGCAGAAAAGGACGGGAGCAGTGTTGTTCCTGGCGCCGCGTTCCACAAATCAGACGGTATCACTGATCCGGACCTTCGCCATCTGTACGGCGTAACTGCACACAAGAAGCTGTCACCGTACCAGCCATATTGTCCTTCACGTCATCCAGGTTCGTTCTCCCTCTAGGCTTTCGCGCTGCACGCTAACACACGACAGGCTGGAGATCTCAAGCACAGCCTCAGGGCTTTTTCACGGTTGGAAGGGTTCGTCGAGTCGTTTGTTGTGACATTTGATAATACCTCTAACAGTGATAGGTCTTCTTCATGCCACTCGGCGAAGCAACAGCCGACGATGATACCTCAATTACATTGGATGCAGCAGCGGCGTACTGTGATCATCCTCGATGCCGCCGTCTGGTTGTAGTGAAGGAGTCTGACACTTACTGTTCCGCTATGTGAGTACGTACTGCCTACGGTTTCGTCCCAGGCTGATTTCCTAGACCGATAACCACCTTGAACGGCGAGGGTGTCGCAAAGCCGGGTGTCAAGAAGTCGAATTTCACTATCATCTACACGGGTGGTAGTCCACCACCAGCCCTTGACGTTGAGTTGCGCCAGCGGAACGGTGAGCCTATGCGGCCAAATCCTATTCGTGTCGACCCGGGGCGGAAAGGAGTAAAGCTCGATACACTATCACGGCTCAATTTTGCTAAAGTGTACACCGTCGACCATAGTGCGAAGGTCAGAAGCTTTGGTATGGTACACCGAGATTCCAAACGGGATTTGTTGTACCAGTTCAAAGACGTCTGGTTGGCTTCATCTCGGACAGCGGTGCCCAATGAAGGGTCACTGAGCTCTACATTTTTGGCTGTACTGACGGCGTCGGGCGCTACAAAAGCGGGAACAGGGTAGGCAATGCGAAGAGCGGTCGTGTAGTAGGACTTTCGGATATGTAGTGCTGCCCGGAACCGTCCACTTTCATGAAGCATCTTTATGGTGCGGATGGTCGGAAATTGGGTCAATCATATGCAGTAAAACCCGGCGACTGTGTCATGCGTATCCCACCGGTCGGGTATTCTTGTACCACTGACGGTCAAGCCTTGCCTTGCCTTATTTATCTACTAGCGCGATATGTGGTCAGGCAATGGTACTTCTGTACTTGTGCTCATTTGAGGCTTTTTGATGCCCAATGTCCGTACGTGGCTCCTTACAAGTTGCTGCTTGAACATGGGGCGTGGCGACGGTGGTTCGCATCAATTATACGGCCCACGGTGGCCGCAGTCTGATGTCAACCACCACTTTCAGGGTAGCTTGACAGTGGGCATGTGGCACGATTGAGAAACGTTGAAGATCGAGACGATCGCTGACAGTTTGAAAAAGATGACAACATGTAGTAAATACGAGAAACTGTACACTGTCAACCCCTTCCACAGTTGTCTGGGTGTCCTCGACTCTCGCAGAATCCAATAACGCCGTCCGAGTCCACATATGCTCATGATAGCTCTTGGCAGTGAGAAGCCAGACGGGAAATGTGTTCGGTTCATTAGTCGTCTGAGCTGAAGTCCAACTCAGTAAGCGTATAGTTGCAGTTCGCCGTTGCGACGCTGGAAAGCCAGGAGCAACAGCTGTTCGGGGTACCTATCTTCTTCTGTTGGGCCGCCCGGAAGTGGGGCCGCCGCGGGATACGGTCGGGGCCGTGGCCGGGGCTGGGGCTGTGACCTCGACCTCTTCCTCCTCCTCTTCCTCCTCCTCTTCCTCCTCCTCTTCCTCCTCCTCTTCCTCCTCCTCTTCCTCCTCCTCTTCCTCCTCCTCTTCCTCCTCCTCTTGGGCTTGCCCAGCCTGGAGCGCATCTCGCAACGTTTGCATCCGAGATAGAGATTGCGAGAATGCTGCCGTCACCGCTGGGAAACAGATGTCCCCTAGAATCTGCCAGCAGGCCCTGTCGAAGTCCTCCGTTGAGGACTCGTGGATGTTTCCAAGTGCCTTGACTTTGGCATTGTACTGGACAGCATACACTTCGGAGTAATTGATGCGCGACTCTGGATCCAGTCTGTCCTGAGGATCGTCTGGCGAGACTCTTATGGAAGGCCGCATCTGCTCGTCCAGTCCTCGCCGGACCTCAGACGCCAAAGGATCTGGCTCGCTCCTGGTGGTGTGGACGATAGCGTGGTGAGATGGGTCTACGCCTTCCTTCGACACACCTTGCGAACGGTACGATTGAATTGGTCTGATGGTGCACGTTAGCGTCTGCATGTCGCTTTCGCTCAGGAAAGACCTCCATGCAAATACAATGCCGTTCAAAACTGCCGAGCACAATCAGTCGTCGGTGCTTGGAGAATATACGTTCTCCATGCCGATCGTCCCGGGTCACCCCTGATTGGGACCTGAGGTTGCCTTCACCAGCGTTCTCATGCCAATATATCAAGAACACCTAGGAGGTTGGCGAGGATGGTCAGTCATATGCGGCCAATCAGTGGTACCATGATACGTACTCTATGGCGTTTGAAGAATCTGGGGTTCTTTGGGGAGTACTCTTCGACATGGTCAGTTGAAGTTCACTCATCGACACTGGCGTCAACGTACTTGAGTCAAGGGCAACGAGTGACGGCCCTGCAGTTGCTCGTGAACCAGTCCCATGCCCTGCTGTAGCTCCGCTCGCTGCATTCCCGCTGGAGGTACGTCCATAAGTATAGCGTTGGCTATCGGCATCAGAGGGACCTCTGGGTCTGTTATTGTTTCCAGAGCCTTCGGGTTCTGGTGGGTTCCGGGAAATACTGCAACAATCGACAATCGAGTCAGACGAAACGTCGAGCCGTTTTCAGAGCTGCTAGCATCATGCTGACCGTTCGTCTTCAGCCTGCACTTGACGGCTCTGCAGGCGTAGTGCTTTGTACTGTGCCAATGGCATCCGATTATTGTTGTGGAAAACATAGTACTGCCCGTTCTCGACACAATAAAAGTAGCCATCGTTCGGATGCTGAATCCATTGCGGTGCCATGGCGCATTATGCACCGAAACGTAGTCCGATTGATATTTGTGAAAGCGGAACGACACCATCTGGTCGTTATGTAGCCAGCAAAGCTTTGCAACCAGTTCATTATGTTTCCTCTGGTAGATGCCAGAAGTGCTGGTCGCGTTTTGACGCATATGCTGTTTGTTCATTACAGGGTTGGAAAGAAGCACCCCACGCGGGGAAAATGTTACCGAGGCTGCGGGCCTTGCGATAGAACACGGACACTGGCCGTGGTGGTCCTTAAAGGAAGGGGTTGTTTCTCGGGACACACAGAGCACCCCAAAGTGAGACTTTGGCGAGGCAACCCAGTGTTTGCTTTTCCACAAATCGCAAGCCTCATCCATGCCTGTTGCGAAACATACTCCTTACGATGGCTTATTATACTGGTAATCCCAGTGTTGTCCCATCCTGCCAAAACCGCCGGTGTCCAGTCTGCTAAGCGATCACTCGGCCTATGGAAGTAGAACACTGTCCGCGGTACCTTGCTTGGCCGCGTAGCAGCTATCTTGCACCCATCGTTAGACACCAAACGGCGACAGGATGCTGCCAGCCCGTGAGAGTCAACAGCGTAACATTCGTGGCTCGTGGCTGAGCAGATTACGAATCTTTCCTTCGAGCTGGGGGCCTAGAAAGCTCCCACCAGCCTTCGGAGACCTACAGACGCGAGATGCGACTCACATAATATCGCCACTTCACCGTGAGAGAATTCGGCGGCGACGATCATGGCCTCTCAGTCAGCAAGCACGACAAACTGGCAACGGAAAACCAGCACACGACAACTTTTCTGACAACGAATTATACAGGCTGGACAATACACTTCCCATGCCATTGCCACAACCTGAGAAAGCTGCAAATACTCGGCTGGCGAGCGATCCTGCACTAGGAGCGCAGCTCTACGAGATTCTTGATGGCCAACGCAGTGCAGCAAGGTCGATTGAACAGCTTCTTGGAACTCTGGAATTATCCTTGCACCTTAGAGGTCGTCTTGGGCAGATCGTGTCTACACTCGACAACAATAATAACAGCCTGGAGGCAGTTGTAGCGTCAGTGCTCACTACACCTGTTGCTCTGTCTATTTTTCAACCATCGAATGAGAGCCCAGCTGATCTTGATGTGTCGGGGTCTGCAGAAGCTCTCCCGAGGGCTTCGTCGGCGGTGCCACAATCTCAATCTACATCCCTTGAGTGCACTTCGGAAGGGATACCCGTACTGTTACAGGACTACTATGACGCCGCGGGGTGGGTCGGGGTTTTGCAGGAGCGGCTAGTGGATCTACAGTACGATCATTACGAGGCATTGGAGCGAAAGCACCTCGAGGCGACATTGTCGTCACTGCACGAGACTCAGTCGGAGAGAGAGTTCAGTGAGGCAGAAAACAACCTTCGAAAAGAGTTGCGGGAAGCTCGACACATGGCTGTGAGTCTACTACAACAGTGCCGAGATCTTAACATCGACATCATTCATTCTCCACGGCCCTCCATCTTCCATTCATCGCACGCCAGTCGATCGCCACGATCACCATCACTACAGCTTGACGGTCTACCAGACGAGCGTCGTCCCCCGTATCACACAGTCACCCCGCCAGAACCGTTTGAGCTACCCAGACCATCTATAACACGATGGCTCAGTGGTATTCTACCCCGACGCCGCAGCTTCTCACGCTACGTTCTGCATCCTGATCCTCCTAACGACAACGTTTCCATGGCCTCTATATCATCATTCCCGGAGTGGGTCCGGGTTGACATCGGTCCTGCAGATGTTGTTGATAAGGCGTTCGACTCGCCTGCAAGGGAGCCTGATCTTGAGCAGGCTCACCATCGATGGGACATGCCAGCGAGGCGAAAGCTTGCGCGTAGCCGTCGTGCCCACTCTGATACCTCAATATGATCTTCTGAGATGCCTTTGACATGCATGATTGGCAATGGGTGGTGGATCTTTCATCAGATAAGAGCTCAAGATGTAACACAGTTTGATGGATCGGTGCGGTGCATCTTGATACCAGCAGCTCGATGGCAACGATGATGCTAAGACAAGAAATAACTTGCTTGGTTTTACCGCAGATACACCGCAAACCCTCCGGTGTAATCTGACAACTGGAGTCTAGATAAAGTTGCCGCGCAACGCTTGTGTGCGAACCGTCTCCACAGCGGTGAGGCCAGGCAGTTGCGGTGCGGTGCGGTACGGTACGTAACGATGCACGCCAGCGTAACTCGGTAATGATTGCCTACGCCCGCGGTATCCTTTTTCTGTTTACCCAAGCATCTGCTTCTACTTCAGCTCATTACGGACTCGATCTCTCACTCGCAGCATCTTCATAATGAGTGTCACCAATCCATACCAGGGAACTAAAGGGCTACCCCTTCAGTACACAGAATTACGCTATGTACCACCCAGTACGTACCTCCCCTGTCGACATATCGGCTGATCTCAAAGGCCCCCACGTCGCTGCCGTCCATTCCACCAATAGTCAGCGGCAAAGTAAGGTCGCTCCACTGGATGCACGTCAAAAACAACCATACTAGGACAGAGCACGTGTGCATATCACAGTCACGGAAAGAATGACTGGTACACATTACATGTCAGCCTTGTGTGTGTGGGCCGCATCCTCTCATTCGCCCATAGCCTCACCGGTCAGTTGCTTGGAGTTTCCCATGTGTATCGTGATCTGTAACCAAACAGGCATACGAGTCCACGTATGATCGGGCCGACCATGAAGACTTCGACGCTACACGATGCAGTGCCACATGGAAGGCAGCAGGATTTCGGTACTGTACTAGAAACGGACCCAACCAGCCCCATACCGCGCTTGTTGCACACGTCGTCTGGACGTTCTTGGGCACGGTTAACGTGCGGTACGCTCCAGTCGGAAACAGCTCCGGCATGGGGCTTCTGGTATTTGTTGATACTGGAGTGATTTCGTCTTGGTACAATAAGAACGGCATCGATGCTCGCTCCCCTCGCCCAGTGGACTGAGACGAGGCTAACGACAGCCTGTGGCGATAGAACAGGCTATACGGCTTCACTATCGTTGATGGATGTGACTCAGACACATGACATACGCAACACTGTCCAAGTTTGACCAACGATCGTGCTGTGGCCTCTACAGAACGATCTGCTGTCGGGTGTTCTTCGCTGGTGGGATCAGCCAGCCCAGTCCACTGGTTTGCAATGCAGACGTACCCGATAGATGAGGACGAACGCGCACGGCCAAGCATCAACGGGACGGTAGGTTGTCATCGAAGTAGAGTTAATGTGCTTGGTGTGGGGCGTCGTGAGAAGTATGCTGGAATGAGGCGAAGCGTTGGACAATCGGAACCGCGGCCAAAGAGCGAATCCCTAACTCAAGGGCTACGCTTTCCCGTTCAGCAAGACACGCAGTAGAGTTTTACAGCATTACCAGGTCCACTTGTGGGCCGCCACTATTGCGAGGCAGGACCGCAAAGCGCCTACAGCAACACAGCCTCGGTCACTACTGATGAACGGCAACATAGAACAAGCCTCCATTTGTTCTCATTCGCTCGTTGTCGCGATCAAAGCACATGAGGCAACATTACAACCAAGAACAAAACCTGCCCGGACGTTCTTCATTGGCCTCCATCGACACACCGAAGTGCTGTGTCGGTGACATCTGTTGCAAGGACGGTGTGCTACTTTGAAGGCGCGCAACTTTCTGGCTGGGCATGGCTCGAGGTCCTCGTACACGCGTTGGTTCTTTCGTGAGTTCAGGGACTCTGACTCTCTGTGGCCGGCCTGCAATCTCGAAGTGTTGTCTCATCAGGCGGGCCATTGGGCTTGCTATTGCTCCCCGGCGATCGGAATGCTCACTCGCAAAGACGGTCTCCCGGTTGCGTGGATGGTCTGACGGCAATGCATTCAGACTGCGTCTTCGCGGCTTTCTACCAAAGCATTTCCAATATCTTGCCACACCGGAGTTGAGTGAAGGTAGCAAGTAGACATGTAGAGTCACACGAGCGAGAGCTTGTCCTCAATGCTGTTCCCTACTGCCCCAGAAGTTGCGCGCTCCACTGAACCAAAATATCAGTCTTAACCTTGCCGCCAACATGGTGAGCGTCTGTAGCAATTGCCAGCGCACACCAAGAGCCTCTTGTCCCTATCTTTGAAAATTTTGTAACGTGTTCCCAAAGACATGATATGCGTCGACCGAACGACGAGGTGAAGTCATCGCCAAGACCACTCTACGCCAGGCGCGTACACCTCGACGCGGTCGCAGACGTCCTCTGCAGCATATCTTACGGGCTTATAATACATCTTGCCCGTGGAATTGCTCCGTGGAAGTCTGACTTGCTGCGACCATGACTATACGATGAACGATGTCCTCCTCCCAATTCTTCGCCTCCTCGCCCTTCTCGCCCAACTCCCGCCTCAAACGTCGAAGTAAATTCACCTATAAACACCTCTCGACATTGGCTCACTCGGCAACGAACTGCCCACTTCGAGTAATCGCCCACATCGACCTCGACGCCTTCTACGCACAATGCGAGACTGTACGCCTTGGGATCGATCCGACGAAACCGTTGGCGGTCCAGCAATGGCAGGGCCTGATCGCGATCAACTACCCAGCACGAGCATTTGGTCTGAGCAGACATGTCACGATATCAGAAGCGAAGGAGAAGTGTCCGGAGTTGATATGCCAACATGTTGCGACTTGGAAGGAAGGCGATACAAAGTGGAGCTACAGCGATGACAGCGCGCAAGCGTTCAGAGAGATTCATGTGAGGAAGGTCAGCTTGGATCCATATCGTATAGAGTCGCGCAAGATCCTGGCGACGATCAAAGACTGCCTTCCGAAAGACCTACAAAAGGTGGAGAAGGCGAGCATTGATGAGGTGTTCGTGGATCTGTCGGCGCAGGTCCATAGTATCATGCTGGAGCGATACCCAGAGCTACAAGGACCGCCACCCTATGATGACCCAACCGAGTGTCTGCCTCGACCACCCACCACTGCACTGGACTGGGCAGCGGATGCACTGGTTGATGTGGACAGCACGCAGAGCGAAGAAGATGACCCTGATTGGGACGATATCGCGATATTGATTGCTTCCGAGATCGTGCGAGATGTCAGGGCAAAGATCAAAGAAATGCTTCATTATACGTGCTCCGCTGGCATCTCCCGCAACAAGATGCTTGCTAAACTCGGCTCCGGCCACAAGAAGCCTAACAGTCAGACCGTGATCCGTAACCGAGCAGTGCAACACTTTCTCTCCAGCTTCAAGTTCACAAAGATTCGCAATCTCGGTGGCAAGCTTGGTGACCAAGTTGTCGCAGCTTTCAACACGGATACGGTCTCTGATCTGCTTCCAGTACCGGTAGAGCAGCTGAAGCGTCAACTCGGCGATGACACTGGCTCCTGGTTATACAGTGTTCTGCGCGGAGAGGACCAGAGTGAGGTCAACCCACGTACAGCAATCAAGTCAATGCTCTCCGCGAAGAGCTTTCGTCCCAGCATCAACAGCTTCGAGGTCGCATGCAAGTGGCTACGTATCTTTGTCGCGGATATCTTCTCTCGATTGGTCGAAGAAGGCGTACTCGAGAACAAGCGAAGGCCGAAGACGATAAACCTCCATCACAGACAAGGTGCCCAGACCAGGTCAAAGCAAGCACCAATTCCTATGGGCAGAATTATTACTGAGGATGCGCTGTTTGATCTAGCGAAGAATCTCCTGGCGCAGGTCGTGGTCGATGGGAGAGCCTGGCCGTGCGCAAATTTGAGTCTCAGTGTTGGTGGGTTCGAGGATGGTGTCACTGGCAACAAAGGCATTGGCGGATTTTTGGTGAGAAGAGAAGAGGCTAAGGCGTTGAATGCTGCACCGGTTCTGCAGGGCTGGTCGAAGGCGAAATCGAGATCGAAGCGGTCTGACACGGCACCACCTAGTAAGCGGCGGAAGAAGGACGGTTCTGAGATTGCCAACTTCTTCGGAGCTGGTTCTCGAGAGACATCTCTGCAGGAGGAGGCCGACTTAGGGCGTAATGGTTTTGTCGACGATGACACCACTGCACTCGAGTACGATTCTGACGACATGAAACCACATCGCGACTACGATGAGGACGATAATGCGATCGAAGAGCCTTTTGAGGAGCTGTATTCCGACCCTGGAGAGCGAGGACTGGCTTCCACACCTCATCCACCACTCTCGCAACCAGCATCTCCACTGCCTGGCCCACAAGCTGTACAATCGGACATCGAGACACACCTTTGCACCCGATGTTCGAAGTCAATACCCGTCGAAAAGCAGTCCGAGCATGAAGACTTCCATTTCGCACAGGATCTACAAAACCAGCATTCTTCCCAGCCAGACCCGCCTCCAAGGCCCATACCACCTGCTGCTAAACCTTCGCAAGCTCAAGCCAAGCCAAGAGGTCGCGGAAGGCCACCGTTGAACGCAAGTGGACAGGGAGGCGTGGAGAAGGGGCAGCGGAAGCTGGCTTTTGGATGAAACCGACATCGTGCCTACTGAACATTGCAAGAGCACAACCCCTTTATGAATTAAGGGTATGGTATCAAAGCAATGTGTGCCCTCTTACAACATCTGGCGTAATGACGTCGTGCGCAGTACTGTCATCCGCATCCGGCGACTCTCGCCGTCGTATCGCCTGATCCTGATCACTATACTGGATGTCCCAATCCGTGGTCTTCTGGATCATGTTCTTCTCGGAACCATCATCCTCTTCACCCTTCTTTGTGGACGACGATATAGTGACGTGATTTTCCGAACCATCTGGACGAAGATTATGCCCATTGCCTTTTGGGGTTCTGTTGCTTCGTCTGGACAGCGATTGCATTGGAACGTCGTGGGACAGGTTGTAGGTACCTGCCATTTGGGAGAGCGAGACGCCCCTGAGACACAAGAATCAGCAACTGCGCGACATGATTCGAGAGGAGATGGTTGATCAACGTACATCAATCCGGACGAAGCACGATCCACTAAAGTTGGCAGAGTGTGTCAGCGATGGGTCCAAGCAGCTGAAACGTCTCTGTGCACGAGTATGCTTACTGAAAGGCTTCAAGGCAGGTATGCAAGCTACGATTACCGCCAGTGTCGTCTGCATAACCACAGCAGTGTGGAACGCAATCGGATACATCAAGTCGCTGGATGCGGCCCATTGCCGAAGAAAGACCAGCCGGGTTATCTGCGCTGCGATGACTCTGCCCATATGTCAGTCATCCTTCTTGTAGTGGAGCTTGGGCAGAATCATACACCGCACGGAAAAGGAAGGCCGAGACCACGACCACCTTGCGACCCCAGTGCATCCTAAGGTCCCACACCACCCACCCCGGAAGCAGTATGAGTCCCAGGTCAGTTGCAATATCGATCGCTCCCATGGCATACCAGAATGTCGTCTGCTTGGATGTCAGCCAATCCCTGGATGTCCATCCTGGAAATCACATACGATATTGAAACAACTTGTGCTCAAGAAGTGCCACGGTCGAGGCATCTCACATTGGAAAGCACTCCCAAAGATCGCTGCGATAGTCCATGATATGACGACTCCGCTCAATGCTTGTACTGTCCGAAGATGGAGCTTTGCTGTTGCCAACCGCGAGATTAAGAGGAGCGTCGATGCTTTCGCCAATGCAATCGTAAGTATGTAGAGCAGTGTAGAGGCGTACACGTTCTGGCGCTTATAGTTAGTCGCAGATGCGAAGAGTCGTCTCATATATCTTACCTTCTCTACCTCGTGGATATGTTCAGCATCCAACAGGTCTTGACGTTTTCCGAGGCCTTCATTCGCAGCGATTGAGATTGCTACCACTTCGCCAACACCAGATAGCTTACCCACGGACTGGTTAGCCTTCTCACTTCCGCGTCACCGTGACTTCGGCGCTCACCATCGCAAGCGACACAAACACATCATCAAATCCCGGGATATGACTTGTGGTGAATCGGATGAGTAACCTCAAAACTGTCGCAAGTACCATCACCACCAGCATGAACCACGCGACGATCTGGAGGATGGCGCCATGGTCGTCGGGACTGACGGTCGCGTGTCGGAAGCCTTCGATGTAAGTACCTTTCGACATCTGGTCCGGAGGGCATATATGGTCGAGAGACTACTGCGCAGAGCAGAGAATATGGAACGGTAGCCAGGTCGAACGCACTAGACGTACATGCTCATTACCGGACCATTCTGCAACAAAGGAAATAGAGTTGAACAGTGAACGGCGGAGGTGTAACTGTGTGACTGTAAGGGAGTTTCAAAATTCCGAAGAACAAGATGCAGTGGCTGCCGAGTTGCTGATGTCCAGACTGCTGCCAGCTAACAGACGATCGTACTCGCGAACCAGCTGCAGATATTGCCGGAACCATCGAACTGAATCCAATTACTGGTGTTTACGCAATCAATCCACTCTTGCAGACAGTCTTGAAAGCCATGCAGTGCCTCGAATACTATCCCGACCATTTCCACGAGTTTGGGCGCCCTCGCTGGCACGGGCTTTTCAACCATGCCTGCAGTGTAACGACGTACAAATATCCCTTGCATTACCCCTAAGTGGAGCAGGAAATTTCTTGACATCTTCTTGCAATTGCTCTCAACTGGCTGCTTTCTGCTCCAATTCGCCGCAACTCGCAACGGCATTACACAACATGAGGATACTCGAAGCTCGAAAGGCTACCGGCGTGTTGGGTCGTGAGAAGCTGGACAACTCGAATGTCCGCAACGATGAAGTCAACCAGGATGGCGAGATTACGAGCAATGCCCGTAGCACCGGACAAGATGCTTTCGACATGCGCAAACTCGGCGTGCGACAAGAAACGAAGGTCAGCTCGTCTTTGCAGTAATGCAGTGATTGTCCATTGACTGTTCAGTAGCGACGTTTCGGGTTGGTCACCATACTAGGGTTTACGACGACCATGATGTGTACGTGAAATACATTTCTGCAAGGCTGCGCAATGGAGCTAACAGAATATTCAGGCACGTGGGAATCCGCAATACCGTTGGTGACACGGTAGCACTAGAGCTGTTGTGTTGCACTGACAGCTGCATAGCTTCTTCACGACGGCATTCGTCAATGGCGGCGGTGTTAGCATGGTAAGTAAACGGAGCCAAAACCCCTCCCCTTGCTAGAACACGTCAGACACCACGTGAGACGGTGGGCTGATTCTATTTCCGTGTTCAAACAGATCTATGGCTATATCGTTGCATTCTTCGGTGCATTGGCAACATGTGCTTCAATGGCCGAGATGGCCTCGATGTACATCACTATCCATTCTGCCACTGGGACAACAGCTGAATGAATGCTACAGGTACCCGATTTCGGGCGGCCAGTACCATTGGGTAGCTCTGCTTGCTCCACGTAAACATGCAAAGTTCCTCAGTTGGCTGACCGGCTGGCTGAGCACACTTGGATGGCAAGGTGGCGCGGCAACGGGAACATATCTCGGCGGTCTCATCATCCAGTCTATGGTGGCTCTGAACAATCCGTCATATGTTCCAGCAAGATGGCAAGGAACGTTGATTCTGTATGCGGTCCTGTTGCTTACGCTGTTCGTCAACACGGTTCTCGTCCGGATCCTCCCTGGTCTCGAAGGACTTATTCTGATCCTCCACGTTGTCGGCTTCTTCGCTATCATGATACCAGTCGTCTACCTTGCCCCGATCAGCGACAACGCTTTCGTCTGGACCGAGTTCAACAACAGCTTCTCTGGTTATCAAAGTGCTGGCCTGTCGTGGCTGATAGGACAATCTGCGTCCGCCATTTTGTTCATTGGATACGATGGCGCTTGCCACATGGCAGAAGAGGTTCGGGACGCTGCTCTCAACGTGAGACTCCATGGCCACGTGCTACTCGATACATTGCTGACCCTTATCCAGGTGCCACGAGCAATGTTCTTCACTATCTTCATCAACGTGAGCCAGGCCGCAACTCGCGCCTCCGCCTCTATCAAACACATGCTGACATCGTACACAGGGTGCCATGGGTTTCGCAACCTACATATTCATGCTCTACTCCTTCGGCGACCCAGAAAAGGCCCTCACCTCCAAATATGGCGTAAGTTCAAACGACACTATCTCTTTGAGCCACCCAGTGCTCTCCTTCTGAGACCTATACTGACCCTACCACTCTGTCCTGACAGCTTCCCTTCATCGAGATCTTCTACAACGCCACCCAGTCCAAAGCCGGCACCACAGCCATGATCTCCCTCCTCGTCACCCTCTACATCGCCGCCACCTTCGGATTCGTCGCCTCCGCCTCCCGTCAAGCCTGGGCTTTCTCCCGCGATAACGGGTTACCAATGTCGCACATCTGGAGACGGGTAAGCCTTCAATACTTTCATGCTCGTCTCGAGAGGCTTCTACTGATACTCTGTGCCAGGTTGACTCCCGCTGGCAAATCCCAATCTACACCCTCGCCCTCACCGGCGTCGTCAACGCCCTCCTCGGCCTCATCAACATCGGCTCCTCGGTGGCCTTCAACGCTATCGTCTCGCTCGTCGTCTCCGCTTACTTGTCCTCCTACTTCATCCCCATCGTGCTCATGATCAGGAAGCGAATCAAGAAGGAGCCTATTAAGCTTGGCCCCTGGAATCTAGGCCGCTACGGGCTACCGATTAATATTGTGGCGGCGATCTATACGCTGGTGACGGTGGTGTTCACGTTCTTCCCGCCGGCGGTGCCGGTGAATGCGCAGACGATGAATTATAGCTGCGCGGTGTATGGGGGTGTGGTGATGTTGGGGTTGGTGTACTATGGGGTGTGGGGGAGGAAGAAGTTTGTTGGGCCGAGTACTGAGTTGGACATTGAGATATGAGGAGCGGTGAGCGGTGGAGGGTGTAGGTGGAGATGGAGGATGGGGTGGGTTGAGGAGGGTGTTGAGGGCAATGGTGTTGTTGAGTTAGGTCGTTAATGTCAACATATTGAAGTCTGTTGAGGTCTGTGGCTTCAAGAGTCGTAGAATGCCGATTAACGCTCGCAAAGCCAGAGAAGAGTCAATGAACAACCCACAATATCATTACACAACCACTCCACTAACCCATAACTACCCGTAAACGCTATCAACACCAGGGATATAGTGCAAGTAAGATTCGAAAGCCAGACCGCAAACACATCCCAGCCGTGCTCATCGTGTGTACATCTTCCTCCCACTCCAATCATCCTTTCAATCCCATCCACATCCACCCCTTCCTTCACACTAGTGCCACTCGTTCATTATTCCTTCTCGAGAGTCTCTCTTCCCAAATCATTCCTCCTCAACAGCTTAAAGCTCATCCTTAACACTCCCAGTAGCCTTGCTCGCAACACTGCTAGCAACACTACTAGCATCGCTCGCCACAGAGCTCACACTGCTCGCCGCCTCCCCAGCAACACTCCCCACCACACTGCTAGCATCACTCACGACCGAGCTCGCACTGCTGGCCGCCTCCACAGCGACACTGCTGGCAACACTTGCCGCCCCCTCCGCCGCTCCGTAAGCATGCGTCCCAAAGCCCGCGATGCGACTCTGCGCGCTCGCCATAGCAGCCTCAATCGACGCCTGCACGCCCTCCACATACCCCTTCTCCTCGCCATAAACAGCCTTGCTCACGCTCGCGCTCGCGTAGCTAGCTTGCTCGGCGGCGACGGAGACGACGGAGGAGTAGACACTCGCTGCGCTGTTCTGTGCGGCCTCGACACTGCCGGTTGGAGCGCCGTAGATAGCTTCACTCAGGCTCTTGGAGGCTGCGGAAGCGATGTCGGCCATAGAGCTCGACGCAGCTTCAGCGTAAGCGGTTTGCGTGCCGTAGATGGCTTCAGAGGCGCAGCTGCTCGCGTCGCTGTAGGCAGAAGCGGCGGCTTCGGTGGCCTGCTCGACTGTGCCCTTGGTGGTGCCGTAGGCTTGCGCGGATGCGGCGTCGACTGCGGCGTTGAGTTGAGCGTTTATGCGGTCCATGAAAGAGTCCATTTGCGCCGGGGGCGTGAAGACGGCCGATACGGCTGAGGAAGCAGAAGCGTAGACTTCGCTCGCGTAACTAGACGCACTGGACGCCATGGCTGGAGCGCCGAAGCCAGTGGAGTAGGCTAGGTTGAGACGGCTCATGACGGAGTCGGTGAAGTCGGGTTCTTTGCCTACTACGAGCTCGTTGAAGATGGCCTGTACTGCCGCGTACTGGTGTGCAGCGGCCGCAGTGGCTTGAGCGGCGTAGGAGCTTGCGGAGGTGTAGGCGGCGTCGGTGAATGGTGGCGGGGCGCCGTAGATGCGGTCACTGGCTTGGGAGATGATTGCGTCCCAGTTCTCGGCGGCGCGGGAGGCCATGGATTCGTAGACTGGTGTTTCGGTGCCGTAGATGGCAGAGCTGGCGGCCGAGCCGACGGACTCTGCGTATCCAGTCTGTGAGCCATAAACAGCTTCACTGGCAGCCGAGCTCAGAGATTCAGCGTAGCCAGTCTGGCTGCCATACATCGCTTCGCTCGCAGCAGAGCTGGCAGATTCCACATACCCAGTCTGACTCCCATAGACCGCTTCAGAAGCCTGCTTCGACGCCGTAATCATTTGCTGAGATGCAGCGGCAACAGCATCGTTATACTGCGACGAGATCTGATCCAACACATTCTGCGCAGGACTCTTGGTCGTAGCACCAACAGCTGAGGTAGCCGAGTCCATCAAGCTCTGCATATTCGCAGAAGCGGCGGAGACAGCGGAAGAGTACGAGCTCTGAGCAGCAGCGGCGTAGCCTGCGAAACCAGCGGTAGGTGTGGCACCAACTGCGCTCGAGGCAGCGTGCAGGAATGACGAGTAGCGGTCGTGCGCCATGCCGATACCTTGGTAGTATCTCGCTTGCGCCGATGCCAGGTAAGCCTGGTTTGCTGGAGTCGGTTCGACGCCTACAGCGACCTTGGCGCTCTCGTACTGAGCCGATGCAGCGCTGAGGCCATCCGAGAGGCGGGACGAAGCAATGGAGGCGATACTCTCGTAAGCGCCCTGAGTACCGGTCGCCTTCGAAAGACGGGATGAGGCGACGGAAGAAATGCTCTCATAAGTGCCCTGCGTACCGGTCGCGCTCGAGAAGGCAGCCGCAGCCTGCTGTAGCTTTGCGCTTGCAGCAGCGACGGTATCAGAGTATGCGGACTCTACGGAGGCGTACATCTGCTCGTGTGCGGGCTTTGGTGTGCCTGAGACTTGCACTGATATGGCTGATTTGGCGGATTCGTACTGCACTGATGCTTGGCTAAGGGCGACGCTGTACTGGTCGACCGCGCCTGCGGCGAAGTTGACTGTAGCGTCGTTGATCTGAGAAGCGTAAGATGAAGCGGCGGAGCTGGCGTACGATGCAGCGCCGCTGGCAGACGACGCGGCACCGCTGGCATAAGAAGCAGCGCCGCTGACAGCTGGCGTGCCGTAGATTGCGTAGGAGGCCCTAAGATATATGTCAGTAGAAGTTCTCGGAAGTCGATGTGAATGAATCAGAACGTACGCAGTAACGGCACTCAAATACTGCTCCCGAGCAGCCACACTCCCCTTCTCCACCGTCCCCTTCTCAGCACCAAACAACGCACTGCTCGCGGCCGCCAGAGCACTCTGATACTGCTCAGAAGCCACACTAGTCACACTCTCAACAGTACCCTGCTCCGTCGCTGTCGCTGTCGCTGTGGCCGCCATACCAGGAACATTCTTCATCGCATCCTCGACGACCTGCGTGAGGTACGAAGCCTGGTCGCCAACACCGTTGATGATAGCTTGCATACGCTCGCTGTAGGTCGGTTCGTCATCGACGATATCATCCAGAATCGGCTCGCGAGCTTCGACAAGGACTTGTGCCATGGCGCCACCCCAGACTTTCTTGGTCGCGGAGGAGGCGGTGGAGGCGGCTTCGTCTGCGATGCTTGAGGCGCTGCCGGAGACAACGGAGGCGGCGGACTCGGCGCTCTTGCTTGCTGCGTCTTTCTTGGCCTGGCCGGCGGAGAGGATGCTGGCTGCTTTTGGTCCCAAAGACTTGCCGCCGGCGTTGTCTGCGACCATGACTGATAGAGACGAGGAGATGCTTTCGGCTGCACCAGTCTCGGAGCCGATGACTGCTTCGGAAATCTTGGTGGCTGCATCAGTAGCGGAGTCGGAAATACCAGACTCAGTACCGATAACAGCTTCAGAGATCTTGGTTGCTGCATCGGTAGCAGAGTCAGAGAGGTTGGACTCAGAGCCTACGACAGCTTCGGAAGCCACAGAAGCGGCACTGGAGGCAGAGCTCTTGGCCACGCTCGTTGCGCTATCGACAGATGGCTGCTCAGAGCCAACGACAGCCTCGGATATCTTTGAAGCAGCATCGGTAGCAGAGTCGGAGACGCCAGATTCAGAGCCAACAACAGCCTCAGAAACCACAGATGCGGCACTGGAGGCAGACTTGCTCGCCTCATTCGCCACGGATCCGATAGGAGATTGTCCGGAGCCGGCAACAGCCTCGTAGACCTTCGAAGCGGCATCAGTAGCTGAGTCCGAAACACCAGACTGCGAGTCAACAACTGCCTCCGAAGCCTTGCTCATCGCACTTGTGGCGGACGAGGATGCAGCCTCCATGGTGCCCTTCTCGCCTCCCACGACAGCCTCGGAAGCCCTGCTAGCTGCGCTGGAAGCAGAAGACGACGCAGCCTCCACAGTCCCCTTCTCGCTACCGACAACAGCCTCCTTAACATCCTCAACCTTCTCCACGACCTGCTGCCTCGCCCTCTCAGCCGCCGCCGGCACAACACGGGTATTAAAATCATCCGTCCCATCTCGTGCTGCAACCTTCCACTTCGCAACCCCCTTCAGGCGCCCAAGCTCTTTCGCCGCTTCCTCCGCAACACTCATGCCTCTCGCCTCAACTTCCTCGCCAGCATCCTTCGCGGCTTTGACACCGGAGTGCTCGGTAGCGACTTTATCGACATCGTCACGCCAGCTTTGGGTAGTCTTCTTCAGGTCGTTATACTTGCTCCACTCCTTGTGCGGGAGGTCTTTATCAGCGTAGCGGCGGCCGATTTCGGTAAGACGGAGCTCGCGGATGTTATCGATGGTTTCGAGGGTGCTTTCGAGCGCTTTGGCGACGAGGGTGTTGAGTTCGGTTTTGTAGGATTCGTGCCATTCGCGGACGGCTTGGGCGCGGGTTTTGATGCTTTGGCCTGCGGCGCGGATGCCGGTGAGGAGTTCTTCGTCTGCTTCTTCCAACCTGGCATTATCGGCGTCTTCGGAGAGGGACGAGACGACGGATTGGATGCGGGCTTTGACGCTGTTCAGAGCGCCAGTGGCAGTCTCTTCGAGCTGGACCATAAGAGCTGCACCGACACCGTTCGCGCTGGAGGAGGTCTGGTGGGTGGAGATGTCTCCGATGCGTTCTGAGAGGTCGTCGGCGCCTTCGGTTACTGCACGAGAGCAGATGGATTCCCAGTTTTTGAGGTCTTGTCTGAACTGCTCGATGGGCGAGACGGAGGGTGTGGGTGATGCAGACGAAGTGGCCTCCTTAGCTGCAGAGGCTGGGCTAGACGCAGCTTCGCGGACGGTGGAGGAGACGGATGAAGCGACGGAGGAGATGCTTGAGCTGGTCTCGGAGGCTTTCGACTCGGCTTCCACGCTCTTAATCTCTGCTGACAGACGCTTGCCATCCTTGTAGCGGCCTAGACGCTCGGTGATGCGGTTGAGTTGTGGTTCGACATTCTCGCCGTAGAGAACGCGAACACGAGGCCAGATCTGGCGCATGAACACGGTCCAGACAGTGTTGCCTGCATATTGGCCATATGGGAGAGCAGTCTTGAGCGCGAAGTCCTGACCCTGCGTGTAGAGCTTGTTGGCATACGGAGCAGTGTTGCGGTAGACAGGTTGAATCTCCAACTCCCAGATATCGCACGCAGAAGTGCGGACTTGGTCGTAGTACGGGTAGACAAGATCGGTAACCTTCTTGACGTGCGGGCCGAGCGAGGCTTCATACTGCTTGCCGGTCTGCTGTCGAGCATTGTCGAGTTGGGGCTTGAGTGTCTTCTGCCATTGCTCCTGCGACACCTTCTGTGCTTGTGCCACTCGTGGGGCGCCATATTGCTCGTAGGCTGCGAATCCAGGCTTGTAGACGCGATCAGTCACCTGATCCACGTAGGGCTGCGCCTTCTGCACATATGGATCGAGGTATTGCTCGTAGTATGGGCGAATATATGGCTGCACGAACTCCTTGGCCTGCAGACTCGGTCGGCAGATTTGAGGAGTCTCAGCGGTCAGGCCATCGCTGGTCTTGGGACATCGGAAGGCGAGTGTGATGATGCTGTACCAAACGACAACCTTCAATCCCTTATCGAGGACCCATCCGGTGTATGTTGTGGTTGCCGCCGATCTCTTCCTCCGCCTTCGATTTGATGTCGAACTGTTGGAGTGAATCGAGCCATTCGATTGGTTCATCGTCGGAGATGCGGTGCCCTTTGGCTTGCCGTTGCGTGTGTCTGCACCCATCGAAACGAGGGAGGACGCTGTGGTGGTTTTGGGTGTGAGCTAAGGAGCTCGAGCGTTGGAGCGGGAAACCTTGAGCTTGCGGAAGCCGTTTCCTCGACTTTCACGTGCAATCTCACCGCGCCTGCACTTCCTCTTGTAGACGGAGATTGGAAGATGGACCACGGTGGAGGGGGAGGTAATAGGCGGAAGAGATGTTTTCAGCACGAAAGGGCTACAAGGACGCAACGTGATAACACGCGAGCAAATTGCATGGAATAATTCACCAGTTCACCCTTCCACTTTAGAGCACTCAACCTTGTTTCTACCGCGTGGCGCGTCGCTTAAGCATATTGACGTAACTTTGGCGATTGTGAGAGCATGTGTCGAGATATGCTCGACAGAGTGTTTGCTAGAAGAACAACATTTGTGAACGCCATCAACACCGAATGCTGTAGTAGTGACTCGACGTCTTCCGACGTTGATCAGTCCCATCGAAGACTGCACCTTCTTCCAAACGAACATCCACCGAGCACGTGACACCCGATTATATCAGCTTCAAGATCGCTCTTCACTGTTGAACAAACGGATTGACTTTAGATCAAGCAATACCAACCCAGACTATCTACAGTTCTAGACCTCTCCACAGCGCAAGGCACACCTGTCTTATCACGACCCCGTCCAGCGCACCACACGCGACCACCACTGCTTCATTCGATGCTTTCATAATCATCCCATCAACCGCCATCACGGCCACCTAGACAACCCTCCAACACACCATGGCAGACACCCCACCCTCCACCACGGCGGACACCCCTCCCAGCACCTCCGACGCCATCACCCCCGCTCCCACCTCCCGCCGCTCCTCCACCAGCTCTAACACAGCCGAGACCTGCCGCATCTGCCGCTCCGAGCCCACTGCCGCCGAACCGCTCTTCCACCCTTGTCAATGCAAAGGCAGCATCCGTCATGTCCACCAGGACTGTTTGATGGAATGGCTTTCCCACTCCAAGAAGACGCACTGCGAGCTCTGCAAGACCGCCTTCCGATTTACCAAGCTCTACGATGCCGATATGCCTGCCACCCTACCGTGGGGAGTCTTTGTGCGGAGAGCGGGTGTGCACGTCCTACAGGGGATTGTCAGAGGCATTAGGGGAGGCTTGGTGGGGATGGTGTGGTTGGGCTTGGTGCCGTGGGTGGTGAGGTGGGTATGGAGGTGGATGTTCTGGCTGGCGGATGCGAGCTGGGCGAGGGAGGGGTTTGTGGAGTGGATGGTTGCGAAGCAGCTGCAAGAGGCCGGAGGGATGAATACCAGCTACGTGGAGAGTGTGGGAGATGCGGTTGCGGACGTCTTCGCTCCGCAGAGCTTCGACCAAGGCGAGAAGTCCTTCGCAGCGCGCTTATGGTTCTCACTAACCACGTTTGCGTGGACCGCTATCTTTCAACCCAACAGCACGACCCCAGCAACCAACTCCACGACCGGCGCAAACTCGACCTACGCTTCCGCCTCCCCTTCGCTCCTAACCAACTTCCCACACCTCGCCAACCCGACCTCCTCCCCACGTTTCAACCACATCCTCCTCGACATCTTCGAAGGCCAAATCATCACCTGCGTCGTCATCACTGGCTTTATCCTCATATTTCTCATTAGGGAGTGGGTAGTACAGCAGCAGCCGCTCATGAACCTCAACGCGGGCGGTATCGATCCACAAATGCTACGGCAGCATTTGGACGATGCGGCGGACGAGCTGCGCGCGGATAATATGAGGTTGGTCAGACAGAGGGAGAACCTTGAGGAAGCGCAGAGGCGGTTGGACAGGCTACAATTCCTCGTAAGAGGAGCGGAAAGTGCCCAGGCGGCAAACGCAATCGAGTTCGTAGGCATGGACAGGCTGCTGGAGCTTTTTGATGAAGCGACCGAGTTCATGAGGACTGGAGGCGCGGAAGGTGGGGAGGTGGAGTACGGTCGATTCGTTGCGGCCGCTGCGGAGGTGATCCAGCAGATTGGCGTTGCGCTTCAGGCTGGTCACAGCCTGGAAGATCTTACGAACGAGATGCACAACAAGCTGGGTAGCTATTCTGCTGCGGAGAAAAGCAGGTGGATGAATGTTCTACAGGAGGAGATGAACGCGACTACGCCTACGAGACGAACGGCTCTGCCGGAGAGGACTGAAAGTCTGATCGGGCAGGATGGGTCTCAGCAAGCCGAAGAGGGGGACGTGGCTGATGCAGGGGAGGGTGAAGGTGCTGAGGCAAGGAGACGGCCGCGCATACCGGAGCGGGACTTCATGTCCAGGGCGATCGGGGTGCAGAGGACACTGGCAGATGGGGAGGAGGGGCCCACCGAGCAGGCAGAGACGGCGCAAGATGCTCCAGAGATACTTGGATCTCGTGCTGGCGTACCAGTGTTCGACGACAACGGCATGAGATTCCCACCCCAAACCAGCGAACCTCGACCGACTGAGCCTTCAGCATCTCTGTTACCACACAGCGTCCCGGCTAGGACCCGCGACCCTTCCCCGTTTCGCGATGACGATGCGGCAAACGCTGCTCTACCGAAAGCATTGCGTGCCTTTGACCCACTACCTATCACGAACGCTGGACCGGATGCTAAGATCAACATCAGAGTGAAAGTCACGGGTAGAGGTCGCTTGACTGCTGTCCCGGAGCCGGCATCCGAGGAGGCGAAAGCGAAGGAGGATGAGGAATTACAGAAGCTGGAAAGGGAGATCGTGGTTGAGGATCGTGCTGCTGGATCTGGTGCAGGTGGTGGAGAACTTCAGTGGACTGAGCAGGACGCTGACACTGTGCCGAATGCTGCTGATTCTGCAGGCACCGCAGGAGGAGACACCGACAACGTCAACAACAATACCAACAACAACCCCTTCCACCCTGAAGGTCGCATGCCGCCTGAACGCCGAAACAGCGAAAGCTTTGGCAATAGAGTCGCCAGCGTCTTCCGCGAGGAGTTTGGGCTCGATGACACTGGAGAATTCGACGACTCTCGACAGCAGGCTGCGCGGGACGCTACGCCCAACCCAACGGCTCCTGAGCCTGTCGCCACTGAAGAGCAAGTGGACGAGATCCCGCGCAGAGTCGAGGAGCCAGGTTTTAACTTCGGTGGCAGATGGATCGGCAGGCTAGCAGACTGGTTCTGGGGCGACATCCGCGCACCTCAAGTGCCTGTTCCTCGCCCAAACGAAGAACGACAGCGTCAAGGTCCTGGCGGCGAAGCTGGCGAACAAGCCCCATTCGTCCCTGTCCAGAATGGCGAGCCTGTCCTCCACGCCGCTCCTGCTGATCTCGCTGCTCCGCAACCTGACCCTGAGGTCCTTGCCGCCGCTCAGCAAGCCGGTCTTGATCCTGAAGCTATCGAGGACGCTGAGGATCTGGAGGGCATCTTCGAGCTCATCGGCTTGCAAGGACCTATCATCGGGCTCTTCCAGACATCGGCGTTCTGCTTGCTGCTCGTCTCGGCTACCATCTTCCTTGCGGTCGTGGCGCCGTATGTGTGGGGCAAAGGCGCGCTCATCATGGTTGGGCATCCGGTTTATTATTTCGTGCAGCTGCCCTTGTGGAGTATGGGCTGGTTGGCGGATTTGGTTGTCGATGTTGCGTTACTCTTCGGGGGCATCGTGGTGAGGGTTATGGATTTCGGGCTCCGGCTTCTTGCGCCTGTGCTACCACAGTCGTATTCTTGGCTGATTTGGACGCATGGCGGCCTTTTGGAGAAGATGGTCAACTTTGTGGCTGTTGCTTCATCTCACGCTGGAGCGCGGTTAGGAAGTCTCGTGGATTTCGACGCACCCGTCGAGGAGGCGAAGTACAGCTGGGCGATCCTGGCCGCGAGCGTGCAAGCTCATGCTTCGCTGCGAGAGATTGGGGGAGAAGTGGACGCTGTGCTCAGCTACATCGGCGCAGCAATCACCCGGACAGTCGAGACCATCTCTTCTGGCTCCGTCTTCGCCGTCGCCACGCAAGCGCTTGGAACTCTCGCGCACCTCCCAACCCTCCCCGCACGTCTCACATCCAGCGCTCACATCCTTCATACCTCCACCGAACCCGTCCTCAACTTCCTCACAGACCTCAGACACAACACCCTAACCTTCACCGCCCCACCGATCCCCCTGGATCCAGAGCTAGTCTCCTGGTCCAGCACCGACCGCGCCCTCGCAGTCCTCGCCGGCTATCTCACTCTGGCCATGGTGGCAGCCGCCTACGTCGCCCTCGACTCCCCCCTCACAACCTCCGATTCCTCCCGTCGAACCGAGAAGAACATCCGCGACGGGCTGCGCCAAGCCGGCGGCGTGCTCAAAGTGATCCTCATCATTAGCATCGAAATGCTGCTCTTCCCGCTCTACTGCGGCTTACTCCTCGACCTAGCTTTCTTGCCCCTTTTCCCTGCCGCGAGCGTGGCGACCCGTTGGGCCTACGCAGGCGAGAAACCATGGACATGGGGTTTCGTGCATTGGTTTGTGGGCACGTGCTATATGTTCCACTTCGCCCTCTTCGTCGGCATGTGCCGCAAGATTCTCCGTCGGGGCGTACTCTGGTTCGTCCGGGATCCTGACGATCCGACGTTCCACCCTGTGCGCGATGTGCTCGAGCGGAACGTCTCGGTCCAGCTGCGCAAGATTGCGTTTAGTGCGCTCGTCTACGGCGCGCTGGTCATCTTGTGCCTGGGCGGTGTGGTCTGGATCGTTGCGCAGGTTGTGGAGGGGGTCTTTCCCGTGCGGTGGGGGAGCACGGAGCCGGTGCTTGAGTTCCCGTTTAATTTGTTCTTGTATAATTTTGTGACACCGTTGGTGTTGAGGGTGTTTAGGCCGACGGATGCGATGGGCAGTGTTTATGGGTGGTGGTTGAGGCGGTGTGCGAGGGGTTTGAGGTTGAGTCATTTTTTGTTCGATGATAGGAGGGAGGATGAGGAGGGCACTTATGCGAAGAGGAGCTGGGTGGGATCGCTGGTGGCGTTGTTTGGGAAGCATAAGGTCGAGCCGACGGCTGATGGTGATGAGAAGGACGCAGGATTCCAGCACGACGGCAAATTCGTCCTCACGCCTTGCAACGACCAATATCGCCCACCCAAATCTGGCGAAGCTTTCCTCCAAGTCGACGACGATGACGTCTACGTTGCGGACAAGGAGGGCAAGAAGAACGACTACTTCGCCAAAGTCTACGTACCGCCGCTCTTCCGCGTGCGGGTTTCACTCTTCATGGTCTGTCTCTGGCTCTTCTCCGCCGCGCTCGGGCTATGCGCAACGATCGTACCTCTCATAGTCGGCAGACAACTCCTCGCCGCTTTCATTCCCGGCGCTGAAGGCCTCAACGACATCTACGCTTACTCCGCTGGCGCATACCTACTCGGCGGCCTCATCTTCGTCGCTTTAAAAGGTCGCTCCGGCGCCGTTTTCATCAAGACGAAGGCACAATCTCTCAACGCCAGCGCCTGGTTCTTCAAAACCAAGCGCTTCGCCGCGAAAGTCCTGCGATGTTGCTACGTGTACGGCTTCCTCGGCGTCGTCGTGCCAACGATCTTTGCGCTTGTCTTGCAATTCTACCTCATCCTTCCGCTGCAGACCTGGGCGGCTTCTATCCTGGACCACACCAATGCTTCTCAAGAAGCTGGGGCCGCAGCCACTAACACAACGTTATCTCTCGCCACCCTCGCCAACCTCACCAACCCCGACTCCAACAATCCTCTATCGCTCGCACCTTCGACATTCCATGTCCTACAAGGCTACGCCCTTGGGCTTGTCTACGCCCGGATCGCGCTCCGGCTCGTCTTCACCGCTCCAACCTCTCGCGCGGCTGAAGCATTTAGGCGGATTATCGCGCCTGGGTATCTCAATCCTGACGTTAAGCTCGCGACCCGATTCTTGGTTCTGCCTGCCTCGCTGCTCTCGACATTCATCCTGCTCCTACCACCTCTCATCACCAAGATCGCGCTCGTGCTACTGCAGCACCTTTATCTCCTACCGAGCGGCCACGGGTTATTAGAGGCAGGGGGTGAGTTGCAAGTTAAGTGCTACCGCTACTCGTACCCCATCGCCGCTTCTTTGGTGGTAGCGGTGCTAGCGGCTGGAGAGGTTGGGAAGGCTACTAAGCGGTGGAGGGCCAGGATCAGGGATGAGGTCTATCTTGTTGGGGAGCGGTTGCATAATTTTGGAGAGAAGAGGCCGCCGGAGGGGACGAGGAGTGTGGTTAGGCGGGAGAGGTGATGAGATTATTGTTTGTAAGTTTAGCGATGAGCGCTCGACTCATGTCCTAGATGATGGCCTAGATAGTGGCCCAAACAGTGGCATGTCAATGGTGTAGTTGCTTCGGCACTACCTATGAACTCTAACCTGTGCATCTATCCTCTTGCGAGATAGCGGCGCAGAGTCGTTTGTATGATCTATGTCTATCGTCGCAAGAATCGTTGGGGACGTTAAGCGTGAATTGCTATAATCACCACTTTCATCGTTCCGGACTTCTCGTAGCTTTCAGCACTTCCTTCAGCCACCAGCGATGAATCCTCCCATCACCGGTCAACTCAGGATGAAATGCCGTACCGAATACATTGCCCTGCCTCACCGCCACAATATCGCCATCCTCCCCTAGCTCCTCGGCAGTCGCGACCTTGTCCTTGAGCGCTTTCGCACGTCCAGGCAGGCGGGCAAGAATCTCCACCTCGGCCATCGTTGCCTTCTTCGACGGCGCCGTAACCGTCACAGTGCCTGAAGGACCCTCAACATGCTCCTCGACCTCAGCCTTCCGATTCGGGCCGAGCACCTCCTCCACCACCGGCGCACGGATGAACACAGAATGGAACGACGTCCTCTCGCCGTCCTGCAAGAACGGCAGATCCAGCTCCGCCTCAAAACTCTCAACCTGCCGGCCAAAATAGTTCCGCCGTACCCTCACATCCAGTCCGCCGATGAGTTCCTGTCCTGTTGACTTGGTCCGGTCCGCGACTTCGGCCAGGAGGATCAGGCCTGCGCAGGTGCCCCAGACGGGTTTCCGGGCGACTTTGACGAAGTCACGGAGGAGGGGGAGGAGGTTTGTGCGGGCTGCGATGAGGGCGATGGAGGTGCTTTCGCCGCCTGGGAGGACTAGGGCGGCGCATCGCGAGAGGTCTGCTGGGTTGCGGACGGGGATGATTGTGATGGGAGGTAGCCCCGACAATTGTGCGGTGCCATGATCACTCAGGCCACCAGTGGTATGTCTTTCAGCCTCATGCTCCAGTGGCAGTTCCTCAGCCGCTTTCTGGAGTAATGCGATGTGCTCAACGAATGCGCCTTGCAGTGCCAGCACGCCGATCGTAAGATGCTCCAGCTCCTGCGCTGTCATTGCCGCGGTCTCCGAAGCGACGGATCCAGCATGCGCAGACTCAGTTACGTGCATGTGCATTTATTGGTGGGGCCGACGACCGCACAATTGGAGACCGCAAGTGGACAGCAGCACGCAACCTTCGTACGGGATCGTCGGAGGATTGATTGGATTTCCAGATTGGCTTTTCACCAAGCCGCTGGAGCTGCAGCAGCTGTCAAATGCCGATAACGGCAATAGCAGCTGAAGATCCGGAGCTGTGGTCTGCCGTTCGCGGGTGAGGGCGTGGAGATCCTCGAGATCCCGTCTTCGCATCATCGAATGCGGGCTGCGATACGGTACGATTACCTTACCATACTGTGGTTACACGCGCATGCGCTTATCGACGCCTCGGCCAATTCAGCGATCAGGGCAAGCAGTGCAAGGGCGAAATGCGGTATGCCGGCGAGGTAGAGAACAACCTTGCTGAAGTCCATCGAACCATGATTCTCGTTCAAGGTTTCCACATATCTATTGGACTCGGAGTGATGACTCAACACCAATTTGACGGGCCCTCCACGTTTCTCGCGCAATCCGTGGGTCGAATCCACCCGGGCTGTTACCAATATTGCCTCTCACGGCAAACTTTCCTTTGCCACGGAAAACTCTTCCTTGGATGATTCTTCTCGTATGCACCGCTGTAGTACGAGCAGCGTCATCGATCGCTCGATGACGGGAATGCAGGGTACTTTGGATAGGCTCTGGACCTGCATCGGAGGAGGGTGCGGACGCCGCGGGCTGACGACGGTGAGCCGCATTTCTGCACTCTCGTTCCTCTTCCTGGAGAGCTTTTGGCTGCCACTGGAGAAGGTACGTAGCTGTATCTTCGTACCACGGTACCTACAGCACTCGGTACCCCTCCCAAGGCCAAGGGTACGACCAGTGGTTCAGACTGCAGATCACGCAAGGCATCCTTATTTCCTGTTTATTTGCTGCAGGTGCGGGAGAAGGCCTGTTTACAAAACAATATACGAACTGATACGGTAGCATCGCCGCGGGCCAAGGCGGGTTGGCAAACTCCTCACATCATCTACAATTCTAAGTCTGGACTGTTGGATGTTTAGTGAGCGGTGTCGTGCACTATATCTGTAGTATAGTTGTCTGGTATCAAAGGCGCACGAGCAGGCGGTGCTTGGCCCCCTCGTGTTTGCCTGGCGGGCCAGGCGGTGCACAGGCTGCTGCGCGTCGGAAGTGGAAATTGAGCTGACTCTTTGCGGCTTTGCCCTCTCTTCCGGAACGCCTGAAACGTGAGAACGAGGGGGACACGTGAAAATGCTTGCCAACTCCGGTGTGGGATGCGGCTGTTCCCTGATTCCTTTCGAGCCTTCCAAGGCTTACCGTACCAAGGAACATACTGCGACCAAACTTGACTTGCGTTGGCATCTCCGCGTGGATTGCTACTCAACCGCAAACACGGCTCGTCTATGATGTCTCCATTCGTGTTTCGAGACGACACGAAGAGGCTTGCTTGCTGGCCAAGAACGAGCAGTTCGTTACAGATTCCGTACTGCAGAACTATTGGATGATACTTGATAGTGATAGGCAGGAAGTGACGCAAAGGCGGGGATAGTGGTGGCATCGAGGTTTTTGTCACGAGAGTTGGACCAGTGGCATCCGGCGGCATTCTTACCTGATGAGCCTTGCAGCTTGCAGCGTGGATCCACTGCGACATCCTGCTGGCCTCGAAATAGGTACCTGAGCGTGCATTTCCAAGATCTCCAGCCCGCAGCCATGCAGACGGGGCCGTTGCGTTGAGATGGAGGAGGCCTTGTTTGAACATGGGCGAGACGTCTCGCCTTGACGGCCGCAACGTTTCGCCAGAACAACCCTCTCCAAATTGATTAGTAGCGTCGCGATTCCAAACACTCGCCTCCATCCCATAGCGTCTGGGCGAGCCAGAAAGAGGTTCGATCGTGAACGCAGGGATCGCCGGCGCAAACAAGCTCTTCGGAGAATGAGTTCGATTTAGCGTTCGCGTAGCCGAGTTGGGCCTTAGTCTGACAGGGCGCGGAGGCCAGCAGCATCCGAAGATAGCATCACCGCAAATTCCAATAGTCCACTCACCTACACGACCTTGTTTGCGCACGGGCGCGGTGGGTAGCCGATACATATTGGCGGATCGTCCTCCCTTTTGCTGTTTATCACTCACTGTTCTTAATCGCTATACCGGACTAAGTGCAAGCCGCACTGCGATGAGAGTGTGGCCTTCGACATGGGGATCAAACCATTGCTGTCGATGATCACGAATGTGACCGAAATTAATAATGGATACCCGACCCCTGCACACTCACCTACCCAGGGAGAGGTGACATGCTGGATGCTGGATACGAGGAAGTTATGGCCTGGCGAGAACATTCTGACCGCGAAAGGAGCTGCGGAGGCGATGAACCTAATCACAATCCAGGAGCAGCAGGCTATCAGGCAGAAGATGTTTGTGGCGGATGCGAGAATGAGTTTGGGCTCGGCGTTGATCAAGCGGCACTTCATCAGCCAGGCTCTGGGCGTGAAGTGGAGGGATGTGAGGATTGCACGGAAAGGACATGCGAAGCACGGAAAGCCATGTGCTGTCGACGCTGTTGGACGACCCATTGCCGGCCTCGACTTCAACGTATCACATCAGGGTGGCCTAGTGGTATTAATAGGCTACAACGGCCGACAAAACCACGAATACACCCCATCTGGCATGGTATACGGAGTAATCTCGCCTACTACCCAGAACGAGGATGTCACCTGTGCTGTGGATATCGTCTGCGTCAACGAGCGCGACGACTACCGCACTATCGATTCCGAGGGTCTGGACGGTTGGGTCGACATCTACGACTCCCTTTTCTCCGACGAGGAGCGCTGGACCATGAAATACGACGTCGACTACATCACTCTGCTTGACGGAACCATCCTCACCCGGGACGAAATAGGCCGCCACGACCGATGCATCTGCCGCAACAAGGAGATCTCGCTTACCACACCACAAGGCCGCGCACACACCTTCAACTCCGACACCATCTTAGACGCCAAGCTACGCAGATTTTATACGTACTTCTGCTACAAGGAGGCCTACATCAAGCTGTCCGGTGAAGCTCTCCTGGCACCTTGGCTCAAGCAGCTTGAATTCTTCAACGTCCGCTCACCACGACCTGGCACCCCAGCCCGCTGCTCCACTCATGGCCAGTGGGGCGAGGCTGTCGAGGATGTCAACGTTCACCTTCACGGCAAGGCGGTCCATGACGTCAAGATGAAGATTCAAGGCTTCGAGGAGAACTTTATGATCTCCGTCGCCATGCAAGGCGACATTCAAGGACTCGCTTTCCCGAAGTTCAAGTCTCTGGATCTTGAGTCGGATATCCTGGCTTTCACACCCGCCCGCCAAACGCTGGCACCGAGGCAAATGCACCAGCGAGTGGTGTCTGAGCCACCGCCATATATGCGCACTGGCGAGCACCTGCTCACGAGTCCATTGGTGCACGTCAGGGATGTGCCGAACATGAACGACAACCCTTATCTCTATGCGAGGGAGGTGCCGCTTTGCCTGATGTGAACGAAACGTCACTGAAGGAGGAAGAGTAATTCTAATAAGAGCATCTTGTCAAGAAAGGCATGGTGGCTCATCGCGTCGCTTCCAGAGGAGAAGGAAACGAGCTTGCTGCCGACGACGCTCGTCATCGGAACCAACAGGCAGGTGACACTGCCCACACCGCGAGGATCAGGAGTACACCTGCTATTGTCAACTGCCGCATTTACCAGCTTTGCTTTGCATATTCAGCAACAGCAGACATCATGGCTGCCAGTCCCAAGGGACGGCCGCGGCGGCAATGGATCAGAGCGCCGGTCGAGCAAAGATTGAAGAAGTGGAATCTGAGGAAGGATTTGGCCCGAGACGAGAGGCCTCGCTCGGAGGATTCGGAGTTATATGGGCTGTTGGAATTCTGGGATACCCATAGGAATGGACGGACACGATCTGATGATTATTACAGTATCGTTTAGGCTAATGTTTGGTTCTCAGCTTGTGTATAGGATGGACTGTACATAGCACACTATTTGGACAATCTTCAACAAGATCACATCGCTCGCTCACCCTCTCCCTTTCTCTCACTACTGGACGTGAAGGAGGTATGAAGACTCGCTGTTTTGGTTACACCTCCAGCCCCTCCTGACCATCACAATCGCGCACTTCACGCTCAAAGCAGACGACAGCGAGGATTTGAAGGCGACAGTCAGCTCTTGGGCAAATGTAAGGACTTACATGAGCATTACCACGACGGCAAAAGACGGCTTCACGTGCTCCCTGAGGGTCCCGCATCGCTCCTGCCCCGCCAACGATTCCATCTCCCATCAAAATTTTATAGCCTGAAGTCGCTGCCCAACAACATTCAATTAATCCTTACGATACTGTGACTCCTGACTTATAACTACAACTCTCACAAACGACTGGACTTGACACACCACCATTGAAGCAACAAAGCCGCAAATATGTCTTCTTCTCTTGATCAACTGAAAGCTACCGGCACTGTACGTATACCACCGCGATATGACCGAATGCCACTGGACATCACCGACTAATACACTCGTCCTCACCAGGTCGTCGTCTGCGACTCGGGCGACTTCGCCACCATCGACAAGTACAAGCCGCAAGACGCCACGACCAACCCATCGCTCATCCTCGCTGCGTCGAAGAAGCCCGAGTACGCTAAGCTCATCGACAATGCGTGCGCCTACGGCAAGAAGCATGGCAAGGACATCGATGCTCAAGTCGACGCCACGCTGGACAACTTGCTTGTGCAGTTCGGCAGCGAGATCTTGAAGATCGTGCCGGGCAAGGTCAGCACGGAGGTGGATGCGCGGTTCAGCTTCGACCAGAAGGCCAGCATTGATAAGGCGTTGCACATCATTGATGTGAGTATACTTCAATCCCACAACGGCAAACGTGGATGGCTGTACTGACGGAAGTTTCACAGCTCTACAAAGAGATCGGCATCGACAAATCCCGCGTCCTGATCAAGCTCGCCTCGACCTGGGAAGGCATCAAAGCCGCCCACGTCCTGCAGTCCGAGCACGGCATCAACTGCAACCTGACCCTCATGTTCTCCATCACCCAGGCCGTCGCCGCCGCCGAAGCCGGCGCCTTCCTCATTTCCCCCTTCGTCGGCCGCATCCTCGACTGGTACAAGGCCAGCACGAAGAAGGACTACGCCAAGGAGGAGGATCCAGGTGTCAAGTCCGTGCAGGCCATCTTCAACTACTACAAGAAGTATGGCTACAAGACTATCGTCATGGGTGCCAGCTTCAGAAACATTGGCGAGATCACTGAGTTGGCTGGGTGCGATTATTTGACCATTGCGCCGAATCTTCTGGAGCAGCTGTATAACAGCCAGGACGAGGTGCCGCAGAAGTTGATTGGGGATCAGGCGCAGAGCTTGGATATTGAGAAGAAGAGCTATCTCAACGATGAGGCGTTGTTCCGATTCGACTTCAACGAGGAGACGATGGCGGTGCACAAGTTGAGCGAGGGGATCAGCAAGTTCGCTGCTGATGCGGTTACGTTGAAGGGCATCTTGAGGGAGAAGATTGAGAAGGCTTAAGTGTGATTTCAACACGAGATGATGGCTTGCTTGTTGATAGGACGAAGGAATGATTTCTCTGGTCTTTTGGTGGGATCTTGGTAGAACACCTCATGCAGCTCACTCAGAATGCATCTCGCTCATTGCGTGGATAGCTGGTACTTTTCACTCGCACAACATTACTCACTCGACAGCGTGATACAACCATTTCATCGGACTACCACAGAAGGATTGCCGAGCTGTATGGAACCTCACGGATCGCTCTTGATCTCTTCTTCCGCAGTCGCAGCTTCCTCCATCGCCTAGCGTCATAGTGGGGTCCTTGCCCCTCCTCGAGCAACAGGCGTCTTACAAACACCACATCAGCTCTCTCACAATTGAAACTTCACACTCGAATCGATCACCAAGAAGAAAAGCACTCTACAACTCCAAACACTCAACACCAACCACAAACACCGCCAAAATGGTTAAAGCAGGTACGTACCAAACTTCTCGCTTCCGTTGCCGCCAGACCAATGGACTTGCTGGGAGTGGAGGGCAGGTGAGCATGTTTGAGGGCGTATGCTCTAGCATCAGCCATCAGGGTGGTCATCAAGGTGTTGTGTCTGAGCCTCCACTCGACACTGCATCCGACTGCCGCAGCCACGTGAAGGGCCCATGACGCTGGGCTCTACCACTCCCACGGCTCTGTCGGCGACGCCGTGGCCTGATGGTTGGGAGCACAACACGTGGTTCCGAGCCAGCAGTGTACTCTGAAGCTTCCAGAGTCATGTCACACATGCTCCCGTGGTTGTGGTAGAGCTGACAACCATGTTTGCGTTCGCTTCGGCACCCATGGGACACTTCAGCCTTGGGATAGGGCTTCCACCACTTCGGGTTCTCAACACAAGAATAAGAGCAGCTGACTGACATCTCCGCTATAGTTGCCGTCCTCCGCGGAGACTCAAAGGTCGCAGGCACCGTCACCTTCGAGCAGTCGGGCGAGAACGCCGAGACGACCATCTCATGGGACCTCACCGGCAACGACGCCAACGCTAAGCGTGGCATGCACGTCCACGCCTTTGGCGACAACACCAACGGCTGCACTAGTGCTGGTCCTCACTGTATGTCTCCTTTCCTTCCCCTTCACTCATACCCCTCCCGCTGACTTGATTGTACCAGTCAACCCCCACAACAAGGAGCACGGCGCCCCATCCGACTCTGACCGCCACGTCGGCGACCTGGGCAACTTCGAGACCGACGGCCAGGGCAACGCCAAGGGCTCCGTCTCCGACAAGATGATCAAGCTCATCGGCCCGGAGAGCGTGCTCGGACGTACGATTGTGGTGCACGCCGGCACTGACGATCTCGGCCAGGGCGGACACGCGGAGAGCAAGAAGACGGGCAATGCTGGAGGCAGGCCGGCTTGCGGTGTCATTGGTATTGCCGCATAAGCGTGTGCTGTCGACATCATGACGAAGAGAGGTAGAGGGGGGAAATGGAGTGGTGGATGCCGAGAGCAACATAAGGTATACGTGTCACACGTATGATGTAGATCGTGCAGGTAGACAACAAAAGCACTGCGGGAGTGGTACTGACTGTTCCATGTTCTTTTACACTTCGCGCATATGATCAGCCATAGAGGGCTAGACGATAGCAGACCACTGCGAAAAGGGACGACAGCAAAAGCCACTGCAGCAGCATCAACACCCTTTCAAGCATCCACTGCACAGCAAGTAGCTTCTCCATACCCACAAGAAGTGCCCCCTTTCCCTTCGCCAGAACGCCGCGCTGATGCTCAAACCTTGTGCTCCCCCCCCATATTACCCTTCCCCTCACATCCCCTCCCCAAACTCCTCCCCCGTCCCCGGCCCCGCCCGTTTCCCAAACCCCCCCCTCCCCGGATCAAACTCCTCCCGATACT
>JAABUL010000169.1_pt1 | contig 133479 bp, 123 predicted proteins | sample 5559151 | NCBI WGS metagenome assembly JAABUL01 (sample SAMN10711876, study PRJNA513368) | rock metagenome | isolation source: Antarctica rocks | place: Antarctica: Victoria Land, Pudding Butte sud | reverse complement strand
GAGCCGCCGGCCGGCCACGTCGATGCCGGTCGCGGTCGTGTCCAGCCGCAGGGTCAGTCCAGCGGCTTCCAGGTCCGCGGACGTGCGGTGCGCGAGGTCACGCCAGTGCGGGATCTCCCCGGACACGTAGTACGGGATGCCGCAGATGGAGAAGTTCGGGGTAGGAGTCGGCCACCACGACGGTGACCTCGGCGGTCGGGTCCAGTTCGCGGGCGCGCAGCGCGGCGGAGATCCCGGCGTCACTGCCGCCGACGGCGAGCAGGTGCACAGAAGGCCCTTTCCCGGTCAGGTCGCCGCGGCGACAAGGTCGGTGAGCAGGTCCCGGACCCGGCGGTCCAGGTCGTCCCGGATCGCGCGGACCGTGTCGAGAGTCTGGCCCTCCGGGTCCGGGACGTCCCAGTCCAGGTAGTGCTTGCCCGGGTAGACCGCGCAGGCGTCCCCGCATCCCATCGTGATCACGACGTCGGCGGCCTGGACGACGTCATCGGTCAGCGGCTTCGGGAACTCCTCACCCAGGTCAAGGCCGATCTCGGCGAGGACCTGCACGACCAGGAGGTTGATCTCGTTGGCGGGCAGAGAGCCGGCTGAGCGGACATGCACCCGGTCGCCGGCCTGGTGGGCGAGCAGCGCCCCGGCCATCTGGGAACGGCCGGCGTTGTGGACGCACACCATCAGGATCTCCGGGACCTCCTTGGTGATCAGTCCCCGGGCCTGACCGAGGGCGATCAGCCGCTCGGTGGCGAACCGCTGCGCCAACACGGGCAGGAACCGGGTGATCCGCGCGGTGCGGCGCAAGGTGGTGTAGGACTCGAAGACCAACCGCTGCACGGTCTCCGGGGACACGATCCCGACGAACCGCCGCGAGAGGTCCGCGGCGATCGAGTGCAGCAGCCGCTCCGGGATGAGCGCAGCACTCCCGCTGTCCACCGTCGGGGCGGGTCCCGAAGGGACGGAACCGTCCTGGGCTGGCAGCGTGCTCACCGCGCGACCCCGCCGGCATCAGCCCGACGAGCGCTCGGCGCGGTGGGGTCCCCGGGGAACCAGCGGCGCCCGGCCCACAGCGCGACGTAGACGAGTCCGACGAGGACGGGGACCTCGATGAGCGGGCCGACCACTCCGGCGAGGGCCTGGCCGCTGGTGACCCCGAAGGTGCCGATGGCCACCGCGATCGCGAGCTCGAAGTTGTTGCCAGCCGCGGTGAAGGACAGGGTCGCGGTCTTCGCATACCCCAGGCCCAGCCGGCGTCCGAGAGCGAAGCCCGCGCCGAACATGATCGCGAAGTAGACCAGCAGCGGCAGGGAGATCCGGGCGACGTCCCAGGGCCGGCTGGTGATCGCGTCACCCTGCAGCGCGAACAGCATGACGATGGTGAACAGCAACCCGTACAGGGCAACCGGCCCGATCCGTGGGAGGAAGCTGCTCTCGTACCAGTCCCGTCCCCGGACTCGCTCGCCGATGGTCCGCGTGAGGATCCCAGCCATCAGGGGGATCCCGAGGAAGACCAGCACCGACAGGGCGATCGCGCCGACGGAGAACCCGGCCGACGTGGTCGACAGGCCCAGCCAGCTCGGCAGCACCTGCAGGTAGAACCACCCGAGCCCGGCGAACGCGACGATCTGGAACACCGAGTTGATGGCCACCAGGACCGCGGCGGCCTCCCGGTCCCCACAGGACAGGTCGTTCCAGATCAGGACCATCGCGATGCACCGCGCCAGCCCCACGATGACCAGCCCCGTCCGGTACCCCGGCTGGTCCGGGAGCAGCAACCACGCCAGCGCGAACATCACCGCCGGACCGACCACCCAGTTCAGGACCAGCGAGCTGACCAGCAGCCGGCGGTCCCCGGTCACCCGGGCGGTCTCGCTGTAGCGGACCTTCGCCAGCACCGGATACATCATCAGCAACAGACCCACCGCGATCGGCAGGCTCACGCCGCCGACCCGCACCGCGTCCAGCGCGTCCGCGAGCCCAGGCACGAACCGGCCCAGCACCAGCCCGAGCACCATCGCCGCCACGATCCACACCGGCAGGAACCTGTCCAGCAGCGAAAGCCGACCCAGCACCGGGGTGTCCGAATCGGCGACCGGGCGCTCGGTGACCGTGTCGCTCACGCGAGCGGCGCGGTGTCCGGCTTGGCCGCGCGGACGATCGCGCCGTGCATCCCCGGTGCGACCTCGTGGGTGAAGTCCACGCTCGCCCGGGTGAACCCGGCCGCGGCGAGGCCGTCGAGGTACTCGGCGCGGGACAGGGCACCGGCGACACAGCCGATCCAGCTGCCCCGCTGGGCCCGCTCCTCGGGGGTGACGGTGTCCTCCGCGACGACATCGGAGACCCCGATCCGCCCGCCCGGGGCCAGGACGCGGAACATCTCGGCGAGCACGGCCGTCTTGTCGGTGGACAGGTTGATCACGCAGTTGGAGATCACGACGTCGACCGCGGCGTCGGGCAGCGGTACGGCCTCGATGCGGCCGCGGCGGAACTCGACGTTGGTTGCACCGGCCCGGCTGGCGTTGGCACGCGCCAACTCGAGCATCTCCTCGGTCATGTCCACGCCGTAGGCGAAGCCGGACGGACCGACCCGCCGCGCTGACAGCAACACGTCGATCCCGCCGCCGGACCCCAGGTCGAGGACCCGCTCCCCCGGGCGCAGGTCCGCGACCGTGGTCGGGTTCCCGCAGCCCAGGCTGGCCAGGACCGCGCGCTCGGGCAGGGCGTCGGTGTCTGCAGGGGCGTACAGGCCGGCGCCGAAGGACTCGTCCACCTCGATCGACGCCGCGGCGCCGCCGCAGCACCCGGAGCCGCAGTCATCGCCTCCGGTGACGGTCACCGCCGCGGCGGCGTAGCGGGAGCGGACCAGCTCGACGGTCTGGGCGCTGTCGGCCATATCGAAACCTCCTGCATCGACGGGCGTCTATGCGAGAAGGATGGTTGAAGGATCGACAGCTGTCAATCTCCGGAGTCCATACTTGGCGACGTGACCAGCCTGACGCTCACCCCGACCGCCGTCACGAACCCCTGCTGCGCCCCGATCGTGCGCGCTGCGATGTCAGCTCAGGACGCGGAGACCCTCGCCCGGACCCTCAAGGCGGTCGCCGACCCAGCCCGCCTGCAACTGCTGTCCCTGGTCGCGGCCCACGACGGGGGCGAGGCCTGCGTCTGCGACCTCACCCAGCCGGTCGGGCTGTCCCAGCCGACCGTGTCCCACCACCTGAAGGTCCTCGTCGACGCGGGCCTGCTCACCCGCGACAAGCGCGGGGTCTGGGCCTACTACACCCTCGTCCCCGCCGCCCTCGACGCCCTCGCCGCCGCCCTCAGCACCGCTCCCTGACAGCCCGCCCGAACTGTCCGGGGAACCGGGTCAATCTCCGTGTGACCCCCGCTGCGGTGTCCGACCCGCGGCCAACGACTCACCGAACGCCGCCGCGCAGCAACCACCTGAACACCGACACCCCGTGACCCCCCGCGCGGCGGCCCACCAGCCGTGACGGGACGGCCGACCGCACGGCGACGTTCCCTCATCCGCGGCAGTCCGCCGTCCTGCAACAGTGTCGAAGTGGACTCAGAACCAAACGAGGCGTCGACGTTCTACCGGCGGTACCTGGCCCGGTGCAACGAGCACCGCTTCGACGACCTCGGTGAGTTCGTCGCCGCCGGGGTCAACGGGCCGACCGAAGGACTGGACCGCTACATCGCCGGCCTTCACGCGGTCACCGACGCCCTCCCCGACTACCACGGGGACCTGCACCAGCTGCTTATCGACGGCCCGTGGCTGGCCGCCCGCCTGACCGGAACCGGGACCCACACCGGCACCTTCCGCGGCATCCCCGCCACCGGCCGGCGCATCCGGACCCAGGAACTGGTCATCTAACGCCAGGCCGAGGCCAGGATCGTCGAAGTGGGGGGACCTCGGCTCAACCGTCCGCGACGAGCTCGGGCGAGCGCGTCAGAACCGGTCGCCGCGTCACCGGAGGGATCCCGCACGCTCAGCTTCGCCACCAGGGGAGCCGAGCGGAAAGCTCGTCCGCCGTGATATGGGTCGGGCCGGGCGGGAATCGCTTCCCGCCCGGCCCGGCCTGCCACTGCTGCCGATTAGCTCAGTCCTTGCGGTCGTAGGGCTCCCGGCTGCCGCTCTTGGCCAGCCCGCGGCTGATCATGTACCCGATGGTGAGCAAGGTGATGTACAGCCACGCCTTGTCGGCGCGGAACCAGTCGGTGACCGCGCCGTCGTGGCCGATCGTCTTCGACGCGATGAGCGTGGCGATGACGGCGAGGACGTAGACGATGAGCTCGGTGGTCTTGAACGAGGACTTGGTCTCGGTGGTGACCCGCTCCGGGCGCCGGTCGACGGTGGCGGGATCGCCGACGCTGGTAGCGCCGGGCTGGTACGTGGACATGGGGGACCTTCCGGAAAAAATACCGCCCGCCAGGTGGCAGCGGCGCTCGGCTCGCCGCGCGGGGAAACCCGGCATCTGAACCGGGAAACGCGGGAACTAGCACAACGATACAGGAATAATCTACCTGGCACGCCATTTCCACCGTTATCGCGGCATGACGACGTATTCCCTGAGGCCCGGATTGATCGACGTGAACACCGTTCGCGGACACCGTTTACTGTCGGGCCACCGGTCCGGTCCACGTATGCGCGAGCTGTCGCAGTGGAGGCGGACCGGTGCGGACCAGACGTGCGCGGTGGTGCGCGCCGCTGGCCCGGGGTGGACTTGCCCGGCCGATGTCCGGTGGGGACCTGTAACGGCCGGGTGAGCCGGCGGGACCGCGGCCGGGGCGTGGATCGTCGACCTGGCCAGTGCCGACGACTGAACGATGCCGGGGCGACCCACGGACGCCAACTCCTGCGCCTAGGCGGCGCGCCCGGCGTCCCGCAGGCTCTGGACGAGCTGGTTTCTCTCGATGATCACGGGGCACCTGCTCCGCGTCCGCGGTCCGGGACTTCGGCCCCCTGGCGGGCGGCCCGGTGGGTGCGACGGGTCCGGACCGCCGGGCCCGGGCGACATCTCCGGTCCGCCCCGGCCGGACCGGGGATGCGGACGGGTTCCGGCCGGGGTAGACAGGACCCAGTCGAATCGGCACGCCGTCCGCCTGACCGAGCAAGGAATCGGTCCCGGAGTTCGGCCGCCCGGCTGACGCCACCGGTCAGCAGCAAGGTCGCCGAACCCGGACTTCTACGCCACCGACAGCCCGGGCCCGCTGATCGCGAAAGTCAAGAACCCTGTCACCAGCTGAACAGCTGCCTCAACGGACCCACCCCGACCCCGAACAGGAGACACCGATGAGTGAGACTTCCCCGGACACCCACGACTACGACGAGAAGATCAAGCACGGCGAGGACGAGCTGCACGGCCGCGAAGAGGAGAAGCTGGGCCAGCTGTCCGAGCAGGCTAAGAAGAACCGCGGCCCCGGGGACGCGGGGCTTCCCGAGCAGAACACTGACGGCGACCCGAGCAGCGACCCGGCCTGACCACCGCGACCGGTCCCGCTGGGACACCCCTGTCCCGTCCCACCGGGCATCCCTCGGCTCGGTGCCCTTGACCGGGCGACCGTGGTCCGGTAGAGCGTGCGTAGAGCATGTTCGTCGCGCGTTCGAGAGGTCAGGCATGGTGTCTCAGGCAGAGGGCAGCGGGCTCCGCTTGGCGGTGGTTGGCGCCGGTCATGGCCTGGTGGCCACGGTGGCGATGTCCGGGGCGATGGGGATGTGGCAGGCAGCCTCGCGACGCACCCGGGTACCGCCTGCGCTGGTCACCGACCGGCTGCTGGCCGCGGCCGGGATCCAGCCGTCGAGCAGCGTCGTGCGGAAGATCCTGGAGATCGGCGGTCACCTGGGGTTCGGCGCGGCTGTTGGCGCGGCCTACCTGACCGGCACCGCTGCGCTGCTCCGCCGTGTCCCAGCAGCCCGCCGGGTCGCCTCGACGGTAACCGGGCCCGCCTACGGGATCGCCGTCTGGGCGGTGTTCTACGGTGGCCTGCTCCCCGCGTTGGGCGTGCTGCCCACTCCACCAAAAGACGACCACGGCCGCCAACATCAATTGCTGGCAACTCACATGATCTACGGGCTCAGCCTGGGTCTGACCACCCGCCACCGCCCGGCCCGCCCCGCCACCGGTACGACCCGCAGTGGCGTCTGACCGCGAGCGTGGAAGCCGTCGACGCCCACCGGTCACCGGCTCAACTGAGCACTCGAGCAGGGCTCGAGAAAAACCTGGCGCTTGGTGTGCGGACCGAGCTGGTCCGGGTGAAGCTTGCAGCGACGACGTTGTGGGTACCGCCTTGCTGGGACGCCCGGTGACCCCGCACCACTGGTCGAGATGCAGACGCCAGCCTCCACAAGGCGCACCCCCGGGAAAGGCCAACGATGGCAGAACCGCAGCGCGACGTGATCGAGATCCTGACGGCCGACCACCGTGAGGTGGAGACGATCTCCACCGAGCTGGAGTCGCTGCCCGGGGCCACCGACGACACTCCCTCGACCGGAACGCCGGTACTCGCCGTCCTCACCGAACCCGAGAACGCCCTCCGGCGGATTCAGGCTGAGGCGAACGCTCCTGGTCCCGGGCCCATGCCCGACGGGCACCCTGACAGAAACTCACGAAGGACCGGGGATACCTGGTGATCGTCAGGGCTGGAGGACGACCTTGATGCAGCCGTCCTGCTTGCGCTGAAAGATCTCGTAGCCGCGCGGCGCCTGATCGAGGGGGAGGACGTGTGTCGCCAGGCCCTCCGCGTCGAGTGGGTCGGCGTCGTCGATCAGCAGCGGAAGGATGTCGTTGACCCACCGCCGCACGTGACACTGGCCCATCCGGATCTGCACCCCGCGGTCGAAGGCCTCCATCATCGGGAGCTGGTCCTTCTCCCCGCCGTAGACCCCGGAGATGGACGCGGTCCCGCCCCGGCGGACACCCTTGAGCGCGGTGGACAGGGCGGTGACCCGGTCGACCCCGACCGCGTCGGTGAGCGCGGCGGCGACCCGGTCTGGTAGCAGTCCGACCGCCGTCTGCGCCAGCTTCGCCACCGGCGCCCCGTGCGCCTCCATCCCGACCGCATCCAGGACCGCGTCCGGTCCGCGGCCGTCGACGGCCTCGATGAGCGCGGCGGCAGAGTCATCGAGGCCGCGCAGGTCCATCGTCTCGGCGCCGTGCGCGGCCGCGGCGGCGAGCCGTTCCGGGACTAGGTCGACCCCGATGACCCGGTCGATCCCGAGGTGGCGGGCGATGCGGACAGCGCACTGCCCGACCGGGCCCAGACCGAGCACGGCCAGGGTGCCCCCGCGCGGTACGTCGGCGTAGACGACGCCCTGCCAGGCCGTCGGGAGGATGTCGGACAGGTAGAGGAAACGTTGGTCCGACGGCCCGTCCGGCACCTTGACCGGGCCGAACTGGGCCTGGGGGACCCGTAGGTACTCGGCCTGCCCGCCGGGGACCGAACCGTAGAGGGAGCTGTACCCGAACAGCGCAGCTCCCTTGCCCTGGGAGCGGACCTGGGTGGTCTCGCACTGGGCGTGCAGCCCGCGGGAGCACATCCAGCAGTGACCGCAGGAGATGTTGAACGGGACCACGATCCGATCCCCGGGTCGCAGCCCGGTGACCTCGGCCCCTACCTCCTCCACGATGCCCATCGGTTCGTGGCCGAGGACGTCACCGGGCCTCAGGTACGGGCCGAGCACGTCGTAGAGGTGGAGATCCGACCCGCAGATCGCGGTCGCGGTCACCCGCACGATCGCGTCGGTCGGCTGCTCGATCCGCGGGTCCGGGACCTCCTCGACGGAGACGTTCTGGTTGCCCTGCCACGTCAGCGCCCTCATGGCCCCACCCTGTGGGTCGACGGGCGACAGCGCACCCCGGGGCGGCCCAGCTCGTCCCGGACGGGCAAGGTCCGGGCGACTGCGTGGTGTCGCTCGCCCGGACCGGTCGCCCGTTCTCAGGCCGGGTCGCTGGCCCGGTCTCCGTCGGTGTCCTGCGCCGGGCGGCCGGCGTCGCCGCCGTCCTTCGACTGGTCGGACAGTTTGCCGACGGTGGCCTCGGTCTTCTCCCGGATGTCGTCCTCGCCGTGCTTGATCTTCTCGTCGTACCCCGTGGTGTCGGGCGTGTCCTCAGACATCTGTCTCCTGCCGAGTCGTGTCGGTCGGTGGTGGGTGCGGCTGCTTAGCTGCCGGTGACGGCGGTCTTCACTTTCGCGATCAGGCCCTCGGGGCTGTAGGTGGCGTACAGCGCCGGATCCGGCTTCGGGGCGCTCGCCCGCCCACCCAGCGGCTGCGGGTCCTCCAGGAAGGAGAACTCGTGCTTCCCGTCCGGCGCGGTGCCGTGCGCCCGCCGCCCGGGTCGGCGGCCGGACCGTCGGACAGGTGCCACAACGTCCCCGCGTGCTCCCGGTACTCCACGTCCAGCAGAGCGTCCGGGACGACCGTGTCGGCCAGCCCGTCGGCCTGCAGCTCCTCACACGCCCGCAGCCACTGCAGCTGGTGCATTGTGTCCCGCGCGAGGTTGAACTTGAGCATGTCCTTCACGCCCGGGTCATCGGTCATGTTGTACAGCCGCGCCGTCTGCAGCCGTCCTTGGGACTCATAGGCGGCGTTGGTGCGGAAGTCGGCGAGCAGATTCCCGCTCGCGACGATGAACGCCCCGTTCCACGGGTTCCCATTGCTGTCCCCGAGCATCGCTCCGCCACCGGCGACGATCGCGTGCTGCGGGTTCATCCCGCCGAGCAACGCCGCCATCACCGGGTCCTTGACCGCCTCGGCAGTCTCGGTAGCCGGCGCCCCCTCCAACAGCCGCGCCATCGGAGGCGGCCCGCGGTTCACAAGCCTCGCCCCCGACGCACGAGCCCGCACGGCGGGGCCGCGGTGCGGTCGACCGGTGCGAGGTCACCACCCGGGAGCAGCGGTGCCGGTGAGCGCAAGATCGGCGCCCAGGGCGGCAAGGTCGTGTTCGGCGTGGCACCTGTCCGTCGATCCGGAGGGCGACCGAACGCGGCGTCGGCTACGGGCGCGCCGCCGCGGTGTGGTCCAGGCCCCGGCGGATCTCCCCGGCGAGGGTGACCGGGTCGCCGAGCTTGGCCATGTGGGAGAAGAACAGCTGCGGGTGCTCGTCGGTCTCCTGGTTGTACAGGCACCCGATCTCCCAGCCGAGGCCACCCATAACGGCGATGACGGGCTGGATCTCCGCCGCTGTCATCGAGAAGTCGGGCACGACGGCGGCCTGGTCGGTCCCGTGCGGCTGGAACTGGACGTTCGTGGAGATGCCCAGCGCGGGGCGGACGGAATATCCGCCAAGGGTGACACGGTCGGTGCGGGGCACCGTCACGGTCACGACGCCGCTCTCACCGATGGCGGCGTCGCCACCGAGGATCGATGCCAACCGGTCCGCGGGCAGCGGTGTCGTCGGGTCTTCCGGCGAGGTCTGCGGGAGCGGTGCGCCGGTCTTCGCCACGACGGCGGCCACCGCTCGCCCGAGGTGCAGGGGATCGCCGTGGCCCCTGAAGTGGACGAACCAGATGTCGGGCTCGAGGTTGTACAGGTGCTGGTGGAAAGCCTGAACAACCAGGCCCTGCGCGATGATCGCCTCGATCACCGGCTGGGTCTCCGCGGCCGTCAACGCAAGGTCACCGTTGAGCATGGCCGCAGTGGAGCTGACGGCCTGAAAGTAGAACTCATGCTGCAGCTGGAAGCCCTGGAGCAACCGGATCCCGCCCGGGCCGCGCACGGTCAGGTCCGACCGGTTGATGCCGACCTCGAGGACCCCGTTGCTGACGGTCCCGTCGGCCTGCAGAATCCGCTTGATCGCCTCGACGATCCCCTCGATCGAGCCCGCGCTGGACGAGGATTGAACTCGCGAGTTCGGGGCTGCCGCCGCGGTCCCGGCGCCGAGGGCGCCAGCCGCCAGAAGGCCGCCGGCCGCCGCACTGCCGGTCACCAGGACCGTGCGCCGGCTTGGTGAGGTACCGCGCTGCTCGTCGCTCACGGCGACTCCCTCCGTGTCGGACGCTCGGCCCGGCCGGGCCGGCGTGGCGCGCCAGGGGCGGATCACGTGCCCTCCGAGAACGGTACGACCGGCTCAGTGGTCGGGCAAGACCAGTTCCGTGTTGAGCCGGACATGGCGACCGGGCCCGAGGGGCGCACGTGGCCGTTCGGTTGGCGGGTCAGCGGGGTCAGCTCGTCGTGGCGAGAGTCGCGAGGAGGTCGCTCCCAGGTGAGCCTGTCGCGCAGCAGCGCCTCGCGTGGGCGGTGCCGCAGCCCGGCGGTGAGCGCGGCGGCGCCGGACCGGTCGGACCAGCCGAGCAATGCCGGGTCGACCAGCCACATCGCGAGGGAGTCCTCGCACATCTACGACCGGACCGCGGCTACAACGACCGCCTGCACGTCCTCGCTCCCGCCTCCCCGGCACGTCCGTCCAAGGTCACTACCCCCGTCCGAGAGGCAACCGCGGCCTGTACCGCGACGCCCAGACGCGACGTCGACCCACCGCCAACATGAAAGCGCTACCGCCACCGCGACCCCGCTCGACGCCACACCCGCATGGTCACCCGCCGACCGCCCCGACACGGTCACCAGCCCGACGCTGGGGGAACTCCCCTTTCTCCCCCGGCCGCGAACTCGTACCGAAAACGTACGCGAAGGCGTCGCACGACTCACGAAGTTTCAGTACGGCTTGTCGGTACGCCGCGCATCGGCGCGTCGCCGCACCGAGGCGGTTGTGCCGTTAACGATCGATGATCCGGCCGGGCGGCTCGTCAGGGTCCGCGGTCGGCGAGGTCGCGCTCGTACCAGCTGCCCGGCTTGCCACCGATGTCGGCGGGTTCCGCCGGGCCCATTGGAACGAAGCCGGCCTTGCCCAGCACCTTCTGGGACGCGACATTCCCGGACGCGGTAGCAGCCCTGAGTGTGCGCAGGCCATGCCGCACGGCGGCCAGTCCACACAGCTGTCTGACGGTCGCAGTCGCTACCCCACGGCCAGTGACGTGTTGGGCGACTCGATATCCGAGTTTGGCAGCGCCGTCGTCGACGAACACCAGGTTGAACCGCCCCATGACCGATCCGTCCTCGGCGATGAGCAGGTAATAAGCGCCGGTCCCGGCGTCCTGTTCAGCCAACAGGCCGCTGTACCGGTCGCTGAAGTGGTCGAAATAGTCGTCACCGCGGTCGGAAATCGAAGCGGCGAAATAGGCGCGATTCGCCAGCTCGAAGGCGAGAACCGCCGGCGCGTGATCGGCTCGCAGGGGCTGCAATTCGGCCATCAGGGGTCAGAGACCTCCCGCTATTCGCAGGATCGCACCGGTGACGTAGGCGGCTTCGGGCCCGAGCAGCCAAGCGATCGCGGGGGCGATCTCGTCGACCTGGCCGGCGCGGCCGATCGGGATGCGCGGCAGGACCCGGGTGACCCGGTCCGGGTCGCCGGCGGCGGCGTGGATACCGGTCGCCACGATGCCGGGAGCGACGGCATTGACCCGCACGTTCCTGTCGGCCAGCTCTTTGGCCAGTCCGAGGGTCAGGGCGTCGACCCCGGCTTTGGCGGCCGCGTAGTGGACGTAGTCGTGAGCCGAGCCGAGGGTCGCCGCAGCAGAGGACACGTTGACGATCGCACCGCCGTTCCCGCCGCGGCTGGTCGACATCAGCTGCGCGGCCCGGCGGGCGCACCAGATGGCTCCGAGCAGGTTGACCTCGACGACCCGGCTGATGACCTGGACCGGGGTGTCGGCCAGATCACCCAGGTGCGCGGTCAGGCCGGCGTTGTTGACCAGCCCGGTGACGGCGCCGAGCTCGCTCGCGGCGTCGAAGAGTCGGTCGACGACCCCTGGGTCGGAAATGTCTCCGGCGACGGTGACCACCCGCGCGCCGGCGGTCCGCGACTGTTCGGCTACCCGCTCGGCGGACTCCACGTCGGACAGGTAGCCGACCGCGAGGTCATGGCCGTCGCGGGCCAGCCGCAGCGCGGTCGCCGCGCCGATCCCCCGCCCCCCGCCGGTGATCACGGTGACCGGCCGCGGACTCCCAGCCGAATCACGCACCCCGCCATCCTGCGCCACCGTCAACGGGCGCTCGGCGGGCTTCCCTGCCGTCGAAACCACCCTTGGCTGTCGAGGCGTCGCACTTGACCACCGCGCGGGCATCGAACGGCTCCCGTACGCCTCCCCAGCGAGTGTGCGGGAATCCGTAGGCCGACCGGGTGAAGCCGGTCAATCCCCTTACAGTGCACCGGGCCGACGGACCAGCCGACGTCCTGCCCACCGTCACCGCGGCCCTGCGCGCCGCGCACGGCCGCCTGCCGACATTGCGCTCACCGGCCTCCCACCCATCACCACGACCCCCACGCCGCCAGGACCGGAGCCCACCAACAACCAGCAACCGGCCCAGACCCAGCGCCCACCGGTCAGCGGCCGCTGACCCCGTCGGAGCGGCCAGGGGGCAGCCCACTCGCCCACCCCACCGGATCCGGACTTTCCGTATCCGTTTCTGGTATGGTTGTGCGATGACGCTCACTACACCGACTCGGGCGCCCCGCGCGGATGCCGAGCGCAACCGGCGACGCGTGCTGGACGCCGGTGTCCGCGTGTTCGCCGAACACGGCGCGACGGCGACGCTGAACGATGTCGCTCGAGCCGCCGGGGTGGGCGTGGGCACCGTGTACCGGAAGTTCCCGGACAAGGAGGCGATGCTCGACGCACTGTTCGACGACAAGATCGACGCCCTGGTGCGCCTTGCCGAGCAGGCGTCGACGATCGATGACGCGGGTGCAGCAATTCGCAGCTTTCTGTTCGGCCTCATGGAAAAACGTGCCACCGACCGTGGCTTGGACGCAATCCTCACCACACCGGGCCGCAATGCGCGATTCAGTGAGGAGCTGGGCGAGAGGTTCGTGCCGACGGTCGATCGACTGGTCGCCCGAGCGATCCGGGCCGGCGAGCTGCGCCCAGATTTCACCGGGCAGGAGGTGTGCCTTCTCGGCTTCATGGTCGGAAAGGTCGCCGACGTCACTCGCGACACCGATCCGGACGCCTGGCGTCGTTACGCACAACTGCTGGTCGACGGAACCCGCGCGTCGGAGGGAACGGAAGCACTATCACCGGCACCACTCTCGTTCAGCGACATCGCCATCGCACTCGGCCGAGCCAGCTGACACTCTTCTCAGAAACGGACACGCCTGTGCCAACCCTGGACACCACTGTTGTGCAGACCCGCTTCGCGGGCCTCCGCTCCGGCCCGCCCTCCCGCCTTCCCTACCAGGACAACATCCTCATCCGATCATTCCTGCTCCAGCGTCCTGCCGGCGACGTGGTCGTATACAACTCGCCCGGCCTGAGTTCGGCGGCGCCGGAGCTCCGTGACTTGGGTGGGGCAACCCGCCTGCTCATCAATCACGGCCACGAGGCGATGTACGGCGAGCCCGATCTCGACGTACCGGTGTTCGTCCACGAGCGCGACCGGGCTGAAACCGCGCGGTCCATGTCGGTGACCGGTGTCTTCACCGGCCGACAGATGATCGACGACGACCTGGCGGTGGTTCCGACACCAGGACATACATCCGGCACGACCTGCTATCTCTGGAACAACGCCGGGCACCGCTTTCTGTTCACCGGCGACTCCATCACTATCGAGGACGGCGAGTGGAAAGCCGTGGTGCTCGGCTCCAGTGACCGTGCCGACTACCTCAATAGTCTCGCGCTCGTCCGTGAGCTCGACTTCGACGTCCTCGTGCCATGGGGCACCACCGAAGGTGGCCCCTACCTCGCGGTGGTCGACGAAGTGGAGAGGCGGGCTCGTCTTGATGCGATGATCGACCGGATCCGGGCCGGCGGGAACCGCTGAAAGTCGGCCCCGTCGTCGCCGCGGCTCCGGATTCAGCTTTCCGCTTCAACCATCGTTATTCGTGAGGAGACGAAATGAAAGTTCTCGTTGTGGGAGCCGCCGGCAAGACCGGGCGGGCCGTCGTCGAGCAGGCCGTGAAGGCGGGTCATGAGGTCACCGCCTTCCTTCACAGCGACACCGGCTACGACATTCCCGGCGTTGCGGTGCGGGTCGGCGACGCAACCGACGCCTCGATGGTGCAGGCCGCGGTCACCGGTCACGACGCGGTCATCGACACCGTCGCCGGCAAGACCCCCTATCGGCATACGACTCTGGAGACGAGGGTGGCCGCGGCCGTCGTCGCGGCGATGCAGCATCACAGCTCCCGCCGGCTCGTGGTCACCTCGTTGCTCGGCGAGGGCGACAGCATCGCGAACACGACGTTCCCCCTCAAGATCCTGCTGGCCACCTTTCTGCGGGGCGCGAAGCCGGACAAGGCCGGAATGGAGTCCGCTGTCAGAGGCAGCGGACTGGACTGGGTCATCACCCGGCCGCCGGTCCTGACAGACAAGCCCGCCATCGGCGGGGTCCGGGTCTTCGCCACCGACAGCCGCGAGCAGGCCCACTCCATCACCCGCGCCGACCTCGCGGCCTTCCTGGTCGCCCAACTGAGCAGCGACGAGCACCTCGGAAAGGCCGTCGTCGTCGCCAACCGCTGACCGCCTCATCGGCGGGAGTCCAGTCCGGGCGGCGGGCCGGTGCTGGCCCGCAGCACCAGGTCCGGTTGCAGGTCGCCGGTCGCGACCGCGGCGACCTGCTGCTCCGGGGCGATGACGGTGGCGAGCCGGGCGACCGCACGCCGGCCGAGTTCGTCGAAGTCCTGCCGCACTGTGCTCAGTGGCGGCAGCGTGAAGCCGGAGATCGGCAGGTCGTCGAAGCCGACAACGCTGACCTGCTCCGGGACGGCCCGGCCGGCCTCGGCGAAGGCGCGCAGCAGCCCGACGGCCATCTCGTCGTTGGCGACGAAAACAGCGCTGACCTCCTGCCGGCCGGCCATTTCCCGGCCCAGGCGGTAGCCGGACTCCGGGGTCCAGGAGCCGACCAGCGGTTCCGGCACCGGGGCGCCCGCCGCGTGCAGCGCCGCCTGCCATCCCGCCCGGCGGGAGCGGGCCTCGTGCCAGTCGGCCGGCCCGGCGAGGTGGTGGACGGTGCGGTGTCCGAGCTCGAGCATGTGCTCGGTGACCATTCGGGCGCCGGCGGCCTGGTCCACCCGCACCGTCGCCAGCCCGGTCCCGGATTCGGGACCGGCGACCCAGACCAAGGCCGCGGATCCCGGTTGGGCCGGCAGCGCGGCCGCGACCGCGTCGTCACCGGCGATGACCAGCAGTCCGCCGGCGCCCTGGTCCAGCACCGCCTCGATGGCCTCGCGCATCGCCGCGCGGGTCGCCGCGGCCGGGGCCGCGACCGCCAGTCCCCAGCCCCGGGCCCGGGCCGCCCGTTCGATGCCCAGCAGCGTGGAGGCCGGCCCGTGCGCGACCGTATCGGTGGTGACCACGCCGACGGAGTGGAACCGGCGGCTGGCCAGCGCCCGGGCGATGCGGTTGGGCCGGTAGCCCAGTTCGGCGATCGCGGCATTGACGCGTTGGCGGGTCTGCTCGCGCACGTTCGGGTGCTCGTTCAGGACACGGGACACCGTCTGATGGGACACCCCGGCACGCTGGGCGACATCGCTCATCACGGGTGGGTCCCCAGCGGTGGCCCGGCGGCGCGGGATGCGCCTGCCCTGCCCGGTGTGCGCGGTCGTCATGCCCTCCCGCCCTTTCCGGCCCCGGCGGCCCGGGTCGGAGGGTAACGGACCGCGCACCGGCCCGGCCTACTGTGTGCAGGCATCACCGGAGGTCCCCAACATGTCGACAGCGAGGTGGATGTGAGCGGTAACAGCGACGCAACGAGCGATCCGTCCGACGGCCGGTCCGGGACGCGGTATGTGGTCGGGGTGGACTTCGGGACGTTGTCCGGACGTGCGGTGGTCGTCGACGCGGCCGACGGAGCGGTGCTCGGCTCGGCGGTCACCGACTATCCGCACGCGGTGCTGACCGACGAGCTGCCCGCACAGCTGACCGGGGACGAGCCCGTCCCGCTTGGCGCCGACTGGGCGTTGCAGGTGCCCGCGGACTACCGGCTGGTGCTGACCGAGGCGGTGCCGGCCGCACTGGCCGACGCCGGGGTCGACGCGGGCGACGTGGTGGGCATCGCGACCGACTTCACCGCCTCCAGTCCGCTGCCGACCACCGCCGAGGGCGTCCCGCTGTGCGAGCTGGACGGACTCGCCGACCGGCCCCACGCCTACGTCAAGCTGTGGCGCCACCACGCCGCCCAACCACAGGCCGACCGGATCAATGCTCTCGCGGAAGAGCGCGGCGAGAGCTGGCTGCCCCGGTACGGCGGGCGAATCAGCAGCGAGTGGGAGTGGGCCAAAGCGCTGCAAGTACTGGAGGAGGACCCGCAGATCTGGGCCCGGACCGCGCGCTGGATCGAGGCGGCCGACTGGATCGTGTGGCAGTTGACCGGCGCGGAGAGCCGCAACGTGTGCACCGCCGGGTACAAGGCGATCCGCCAGGACGGTCACTACCCTGATGAGGCATTCGCGGCGGCACTGCACCCGGGCCTGGCCGATTTCGTCGCGACCCGACTGGAACACCCGCTCTCCGAACTCGGATCGCGCGTCGGCGGGCTGTCGGATCAGGCGGCCGCGTGGACCGGGCTGCCGGCGGGGATCGCCGTCGCGGCAGGCAATGTCGACGCCCACGTCACGCTCCCGGCGGCGCAGTCGATCGAAGCGGGAGCAATGCTCGCCATCATGGGCACTTCCACCTGCCATGTCATGAACGCCGACCACGTCGCCGAGGTCGCCGGCATGTGCGGGGTCGTGAAGGGCGGGATCACCTCCGGCGCCTTCGGCTACGAGGCCGGGCAGAGCGGGGTCGGGGACATCCTCGGCTGGTTCGTGGACCAGCAGGTCCCGGCCCGCTACCGGGCACAGGCCGACGAGCGCGGCGTCAGCGTGCATGCACTGCTGTCCGAACTCGCAGCCGGGCAGGCGGTCGGCGAGCACGGGCTGGTCGCGCTGGACTGGCATTCCGGCAACCGGTCGGTGCTGGTCGACCACGAGCTGTCCGGGCTGGTGGTCGGACAGACCCTGGCCACCACCGCGGTCGACGTCTACCGGGCGCTGGTGGAGGCCACCGCATTCGGGACCCGGCGCATCGTCGAGGCCTTCGATGCGGCAGGGGTTCCGGTACGGCAGTTCGTGGCCGCCGGTGGACTGCTGCGCAACCCGTTCCTCATGCAGGTCTACGCCGACGTGCTGGACCGCCCGATCGCGGTGCTGGACACCGAGCACGGCCCGGCGTTGGGATCGGCCATCCACGCTGCCGTCGCGGCCGGGGTCCATTCCGATATCGCCGCGGCCGCCGCCGCGATGGGTAGCCGACGCGACGACGCCTACCTGCCCGACCCGGACCGGGCCAAGGCCTATGATTCGCTCTTTACGGAGTACCGGCGAATGCACGACTGGTTCGGCCTTCCGGAATCCGCCGGCGGGAACGAGGTCATGCACCGGCTGCGAGCGATCCGGCGCGATGCGCGCCGAACGGCCGACGGGCCTCCCGAAAACCGGGGGCGGTGATGGGCGCCAACCGGCTGGACGCCCTCGACGCGACCGCCCACCGCGAACTGGCCCGGCTGCGGGAGCAGATCGCCACGCTGCACCGCGAGCTGACCCGCTACCAGCTCGTCGCCTGGACGGCGGGCAACGTCTCCGGTCGACTGCCCGGGCACGACCTGATGGTCATCAAACCCAGCGGTGTCGCCTACGACGAGCTCAGCCCGGAGTCGATGATCGTCTGCGACCTGGACGGACAGGTCCTGGACGGAAACTTCAGCCCCAGTTCGGACACCGCCGCGCACGCCTACGTCTACCGCCACCTGCCCGATGTCGGTGGGGTGGTGCACACCCACTCCACCTACGCCGCCGCATGGGCTGCCCGCCGCGAACCGATCCCGTGTGTGCTCACTGCGATGGCCGACGAGTTCGGCGGTCCGGTGCCGGTCGGCCCGTTCGCCCTGATCGGGGACGATTCGATCGGCGCCGGCATCGTCGAGACGTTGCGAGAGCACCGCTCCCCCGCCGTGCTGATGGCCAACCACGGAGTGTTCGGTGTCGGGCCGGACGCCCGCGCCGCGGTCAAGGCGGCGGTGATGTGCGAGGACGTGGCGCGCACCGTGCACCTGGCCCGCCAGCTGGGCGAACCGGTCCCCATCCCGCAGCGGGACGTCGACCGACTATGGGAGCGATACCAGAACGTCTACGGTCAACGGTGAGCACCGCTCACCACTCACGAGGAGGTTGATGGTGAGCAGCGTTTTCGGTGAGCGCCAGGTCTGGTTCCTGACGGGTAGCCAGGGACTCTATGGACATGACGCGCTGGCGCAGGTCGCCGAGCAGTCCCGCCAGGTCGCCCGGGAGCTCGCGGACGCATCGGCGATGCCGGTCGAGGTCGCCTGGCAGCCGGTACTGACCGACTCCACCGGGATCCGGGACATGCTCCGCGCCGCGGAGAACGACCCGTCCTGCATCGGGATCATCGCCTGGATGCACACCTTCTCCCCGGCCAAGATGTGGATCAGCGGGTTGGCCGGGTTGCGGCTGCCGCTGCTGCACCTGCATACCCAGGCCAACCTGTCACTGCCGTGGACGAGCATCGACATGGACTTCATGAACCTGAACCAGGCCGCGCACGGCGACCGCGAGTTCGGTTATATCCAGACCCGCCTGGGGATTGCCCGTTCCACCGTCGCCGGCCACGTCTCCGACCCCGTCACCCACGCCCGGATCGGCACCTGGGCGCGGGCCGCGGCGGGCATCGCCGACATGCGGTCGCTGCGGCTGGCGCGTTTCGGGGACAACATGCGCAATGTCGCCGTCACCGAAGGGGACAAGGTTGAGGCCGAGTTGCACTTCGGGACCTCGGTCAACACCTACGCCGTCAACGATCTGGTCGCCGTCGTCGATGCCGTCGGCGAGTCCGAGATCGATGCTCTGGTCCAGGAGTACGGCGACAGCTACGACTTCGGGCCGGGGTTGCGTCCCGGCCAGGACCGGCACGCGTCACTGCGGGAGGGCGCCCGCATCGAGGCCGGGATGCGGCGATTCCTCACCGAAGGTGGCTTCGGCGCCTTCACTACCAACTTCGAGGACCTCGGCGGGCTGCGTCAGCTTCCCGGGCTGGCCGTGCAACGACTGATGGCCGACGGCTTCGGATTCGGCGGGGAGGGCGACTGGAAAACCGCGATCCTGCTGCGGGCGTTGAAGACCATGGCCCGCGGCCTGCCCGGCGGCACCTCCTTCATGGAGGACTACACCTACCACCTGGGGCCGGGACCGCAGCGCATCCTGGGCGCGCACATGCTCGAGGTGTGCCCGTCGATCGCCGACGGTCGGCCCCGGGTCGAGGTGCATCCGCTGGGCATCGGGAATCGGGAGGACCCGGTGCGACTGGTGTTCACCGCGGCACCGGGACCGGGTGTGGTGGTGGGGATCGCAGACCTGGGCGACCGGTTCCGGCTGGTGGGTAACCAGATCCGCGTGGTGGCCCCCGACGAACCGCTGCGCTCGCTGCCGGTTGCCGCGGCCGTCTGGGAACCGGCCCCGGACCTGGCGACCTCGACTGAGTGCTGGTTGACCGCGGGGGGCCCGCATCACACCGTGCTGTCAACGGCTTTGGACCCGGCGGCGGTTGATGAGTTGGCCGAGCTGACCGGCACCGAACTGGCGCTGATCGGGCCGGACACCAGCCGGCGGACCTTCCGTCAGGAGCTGCGATGGACCGCTGCCTACCACCGGCTGGCAGCCGGGTTGTAAGAGTGCCGCGGTCCGGGCCCCCAGTCACCGGCCACCCCTCAGCTGGGTCAGCGGTCCAGGTCGCCCAGCAACCGGTAGTAGGCGATGCGGTCCGGGTTCGGGTTCACCCCGTAAGCGTCGAGCAGGGTCCGTTCCCAGCCAGGCCCGTAGTTCCACTGCGTGCTCCAGGTCGCGATGGCAAGGTCGGCCCACCGGTCGGCGACTCCGAGCTGCCCCAGATCCACGTGGGCACTGGGGTTTCCGTCGTGGGTGAGCAGCGTGTTGGGCGCACAGGCATCGCCCTGCCCGACGACCGCCACGTCGATCTCCGGCGCGTCGGCGAGCCGCTCGAAGGCGTCGGCCAGGCTCAGGTTCCGGTGTTCGGCATGCCAGCGCTTCGGGTCCATCCGCCCGGCAGCGGCCCGCGCCCGCGCGTCGGCCAGCCGCACCGGCACCGACCAGGAGAACGGGCAGCCTGCAACCGGTAGGGCCTCGTGCAGCCGGCGCAGTCCGACTCCTAGGCCGCGCACCGCCTGCGCCGGCCGCGCCAACCAGTACGGGTCCACGGCGCTGCGCCCGGGCAGGCCGGCGGTCAGCACCCAGTCGCCGCCACCGTCGTGGCCGACATCGAGGACCATCGGCACCGGTGTGAACGCGACGGCCCACCGCAGCCGGACGACCTCGTCAGCAAGGTTGAGAGCACTGCCCTCCGGTATCCATTTGAGGAACCGTCGACCCGAGCCGAGGCCGAGTTCATAGGTGATCCCGCCGAGCTCGTTGCGCCACACCGGGCGGACGAGTTCCGCACCGGCCCGTGCGCGCAACCATTGCGGTACCGGGATATCGGAGACGTCGTTGAACATTGCGGTCAGAACAGCGTGTAGCCGCCGTCGGCGACGAGCACCGAGCCGGTCACGAACGAGGAGGCGTCGCTGGCCAGGAAGACCGTTGCCGGTCCCAGCTCGGCCGGCTCGGCGGCACGGCCCATCGGAGCGTCCTCGATCCAGCGCGGCCGGAACCGCGGATCGTCGACGGGCGCCATCTCGGTCCGGACGTATCCGGGGGCGAGAGCATTGACCCGGACGCCGTCACCGGCCCATTCCGCGGCCAGCGACCGGGTCAGTTGGTGCACCGCGGCCTTTGAGGCGTTGTAGGCCGGCTGCCATTGCGGACGATTCACGATCATCGCCGAGATTGAGCCGATGTTGACGATCGCCCCACGTCCGGCCGCGCGCATCGGGGCACCGAGCACCCGGCAGCACCGCCAGACGGCAGTCAGGTTCAGCGAGAGCACCGCTTCCCAATCCTCGTCGCTGACCTGGTCACTGGGAGCATGGATGCACATACCGGCGTCGTTGACCAGGATGTCGATGCGCCCGAAGCGGTCCAGCACCGCGGCGGCCAGCCCGTCGACATCCGACGCGACGGTGACGTCGGTGCGCACGGCCATCGCCTCGATCCCCGCCCGGGTCAGCTCGGCGACGGTCTGCTCGTTACGGGCCGCGGTTCGCGCGGCGATGACCACCGATGCTCCCGCCTGACCGAGCGCGTGGGCCAGTGCCCGGCCGATCCCGGCGTTGCCCCCGGTGACGATGGCCGTGCGTCCGGACAGGTTGAAGGCGTCCAGCACCGTGCGGTCGGCGGTCGGGGGTTGCGAGGTCATCCCAGCATCCTCCCCGGTCCGGTCAGCCGCCGCGGGCGCGCAGCGCTCAGTCGTCGACAAAGAGCCTCTCGTAGGCCGCATGGCTGCGCCGCGCCGTCCGCAGCCAGTCCTGCGTCAGCTCCCCGCTGCGTCCGGCCGGGTAGCCGAGCAGCCGGGCAACCGCCATCCGCTGGACCGGGTCGGCCGGGATCGCATCCAGCGGCCGGCCCCGCACCAACATCGCGGCATTGCGGATGCACCCGGCCAACCGCCAGGCGGCGACCAGCACCCCGGCGTCGGCGGCGGTGATCAGCCCTGCCTGTTCTGCGGCCCGCAGCGCCGGCAGGGTCCTGGTGGTCCGTAGCGCCGGCAGGTCGGCGGCGTGGCGTAGTTGGACCAGCTGCACCACCCACTCGATGTCGGACAGCCCGCCGGGGCCGAGCTTGACCTCGGTGGCCGGGTCGGCGCCGCGCGGCAGTCGTTCGGCGGCCATCCGGGCCTTCAGCCGGCGGATCTGTGCGGTCTGCTGGGCGCTCAGCCCGCCAGAGGGGTAGCGGACGGAATCGGCGAGCTGGAGGAACCGGGTGGCCAGCGCCGGGTCGCCGGCCAGCGGGAATGCCCGCAGCAGCGCCTGTGCCTCCCACGGCGCTGACCACCGGCTGTAGTACGCGCGGTAGGCGGCCAGGGAGCGGACCAGTGGCCCGGTGCGGCCCTCGGGTCGCAGATCCGCGTCCAGCGCCAGGGCGGGATGGGGGCCGGTCTGTCCGAGCAGCGTCCGGGTCCGGCTGGCGATCTCGATGGCGCGCCCCTGACAGTCCGGTTCCGCTGCGCCGGGTTCCGGGTCCATGACAAAGAGCACATCGGCGTCGCTGCCGTACCCGGTCTCGGCCCCACCGAGCCGGCCGACAGCGACCACGGCCAGCGTGAATGGCAGTCCCCGGGCATCGCCGCCTGCTGCCTCGGCCAGGCACACGGTCAGCGCGCCCTGCACCGTGGCAGCGGTCACATCCGCCAGGGCCGCCGCGACCCCGTCGACGTCGAGCTGCCCGACGATGTCCGCCACCGCGATCCGGACCAGCTCCCGGCGTCGCACCCCCCGGGCCGCTTCGATGGCCGTCGGCGCGTCCAGCGCCCGGGCGACGACCGCCAGCACCTCGGTGCGCAGTTCCGCCCGCGTCCGGGGCACCAGCAGCGACTCGTCGCCGAAGAAGGCGGCGGTTTCCGGGACGCCGAGCATCAGCTCGCCCACCCAGGAACTGGAGCCGAGCACCTGCGCCAGCCGTTGGGCCGCGGTGCTGTGCTCGCGGAGCAGCCGCAGGTACCAGGGGCTGCGACCGAGTCGTTCCGAAAGTGCGCGGAAGGCCAGCAGTCCACCGTCGGGATCCGGTGCGTCGGCGAACCAGCCCAGCATCACCGGGAGCACCGCTCGCTGGATCGCCGCGCGCCGACTGACCCCCGACGTCAACGCCTGCAGGTGAGCCAGCGACGCCGTCGGCTCGCGGAATCCCAGCGCCGTCAGCCGCGCGCGTGCCGCAGCCGGGGCCAGCGTGATGCCGTCCTCGGGTAGCCGTGCCACCGCTGAGAGCAGGGGTCGGTAGAACAGCTTCTCGTGCAGTCGCCGGACCCGTCGGCGTTGACTGGCCACCGCCCGGCTCAGTCCACCGACCGGGTCCCGCCGCATGCCCAGCGACCGACCGATCCGCCGTAGTTCCGCCTCGTCGGTGGGCACCAGGTGGCTGCGCTGCAGTCGCTGGATCTGCAGGCGGTGTTCCAGTGTGCGCAGGAAGCGGTAGGCGCTGCCCAGCTCCAGACCGTCACTTCGGCCGACGTAGCCGGCGTCGGTCAGGGCGGTCAGGGCCGGGATGGTGCCGGAAGCGCGCACGGTGAGGTCACTGCGCCCATGCACCAGTTGCAACAACTGGACCGCGAACTCGACGTCGCGCAGTCCCCCGTTGCCCCGTTTGAGTTCGCGCTCGGCCAGCGCTGGGGGAATCGATCCGATGACCCGCTCCCGCATCCGACGGACCTCGTCGACGAAGCCGGGGCGCCCCGCAGCCGACCACACGACCTGCTGGGCGGCCGAGGTGAAGGTCGACCCGAGAACGGGGTCGCCGGCGACCGCCCGGGCCTTCAGTAGCGCCTGGAACTCCCAACTGGCGGCATGCTCCTCCCAGTGCGCGCGATACCCGCTCAGGGTTCGAATCAGTGCTCCCTGTCGACCTTCGGGACGCAGCGCGGCGTCCACCGGCCACAGTGTCCCCTCCCGCGTCCAGCCGTCGCACAGTCGCATCATCCGGGTGGCGAGCGTGGTCGCCGCTGCCAGGGCTGCGGCAGGCTCGGCGACGAACAGGACGTCGACATCGCTGCGGTAGTTCAGTTCCCGGCCGCCACACTTTCCCATCGCGATCACGGCGATGCGGCCCGGGTCGACCCCCGGATCCAGCTCCCCCCGAGCTATGGAGAGCGCTGCTTCTAATGCGGCCCCTGCCAGATCTGAGAGGGCGTTGCTCACCTCGACCAGATCCGGCTGGCCGGTCAGGTCCCAGGCGGCGACACCGAGCAGATGGCGGTGGTAGGCGACCCGCAGTGCGTCGGCGCCCTCGCTCCGGATCAGTGCGGCCACCGGGGCGGGACTGTCCGGCACCGCCCCGACGGCATCGAGCAGGTCCGCCCGCATCCCGGCCGCGTGCAGCGGCGAACAGTCGGCGGAGCGGAGGATGTCGGCGCTGTCCGGGTGTCGCAGCACCGCCTCGGTCAGCGCGGTCGACAGGCCCAGCACAGCGGTCAGCCGCCGTGCCAGCGCCGGCTCGACCGGCAGGTCCCGCACCAGCCGGGCGGCCTCGATCCGCTGGACGGTGGTCGGCCCGGTGGTGGCTGCCTCGGCCAGCCGGAGGAGTCCGGTCAGGGCCAGGTCAGGGGCGGCGGCCGCGACGATGTCCGGCAGCAGCGCGGTGAGAACGGATCCGGTGGGGTCCCGGTCCAGTAACGCAGCCGCCCGTGCACCGTCGGCGAATCCCGCCTGCGCCAGTCGGGCGGCAGCACCGGTGGCCAGGCCCCGCGGCGCGCTGCTCACGCCCTCGACGCTCACGCTGTCGACGGTAGCCAGCCCGGGCCGCCCGATCCGCCGCCGTGTTGGCCGGGAAAGCGGACGGACCGGGCACACCGGTCGGAACCGTCTTCTCCAACGCATCGTTGACAGTCGCCGATATATCGCTACAGTGGGACTACCCACCAACGAGAGGCTTCCCCATGAACCCGTACTCCCTCCCCTTCCCACTGCGCGGCCCCGGCCTAGAGGTCGCCCGCGCCTTCGCTCGGGCAGCCCGACTTCTGCAGTCCCCGGGTGGTCCCGGCGACCACGAGGTTCCCGGTCGTTCCCGCGAGCGCGAGGACTACCGCGACCGCGGCCCAGCCCGTCACGATGGCGGGACACAGCACGGACAGCACGGACAGCACGGACGCTCCGGCCAGCGGGGTCCGTTCGGCCCGGCCGGGCCATTCGGCCGGGGCGGACCGTTCGGACCCGGCGGACCGTTCGGGCCCGACGGACCGTTCGCCAGCGGCCGTTCGCGGCGCGGACCCGGCGGCGGACCGGGCTGGGCCCAGGGCTGGACCCCGGACGGACGCCGCGGCCACGGACCGGGCGGCGGACCGGGGCGCGGACGGGCCCGCCGCGGTGACGTCCGCACCGCACTGCTCGCCCTGCTCGCTGAGCAGCCCCGCAACGGCTACCAGCTCATGCAGGAGATCGCCGATCGCAGCGACGGCGCCTGGCACGCGAGCCCGGGCTCGGTGTACCCGGCCCTGTCCCTGCTGGAGGACGAGGGTCTGGTGACCGGCGACAGCGACGCTGGCGGGCGCCTGCTGACCCTGACCCCCGCGGGCCGGGACTGGGTCGACACCCACCCCGAGCAGATCGCCGCGCTCTGGGCCTCGGTCAGCGCCCCGGCAGAGGAGGCCGGCGACGTCAGGGCCGAGGGCCTTCGTGAGGCGGCCGTCCGGCTGGCTGCCGCGGTCATGCAGGTCGGGCAGGCGGCAGCTGCCGCCCAGTTGGACGCGGCGCGTGACATCCTGGTGCAAGCGCGCCGGGACCTCTACCGACTGCTGGCAGAGGACGACGACGCGCCGGACGCCGACGACGAGAATGCCGCCGACGACACCGGCGACGCCGAGAGCACCGACGCCGCCACCAGCACCGGAACCAGCAGCAACGATGGCTCCGGAACGGGCGCCGCAACCGACGGCAGGAACGGACGGTCGGGATGAACGAGGGCTACGGGCGGATGCGCGTCTCCGACGCCGAACGCGACGAGGTGGCCGGCCAGCTGCGCGAACATCACGTGCTGGGCCGCCTGGACGTATCGGAGTTGGACGAGCGTTTGGCGGCAACGTTCGCCGCCAAGATCCGCGACGACCTGGCCGTCGTCACCCACGACCTGCCCTCGCCGGACCCGTGGCGGCCGGTCGCCCAGACCTCGACGCGGACACCGCAGGCCCAGGCCTCGCAGCGGACGCCGGCAACCCGCGCCGGCTCGGCGCCGACCCGTTTCACCGGGCGGGGACTGATGCTGCTGGTCCTGCTGAGCTGGTTCGTGTTGGGTGGGATCGGTAACGCCATCGCGGTTGCCGCGCACTGGCACGGCCCGGGCCCGTTCCCCCTGCTCATCATGCTGGCGCTCGCCTTCATCGTGCTGCGCCGACGCCGGGCACGTCACCGCCCGGCCGATCCGGCCGCGGCGGCGACAGGTGGGGTCACAGGATCGGCAGCAGCAGACTCCGCTCGAACTCGGTGACCTGCCGGCGGTAGGCGGCCCATTCCGAGCGCTTGTTGCGCAGGAAGAAGTCGAAGACATGCTCGCCGAGGGCTTCGGCCACCAGCTCCGAGCGCTCCATCACCGAGACCGCCTCGGCGAGTGAGCTGGGCAACGGGTCGATGCCCATGGCGCGGCGTTCACCGTCGGTGAGTTCTTCGACGTTGTCCTCCGCGCCGTCGGGTAGCTGGTAGCCCTCGGTCACACCGCGCAGCCCGGCGGCCAGAATGACGGCGAAGGCCAGGTAGGGATTGGCCGCCGCATCCAGGGACCGGATCTCGGCGCGGGTCGAATGCCCCTTGTGCGGCTTGTACATCGGCACCCGGACCATCGCCGAGCGGTTGTCATGACCCCAGCTGATGTAGGCCGGGGCCTCATCCCCGCCCCAGAGCCGCTTGTAGGAGTTCACCCACTGGTTGGTCACCGCGGTGATCTCCGGGGCGTGGCGCAGCAGCCCGGCCACAAAGGACCGTCCCACCTCGGAGAGGTGGTACTGCCCGTCAGCGGAGAAGAAGGCGTTGCGGTCGCCCTCGAACAGCGAGACATGCGTGTGCATCCCCGAGCCGGGGTGCGCGGTGAACGGTTTGGGCATGAACGAGGCCCACAGACCCTGGCTCAGCGCCACCTCCTTCACCACCGACCGGAAGGTCATGAGGTTGTCCGCGGTGGTCAGCGCGTCGGCATAGCGCAGGTCGATCTCCTGCTGGCCCGGTCCGCCCTCGTGGTGGCTGAACTCCACCGAGATGCCCATCGCCTCCAGGCGGCCGATCGCCTGACGTCGGAAGTCCTGACTGGGGCCCAGCGGGGTGTGGTCGAAATACCCGGAGGAGTCGACCGGGATCGGTTCGGCGACCCGCGCCCCCTCCGAGGGCCGGCGGCCGGGTTGGTCGCGTTCACCCCGGAACAGGTAGAACTCGATCTCCGGGTGGGTATAAAAGGTGAAACCGGCCTCCGCGGCCCGGCCCAGCACCCGCTTGAGGACCTGCCGGGGATCGGAAATCGACGGCGAGCCGTCCGGCAGCAGGATGTCGCAGAACATCCGAGCGGTGTGCGCATCCCCGTCCGGGTCCCCGCCGTCGGACATCATCTGGAACGTCGTCGGGTCCGGGCGGGCGATCATGTCCGACTCCACCGAGCGGGTGTACCCCTCGATCGCGGAGCCGTCGAAACCGATGCCTTCCTCGAAGGCGCTCTCCAGCTCAGCCGGGGCGACGGCCACCGATTTGAGGAACCCCAGCACGTCGGTGAACCACAGCCGGACGAACCGCACGTCGCGCTCCTCCAGCGTGCGCAGGACGAAATCCTCCTGCTTTGACATGCGGGCGGGCTTCCTTCCGAAGAGGGCGCCGGCCGTCGCGGGTTCGCGCGGCCGGCTTCACACCATGCGGTCGTGAGCGAGGCGAAGCCTACGCACCGACCGTCGCGCCGGGCGGGCCGCGCCCAGACCGGGCGCGGGCGACCCGCACCCGAACACTGCCGTACTCCGAAGGCCCGGATCCAGCCAACGGAACCCGGCGGGGGCCGGTTCGGAGTACGGGAGTGTCCGCTGACGTCCGCTGATGTCCGCTGATGTCCGCTGTTGTCCCAGCGCGTCGCCGACGCGGGTCGCCATACCCTGGGTCGGTGCCCCGGTTACGACTCGCCCTGGCCCAGGCGGACCCGGTCGTCGGTGGCCTGGCCGGCAACGCCGAGACGGTCCGCGAGCAGGCGCACGCCGCCCGCGGGCTCGGCGCGGACCTGCTTGCCTTCCCGGAGTTGTTCCTGACCGGCTACCCCGTCGAGGACCTGGCGCTGCGCCCGGCCTTCGTCGAGGCAAGCCGGGCCGAGCCGGCGCGGCTGGCAGCCCAGCTGGTCACCGACGGTGCCGGCGAACTTCCGGTGGTCGTCGGCTACCTGGACCGGACCTGCCCGCCGGACCGGGGTCCGGCCGTCTGGGGCGCGCCCCGCCAACTGCCGCAGAACTGCATCGCCGTGCTGCACCGGGGGCAGGTGCTGGCCCGCTACGCCAAGCACCACCTGCCCAACTACGCGGTCTTCGACGAGCGGCGCATCTTCGTACCAGGTCAGACCCTGCAGGTGGTGCGCATCGGCGGGGTGGACGTGGCGTTGACGATCTGTGAGGACATCTGGCAGGAGGGTGGACCGATCCCGGCGGCCGCGCGGGCGCACGTCGGGCTGGTCCTGGTCGTCAACGCCTCTCCCTACGCCGCGGGCAAGGGGGAGCAACGCCTGGAACTGGTCCGCCGCCGCGCCGAGCAGGCGCACGCGGCGATCGCGTTCGGCAACCGGGTGGGCGGTCAGGACGACCTGGTCTTCGACGGGCAGTCACTGGTGGTGGACGTGGCAGGGACACTGCTGGCCCGCGGCCGGCAGTTCGCCGAGCAGCTGCTGGTCACCGACCTGGACCTGCCGGCCGCTGACCCCGACGTGCCGGGTGAGCTGGCGCCCCCGGCGGGCCCGGATCCGCACGCGATGGGGGTCCGCCGCACCGAGCTGGCACCCACCGCGACGCCGTCTCCGGCCGGCCGGCAACGCGGTCCGGCGCAGCTGCCAGCGCAGCTCGCCGAACCGATGGACGCCGAGCAGGAGGTGTGGACCGCCCTGGTCGCCGGGCTGCGCAGTTACCTCACCGGCAACGGGTTCGCCTCGGCGCTGATCCCCGTGTCCGGCGGCATCGACAGTTCGGTGGTCGCCGCGCTGGCCTGCGATGCCATCGGCGCCGCACAGGTGCAGGCCGTCGCGCTGCCCAGCGCCTACTCCAGCAGCCACTCGCTGACAGATGCCGAGGACCTCGCCCAGCGGACCGGGATGCCCTACCGCGTGATCGAGATCGCGGCCATGGTGAAGGCCTTTCAGGACAGCCTGCACCTGCGCGGGACAGCCGAGGAGAACCTGCAGTCCCGGGTGCGCGGCGTGGTGATGATGGGCCTGTCCAACACCGAGGGGCGACTGCTGCTCTCCTGCGGGAACAAGAGCGAGTACGCGGTCGGGTACTCCACGATCTACGGCGACGCCTGCGGGGGGTACGCCCCGATCAAGGACGTCCCCAAGACGATGGTCTGGAGCCTGGCCCGCTGGCGGAACAAGCTGGCCGACACCCTCGGGCAGACCCCGCCCATCCCGGAGAACGCGATCTCCAAACCGCCGTCGGCGGAACTGGCACCCGGCCAGGTCGACTCCGACTCCCTGCCCCCGTACGAGGTGCTCGATGCGGTCCTGGCCGGCTACGTCGACGGCGATCTGGACGTGGGCGCTCTCGTCGCCGCCGGCTTCGACCGGGACCTGGTCGCCAGGGTGGCGCGACTGGTCGACGCCGCGGAGTGGAAGCGACGCCAGTACCCGCCCGGCACCCGGATCACCGGCAAGGCGTTCGGGCGCGACCGACGGTTACCGATCACCCGCGCCCACGGCCCGCTGTGACGGCGCCACCGGACGCGTTGTCGGGTGACCCCACCGGCAGATTGGCCGGCCCCGCCACCGGATTGGCCGCCGTCCGCCGGGTCCGGATCCACCACCTGCAGGCGGCCAAACAGCGCGGGCAACGGTGGGCGATGCTCACCGCCTACGACGCGCAGGTCGCCCGACACCTGGACGAGGCGGGCATCCCGGTGCTGCTGGTCGGGGACTCGGTGGGCACGACCGTGCTGGGACGGGCCACCACGGTCGGGGTCAGCGTCGCGGAGATGGTGCTGTTCGGGGCCGCGGTGGCCGGCGCGGTCCGGCGTGCCCTGGTCGTGGTGGACCTGCCCTTCGGCAGCTACGAGGCCGGCCCGGAGCAGGCCCTGGCCACGGCCGTGACGATCATGGCGCGCACCGGGGCGGGTGCGGTCAAGCTCGAGGGGGGTCGCAGTCGGGTGTCCTCGGTCGCGGCGTTGGTCGACGCCGGGATTCCGGTGATGGGTCACGTCGGATTCACCCCCCAGCGCGAACACACCCTCGGCGGACACCGGGTGCAGGGCCGGGGCGTCGACGGTGACCGGGTGCTCGCCGACGCGGCCGCCCTGGCCGGTGCCGGCGCCTTCGCCGTGGTGCTGGAGATGGTTCCCGGCGCCGTCGCCGAACGCGTCAGCCGTGAGCTGCCGGTTCCTGTCATCGGGATCGGGGCGGGTCCGGGAACCGACGCGCAGGTACTCGTCTGGACCGATCTGGCGGGGCTGACCACCGGCCCGGTGCCCAGCTTTGTGCGCCGTTACGCCGAGCTGGGCGCGACACTGGGTGAAGCCGCCGGACGGTACGCCCAGGAGGTGGCCGCCGGCTCGTTTCCCGGACCCGGCGAGACGTTCGACTGATCATCGACCGCCCGGGGTGCGGCGGATGTGCCACGGTGGTTCGGTACCTTGTCGACGGGCCGATGCGCGGAGGTGGTCGTGGACATCGAACGGGCCGCGGTGCTGCGCGATCTGATCGTGGGCTCGCCGTGGCTGCAGGAGGCCAGCGCCTTTGCGCGCTCGCTGCGCCACGCCACCCGGGTCCCGCAGGGGCTACTGCTGGCCGGGACGCCGGACGACGAGCCCTGGCACCTGACCGCGCACCTGGAGGACGAGGTCCGCTGGAACCGGGTCCCCGAGCTGACCCCGACGCTGCTGAGGTGGTCCCCGCCGGTCGGCGCCCCCGCGCACCTGGCGGCGACCGTGGATCGGCTGCGCGAGCTGCGCCGCAACGAGGTTGTGCTGGTCGTCGCTCCGATCACGCCGCCGCCGGCCCTGCTGGAGCGACTGGCCGACGCCCGGCATCGCGGCGCAACGCTGATGGCGATGGACGTCGGCAATGCGGATCTGCGCTCGCTCGCCCATGAGACGTTAACGGTTCCGGAGAACGGTGGGCTGGTCAGCTTCGACAACGCCCAGCACCTGGTGTCACTGCAGGCCACGGCCCGTCGGGAGCGTGAGCCGCGGCACTGGCGGGGTCGGCTGGCGGCGCTGTTGGACCGCCTCGGCAGCCCGGAGTCGTCGCAGGGCTGACCAGCGGCGGCAGTTGCCGCGTGGGCGGCATCGGGGGCGGCGGCGTCGCCGGCATCGGTGTCGGGCGCGACCGGACGGGCCGTGACGTGGGACGATGCCGAATTCCGGGACGATCCCGGGTCTATGTCGAGGAGAGGCCAGATGGCGAAACGCGCCCCCGAGGACGCCGCGACCGGTCCGGCGGTGACGCTGGTGACCGGCGCCCGCGGGGTGGTCCCGGAATCGCTGAGCGGCAAGGAACGGCGGCGGGCTGAGCAGGCCGCCGCCCAGCCGATCGCCAAGAAGGAGGTCAAGCGGCTGCGTCGGAAGTTGGAGGCGGCCGCTGACGTGGCCGCGCACGTGGGACTGGAGCTGCGGGTCGACCGGTCAGCACTCGCCGATCTGGTGGCCGCCCGACCGGATCCGGAGCCGGCGACGCACCACGCTTCCATCCCCGCCGCAGACATCGCTGATGGTGCAGACCAGAGGACCCGGACCAGCGAAACCCCGACCACCCGGGCCGACGACACCCAGGCCGCCGACGACCCGCAGACCGCCGATGGGAAAACGGCCAGGCGGACCAGCAGCAGACCCGCGAAGCGGACGGCGACCACTACCCCGGCGAAGCGGTCCTCCAGTACCCCGGCCGCCAAGCGGACGGCGGCCAGCCGGTCCGGACGCGCGGCTGCCGCGACCCGCAGCACAACCAGTTCACCGTCGCAGAGCACCGCTCGCTCCTCCCGAGGGGAACGAGCGGTGAGAGCAGCGCCCGCAAAGAAGAACAGCGCTCGCAAAACTGCGGAAAGCTAGACCCCTCGGGGACCCGCGGTCGCCGACCCGGCCGGGAGATCAGCTAACCGTCCGCAGCCAGTGATGCTGCCAGGGAGTCTCGACCGCCCTCGGGTGGTAACCGTCACGGACCCGGCGCAACGCTTCGGCCGGGCTGTCACCGTCGAGGATCGCGAGCGCAGCCAGCGCGGTCCCGGTGCGGCCGATCCCACCCCGGCAGGCGATCTCCACGCGCGAGCCTGCCCGCGCCCGGGCGAGCGCGTCGTGCAGCGCGGCCAGGGCGTCGGCGCGATCGCTGGGGAGCCCGAAGTCCGGCCACCGCACCCTGCGGCACGGCCATCCGGGTGCGGGAACCCGGCGCGATGACCAGCCAAAGCCGGGCATCGGGCCACCGCACAGCAGCAGCGAGAAGTCGGCGGGACTGCCGGGCTGACTCAGGCGACGCCCGCGAACCGCGAGCCCGCTCCGCAGCCGGACCACCGCGGTCGGGTCCGACCAGCCCATACCCGCCATCTCAGCTCACCGACGCGGACCACTCGCCGGGCATACCCGAGCGCCGCCCGCCAGCCTCGACGGACGCGGCCCCGGACCGATGCATGGCCGCGGGTCACTCCTCGCGTCGGGCCTGCTCATCCTGCTCGTCCCATTCCTCGTTGCGGGCCTGCACCCGCGCGAGGGCAGCCTCCGCCTCCTCGCGGGTCGCGTACGGACCCAGGCGATCAGCCGCTCTGGCACCGGAGACGCCCTCGACCCGGCCGTCGCGGACGTTGTAGAACCAGGGCGGGCCGTCGGACACATTCTGGTCGCTGCTCACGCCGGTCAGCCTTGCCGCTCGACCGGCTGCGGGCAACCCCCACCAGCCCGCACCGGGCCCGCCCCCGGCCGGGCGTGCGTCCTACGATCGGATGCCATGACCACCATCGCACCGGTTGGCGCCGCATCCGTCGCGACTGTGGCGCCCGGCGTCGTCTCGCCGGTCCGCCCGGTCCCCGCCTCCATCCCCCGACCGGACTATGTCGGACGTCGCGGGCCCAAGAAGTTCCGTGGCTCGGAGGTCAAGGACGCGGCCACCATCGAGAAGATGCGTCGCGCCGGTCGGCTGGCCGCCGACGCGCTGGCCCACGTCGGGGCGGCGGTGCGCCCCGGGATCACCACCGACGCCCTGGACGCGATCGCCCACACCTATCTCATCGAGCACGGCGCCTACCCGTCCTGCCTGGGCTACCGTGGCTTTCCGAAGGCGATCTGTACCTCGGTTAACGAGGTGATCTGCCATGGAATCCCGGATTCCCGGGAGCTGCGTGAGGGCGACATCGTCAATGTCGACCTGACCGCGTATCTCGATGGCGTACACGGCGACACCGACGCCACCTACCCGGTCGGCGAGATCAGCCAGCCCGCCCAGGACCTGATCGAACGCACCCGCGAGGCCACCGAGCGCGGCATTCGGGCGGTCGCGCCCGGCCGGCGACTGAACGTGATCGGCCGGGTCATTGAGAGCTACGCCAACCGGTTCGGCTATGCCGTGGTCCGCGACTTCACCGGACACGGCATCGGAACAGTGTTCCATTCCGGCCTGATTGTCGCCCATTATGACGATCCGCGCTTCGACACCGAGCTGGTTCCCGGGATGACCTTCACCATTGAGCCGATGCTGACGATGGGGACCTACGACTGGGACCAGTGGGACGACGGCTGGACGGTGCTGACAGCCGACCGCCAGCTGACCGCCCAGTTCGAGCACACCGTGCTGGTCACCGACACCGGCGTGGAGGTCCTGACCCGCCCGTCCGCCTGAGTTGCGGCGCCGCGCCCGGACTCCGGGCGGGACCCGGGCCACTGCTCCGCTGGTTAGGCTCCCTGCGACCGCACCGCGAAGGAGAGGCCGGGCGACGTGGCAGTCAAGGACGGATCGATCGAGCCGGGTACGGCCCCGGCGCGCACAACGAAGGCGCGCGTGGGGCTGGGCATCGACATCGGCGGCTCCGGGGTAAAGGGTGCCCCGGTCGACCTGGCCACCGGGCGGTTCACCGCCGACCGGCTTCGCATCGACACCCCAAATCCGTCGACCCCGAAGGCGGTCGCGGAGGTGGTGCGTCAGATCCTGGACCACTTCGAGTGGACGGGTCCCTATGGCTGCACCCTGCCGGCGGTGGTGATGCACGGGGTGGCGCGCACCGCGGCCAACATCGACGCCGGCTGGATCGACACCGACGCCGACGAGCTGTTCGAGTCGATCACCGGGCGGAACTCCTTCCTGACCAACGATGCCGACGCTGCCGGGCTGGCCGAGGTCCGCTTCGGCGCGGCCGCCGGGAAGCCGGGAACCATCGTCGTGACGACACTGGGCACGGGTATCGGCTCAGCGCTGATCTTCGACGGGGTCCTCGTCCCCAATACCGAGTTCGGTCACCTGGAACTGGACGGGTACGACGCGGAGAAGCGGGCCGCCAGTTCGGTCAAGGACGCGGAGGGACTGTCCTACAAGCACTGGGCGAAGCGGCTCACCCGCTACTACGGGGCGCTGGAGAACCTGCTGTGGCCGGACCTTTTCGTCGTCGGCGGCGGGGTGAGCAAGGACGCCGCGAAGTTCCTGCCCCACATCGACGTCCGGACCCCGATCGTCGCGGCGAGCCTGCAGAACGCCGCCGGCATCGTCGGGGCCGCGGTGCTGTCCACGGAGCGCGCCGAAGCCTGAGCCCCTCGCTACGCGGAGCTGGAGCGGGATCTGCGGTGCAGCAGTCCCTCCCCGAGTGCGAGCAGCAGCGTCAACGCCGCCAGGCCCACGCTGACCAGGATGCCCTGCTCGTAACCGGTGGCGAAGGCGTCCCGGACCATGGCTGGGGGCGGCGTTCCCGGTGGCGGTCCGCCACCCCCGGCCGGCGCCGACGAGCCGGGCAACGCAGCGCTGACGGCACCGAAGAAGACGGTGCCGACCAGGGCGATCCCGATCGCGGTCCCGATGCGCTGGAAGGTCTGGTAAACCCCGCCCGCGCTGCTGGCCTGCTGTACCGGGATCTGGGAGACGGCGCGGGTCTGGTTGGCCGGCAGGATGAGACCACTGCCGAACCCGGCGATCGCCAACGGAGGCGCCAGCCACCACCCCACGTCGAAGCCGTTGCCAAGCCGGACAGCCAGCACGCTCAGGCCCAGGCCGGTCGCCACCAGCAGCGAGCCGATGCGGACCAGGCGAATCGGGTGCGGGCCGGAGAGCCGTCCCGAGATCCTGCTGCCCGGGATGCTCAGCAGCGCGAACGCCGAGACCGTTAACCCGGCCCGCCATGCCTCATAGCCCTGACCCTGCTGCAGGTAGAGCGTGAGGACGAAGAACACCGACGTGAACGCGCCGAAGTACACCAGTGCGATGGCGCTGCCGAAGGTGTACGTACTGAGCCGGAACAGCCGCAGGTCGATCACGGCAACCCGGCCCCGACGCAGCGCCCGACGCTCCCACAGCAGGAACACGCCCAGCAGCAGCAAGGCCGCCGCATAGAAGGGAAGACGCACCGTCAGCGACCATTCGCGCTGCTGGACCAGCGGCAGCAGCAGCGACACGACGGTCAGCCCGAGCAGCACGGACCCGATCGGGTCTAGTTGCGGACGGCCCCGGCTGGCCTGCTGAGCCGGTCCGCTGGCCTCCACGGTTTTCAGCAGCCGCCAGGTCAGCGGAACGGCGATCAGGCCGATGGGCAGGTTGACGAAGAACACGTACCGCCAGCCCGATGCGTCGCCGAACGCGGCGATCAAGGCGCCACCCAGCAGTGGCCCGACCGCCGTGGAGATCCCGGCGATCGCGCCGAAGTAGCCGAAGGCGCGCCCGCGTTCGGCGCCGCGGAACAGGTCCTGGATGATTCCGGTGACCTGCGGGGTGACCGATCCGGCGAACAGACCCTGTACGAGTCGGGCCACCACGAGCACGGTCGGGTCCGGCGCCAGCCCGCACGCCAGGCTGGCCAGCGTGAACCCGGACAGCCCGATGACCAGCACGACCCGCCGGGAGAACGCGTCTCCCAGACGTCCGGAGGGCACGAGCGCGAGCCCGAAGGTCACCGCGTAACCGGACAGCACCCACTGCAGTTCGGCGGCGGAGGCGTGCAGCCCCTGCTCCAACGAGGGCAGGGCGACGTTGACGATGCTCACGTCGAGCAGGGTCATGAATACCCCGACCAGGCAGACGATCACGGCCAGCCAGCGCTTCGGGTTCTGACCCTCGACCGGATCGGGCGCGCGGTGCCGACCTGGTTCGACCCGGCTGTCCGCGGTGGTGGTCACCACCCCATCGTTGAGCATCAGGGCGGGATCGGCGGCGGCGCGGGGGCTGCGGTGCTGACCCGATGGCTCGGTGACAGGCAGCCCCACAGCCGACGGGCCGACCTCGGCAAGATGGGACCGTGTCCGGATCCCCGCTCGACAGCCTCGCACTCGTCGCACTCGACGACCTGGTCCTGCACGAGCAGATCGAGCCGGCTCGCGGGGCGCGGCTGAAGCAGGAGATCGCCCGTTCGGAGGTGTTGGCCGACCCGATCGTGGTGACGGCGACCGGTTCGGGACGGTGGTTGGTTCTGGACGGCGCGCACCGTACGGTCGCGCTGCGCGAGCTTGGTCTGCGCGCGGCGGTAGTGCAGGTGATGGCCCTCTCCCCGACCGGTGCCCGCCTGGACAGTTGGTCCCACGACCTGCCGCGTGACGCGATTCCGGTTGGCCTGGACGGTCCGGGCCCGATCGGCGGGGCGGCTCTGGTGGCCACGGTCGAGCGGATCGACGGCACCGGCCGGTGGAGTGACCCGATCGCGGTGACCGGTCCCAGCGAACCCGGCTCCCGAGCCATGGTCACGACCGCGGTGGCGCGACGTTACGCCGCGCTGCCCTACGTGCGGGCGGTTCCCGGTAGCCCGGCACATCCGGGTAGCGGCGCCCGGGTGACCTGGACCCCCTGGTCAGCGGCCGACCTGGTTCACCTGGTGGAGGCCGGGATCACCCTGCCCCCGGGGACGACGCGGTTTGTGCTGCCCGGCCGGGTGCTCGGGGTCCGGGTCGGGCTGTCCATGTTGGTCGCCGAACCGGCTGACGTCCCGCCGGGGGTGATCGAGGGTTTGCGTGGCCAGGCCGTGCGCACCTACACCGAGCTGGTCCACGTCGTGGAGGCGGGTAGCTGACCGAGGCGGAACAGCTGGCCGCCCTGGCAGGCAGCCGCATTCGCTGGAGGCTGTCCCACATCGACACGACCGGGCCCTCACCGAGACAAATCGGCCAAAAATGCGGGCAGTCGTGTCGATTTCGGACGCAAACATCGACCCGTCCCACTCAGGCTTCAGGTTCGACGAGAGGCTGACGGGACCGCCAGGATCGTCGAACACGGAAGATCGGCCGACCACCCGGGGCGGTGGGCTTCAACCGGCCGGGTCGTGACCACTGAGGAGGTGCGCTCCCTGGGTGATCACTGCCCTCACTGTCCTGCGGGATCTGCGGGACCTGCGCGATCGGGACGGGCATGAATTCTGGACCGACTCCCTCGGCCGGGACGACCGTCCCCGGAAGTGAGTGGTGCACTCGCGGTGGCCGACGGCTGGGACTGCCGGGTGAGCAGCCAGATACCCGATCCGAGCATGAGAGCAGTCGTCGCGCCGATGAGGAGTTGGTAGTTGACCGTCGCAACGAGAGCAGCGCCCACGCCGATGAACACGGTCTGGGGAACGGTGATCGTCACCTCGGCGGCGGCGTCGACCCGGCCGAGCAGCTGGGTCGGCGTCCGTCGCTGCAGCGAAGTGTTGGTGCCGATGGCGACGGCGGTGATCCCGGCACCCAGCACGGCCATGCCCGCGAGGTCGACGGCGGTGATCGGCACGGCCAGGCTGGCGATACCCGTGGCGCTGACCAGCAGTCCGCCCGCGGCGAGCCGGCCCTCACCGACCCGACGCATCAGCCGCGGTGCCGAGACCCCGGCCAGCACGGCGCCGACTCCCTGCACGCTGACCAGGACGCCGAGAAACGCCGGCGGCCGACCGAGCGCGGCGACCACCGCGAAGGAGACCGTTTCGATCAGCCCGACCACGGCGAACCCGATCACCAGAGCGAGAACCAGCTGCCGCAACTCCGGGGTGGCACGGATGAACCTGGCGCCGCCGGAGACCTCGTCCCGCCAGCTGCCGACGCGTGGGGCCGGGCGCGGTTCTGCGACCCGGATCGCCAGCAGGGTCGCGGTGGCAATGAGGAAGGTGGCGACGTCGATGAGGACCACTGTGTGAGCACCGCTCGCCGCAAACAGGCCCGCACCGGCCAGTGGGGATATCAGGCGCATCCCGTTCTGGATCAGGGACAGCGCGCTGTTGGCGTGGCCGAGTTTCTCCTCAGGCACCAGTGTCGGGAGCAGTGCTGCCTGCCCGGAGGAGATCAGTAGCCGGCCGGTGCCGTAGCCGACCATGACCGTGTAGACCAGCCAGACGCGACTCGCGTCGCTCACCAGCAGCAACGGGAGGACTGTGAGCGCCAGCGCGAGGTTGGCGCCGATGAGCAGTGACCGTCGGCGTACCCGGTCCACGACCATGCCGGCCAGCGGCGCCAGCAGCGCGGGCGCGGCCAGGAACAGGAAGGTCAGTCCAGCGGCAGCGCTGCTACCGGTCAGGGTCTTGACCCAGATGCCCATGGCCAGGAACAACATCGTGTCCCCGAAGAGGCTGAACAGTTGACCGGTCAGGTACAGCCGCATCCGGGGGTTGCGGAGCAGTTCTCTCATGACGGGGTCACCGTCGCGTCGGTCTGCTCACCGCTGCTGTCGGCCACGGTCGCGTCGAGGTCCCAGAGATGGGTGAGGGCGACCAGCTCCACCGGCGCCGCGCCCACGGGTCGCCGGGACGGATCCAGCAGGCGCTCCCGGTAGCGCAGAGCGAGAGCAGTGATCTCAAGCTCCAGCTCGGCCGCCTCCTGCGGCGTGACCCACCACACCGTCTGCACCGACCCACCGAGTCGTCGCCACGGCTCAGGGAGGCCCCGGCGCTGCCGTCGCCAGGCCGCGTGTCGGTCCAGCTGCCGGCGCAGGGTCAGCTCGGTCAACCGCTCGCCCGCGATAGTGGTCGCCGGGTCGTCCCCGGGCTCGTCACTGAGGGTGAACCCCACCCATACCGCCCGCCATGGCCGGTTCCGACCGGTTCCCCCGCCGACCTCCTCGACGAGTCCGTACTTCGCCAGCTGACGTAGGTGGAACGAGCACGTCGTCGGGGTTTCCCCGATCACGTCGGCAGCCTTGGTCGCGGTCAACTGGCCGCGGATCGCGAGGGCCTCCAGCAGCGCCACCCGCACCGGATGCGATAACGCCCGCATCACCTGCGGATCGGTCAGTCGCTCCGGTAGCTGCGGACTCTCGTCGTTCGGCACCCATGCAGAGTTATCTCTCGAGAGCTTCTTGTCAAGAGAATCTTCTTCAAGCGCGTCCTAGCCGCCCGACTCACCTGGCCGCGGACGGCGGTCAGTCGTGTCGAGGTCCCCGCCAGACGCGTCCCTGCCGCCGGTACTCCATGTCGGCGGCCACTCGGTCGGCTGCCGCGGTTCCGTGGTGGCGCTCGGTGATCCAGAGCCCTAGATCGATCCCGGCGGTGAGGCCGGCGGCGGTGATCCGGTCCCCGTCGTCGACCACGCGTTCATCGACGACCTCCCGGACCAACGGTCGCAGCTCGTCGTGGGCGTTCCGATTCGTGGTGGCGTATCGGTCGGTCAGCAGCCCGGCGGAGGCGAGCAGGAACGCACCGGTACAGACGGAGGCCACCCAGCTCACGTCCGGGGCCAGCGCGGCCAGCGCATCGGGCAGTGCCCGGCGCTGCGCCTGCGCCCAGGAACCCTCCGCTGCGCGGTCGAGCCAGCCGCCACCGGGCACGACGATCCCGTCCGGGCGGCCGAGCGCGGACCTGGTGACCAACTGGATACCCCGCCCGGTCGTCACCGGTCCGGGACGTTGCAGGCTGACCAGCTCGACGTCGAAGTGAGCCGAGAGGACCTCGAATGGTCCGATGGCGTCGATCTCGTCGAACCCGTCAAAGATCAGGATCTCGATGCGCATTCTCCCAGTGTCACGCCGGGGTCGGGCCCACCCACCATTCGGAGGCCATGGCCAGGCCGACGGCTTCCAGCGCGGTTCGCCTCGGCGCATCGCGGTGAGCCCTGATCACAACCAGCTGGACCGCCCCACGTTTCAGCCGCCCGAGTGCCGATGGCGCGCAGTAGGGCGGTCGGCGATGGTCGCCGGACGTCCGGATCGGCAACTCCGCAGTCATCGACCAGGCAGGTCAACCCGATTCGGGTCGTAGGCGGGCGGGGCCTCACCCAGGCGACCGAATCCCAGCACCCGGCCACCGTCAGCGGCGGCCACGGTGTCCGGATTCCCGAGGTGTCCGGCCGGGTGGGGCTGCTGGCGGTCGCAAGGTCCAGGATCGCCTCGAAGTCCTTGGTCGGCACCGAGCGCCGCTCAATCCCGTCCGGGACACCGGGCAACGGCATACAGGCGGGCGAGTCGGCCTGTAAGCCGGATCCTGTCCCGGCGCCGGCTGGCGCCATGGGCGACCATCCATCTACGACCGCCGTTACCGACGGCCTCCTGCGGCCTACCCGGGGACTCGGGCGGGCAGCCCTCCAACGTCCCCTGTTCGGCCTAGCTCCGGGTGGGGTTTGCCGAGCCACCCGGGTCACCCCGGGTGCTGGTGGTCTCTTACACCGCCGTTTCACCCTTACCGGACCGACCTCACGGCCGGACCGGCGGTCTGTTTTCTGTGGCACTGTCCCGCGCATCACTGCGGGTGGGCGTTACCCACCACCCTGCCCTGCGGAGTCCGGACTTTCCTCGGCAGGTCCCGCGCCCGGGGCGAACCCCGGCCACGACCCTGACGCGGCCGCCCGGCCGACTCGCCCGCCCGGCCAGGCTAACCGCTGTCCCGCCCCACCGGAGTCGAAGGGGTTTCTGGCGCGGTTGGGTAGGTCTCCACGTCGGCCGGGTCGAGGCAGGCGGTCAGCTGCTGCCCTGGTGTCAGACGCAACCGCGCGGCAGTGGCCAGGTCGACGTCGGCCGCGACCGACGGGGCGCCGTCGAGGCGGACCCGGATGCGATCCCCCCGCGCTTCCAGTGATCCGACCCGCACCGGCCAGCGCCAGCGCCGGTCACCGTCCTGGTCCGCCGCGGCGGTAAGCCGCACCGCACCCGGCGCGATCGCGGCCAGTGCCGGCCCGCTCAGCAGCGGATCGGCCGGCAACCGGCCACCCCCGGAAACCGGGTCGACGTCCAGCACGCCAAAGCTCGCAACACCGCGCAGCAGCGTCAGCCCGACCGCGCTGGCCACGAACGGCGTCAGAGGCCGACGGGTCAGCGCGACCGGGGTGGCGTCCTGCACGACCCGGCCGGCTTCCAGCACCAGCACCCGGTCGGCCAGCACCAGGGCGTCCAGCAGCTGATGGGTGACGATCAGCACCGGCCCGGCGAAGGCACGCATCCGGTCCCGGAGGTCCAGACGGACATCGTCGCGCCCGGCGGGATCCAGGGCCGCCAGCGGCTCGTCGAGCAGCAGCAGCTCCGGCTCGGTGGCCAACGCCCGGGCCAGCGCGGCGCGCTGGGCCTGCCCGCCGGACAACTGTCCCGGGCGGCGGTCGGCCAGCTCGGTCAGTCCCAGTCGCCGCAACCACACCTCGGCGCGCAGCCGGGCCGCGCTGCGCGAAGCCCCACCGCTTCGGGGGCCGAACGCCACGTTCTCGCGCACGGACAGGTGCGGGAACAGCCGTCCGTCGGCGAACACGAAGCCCACGCCGCGATCGGCGCCGGCGAGCCGCGTCTGCTGGGCGACGTCTTCCAGGACCCGCTCGCCCAGCACGACGCGGCCGGCGCTGAGCGGGTCCAGGCCGGCGAGGGCCCGCAGCAGGGTCGTCTTGCCGGCGCCGTTGGGCCCGAGCACCGCGACCACCTCGCCGTCACCGATCCGCACGTCGACGTCGAGTGTGAACGCTGCTCTGGATCGGACAACGCGCGCGCGCAGACTCATCCCCGGCGTAGCAGCGGTCGCGCCCACCGCTCGCGCAACACCAGCAGCAGCACGACGCTGACCGCGAGCAGCAGTAGCGCCAGCGCGACGGCGGCGTCCGGGTCGGTCTCCAGGGCCAGGTAGACGGCCAGGGGCATCGTCTGGGTGGTGCCGGGCAGGTTGCCCGCAAACGTGATCGTCGCTCCAAACTCCCCCAGCGCCCGGGCGAAACAGAGCACTGCTCCGGCTGCCACGGACGGGGTGATCAGCGGCAGGGTGACCCGCCGGAAGCACGTCCAGCTGCCGGCGCCCAGGGTTGCTGCGGCCTCCTCGAACCGCCGGTCGGCGCCCGTCAGCGCGCCTTCGACTGTCACCACCAGGAACGGCATCGCGACGAAGGTTTCGGCCAGTACCACGGCAAGGGTCGTGAAGGGGATCGAGAGTCCCAGCCCCTGCAGCTGATCCCCGAGCACTCCCCGTCGCCCGAACGCATCCAGTAGGGCCACTCCGCCCACCACCGGCGGCAGCACCAGCGGGAGTGTGACAAGTGCTCGCAGCAGTCTCCGACCGGGGAACTGCGCCCGCGCCAGCAGCCAGGCCACCGGAACACCGAGGACGAGTGAGATCGCGGTGGCGCTGGTGACGCTCAGCAGCGAGAGTCGCAGCGCCTGTGCCACGGTGGGCTCGCTCAGCAGCGACGGGAGTTGCCGCCAGGGTGCCCGGATCAGTAATGCCAGCAGGGGAATCACCAGCAGAGCCACCGCCACCGCAGCCGGTGGTCCGAGGATCAGCGACGCCGGAACCCGCCGTCCGCGTCGCGCCGAAACCGTCGTGACGCGGCTCATGGGTGCGGGGCTCATGGGTGCGCGAAACCGGCCCTGGCGAGTACCGCCTGCCCGGGTTGGGAGAGTACGTAATCGGCAAAGTCGCGGGCCAGAGCATTGCTCGCATCACTGTGCAGTACGGCGATCGGGTAGGCGGTGCTGCCATTGACCGCCGCCGGGATCGGCACCCCGGCGACGGCCTTACCCGCCGCCAGGACGTCGGTGCGGTACACGATTGCGGCGTCCACCTCGCCGCTGCTGACGTAGGCCAGCGTGGACTTGACGTTCAGGCCACGGGTCACCGGACGCACCCGTACCCCGGCGCGGGCCAGGACCTGCTCAGCCAGCGCGCCGCAGGGGACGGCCGGCTCGCACAACGCCACCCGCACGCCGGTGCCGGCAAGGTCGGACAGCCGATGTACCCGCGCTGCGCTGGCCGGTGCGACCGCGATCTCGGCGCTGTTGCGGGCGAAGGTCCGCGGATCGGCCGCCGACCCGCCAGCCACCACCTGCTGCATGGTCGAGGCACTGGCGGCCGCGAACACGTCGGCGGGGGCACCGGCCAGGATCTGCTGGGCCAGTGTCGAGCTGGCGCCGAAGCTGAACCGGACTGTCGTCGCTGGATGGTTGCGTTCGAACTGCCTACCCAACATGGTGAACGGGCCGGTCAGAGAGGCGGCCGCGAATACGGTGACCGTCGCCGGCATGGCTCCCATCGCGGCGGCGCGGCCTGCGCTGCCGGAGGGCGCGCACCCGACCACCGCCGTCAGACTGGCAACGACCAGGAGGAACAGCGACGTGTGCGTGCGCATCGGCTCAGGCGGGCTGGGTCGGCACTTCGACGACCACGTTGGTCGACTTCACACTGGCGACCGCGAGCACCCCCGGCTCCAGACCCAGCTCGACGACCGCCTCACTGCTCATCAGCGAGACGATGCGGAACGGTCCGGCCTGGATCTCCACCTGCGCCATCACCGTGTCCCGCACCACGCGGACCACCAGCCCGGTCAGCCGGTTACGCGCCGACTCGGCGACGATCGGACCGACCACCGCCGGAGGCGCCAACCCTGCCTGCTCCACCGCCAACCGGGCCAGATCGGCGCCCTGCACGACCCGTCGCCCGCCCTCCCCCGTTTCAGTCGGTAGACGTCCGGCCTCGGCCCAGCGGCGCAGCGTGTCGTCACTGACCCCGAGCAGACGGGCCGCCTCGGCGATCCGGAAAGCTGGCACCGGAACAGTATAAGCCGAGCACCGCGCACGCGGATGTTTTCACCATACCGAGCAGTAGATGCGGCTTGGCTGGGGTGAGGACAGTAGCTGCAAGGACTGGCGACGCGAGAAGGAGAAGCCATGGTGGACGTGGACGTGGACGTACTGGTGGTCGGGGCAGGGACAGCGGGTCTGGTGGCGGCGCGGACCGCGCGCTCGCTGGGCGCGTCGGTGCTGTTGGCCGAGCGGGGACGGTTCGGCGGGGACTGCCTGTGGACCGGATGCGTTCCCAGCAAGGCGCTGATCGCTGCCGCCGAAGCGGCCGCCCAGGCCCGCAGCGCCGACCGGTTCGGCGTGCACACTGGGCCGGTCCGGATCGACGGAGCAGCCGTCGTGGCCCACGTTCACGCAGCCGTGGCGCGGATCGAGCCGGCGGACTCCCCCGCGTCGTTGCATGAGGACGGCATCCGCACCCTGTCCGGGAACGTTGTGCTCAGCGGTGCGGACACCGGCCGCGGGGGCGCGGTGACAGCAACCGTCGCCGGAACGGTTGTCCGGGCCGGGCGGGTGGTGCTGGCCACCGGGGCGACGCCCACCGTCCCGGACCTGCCGGGGTTGGCGGCCCTCGAGCCGGACACCACCGAGACGCTGTGGGACTCCTTGTCGCGGGCGGGTGGCCTCCCGGGACGGCTGGCAGTGATCGGCGGCGGCCCGGTCGGCTGCGAGATCGCGCAAGCCATGGCCCGCCTGGGTGTCGCGGTCACGCTGGTGCACTCGGGCAGCCGCCTGCTGCACCGGGAGGATCCGCAGGCCAGCGGGCTGGTCACCGACGCGCTGCGCGCCGACGGCGTCCGCGTCCTGACCGACAGCCGGGCGGCCGGTTTTCGTGGCGACCGCGAAGGCGGGCAGCTAGACCTGAGCGGGAATGGCAGCGTCGCCTTCGACCGGGTGCTGGTGGCCGTCGGCCGTATTCCGAGCAGCTCCGGACTCGGATTGGCGGCCATGGGGGTCGACACGGACTCGCGGGCAGCGGTGCGCGTCGACCGTTCCCAGCGGACCAGCAACGACCGGATCTGGGCGGCCGGTGACGTGACCGGGCCGCCCTACTTCACCCACCTCGCGGGGGTCGCCGGCAGCAACGCGGCAACCAATGCCGTGCTCGGGCTGCACCGACGACTGGATCCGGATGCCGTGCCCCGGGTCACCTTCACCCGCCCGGAGGTGGCCGCCATCGGGATCACCGACCCGGGCGCCCGCCGGGGACTGCACGAACAGACCATCACCCACGAGGAGCTGGACCGGGCGATCGCCGACGCCGACACCGCCGGGTTCACCCGTCTGATCCTCGACCGCTTCGGCCGCCTGGTCGGCGCGACGATCGTCGGACCGCGCGCCGGCGAGAGCCTCGGTGAGTTATCCCTGGCGGTCACCGAAGGGGTCCGGAGCAGCACCCTGGCCGGCGCCGTCCACGCCTATCCGACCTACAGCGACGGGGTGTGGAACGCCGCCGTGGCCGACGTGCGGGCGCGGCTGCGGGGACCGGTGGTCTCCCGGGCGATCGGGCTGCTCACCCGGATCCGGACCCGGTAACCGCCGGTGGCCATCCTCGCGCCGGCCCTGGAGGTCATCGGGCTCGGGGGCAGTCTGGTCGCTGCCGTCCTGCGGATGCGGTGGGCTCCGGAAGCCCTGGTCGCAGCTGCGGTCGCCCTCGCCGTGGTGGCGGCCGGGGCCATCTCCCCGCAGGCGGCCGGGCGGGAGATCCGCGACCTGCTGCCGGTCGTCGGGTTCCTGGTCGCGGTCCTCGTGCTGGGCCGACTGCTCGCCGCCGCAGGCCTGTTCGCCGCCCTGGGACGGGTGGTGGCCGATCGGGCCGCGGGCAGCCCGTCACGACTGTTCGGGCTGGTCTTCGCGGTGGCGGCCGGGACCACGGTGGTGTTGTCGCTGGACACCACCGTGGTGCTGCTGGCCCCGGTCGTGCTGGCGACGGTGCGCCGCGTCCGGCTCGGTGCCGCCCCCTACCTGTTGGCCTGCGTGCACCTGGCCAACAGCGGGTCGCTGCTGCTGCCGGTGTCCAACCTGTCCAACCTGCTTGCGGCCTCCCGGACGCACCTCGGTTTCCTGCGCTTCGCAGTGCTGATGGCCGCACCGGCCGTGGTCGCGGTAGCGGTGGACTACCTCGGGCTGCGGCTGCTGTGGCGGCACCGGTTGGGCACCGTCGAACCGGGACCCCAGCAGGCCTTGGAGCCGGGGGCCGGACACGGGCCGGAGCCGGCGGCTGAACAGGGGTCGGCCCGGCTGCCCGCGTTCGCCTGCGCGGTGCTGGCCGCGACGGTGCTCGGGTTCCTGCTGTGCGGGGCTCTCGGAGTCGCTCCGGTCTGGCCGGCCGCCGTCGGGGCGGCCGTGATGGCCGTGCCGGCTCTGCGAGGGGGCACAGTCCGGGCCGGTCCGCTGATCCGCTCGTCAGGCTGGGACTTCGCGGTCTTTGTGCTCGGGATCGGGGTCGTGGTGGCTGCCTTGGCCGCCGGCCCGGTCGGGACCGCAATCCGCACGGTCTTGCCCCGCGGGGATGGCCTTCCCGCGCTACTCGGGGTCGCCGTTGCAGCGGCGGTGCTGGCCAACCTCGTGAACAACCTGCCGGCGACGCTGTTGGTGCTGGGTGTGCTCAGCGGTGCTGGCACCGGGCCGCTGCCCGTGCTGGCCGCCCTGATCGGGCTCAACGTGGGACCCAACCTGACCTATGCCGGTTCGCTGGCGACCCTGCTCTGGCGACGGCTGGTCCCGGCCGAGGACCGCCCGGGCTTCCGCGAGTTCACGGTCGCGGGGCTGGTCACCGTGCCGGCGACGCTGCTGCTGGCCACGTGTGCGCTGTGGGCCGCCGGGCAGGTCGTGGGCTGAGCGCGACCCCGCCGCCACGGGACCCCAGCCAGTGTTGGCATCGACGCAGCTGTCCGGAATCGACACGATTGGGGCCACACCGGGGCCGAATGGCGTGAATCGGCCCCGGTTATGTCGATTCTGGACAAGCCAACCCTGATCGGACTCGGACCGGAAGGTCGGACTCGGACCGTGATGTCAGCCCGGCGTCGGATCACTCCGGCAGAACGGTTCCGGCCGGCAGCGCCACCACCTCGGTACGCGGTGGCCCGTCGGGGGGGTAGCGGATCACCGACAGCGACCCGTTGGCGATACTGAGCCGCAGCGCAGAGGAGAGCGGCGCTTCCAGCGCGGAAACCAGGGCGCAGCCGATGGGCACCGCATGGGCGACCACGAGCACCCGCCGGTCCGGGTAGCGCTGCAGCAGCCGGACCACGCCCGTACTCACCCGTACCTGCACCGCTCGAACCGACTCCCCGTCGGGCGGGGCGACGTCCGGCGACACCGACCAGGCCGCATGCCAGGCCGGCGTGTCCGACCGGACCTGATCGGAGGTCGCGCCGTCCCAGCCTCCGGGGTCGAAGTCGGCGAACGCCGCATCCACCGACACCCCGAGCCCGAGCGGTGCGGCGACGACCTCGGCGGTCTCGCGGGCCCGCCGCAACGGCGAGCTGACAACGGCGGAGATTCCCGCACCGGCCAGCGCCGCCGCCACCACGGCGGACTGGTGCCGGCCGACCTCGTCCAGGCCCGGGTCCTCCCCACGTCGACCGGAGAACCGGCGCGCGGTGTTGTCCGCGGTCCGTCCGTGCCGCAGGAACAACAGCGTCGTCCCGCGGCCGGAGCCTGGCGACCGCCGACCGGCCCCGGGATCGCCGGACTGCTCCCCGCTCGGGGCGGTCGCCGGCGGATCACTGCTCTCACGATTGAGCGGTGCTCTCGGTTCAGGGGCAAGGGCAGCCGATGCCGATCCTGCACCGGGAGCACCGGACACGTCGGACACATCGGACACATCGGACCGCCCGGCATCGGCGGGCTCGGTGCGAGCGAGCTTGCCATCCAGAGCATCGTTGACCAGTGCATCGGCTCGGGCGTTCTGGCCGCGCGGTACCCAGGTCCAGGTGGCGACCCCGTGCGGGAACGTGCGCACAGCCTGCTGGGCAAGCGGCTTGAGGTCGACGTGCTTGATCTTCCACCGGCCCGCCATCTGCTCGACGACGAGCTTGGAGTCCATCCGGACTTCGACGTCCGCGGTGGGGTCAATCTCGACTGCCAGCTCCAGGCCAGCAATCAGTCCGCGGTATTCGGCGACATTGTTCGTGGCCGTCCCGAGCGTCTGGGCAGCCTCGGCGAGCACCGCTCCGGTGTCGGCGTCTCGCACCAGCGCCCCGTAAGCGGCCGGCCCGGGGTTGCCGCGCGAGCCACCGTCCGCCTCGACGATCAGTCTCATACCTGAACGACCAGTCTCCGGCGCGAACGCCCGGGCTCAAGGCACGAACAGCCCGACTCAGGCACGGACCAGGATCCGGCCGCACTCGTCGCACTCGAGCACCTCGTCGGGGTCGGCGTTGCGGATCGTGGCGAGCTCGGAGACGTTCAGCTGCAGTCGGCAGCCGGTGCAGCGTCCGTCCGCGAGTTGGGCTGCCCCGACACCCCCGGCCGAGGCACGGATGCGTTCGTAGCGGGTGGCCAGCTGTTCGGGCAGCTGCGCGGCGGCCTGTTCCCGGTGCGGCCGGACCCGGCCCAGATCGTCGTCGAGGTCGGCGAAGGCGGCGTCGCGCTGCTGCTCGGCGTCGGCCAGGGCCACGGCCGACCCGTCCCGGGTGGTCCGCAGCTCGGCCAGCGTGGACTCGGCCACCTCGACCTGTTCCATGACCTCCAGTTCGGCCTCCTCCAGCACCGCGATCCGACGGTGTAGGGACACGTTCTCGCTGCTGGTGGCCTGCAGGTCCTTGGCGGAGCCGGTGCCAGCGCTCAGGCGGACGTTGTTGCGGTCCAACCGGGCGCGCACCACCCCGGTCTCGTTCGACGCCTTGGTCTGCGAGCGGGTCAGGTCCGAGACGTCGGTCTGCGCCGAGCCGATCCGGGAATCGAGATCGGTGATCTCGCGGGTGAGGCGGGAGATCTCCGCGAGAGCGGGCAGTGTCCGCCGACGGTTCGCCAACGCGTCCAGACGGGCATCGTCGGCCTGCACCTCCAGTAGCCGGATCTGGTCAGCCGGTGACGCCTTCACGCTGCTCCCCCGATCGGCTCGACGGGCCGGCGGCGTGCGCGGCCCGGGAGAGCCAGAGGCTAGCGGCCCGCGGTTGCGGTCCATGCGTCGGTGACCAGATCGCACACGTCGATCACCGGCAGCCCGGCCGCGACCGGCCCGGGCAGCGCGCCCAGATCGGCCCGCAGTAGCCGCGCCGCCGCCGGCAGCCAGGGCCACTCGCTGGCCCAATGGGTGGCCTCGATCAGCGCGGGTCGCTGCCGCGGCGGCGAGGTCGGCTGCCGGAAGCCGGACGCCGGGTGATGGCGCAGGTCCGCAGTCAGGAAGACGTCGGCGCCCGCGGCCGCGGTGGCGCTCAGCAGTGAATCCCCGGCCCCGCCGCTGACCGCCACCCGCCGCACCAGACGATCCGGGTCCCCGGCGATGCGCAGCCCGGCGGCAGTTGCCGGCAGGCCGGCCACCACGGTTTCCACCAGCATCGACAGTGGTAGCGCCGCGGGCAGCTCGCCGATCCGGCCCAGCCCGGTCCCATCCGCCGGGCCAAGGGTGCGGTGCACGTCGAAGGCGATCTGCTCGTACGGATGGGCGGCGTGCATCGCCGCAAGCACGCCCGCCCGCCGCCCCGGACCGATGACGACCTCGATCCGCTCCTCGGCCACCTCGGCCAGCTGCCCCCGTGACCCGATGACCGGGTTGGCCGAGGAGCCGGGTTGGAACCGACCGGTGCCGGACGCCGAGAACGAGGCCCGGGTGTACGCACCGACCGCGCCGGCGCCCGCGGCGGCCAGGGCCTCGCGCAGAGCCGGCGCATGCTCGACCGGCACGGTGACGGCCAGCACGTCCAGCTCGGGGGCGGACAGCGGATCCAGCGCGGCCAGGCCCGGACCGGTCGGCAGCCCGATAGCTGCCGCCAGCGCATCGCTGACCCCCGGCCGGGCCACGTCGGCGTTGGTGTGCGCCACCAGCAGCCCGACACCCGCCCGCAGCAGCCGGTGCAGGACCCGGCCACGCGGGTCGCTGGTCGGGACGGCGTTGACCGGGCGTAGCAGCAGCGGGTGATGGGTGACGAGCAGGTCCACCCCGTCGGCAATCGCTCGCTCGGCCACCCTCAGGACCGGGTCGACGGCGAAGCGGATGTGGCGGACCGGCTGCCCCGGGTCGCCGGTGACCAGACCGACCGCATCCCAGTTCGCGGCGGTCCCCGGTGGGTAGCGGGCGTCCAGGACCGCCTGGACGTCGGCGAGCGTGATCTGACCCACCGGAGCACCCTCGCATCCGCAGATCCACCGACCCGCCAACCCGCCAGCCTGCCGACCTGGCGACCCGACGACCGGCGCCGCTACGGGGGGACAGATGATGGGCCATGGGCTTCGACGGGTTCGGTCCCGACCTGGTCGGCTTCTACGAAGGCCTGGAGGCCGACAACAGCCGCGAATACTTCACCGCCCACAAGGCGATCTACGACGACCAGGTCGCGGCGCCCCTGCGAGCGCTGGGCGCGGCGTTGGCGCCCCACTTCGGCGACGTCAAGGTCTTCCGGCCCTACCGGGACCTGCGGTTCACCCCGGACCGCAGCCCCTACAAGACCGCGGCCGCGCTGGTGTGCCCGGGCGGCTACCTGTCGGTCTCCGCCGACGGATTGTTCATCGGCGACGGGCTCTATGACGCCACCACCGACCAGTCCCGGCGACTGCGGGCAGCTGCCGCCGACGAGCGGACCGGACCGGCGCTGACCCGGGTCATGCACGCTTTGAACGGCGACGGCTGGACGGTGGACGGGACCCGTCTCAAGCGCATCCCGAAGCCGTGGGACGACAGCCATCCCCGGGCCGACCTGCTGCGCCTGAAGACGATGGTCGGGTCGCGGATGTACCCGCCGGGCGACTGGCTGGGATCTGCTGCGGTGCTCGACCGGGTCAGCGACGGATGGCGGGCGCTGGCGCCGTTGGGCCGGTGGCTGACCCGGCATGTGGGTCCCCCGGAGAAGCCGCGGCCCGCCCCCGGGCAGCGATCCCGCGTAGCCACCCGTCCGTGAAACACCACCCAGAGAGGAGCCCGATGCCGGTCGATCAGGAACTGTTCCGCGCCTTCGAGGAGGCGGTGAACATGAGCCCGAAGACCCTGCGGGAATGGCTCGGCACCGACCAGAGCAACTCGGTGGGGCAGCGGGGGCCCGATGGAGGCGAGTCGACCGGCCACCAGAGCGGTCGACTCATTCTCGCGCTGCTGGAGAAGAAGAAGAAGAAGAAGGCCGAGCTGGGCGACGAGGACGAGCACCACCGACTGCGACTGCGACTGCGACTTTGTTGCCGCCCGGCCCACTTTGTCGCCGGTCTATCGGCAACAAAGAAGGCGCGGCGGCGACAAGGTCTCCGCGAGGCCGGCGGGGCGGCAACAACGTCGGCCCAGACACGACAACCCGCGCCGGCTCAGATGTCGCGGAAGGTGTCGATCCGGGCGCCGAGACTGTTCAACCGCTGCGCCAGCTGTTCGTAGCCCCGGTCGATGACGTAGACGTTGCGCAACACCGAGGTTCCCTTGGCCGCCAGCATTGCCAACAGCACGACGACGGCCGGGCGCAGCGCCGGCGGGCACACCACCTCCGCTCCGGACCAGCGGGTGGGACCCTCGACCTGGATGCGGTGCGGGTCCAGCAGACGAACCCGGGCGCCGAGCTTCGTCAACTCCGTCAGGTGGATCGCCCGGTTGTCATAGACCCAGTCGTGAATGACCGTGGTGCCGTGCGCGGTGGCGGCGAGGACGGCGAAGAACGGCAGGTTGTCGATATTGAGGCCGGGGAACGGCATCGGATGGATCTTGTCCAACGGGGCCCGCAGCTTGCTCGGACGGACGGTCAGATCGACCAGTCGCGTCTGGCCGTTGGCTGCCGGGTACTCCGCGGACCGGTCGTAGTCCAGGCCCATCTCCTCCAGCAGTGACAGCTCGATCTCCAGGAACTCGACCGGCGCCCGTCGGATGATGATCTCGGAGCCGGTGACGACCGCGGCGGTGATCAGGCTCATCGCCTCGACCGGGTCCTCCGCCGGGGCGTAGTCGACGTTGACGTCGATCTCGGCGACGCCGTGCACCGTCAGCGTGGTGGTGCCGATGCCCTCGATCCGAACGCCCAGCAGGGTCAGGAAGAAGCAGAGGTCCTGGACCATGTAGTTGGGGCTGGCATTGCGGATGACGGTCACGCCGGTCCGTCGCGCGGCCGCCATCAGCACGTTCTCGGTGACCGTGTCCCCGCGCTCGGTCAGCACGACCGGCCGCTGTGGACCGATGTCCGGGTCGACCGTGGCGTGGTACTGCCCGCCGGTTGCCACGACGTCCAACCCGAAGCGGCGCAGCGCGCTCATATGCGGCTCGACGGTGCGGGTTCCCAGGTCGCAGCCGCCGGCATAGGGCAACTGGAAGCGGGTCTCGCGGTGCAGTAGCGGGCCGAGCAGCATGATAATCGAGCGGGTACGCCGGGCCGCGGCGATGTCCATGGCGGCCAGGTCCAGGCGGGCCGGGGGCACCAGCTCCAGGTCGTTGTCGGCGTTGAGCCAGCGGGCACGGACCCCGATCGAACGCAGCACCTCCAGGATCCGGTTGACCTCCTCGATGCGGGCGACCCGGCGCAAGGTCGTCGTTCCGCGGTTGAGCAGGCAGGCGCAGAGCAACGCCACCGCCGCGTTCTTGCTCGACTTAACGGTGATCGATCCTGAAAGTCGCTGCCCGCCGACCACCCGCAGGTGCATCGGCCCGGGCTGGCCGAGGGAAACGATCTCGGAGTCCAGGGCCTCGCTGATGCGCGCGAGCATCTCAAGGCTGAGGTTCTGCCGGCCCTGCTCGATCCGGACCACCGCGCTCTGGCTGGTCCCGAGTCCGGCGGCCAGCTGGGCCTGGGTCCAGCCGCGCAGCTTGCGGGAGTCCCGGATCAGACTCCCGATCCGGGTCAGGTAGTCCTCGGGGCGGGTCAGTTCGATGGTCACGGGCAAGACCGTAACGCGCTGGTGAGCTAAGCGCAGCGGATCTGGGGACCCAACCCGCCGCCGACCAGCAGAAATCGACCTTGATGATGCGCCCGGTGATATGTCAGGGCACGCAGGGTAGCCGCAGCGATCATGCTCCGACCCGCCGCCACGGCTGATATCCCCTACTCTGGGTAGATCAGACATTACTCTGCGCGTTCGCGGGAGGGCGGGTCGATGCCGAACATCTTCACGGCCACCCAGTCGCGCCGATCCGGGATCGGCGTCGGCGTCGGCTTGCTCGTCGTCACCTGCCTGGCCCTGGCGGACATTGTCGTTCCCGGACCCGTGGCCGGCACGCTCTGCGTGGGCAGCGCCCTGGCCGCGCTGACCGCCCGGCCGCGCTGGGTGCTCGCGGTCGGGGGATTCTCCGCGCTGCTCGTGCTGCTCCTGCGCGTGCGCGACCCGGCCTTCGCGTTGCCGACGATGGCCACCGACCTCGCCGCGGTGGCTCTGGTGGCCGCCGTGGGTGCGGTGCTGGCCGAGCGGCGCGAACGAGCCGAGCATTCCCTGCGACAGGTGGCGCAGCGGCGGGCCGAACTCGCTGCGGTCGTCGACTCCTGCGAGGACGGCATCATCGGGATCGGGCTGGATGGTGTCGTCCGCAGCTGGAACGCCGGCGCCGAGCGACTGATCGGCTATCGCAACGTCGATGTGGTCGGTACCCGTCAGTTCAAGCTGGGGAGCCCGGAAGTTGACCGATGGGTCGCCGAGACACTGCGGCAGGTCCGCGATCAGGGCCCCGGTTGCTCCCGCGACGTCACCCGAACGGCACCGGACGGGTCGCTGCGACACCTCTCGGTTGTGTGGTCCCCGGTCCGGGAGGGCAGCGGCCGGGTCGTGGGGGCATCCCTGGTGTTGCGCGACGTCGGTGACCGTGACCGTGAGCAGCGATCACTGCGCAGTCGGGTCGCACAGTTCGAGCGTCTGGACGTCCTCGGCGAGGCCGTCGGCGGGATCGCGCACGACTTCAACAATCTCATGGCCGTCGTACTGAGCTACACCGCCTTCGTCGAGGAGTCGATCCGAGGCAACCCTGCCGCCCAGGCCGACCTGCTGCAGGTGCGCGGAGCCGCCGAACGCGCCGTGACACTGACCCGCCAGCTGCTCTCCTTTGCCCGAGGCGAGGACGGCGTCCGGCTCGAGGTCCTCGATGTCGACGAGGTGCTGCGACGGATCCGGCAGCTGCTGGGGCAGACCTGCGGCCCGGACATCGGAGTCGCGCTGCTAGCAGGCCGGCCGGGGAGCCAGACCATGGCCACGATCCTTGCCGACACCAGCCGGCTGGAACGTCTGCTGGTCAATCTGGCCGCCAACGCCCGGGACGCGATGCCGGACGGCGGCACGCTGACGATCTGTACCGAGGTCGTCGACCTCGACGCCGGCCAGCCTGGCCTGACCCCTCCCCCGCGTTCCGGCCGCCACGTGCTGATCTCGGTCGCCGACACCGGAACCGGGATGGCCCCCGAGGTGCTGGCGCATCTGTTCGAGCCCTTTTTTACCACCAAAGGCGAGCAGGGCACCGGACTGGGGCTGGCCAGCGTCTGGGCGATCGTGGCCCACGCGGGCGGCAGCCTGCGCGTGAGATCCGAGCGCGGTGTGGGGACAGAGTTCGACATGTACTTCCCGTTGATCGCCACGCCGTCACCAAGCGCACCGATCGCCGGGGCGAGCGAGGGCACCCGGCGTCTTGATGACCAGCGGCGGGCCGCGTCGCGCAGCGGCGCGGCTGTCTGAAATCGACAGCGCCCGGGCCGGATCCGCCACCAAACCGGCTGAAATCGGGCCGATCGTGTCGATTCCGGACAGCTCGGGGTTCGGCGCCGCCGTGCTGGGTCCAACGGCGCCGCCTCGGGGCAGGCGCTGCGTATCCCGGCACGCCGGGATACGCAGCGCACCCCTGAACCGACCCCACAGGTGCGTAACGCATCCCAGCGCGATCGCCGAAGCCGACGCCGAAGCCGACGCCGACGCTGACGCTGACGCTGACGCTGACGCTGACCAGAGTGGACATCCGTGGGCGCGGCGGGTCTCGAACCCGCGACCGCCGGTTTGTAAGACCGGTGCTCTACCGCTGAGCTACACGCCCGACTACCTCGCCCGCCGTACTCAGCGCTACCGGGTCGCCGCGGGGTCGGCGGGTGCCGGGACGGACCGATCGGCGAGCGCGGCCGCCGCGGTCAGGTGGTCGGCGATATTGCGCGCCTCGCTCAGCTCGTTGAGAACCGACCAGGCGATCGTGGCGTCCCGGTCGATCAGGAACGAGCCGCGCCGGGAACATCCCCGTTCGGTGTCGAACACGCCATAGGCGCTGGCGACCGCACCGTGCGGCCAGAAGTCGGACAGCAACGGGAAGCCGATCGAGGAGGCGTCGCTGAACGCCCGTAGCGCGAAAAGCGCGTCGCAGGAGATCCCGACGACCTGGACCCCGGTCGCGCGCATCTGGTCGTCGAGATCGAGCAGTCCGGTCAACTCTCCGGTGCATGTCCCACTGAACGCGAATGGGTAGAAGACGACAAAAACGGGCCCCTGCGAGAGCTGCTCGGTCAGGCCGAACGGTGTCCCGTGCTGGTCGGAGAGGGTAAAGGTCGGTGCGCTCGCTCCCACCAGCGGGACCTGTACCGGCAGCCCACCGTCACCAGTCATCGCCGGGCCCGGGTGCGTGGCGCGACCAACTTCGTGGCCGACCACCGTGCCGCGGCGGACACCGACGTGGTGGCCGACAGCCCAGCGGTCGGGGCGGCCTCACCGATCTCCCCGGGCTCGACATAGCCGGAGTGGCCCACCTTGGGTGTCAACAGCCACACGAACCCGCCGTCGGTCAGATCGGTCAGCGCATCAACCAGCGTGTCGACCAGATCGCCGTCGGAGTCGCGCCACCAGAGCAGGACAGCGTCCACCACGTCGTGGTGTTCGGACGTCATCCGGTCCGGGTCCAGTAGTGCCGCTCCGGTCCGTTGTTCCACCGCGACCCGCAGCTGCTCGTCGGCGTCCTCGTCCCAACCGATCTCCAGAACCGCCTGCCCGGGCGCGAATCCGAGTCGGCGGGCCACCTCGCCGGCGGTGTCGTGGTCAGTCACGGCCGGAGCGAGCGCTGCGGGCCCGACGGCGGGAGGCGGGAAAGGGACAGGCGCGACCGGGCCGTGCCCGACCGGAAAGGGGGTGCTGAACGGTGCGGAGCAGATGGGCGCACTGCAGGAGGTCGCCTGGACCGGCGCGCCGTCGGCCGGCAGTCCCATACCAGCACCCGCCCACCCCCTCGTCGCGCCCGATCGGCGCACTGCGCGACCGGGTAGCCGATTATCCGCGGAGCGACATGTCCGCGACGCTGCGGAGCATACCGAGGCCGCCGTGCTTCGGTGACCCCCGGACCAGCTCTTCCCATCTGCGATGAGGGGACGTGCGCCGCCACAGCGCCGGATGCTGGCCCATTGCCGAGTGCGGCTGAGAATGGTGCGGTGACCGACCAGCGCACCCGGGCCCGCTCGTTCGGGGCCGTCGCCGCTCAATACCACCGCGCCCGCACCGGCTACGACACCGCGGATCTCGCCTGGGCGCTCCACCTGCCCGACCGGCCGGATCCTCCGGACGGCCGGGCGGGATCGGGGCTGCGGGTGCTGGACGTGGCCGCCGGGACGGGCCGGATCACCCTGACCGCCCTGCAGCTGGGTGCCGCGGTCGGCGGAATCGACGCCGTCGAGCCGGACCCGGGCATGCGTGCGGAGTTCACCCGCCGGGTGTCGCCGCGGTCACCGGTGACCCTGCACGACGGCACGGCTGAGGCGGTCCCGTTGCCGGACGGTTCCGTCGACGCGGTCGTTGTCGGCTCGGCGTACCACTGGTTCGACCCGCAACCGGCCGCCGCCGAGCTGGCCCGGGTACTCCGCCCGGGCGGCACCCTGGCGGCGCTGTGGACCGGCCCGGACGAGCAGCTGGGCTGGGTCCGTTCCTACCGGGAAGCCGCCCGCGCGCTGCTGGAGGACGGGGAGGTCCAACGCGACGGGACACGCGCAGCGGATCCGCGAAACCCCGAACCAGGGACCGCGGAACTGGCGGACGCGGACCCGGCGGACGCGGACCTGGAGAATCCCGAACCGGTGAACCCGAACCCGGCTGACCCCGCGGCTGGGGACGATCGCCACCGCGATATCCCGGCCTCCCCATACTTCGAGCCGACCGAGCGGCGGGAGTTCCTGCACATCGAAACCTTCCAGCGCTCCGAGCTGGTTGCCGCGGTCGGCACCTACTCCGCGCTGCTGGTGGCCGATCCGGCCCGCCGCGACGCGGCGCTGGCCGCTGTTGCGGACGCGGTCGCGGCGGTGATCCCGGACGACGTGGTCGCCTCCGACGGCGCCGTTCGCCTGCCGGTCCGGGTCCGCGGCGCCCGTTGCGTGCGCCGCTGAGCGACTCTTGTCGACCAGACGGAGCAGGATGGGCGCTGGCCGCGGCGATCCTGCGACCGGACGACGGCACGGACTCCCCCGCAACCACCCGGACGCGTCCCCGCCAGGAAGGACACACCGCCGTGACCGCACCCGCCGACTCCCGTGCCCGACGGGACCCCGACCCGGACCCGGTGGAGACCGCCGATCCGGACCCGGCTGAGACCGCCGAGTGGCTGGAATCGTTGGACGGCCTGCTGGCCACCGGGGGCGCCGACCGCGCCCGTCACATCCTGGACGAGCTGATCAGCCAAGCCCGCGGGCTCGGTGTGACAGTCACGGGGGCCCATGGTGCGGGCGGTATCTCACCGTCGCCGGTCCAGCTGCCCCTGGCGACCCCGGACGTCAACACCATCGCCGTTGACGAGCAGCCTGACTTCCCGGGCGACCCGGATATCGAGCGCCAGATCACCGACGCCATCCGCTGGAACGCGGCGGTCATGGTCAGCCGCGCCAACCGGCCCGGTATCGGCGTCGGCGGCCACATCGCCACCTTTGCCGGTGCCGCGACGTTGTATGAGGTCGGCTTCCAACACTTCTTCCGCGGCCGCAATGACCCCGGCGGCGGGGACCAGGTGTTCTTCCAGGGCCACGCCTCGCCGGGGATGTATGCGCGCGCTTTTCTCGAGGGCCGCCTGGACGAGGAACGCCTCGACGGATTCCGGCAGGAGCTGACCAATCCCGGCGGCGGACTGCCCTCCTACCCGCATCCGCGCCTGATGGGCGACTTCTGGCAGTTCCCCACCGTCTCGATGGGACTGGGTCCAATCCACTCGATCTATCAGGCGCGGCTGAACCGGTACCTGGATGCGCGCGGGTTCACCGACACCGGTCGGCAGCGGGTCTGGGCGTTTCTCGGGGACGGCGAGATGGACGAACCGGAAAGTCTCGGCGCCATCGGTACGGCGGCGCGCGAACAACTGGACAACCTGACGTGGATCGTCAACTGCAACCTGCAGCGCCTGGACGGCCCGGTCCGGGGTAACGGCAAGATCATGCAGGAACTCGAGTCCCATTTTGCCGGTGCCGGCTGGCGGGTCATCAAGGTCGTCTGGGGATCGGAGTGGGATCCGCTGCTGAGCTCACCGGCTGGTCCAAAGCTGATTTCGGCCCTGACCGCGACGCCGGACGGGCAGATGCAGACCTATTCCGTGGAGCCGGGGTCCTACCTGCGCGAGCACCTGTTCGGCGCGGACCCGGAACTGGCGCGCCTGGCCGGGCAGTACACCGACGAGCAGCTGCGGTCATTGTCCCGCGGCGGACATGACCCGGCCAAGGTCTACGCCGCCTACGAGGCCGCGACCAAGCCGACCGGGCAGCCCACGGTGATCCTCGCCCACACGGTCAAGGGCTGGGGCCTGAACAGCTTTGAGGGCCGCAATGCCACGCACCAGATGAAGAAACTCACACTGGAGGATGCGAGGAAGTTCCGCGACATCCTCCGGATCCCGATCACCGACGAGTCCCTGGAAGCAGACCCCTACCGGCCCCCCTACTTCCGCTTCCCCGACGATTCACCGCAGCTGCGATACCTGGCCGAGCACCGCACGGCCCTCGGCGGACCGCTACCGCAGCGGGTGGTCGATCCGATGCCGCTCACCCTGCCCGACAGCACCATGTATGCGACGCTGGCAAAGGGGTCCGGCAAACAGCGGGTGGCGACCACGATGGCGTCGGTCCGCCTGTTCAAAGACCTGCTGCGGGATAAGAACATCGGCCGGCGGTTCGTGCCGATCATCCCCGACGAGGCGCGCACCTTCGGCCTCGACGCCATCTTCAGCACCGCCAAGATCTACAGCCCGTCCGGACAGACCTATACCCCGGTCGATGACCGACTACTGCTGTCCTACCGGGAGTCCGAATCCGGTCAGATCCTGCACGAGGGGATCAACGAGGCGGGCGCGATGGCCTCCTTCATCGCCGCGGGGACCTCCTACGCAACGCATGGCGAGCCGCTTATCCCGTTTTACATCTTCTACTCGATGTTCGGGTTCCAGCGGACCGGTGATGCGATGTGGGCGGCCGCTGACCAGCTCACCCGCGGTTTTCTCATTGGTGCCACCGCCGGACGGACGACCCTGAACGGGGAAGGCCTGCAGCACGAGGACGGGCATTCGGTGTTGCTGGCATCGACCAACCCGGCGTGTATCAGCTACGACCCGGCCTTCGCATTCGAGGTCGCCCACATCATGCGGTCTGGTTTAGAACGGATGTACGGCGCCAGCACCGATCATCCGCACGGTGAGGACGTCTTCTTCTATCTGACCGTCTACAACGAACCGATCAGCCAGCCGGCTCAACCGGAGGGCTTGGACGTCGAGGGGCTGCTGCGTGGGCTGTACATCTACTCCCCAGCCTCCGGGCTGGCGAGCGGGGACGCCCGGGCGGCCTCGACCGAGCAGCCCGACGCCGATGCCGATGCCGATGCCGACGATGGTGCCGACCACGGTGCGAACGGCGCCGCAGGCCAGGTGGGCGACACCGTCCCGCGGGTTCAGCTGCTCACCTCCGGCTCGGCGATGCCCTGGGCCCTGGAGGCGCAGGAACGGCTGGCCAAGGAATGGGGAGTGGCCTCCGACGTCTGGTCGGCCACCAGTTGGACCGAACTGCGCCGGGACGCCCTGGACTGCGACGCGTGGAACCTGGAGCACCCCGACGAGTCGGCCCGGGTCCCCTATGTGACCCGGACGCTGGCGCCCACCAGCGGCCCGGTCATCGCCGTCACCGACTACATGCGCGCGGTGCCGGACCAGATCGCGCCATGGGTTCCGGGTGACTGGCGGTCGCTGGGAACGGACGGTTTCGGGCGCTCGGACACCCGGGCGGCGCTGCGCCGGCACTTCCGGGTCGACGCGCAGTCGATCGTGGTGGCCGCCCTGTCCGAGCTGGCCCAGCGCGGTGAGGTCAAGACGGCGACCGTGACGCAGGCGCTGGACCGCTACCGGCTCGACGACGTTACGGCGACCACGGCCACCGAGGCAGGCGGGGAGACCTGAGCCCTCCAGAACTGCCGGCCGTCCAAGTCCGCTGACGACGCCCGCGGCCCATCGTGGTGACCGCCCCAGCTCGTGGTGACCGCCCCAGCTCGTGGTGACCGCCCCGGGCGCGTGGTCACCGGCTGGCCGGTCACCACGACGCTCGACCGGTCACCACGACGACCTGGTCACCGGTCAACCGGTCACCACGACAGCCACGTCGCGCCCGCGGACCCGAAGTGGCGGTCATCGCCGGAGCGGCCGGACCCATGCCGTCTGGCCGCGCGATCGACCGCCCGGCGGACCCGCTCACGGATATCCGAAGGCCGGCGGAGGTCGGCGGCGATCGCCCGGACCACCTCCCATCCGGCCTCTCGCAGATCGTCCTCGCGCTTCTTCTCCTCCCACAGAACCGCCGCGGCCGAACCCGAGCGCGGATCGTCGTACTTGACCCGACCGTCAACTTCGACGATCGTCCACTGATCCGTCCAACAGAGGTCAACGCGATAGGTACGCCCACTGGCGCCCTTGAGGACCTGCTGGACCGCTGGCTGTTCCGCCGTTGGATGAAAGGCGAACGCCGCGCGAACACGGCTTTCCAGCGGTGACTCCGCGTCGCCGTCCGCCGCCGCGAGCACACGGTAGGCGGTATGGACGCCCGGCCAACGGTGCTGCCGTGCGAGCACGCTCGCGACATCGCCGCGCGAGGCCATCCCGACCCGCAGCATGGCGTCGAGCAACGCCAGACTCTCCGGCGGCTGCAGACTTCGCAACAGGTCAGCGGCGGTACGGGCGGGCGAGGTCAGTAGAACTCCACGCTGCTCGATGACCTCGTCCTGGTCCAGTCGGGCCATATGCAGATGTACCCGGCCGGCGGTGGGACGGCGTCTGCTGCCCACCCGCACCGTCCGGGTGACGCAGACGACATCATCGTCGCCGACCGCAGCCATTCCGAGCACCTTCGCCGCGGCAACGTGACTGACAACCGATCCCGGCACGACGAGCAGAGCACCAGCGGCGGCGGCCGCGGCCCGCATCATCGCGTCTGTCGATGTGGGGTCGGTACTGACGACACCGCGTCGCAACCGCACCCGGGCGCCCGTGCGCACCGAACGCGCGATCTCGTGGCTGTCGTGCCCCGCGGCAAGCAGGCGGCCAGACGTCACTGCCAGCGAAAGGGGAGATGCGACTGTCGACATCCGGGCACCTTCACCCGCCAGCGGGCCGCCTTTCGCCCCACGGCCCGCGCCGGTGGACGACGGCCAGGTTCCCGCGTCAAGCTGGCATCCAACCGACCACTTGTCCACAGTCGACGTCCGCTGGCGCCGTCGGGCAGGGCGAGATGGTGACCGCCGCATCACCTGGTGACCCGCGCGAGTACCTGGTGACCGCCCCGGATGCGAGGTCACCGGCTCACCGGTCACCACGAAGCCGGAACGGTCACCACGACGACGTAGTCACCGGCCCACCGGTCACCACGAACGCCAGCGGAAGCGGCACCAGTCCGACGGGGTCCCCCTAGGGTCGGGTCATGGCCAGCGGGCGGGACGGTCCGCGGGCGGCCACGGTCCGCCGGCTGGAACGGGCGATCGGTCCGCTGGCCAAGCGGATCATCGCCGACCTGGAACACGACCTGCCCTGGTACCGGGCGATGTCCGCGCAGGAGCGCTCATGGTTGGGCCTGGTTACCCAGGCCGGGATCGCGGCTTTCGTGGCCTGGTACCGCTCTCCTGACGGGGCTGCCGGCACGCCCGCGGAGGTGTTCGGCACCGCGCCACGGGAGCTGGTCCGCTCGGTCAGCCTCGGCCAGACCGTCGAGCTGGTCCGGCGCATCGTCGAGGCGGTGGAGTCCCAGGTCGAGGACATCGTCGAGCCGGACGAGGTCGCCGCGGTGCGGGAATCGGTGCTGCGCTACAGCCGCGAGATCGCCTTCGCCGCCGCCCGGCTCTACGCCAACGCCGCCGAGGAACGTGGCGCCTGGGACGCGCGGCTGGAGGCGCTGGTCGTCGACGCCCTGCTACGCGGGGACAGCCAGGAGGTGGTGCGTTCCCGGGCCGCGGCCCTGGGGTGGGCCGATACCGATCGGGTGGTCGTGCTGGCCGGTCACCCCCCGACCGGGGACAGCGATGCAGTAGTCGACAGCGTCCGGTTCGCGGCCCGGACGGCCGGGGTGGACGTGCTGACCGGGGTGCAGACCGGGCGGCTCGTGGTCGTCTTAGGGATGCGCGATGCCCGCGGCGATCTCGACGCCGCGGTCGGTGCGGTCAGCGGGCAGTTCGGCGCGGGGCCGGTGGTCGTGGGCAGCACCGTGCGCGATCTGATGGGCGCGACCGAGTCGGCGGCCACGGCGCTGGCGGGACTGGCGGCGGCCCCCGCCTGGCCGGACGCCCCCCGCCCGGTCGCCAGCGTGGAACTACTTCCCGAGCGGGCGCTGGCCGGCGACCCGTTGGCGCGAACCCACCTGGTCACCGAGCTCTACAACCCGCTGCTGGCTGCCGGGCCGCCGATCCTGGAGACCGTGGCCACGTTCCTGGAGAACGGCGGGTCGGTGGAGACCACCGCGCGGCTGCTGTTCATCCACCCGAACACGGTGCGGTACCGGTTGCGACGCGTCACCGATGTCACCGGTTACTCCCCCACCGAGTCCCGGGACAGCTTCACCCTTCGCGTCGCCCTCACCCTCGGTCGTCTGACCCAAACGACATGATCACCTACCTGATGTAGTCAACCGGGCGGGAGGCGAGTTGTCCGGGGCAACAGAGTCCCCGGCGCACAATCGTGGCCCGTCGGTGCCCGATCACGACCGTGCATCAGGGAGGGTGGACGGGTGCTGATCGTCGTCGCGCCCGGCCAGGGATCTCAGCGTCCCGGGATGCTGTCCGCATGGCTGGAGCTGCCCGGGGCGGCCGAGGAGGTCGCCGCCTGGTCAGAACTGACCGCCCTGGACCTGCAGCAGTTGGGCGCTACCGGGGATGAGGACACCGTCCGGGACACCGCCCACGCCCAGCCGTTGCTCATCACCGCTGGTCTGCTCGCGGCGACCGGGCTGGCAGCGGCTTGTGGGCTGCCTCGCGAGCAGCTCGGTGACGCGCTGGCCGGGCACTCCGTCGGCGAGCTGACAGCCGCCGCGCTGGCCTGGGTGATCACCGATGACGAGGCTGTCCAGCTGGCTGCGCTGCGCGGCCGGGCGATGGCCGAGGCCGCCGCGTTGGCGCCGGGGGGGATGTCGGCGGTGCTCGGCGGGGACCCGGTCGTGGTATCCCAACGCCTCGTCGAACTCGGGCTCACGGCGGCCAACGTGAACGCCACCGGGCAGGTGGTGGCCGCCGGACCGCTGGAACTGCTCGAGCAGCTGAGCAATCGGCCGCCGACCGGCGCCCGGGTTCGCCCGCTGCCCGTGGCCGGGGCGTTCCATACCGCACAGATGGCACCGGCCGCGGTGGTGCTGGCCGACATCGCCCGTCAGGTCAGCCCCGGGATACCGGCTGCGCCGGTGATCGCGAACGCCGACGGGATGGTCTACGTCGACGGTCCGGCCCTGCTCGCCTCTATCGTCGGCCAGGTCGCGGCACCCGTGCGGTGGGACGCCTGCCAGCGGATGTTCGCCTCCCTGGGCATCACCGGGCTCCTGGAACTGGCACCCGGCGGCACGTTGACGGGACTGGCCCGGCGGGAACTGCCCGGCGTGGCCACCCTGGCCATCCGCACTCCCGACGACCTGGGCCAGGCCGCGGCGTTCGTCGCCGAGCACCGGGAACGTCGTACCGTCCCCTCCCCGGCGCGCCCGGACCAGACCGAGCACGACGGGGACCCCGCCGGGCAGCCGCAGAATGAGGGTTCAGCCCTGTCCGGAGGAGGCGCATGAGCACCAAGCTGTCCGTCGCGAGCGGCTCGCCCGGCTCCCGGGTTGTCGGCCTGGGCACCTACCGCCCGTCCCGGACCGTCGACAATGCCGAGATCTGCCAGCGCATCGACTCCTCCGATGAATGGATCCGCACCCGCTCCGGGATCGTGACCCGCCGCTGGGCCACGCCGGAGGAGACCCTGACCGTGATGGCAACCGGGGCGGCCGGCAAGGCGATGAGTGAGGCCGGGATCGCCGGTGACCAGATCGGCTGCGTATTGGTCGCGACGGTCAGCCACCTCATGCAGACCCCCAGCCTGGCCGCCCTGGTCACCCACGAGCTGGGCGCCGACGGCGCGTCCGCCCTGGATATCTCCGCCGCCTGCGCCGGGTTCGTCTACGGGGTCGGGATGGCCAGCGACATGATCCGGGCCGGCTCGGTCGGCGGGGTCCGCCCGTACGTGCTGGTCATCGGGGCTGAACGGCTCTCGGATCTGACCGACCACGAGGACCGGTCGACCGCGTTCCTGTTCGCCGATGGGGCCGGCGCGGTCGTGGTTGGGCCGGCACCGACGCCGGGCATCAGCCCGATCGTGTGGGGCGCCGACGGGTCGGGAGCCAATCTGATCCGGCAGCGGGCGGACTGGCGCGACGCCTGGTCCGCGCAGGATTCGGTGTGGCCCGCGCTCGTCCAGGAAGGGGCGAAGGTTTTCCGCTGGGCCTCCTATGCGATGGCCCCGGTGGTTCGCGAGGCCGTGGCCCGGGCCGGGATCAGCATCGACCAACTGGACGCCTTCGTGCCACACCAGGCCAATATGCGCATCACCGACGCGCTGATCCGCACCCTGGGGCTACCCGACACCGTCGCGGTCGGTCGCGACATCGCGGATCAGGGCAACACCAGTTCGGCCTCGATTCCGCTCGCGCTGGACCGTCTCCGGGAGACCGGTGAGGTGACCAGCGGGGACCTGGCACTGCTGATCGGCTTCGGAGCCGGCCTGGTGCACGCCGCTCTCGTGGTCGAGGTCCCCTGAGCGTCTCGCCCGCCGTCGACCGTTAGCGCTGCGACCCACCGTCGAAGCCGGGGCCCGCAACCCGCTTCCCCTGCAAGCCCACCTAGCCCACCTACCCCGCCCAGACCGGGCGGACCAGCAACGAAGGAGCACCCGCATGGCCAGCACCGAGGAGATCCGCACCGGACTCGCCGACATCGTCAACGAGGTCGCCGGTGTCCCCGCCGAGGACGTCCAGATGGACAAGAGCTTCGTCGACGACCTGGACGTGGACTCGCTGTCCATGGTCGAGGTCGTCGTCGCGGCCGAGGAGAAGTTCGGCGTATCGATCCCCGACGACGACGTCCGCGGACTGAAGACGGTCGGGGACGCGGTCTCCTTCATCGAGAACGCCGCCTGAGCGGATCCGCACGTTCCGCCGCCGGGGCGTCGGCTATCAGCGCGCCACGCGGCCCAGCGCGGCACGCTTCACCGCGCCACCGCATCGTGACAAACCCAGGAGCACTCTGCGCATGACCCACCCCGAGAGCATTGATCCGCGACGCGCCGTCGTCACCGGACTGGGGGCGACGACCCCGCTCGGCGGCGACGTTCCCACGACCTGGGAGGCGATGCTGGCCGGACGGTCCGGGGTCCGGTCGTTGACCGAGGACTGGGCCCAGTCGCTTCCGGTCCGGTTCGCCGGCCGCGCGGCCGTGGAGCCGACCGAGGTGCTCTCCCGTGTCGAAGCGCGCCGGCTGGACCGCTCCGAGCAGTTCGCCATCGTCGCCGCCCGGGAGGCATGGGCGGATGCCGGTTTCACCACCAAGGCCGGTGAGCCGGTCGCCGGCGATGCTGGCCCCAGCGTGGACCCGAACCGGGTGGCGGTCGTGATGGCCACCGGAATAGGCGGGGTCATCACGCTGATGGAGCAGTGGGACATCCTCAAGGAGCGCGGCGCCCGCCGGGTCTCGCCGTACACCGTCCCGATGCTGATGCCCAACGGCTCCGCCGGCTGGGTCAGCCTCGACCTCGGAGCCAAGGCGGGGGTACATGCGCCGGTCTCGGCGTGCGCGTCGGGTAACGAGTCGTTGCAATGGGCGCTGGACCTGATTCGGCTGGGTCGCGCGGATGTCGTGGTAGCCGGCGGCACCGAGGCGGTCATCCACCCGCTTCCGATCGCCGCCTTCGCCTCGATGACCGCGCTGTCCACCCGCAACGACGACCCGGCCATTGCCTCGCGCCCGTATGACCGGGCCCGCGACGGCTTCGTGCTCGGCGAGGGCGCCGGCGCGCTCGTCATCGAGAGCGCCGCGCACGCCGCCGCCCGGGGAGCGAGGGTCTACGCCGAGCTGGCCGGAGCCGGGGCCAGCGCCGACGCCCACCACATCGCCCAGCCGGATCCGACCGGTGCCGGCGCGCGGCGGGCGATGCAGGTGGCACTCGACGACGCCGGGGTCCGGCCACAGGAGATCCGCCACATCAACGCCCATGCAACGTCGACCCCGCAGGGCGATATCGCTGAATCGTCCGCGATCGGAGAGGTGCTCGGATCCGCGACCCCCGACGCCGTGGTCAGCGCAACCAAATCGATGACCGGGCACCTGCTTGGCGCGACCGGTGCCGTTGAGGCGATTGCAACCGTGCTGGCCCTACAGACCCGCCTGGCGCCGCCCACCACGAACCTGGACAACCTCGACGCCGACGTACACCTGGACGTGGTGACCGGCTCGCCGCGCGCCCTCGCCGAGGGTCCCATCGCCGCGCTGAACAACAGCTTCGGCTTCGGCGGCGCCAACGTGGCGGTGGTCTTCCGCTCCGTCTGACGGCCACCGCGGGCGTCGTTTATCCAGACCTTGTCGCCGCCCCGCCAACTTTGTTACCGGTAGACCGGAGGCAAAGTCGGCGCGGCGGCAACAGAGTCCCCCGTCGGTCGGCGCGACGGCAACAGAGTCCCCCGCCGGGGGTGCGGCGGCGACAGGGTCCACCCCCGGGGCGGCGCGGCGGCAATGGAGCGTCGTCGATGTGACCGCCAACACCGGAACCCCTAGGGTCGCCTCATGGAATATCGACAGCTGGGACGGTCGGGACTGCGTGTCTCGACGATCACGATGGGCACGATGAGCTTCGGCGGCAAGGGCAACTTTGCCAACGTCGGGACCACGGACGTACAACAGGCACGTCAACAGATTGACATGTGTCTGGACCACGGGGTCAACCTGGTCGACACCGCGGATGTCTACTCCGACGGTGCCAGCGAGGAGATCGTCGGCGAAGTCCTGCAGGGTCGCTACGACCGGACCCTGATCGCGACGAAAGCCCGTTTTCCGATGGGCGAGGGGCCCAACGACGCGGGCCTGTCCCGCCACCACCTCACCCAGGCATGCGAGGCGAGCCTGCGCCGACTGCGTACCGACCACATCGACCTGTACCAGGTGCACGAGATCGACGGGGTCACCCCGGTCGACGAGACCCTGGCTGCGTTGGACGATCTCGTTCAGGCCGGGAAGGTCCGATACGTCGGCGCCTCGAACTTCAGCGGCTGGCGACTGGCGCAGGCACTCGGGGTCGCAGAGGCCCATCACCACGTGCCCTACGTCAGCCAACAGATCTACTACTCGCTGCAGGAGCGCAGCGCCGAATATGAGCTGGTGCCGCTGTCCATCGACTCCGGACTGGGCATCCTGGTGTGGTCGCCGCTGGCCGGGGGCCTGCTCTCGGGGAAGTACCGACGCGACCAGCAGGCGCCCGCCGGATCGCGCCACCTCACCGACTGGTCGGAACCGCCGGTCTACGACGAGGACAAGCTCTACGACACCATCGACGTCCTCGTCCAGGTCGGCGACGCGCACGGTGTCTCCGCGGCCCAGGTCGCGCTGGCCTGGGTTCTGGGGCGGCCGGGCATCAGCACGCTGGTCATCGGAGCGCGTACGTCTGAGCAGCTGGCCGACAACCTGGCTGCCGCGGACCTCGCGCTCACCGACGACGAGGTCGACCGGCTGGAACGGGTCAGCCGGCCGCCGCTGATCTACCCGTACTGGCATCAGGCGAACAGCGCGTCGGATCGGCTATCGCCGGCGGACCTGTCGCTGCTGGCCCGTCACCTCGACGCCGACTGAGTCAACCGATGTCGCGGGGCGCTGACGGCGCTCCGCGACGGGGCCTCAGACCCTGCCGGGCCGCTTCAGGGCGGCGGCACCCCAGGAAGCGGAACCTCGGCGGCCGTTCTCAGCCGACCCGGTGCAGCCAGCGCACGGCCGCCCCGTCCCCGGCGTGGCGAAACGGCTCCAGCTCCTCATCCCACGCCGCTCCGAGCAGGTCCCGCAGCGCCGAGAACAACGCAGTGGGCCCGGTTCCCACGCCGTCGCCGCCGATGGCGAGGGTGGCGCCGGCGCCGCGGAGTACTGCCCGGATCCGGTCCTCCGGCACGACGATGTCCCCGTGCGTCGACGTCATGGCGTGGAAGATCCCCAGGGCCGGGGTGTAGCAATAGCGGGCGCCTTCAACGAGCGGGCTGGCGTCTTCGGTGACCTCGTAGCGCACCCTGTCCCAGCCGCGCAGCGCCGATGCAAGCCGACCGGCGGTCCCGGGGGCCGCCTGCCAGCTCAGCTCCGCGCGATAGGTGCCGGCCTCGGCGGGTTGCGGCGACCACTGCAGGCTGACCGGAGCCCCGAGCACCGCCGAGGCAGCCCACTCGACATGCGGGCACACCGCTGTGCACGAGGAGTGCACGAAGAGCACACCGCGTGCCTGCTGGGCAGTCGTCATCGCCGGTTCTCCTGGGTCGGGTCGGGATTCGCCTTCCCCAGCGCCCCGGACCGTCCCAGTAGTGACGGCGGCATGAATGCCTGAGCCCGTGTCGTCAACGACCGGACCCGCCCAGTGTGCCGCAGCGCTGCCCGTCGATCAAGCGCCACGCGCCGACGTTTCGACCGACAACGGCCACGGCGTTAGCGTGGCGGGGAGCCGAAATTCGGACGAGATCGAAGGACCGGAGGAAGACCCGTGGCGTTCACCGTGCCAGCCCTGCCCTACGCCTACGACGCGCTCGCGCCGTATATCGACGAAACGACCATGCAGCTGCACCACGACAAGCACCACCAGGCCTACGTCGACAAGCTCAACGGCGCCGTGTCGGGCACCGAGCTGGAGTCGAAGTCGGTGGACGAGATCGTCGCCAACCTCGCCGCGGTGCCGGGCGACATCGCCGCCGTGGTGCGCAACAACGGCGGCGGGCACGCCAACCACAGCTTCTTCTGGGAGACGATGGCTCCCCCGGGATCGGACGGCACGACCCCGACCGGCCCGCTGGTCGATGAGATCCAGAACGCTTTCGGCAGCCTGGACGACTTCAAGGAGCGCTTCCAGGCCGCCGGGGCCAACCAGTTCGGGTCGGGCTGGGCGTGGCTGGTCCTCGACGGCGGCAAGCTGGACGTGGTCTCCACAGCCAATCAGGACAGCCCCCTCTCCGCCGGGAAGGTGCCCCTGCTGGGCAACGACGTCTGGGAGCACGCGTACTACCTGACCTATCAGAACCGCCGGCCCGAGTACCTCAAGGCCTGGTGGAACGTCGTCAACTGGGGCAAGGCCGGCGAGCGCTTCACCGCCGCGCACAGCTGAGCATCGCCGCACAACGGGCAACCTCACCGGGTCGGGCAGCGCCGAGCGCCCGACCCGGTGACGGCCCAGGTCAGCACGGTCAGCCCGGCACGTGGGACTCGCCGACATGCAGCCGGTGCAGCCACCACAGGCCGAGGACTGGCAGCACCAGCGGCACATAGCCGTACCCGGCCCCGAAACGTGACCAGACGGTTGCGTCGGGGAAGGCGGCGGCGTCGGTGACCGTGGCCGTGCCGACCGCCAGGACGCCCAGCAGCTCGATCGAGCACGAGATGGTTGCGACCATCCGGGCGGTGCGGTCCCCGCGTGCCAGCCCGACGGTGGCGACGAGGTAGACCACCGCCGCCGCCGCGGAGAGCAGGTAGGCCAGCGGCGCCTGTCCGAATCGGGTGGCCAGCTGGAAGCCGGCCCGGGCCGTCGCCGCCAGAGCGAAGATCGCATAGACGGCGACCAGTACCCGGCCGAACCCGCTGCGGCTCCGCGCGGACGAATGGTCCGGCCCGCCGTCGGCGCCCGACCGTCCGTGACCCGGCGTGAATCGGGACCGCCGTCGGCGCGGCTCAGCCACCGGCGCTCCACACCATCTGTAGTCGCAGCACCAGCACCGGCACGACAAGGCAGCCGACGGCCACCACGGCCGGACCCCAGCGGCTGTGTTCCAGCAGCCCCCACAGCAGACCCGCCGGGACGACCAGCAGCGAGGTGAGCAGGTACCCGGCGAAGACCGGGGCCGCGACCGGACGGGCGGCTGTGCCCAACTCCACGAACCCGACGACCGCCTGGACCAGCAGCACTAATTCCACAACGCCGGCGGCGATGAGCAGCGGGATATCGGTCAGCCGGTCGCGCAGCACCCGCCAGAGCGCGTAGCCAGCGGCCGCGACGGCCACCGCGATGGTGACCGTCGGCAGTACCGGCACCACCCTGCGCACCCCCACACCTGTTGTTGAGACCACCATTCTCACGCCGGACCTGCCACCCTTGAGCGATGACCCGTCGCGTGCCCGGTTTCGGTCCGACCTCGCTGGCCCTGGCGGCGCTGGTCACAGCGGTAGCGGCCGGCTGCGGCAACGGCAGTGACGGGACCGCTCCGACACCGGGAACCTCGACCTCGGGCAGTTCCGCGCCCGCCAGTTCCGCGCCGGCCAGTTCGGCGCCGGTGGCTACCCCCCCGACGACGTCCGGCACCCCCGCAGCGGGACAACCGACGGCCGCGACCCCGGCAGCCACCGGACCGGGAAACGGCGCTCCGCAGGGCTCGGGAGGATCCCCGGCTGCCGGCCGGGACCTGGTCCCCGGCATGGCCAGCTCGACGACACCGTCGGACCCCGGATCGCAGGACGGCTCGTCCCAGAACGCCCCGGCACCAGACTCAACTGCACCGGACACGACGGGCGTCCCCGCGCAACAACCGGCTGCGACCCCACCGCCCCCACCAGCGGGCCTGACGCCGGTGCCGACGGTCAGCGTCACCACGATCGCTCCGGTTCCGCCCAGCGCAACCGCGATCGCCCCCGCCCCGGCGGGTCGGATCCTGGTGAGCATCGCCTCGGTCGACGCCGTCACCTCGGCAGGCCAGGGACCGGGGGAGGTCGCCGGGCAGCCGGCGATCGCCGTCACGCTGCAGATGCGCAATGCGACCCCGCGGCCGCTGGACCTCGGTCAGGTCTCGGTGACCGCGGCGTCCGGCCCGGCGGGCGCTCCGGCCAGCCCGTCCGATGGCCCCCCGGCCAGCCCGTTCACCGGGACGTTGCGCCCCGGGGCCGCCGCCACCGGTACCTACGTCTTCCGGGTGCCGCAGGACCAGCGTGGCCAGGTGCAACTAGCCGTCTCGTATCTGGCCGGGCAGCCGGTGGTGTTGTTCAAAGGCCCCATCGGCTAACGACCGGCGGCCCTATCGGCAAGCGGGCAGGGACCGTCGGCTGATCGACCACCCGCACACCGCGGGCGCCTGCGCGATCAACGATCTAGCGTGCGGAGCGGCTGGCCGACGAGTCGAGCCCCGCCGTTTGGCGTCGCGCAGCTGCGCTGCCGCCGGACCGTCGACAACGTGCTGACCGATCGCTGACCGCCGGGAGTTCTCGTGAGCGCCGCACCCCGCACCGCTGCCGGCAGGACTACATCGGTCCGCACCGCGGCCGCCCGGGTGGTCACCGCGATGGCCACCGGACTGGCAGCCGCCCTGGCCGCCGGCCTCAGCGTGGCGCAGCCGGCCGCCGCCGATACCGCCCCGCCAGTGCTCAGCCCGGCCACCCCGGCGACGGTCAGTGCGGATCCGCTGCCCACCGTGCAGATCAACGGCGTCGTCTGGTCCCAGGTCATCATCGGCACCACCGTCTACGCCACCGGCAACTTCAGCTCCGCCCGACCCGCCGGCTCCCCCACCGGCACCAACGAAACCCCCCGCGCCAACCTGCTCGCCTACGACATCCGCACCGGAACCCTCAACACCAGCTTCCACCACACCCTCAACGCCCAAGGCCTGACACTGGCCGCCTCCCCCGACGGCACCCGCCTCTACGTCGGCGGCGACTTCACCACCATCGACAGCCAACCCCGCAACCGCATCGCCGCCTTCGACACCACCACCGGCACCCTCATCGCCGACTTCCACCCGACGGTGACCAACCGCGTGCGTGCCCTGGCGGCCACCAACACCACGGTCTACCTGGGCGGGGACTTCACCAGCGTCGACGGTGCCGCGCGGAGCCGACTGGCTGCGACTGCGGCGACCGGGGGCCGGCTGCTCAGCTGGGCGCCCGCCGCCGGGGACCAGCCGGTGAGAGCACTGCTCATCGCCCCCGCCGGGGACCGGGTGATCGTCGGTGGTAATTTCACGACGATCGACGGGGTCCGGGTGGACGGGTCCGCGTCCCTGGACGCCGTCACCGGTGCCCTGCTGCCCTGGGCGGTCAATGCAACCGTGCGCAACTCCGGGCTGAACTCGGGGATCACCAGCCTGCGCACCGACGGCAGGCTGATCTACGCCACCGTCTACACCTACGTGGCGACCGGGCAGCCGATGGCCGGCAACCTGGAGGGCTCGTTCGCCGCCGAGCCGAACACCGGCAGGATGGTGTGGCTGGAGGACTGCCACGGCGACACCTACGACTCGGTCGCCCTGGGCGGGGTCGTCTACGTCGCCGGTCACCCGTACTACTGCGGCAACGTGGGCGGTTTCCCCGACACCTATCCGAACCGGATCCCCCGGAGGGCCATCGCGTTCAGCGCCGCCGCGACCGGCACCGTGCAGACCAATACCCACGACACGTTCAAGACCAACAACTGGGGCGGCCAGCCGGCACCCACTCTGCAGACCTGGTTCCCCTCGATCGCCGCGGGTACTTTCACCGGGCAGTTCCAGGGCGCCTGGTCGACCACCGGCAGCGGCGCCTACCTCGCCTTCGGGGGCGAGTTCCCCCGCGTGAACGGCGTCGCGCAGCAGGGCCTGGTCCGGTTCGCCCTGCCCGGCCTGGCCCCGAATCGGGTCGGACCGGCACCGGCCCCGGACCGGCTGCGGCCCAAGCTGGTGTCGCTGGCGCAGGGCACGGTCCGGGTCTCCTGGACGAGCACCGCCGATCGGGACAACCTGGGCCTGACCTACTCGGTGATCCGCGACGGCCAGCTCGCCACCCCGGTCCGTACGAGCACGATCGCGGCGCCGGACTGGGATCCGGCGACCACCGGGTTCACCGACACCGGGCTGGTCCCGGGCAGCACTCACACCTACCAGGTCCGGGTCCGGGACCCCTTCGGCAACACGACGACGGGGCCGGCAGCCTCGGTGACGGTCTCGGCGACGGTTCCCGGCGGCTACCCGCGTGCGGTGCAGGCCGGAGCGCCCACTCACTACTGGCGCCTCGGCGAGGCGGCGGCGGCGACCGGCTACGACCACGCCGGGGTGAACGACCTGGTCCTCGGCGGCGGAACGGTCCGCGGCATCCCCGGGGCGCTTCGGGACCCGGGCGCCGACGGTGATGCAGCCACCGGCTTCGACGGCAGTCCGGCCGGGCTCGCCGTGGCCAGCCTGCCCGAGCGGGCGACCGACAGCTTCTCGGCGCAGGCCTGGTTCCGCACCACCTCGACAGCCGGCGGCACGCTCATCGGATTCGGAGCCGCGACCAGCGGTAGCAGCCGGGTCCACGACCGGCAGGTCTATCTCGACGCGGCCGGACGCGTCCGCTTCGGGGTGTTCAACACGCAGGTTCACACCGTGGCCGGACCCACCGCGTACAACGACGGCCGGTGGCACCAGGTCGTCGCCACCTTGGGCGGTGCCGGACTCGTGCTGTTCGTCGACGGCCGGCAGGTGGCGACCGATCCGGCTACCGCGTTGGCGAAGGTGTACTCCGGCTACTGGCACATCGGGTCACTGACGCTCAGTGGCTGGCCGAACAAGCCGGCGAGCCCGAACCTGGCCGCCGACATCGACGAGGTGGCCGTCTACCCGACCCAGCTGAACGGGGATGCGGTCGCCTCCCAGTACGCCGCCGCGGGCTACGGAGCCTTCCAGCCGGCCGCGCTGAGCGACCCCTACGGGGCGGCGGTCAGCGCGGACCATCCCCAGCTGTACTGGCGCCTGGACGAGCCAGGGTCGGCGCACACCGCCGCGGACGCCTCCGGCCACGACAACGTCGCGGCCTACGTCGGCCGCGCCGTCCCGGGCGTGCCCAGCCCCGTCACCGGGCCGCCGTCGGCCGGACTGGCGGGAACCGGGGTCGGGCTGGTCCCGGGAGCAAAGGTGGTCGCGACCGCCGCGACCCGGGATCCGCAGCGTTTCTCCCTGGAGGCCTGGTTCGCCACGACCACGACGACCGGTGGGCGGATCGTCGGGTTCGGCAGCGCTCCGAGCGGGTCGAGCCGGCACTACGACCGCCAGCTCTGGATGCTCGACGACGGCCGGCTGACGTTCGCGACCTACACCACCCAGACGAACCGTGTCATCACTTCGGCCCGGTACAACGACGGCGCCTGGCACCACGTCGTGGCAACGCTCGGCACGGACGGGCTGACCCTGTGGGTCGACGGTGCCCGGGTCGGTGCCAACCCGACGCCGGGCGCCGAGCACTACACCGGCTACTGGCGGATCGGGCAGGACCGGGTGCCCGGGGGGGCGAGCACGCCCGGCTTCACCGGGTCGGTGGATGAGGTGGCCGTGTACCCGAGCGTCCTACCGGCCGCGCGGGTGCTGGCCCACTTCCAGGCATCTCCGGTCGCCCATCCAGCCGTTCGATGACACTCAGTAGTGTTACAACTGCCGTAGGTATGTGACACCGGGGTAACACGGCAGTTCAGAGACCCCGACACGCCATCGTTACCAAATCGTGTTGTTTACGCTTTGTGGTGCCAGCCCTTTGGTCCTTACGGTGAGTAATCTCACCCGTTTGCCGTCCTGGAGCTGTCATGCGCGAGCGCCGTCCCACCGAGTTGTCCCCCCTGCGACCCGCCGCCGGCGCGGCGCGAGGGATCGGACACCCCCTTCGAACGGCCGCCGTGCTGACTGTGCTGGCGCTGCTGGTGCTCGGCGTCCGGCCCGGCGTCGGCCCCGACACGCTCTCGGCGCGGGCCGACACGGCCCCGCCGACGGGAACCCCGGCGACGGTCAGTGCGGATCCGCTGCCCACCGTGCAGATCAACGGCGTCGTCTGGTCCCAGGTCACCATCGGCACCACCGTCTACGCCACCGGCAACTTCAGCTCCGCCCGACCCGCCGGCTCCCCCACCGGCACCAACGAAACCCCCCGCGCCAACCTGCTCGCCTACGACATCCGCACCGGAACCCTCAACACCAGCTTCCACCACACCCTCAACGCCCAAGGCCTGACACTGGCCGCCTCCCCCGACGGCACCCGCCTCTACGTCGGCGGCGACTTCACCACCATCGACAGCCAACCCCGCAACCGCATCGCCGCCTTCGACACCACCACCGGCACCCTCATCGCCGACTTCCACCCGACGGTGACCAACCGCGTGCGTGCCCTGGCGGCCACCAACACCACGGTCTACGTCGGTGGCAACTTCTTCAGCGTCAACGGCGTGGGACGGACCCGACTGGCCGCGGTCGCCGCCAACAGTGGAGCGCTGCTCTCCTGGGCTCCGAAGGCCGACGACGGCGAGGTCAGCGCGATGGTGCTCGCGCCGGGCGGCTCCGCGGTGGTCGCCGGCGGCCACTTCACCACCGTGTCCGCTGCCGCCGCCTACGGGCTGGCGATGCTGGACGCCAGCTCCGGGGCGTTGCGCCCGTTCGCCGCGGGCAGCGTCGTCCGCGACGGCGGGGCGAACGCGGGTATCACCAGCCTGCGCACCGACGGCCGTTACATCATCGGGACCGGCTACGTCTTCGGCGCGGGCGGGAACCTGGAAGGCGCGTTCGCCGCGGACCCGGCGGCCGGCGGGAAGTTGATCTGGCTGGAGGACTGCAAGGGCGACACCTACGACAGCTACACCTCAGGTCAGGTGTCCTACGTCGTCAGCCACGAGCACAAGTGCGACACGGTCGGCGCTTTCCCGCAGTCCCCGACGCCGAGCTTCCAACGGTCGACCGCGTTCACCAACTACGCGACCGGGACCGTCGCGCACAGTCCCGCACCCAGCGACATGGGAGGCAAGCCGGCGCCCACCCAGCTGACCTGGTACCCGACGCTGTCGATGGGCAGCTTCACCGGCCAGTCGCAGGCCGCCTGGTCGGCGACCGGGACCGGTGACTACATCGCGCTCGGCGGGGAGTTCCCCCGCGTCAACGGGACCTCCCAACAGGGGCTGGTCCGGTTCGCGCTCAAGGCGTCCGCCCCGAACAAGGCCGGCCCGGCGGTGTCCAGCAGCCTTAACCCGACGGTCAGCTCGCTGGAGGCCGGCAGCGCCCGGATCGGCTGGACCGCCACCGCCGACCCGGACAACGCGGCCCTGACCTACAGCGTGCTGCGCGACGGGGTGACGGTGTCCTCCCGGACCGTCAGCGCCCCCTTCTGGGCTCTGCCCCGCCTCGGGTACGCCGACAGCGGGCTGACGCCGGGCAGCACCCACAGCTACCGGATCGTCGCCAGCGACCCGTCGGGGAACAAGGTGAGCGGCACCTCGACGACGGTGACCGTGTCCACCGCAAAGCCCAGCGCCTATGCCCAGCGGGTGCGCGCCGACGGTGCGAGCTCGCTGTGGCGGTTGGGCGAGCGCTCCGGCAGCCGGGGCTACGACAGCGCGAGCTACGACGACCTGACCCTGCAGTCCGGAACCACCCGCGGCGTCAGCGGCGCGATCGTCGGCGAATCCGACACGGCCACCACCTTCAATGGGACCACCACCGGCTCGGCGTCCTCCAGCGTCGCCGCCAGCGGGCCGACCACGTTCACCACCGAGGCGTGGGTCCGGACCCGGTCGACCAGCGGGGGGAAGATCCTCGGATTCGCCTCCTCGCAGACCGGGCTGAGCCGCGGCTACGACCGGCAGCTCTACCTGGACAACGCCGGACACCTGATCTTCGGGATCTACGACGGGGCCACCCGGACCGTCGCCAGCCCGGGGACCTACAACGACGGCCGGTGGCACCAGGTGGCCGGGACAGTTTCCGCGGCCGGGATGACGCTCTACGTCGACGGCGTCCGGGTGGCTGGCAGCACGTACCACACCACGCAGTCCTACGTCGGCTACTGGCGTATCGGTGGGGACAACCTGAGCAGCTGGCCGTCCCAACCGTCGAGCATGTACCTGGCCGGGGACATCGACGAGGTCGCGATCTACCCGAGCGCGCTGTCGTCCGGGACGGTGGCCGCCCACTTCCAGGCGGGCACCGCAGCGCAGACTGTCGCTCCGGCCGAGACACCCACCCCGACTCCCACCGCGACGCCGACGCCCACCCCGACTTCCACCGCGACGCCGACCCCGCCCCCGCCCCCGCCCCCGCTGAACCAAGCGCCCACGGCGGCCTTCACCGCCACTGCGACAGACCTCGCCGTCGCCTTCGACGGCGCTGGGTCCAAAGACGCCGACGGCACAATCGCCAGCTATGCCTGGGCATTCGGGGATGCGGCCACGGCAACCGGGGCCGAGGTTTCCCACACCTATGCGAAGGCCGGGACCTACACCGCAACGCTGACGGTCACCGACAACGCCGGAGCCACGGGCAGCGCTACCCGCCAGGTCAGTGTCACCGCCGCCGCGCCCGCGCCCGCCCCGGCCCCCGCGGCCATCGCGCTGGACTCCTTCGCCCGAACGGTGACCGGTGGTCTCGGCACGGCGGACAAGGGCGGTGCATGGACGGTCACCGGGACAACCTCGCGCTACGGCGTGGCCGGCGGGGTCGCGTCGCTGAACATGAGCGGGCCCGGGGTGCAGGACAGCGCCTACCTGGCCGGGGTCAGCAGCTCCGATGCCGACTCGACCATGACGCTGAGCACCGACAAGGTGGCCGACGGCTCGGTGTTCCTCTCGGTCGTCGGGCGACGGGTCGCGGCGAACACCGAATACCGCGGCAAGATCCGGATCCTGCCGAACCAGACCGTCTCGCTCAGCTTCTCCCGGCTGGCCGGGACCTCGACCGAGACCGGGTTCGGGCCCTCGGCCACCGTTCCCGGGCTGACCTACACCGCGGGCAGCGAGCTCCGCGTCCGGCTGCAGGTCACCGGGACCAGTCCGACCACGCTGCGCCTGAAGCTGTGGCCGGCCGCCGACCCGGAGCCCGCCGCGTGGGCGCTGACCACCACCGACAGCACCGCCGGACTGCAGGCTGCCGGGGCCACCGGGGTGACCACCTACCTCTCGTCCTCGGCGACCACCGGCGCGACGGCACTGCAGATCCGCGACTACGCCGTCAACCCGACCGGCTGAGCCCCGAGCGACCCGGACTGGCGGCCCTGCGTCGCCTGCTGGCGGCCCAGTGTCGGGCCGGTGTTTGTCCGGTGTCGGGCCGGCACGTCGCGGCGACTCGCCGAGCGTGATGGCCGACGAACAGCGTCACCGGCCCGTCGGGGATAGCGTCGGCCTCGTAACGAGCGTCATCACTCAGGAGCTGTCATGCGCGAGCGCCATCGCCGTCCTGCCGTCCGATTTCCTACCATCGCCGCAACGTCGGCCGCCGCAGCGCTGCTGGGGCTGGGGCTGTGGGTGGGAGCGGGGTCGCCGCCGGCCGTAGCCGATACGGCACCGCCGAGCGGGACCCCGGCCACGGTCAGCGCCGATGCGCTGCCGACCGTTCAGATCAACGGTGTCGTCTGGTCCCAGGTCACCGTCGGCAACACCGTGTACGCGACCGGGAAGTTCACCTCGGCGCGGCCGGCCGGGGCGAAGGCGGGTACCGGTGAGACCCCGCGGGCCAACCTGCTCGCCTACGACATCCGGACCGGAGCACTGCTCACCAGTTTCCGGCACTCGCTGAATGCGCAGGGGCTGGTGGTCACGGCTTCCCCCGACGGCACCCGGGTCTATGTCGGCGGGGACTTCACCACCGTCGACGGGCAGGCCCGTAACCGACTGGCCGCCTTCGACACCGCGACCGGGTCACTGGTCGCGAGCTTCCACCCGAGCATGAGCAGCCGGGTTCGGGCCCTGGCGGCAACCACCAGCACGGTCTACGCCGGCGGCAGTTTCACCACCGTCAACGGCTCGGCGCGCGCCCACCTGTCGGCGATCGCCGCCGGCGCCGGAGCACTGCTCTCGTGGGCCCCGAAGGCCGACGACGGCGAGGTCAGCGCCATGGTGCTCGCGCCGGGCGGCACCCGCCTGGTGGTCGGCGGCCGGTTCACCACGCTGTCCGGTCAGGCCGCCTACGGGCTCGGGATGCTGGATGCGACCAGCGGCGCGGTGTCCTCCTTCGCGGCCAACAGCGTGGTGCGCGACGCCGGGCCGAACTCCGACATCACCAGCCTGCGCACCGACGGGCGACTGATCTACGGCACCGGGTACGTCTACGGCGCCGGCGGGAACCTGGAGGGCATGTTCGCGGCCGACCCGGCCAACGGCGGCAAGCTGGTCTGGGTCGAGGACTGCCACGGCGACTCCTACGACGTCCTGCCGGTCGGCAGCGTCGCCTACACCGTCGGGCATGCCCACGACTGCGCCCGGGTTCGGGCATTTCCCGAGACGGCGGTCCGCTCGTACCACCGGGCGCTGGCGTTCACGACCAACGCGACCCAGACGCTGCTGAGTAACTCCGTCGCCCACTACTCCAATTTCGGCGGGAAGCCGGCTCCGACCCAGTTGACGTGGTACCCGACCGTGGCGAGCGGGACGGTGACCGGCCAGTTCCAGGGCGCGTGGTCGCTGACCGGAAACGCGAATTACATCGCTCTGGGTGGGGAGTTCCCGTCGGTCAACGGGACCGCGCAGGCCGGGCTGGTGCGCTTTGCGGTGCGCTCGGTCGCCCCCAACCGGGTGGGCCCGGCGGTCAGTGGACTGACCCCGTCGCTGGTGTCGCTGGAATCCGGGACGGTCCGGGTGACCTACCCGACGACCGCGGACCCGGACAACGCCTCACTGACCTACCGGCTATTGCGTGACGGCAGCACGACCCCACTGGACACCCGCACCGTCGCCGCGTCCTTCTGGTCACCGAAGCTGCAGGGGATCCTCGACCGGGGGCTGGTCCCGGGCAGCAACCACACCTACCGGCTCAGTGCCGTCGACGCGCTGGGCAACACGGTCAGCCGGGTGTCGGCGCCGGTAACCGTCTCGACCCGTGTCCCCGGTCCCTATGTGCAGCGGGTGAAGGCCGACGGGGCGACGATGCTGTGGCGCCTCGGTGAGACCGCCGGGACCGCCGGGTACGACAGCGTCGGCTTCAACGATCTGACCCTGGGTACCGGCGTCACCCGAGGTGCGGCCGGGGCGGTGGCCGGGGATTCCGCGACCCGGTTCAACGGCACCTCCGCCGGGACCGCCGCGTCCCGGGTGGTCGGCACCGGTCCGCAGGTGTTCAGCGTCGAGGCGTGGGTGCGCACGACCTCGGGGGCCGGCGGGAAGGTGATCGGGTTCGGCAGCTCGGCCACCGGGGCCAGCAACAGCTTCGACCGCAGCATCTACCTGGACTCGACCGGGCACGCGCGGTTCGGCATCTATAACGGCACCCGCTACGTGCTGGCCAGCCCCGGTGCGATCAACGACGGACGCTGGCACCACCTGGTCGGGACGCTCTCGGGTTCGGGGATGGCCTTCTACGTCGACGGAGTTCAGGTGGCCACCAACCCGGCGAACTCGGCGAAGAGCTACTCCGGGGTCTGGCGGGTCGGCGGGGACTCGCTGAAGAACTGGCCGGGAGCGGGCAGCTGGTACCTGGCCGGGGACATCGACGAGGTCGCCGTCTACCCGACCGCGCTCAGTTCGAGCACGGTGCTGGCGCACTACCGCGCCGCCACCGGCTGACCGTTTGCCGGGCCGGCGCCACCTTTGTCGCCGCCCCAACAGGCTCCCGCCGACCTTGTCGCCGCCCCGACCGGTCCCCCACGACCTTGTCGCCGCCCCGACAGGCTCCCGCCGACCTTGTCGCCGCCCCGACCGGTCCCCCACGACCTTGTCGCCGCCCCGACAGCCTTGTTTCCGGTCTATCGGCAACAAACTGGGCGCGGCGGCAACAAAGTCCAACCCAGCGGGACGACGGGACGACGGGCGAGGCGACAAGGACGCGGTGACGGGGGCGTCGGCAACGGTCAACGGGCTACGGCTACCCGGCCGTCGACCAGTTCGAGGCGGGCGTCGGCTGCGGCGGCGACGCTGGGGTCGTGGGTGGCCAGGACCACCGTCGCACCGCCCGCCGCTTCGGCGCGGAGCAGGGCGAGAACCGTTCCGGCGGTGCGTTCGTCGAGTTCCGCGGTCGGTTCGTCGGCCACGAGTAGCAGCGGACGCACGACGAGCGCTCGGGCAACCGCGACCCGTTGTTGCTGACCGCCGGAGAGTTCCTCGGTCAATCGGTCCCCGGCCTCTGCCAGGCCGACCCGGGCCAATGTGTCGAGGACCCGTTCTGCGATCTCGTCGCGGGGACGCCGGGTGATCTGGAGGGGCAGTTCGACGTTCTCCGCGGCCGTGAGTACGGGCAGCAATCCATAGCCCTGCAAGATTATACCGGTGGCGGATCGGTCGGTCGTGGCCGCGGGGCGTCGCACGGTTCCGGTGTCGGGGGCGATGAGTCCCGCGAGCACTGCCAGCAGTGTGGACTTGCCGGACCCGGACGGACCGCTGATCGCGAGCACCGTTCCGCGTTCGGCGATCAGGGACACATCGTCGAGGATCCGTCGACCGGCGCGCTCGACCGTGAGTCCGTTTGCGCGTAGCGCGTCGCTCATCGATCGGCCGGCCGCGTCAGGTGGACCCCGTCCGGGTCGCCGCTCACCTCGAGCAGGGTCCCGGCCGGCCACTCGTCGAGCACCGCTCTCGGTAACGTGACGGCGCCGTCGGCGGAGACGACCGCGTACTGGCGGCCCCGGCGACTTTCCTGGCCGACCCGGCCGGCGGTCATGGTGACCGTGCGTCCGAGCGCCTCACCGACCGCCGGATCGTGCGTCACCACGACGACGGTCGTCCCGAACCGGGTGTTCACCAGCTCGAGCATCTGCAGGACCCGGGCGCGGCCGCCGGCGTCCAGCTCGGAGGTTGGTTCGTCGGCGAGCAGCAGTCCGGGACCGTTGGCCACGGCGACAGCGAGCGCGACCCGCTGCTGCTCCCCACCGGACAGCTGCGCCATCCGCCCGTCGGCGACCGCGCTTAGGCCGAGCGTGTCCAGCAACTCCCTGGGGTTCAGGACGCCTGCGCGGGCCGCGCGGTCCAGGGAGCGGTGCGCGAAGCTGATGTTCTGCCGGGGCGTGGCGTAGGGGAGCAGGTTGCGGACAGCACCCTGCAGGACGGTGCCGACCCGGTCGGAGCGAAGTTGGAGCAGTGCTCGCTGACTGAGTCGGCTGATCTCCGCTTCACCGATCCACAGCCGGCCGGCCGAGGGTTGTAGTAGCCCGCCGAGCAGGGCGAGCAGGGTCGACTTGCCCGACCCGGACGGGCCGAGCAACGCGACCCGCTCGCCGGCGGCCACGTCGAGATCGACCCCGCGCAGGGCAACGACATCTTCCTGGCCCGTCGACCAGATGTGCACCAGCCCGGCGCATCGCACCGCCAGCCCGCGCAGCGCCGGTTGCGATACGGTGGCCCCCGTTCCGAGAGCGGTGCTCACCCCTGCACCTCCCGTAGTCGTTCGGGGACGCCGAGGCGAACGACGCGATGACTGGACACCAAAGCCACCACCGTCGCGACAGCGAAGACCGCTGCGACGATCACCACGACGGGTCGCCAGAGCACGAGGGCGGGCGCGGCCGGTCCGCCGGCGGTGATGGCGGTGAGCACCGGTAGGGCGAGTAGGGAGGTCACGACTCCGGAGATCGCTCCGACGGCAATACCGACCGCGACCAACACCAGCTGTTCGGCCGCCCCCGCGCGGGTCAGCGCCGAACGCCGCCCGCCCAGGGCCAGGACGGCCGCCACCTCGTAGCTGCGCCGCCGAGCGGCGACGAGCGCCGTGGTCAGCAGCGCGCCCAGAGCCAGCAGCACGGCCGCGACCGCCGCCACCACGTACAGGCGCAATCCGACCGCGGGGCCGCCTGCGCCCAGCTCCTGCTCGCGCTGGCGCACGGTTTCCACCGTGGGCGAGGATGAGGTTCCAGTGTCCACGACCGGGCGGACCCCGGCCGCGGCCAACCGGCGCAGCACTGCGCCGGCGTCCGCGTCGGAGGTGAACCAGACCTGGTCATCGGCGGTGGAGTCCGCGCGCGGCTGGCTCAGGGTGGTGGTCGCCAGGTCGACCATCGCCGCGGTCCGCCCGACGCGCGGCAGTACCCCGGAGCCGCTGATCGGAGTGAACAGCGCCGGGGCGCCCGCCAGGTCCGGCACGGTCACCGTGCCGGACAGTCCGGAAAACGGGGTCACCGCGGCAGCGCTGCCGAGCAGGGCAGGAACGACCAGCGGCGCGGTCGCGGGCACGACGGTGAACCCGAAAGCAGGTCCCGGGTGCAGGGTCGCCGTGAACCCGATGTTGCCCTCGTTGGCGACATCGGCGTCAGGTGGTCGGGTGGGGTCCAGGACGTCAAGTTCCTGGCGGGCATACCGCCACCGGGAACCGTCGCTGGCGGCCGCCGTCACCTGTAGCGGTCCGCGGGGGTCGGCCAGCGATGCCAGCCGCACGGTGCCCGGTCGTCCCGTGTCGGCGTCGGATCCGGTGGCGATCGTCCGGGTGAAGTCCCAGCCGATCAACCGGCACCCCCGGGCCTGGCAATCTGGCGGCAGCTCCAACCGCAGCCGCCCACGACCCCCCGACCCGAGCCGGAAAGCCTGCGTGGACACCCGGCGCCCGTCGAAGGTGAGCAGATCCACCGACACGCGCAGCTCACCCGCGGCGCCTTGCCCGGTGTTGGCCCACTGCCCGGTCAGAGCACCGGTCACCATCACCGGGGGCGCGCGCGGGGCCAGCTGGGTTGCCAGGGTCGCCGCGTTGGTGCCGCCCCAGGCCGGATCCCACGCCGACACCGCCGCCAGGCGCGAGATGTCCACCGCGAGCAGGGGCGTGCTCTGACTGCCCGTCGTCGACACGGCGGCCATTGCCGCCCGCCCGGTCGGGTCAGCTGCACGGACCGCCGCCAATAGAACGCCCGGACTGGGCGCGTCGACGTGCACCACCCGGGCGGCTCCGACCTGTGCCCGTGCGGTCTGATCGGTGACCGTACGGGCGACCAGCTGTCCGTCCACGCCGAACACCGCCAGGGCCACCGCCACCGCCAACAGCACCACCAGCCGGGTCCCGGCCGGCCGGCGGGCGGTGTTGCGCGCGGCAAGGAATCCGGTCAGCCGTGGGCTGCGTCTCGTACGGGCGACCGCGATCCTCGCTGCCGGAGCGACCAGCCGGACCACCAGCAGGCCGGCGGCCAGCGCGAGCAGGCCGGGCGCGGCCAGTCCGACCAGGTCCGAGGACCCGGTGACGAGCTCATAAACCCCGGCCCCCGCCACTGCCACCGCTGCTGTGTCGACCACCGCGGTCGCCAGCGCCGAGCGCCGCCTGCCGGTCCGGCGTAGCTGCCCGATCACCGGAGTCGCCAGCAACTGACGCACGGCCAGGGCTGCCGCGCCCACCCCGCCCACCAGTCCAGCCGCCGCGGCCACCGCCGCACCCGCGGTCACCCGCACCTCGCTGCCAGCGGTCAAGCCCCGGGCCAGCGCGAGATCGGCGACAAACGCCGCCACGATCCCGATCGGCACCGACAGCACAAGCAGCAGCACCGGTTCAGTGAGCGTGAAGGCCGCCGTCGCGCCCGGGCGCATTCCCCGCAGCTTGGCCAGCGCCACCTCCGGGCCCCGCTCCTCCGCGGTCGCCGCCACCACCAGATACAGCACGAACAGGGCCAGCAGACCCAGCTGCACGGTCACCGCGGTCGCTGCCGATCGCACCTGCGCCCGACCGGAGTCGATCGCCCCGGCCAGCGTCGAAGCGGAGCTGGCCACGGTGGCCGGACCAACGGTGCGCGGCGACCCCAACCGCGCGAGTGCGGGCAGATCCCGGGCATGCACCGCGCCGGTACGCAACGGCCGGAACGCGGTCACCCGCACCCCGGCCCCGGCGGCCATGATCGTGGCCCGGTCCACCAGGACCTCGTCGATCGTCTCCGGGTCACCCGGCTGCTGCGGCGGCATCGCCTTCGCGGGGGTGTCCCACACCCAGCCGGGCGCCCGAGCCGACCCGACGTCATAGATCCCCACGACCACCGGCTGATTGCCGCCCGGGATGCTGCTGGTCAACGTCACCGACAACCGGCTCCCCACCCCGATCCCGAGCCGAGCCGCCGTCCGTGCGGACACCATCGCCTCCGCACGACCGTCACCAGACGAGCCGTCCGGGCACTTACCGCGGACCATCCGCACAGATGTACACATCCCCTGACGCCAGGAAACGGCGGCAGAGTATGTCGACGAACCGCCACCGGGCACGCCTACCGTCTCCCGCCCGGCCCCGACCAGCAGTGACTCCGGTCCCCATAGCCCCCCGTAGGCCGGATCACCGATGAGTTCACTCGCGCCCGAAATCACCGCCGGCGGCGATGAACTCCTCGCATTCAGCTCGGCGTCCGCGACCAGACCGGTCTGGAACACCGGCGCCTGGGTCAGCCTGAACCGCACCAGCGAGTCCTGCGCCGTTGCAGAGTACATCGGGCCCAACGTCGCCGACGCCACCGCCACCACGCCCATCAGCAACGTCACCAGCGACGCGGCCAGCCGGAAGCGGGTCCCCCGCAGCGCCAACACCAGGCCATCCATGGAGGGCACGCGTACCTCCCTGTCGCGGGGAACTGATCCTGACAGCACGGCCGCGCTGCAGATCGCACTACATCCTCCACGGGCTGACGAGCGCGCCGTCCCTGTCCCCATCCGCTGACGAGGACTCGGACGTGGTGGGACGCGACGCCTTGACGTGTACGCCCATCAGGCACACACTTAGTCCATGACCGTTGTCAAGGACTCCCGGATCGCCGCGCGCCTTTCCTCGGAGCAGGGCGCGCTCATCCGGCGTGCCGCCGAGGTGGAGGGCATCAGCATCACCGAGTTCACCGTCGCCGCGGCCTTGGGCCACGCCATCGATGTGCTGGCCGACCGACGCATGTTCTTGCTCGACGACGCTGCGTGGGGCGAGTTCCTCGTTGCACTGGACCGCCCCGTCAGCCACAAGCCCCGGCTCGAAGAGCTACTTGCTGAGCCGACGGCCTTCACCGAGGCGTGAGCCGGTACACCCTGCCTCGTCCGATCGCCGAGGACGATGACACCAGCAGCTTCGAGAGCGGCGAGCCCAGTCTTGATGCGTATCTGCGGAATCGCGCGCTGGCCAACCACGTGCAAGGCGCCTCGCGCTGCTTTGTCACCTGCCGCAACGAGCGAGTCGTCGGTTACTACGCGCTAGCCTCGGCCAGCGTCCAGCACCGCGACGTCGGCGGGAAGGTGCGGCGCAATATGCCGGATCCGGTGCCCGTGATCCTGCTATCCCGTCTCGCAGTGGACCGCAAGGAGCAGGGCTACGGATTGGGCAAGAACCTGCTGCGAGACGCGATTCTGCGCTCGGTCGAGGCGTCCGAAATCATCGGCGTTCGGGCTCTGCTCGTGCACGCGCTCAACGACGCCGCCCGAGCCTTCTACGAGCACTTCGACTTCGAATCGTCACCGACCGATCGGCTGCATCTGCTGCTGCTGATAAGGGACGCGCGTTCTGCAGCTGGTCGCTGAACCGCCATCGGCGGAGTCAGCCGGCCCGAGCCGGGCAGGACCACCGCGCTCCCGGCCACCTTGTCGCCGCCCCAACAGGCTCCCGCCGACAAGGTCAAGCCCGACGGCACGATGGACGAGGCGGGCCCCACCCAGGTCGGGCTCCGCGGTCACCGTCTAGCTGTACTGACCAGGGACGTTGGTTGAGGACCTGTGACGACACGGTCTGAGGTGCTTGGACCGGGAGGACCTCCTGTCGTGAGGTGGGGCTGCTTAGGCATCCAGCTCACGACCAGGAGGTCCTCGTGTCGCACGCTAACGCCGCTCTGACCCCGACCGCCCGATTGCGCCTGGCCCGGCTGGTCGTGGACGACGGCTGGCCGGTCGCCCGCGCCGCGGAACGGTTCCAGGTGTCCTGGCCGACCGCGGACCGGTGGGCCAGGCGTTACCGGGAGCTGGGCCACCTCGGCCGGGACGCGATGCGGGATCGTTCCTGCCGCCCGCATCGGCAACCGACCCGCACCCCGTTGCCGGTGGTCCGCAGGATCGTGCACCTGCGATGGAAACAACGGCTGGGACCGGTCGCCATCGGCGCCCAGGTCGGCCTGTCCCCCTCGACCGTGCACGCCGTGCTGACCCGCTGCCGGATCAACCGGCTCAGCCACGTCGACCGGGTCACCGGGGAACCCGTGCGCCGCTACGAACATCCCCACCCCGGCTCGATGTTGCACGTCGATGTCAAGAAGCTCGGCAACATCCCCGACGGTGGCGGCTGGCGCTACCTCGGCCGACAACAGGGGCTGAGGAACCGGGCCGCGACCCCCGACAAGCCCCGCAGTCGACGCCGCGCCCCGCTGATCGGGACCGCCCACGTCCACACCGTCATCGATGACCACAGCCGGGTCGCGTACGCCGAGATCCACAACGACGAGACCGCCGTCACCGCCATCGGGGTCCTGCGCCGGGCCGTCGCCTGGTTCGCGGCCCGCGGCGTCCGGACCGAACGGGTCCTGTCCGACATTCAAGCTCGGTGGTGCCTCGGGTGCTCACCTCGCCCGGCCGGGTGGTGTGAGGATCTGGGGTCCGGCGCCCACCCGTCGTCGTTGCTTCACCGAGTGGAGCGCGCTGCGACTCCTGGCCTGTTGACCACGTTGACGGGTGGGGCCACCACCGGAGGGTGACCGGCCCTGTTAGGAACCTGGCGACCACCCCGGAGACTCCCGGAGTGGATCCCTGTTAGTGAATGTCTGGTGCTCTTCGCCCTCCCGCGGTCGGTGGCCGGCCGGTCCCCGTCCATGCTCCCTCGCGAACGGAGAGTCCTATGCACCTGCGACTCGGTGTCGACATCGCCTGCCGAGCACCGCATCAAGCCAGCCTGGCCGATGACCGGGGCGAGTTCGTCTGGATCGGTCGACGATTCCGCACCACCGTGTCGGACCTGGAACAGCTCTGGGCGCTGCTGCCCCCAGACACCGACCCCGCCGACCTGCTGGTCGTGATGGAGCCCACCCGCAACGCCTGGGTCGCCCTGGCCGCATGGTTCCGCCGCCACGGCGCCCGGGTCGTCCTCGTCCCCCCGGAACGCTCCGCGGACCTGCGGGCCTATTACGCCAAGCACACCAAGTCCGACCGGTTGGACTCGAAGATGCTCGCCCGGCTCCCGCTGTTGCACCCCGATGGCCTGCACCCCGAGCAGGGCCTCGGTCCGGGAGACCCGCTGCGCCGCGCCACCAAGCTGCACTCCAGCCTGGTCCACCGGCGCAGCGCCGGCATCGCGCGACTGGACGCCCTGTTGGAACTGCTCGGACCGGGCTGGCACGCCGCGCTCGGCGCCGACCTGGCCAACAAGACCCCGCTGCGGTTGCTGGCCGCCGGCTACTGCGATCCCCACACCCTCAAGCGGCTGGGTCGCGCCCGACTGGCCGGGTTCCTGGCCCGCCACTCCCGCGGCGCCTGGAAGGAGGCCAAGGCCAGTGAGCTGCTCGCCGCAGCCACCGAAACCCTGCAGCTGTGGGCCGACGGACTGGCCTACCCCGAGCTCGCCGAGGACATCGCCCTCGAGGCGCGGGTGGCTCTGCAGCTCACCGAGGAGATCATCGCTCTTGACGAACGGATAGCCGTCCTGCTCCGCGAGGCCGACCCCGCTGGGGTCATCAGCTCCGCCCCGGGCGTCGGTCCCGTCACCGCCGCGGTCATCGCCGGGCGACTGGGTCCCCCGGACCGGTTCGCCTCGCTGGCAGCTGTCCGGGCCTTCAGTGGCCTGGTTCCCGCCCTGAACTCCTCAGGCACCCACGGACGGCACGGCGGACCGACCAAACGCGGCGACGCTCTGCTACGCGAGTCCCTGTTCCTAGCCGCGGACCACGCCCGGCGCCAGGACCCCGTCCTGGCAGCGAAATACCACCGCCTGATGGTCCACGCCGGGAAACATCACACCTCAGCGCTATGTCACGTCGCCGCCGCCCTGCTCACCCGGATCACCGCGTGCTGGCGCGCCCAGCACCCCTACGTCCTGCGCGACCTCGACGGACACGAGGTCACCGCGCAGCACGCCCGCGACATCATCGCCGAGCACTACACCGTCCCAGCCGCCACCCGAGCGCTCCGCACCACCGCACAGGGAACGGGCCGGCGAAGCAAGGAGTCGCTCAGCGCTCCATCAACCGGCCCGTCCATCCGCCACGCTAGGGCCGCTCCTGCGACTTGACATCGGTTAGGAACTCAACGGCAGCGCCTACAAGAGCCACGCCTGGCGCGATGCCTGCCACGACCTCGGGATCCGCCACACCCGCACCAGGCCCTACCGGCCACAGACCAACGGGAAGATCGAACCGGTTCCACCGCACCCTCACCGCCGGCTGGGCCTTCCAACGCCTGTTCACCAGCGAAACCGCCCGCCGCAACGCCCTACCCTCCTGGCTGCACCACTACAACCACCACCGGCCCCACACCGCCATCGGCAACCAGCCCCCCATCACCCGCTTGACCAACCTCCCCGGGCACTACATCTAGCCGGCGAGCGCGGCCCTGCGGTCCCGGTCGTCGAGAACGGGTCAGGCGCTCACGGTGCGGCGGAACCTCGGCGCCCGGGCTGCGGTAGACGTCCGAGCGGTCCCGATCTTGAGGATGTACATGGTGTTCGACCGTTCGTCGAGCCGGTACACGATCCGGAACTCGCCACGACGGGCCGACCAACGCCCGGTCAAATCCCGCCGCAGTGGTCTGCCGCGGCGACGCGGATTACTGGCCAGGCCACCGAAGATGAACGCCACCAACGGTTCGGCCACCCGCGGGGGAACCGACTGCAGGCTCCGGAGCGCGGCCGCGGTCAGGACCGGACGGTAGCTTTCGGTGGCGTCGTCACGGCTCACCGCGACGGGAGGCCGAGCGCAGCCCGGGTCGACGTCTCGTCGTACGTACGGCCGGCCTCAATGTCCGCTTCCGCGGCGGCCAGGTCCTCGTGCACCCTCGGCTGCGACAGCCAGAACAATGTTTCCTGCAGCGACTCCCACTCGTCGGCCGCAACCAGCACCACCGCCGGCCGACCGTTGCGGGTGATCGTGAACTGCTCGTGCTCGGTCTCGGCCCGGTCGGCGTACTCCGACAGGTGTGTCTTCAAGTCAGACAGCGACGTCGTCTGCACCGCCTCACAATAAGGTCCGATATCCGGTCTGCGACGGGCCGAAATTTAGGTTCGAGAGTACCGGCACCCCTTCTCCCAGTCGAGGAGGTTCCGGAAGAATGCTGGGCCGATCCCGCCGCATGGTCATGGCGATCTCCTGCTAGCGCGAACTCGGCGACCGGGTGACAGGACGCCGTCGCTGGCGACGCAACCCCTCAGCTGGGCGAGGGCTACCGGGTCACGCGCCCCATGAAGCCGGCGATCTCCGCCCACGCGACCCGGGCCTCCGGCATGTCGTCGTAGAGAAACCCGTGCCACATGCCCTCGCACACCATCAGCTGCGCGTCCACCCCGCCGGCCCGCATCCGCTGGTGCAGTCGCACGGTGTCGCTGAGCAACAGGTCCCGGGTGCCGGTGACCAGCAACGCCGGCGGCAGGTCCGGGGAGTAGTCGGCATAGACCGGGGAGACCAGCGGGTCTTCACGCGGGGTGTCGCCCAGGTAGAGCACCGCACACCCATCCAGGTCGCCGTCGGTACTGGTGACGCTGGGATCCAGATCCTCCAATGTCCACAGCGAATCGCTGCTCGCGGCCAGGTCGGACCAGGGCGAGAGGAGCACCGCTCCGGCGGGCATCGCCAGGCCCTCCGCGCGGGCACGGAGCAGCACCGAGGCGACCAGCGCGCCGCCGGCGGACAACCCGATCAGCCCGAGCCGGTCCGGGTTCTCCGCTGCCAGTGCCCCGTAGACCGCCATGCAGTCGTCGAGTGCGGCGGGGTAGGGGTGTTCCGGCGGCATCCGGTAGTCCACCGTCGTGACGGGTAGTCCGGTCGCGTGCGCGGCCCAGACGGCGATGACTAGCCCGGCCCGTCCGGGGTTGTAGACGTAGCCGCCGCCGTGGAAGTCCAGCAGCCGGCGCGGATCGGAGGGGTCCGCGGCCGGCGGGGTGACGGTGAACACGGGCACCCCGGCGATCACGTCCTCGGTGACGGTCACCTGGCTGGCCGCCAGTGCCCGGTCCAGCACCGGCTGGACCTCGTCGACGCCATCCCGGACCGATGCCGCCCACTGCTGGTCGGTCGTCATCGTGGTCCGCGGCCGGGGTTTGGCGGCTTCCGGTGTCCCCTGCGCCGGCACGGCCACCGCCAGGTCGCGGGTGAAGGCGGCCAGTGCCTGATCGCTGAGCGTCGGTGGTGGCCCGACCCGGCGTGGCCCGAAGTGGACCCCGCCCTCGGTGTCGGACGTTGCGGTCTGCTCAGCGGTCATCGGAGCATCCCAGCACATCGCGCTCAACCTGACCGTTGTGTCGTTGACAGCGCACTGAACACCGGTCAACGGAGCCGAGCGCGCCATCGGTGAGGTCCGGTCCATGTGGGGCGGGTGAGGCTCGAACCCACGACCGAGGGATTATGAGTGCTCTGCCGCTAAACGCTGTGCTGACCTGCGTAAACGCTGGTCAGCCGGGAGCGTGGGTGACCGAGTCCCCTCCTGTTCGAGCCTCAAGACAAGGTGGAGAGCATGTCCATGATTGCCGCCCTACCGAACGAGCGGGACCTCGTGAACGGCGACCAAGCGAAAGTCGCCATTGCCGACCTGGACGGGCAGCCGCACGTCTTCGTCAACGTGACCGCCGAGGTGCCCGATCGGCACCTGCTCGACGCGTGGATCCTGCCGGCCGATCCGACGCTGCTCCGGGGCATTGCTCGGGACTTGTCGGCGGCGGCGGACCGGCTGGGCACGCTGTGAGCACGCTGGCGGAGCGGTTCCGTGAGCTGGACCGGGCCGAGGCCTACGCGCGCTCGCTCGGGCGCGGGGACCCGGCCGAGCCGGACGCGTGGCAGGCGGTCGGCCAGCTTGCGTCGGAGCTGCACGGTGATCCTGGCGACACCGCGCCGAGTTGGGCTGAGACGTCGTCGGACATCACGGACTCGGTCGACCCGGCAGTCCGGCGGGTCAGCCATGACGGCCCGCGGGTCGAGATTGAGTCCGGCACCGGTGACCCGGTGGTCGAGGTGTTCGCGTCGGTCGACGTGACTACCCAGCCGGACGGGTCCCACGAGGTCGAGCGGTTCGTGACGACGTCGGGAGGCGATGCCCCGGGTGTTGGGAGAGCGGGTCGACACGGCCGACATCACGGGGCCATCCGGCCAGCGACCAGTTCCTCGGGGGTGATCATCTGCGGCACGCCCGGGCGCAGAGAGCGTGCCTCCTCGTGCTTCCGCGCTTCCACCCGGCCGGGGTCGGCGAGGTCGAGCAGGGCGCCGACGACGGCGGTCGCGTCGACGACGGCGGTCGCGGTCGTCCGATCCCGCAGGCGGAGCACTGGCTCGAACGCACTGGCCGACGGGGTGGTGTTGGCGGCAACGGAGTCCAGCCAACGGCGTGCCGTCAGGGCGGCGGCGTGCGCCGTCAGTGCGGCGGTGAGCCGGTCGCCCACGTCGGCGAGCAGTGCTCGTGCCTTCCCGTCGGCGTCATCGCACCGAGCGGTGAGTCGTGAGCGCTGCTCGGTGACGTGATCGACGACCTCCTCTGCCACCAGTGCCAGTGCCAGCGCGACCCCGTCGAGCTGCCGCTGAGCGGCCGCCTGCCGGTCCTCTGCCTCCCGCTGGGCCAACGGGGCCGGGGTCCGGCTTGCCGGCCCGCAGAGCGGCAGCCAGGGCCTGTGCGTCCGCGGTTGAGGCGGTGTCGCCGGCCCGGCTGGCGGCTTCCCGCTCGCGGAAGGCTTCGGCGTGCAGCTCGCTGAGCCGGGCCGTCTCCGTGAGCAGTGCTCCGAGCTTGCGGTCGCCGGTTGCGACGGCGGGCGGGACGGTGTCGACGTTGATGGTGATCATGCGGCGTCTCCGTTCGGGGCGGTGTAGCTGTCGTCGTAGACGTTTCCGACGGCCTGTGCGTCGGCGGCCATGCGATGGATCTTCTGGCCGAAGTCCGCTTCGATGGCGGCGTCGCCCTTCTCGATGTCGGCCTCGGTCATAGCGAATTGGCCGGCTAGCCACTGGTCGGCCCGGGCCTTACCGGCGCGCCCGCCATAGCGCGGGTCGCGGAACGGATCCCAGCGGTCGGGGTTGTGCTGGTCGTGGTCGGTGGTCATGGGTTGTCCTCTCGGGTCAGGCGGCCGGGGTGTCCGGTCGCCGGGTTGGTGGTGGTGGGTCGGGTCGGGGGTGGTGGGGTCGCGCGCCGGGGGGGTGTGCTCCCCATAGGGGTCCTACTCACGCTGCCCCCCTATAAAGGGGGGGCAGCGCGTGAGATACCGGCCGCGTGAGTAGCGTGAGTCGGGGCGTGAGTCCCTGAGCTGCGGCGATGGGGTCGGCGTGAGGTGCCCGCGTCATCCGTGAGTTCTTCCATCGTCGAGGGTCGCGTGAGTACTCGCGTGAAGTGCCCGCGGGCCCGCCGGGGTATACGTCGTGGGGGTCGGTGGGCGGCTGTCGGAGCGGGTCAGCCGGCCCGTTTCGGCGAGACGCTCCAACCGGCGGCGGGCCCTCTCCACGGCGTTGCGGTCCGGGTCGACGGTGCCGAGCAGGACGGCCGCGGTGTGCGCGGTGATCCCCCCGGGCCGGCGGGCGACCTCGACGAGGTCGACCTCCCCGAGCACCTCCGACGTCCCCCGGTTGTGGTCGTGCAGCACCTGCCAGGGGCCGACCTCGTCGACGGGCTGCTTCAGGTGCCGCCAGTCGACGACCGCGTCGCCGGGTTTGCCGTCGAGCAGGACCACTGACCCGGACCCGGCGGTGATCCAGACCGAGCCGTAGACGTCGGCCAGCTCCCGGGGTGTGCCGCCGGTCGCGGTTCGCTTGACCAGGTGGTGTAGCTCGATCAGCTCGACCCCGGCGACGAGCAGGGCCTGCCGGGCCCGGTTGTACCCGGCGCCGACTTCGTCGTCTGACAACCCGACCGCGGCATCCTTCACGGAGTCGACGACGACCGTGTCCGCGTCGGCCGCTTCCGCGAGCAGGCGCAGCGTGTCCGGGTGTTTGGCGATGTCGGCCAGCGGCGGGCCGGGCCAGACCACCAGCCCGTCGGGCCGGTGCTGGCCGAACGTGCGGCGCAGTGCCCGGGCGGTTTGCCGGGGCCGGTCCATGGCCAGGTAGAGCACGCGGCGGCGGCCGGGGGCTACGGGCATCCCCAGCACCGTCGAGGACAGCCCTAGCCGGGCGTGGACGAGCTGCCCGGCAAGGGTGGTCTTCCCGGTCCCCTGTGCCCCGACGATGGTTAGGGCCTCACCTGCTGCCCATGCCACGGAGCTGCCGTCGCCCCAAACCGGCTGGCATGACTGGCCCCACTCATCCAGGAACTGTCTGGCGGAGAGCAGTCGCTCGCGGATGAGCCGGTGTCCTCGCTGCTCGGCGCTCTCCGGGCGTTCCGGGTCGGGCTCGTCGAGCGTCGGCTCGGGGTCGACCGGCGCCTCGACCGGGGTCATGTCCTCGACCTGCCCGCCAGCCGCCAGGAACTCGGCGATGTCCTTGTGCGGCGGAGGCGGTTCGCAGATCGCGCGGACCGTGCAGTGCTCCCACAGACCGGCCCGGCGGAGCACGGCGAGCCGCTCCCGCCCGGCCTCGTCGCGGTCGAGGACCACTTGGACGGTCCGCCCGGCGAGCTGCCGGGCGTGGGCCGCGGTGAACGACCCGGCGCCGTTGGGGTTCGTGACCGCGAGTGCCCCGGTGTGCAGCAGCACAGCGTCGGCGTCCTGCTCACCCTCGACGAGTACGACCAGCTCGTCCGGTCGGTCCCGCAGGGCTGCGGCGTTGTAGAGCGTCGCTCGCATGCGATCACTGCTCCCGGTCGACCCGTCCGGCTGGCGGGGTAGGAACTTGGCCGGCCGCTCGGTGCGCTGCCGCTCGGCCCACCCGAGCACCGTCCCGTCCGGGGCCCGGTACTCGTGCCGCCGCACGGCCTGCGGTCCCCACGCGGGCTGGCGGTCCCCGTCGGCGAACCCGTCCCGGGGGTCGAGGTCTAGCGCCCGCATGATGTCGGCGTACTCGCACTGCCGTGATCGGCACACCAGCAGCACCCGGCCGTCGGGTGCCTCGCCCACGTTCAGCGACGGGTGGTGGTCGTCGTGCGCCGGGCAGAGAGCGATGGTCTCTCGACCGACCTTGCGGACCGGGCCGCCCTTCGCGTGCAGGGCGGCGATGACCCGGTCGACCGGCCGTTGAGCGGGCGCCGGGCACCCGTAGGCGGCGGTTGCGGCGGTCACCGGTCTACCCCGGAGATCAGCTGTCGCAGTGTCTCGTCGGTGGCCGGGCACTCTTGCTCATGCACGACGGTGATGTGCGACGGCCGCCCGGCTTGCTGGTCGGCCCGGCGCTGGGCACGGTTCGGCAGGCGGTATGTCGCACCGCACGGGCAGGTCCCTGTCAGAGCAGCAATCCGGCGCCGGGCGATGCCCTCTCGGACCTCGGCCGGGTCCGTCTCCAGGATGACCGGGAGCACGAGCAGTGCTCGCTGTCCGTTGATCGTGGCCTCGGTCGTGTCCCACCTGAGAGCGGCGCTCACCGGTGCACCTGCCACGTCACGACGCCGGCCGTCACGAGGACCGGCCAGCCTTGCGCCCGCAGTCGTGCGGCATGCGCGAGAGCGGCGTTCTCGCGGCGATAGATATAGGTCTCGACTTCACCGTCAACGACGAACCGCGTCCGAACTTCGTAGATCGTCCGCGCCCGGACCTTGCGGCCGGCGAGTGTCGGCCGGCGCACCGGGACATCTGCGACCGGCAAAGTGTCGGCGGCCGGTGCGATAATGGCGGGGACGTCGCCGCTGTCCAGTGATGATGTCTCGGAGCCGCCCCCGCCCGGGCGGCTTCGGTCTGTCGGGGCGTTCACGCGGCAGTCCCGCCGGTCAGCTCAGCCTCGGCGGCGGCGGTCAGCTCACGGGACTGCCGTCGGGACCGCGCCGACTTCAGCGCCAAGCCGGCGAAGTACGCCTTCCGGGCGTGCTCAGCCCGGCGTGCTCGCTCGGCTGGCGGAAGCGTCCCGTCAGGGTCGACGTCCCGCTCGAAGCGGTCCAGGGCGGCCCGGCGGGCGGGCTCGGTGGCGGCGGTCGGGTCCTCGCACCGTGCCCATCGGGTGTGGGCGGCAGCCCGTGAGCGCATGGATCGCTCGGATTGTGTTGCAGGCATACGGAAGTCCCCCTTCCGGGGTCTTCCGGGTGCCTGTGCTCCGGGGTCGCGCTTCCAGCGCCGGCGTTGTGCTTCCCATTAGATCACAGCGTCGTCGCTTCTCGCGGGTCTTACGCGCCCGGCCCGCCGAGCAGTCGGACCCGACGGCCGGCCTTGACGTCGGCGGCCACCTCGGCCGGGTCGAGCACCGCGACTAGGTGGTCGCACTGCACCTGCACGACGAACCGGGCGGGCCCACTCGGCGCGTCATCCGAACCGGGCCCGGCGGCCAGGGTGGCGGGCGTGCGGTTCGCCTCGACGAGCGGGTCGAGCCGGTAGGCGTGCTCGTTGTACTCCCGGCGCTCCGCCCGCTGCCGGGCCGTCGCTGCCGGGCTGTAGTGGTAGCCGGGCTGGTAGAGCACCGGCCCCGCGACGGGAACCACGAACACGTCCGCCAGCAGGCAGCGGGTGGACGAACAGCGGTACTCAACGTCGGGTGCCCGACCGCCGGCCCGGGCCACGCGGGCACTGACGAGCGCGTGTTGGCCGTCCGACCGGTCGGCGAGCAGGTGGCGCAGCCAGGCGTCCGCGTCCTGCTCGGCACCGACGAGCGCGTCCCGGCTGTCCGCGCGGTGGCCGCCGAGCAGGTTCCGCAGCCAGTCGTTCGGGTCCTGCTCGTCGTCGGCGGTCATACCCGGTCCCCTCGTCGGAGTCGCTTGGCGGCTTCCCGTGCCCCGGCGTTGGCTCGCCGGTTCGGTCGGCCCGCTCATAGCCGGTCTCCCAGGGCGGCTCGCCGGTGGGCATCGCGGGCCCGCTCGTCGGCAGCAGAGGCGGCGTAGCGGCCCACCATCTCCCGGGAGCGCCAGCCGGCCAGGCGCATGAGGTCGTTCTCCTGTCCCCCGGCCGCGAGCCACGCATGGGCGAAGCTGTGGCGGAACCGGTGCGGGTGCACGTTGTCGACCCCGGCGTCGATGGCCCGGCGCTCCAGCACCTGCCGCATTCCCGAGTCGGTGAGGGGCCCCTTGCGACCGATCCACAGCTGCGGCCGGTCGGCCAGCGGGTGGCGGGCGCGGATCCGCAGGTAGCGGCGCAGGGCATCCCCGGTGCGGTTGCCGAACGGCACGGCCCGGCCGCGACGACCCTTTCCCATCACGTAGGCCACGTCGGCCTCGAAGTCGAGGTCCTCGACCTTCAGCCCGACGACCTCGGCGGCCCGGGAGCCGGTGTCGACCAGAAAGCGCAGCAGAGCGGTATCCCGGCGCTGCTCGAAGCTGGGGCCGGCGGCGGCGGCCAACAGTCGGCGCAGCTCCTCGTCGGTGAACACGGGCACCGGCTGCTCGGGTACGGCGGGCGGGCGCATCCGCTCGAACGGGGACCGGGTGATCTCCCCGTCATCGGCGAGCCAGCGAAACAGCTGCTGCAGGGAGCGGTAGTGCTTGGCGACGGTAGGCGCCTTCACCCGGTCGGCGAGGTCGGCGATGTAGTGCTCGACGTGCTCGCGGGTGATCGAGGCGACCGCCCGCGGCATCCCCCGCTGCGTGAGGTAGTCATCGAAGGCGGCGCCCACGGTGAGGTAACTGGCGATCGTGGCCGGGGCCCGGTTGACCGCCCGCAGGTGCCGGCGCCAGTCCGGCAGCAGGCTCGCCAGGTCGTCAACCGGCGCAGAGAGCTTCGTAGGCACGCCCTAACGGTAGCCGAATCCTCCGCTGTTCTTGCGCTATGCGGGATCTCGCTGTAGCGTTTCCGCAGGTCGTGGGGCGGGTGGGGCTCGAACCCACGACCGAGGGATTATGAGTCCCCTGCTCTGACCAGCTGAGCTACCGCCCCCTTACAGCCATCGTCCCAGGGCGGCCCCGGTGCACCTCGCTTCGTCGACGCTCGTCCATTGAACTGCCCCGGCGCGTCCGGAGACTCCGGTGGCTGACGGGCCAGCTGGGGCTGGTCGGCGCGGTACGCGGGAAGGACGTGATGTTGGCGTCGGGGTCGACCCGCCCGGACCAGCCCAGGGCGGTCAAATGGACCACGATTCCCGGGCCGGCCGCAGACGGTCCCGCTGATCTGGTCCGGCGCTCGCGATACGACCCGCTACTCGGCGCGGGGGGTCTCGACGCCTCGGTTGGCGCCACCAGGGTCAGCTGCGGGCGGGTGACTGACGCCCGCGCGCGGTGGCCGGCTGGCCGTGGCGGCGAGCCGCCGGACCGCTGGATTCCTGGCCCGGCCGGGTTGACAAGTATCCATCCGGGTTCGCGCTGGCGCCGATAGCCCGGATTGCCCGGGTATCGGAAGGAGACATCGTGCTGCACATCACGCTCGGCCCGGCGCGGCAGGTCGACCCCGCCGAAGACGAACTCGGTCGTAGCCGGGTCGGCTTCAGCGATGACATGAGCGAGCAGGAGCTCGACGAGGCCAACCGCGGCTGTTGGGTGCTCGGCGCGCGCGCCGACCGCGAGCAGTACGCCCTCGTCAGCTTGGACGGGGTAGTCCGCCAGGCCATCGCCATCGACCGGCTCGTGGAGACCGGCAGCCGCCGCGCGATCGAGGGAAGGATGCTCGCCGACAGCGACCCGGTCTACGACGCCTACGTCGGCAAGCCGGCGCCGGTCGGCCGGGTACGCAACCCGATCACATACGTCGAGGCGACGGTCGGCCGCCGGCTTTGCTTCTGCGGGTGCGGGGCGGAGGTCTCGCTCGGCCACTTCCTACCGGGGCATGACCAGCGGGCCATCCACGAGCGCATCGCCCGAGTCGGCACGGTCGTCGACTTCCTGCGCTGGTTCGATCGCAACCATCCCGACAGCGCGGCCGCCTGATCCGCGCTGGAGCGCCGCGACCACACCAAAATGGCCGATGTCGGGTACCGGAGCGCGCTCCAAGATCTGCAAGGACCCCCATACCTGTTCGCGATCTTGGCGGACCCACTCCTTCGATGAGCGCTCACTCTGCTCAGGTCAGGGGCCGAGGAGGGCGAGGGGGACGACGGCGACGCCGTCAGGGCGTCGGTAGGCGTGCGGGCCGGTGGTCAGAACGACGCGGTCGGTGACGCGATCGCCGAGCTGGGTGCGCAGCCAGTTGAGGTGGCGGACGTCGTGGTCGCTGACGGTGGGTGCGAGCTTGATCTCGATCGGGACGCACGTCAGGTCGGGGCGGTGGACGATGAGGTCGATCTCGTGCAAGGAATTCTTGGTGCGTAGGTGTCCAACGCGGGCACCGTCGCCGATCGCGTCGGCGTAGATCCGGACCGACTGGGTGGCCAGCGACTCGAAGAGGGCGCCGAGCCAGGTGCCCGTTACGGTGCTGGGGCGCGCGCCGCCACCGGTGAGCAGCCCGGCCTTGCCGACGCCGACCAAGCGGGCGGCCAGGGCTGGGTCGACAAGGTGGCGCTTGGCCGACACGGTCAGTCGTGCCAGGGGGGCGAAGGCGGGCTGCCAGGCGTCGACGGGGTCAAGGACGAACAGTCGCAGCAGATGGTCGCGGTAATGAGCGACGGTCTGTCGGGCGGGCTTGTCCGACTCCCCGGGGGTAGCGGCGTTGAGGATGGTCGTGTAGTCGGCGGTGGTGGAGGTCGCGGCGGCGTAGGCGGCGAGCCAGCCACGCAGGGCGGCGGTGTGTCGTACGGTCACGCCGGTGGCGGGCAGATCGCGGTCGATGATCCGGTCGAGGTAGCTGTCCAGCTGCAGCCCGCGGGGCCGGTCGGGCAGGTCGCGGATGCCCGGGAAGCCGGACGCGAGGACCTCATCGGTATAGCTGCTCAGGGTGACTGGGCTGGTGCCACTGATCGGGCCCTCGGTGCCGTTCACAAGAGCTCGCAGCGACACCGTTGGTGAGCACAGGCCGCGTTCGGCGAGGCTGAGCGGGCGCAGCATGAGCCGGACGATCCGGCCGGCGCCGGAGTGCAGGCGGGCGGTGTCCGGTGGTTGGGCGGACCCGGTCAGCAGGAAGCGTCCGCCGGCCGGGTTCGCGTCGACCGCGCGACGGACCTGGTCCCAGACCTGTGGCACGAGCTGCCACTCGTCGATCAGCAGCGGCGGTTCCAGGGTGGTGATGAGGTCGGGGTTGGCGCGCAGCGCCTCCGCCTGCGCCGGCTCATCCAGGCGCAGCACACTGCCGGCCCGGCGGGCGGCGGTGGCGGTCTTCCCGACGGCCTTGGCTCCCTCGATCGCCACAGCACCCAGGTGCGGCAGAACCTCGTCCAGCACCTCGTCCGCGACCCGTGCTCGGTACTTCACCTTCAGAAGTTACCACTTGGACGCCCAAGAACTTAACGTTTGGACGTTGCTGAACGTACCATCTGGACAACTCACACCCGGGGCGGCGCGTGTCGGCGTGGTCCTGAGCCCGGCAGCCGCGGCCGCGGGGTTGTGGCGCCGGACCTCGCTGCGGCGGGTGGCGCTCCGCTGGGGGCTGGTCGGTCGGATCGCAACGATGACAGGTAGGACGCTCGGCAACCATCAGCCCAATGGCTCCCGCGACTGGACTCGAACCAGTAACCGCCCGATTAACAGTCGGGAGCTCTGCCAATTGAGCTACGCGGGACCGTCGCCCAGCGGTGAGCGGCCGGCCGCCACGGTAGCAGCACGCGCCCCGCAGCTGCCCGCAAAATCGGAGGGCTGCCCGCGCAATCAACGGTCTCAAGCAGCCGCGCCGGTCACTCGTCCAGACCCACCTCGGCCCGTACCCGGGCCAGCGCGGCTTCGGCGTCGGCCAGGACCTGCGGGTCGCTGGGATCCAACCCGGCATCCAGCACCGCCGACCAGGTCAGCTCCGTCGAGCCCTCGGGGTCGCGCCGGGCGATCACCCGCACCCCCAGCCGGTCGCGCAATGGCACGGTCCGCATGGCCACGACGCTGGCGGTCACCCGCTCCCGGACCAGCTGCAGCAACCGGTCGGCGGCGTGTAGCCGGGCCACCGAGCGGGGCATGACCTCACCGAACCCGGCCAGTTCGACGACCCGCAGCTGCTGGGTGGCGTCGTTCCAGTCCGCCCGGTCGATGCGGGCCCACCGGACGCGGCGGTACCCGGCTGCCTCCGGTACGTAGAGCGCCGCCCGGGTCCCCACCCAGACGGAATCGTCCTCGGCCTTGGCCCACGCCAGCGAACGCTCGCCGCGCGGTAGGCCCAGCCGCTCGCGCACCGAACGGTCCAGCGACCGGTCGGGTCTGTCCGTCCTGGCCATGACACCTCCTCCCCCCATCCTCGCTGCCCCATCGAGGAGGATGCAGGCGTGCGTGCCCTGGTCTACGACGAGTTCGGCCAGCTCCCCACGGTCCGCGATGTCCCGGACCCGAGCTGCCCACCCGACGGGGCCGTCATCGCCGTGCAGGCCACCGGGCTGTGCCGCTCGGACCTGCACGCCTGGGCCGGGCACGACGACACAGTTCGACTCCCCCACATCGGCGGCCATGAGTACGCCGGCACGATCGCCGAACTCGGCCCAAAGGTCGCCGGCTGGGCGGTCGGGGACCGGGTCACCGTGCCGTTTGTGTGCGCCTGCGGGACCTGCGACGCCTGCCGCGCCGGGTTGGGCAACATCTGTGAACGCCAGACCCAGCCCGGGTTCGACCTGCCCGGCTCGTTCGCCGAGTTCGTCGCCATCCGGCATGCCGGCGTCAACCTGGTCCGCCTACCGGACGAGGTCGACGCGGTGGCGGCGGCCGCGTTGGGCTGCCGGTTCGCCACCGCCTACCGCGCCGTCGTCGGGCTGGGAAACGTCCAGCCCGGCCAGTGGGTTGCGGTGCACGGCTGCGGCGGGGTCGGGCTCTCGGCCGTGCAGATCGCGACCGCCCGCGGGGCACAGGTCATCGCCGTTGATGTCAGCGAGCGCGCCGGGGACGCTGCGAGAGGTCTCGGGGCGACGCACACGCTTCCCGCCGGCCCGGACGCTGCGATAGCGATCCGCCAGCTGACCGGCGGTGGCGCGCACCTCTCGCTGGACGCCTTCGGTAGCCGGGCCGCCTTTGCCTCCTCGGTGGCGTGCCTGCGCCGCCGGGGCCGTCACGTCCAGGTCGGCCTGTTGCTCGCTGACGAGGCCGATCCGCCGTTGCCGGCCGCCGCGCTGATCGGCCGTGAGCTGGAGATCGTGGGCAGTCACGGGATGGCCGCCGGGGACTACCCGCCGATGCTCGCCGACGTGAAGCAACGCGTGCTGGACCCGGCCGCCCTGGTCACCGCGACCATCGGGCTGTCCCAGGCCGGCGAGGCCCTGGCGCACCTCGGGCGGACGGGGCCGGGCATAACCGTCGTCGACCTCCTCAACGAGGGCTCGCTCAACGAGGGCTCGACGCCTGACTGAACTCCGGATGCTGGGGAATTCGCGCGGGTCGATCTCGGCCAACCCGGGCGGGACGGCCGCCAGCGCGGCGTGGATCGCGTCGACCAGATCCAGCGCAGACGCGGCGGTCAGCTCCACCGCGACCCGTCCCCCCGGCCCGCGCGATGGATCGGCCAGGTCGATGTTCGGCGTGTGCTCAGCTTGCGCATGGACCGGGTGGTCGTAGTAGACGGTGGCCCGGCGTAACGCGAACCAGCCATCGGGGCCCTTGCCGCTGCCGGTCACCGGCGTCTGCACAGTCGTATAGGTGCACATCGAGGGCCCTCCCTGCTCAGCCGGACAGCTGGGTGGCGAAGAACGATGCGATGCGCTGCCAGCCGTCGACCGCGGCGGCGGGCCGGTAGCTCGGCCGATCCACGGCGAAGAAGGCGTGCCCGGCGCCCTCGTAGGTGGTGAACTCGTGCGCCTTGCCGACTCCTTCAGCAGCTGGTCCAACTCGGCCACCTGATCCGGGGACGGGTGGCTGTCCTCGGCGCCGAACAGCCCGAGCAGCGGGCAGCTCAGCGACCCCAGCCGGTCGTTCAGCGGGACAACCTTGAGAGGAAATCCCTCCGGAGGCTGCCCGGTCACGAACGCGCCGTAGCAGTCGACAGCCGCGTCCAACGGCAGCGAGCAGGCGGCGAGCACGGCCTGGCGACCGCCGGAGCAGTGACCGATCACGCCCACCTTTCCGTTGGAGTCGGCGCGCTCGCGCAGCCATCGCGCGGCACCGTCCACGTCACCGACCAGTCGCTCGTCGGGCACCCCGCCGTTGGCCCGCGCGGTCGCTGCTGCGTCGTCGGGGTCCGCGCCGGGCGCCTCGCGCCAGTACAGGTTCGGGCAGACCGCCGCGTAGCCCAGCGTCGCAAAGCGCCGGACCATCTCCTTGGTCGCGCTGTCGTAGCCGGGCATGTGGTGAATGACGACGACCCCGCCGGTGGTCCCTCCGCCGACCGGAGCCGCTGCGTAGGCCTCGATCTCGTCCCCGATCGCGCCGCTGATCCGCATCGATCCGGCCTGGATGGCATCGTTCACCCGGCGTCGGCCATCCGCTCCAGCACGAAAACGGGGATCTGCCGGTCGGTCTTCACCTGGTAGTCCGCGTATTGCGGGAACGCCTCGACCGCCCGCTGCCACCACGCTGCCCGCTCGTCCCCGGTGAGCTCGCGGGCGGTCATGTCCCACCGGTCCGGGCCGTCCTGGAGCTCCACGTGCGGATCGGCGAGCAGGTTGGCATACCAGAGCGGGTTGTCCGGCGCCCCGCCTTTACTGGCCACGACGGCGTAGTCCCCGTCGTGCTCGATCCGCATCAGCGGGGTCTTGCGGATCAGCCCGGATTTCGCCCCGACGCTTGTCAACACAACGACCGGGAGTCCCTGCATGTCCGTTCCCCGGGTCCCACCCGAGCTCTCATACTCCTGGACCTGATCGCGGACCCACGTCTCGGGGCTGGGCGCATACGTTCCCTGGATCGGCATGGGTACCAGTCAACCCCCGCCAGCAGGGTGCGACCTACCCCCGCCAGCAGGGTGCGACCTACCCCCGCCAGCAGGGTGCGACCTACCCCCGCCAGCAGGGTGCGACCTACCCCCGCCAGCAGGGTGCGACCTACCCTCGCCACGTGGGCGCGGGCGTAGACCAGCTGATCGACCTGCTCGCCGGGCGGAGCGTGACGGTGCTCAGCGGCGCGGGCATCAGCACCGACTCCGGGATTCCGGACTACCGGGGCCCGGACTCACCGCCGCGGACGCCGATGACCTACCAGCAGTTCGTCGCCGATCCGGCGTTTCGACGCCACTACTGGGCGCGCAACCACGTCGGTTGGCGCCACGTCGCCGACCAGGTTCCTAACGCCGGCCATCACGCCTTGGTGCGATTGGAGGCCACCGGCGTGGTCCGCGGCGTCATCACCCAGAACGTCGACCGGCTGCACACCCGGGCCGGCAGCCGCGCCGTCATCGACCTGCACGGCAGCTACGCCGAGGTCGTGTGTCTGGGCTGCGGCGACCGCTCCACCCGGGCGGAACTCGCGCTGCGCCTGCACGCGCTGAACCCGGGATTCGCCGAGGTCGCGGAGGTCGCCGACGCCGAGATCGCTCCCGACGCGGACGCCGTTGTCCAGTCCACGCAGGGATTCCGGGTCGCGGACTGCCTGGCCTGCGGGGGGATGCTCAAGCCGGACATCGTCTACTTCGGGGAGAACGTGCCCAAGCCCCGGGTGGCCGACGCGTATGCGATGGTCGATGCGGCCGATGCACTGCTCGTCCTCGGGTCCTCTCTGACGGTGATGAGCGGACTGCGCTTCGTCCGTCATGCCGTCAAAGCCGGTCGCCCGGTCGCCATTGTGAACCGGGGTGTCACCCGCGGTGATGCGCTGGCCACCCTCAAGCTGGACGCCGGGTGCTCGGAGACCCTCAGCGCCCTGAGCTGCATCGAGTCGGCGGTCATGCCCGGACGGCCCGCATGACACCTGACGAGTTGGCCGAGCGGCGATGCCGGGTGCTGGTCGACGCCGACGGGCTGGCCGAGCAGTTGGCCGGCCCGCGACCACCGGTACTGCTGGACGTCCGCTGGGCCCTCGGTGATCCCGCCGGGCTGGCCCACCACCTGGCGGGCCACCTGCCCGGGGCCGTGTGGGTCGATCTGGAGACCGAACTGGCCGCACCGCCCAGCCCGGCTGACGGCCGGCACCCACTGCCGGCGCTGGACGATCTGCAGGCTGCGGCCCGGCGTTGGGGCATCTGCCAGGACAGCGCCGTGGTCGCCTACGACGCCACCGGTGGGCTGGCGGCCGCGCGGGCCTGGTGGCTGCTGCGCTGGGCCGGTCACGACCAGGTCCGCCTGCTCGACGGCGGACTGGCCGGCTGGGTGAACGGCGGGTACCCGGTGGCCACGGGCCCCACGGCGCCGCCCGTGCCCGGTGACGTGGAGCTGACCGGGGGGCAGCTTGCCACCCTGGACGCCGGGCAGGCTGCCGATCTCGCCGATCGGGGGATGCTGCTGGACGCCCGGGCCGGCGCGCGGTACCGCGGCGAGCTGGAGCCGGTCGATCGCCGGGCCGGTCATGTCCCCGGTGCCCGGTCCGCACCGACCACGGACAACCTCGACCCGGACGGCCGGTTCGCCGACGCGAGGCAGCTGGGCGAACGGTTCGCCGCGCTCGGTCTGCCCGGCGCGCCCGTCGGCGTCTACTGCGGCTCGGGGGTGACCGCCGCGCACGAGGTGGCCGCGTTGGCCACGCTCGGCATCGACGCCGCGCTCTACCCCGGATCGTGGTCGGCCTGGTCGCTCGACCCCGCGCGGCCGGTCGCGACCGGGGCCCACCCGGGCTGACCGATCCCGCCCGGTACGACTCTGCCCACCCCGACTAACCGGAGCGATTCGGGCGTCGATGACCGCGTGCCCGGGCAGAGTCGGGCAGTCACGGCCGGAACCGGGGCGGCCCGGCGAGTAGCGTACGAAGCCACGATCCCGGCGAGCGGAGGAGTTTCCGCATGACACAGCTGTCCGCGCAGTCCCTGTCCACGCTGGACATCCCCACCCCCGGGTACGACCGGTCGAAGGTGTCGGTGGGCATCGTCCACCTCGGTGTCGGCGGGTTCCACCGGGCCCATCAGGCCATGTACCTGGACCGGTTGATGAACGAGGGCAAGGCGCTGGACTGGGGCATCTGCGGGGTCGGCGTGCTGGAACAGGACCGTCACATGGCCGAGGTCATGGCGGCCCAGGACTGCCTCTACACGCTGGTCGTGAAGGACAACGACGGCACGTGGGAGCCGCGGGTGATCGGCTCGATCGTGGAGTACCTGCTGGGCCCGGACGACCCGGAAGCCGTCATCGAGAAGATGGCCGCCCCGAGCACCCGGATCGTCTCCCTGACGGTCACCGAGGGCGGCTACAACTTCCACCACGTCACCGGCGAGTTCGTGGCCACCGACCCCGACGTCGAACACGACCTGGCCGACCCGACCAAACCGCGGACCAGTTTCGCGCTGGTCACCGAGGCCCTGGTCCGGCGGCGCGAACGCGGGATCGCCCCGTTCACCGTGATGAGTTGCGACAACATCCAGGGCAACGGGGACGTGGCGAAGAAGTCGTTCACCGCCTTCGCCCGCCTGCGCGATGCCGAACTGGGCGACTGGATGGCCGCGGAGGTGTTCTTCCCGAATTCGATGGTCGACCGGATCACCCCGCAGACCACCGACGAGGACCGCGCCGAGGTGGAACGCCGGTTCGGGGTGACCGATGCCTGGCCGGTGGTGTGCGAGCCGTTCACCCAATGGGTGTTGCAGGATTCCTTCGGCCAGGGCCGCCCGCCGTATGAGGACGTCGGCGTGCAGGTGGTCGACGACGTGGAGCCGTATGAGCTGATGAAGCTGCGCCTGCTCAACGCCAGCCACCAGGGCCTTGCCTACTTCGGTTATCTGGCCGGGTACCGGCTGGTCCACGAGGTCGCGCAGGACCAGTTGTTCGCCGATTTCCTGCTGGCCTATATGGACCGGGAGGCGACCCCGACGCTGTCACCGGTGCCCGGCATCGACCTGGACGAGTACAAGCACACCCTGATCGAACGCTTCTCCAATGGCGAGGTCCGAGACACGGTCGCCCGCCTGTGTGCGGAGAGCAGTGATCGCATCCCGAAGTGGCTGCTGCCGGTGGTGCGAGCGCAGTTGGAGCGCGACGGGGAGATCACCCGATCGGCTGCCATCGTGGCCAGCTGGGCCCGATATGCCGAGGCAGTCGACGAGGCCGGAGAGCCGATCACGATCGTGGACCGGTTGGCGGAACGGTTGACGGCGACGGCGCGCAAGCAGGCCGACGACCCGCTGGCGTTCATCGCCGACCGGGAGCTGTTCGGTGACCTCATCGAGGACGAGCGGTTCGTCACCGCCTACCGTGCCGCGCTGGCGACCCTGCACAGCGACGGCGCCCGCGCCACCCTGGAACGCATCGCCAGCGGCTGAGCGATCACGCCCGCTCCAGTGGTCGCAGAACTTCCAGCGGTTGACATGTAGACATGTCTTACCCCCACGGCGGCTGTCCCCGATGACGATCTCGATCCGGCTGACCGACGCCGAGGAGGACCGCCTCGACACCCTCGCGCGCCGCACCGGGCGCTCGAAGAGCTTCCACGTCGAGACCGCACTGCGGGAGTATCTAACAGAACCCGAAGACGCCTTCGCCGCCGATGCCGCGATCGATGTCTTCGAGGCCGAAGGTCGGCGTAGCCGTCCGCTGTCTGCGCTCGAGGCCGAGACCGACGGGTTACAGCCCGGTGGAGCCTTGAGATCACCGACGCGGCGGCGGCCATCCGGCGCCCAGCGAGGGGGCTCCAGATGACCGCCGGCTGGTCTCAGCCCCTGACGGCGTTCTTCACTTTGTCGATCAGCCCGTCCGGTGAGTAGGTGGCGTAGAGCTCCGGATCCGGCTTGGGCGCGCTGGCCTTGCCGCCCAGCGGTTGCGGGTCCTCCAGGAAGCTGAACTCGTGCCTGCCGTCCGGCGCGGTCCCGTGGGCCCAGCGACCCTGGTCGGCGGCCGGACCGTCGGACAGATGCCACAACGTGCCAGCGTGCTCCCGGTACTCCTCGTCCAGCAGCGCGTCGGGGGCGATGGTGGCCTCCAGGCCGTCGGCCTGCAGCTCCTCCACCGCGGCCAGCCACTGCAGCTGATGCATGGTGTCCCGGGCCAGGTTGAACTTCAGCATGTCCTTCACGCCCGGGTCATCGGTCATGTTGTAGAGGCGCGCGGTCTGCAGCCGACCCTGGGACTCGTACGCCGCGTTTGTGCGGAAGTCGGCCAGCAGATTGCCGCTGGCCACGATGAAGGCGCCGTTCCACGGGTTGCCGTTGCTGTCCCCGAGCATCGCTCCCCCACCGGCGACAATCGCGTGCTGCGGGTTCATCCCGCCGAGCAACGCCGCCATCACCGGGTCCTTCACCGCGTCGGCAGTCTCGGTGGCCGGGGCGCCCTCCAGTAGACGGGCGACCATCGTGGCCAGCATCTCCACGTGACCGATCTCCTCGGTCGCGATGTCCATGAGCATGTCCTTGTACTTGCCCTCCATGCGGCAGTTCCAACCCTGGAACAGGTACTGCATGGTGACGGTCATCTCCCCGTAAGCGCCGCCAATGAGCTCCTGCAGTTTGCGGGCGAATGCGGCATCGGGCTTGGCCGGCTTGGCCTCGTACTGCAACCGGCTGGTGTGACGGAACACGAGCTACTCCTCTACGCAGAAAGAAACGTCCTCCCCACCCGGTGGCACCGTGAGCAGTGCTCTGCTCCGGACAGGGGCGCCGAGTGATGGACCGCACGCGGGGACTGGGCGCGCCACGATCAAGCCTGGCCCCGTCCCCGCGTGCCCGCATCCGGAAGCTGGACCCGCCCTACCAGCCGGCGACCGCCGGACCCCGCTCGGCCACCGCCCTGCCCACGCGCGCCAGGTCGGCCTCGCCGTGGCTCTGGCGCAGGAACAGTCCCAGATCGGCGACCCGCCGGGCGTGTGCGCGATCCAGGGCCAGCGGGGTAGGCCCCAGCGCCCGGCCGACCCGGTCGATCACCTCCACAGCAGTGCTCTCCACGACCGCACGGAGGGTGTCCGCCCATAGCGTCGCATCCGAGTCGGGACTGGCATCGATGTCGTCGGCCACCCGGTCCAGGGACGAGCGCGCCCGGGTCAGGGCCGCGTGCACCACTCCCAGATGCGCGTCACGGTGCGGGTCCGGCGCCCCCGTTTCGCGCTCGGCGAGCAGCCGGGCGATTCCCACCGCGCCGCCGTACCAGCAGGCCGCGATGCCGGCGCCGCCGTGGGCGAACCCGGGACGGCCGACGTAGTCCCCCGGCTCGCCGACCGGATCACCGGCCACGTCGACCAGCGCCAGAGTCGCCGTGGCCGTACCGGTCATCGCCAGTCCCGCCCACGACGGCTCGGTGCGGGAGATTCCGGGTGCGGCCACGTCGACGGCAAACAGTCGCTGGCCGTCCGGGGCGGATGCGGTGATCAGTGCTCGCTGGCAGCAGGTACTGCCCGAGGCCCACGGCTTGATACCGGACAGCCGCCAGCCTGATCGAGTCGGCTGCGCGCGCAGCGATCCCGGCGCCGCCGCCCACACGGCCCACAGTTCCGGGTCGGCATCCGCTGGACCGGCCAGCTCGGACAGGATCACCATCGCGTCGGCGTGGGCCTCGCCGAGTTTGGCCAGGGTGACGTCGGCGGCGGACATCGCGGCCAGCGCCGACCAGCGCGCCCGGGTGGCGCCAGCAGCAGAGCCGGGCTGCGGCAACTGCAGCAGGCCCGCCTCCCGGGCGGCATGGGTGGTGGCCGCGGCCAGCTGCGGGTCGGAAAGGTCCGTGCCGCGCTGCCCGAGCTCCCGGACCCGGTCGGCCCACCACCGGGTCACCGGGTGGTCGGCTAGCTGCTGCACCGCGAGGCACCGGTCAGTTCGGCAAGCTCCGCCAGCCGGCTGCTGAAGCCGCCCGACGCGCGCCCGTCGGGACGGGCACTGGTCACCACGGGCACCTGCCGGGTGCGAAGGACGCGGACCCCGGCGGCCACCGCGGCCGCGACCAGCCGGTGATCCTCCCCGACGCGGACCGGGGGGTATCCGCCCAGACGCAGATAGAGCCCCCCGTTGATTCCCAGGTTCGCCCCGTGGACGTGGGGATGCTCCGCATCGGGGTCGCCGCGGTAGGCGCGGTCGAAGGCGGCACCGGTCCCGTCCGGCCACATCGAGAAGTCCGTCACCCGCACCGTTCCGACGACCAGCTCGGCACCGTCGGCCGCGAACCGCAGCTGGCGGACCAACCATTCCGGACCGACGCGAGTGTCCGCGTCGGTTCCGGCCAGCCAGGTCCGTGCCGGCGACCAGTGGCCGGCCAGTGCCTCGGTGAGCAGCGCACGTGCTCCAACGGCGCGCGCTGTGCCGACGTTACGGGCGGCCGTGGCGATGGTCCGGATTCCGGCCGCGGCGGCCACCGCAGCGGTCCCGTCGCGGCAGTCGTCTAGCACGACGACCGCGTCGACCACCAGCCGCGACCAGGTGCCCCGGGCCACCGCGGCGGCGCGACCGAGCGAGCGTAGGCAGTCGGGCAGCAGCTGCTGCTCGTCGTGGGCCGGGATGACCACGGCGACGCGGTCGTACCCCCGGGGCAGGCTAGGCGTCGTCGGTAACCCGACGGGAAGCGTCCCGGGTCGGCACCCGGTCAGCCCCGGCCCGTCCGAGCGTCCGATCAGCCCCTGCCCTCCCCCGCCATCAGTCAACACAGGCCCTCCCGGGCGGCGACGCTGACCGGCGCGGGCGGAACGCGGACGAAGACCTCGAGCGCGAAGTCGTCCTCGCGGTGGTCGGTGATGCGCTGCAGTTCAGGATGGGCCCGGATCTGGTCGTGCACCGCATCGCCGTCCATCGCGTGCTCCCCCACCGCGTGCCGCCAGTGCACCGCGACCAGCTCTCCGCCGGGTTCCAGTGAGCCGACGGCGGCAGTGATCAGGACCGCCAGATCAGCGGGGTCCAGGTAGTAGCCGATCTCGGAAAGCACCACGAGGTCGAACCGCTGGTCCGGCCATTGGTAGGGGACTGCCAGCTGGGTCACCCGTACTCCGGCCTGACCGGCCAGCCGGTCACTGGCTGCAGTCACTGCGGCCGCCACCCGGTCGGTGGCCAGCAGGGACCGGCAACGGGGGGCGAGCAGTGCGGTCAGCGCTCCGAGCGAGCATCCCGGCTCAAAGGCGGAGTTGTATCGCTCCCGGCTCAGGCAGGCAACGGTCAAGGCGTGCTTACGTCGCTCGTACCACCGGGTGCCCAGGTGCCACGGGTCCACCGCCTGCTCGTACATGGCCTCGAAGTAGGCAGCCGGGGTACTCACAGGCCCGGGCCCGGGACCCGCTGGTTCAAATCTTGGACACGCGGGAACGGATCAGAGACGAAGTAGGTCTCGAAGTCCCGGTCGAACCGCGCGAGCACCGGCGGCGGCAAGACTGGTGCGTCGGCCGGCTCGGGACCGAGCGGATGGATCTGCGTGGCGAAACAGCCCACGGCGGCGCGTTTGGCCGCGCGCACCGACGGGGACAGCACCAGGCGGCGGGCCTGATGCCAGGGCACCCGGGGATCGCCGGGGCGCGCCCAGTGCCACATCCAGATCGGGTACTCGATCAACCTGGCACCGGTGGCCGCGCAGGCGCGCGCGGCGGCCCGGCCGGCGGCCTCGTGGTCCGGGTGCCCATCGCCGCGCCAGGTGGCAATGCACCAGCGGCCCGGGCTCAGCAGGTCACCCAGCTGCTCGGCCAACCTCACCTCGTCGACCGCCCCGTCGCCGTGTCCGAGGTGGTGCACCGTCGTCTCGGAGCGCCCCAGGGCGGACAGCGCCGCGCGGGTCTCGGCGCGCCGCAGCCTGGCCAGCTGGTCGGGGCGGTGAACCTGCGACCCCGGATGGGATGCCTCTCCGTCGGTGACCGCGGCGACCTGCGCCCCGAGCATGGCCAGCAGACCGCCGGCTCCCAGAATCTCGTCATCCGGGTGCGGCGCGACCAGCAGCGGATCCTGGTCCGGCAGTTCGGTGCTGGTCAGCGGCTGCAGTCCCGCCAGCCCCGGCCAGGCCCGCCACCGGGATTCACCGGTTCCGGCGCCCGCGATGCGCGCCGGGTCGGGGGCGCGGCGGTGGGCCGTCCGGGTCGCACCCACCGGGGAGGCCGTCACGGCTGCAGGACGACCTTGATGCAGCGGTCCTGCCTGGCCGCCGGGCACCGAGCCGTGGAGGGACGTATAGCCGAACAGTGCGGCGCCCTTGCCCTGTTCGGGGATCTGGGTGGTCTCGCACTGGGCGTAGAGCTGGCGCGAGCACATTGAGCAGTGCCCGCAGGAGATGGCGAACGGCACGACCACCCCGTCGCCGACCGCCAAACCGTCCCACTTCTGACCCGACCTCGACGCGGACGCCCATCGGCTCGTGACCGAGCACGTCGCCGGGCTCAGGTACGGCCCCAGCAGGTCGTCGAGGTGGAGGTCCGACCCGCAGATCGCGGTGGAGGTGATCGCCACGATGGCGTCGGTGGGCCGTTCGATGCGCGGGTCGGGCACCTGTTCGACGGACACCCGCTGATTGCCCTGCCATGTCAAGGCCCGCATGCCAACCCTTCCGACAAAGATCGCTGACTACCGTCCCGGTCCACCTAGCGGTGCCCGGCCCTGACCCGCATGTCCGGCAGGCGCCCCGCCAGAGTTACGCCAGTGCAGACACGGCTCGGCCCGGCCACATGGGTGCGTGGCCGGGCCGTACGCGCCTGAAACGTGCTGGCTGCGATGCGTCAGTTCATGTCGTCCGGATTCGGGCCCATCCGCCGATTAGCGTCCAGTCCACCAACGACGCCCATCTGAGCCTCGGTGAGTTGGAAGTCGAAAACGTCGATGTTCGAGCGGATCCGCTCCGGGGTCACCGACTTGGGGATGACGACGTTGCCGAGCTGAATGTGCCAGCGCAGGATCACCTGGGCCGTGCTCCTGCCCAGTTCGCCAGCCAGCTTCGTCAGCTCCGGGCTGTTCAGCACGTCGCCACCCTGGCCTATCGGGCTCCACGCCTCGGTGAGGATCTGGTGCTCGGCGTCGTAGTCGCGCAGCGCCTGCTGCGGGAACTCCGGGTGCAGCTCGATCTGGTTCAGAACGGGGATGACGTCGGTTTCGCCACGCAGCCGATTCAGGTGCTTCTCGGTGAAGTTGGACACCCCGATCGAGCGGGCCCGTCCGGACTGGCGCAGCTCCTGTAGTGCCTGCCAGGTCTGGACGTAGTCGTCGTTCTCCGGCATCGGCCAGTGGATCAGGAACAGATCCACAAAGTCGGTGCCCAGGCGGGCCAAGCTCTGGTCAAAGGACCGCAGCGCCTTGTCCCGGCCGTGGCTGTCGTTGTTCAGCTTGGTCGTGAGGAAGATGTCCGAACGGGCCACGCCGCTATTGGCGATGGCCTTACCGACACCCTCCTCGTTGCCATACATCTGGGCGGTGTCGATGTGCCGGTAGCCGGACTCCAGCGCGATGGTGACGGGCTCAACGGTCTCATCCGGCGGGATCTGGAACACCCCGAATCCCAGCTGCGGGATCTGGTGGCCGTCGTTGAGTCGGAGCAGTGGCGCAGTCGGCATGACTACCTCTCGTGTCGGGTGCGATTCCTCCGATGTAACGATCCAACCGCCCACAACCTTCCCCACCGGCGTGTCGGATGGCGCCCGCCGACTCCTCATCCGGAGCAGATCGGCCGGTCAGTCTGCCCGCTGGGCGGCAGCCCGTTCCCCGAGTGCATTCAGGACCGCCGTGTCGTAGTCCAGCGGTTGGAAGGGGACGACCCGGCGGATGCTGTCATCGCGCACGACGACCTCGTTGGCCATCGAGTCGATCAGCGAGCGGCCCGTCGGGACGTCCACATCGGTCACCAGCGACAACCACCGGGCCGACAGGCGTGGGGTCAGCAGCGGCACCGGCACGACCAGCATTCGTCGCCCCTCGATCGCGGCGACACGCCGCAACATGTCGACGTACTCCATGACCTCCGGGCCGCCGATGTCGTAGCTGCGGGGTTCGGCGTGGGCCTCCTCCAGCACCCCCACGAGGTAGCGGATGACGTCGGCCACGGCGATCGGCTGGGTCCGGGTGCGTACCCAGCGCGGGGTGACCATGGCGGGCAGATGCTCGACGAGTTGCCGGGTCATCTCCCAGGAGATCCCGCCGTATCCGACGACGATGCCGGCGCGCAACGTGGTGACGGCCACGTCGGCGCTGCCCAGTAGGTGCTCCACCTCGCGGCGGCTGCGCAGGTGCGCCGACAGCTCGTCCCGGTCGTCGCCGAGCCCGCCGAGATAGATGATGCGCCGGATCCCCACCGCGTGGGCGGCACGGGAGAACGACCGTGCGCCGGCAGCGTCGCGCTCGGCAAAGTCCCCTTCGCCGAGGGAGTGGACAAGGTAGTAGGCAACCTGGCAGCCGTCCAGAGCGGTGCGAAGGCTGTCCTCGTCGCCGACATCGCCGGGCACCGCCGAGCCCGACCCGGAGTAGCTGCCAGGGTGCCGGGTCATCGCCCGGACCGTGTGGCCCGCCTGCTCCAGCGCCGGGCCCAGGCGACGCCCGATGAAGCCGGAGGCGCCAGCGACCAGAACCTGCATCCTGCACACCCTGCCGCATCCGGGCCCCGTGCCCAGAACCGAGCCGGCGCCTCGGGTGCGACCGCGATCTCGGTCCCGAGCGCGCGGTGGGAGGCTCGCAGCCGCACGGCGCTCGGCGCCCGGGTCCGCCATCCGGTGAACCGAACGGCTGCGCGCGACGTCGGACAAGCCGGCACCAGAGCACGGGAAGGCTGTTCTCGCTACCATCCGTGATAGGTGACATTCGATTTGTAATCAACCTGAGGAGATTAAATATGGGCGCCACCCTCGACCGCCGGACCGCGCTGACCGGGACCGCGGCGTTGGTGGCCCTTGCGGCAGTCGGGTGTTCGACTAACAGCGCCCGATCTGCGATTCAGCGGACGACGGGACCGACCCCGTCCTCGGCCGACCTCATCGCCACGGCGGCGCCCAGCAGTCCACCCGTCACTTCCGGATCCGTAGGTTCGACGCCCAGCTCGGCGACGACCACCCCCGTGGCCCCTTCGCCGACGGGCAGTTCGACTCCCTCAGACCCGGCGACCGCACGCCCGTCCGCGACGCCGATAGCATCGCGCCGCGTGGACCTGAACGCGGACCCCGGGGCGATCATCTCCCGGGCGACCGTTCCCGCTCTGACCTACCACCAGATTCGCGACTACAAGTCCAGCGACTCAGCGGTGGACCGCAACTACATCATCCCGCCGGCGGCATTCCGAATGCAGCTGCGGGCCGTTGCCGATGCCGGTTACAGCACCATCTCCCCCGACCAGTATCTGGCGCATCTGACCACCGGCGCGGCCCTGCCGGAGAAGCCGATCATGATCAGCTTCGACGACACCGACGAGGACGGCTTCACGATCGGGTTGCCGGAACTGTCGAAGTACCACTTCACCGGTACCTACTTCATCATGACAGTTGCCATCGGTAAACTGCCGCACTACATGACCGCCGACCAGATCCGGCGACTGGACGGAACCGGGCACACCATCGCCGCCCACACCTGGGACCACCACCGGGTCGACAAGTACTCCGGTAAGGACTGGCAGATCCAGTTGATCCGCCCGGCCGAGGAGCTCACTAAACTGCTCAAGCACCCGATCCCGCATTTCGGCTACCCGTTCGGGGTGTGGAAGCCGGACGGGTTCCCGCACCTGAAGGCCGCCGGCTATCAGACGGCGTTCCAGCTCAACGAGCACAAGATGAGCACGACCAGTCCGCTCTACACGATCCGCCGCGCCATCGCGAACCCGAAATGGACCCGCAGCGAGTTGCTGAAGGCGGTCGGCCCCAGCTGGACCTGACACGGCACACCTGGGACGGCCCAGCTGCCGCGCGAACCCGGCAGCCGGACCCGTCCGTGATGTTTCCCAGGTCTGGCCCCCGCCTCAGCCGGCGTTGGCGATGCCCTTGGCGATGCGGTCACCGATCTCGGGGTCGATCGCGCGCCAGTAGTCCAGTGCCCGGTTCAAGACCGGCTGGACGACACCGTCGCCGAGGTGCCCGACGACATTGCCCACCAGTCGCTCGCGGGCATTCTCGTCCATCACTGTGCGGATCATCGCGCGCGCCTGCCCGTAGTCGTCATCGTCACGGTGGGCCAGATAAGCGGCGCGGACCATCTCACCGTCGGACACCGACCACTCGATCTCGGAGGCTCGCTGGGGGTTCGCAGTCGGCCCGCCATAGCTGTTCGGCGCATAGACCGGGTCCCCGGGATTGTCATAGCGCATGGCCCCGTCCCGGTTGTAACTGTGGACCGGCGCCAGCGGACGGTTAACCGGAAGTTGCAGATAGTTCGCCCCGATACGGTGCCGGTGCGTGTCCGGGTAGGAGAAGATCCGTGCCTGCAGCATCTTGTCAGGCGAGAGACCCATCCCCGGGGGCAGGTTGGCCACGTCGAAGGCCGCCTGCTCGATCTGAGCGAAGTAGTTCTCCGGGTTACGATCCAGGACCAGCGAGCCAATCGTGATGAGCGGGTAGTCCCCGTGCGGCCACACCTTGGTCAGATCGAACGGATTGAAACGATAGCCCGGCGCATCCGCGAACGGCATCACCTGAACTTTAACCGTCCACGACGGGGCATCACCGGAGGCGATATGCGACCACAGATCGCGCTTGTGGTGCTCGGAGTCCTGACCGGCGAGGGTGTCACCCTCCTGTTGGGTCAGAAAGCCTGCGCCCTGGTCGGTGACGAAGTGGTACTTCACCCAGAACTTTTCGCCACCGGCGTTGATCCAGCTGAAGGTGTGCGAGGAGTAGCCGTTCATCTTCCGCCACGAGCTGGGCAGACCCCGGTCGCCCATCAGCCAGGTCACCTGGTGCGCCGACTCCGGGGACAGCGACCAGTAGTCCCACTGCATGTTGTTGTCACGCAGGTGGTTGTCGGCGCGGCGCTTCTGTGAGTGGATGAAATCCTGGAACTTACTCGGGTCGCGCATGAAGAACACCGGCGTGTTGTTTCCGACCATGTCCCAGTTGCCGTCGGTGGTGTAGAACTTCACGGCGAACCCACGGGGGTCCCGCTGGGTGTCAGCCGCGCCGCGCTCGCCGGCCACGGTGGAGAACCGGGCCAGGGTCGGGGTCACCGAGCCCTTGGCAAAGACGGCGGCCCTGGTGAACTGCGAGATGTCCTCGGTGGCGGTGAAGTGTCCGAATGCGCCTGCCCCGTTGGCGTGCACCACGCGCTCGGGGACTCGTTCCCGGTTGAACTGCGCCATCTTCTGCACGAGGTAATGGTCGGCGAGCACCACCGGACCGCCGATCCCGGCGGTGAGCGAGTACTCGTCGCTGGCGGCGGGAACGCCGGCGTCGGTGGTGGTGTCCGGTGTGCTCCGGTCATCCTGGATGCTCACGCGAGAATCCCCTTTCGATCACTGTCGCTGCTGCGCGAATCGTCACGTCCACGATGCCCCTCATGACCGCCGCTGCCAATCGGAGAGGGCGCGTCCGATCGGCACCGTGTCAGGTTTGGGTCTGCTCCTGCACCGGGGGCTGCGTTTCCGGTGCAGGTGCCGGCGGGGGCGGGGGGCTGAGCAGTGGGTCGTGGCCCGCCGCGTCGGCCGCCGCCCCATGCACTGCCGCGTCGGCCGCCGCCCCATGCACTGCCGCGTCGGCCGCCGCCCCATGCACTGCCGCGTCGGCCGCCGCCCCATGCACTGCCGCGTCGGCCGCCGCGGTGGCGCGCATTCCGGCGCCCGGGCCGCGACCGGGATGGCGCCGCGGGCCGCGGATCTGCCCCGATCGGACGTGTTCGGTGCGCACAGCACGCCCCACGCTGGACTTCAGCTGCCAGGGGACGCTGGCCACGATCACGCCCGGCTCGAACAGCAGCCGCCCCTTCAGACGCAGGGCGGACTGGTTGTGCAGCACCTGCTCCCACCAGTGCCCGACGACGTACTCGGGGATGAACACGGTGACGATGTCGTCCGGGGCCTCGCGGCGCAGCTCGGCGACGTAGGCCAGCACGGGCCGGGTGACCTCCCGGTATGGGCTGTTCAGCACGGTCAGCGGGACGGGGATGCCCCGCTCGTCCCACTGGTGCTGCAGCTGCTGGGTGTCGTCCTCGTTGACGTCGACGGTCAGCGCGATCAGCCGGTGCGGATGCATCGTCTTGGCGTAGGCCATCGCCCGCAACGTCGGCAGATGCAGCTTGGAAACCAGCACGATCGCCGTGTTTTGACTGGGCAGCACCAGCCCGGTCCGGTCCGCCGGCGGGACCAGTTCGTCGCGGACGTGGCCGTAGTGGCGGTGGATGGCCTGCATCGTCAGCCACAGCAGCGGAATCGCGACCGCCACGATCCACGCGCCGTGCAGGAACTTTGTGACCACGACGATGATCAGTACGACGGCGGTGAAGGTGGCCCCGATGAAGTTGACCGCCCGGCTGCGCCGCATCCGACGTCGCGCCGCGGCATCCGGGGCACCGGGACCGTGTTGGCGCAACCGCCGGTTCCAGTGCCGCACCATCCCGGTCTGGCTGCATACGAAGGAGACGAACACCCCGAGGATGTAGAGCTGGATGAGCCGTGTCGGGCTGGCCCGGAAGGCGATGATGAGCACGATCGCCGCCCCGGACAGCAGCACGATGCCGTTGCTGTACGCGAGCCGGTCACCGCGGGTGTGCAGCTGGCGCGGCAGGTAGCTGTCCTCGGCCAGGATCGAGGCGAGCACCGGGAACCCGTTGAAGGCCGTGTTGGCCGCCAGCACGAGGATCAGCGCGGTGACGAATTGCAGGATGAAGAACAAGGGTGAGTCGCCCCCGAAGACGGCTCGAGCGACCTGCGCGATCACGGTGCGCTGCTCGTGTCCGGCCGCGGCCCCGATCAGGTCCGCGGGATCGGCGGCGTAGTGGACCCGGCTGGCCAACGCAAGCGCGGTCACCCCGGCGAACAGGGTGACGGCGATGCCACCGAGCAGGGCCAGGGTGGTGGCGGCATTGCGGCTCTTGGGTTTCTTGAACGCCGGTACGCCGTTGCTGATCGCCTCGACCCCGGTCAACGCCGTACAGCCGGAGGAGAACGCCCGCAGCAGCAGGAACACCGCCCCGAGTCCGGCGACGCTGCCGTGGGTGGCGATGCCATAGTGGGCGCTCTCGGCCTGCACCGGGGACCCGGTCGCCAGCTTCACCAGCCCGACCACGATGAGCAGCGCCACCGAGGCGACGAAAAAGTAGGTGGGGACAGCGAAGGCGGCGCCGGCCTCCCGGACCCCGCGCAGGTTCAGCACCGCCACCACCACGACGACCAACACCGCGGTCAGCACCGAGTGCCGGGTCAGCGCCGGGAACGCCGAGGCCAGGTTGGCCACCCCCGCGGCGACGGAGACCGCGACCGTGAGCACGTAGTCACACATCAGCGCGCTGGCCACTACGACCCCGACCGGCGGTCCCAGGTTGGTGGTCGCGACCTCGTAGTCCCCGCCGCCGGAGGGGTAGGCATGCACGTTCTGCCGGTAGGAAGCCACCACCACGAACATCAACATCGCCACGGCGAGGGCAACCCACCCGGTCCAGGACAGGAAAGCGATCCCGCCGGCGGAGAGCACCAGCAGAATCTCCTCGGTCGCGTAGGCGACCGAGGACAGGGCATCGGAGGCGAAGACCGGTAGCGCCACCTTCTTGCTCAGCAGCGTCTCACCAAGACGATCGGTGGCAAGCGGCTTCCCGATCAGGAAACGCTTGGCCGACCGCGTGACATCGGACACGAGGGTCCAGGCTACGACGCGGCCGTCGGTCCGGGGCCGGGGCCGGGTGTCGATCCGGTTGCGGCTGTGCTGCGGCTGTCGGCGGCCGCCACGCGCGTCAGACTGCGCCGATGCGGCGCATCATCCTCGACACCGATCTGCTGCCCGGTGAGTTCAACATCTGGGTCGACCCGGACGCCGCCGCGATCGTGCTGGCCAGCGGGGTACCACTGCGGCTGGTGGGGCTCGACGTAACGATGCAGGTCCGTCTGGACCGGACGGACGCCCGGCGGTGCAGGACTCCGGCGGCCGGTTCGCGGGCTTCGCCGGGCAGTGCACGCTCGGCTGGATCGACGCCCTGGACGCCGCCGGACGGGCCGGGCCGGACTCCCCCGGCAGCTGCGCGCTGCACGATCCGCTGGCCGTCGCGGTGGTCGCCCATCCGGACCTGGTCAGCTGGCGACCCGCCGTGGTGGCCGTGGAAAGCGTCGGTGACGTCGCCCGCGGGATCACCATCGCTGACTTCCGCGAGACCGCCGGTCCCCCGAATGCGCAGGTTGCCGTCTCGGTGGACGCGGACGCCTTCCGGGAGCTGTTGCTGAGGAGTCTGGCCAGGCTCTGAGCGCGGGGCTCCACCTCCCGCGCCTACCCACCGCCGGGGGTTGGATGGCTGCCCGAGGGGTGTCGGCGGGCCATGATGTGCGGATGGACGCCGCGGATCAGGCCGACCGGGCGCAGCAACAGGGACGACGCGCCGCGGACAGCACGGCGCTGAAGGCCATCGCCCGGACCGGCTTCGTCGCCCGGGGCATCGTCTATGTGCTCATCGGGGCCATCGCGTTGCAGATTGCGTTCGGTCACGAGGGCAGCAACGCCTCCCGCAGCGGGGCCATCGCGACGCTGGCCGGCTCGACCGCGGGGACGGCGCTGCTGTGGGTGGTCGACGTCGGGTTCCTGGGCCTGGCGGTGTGGCGGCTGAGCGAAGCGGCGTTCGGAGCCAACGAGCCGGACGGGGATTCCGCCGGGCACCGGCTGGCGTCACTGGCCCGCGCGATCGTCTATGCCGGACTGTTCTGGTCGGTCCTGCAGTTCCTGCTCGGCTCCTCTGATCAGGCGACGCAGAGCGGTGACAGCAAGTCCCAGGGCCTGACCGCGCGGCTGATGGGCTACCCGGGCGGGCGCATCGCCGTCGGGGTGATCGGGCTGGCTGTCATCGCGATCGGCGTCTACCTGGCGCGGGAGGGCTGGACGCGCAAGTTCCTGGAACGCATGGACCTGCACTCGGCCTCCCCGCGGACCCGGTCGGTGGTCGAAAAGCTGGGCCTGATCGGGCAGATCGCGCGCGGCTTCGTGTTCGCGGTCATCGGGATCTTCGCCATCGTCGCCGCCGTCCGGTTCAACCCCCAGGAGACGAAGGGAATGGACGGCAGTCTGCGCACGCTGGCCAACGCCCCGCTCGGGCCGGTGCTGCTGGCCGTCGTCGCCGTCGGGCTGGTGATCTTCGGGCTGTTCGCCTGGACCGAGGCCCGTTGGCGCAAGGTCTAACAGACCCGGAGCAGCCAGGCGTCAGTCCGGGAGCGCGAGCGCCGAGACGCTGAGCCCGCTCAGCGAGAGGCTGCCGTCCCCGCCGGTGCGCCCGAGGTGGAAGTACCCGCCGCGGTGGGTGGTGTCCAGGGCCCGGACCTCGACGATGCGCCCGTCGCCGGTCTGCGCGATCAGCCGCAGGAACGCCGCCCCGACCTGCAGGCTGACCCGGACCCGGTCCCCCGCCCGTAGCGGAGCCAACCGGACCCGGCCGAGCTCGGTCGAGCCGGCGGCCAGGTCCCGGCGGACCAACCGCAGCCGGCCGTCCACGGACAGCAGCGCGTCGTAGCCGTCGCTGGCCAGGCCCGGCTGGTAGTAGCGGTCGTCCGGGCGGGCGGTGGCCAGGCAGAACCCCGCGCCGGGGTCCGTGGGCAGCGCGTCGAAGCGGATCTCCACCTCGATCCGGTAGGGGTTGTCCGGCGGTAGCGGGCAGAGCTGACCGAGCAGCAGCAGCTGGGGCCCGCCGCTGACCGCCAGGGTCAGGGAGTCGGTTCCGGTCCAGGCGGGACCGCCGAACGCGGCGGCTGGGTCGCGGCTGATCTGCCCGGAGCGGACGGCCTTGGCGACCCAGTCGTCGGAGGCTGCGACAGGTACCCGCCCGATGCTGTAGCCGTAGCTGGAGCTGACGATCCCGTGGACCCCGAGGGCGGTGTAGTGGTCGGCGTCGTGACGCCGGTGCGCCGGGTAGACCCAGACCGGGATCCCCAGGGCGACGGTGTCGCGGATCAGCCGGTCCGGCCAGAAGCACCCGTCGGGATCGGTGACCGGGATGCCGAGGTAGTCCCGCTGCGGGTTCAGCCGGCCAGCCAGCTCCGCGATCACCGACGGGCGCATGTCCTCCACGCCCAGGTAGGCGAACACCGGCAACCCCCGCCGAGCCGCCGTCCCGATCCGGGAACTCGTGCGGTAGGCCTTGATCACCACCGAGCGGGTCAGTCCCCGCTGCGTGAGCATGGCCAGCATGCCCGGGTAGGCGTTGTCGTCCTTGGCCTCCATCGCCAGCACCGTGCGGTGCCCGAGCAGATCCAGCGCCTGCTCCAACCGCGGGACCTGCGGCAGCGGGTCGCGCGTCCAGGCCGGGCCAAGTTGCGGCGCCCACAGCCTGATGTCGGCGAGTACCGATGCCGGCTGGGCGGCGACCGGCCCGGACCCGGTGGTGGTCCGGTCGTAGGTCAGGTCGTGCAGGCAGATCAGCTGCCCGTCGGAGGTCATCGCCACCGAGAGCTCCATGCAGCCGGCGCCCCAGTCCAGCGCCGCCTGGTAGCCGGGCAGGCTGTGCTCGGGGAACACGTCGCCGGATCCCCGATGCGCGATGACGTAGCTGGGGCCGCGGCTGGACACCCAGTCCGCGACCGTCGTCTGCCCGGCCCGGCCGGTCCCCCGGGCCGATCCCGGGCGCCGCGGCGCGGAGCACGAGCCGAGCACAAGCGCCCCGCCCGTGAGGGCCCCGGTGGCGACCAGCACGGCCCGTCGGCTGACCGGTATGGGCACGCTTGGAACGATAGGGAGGCGCGGGGCGCAGCGTTGGGCCTGTGGATCGGCTGGGCAGCCGGGGCGCCGGGTCAGTCCGCCGGCACCAGCTCGTCGCTGTGCTCCGGGTCCGCTGCGTGGCCCGGATCGAGCTGGTCCAGGTAGGCCTGCGGTGTGGTGTCGGCGACGATCCGGCCCTCGGAGACCACGACCACCCGGTCGGTCCAGCGCAGCGACTGCGGGCGGTGCGCCACGACCAGCGTGGTACGCCCGGCGGAGGCCGTTCGCATCGCCCGGTTGACCCGCCGCTCACTGGCCAGGTCCAGGTTCGAGGTCGCCTCGTCCAGCACCAGCACGGCCGGGTCCACCAGCAGCGCCCGGGCCAGACAGACCAGCTGACGTTCCCCGGCCGAAATCGACCGGCCACGTTCGGTCACCCGGTGGTGGTAGCCGCCGGGCAGTCGGGAGATGAATTCGTGCGCTCCGACCGCGCGGGCGGCGGCCTCCACCTCGGCGTCGCTGGCGTGCTCCCTGCCGTAGCTGATGTTCTCCCGGATGGTTCGGCTGAACAGGAACGGCTCCTGGGGCACGTATCCCAGCTGGGACCGGTATTCGTTGGGGTCCGCGGCCGTCAGGGGGGTCCCGTCGACCAGCACCTGCCCGTCGGTCGGGTCGTAGAACCGGGTGACCAGCTTGGCCAGCGTCGACTTGCCGGCCCCGGTGCGCCCGACAAAGGCCAACCGCTGCCCGGCCGGCACATGCAGATCCACCCGCTTGAGAGCGTCGCTCTCAGTACCGGAGTAGCGCAGCCGGACCCCGGACAGCCGCAGGTCACCGCGGACCTGGCCCAGCGGCTGCGGGTGCTCCGACTCCGGTGTGGAGCTGGGCAGCCCCAGCAGTTCGGTGATCCGGGACACCCCGGTCCTCGCCCGCTGGTAGAGGTCGAAGACCGTGGACAGCTGCTGCACCGGGGCGAACACCTGCGCCAGGTAGAGCAGGAACGCCAACAGCACTCCGACCGCCAGGGTGCCTTGCGCCACCATGCGCCCGCCCACCCCGAGCACCAGGGCTCCGGCCAGGGCGGCCATCGTCTCAATGCCCGCGACATACACCGCGACGGCCCTGGTCCCCCGCAGCGTCGAGCTGGCGTAGCGGCGACCCAGCGCGGTGAACCGGGTCTCGTTGGCCGTCTCGCGCCGGAAGGCGTGACTGACCCGGATACCGGCCAACGACTCGGCCACGTCGGCGGTCAGCAGTGCCTGCGTCTCCCGGGCGTCGTCGTAGGCGGGGGCGGCGTTGCGCCGGTACCAGATGGTCAGCAGCACCGTCGGCGGGACCACCGAGAGCACCAGCAGCGCCAACTGCCACTGCAGCACGCTGATGACGATCGCCATCCCGACGAAGGAGGCTCCCGCCACGACGAGGTTGACCAGCCCGATGCGCAGCAGGTCCGAGACGGTGTCGACATCGGAGGTCATCCGCGTCACCACCCGCCCAGCCTGGGTGCGGTCGTAGTAGTCGACCCCGAGCCGCTGCAGCTGACCGTGGATGCGCAGCCGCAGCGCGTACAGCATCCGCTCGGCGGTGCGGTTGGTGGTGCCCACCTCCAGGCGGAAGTCCCACCACAGCAGCAATGCGACGACCGCATAGGCCAGGCAGCTCACCAGCAGCGCCGTCCGCGAGCCGCCGAGCATGCCCGCATCGACCCCGTGCCGGACCAGCAGCGGGCCCGTCAGGGTCAGCCCGGCGTCGGCCAGGACGAACACCAGCCCACCCAGCAGGACCGATCGCCATGGACGGATGAACCCGGCCAGGGTGAACCGTTCCGAGCGCCGGCCCTCCACCGCCTCATCCACGCGCGGCCTGTCATCGGCAGCAGGCAGCGCCGCGAGCCGGGCTGCCAGCTGCGGGGTCGGTGGATTGCCCGAGAGCGGTGCATTCGCAGCGTCGGCCGCCGCTTCGGCCGGCCGCCACGCCTGCGCGGTCGGGTCGAATCGTCCTTCCCTGGCAGCCGGAATGAGCTCCGAGCTGCCGTCGGTGGCGGCCGGTTCCTCGTCCCCGAACAGGTCTCGGTAGAGCGCCGATCTGGCCAGCAGCTCGTCGTGGGATCCGCTGTCGACGACCCGGCCCTGGTCCACCAGGACAACCCGGTCGGCCAGGCGCACCGTCGACTCCCGGTAGGCCACGACCAGGGTGGTGCACCGGTCCAGTACCGGGCGGATCGCTGCGAAGATGGCCCGTTCCACCGGCACGTCGACGGAGGAGGTGGCGTCGTCCAACAGCAGGAAATCCGGCTGGGCGAGCAGTGCTCGCGCCAAGGTCACCCGTTGGCGCTGGCCGCCGGACAGGGTCAGTCCCTGCTCACCGACCACGGTGTCGTAGCCGTGGTCCAGCGCGGTGATGAACTCGTGCGCCGCGGCCATCCGGGCGGCGTCCTCGATCTCGCCCCGGGTGGCCTCGGGCCGGCCGTAGGAGATGTTGGCCGCGATGCTGTCGGTGAACAGGAAGCTGTCCTCGAAGACCACCGCGATCCGCCGGCGCAGGTCCTCGGTGCCCATCTCGCGCACGTCGACGCCGTCCACGCGCACCTGCCCGACGGTGACGTCGTGGAAGCGCGGGATCAACGAGAGCGCGGTGGACTTCCCGCTGCCGGCCCGCCCGACGAGAGCAACAGTCTCTCCCGGCGACACGTGCAGGTCCAGCCCGGCCAACGCGTGGTGTCCGCCGGCGTCGGGGTAGGCGAACGCGACACCGGACAGGTCCAAGTGTCCGGTGTGGGGCGGGACGACCGGCTCGGCCGGGTCGGTCACGGCCGGCCGCAGATCGATGACCTCCCCGATCCGCTCGACGGCGGCCTGCGCCATCGGCATCGAGGTCGCGATGCTGCCGATCACCCGCGAGGTCGCTGCCAGGTCGGCCAGGTAGCCGGAGAAGGCCAGGAACGTCCCGACGGTGAGGTGGCCGTTCAGGGCCAGCAGCCCGCCGACACCGAGGACGAGGACCTGCCCGATCAGCGGGGTCGCCTGCAGGTTGGCCAGGAACGGCGCGCGCAGCTTGATCTCGCGCACCCGGGCCGCGAACATCGCTCGCAGCGCCCCGACCAGCCGGCGCGTCTCGCCCGACTCCTGCCCGAAGGCGCGGACCACCCGCACGCCGGTGACGCCCTCCTCCACCTCGGTGGTCATGTCCGCCTCGCGCTGCTGGGCATCCCAGCCCGCCGCGTACACCCGACCCCGCTGGTGGTTCACCACGATGGTGGCCGCTCCGACCGTGCCGAGCACGATCAGCGCCAGGATGGGTGAGAGCACGAACATCACGACCACCGCGATGGCAATCTTGACGATGTTGGCGATCAGGACCGGCAGCCACGTCGCCAACTGCTGGGCGAACCGGACGTCGGCGGTGGCCCGGGCGACCATCTGCCCGATCCGCAGCCGCGAGTGCCCGGCGGCATCCAGGCGCTGCAGGGACCGGTAGAGGTCGTCGCGCATGTCGGCCTGCACCGCCAGCGACTGACGGCCGTTCGCGATCCGCCAGCTCACCGACATCACACCGAGTGCCAGGCCCAGCCCGACCAGTACGAGCAACGGAGTGAGCAGGTGCCGCCCGGCACCGCTGATGAGGTCGTCGACCACGGCACGCTGCGCCAGCGGGATCGCGACCACGACGCCGATATGCAGGATCGCGGTGACCACGGTGAACCCGAACACCCCGCGGTGGGCGCGTAGGTAGGGCCGCAACCGCTGCCACCAGGTCACCACCTGCGCCGCCGTGGCGCCGCTGCCGGGCTCCGGGCTGACGGGCTCCGGGCTGGCCGGCTCCGGGCTGACGGGCTCCGGGCGAGCCCCGTCCGCCGCGGGATTGTCGTCGTTGGTTGTGCGTGGCAGCGTGCTCCGGCTGGCGGAGGCGGCAGTCATGAGGAAACTCCCGGGTGGCCGACTCGGGCGTCGGCGTTGGGGTCGGTCGGAGGTGACCGGAGTCAGGGTGGACGGCGCGCGGGACGGCGGTGCCACGCACGAACACTCCCAGCCTAAACGTGTGCTTCGCGCAACGAACGGTTGGTTTACCCGGAGTCTCACCTGATGAGATCGCTCACATCCGGGGCGTCCCGGTGCTGCGCTGATCAGTCCGGCCCGTGACTGCCGTCAACCGGGCGGGCGGCGTCGCGACACGCCCGGGGCCGACACCCCGCAGTTACGCGGACCGGTGACCATCAGAGTCGTAATGTGACCACCGCTGCGGCCGGTCGGACCGCCGGAGACCGGGTCGATGACGATCGGAGAACGACACGATGTGGCTGCCCCGCACCCCCCTGGCCCTTCCCGCGGCGATCGACCAACGGATCAGCGCCCACGCCATCGACTACATCCTGGTGGGCATCTATTTCGCGCTGGTGCTCGGCATCGGGCTGATCGCCCGACGCGGGGTCACCAGCAGCCTGGACTTCCTGCTCTCCGGGCGCAGCCTGCCCGCCTGGATCACCGGGCTGGCGTTCATCTCCGCCAACCTCGGCGCCACCGAGCTGCTGGGCCAGGCAGCCAACGGCGCGCAGTACGGCGAGCAGGCGTTCCACTACTACTGGATCGGCGCCGTCCCGGCCATGGTGTTTCTCGGCCTGGTGATGATGCCCTTCTACTACGGCTCCAAGGTCCGCAGCGTCCCGGAGTACCTCGGCCGGCGCTTCGACCCGAAGACCCAACGCCTACAGGGCCTGCTGTTCGCGCTGGCCTCGGTCCTGATCGCCGGGGTGAACCTGTACGCGATGGCGATCGTCGTCAATGCGCTGCTCGGCTGGCCGACCTGGCTGGCCATCATCGTGGCGGCCGCGGTCGTGCTGGCCTACACCTTCCTCGGCGGGCTGTCGGCGGCCATCTACAACGAGGTGCTGCAGTTCTTCGTCATCGTCGTCGCGATGATTCCGATCACCCTGATCGGGTTGCACAAGGTCGGCGGCTGGCACGGGCTGGTGGAGAAGACGCGCGCTCAGGGCGCCGGAAATCTGCTGCAGTCCTTCCCGGGCTCGGACCTGACCGGGATCGCCAACTCCTTCGGCTCCGTGTTCGGGATCGTGGTGGGGCTGGGATTCGTGCTGTCGTTCGGCTACTGGACCACCAACTTCACCGAGGTACAGCGGGCGTTCTCGGCAAACAGCCCCTCCGCCGCCCAACGAACCCCGCTCATCGCGGCACTGCCCAAGGCCCTGCTCGCGCTGGTCATCATCATCCCGGGCATGATCGCCGCCGTCCTCATCCAGCCGATCGTCGGATTACGCAATGGCAAGGAGACGGGCGCAACGTTCAACGACGTGGTCCCGCTGCTGCTGCGCGACCTGCTGCCCAACGGCTTCCTCGGGGTGGCGCTGGCCGGGTTGCTGGCCTCGTTCATGGCCGGTATGGCCGCCAACGTCAGCTCGTTCAACACCGTGGTCACCTACGACCTGTGGCAGGACTGGATCCGGCCCGGGCGCCCGGACCGGCACTACCTGCTCGTCGGCCGAGCGGTCACCGTTCTCGGGACGGTGATCGCCGTCGGGACCGCCTTCATCGCCTCCCAGTTCAGCAATATCCAGACCTACATCCAGACGCTGTTCTCGTTCTTCAACGTCCCGTTGTTCGCCATCTTCATCTTCGGCCTCTTCTGGAAACGGATGCACGCCTCGGCCGGGTTCTGGGGCCTGGTCGCCGGAACCCTGGGCGCGCTGATCGTGTTCGTCCTCAACCGCAACGGGGCTCTGAACTTCAGCGGTCAGGGTTCGGCGTTCGTCGGCGGTGGCGTCGGGTTCTTCGCGGCGCTGCTGGTCGGCTGGCTGACCTCGATCGGCCGCCAGCCCCCGGACGAGTCCGACCTGCAGGGACTGGTGTGGTCGGCCACCTCCGCCCAGGACCGGGCGGTTCCGCGCGAGCCGGGCTGGTACCGCTCGCCGGTGACACTGGCCGTGGTGGTACTGGCGATCTCCGCCGGTGGTTATGTGTTCTTCGCGTTCGTCTGATCCGGATCGCAGAGAAGGAGAGCGGCCATGAGCGACGACGACAAGCCGGCCGAGGCGAACACCCGAAACGCCTTGTTCGACCTGCGCACGGTCATCGGGGTGTTGTTCGCGATCTACGGCGTGGTGTGTCTTATCTGGGGCCTGGTCTCGTTCACCGATGCCGATCGGGCACGGACCGGCGGGATCAACCTGAACCTGTGGGCGGGGATCGGGATGCTGCTCATCTCAGCGTTCTTCATCGGCTGGGTGCTGCTGCGCCCCCTGCAGCCGACGCCCGAAGCGGCGGAGCCGGACAGCGAGGCCGCCGCGGACTCGTGACAGGGCCGCTGACTCGTGAGCGCCGGAGGGACGGGGCGGAGCCGCCGGACAACGTCCGGCACAGCGATCACTGGCCCGCGGGATCGTCGCCGGTTCGCAGCGCTGCCCGCGCGCGCGGGTCGACGACGTCCAGGTAGCCCGGTTCGCGCCGGATGAAGTCGGCGATAAAGGGGCATCGGGGAACGGCGGTCCCCTCATGGGCGCGCACATCGTCCAGGGCCGCCCGGGCCAGCGCGGTGCCGATCCCGTGCCCGCGCGCCTGGGATTCGATCTCGGTATGGGTGAAGACGGTCTCCGACCCGCGCCGTTCGTAGGCGGCTATCCCGACGTCGCGATCGCCAAGGGACACCACGTAGTGGGAGGCGTCGACGTTATTACGGACGCGGACCTGCGGATCGTCAGCCATCGTCTACTCCGATCCGTGTGCGGCCCGGCCGGGTTGCGCGGCGGCGGATTCCACCGATGACGGGCCGATCCACACGGTCTTGGCGTTCATGAACTCATACATTCCCAGCCCCGTCAGTTCGCGACCGTATCCGCTGTCCTTGACCCCGCCGAAGGGGACGTCCGGATAGCTGGTGGTGTTGCCGTTGACGAACGCCATGCCGGCGGCGATATCCCGGATGAACTGCGCGCGCTCCCCTTCGTCCTCGCTGAACAGGTTGGCGCCCAGGCCGTACGGGTGGGCATTGGCGAGTTCGACGGCCTCGCTGAGACTGTCGATGACGAACATCGCGGCGACCGGGCCGAAGACCTCCTCGGCGTAGAGGTCCATCTGCTCGGTGATACCGGTCAGTACGGTCGGCGGGTAGTACCACCCCGGGCCCTCGGGCAGCTGCCCACCGACAACCGCGGTGGCGCCCTTGGACAGCGCGTCGGCGACGTAGGCGGCCACGTCGTCGCGCCCGGATTCGGTGGCCAGCGGGCCGATGTCGGTGTCCGGGTCGGTCGGGTCACCGACGACCTGCGCGGCCATCATCTGCGCGAACAGGTCCCCGAAACGCTCGGCCACGTCGCGGTGGACGAAGAAGCGCTTGGCGTTGATGCAGCTCTGCCCGTTGTTCAGGCATCGCGCGGTAACCGCGACCCGGGCAGCGCTGTCCAGATCCGCCGAGGGCATGACGATGAACGGGTCACTGCCGCCCAGTTCCAGCACCGTCTTCTTCAGGGCGCCGCCGGCGATCGCGGCCACCGATCGGCCCGCCGGGGCGCTGCCGGTCAGTGTCGCGGCGGCCACCCGCGGATCGCGCAGCACCTGCTCGATGCGGGACGAGCCGATCAGCACAGTGGTGAATATCCCCTCCGGGAAACCTGCCCGGGCAAACACATCCTGCAGGTACAGAGCGGTACGCGGGACGTTGCTGGCGTGCTTGAGCAGGCCCACATTGCCGGCCATCAGCGCGGGCGCGGCAAAGCGCATCACCTGCCAGAGCGGGAAGTTCCACGGCATGACGGCCAGCACGACGCCGATCGGCTGGTATTCCACGTATGCCCGATCGGCTCCGACCGCGTCGGCGTCGGCCGGCTGTGGTTCCAGCAACCCGGGCCCGTGCTCGGCATACCAGCGCAGGCCGGTGGCGCATTTGGCCACCTCCTGCCGCGCCGAGGTCAGGGTCTTACCCATCTCGGTGGTCATCATCGCCGCGGCGTCGTCGGTCTCCGCGTCGAGCAGATCCGCGGCCGCGCTCAGCCAGCCAACGCGGTCACTGACCGGGGTCAGGCGGTAGGTCCGAGCGGCTGCCGCGGCGGCGGCCAGGCGCTGTTCCAGGTGTTCGTCGCTGAGCTCATCGAAACGCTGCAGTGTCTGACCGGTGGCCGGGTTGACAGTCGCGATCGGCATCGTCGGCTTTCTGCAGTCGGGTCCGGCGGCCGGTTCAGGCCCGGGGGAACCGGGTCAGGCTCGCACAGCCGGATCCGGGTCGCCCGACGGGTCGCTGAGCCGGTCGGCGGGTCCGGACATGTTCAGCAGCACCTTGCAGGATCTGGTGCGGTCGACGGCCAGCTCGAAGGCGGCCGACGCCTCCGCCAGCGGCAGCACCGCGGTGACCACCTGCTCGACCGGCAACCCGTCGGAGAGCAGGGCCAGCGCCGGTCCGAACTCGGCGTCGAAGCGGAAGCTGCCGCGGATGTCGAGCTCGCGGGTGACCGCCAGGCTGCCGGCGAAGGCCACCTGGGGCGGAAGCATGCCCAGCAGCACCACAGTCCCGCCGCGGCGGACGGCCAGCGACGCGGTCCGCAGCGCGGCCGGAGCACCCGATGCCTCGATCGCGACGTCGTAGGCCCGCGGCTCGGGGTCCGGGTCGCTGCCCAGGGCGATGGTCGTGGCTGCTCCGACTGAGCGCGCGACCGCCAGGGCCTGCGGCACCAGGTCGGTCACGGTGACGCTGGCACCGGCGGTCACCGCAGCCGCGGTGACCAGCACGCCGATCGGCCCGGACCCGGTGACCAGCACCCGGCGCCCGAGCAGGTCGCCGGCGCGGTGTACGGCGTGCAACGCGACCGCCAGCGGCTCGGCCAGCACGGCACGCCTAAGCGCCAGCCCGTCCGGAATAGTGAACAGCTGGTCGGCAGGGACCACCAGACGCTGCCGGAAGCCGCCCTGGACGTGCGGCATCCGGGCTGCGCTACCCAGGTAGGCGACGTTCTCGCACAGGTTGCGCCGTCCGGTCCGGCACGGTGGACAGTGTCCGCACACGGTGGCCGGGTGGATGGCGACGGCGGTGCCCGGCTCCGGTTGCCGCACCTGCGGCCCGAGGCGGGCGACGTGGCCGACGATCTCGTGGCCAGGGACCAGCGGCTCGCGGATCTGGAAGTCGCCGACCGCGCCGTCGCGCCAGTAGTGCAGGTCCGAGCCGCAAATCCCGCCGAAGGCAACGTCGACGGTCACCTGTCCCGCCCCGGGGATTTCGTCGGGCACCGCGTCGACCGCCAATCGCCCGGCCCCGCTGATGACGCAGGCCGGATTGGTCGCCTCGATCGGACTGCTCACCGGTCCTATTATCGCCGTCCCCAGCCCTAGGAGGCAACCTCGAGATCGGGCTCAAGGTTTCCGCCACGTGAGTTGCGTCGAGGAAGACCCGGGCTGCACCGCTTCGGTCCGTCCCCAAGACGACTCGCCTCAATGAAAAGCAGCTCTCGAAAGGGCTGCGACCTGCGCGCAGTACCTGCCAGAGTTCGTCGCGGACGGCGATGCCTCAATGAAAAGCAGCCCCCGAAAGGGCTGCGATATCTCGGACCCGACACCGGACGCCGATCGGGTGCGGAACCGCCTCAATGAAGGGCAGCCCCGAAAGGGCTGCGATTCAGGGAGGGTCATTAACGAGCCTGACTTGACTTAGTCGGAAGTATGGATTTCAGCGTATCGCTGAATGAAGGACGGTCCGTTCCTTGACACGATTGGGTTACCACACTCAATCAGAAGAAACGGACCGCCGATATGTATCATACGACAGGGCTCGACCGGGACCAGGTCAAAGAACTCGCCGTGCTCGTCCATCGGCACTGCCAAAGCATTCCTGGACACTCCTGGCCGCCGTGCCTGGGACTGTACAGATCCGTTGTCGTGGCCCTGACATACCTGCGCCGCAACCGCGTCCAAGCTGAAATCGCGGAACTGTTCGGGGTCTCCCAATCCACGGTCTCCCGAGCCATCACCGGGCTCACGCCCATCCTCGCGACGGTCCTGAGGGACCAGATCCCGGTCGCGGAAGACCTCGACC